>Ga0335079_10000023_pt1 | contig 203375 bp, 179 predicted proteins | sample Lox_Sample_33_FD_206719 | JGI IMG/M metagenome (GOLD analysis project Ga0335079, IMG submission 206719) | Soil microbial communities from Loxahatchee National Wildlife Refuge, Florida, United States - Lox_Sample_3.3 | ecosystem: Environmental > Terrestrial > Soil > Wetlands | place: USA... | reverse complement strand
GGCATCTGCGACTTGGCGTGCAAAAAAGTAAACCACCAAATGCCGCCGGAGAGATTTTCGTAAGGGTTCGCGCCGAGATAAAGCCCGACACCCGTCTCCGCACGTAAATTAGGATGGAGCGTGCCCCAGGAATCCGCGCAAAACCGGGACAAAATCTGACTTCGCAAAAGTCAAAAACTCCTGCAATATCAATATTTTAGTCGTTGGCTGGGGCGGGAGGATTCGAACCTCCGAATGGCGGAATCAAAATCCGCTGCCTTACCACTTGGCTACGCCCCAACACGCCACGCGCGACTTTAAAGCATGTCACGGTAGAGTGAAATCGAAACGATGCTCGCAATATTTGCCGGGTTTGACCTAAGGTCGAGATGGAAGTTCTAATGTATTGCCCAGCCACTGCGCGGCCAATAGCATTCGGCAATTAAAGTGTGGCGGTGGCCTGATGCTAGGAGATTTCAGCCACATCATTTCTGGATGCACGACGGTCGGCGAGGTCCGCATGGCCTTTCGCCGGGCGATTGAGCGCGAAGGCTACACCTCGTCAGCTTGCCGCGCCCGCATGCCTTCGCAGCGGCCAGGACAATGGCACAATTTCTTTCGCGATTGGCCGGAAGGCTGGATGAAGCTGAGCGACAACCTGAATTTTGCCGCCCGAAGCGTCATCCTTGACGAAGCGCAGCGGCGGATATTCCCCTTCACCTGGTGTGACGTGCGAACGAGCAGGGTTTTCTCCGCGGCCGAAGAAGAAGTCTGGAAAGCCGCGGCCGAGTGGGGATGGGCCAACGGTTTCGTGGTTCCGGTGCACGGCCCAGGGGGATACTTAGCCTGCATCGGCATGGCCAGTCCCGAGCGCGATCTCGATCTTGGACCCGATACGCGCGCCCGTTTGCACATGCTTGCGCTGATTGCCCATGAGCGCTGCCTGGCCTTGACGGGACTCGTGCGGACCGAAAATCCGCGCACAATACTGAGTGCGCGCGAACTCGAGTGCCTGCGCTGGGTTGGCGCCGGGAAAACCGATTGGGAAATCGGGATGATTTTGAGCATCTCTGCCTCGACCGTGAAATTTCACATCGACCGCGCTCGGGAAAAGCTCGGGACGCGCACGCGCGCTCAAGCCGTGGCGCGCCTCGGGTCGAGCGGATGGTGAACGGCGCTGCTTTTTCGCGCATGCATAATTCTTGCCCCCGATCACAGCGAGCCAGCGAGCGGTCTTGTCAACTCTCGGAACGTAGGGGTCGAAATACGCCGCGGCGCGAGGCCGGCGAATAAATTCTCGCCTATAACGTCAAAGGCGCCCGGCGGCGCTCCTCGCTTTCTGCACCGCATTGCAAAACACATGACCCCCGAGCCGTGTTCGGTCGAACTAAGCAGCATCAATTTCGTCATCGCGCCTTATCTCCGCGATAAGCCTCAGCTTCTGGATCTCAAACGGTACTGGGACCGCAAACGCGGTGCACGCAGGATGCCGACCCGCGTCGATATCGACCCGCTCGAGCTGCCCCAGCATCTCGGCTGGCTTTACCTGATTGACGTATCCCCCGGCCTTTCGGACTTCCGCTACCGACTGCTCGGCAGCCGAATCACCGAAGCCTACGGCCGCGACAGCACCGGTAGGACGGTGCGCGAAGTCCATGAGGCGGAAAATCCGGACTACTGCTCCGCGATTTTGGCGCTCTATCGCACCATTGCGCGCGACGCGATCGTCGCGCATGAGCAAGGCTCATTGTCGGTCGCCGCGGAGCAGTATCGTCAATACGACGTGCTTTATCTGCCGCTGGACCGCGGCGACGGCAGCGTTGGAATGATCTTGGCTGAGATGTTGCTCTGCTGAAAAATTCCGCCGCGCGCGGTCATGCCTGAAGAATCACCAACCCGTAATCACCCACGCGCACGAAACCCAGTGCCGAATAGGCTTTTTGCGCGGCTTCGTTGCCCCGGCCGGTGAACAGGATGGCGCCGGCGGTGCCCGCTTCGCGCGCCGCCAGCAATGCTCCCGCGACGACCGCGCGCCCGTAGCCGCGTTGACGCAGCAGCACCGGCGTGAACACGCCGCCGATTTGCACAAGGTCGGGAAGGCGCGCATTGAAGGTGCAGCAGGAGACGAGCCGCCCACCCACTTCCAGCACGAATTGCGCGCCCTCCGCCGAGAGCCGCTCCACTTCGTCGCGGCTCTCGCGCCCGAGCGCCTCGCTGACGGGCCGGCGGAACGTTTCTTGGGAGTAAGCGACGCGCCATTCCGCGAGCTTCGGATAATCCGCGGGAGTGCTCCGTCGGCACATTGCGCCGCCGCTCGACAACAGTTTCGGCACTTGCAGATCGCGCAGATCCAAGTGAAACAGGTCCTCGGCGGAATCGGTGAAGGTCGGTCGCGTGCCAAGCGCCAACCCCTCGCGCGCGCGGCGCACTTGCGTGAGCGGCCCAACGATGCCGGCAATCGCGCGCCCCGTCGCCGCGGTCGCCACCACCGCGACCTGTTGCGTCGCAACGGGCGCCTGCAGCACCAGCATGCCGTTCCAGCAATGGGCGGCGGCCGAGGCGATTTCGCCGTCACGCAACAACGCCGCGTACGTCGCCTGGTAGATGGCACCGCGGTCCACGATTCCGCCCTGGCGCAAATTGGAGCGCAGGAACATCGAGGAGGTGGCATAGCGCAGCAGAAAGCGTTCGAGCGCCTCTTCCTCGCCCGCCTCCAACACGCGTATGGTTTCGCCATGAGTAGTCACGGCTCTCCTTTTACCGCCGGGCCGCGACACCGTCCAATCTCGGGAGAGAGCCCATGGACATGAATATGACAACCGAGGAAGCGGCGCTGATCGAAGCCGCGAGAGCCTTCCGCGACCGCACGGTCGCGCCGAACGCCGCGCGCTGGGAGCGAGAGCGGCGGCTCCCTACGGAGACGTTGCGCGAAGCGGCGGCGATGGGGCTCACGGGCATCGAGGTGCCGCGCGAGCTGGGCGGCCAGGGCGCGCGTTTTTCGGTGAAGGTGCGGATCGCCGAGGAACTGTCCGAGGCTTGCATGGCCTTCGCCTTCAGCCTTCTCAACACCCAAAACATGGCGGCGAAGATCGCCCGCTCCGGCAAACCGGCATTGCGCGAGCGCCATCTGCCGTCGCTGCTTCGCGCCGAACGCATCGGCGCCACCGCTTTGACCGAACCCGGCGCCGGCAGCGACTTTGCCGCGATCAAGACAAGGGCGGAGAAAGCGCCGGGAGGCTGGCGCCTCACCGGCGAGAAGGCCTGGATCACCAATGCAGCAGCGGCCGATCTGATCTTGACCTATGCCCAGACGGACCCCGCGCAAGGCGGGCGCGGCATCGCGGGATTCCTGGTGGACGCGTCGCGCCCGGGCTTCGTGCGCAGGCCCCCCTTCGCGCTAGTGGGCGGGCATGCGATCGGCACGGGCGGCTTCGCGCTTGAAAACCATTTCGTCGCCGACGACGAGGTACTGCACCCCGCGGGCCAAGGCTTCAAGGAGGCGCTCCGGCTTATCAATGGCGCGCGCACCTACGTGGCGGCGATGTGCTGCGGGATGCTCGCGGGTGCGCTCAAGACGGCGCTTCGCTATGGCGCCGAACGCCATGCGTTCGGCAAGCCGCTGATCGAGCATCAGGGACTCAAATGGAAGCTGGCGGAGGTCGCGACCGATCTCGAAGCCGCACGGCTCCTGGCCTACAAGGCGGCCGCGATCATCGACGCCGGCGGCGACGCGATGCTGGCGGCGGCGCAGGCCAAGCAGTTTGCGGGGCGCATCATCGTCGAGCGGCTTTCCGACTGCATGCAGACCATGGGCGCGGAGGGCTTGCGTGAAGAACACCCGATCGGCCGGCACATCGCTTCGGGCCGCATCGCCAACTACGTCGACGGCACGACCGAGATGCAGAACGAGCGTATCGGTGCTTTGTTGGTGGCTCATTATGGCGCGTGATCTCTGATTTGGGATGAATGCTCTGCGTCCTTCGACGGCTGCACAATGTCCAATTTTGCAATACGTAAAACATTTGGAGAAGATGGGGGGATGGTTTGGCGATCTGGGATGGCGCCTACTGGCAGATGGAGCCAAATTTTGCCTGGGGTGAGCCGACGAATGATTATCGCCACATCCCCGAATTTATTCCGGCATCCCCTTACTGAATTCTGCGATCTCCCGCTAATATCCGCCAGAACTTGAGAAGCAACGACATGAGTGGTTGGCAATTCTGGATCGATCGAGGCGGGACCTTCACCGACGTGGTGGCACGCCGGCCCGACGGCACGCTGCTGACACACAAGCTGCTCTCCGAGAATCCCGAGCGCTATGGCGACGCGGCCTTGCAGGGAATTCGCGAATTGCTCGGCATCAGAGCCGATCAACCGATCCCGAGCGCTGCGATCGACGCCGTCAAGATGGGAACCACGGTCGCAACCAATGCGCTTCTGGAGCGCAAGGGCGAGCGCACCGTGTTGGTGACCACCAAGGGCTTCGGCGACGCGCTTCGGATCGGCTACCAGAACCGCCCCAAACTGTTCGAGCGACGGATCCGCATGCCGGAGCTTCTCTATGAGCGGGTGATCGAGGTCGACGAGCGGGTGACGGTCGAGGGCGATGTGCTGACGAAGCCCGACCTCGCCGGCGCCCACGCCGCGCTCGAGGCCGCCCATGGCGCTGGCATCCGTTCGGCCGCGATTGTGTTCCTGCACGGCTATCGCTTTCCCGAGCACGAGCGTGCCGTGGCCGATCTGGCGCGCAAGGTCGGGTTCACCCAGGTGTCTGCGAGCCATCAAGTCAGTCCGCTGATGAAGCTGGTGAGCCGCGGCGACACCACGGTAGTCGATGCCTATCTCTCGCCGATCCTGCGCCGCTACGTGGATCAGGTGGCGGGCGAGTTGGGCGGGGCGCGGCTGTTCTTCATGCAATCGAATGGCGGCCTCACCGATGCGCGCCGCTTCCAGGGCAAGGACGCAATTCTATCGGGTCCCGCCGGGGGTATCGTCGGCGCGGTGCGCACCGCCGAAGCCGGTGGCTTCGCGAAAATCATCGGCTTCGACATGGGTGGCACCTCGACCGACGTCTCGCATTACGCGGGCGAGCTCGAACGGAGTTTCGAGACTCTGGTCGCGGGCGTACGCATGCGCGCGCCGATGATGCACATCAACACCGTGGCGGCGGGCGGCGGCTCGATTTGTTCTTTCGACGGCGCGCGCTATCGCGTGGGCCCGGAATCGGCGGCCGCCAACCCAGGCCCCGCCTGCTACCGCCGCGGCGGCCCGCTCACCGTCACCGACTGCAACGTGATGCTGGGTAAGCTGCAGCCGGACTTCTTCCCGCGCGTGTTCGGCCCCGCCGGCGACCAGCCGCTCGACCGCGCGATCGTCGAGCGGAAATTTTCGGAACTCGCCGAACGTATCGCGCGCGAGACCGGCAATCGCCGAACGCCGCAGGAGGTCGCGGCGGGATATCTGCAGATCGCGGTCGAGAACATGGCGAACGCCATCAAGCAAATTTCGATCCAGCGCGGCTACGACGTGACCGAGTACACGCTTTGCTGCTTCGGCGGCGCGGGCGGCCAGCATGCCTGCTTGGTGGCGGACGCGCTCGGCATGAAGCGGGTCTACATTCACCCGCTGGCGGGCGTGCTTTCGGCCTATGGCATGGGACTCGCCGATTTGCGATCGCTCCGGGAACAGTCGGTCGAGACGCGACTGACGGCATCGATGCTGCCCGAGTTGGAGCGGACGCTCGACCGCCTCGCGCTCGAAGCCGGCGCCGAGATGACGGCGCAGGGGATATCCGCCGACCACGTGACGGTGCTGCGCAAAGCACACGTCAAATACGAAGGCACCGACACCGCGCTGGTGGTCCCCTACGGCGATATCGCCGCGATCGTCGCCAGCTTCGAGGCCGCGCACCGCCAACGCTACGGCTTTGTCATGGCGGAAAAGCCGCTGGCGGTCGAAGCGGTATCGGTCGAGGCGATCGGCGGCACCGAGGCACCGGACGAGCCGATTTATTCTCTTGCGGAGAAGCCCGGCGCCCCAAGCGCGCTTGCCCGGGTCTCGATCTTTACCGATGGAGCGCCGCACGAGGCGCCGGTCATCGATCGCGACGCGATGCTGCCGGGCCAGAGCGTCGCCGGTCCCGCGATTATCCGCGAGCAGACCGCGACCACGGTGGTCGAGCCCGGCTGGCGCGCGACGCTCGACCGCCGGCGCTACCTGGTGCTGGAACGGGTGACGCCGCTCCCAAGCCGGCGCGCGCTCGGAACCTCGGTCGATCCGGTCATGCTTGAAGTCTTCAACAACCTGTTCATGGCGATCGCAGAGCAGATGGGAGTGGCACTGCAGAACACCGCCTACTCCGTCAACATCAAGGAGCGGCTCGATTTCTCCTGCGCACTCTTCGACCGCGAAGGCGGGCTCATCGCCAATGCGCCGCACATCCCCGTGCATCTGGGGTCCATGGGCGAGAGCGTCGCCACGGTGATCCGCGCGCGCGCAAGGAACGTCGATGGCCGCGGCATGCGGGCCGGCGACGTCTATGTGCTGAACGCACCCTACAATGGCGGAACGCACCTGCCCGACGTTACCGTCATTACACCGGTCTTCGACGAGGGCGATAACGACGGAAGCGAAGGTCCGCGCTTCTTTGTGGCGGCACGCGGACACCAGGCGGATATCGGCGGCACCACGCCGGGCTCCATGCCGCCCGCAAGCCGCACCATCGAGGAGGAAGGCGTCCTCATCGACAACTTCCTGCTGGTGGACGCCGGCGCCTTCCGCGAGCAGGCAATGGTCGATCTACTACGCTCGGGCCGCTACCCCTCGCGTAATCCCGCGCAGAACATCGCCGACCTCAAGGCGCAGATTGCGGCCTGCGAAAAGGGCTCGCAGGAGCTGCACCGGATGGTCCGGCACTTCGGGCGCGCGGTGGTCGAGGCCTATATGCGGCACGTACAGGAGAACGCCGAGGAATCCGTGCGGCGCGTGTTGGACGTGCTGAAGGACGGGAGCTTCAGCTACGAGATGGACGACGGCGCGGTCATCAAGGTCAGGATCGCCGTCGACAAGGCGCGACGACGCGCCCGCATCGACTTCACCGGCACCAGTGCGCAGCACCCCCACAACTTCAATGCGCCGTCCGCGGTCTGCCGCGCCGCGGTACTCTACGTTTTGCGCACTCTCGTCGACACCGACATTCCCCTGAACGACGGCTGCCTCAAACCGATCGACCTCGTCATTCCAGAGGGATCGATGCTCAAGCCCCGCTATCCTGCGGCAGTGGTCGCGGGCAACGTCGAGACCTCGCAATATATCGTGGATGCGCTCTTTGGCGCGCTCGGCGTGATGGCGGCGGCGCAGGGCACCATGAACAATTTCACCTTCGGCGACGAACGCCATCAATATATCGAGACGATATGCGGCGGCGCCGGCGCTGGACCGGACTACGACGGCACCGACGCCGTGCACACGCACATGACCAACACCAGGCTTACCGACCCCGAAGTGCTGGAGTGGCGCTTCCCCGTGCTGCTGGAGAGCTTCGCAATCCGGCGCGGCTCGGGCGGTGCAGGCCACCACCGCGGCGGCGACGGCGTCATCCGCCGCGTGCGGTTCCGCCAGGCGATGACCGCGGCGATCCTCTCCGGCCATCGCCGCGTACCACCTTACGGACTGGCCGGTGGAGCGCCCGGCACCGTCGGTCGCAATTGGGTCGAGCGCACCGACGGAAGCCGGGAGGAATTCGGCGGCGCACACGCCGTCGAGATGCGGTCGGACGATGTATTCGTGATCGAAACGCCCGGCGGCGGCGGATTTGGGAAGAGCAATCAATAACCTGCATCGCTGATCAATTGGTCCCCCGCTCCAATTGTCGCTTCGATGGAAATACCCGCAGTATTATTCTCCCGGTTGCAATAAAACTCTAAGTGGACCCAGGAGACTTTCGCGAAATAAATGGAACGTCACTTGTCTGGGACGCAACCGAAGCTAACTCCACTTATTGCGTGTCGAAACCGGCTCGGCTTTTCAACCGTCGTTACTTAAAAGACACGGCCGGGGAAGGCATCTATCTGATCCAAAAGGATTGGGGGTCAGCCATGAAACTCTTTGGAATTGGCATCGTGGCCTTGCTGCTCTATGCGGGGACAGCGATCGCCGCAACGCCCACATGCACGGACACCGCGAACGACAAAAAGCTGGCGGGAGCGGCTCGCACCAGCTTCTTGACCAAATGCCAAAAGGACGCACAGGCAACGTGCAATAGCGCCGCGGACGACAAAAAGCTCAGCGGCGCCGCAAGGACAAGCTTCACCAAGAAATGCGTCAAAGACGCGGTCGGACCATAGAAGCGCCACCGCGACGTGGATTCTGCGGAGGACGAGATGAACCCGAAACGGCTAATCCGTCTGTGCTCCCTGGCAATCATTGCGCTCTCATTGCTGTCCGTCGGCGCCTCGGCGCAGCAAAAAACCGCCAAGGAATGCAACGCCGAGTGGACCGCCAACAAGACCGATATCCAAGCCAGCGGAAAGACCAAAAAGCAGTTCATGGCGGATTGCCGCGCCGAGCCCGCGAGTGCCACTACGACTCCGGCTACACCTCAGAAGCCGGCACAGCAAAAAACCGCCAAGGAATGCAATGCCGAGTGGACTGCCAACAAGGCCGACATCCAAGCCAGCGGAAAGACCAAGAAGCAGTTCGTAGCGGAATGTCGCGCCGAGCCGGCTAGCGCGGCACCGGGAGCACCGGCAGCTCCAGCGGCTTCGACGACGGCGTCGAAGCCGGCACCTGCGCCGGCTGCCCCGCCGAAGCCGACCTCGGCTCCGGCCTCGGCGCCCGCCACTTCGACCGCCAAACCCGGCGCGGCGACCGGCCCGTTGGGCGCGAACCAGTTTTCAACGGAGACGCAGGCCAAGTCGCATTGCCCGAGCGACACCGTGGTCTGGGTCAATCTGGAGAGCAAAATCTACCATTACAGTTCCAATAAGAATTACGGCAACACCAAGAGCGGGGCTTACATGTGCGAGGGCGATACCGCCGCCGCCGGCTTTCGCGCAGCGAAGAACGAGAAGCACCCTTGAGCGGTGCCCACGCGATGATGGACAAGCGATGGATCGTGAGGAGGAATTGATGGGATTGTTGGACACCTTGAAGAGCGCCTTGGGCGGCAGCGGATCGTCCGAAGCGTTCACAGTCATTAGCACTCTGCTGAGCCAGACCAATCTCGGCGGCTTTCAGGGCATCGTCTCTCAACTGCAGCAGGCCGGTCTCGATTCCCAGGTCAAATCCTGGCTGGGCAACGGCACGAACATGCCGATCACGGCCGATCAGCTTCAGGCGGTCTTGAGCAACGAACAGGTCCAGAGCGTCGCAAAACATTTCGGACTGCCAGTCGATCAGGCGCTGAACCTGTTGGCCCAGCACCTGCCGGCGGCCGTCGATCAAGCAAGCCCGAAGGGCACTCTCTCAGCCTGATATCGAGTGTTGGACCCACGTCTCGAGCGTGGTGATGACAACTCGTCATCGCACCGAGGCGCCATGCCCTGCGGTACGAGACGCGGGAGCTACCGAATCCGCGAGCTGGTGGCGAGGGTGACGCCGGCGAGGATCGCCCCGATGCCGATCAGGTGGTAGATCCGCACCTCCTCACCCAGCAACAGAACCGCAAGCAGCGTGCCGAAGGCCGGCAGCAAGTGGATCATGAATCCCGCGCGGTTGGGGCCGACCACCGCCACGCCATAGTTCCAACAGACGTAGGCCAGCACCGAGGCGAAGAGCCCGAGATAGAGCACGCCGGCGACGGTCGCGAGCGACAGGGTCGGCGCCTTGAACCAGACCGCCTCCGCCAGAACAAAGGGTGCGAGCACCAGGAGACCCGCGACGGATATCAGGAACAATAGTCCGACGCCGTCGAATTCCCGCGGACGGCGCTTCAGCAGTACCGCATAGATACCCGACACCGGCATTGCCGTGAGGACGATCAGGTCGCCCACATCAAAACGAAAATCGCCAATCGCCGCCAGATCGCCTCGCTCGATGATGACGACGATGCCGACAAACGAAACCAGCAAGCCCGCGATCTGCCTGAGGCTTGCGCGGTCGCGATCGACGAGCCAGGTGCAGAGGATGATAAACAGCGGCGCTGCCGCATTCATCAGTACCGCGTTGACCGTCGCGGTGTTGCGCAAACCCGCGTAGACCAGCACTTGAAAGAGCGCGATGCCGGTGGCGCCAAGGCCCAGCAGCAACGCCCAGTGACGGCGTATCGCCGCTCCCTTGCCTCGCAGGCGTGGCAGCGCCACCGGCGCCACGATTAGCGCGGCGACCACCCAGCGCCAAAAATTGAGCGCGATCGGCGGCATGGCGTCGCGGATCGCGCGCCCCAACACCCAGTTTCCCGCCCAACACAGCATGGTCACGACGAGTGCCGTATAGGGGAGAAACAAATTCGGCCGCGCAGTGGCCCGCGATGTCGTGGTGGGTTCGGCTCGGGCGGATGACATGGCCGGAGAATGCGGACCTGCTGCGATCTCCGTCAATCGATGGCGGATGCAAGGCAGCGTTGCGCGGACTCTCAGCTCACCTCGACCTGAGGCGTGAAAATGTAACCGGTGCCGCGCACCGTCTTGATCAAGGTGGGATTATGCGGATTGTCGCCCAGTTTGCGCCTGAGGCGCCCCACTTGCACGTCGATCGTGCGATCGAAGGGACCCGCTTCGCGATTGCGCGCGAGATCGAGCAGCCGGTCTCGGCTCAGCACCTGATTCGGGTTGTTGACGAACGCCGCCAGCAGATCGAACTCCCCGGTGGTGAGATGCACCTCGCTGCCCTTGGGCGAAGTCAGCGCGCGGGTGGACAGGTCGAAACGCCAGCCGGAGAAGCGCGCCTGCGAGCGCGTACGCGCCGCGCCATTCTCGCGCGGCTGGCTCTGCGCCACGCGCCGCAGAACGCTCTTGGTGCGCGCCAACAGCTCGCGCAGATGGAACGGCTTCGAAAGATAGTCGTCGGCACCCATTTCGAGCCCGATGATCTTGTCGACCGTATCGCCGCGTCCGGTGAGAATGAGAATTCCGATTTGCGGTTGCGTCTCGCGGAGCTCGCGCGCGAGGGTGAGTCCGTCCTCGCCGGGCAGCATCAGGTCCATGATGACCAGGCTGACAGGATCCCGCGACAGCACGCGGCGCATCGCCGAGCCGTCGCCGGCGCTGCTCACGCGAAAGCCCTCGCTCTCAAGGTACTGCCGAACGATCTCGCAGATTTCCCGCTCGTCATCGACAACGAGGATGTGATCAGTCCCCGGCATGGTCCTTTCACTTTAGGCGCAAGCCGGCGCTCGGTTCAACCGACGCAGTCGATCACGCCGCAAGGGGCGCTGTTGCCGCATCGAGCCAGGCGCGTGTCGACGGATCGACCAAAGGGCCGATCTCGCGACATACGCGCGCATGGTAGGCATCGAGCCACTGCCGTTCCTCAGTCGTCATCAAGTTCAAATCGACGAGGTTTCGGTCGATCGGCGCCAAGGTCAGGGTCTCGAAACCCAGGAGTTCCCGCTCGTCGTCCGGTCGCGACATGGGAGTCACCACCACCAAATTCTCGATCCGGATGCCGTAGGCGCCGGTTTTGTAGTAGCCAGGTTCGTCCGAGACGATCATGCCCGGCAGCAGCGGCTGGGAGTTGGCCGCCTTGGAGATTCGCTGAGGCCCCTCGTGCACCGCGAGGTAGCTACCGACCCCGTGCCCGGTGCCGTGATCGAAATCGAGCCCCGCCTGCCAGAGCGAGTGGCGGGCGAGCGCATCGAGTTGCGAGCCGGTCGTGCCCTTGGGGAAGCGGCACGTGGCGAGTGCGATATGGCCCTTGAGCACGCGGGTGAATCGGTCGCGCATCTCGCCGTTGGGCGCGCCGATCGCCACCGTGCGCGTCACATCGGTGGTGCCATCGAGATACTGGGCGCCCGAGTCCACGAGATAGAGCGTCCCGGGCTCCAACCGCTTTTCGGTCTCCGACGTTGCACGGTAGTGCACGATCGCGCCGTTCGATCCCGCGCCGGAGATGGTATCGAAGCTCAGATCGCGGAAATGCTGACCTTCCCGACGCAATGCCTCGAGTCGATTCGCGGCCGCAATTTCGCGCAACTCCCCTTTGGGCGCTTCGCGCGCGAGCCAGGCCAGGAAACGAGCGAGCGCCACGCCATCGCGCCGGTGCGCATTTCGCGTGCCGTCAAGCTCGATCGCGTTCTTGCAGGCCTTGGGCAGTTGGCAGGGATCGCTGCCGCGCCGCACCTCGGCTCCCGCGGCTTGGAGGCGCTCGAAGATCCAGGATGCCGCACTCGCGGGATCGGCGAGCACGCGCTGCTTCTCTTGGCCGAGGCGGTCGAGCGCTGCGCCGAGCTGATCCGGATCCACCAACGCGACGCCGTTTCCGAGATGGCGTAACGCGCTGGCGGTGAGCTTGCGGCGATCGATAAAGAGGTCGACGGCGCCGTCGCTTTTGAGCAGCGCGAAGGAGAGCGGCAGCGGCGTGTGCGGCACGTCGCCGCCGCGAATATTGAGCAGCCAGGCAATCGAATCGGGAGCGGTCAGCACTGCCGCATCGACCCGATCGCGGAGCAGCGCCGCGCCGAGGGTGTTGCGCTTGGCCTCGGCACTCTCGCCGGCATAGCGCACCTCGTGTGGCAGCACCGGTGCCAGCGGCTGCGGCGGCTGGTCGGTCCAAATCGCATCGACGGGATTATCGGAGAGCGCCGCGAGCCGCCCGCCGACGCGCTCCGCCGCGGCGCGGAATCGTTCAATCTCGCCGACGGTATGGAGCCAGGGATCGTAGGCGAGACACTCGCCGGACTTGAGGGCAACAGCAATCCAATCGGTGGGCGGCGGCTCGACCAGATGGCGTCGTTCGAAAATGCGGCCATCGACCTGAGCCTCGGCCTGCAGGGTGTAGCGCCCATCGACGAAAATCGCCGCGGCGCTCGGCAGAACGATGGCGAGCCCCGCCGAGCCGGTGAAGCCCGTGAGCCAGGCGAGGCGGGAAGCGCGAGCAGGCACGTACTCGCCCTGGTGCTCGTCGGCGCGCGGCACGAGAAAACCCTGGACGCCGCGGCGCGCCAATTCGGCGCGCAAGGCCGCGACCCGCTCCGACAGGGTGAGGCCCACCGAAACCGGACGAGCCTCAGTCATTTCTGCCCGCAAGGCCGCGAGTTGAGCCGCGAGAGCGGGCGGCACCTGAGGTGCCACGAGCGCAAGCCAGAGGCCAGGATCAAGGCCCGGGGGCGCCGCCAGCACCCCCGCCAGCAGGGCACGAACCCCCGGGGCATCGTAGGGTGAGCCCGCGGCTCTCAACATTTGAGTGAGTGCCGTGTCACCATGATATACTCCAGCTAGGCCTTGACGCTCGTCCATCGAACCCTCCCTCTGATCGACGGTAGGCCGAATACCGGGCCCGATTCAAGCGCGCTGAAAAGCCCTTAACCCTCAGTAAATTATTCCATTTGTGACATGCGGCTTCCGGGTGGCTGCGTTGCGCATCCCACGGCTGCAATCAAGGACAAATCCACTTACCTATTGTGCGTCTGCGAAGCGCTTTCGCAGGTGCAACGATGGAGTACATGGCTATGTCCAATTTCCTTGCAAAGTTGACCGATGGACTCATCGGCCGTTTCGAGAACTGGCGGGCGCGGGAGCGCGCTTTTCAGGAGCTTGCGGCCCTGGACGACCGCTCGCTGGCTGATATCGGATTGAGCCGGGGCGACATCCCCTTCATTCTGAACAACGGTGCCGCACAGCGGCAGCCGGTGTTTCAGCCGCTCAACGCCAACGAGCCGACACGGGACGCCGCCTAAGGCGGTCTCGTCCGCGAACGGGCCGGCCCTGCCGGCCCGCGCGGGCGGTTTCAGCGTGTCCGCCCCGGTTCAATACGGGGTCCCATCTTTGCGCATGAACGAGTATTTGCCGTCGCTTCCCATGCGCCCATGCATGTCGATCTCGGGATAGGCAACCTCGTCTCCCGCGGTCCGGTCACCGACAACGAGCAACAGCACATCCCTCGCTGAGCGATTGACGAAGCGGTGCGCATTGCCGGTTCCGGCCGGAAATCCTGCACACATTCCCGCCCGCAACATCTCCGCCCCCGCATCGCTCTCAAGCACGACTTCGCCTTCGAGCACATAGATGAATTCGTCCTGGCGCGTGTGCGCGTGACGATGCGATGACTGCCCGCCAGGCACGATCCGGGTGAGGTTCACCCCGAAATTCCGCAGCTTTGCGTGATCGCCGAGCCGCCGGTTCCAGCGCCGCTGATTGGCTGCGCGGAAAGGCTCGGGATAGCTCGTCGCGTTGGTCTCGGGCAGCGTCAGAGGGTCAAACCCCGATTTCTCGCTCATAGACGATCTCCCGTGCGAACTCAAAGCACGAACAGAATCAGCCCGGCCGCGATCGCGCCGGCGGCCCAACAGTAATAGGCGAAGGGATCGAGCGCCTCGAAATCGTGGCGCCGGAAGTAGCGCATCAGGAACGCGATGCTGAGGAAGGCGGTGACTCCGGCGACGACGCCCGCGAGCCAGGCAATGCTGTTGATATGCTCTCCCTCGCGCATCAGCTTGGGCACTTCGAGCACGGCGGCGCCGACGATGATCGGCGTCGCGATCAGAAACGAGAAATGCGCGGCCTCGCGATGCTTCAGGCCGGCGAGCAATCCGCCGACCATGGTGACACCCGAGCGCGAAATGCCGGGGATCAGCGCCGCGCTCTGCAGAGTGCCGATCAGCAGCGCGCCGCGCCAGCCAAGTTCGCTCAGACCTCGTTCGCCGGCCATGCGGCGCAACCGCTCGCCTGCGAATAGGATCGCACCGTTGACGATGAGGAAGATCGCCGCCACCACCGGCGAGCCGAACAGGCGGCGGAGCGGGTGTTCCAACGCGAAGCCAATGATCACCGCCGGTATCGTGGCGATCACGATCAGTCCCAGCAGCCGCCAGTAGGATCGCCGCTCCGCGGGATCGCCCTGCCCTAGCACCGCGAGCGCGAGACCGACCCAATCGCGCCAGAAATAGATCAGCAGCGCCGCCGCGGTTCCGAGATGCAGCACCACCAGGAACGGCAGGAAATACGGCGCCTGTTGATCGAGGCTCCAGCCGAGCAGGCGCGGCAACAGCACCGCGTGCCCGAGGCTGCTCACGGGAAACAGCTCGGTGATCCCCTGCAGGATCGCGGTCACCAGGGCTTGCAGATAGGTCACTGATCTTCCCCCTCGGCATGAAGCGCGGAGCGGCGCAAAATTAACGTATGCCAACCCTCGATGGCGATGCGGCGTTGCAGAAAGAGTCGCCGCTGCCGATGCGCCGCGAGCACCAATGGCTCCTGGCTCGCAAGCAGGCCCGAGAGCACGGCGGCACCGCCGGGCCTCAGCACGGCGGATAGCTCGCACGCCATTGTCGCGAGCGGGCGCGCCAGGATATTGGCGCACACGAGATCAAAGGGTGCGTCACGGCGCACGAGGCGGCCGCGATAGCCCGCACTCCAACCGGCGCGGACACGGTTCGCAACGCGATTGCGACGGAAATTGACTGCCGCGGCACGTACTGACCCACCGTCGATATCGACCGCGAGTACCCGAGCGACGCCGGACTTGGCTGCGGCAATCGCGAGAATTCCTGTGCCGGTCCCCATGTCGAGCGCCCGCCAATAGCGACCGCGGCGCGTCAGGTCGTCGAGGGCACGCAGACAACCCTCGGTGCTCGCGTGCTCACCGGTGCCAAACGCCGTCGCCGCGTCGATCAGCAGCTCACGGCTGCCCGCCGGGGGCGCTCCCTGAAAATGCGAGCCACGAATAAAGAAGCGTCCCACTCGGCGCGGTGGAAAGCTCTCCTGGTTCTCGCGCAGCCAGTCGCGCGGCGGGAGCCGTTCGACCGTCGGCTCCGGCGGCGCCCCGTGCCCGATCCAGGCTGCAAGGAAAGCCGCCGCCAACTCGCGGCGATCGGGCTCCGCCGTTGCAAAACCCTCGATCAACCACTCGTTCCCGGGCGGGTTTTCGAACACACTCACAGCGTCGCAAAGCGTGCCGAGCGCCGCCACCGCCCGCTCCGTCAGCGCCGCATCCCCGACCCGCACCGCGAGGTGCCAGGTGCTGCCGTCATGAATCACGCGGTTGATCGCTCCATCAGGCGGCGAGGCCCTTGAGCGCGTTGCGCTGGTGCGTGAAGGCTTGCTCGAAGATCATTTCTTTCCAGTCGTCCTTGTCGCCGTAGAACGCATCGCGTACCTGCGCCTTGATTTCGCGGCCGCTCGTGCTGTCGAGCTTGCCGTGAAGATGCAGCCAATTGTCGGCGCGCAAGGCGGTCAGCACCTGTTCCAGCGGCAGGGTTCCGTACTCGATCGCGAGTCCGGTCACCTCGGTCTGTGCCAGACGTCGCTCCATGCCGGACAGGATATCGCCGCGCACATCGGCAGAGGTCGAGTTGCCCAGCGCCATCGAAGTGGTCCGATCTCCGTACCATTGCCGCGCGCGGCCCAATCCCGGCGAGCCCGGCCGATGAATGACGATCGGCTCGCCGTAGCCCCAGGGACCGAGGCCGGTGTGAAAATCGATGATCGCGAGCCGGCGTGCCCGGCCCGCATGCCGATCCACGATCTCGTTGAGCGTCGCACGCGACCAGGTCCCGCAGGCGCCGCCGTAGAATACACCGTCGGCATGGTTGTATTGCCCGACGGTGATCGCCGCCTGCAACGCCGCTGAGCCGTGCTTTTCACGGTACTCGTCGAGCCGTTCTTGCGCCGCGCTCAACGCCGACGAAGTCCACTCCCGCGGGCAAATGGCGTCCGCGAGCTCGTCATAACCCGGGTTGGCCGGAAGCTTGCCGCCGTGATCGACGAAATTGCGGTTGAGGTCGACGTTGTCCTCGTTGACTCGACGCAGCCACGCGAAACCGTAGGGGTTGATCGCATGGACCACGACCAGCGCCGTGTCGGCCGGCAGCTCGCGCCCGAGCCCGGCGGCAAAGCTGCCGGCCTGAGCACCCGAGCCGCAGAACCCCTCGACGCCGTGCGTACCGGAGATGGTCAGTAGAACGCGACTCGCGGCGCTGGGACCGAGCCGGGCCACGTCAGTGGCGAGCTCCTCGCCGCCGGGGCCGCGAGCCTTCGGACGGACGTGCGAGTTGAGCGCGGCACCCGCGCGCGTCGCGGCTTCACGGAACTTGTGCCGCGCTTCCTGGTAATCTTTCGAGAAATATTGGCGCGCCGCCATCGACCCACCTCGCTCAGCTTTTCTCGACGAAGCTGTCCATCACCATCTTGTCGCCGGCCTTGTCGAAGGCGATGGCGAGCTTGTTGTCCTCGACGCGCTGCACCGTACCGTAGCCAAATTTTTGATGGAAGACGCGATCGCCGCGGCTAAAGCCGCCGACTCGGCGCACCTCCTGCCCTCGCACTGGCACTGCGCGGCCTTCGATCAACGGCGCCTGGTGGCGCGGAGACCAACGCGGCGCGCGCAGCGCCTCCATTCCCTCCCAGACCGGGGCGGGGCTCGGCAGCAGCCCCGCCTCGGCGATGGTCTCGACATTGTCGGCCGGCAATTCCTCGACGAATCGCGAAGGGATCGAGCTCTGCCACTGGCCGTGAATGCGCCGGTTGGCGGCGAAGCTCACATCGGCGCGCTTGCGCGCGCGTGTGAGGCCCACATAAGCGAGGCGACGCTCCTCTTCCAGCGCCTTCAAGCCGCTTTCCTCGAGCGCGCGCTGGTTCGGAAACACGCCTTCCTCCCAGCCCGGCAGAAACACGTTGTCGAATTCGAGGCCCTTGGCGCTGTGCAGGGTCATGATGTTGACGGCGTCGCTCGCGCCCGATTCGGTTGCCTCCATCACCAGGCTCACGTGATCGAGGAATCCCGCCAGCGACTCGAATTCCGCCATGGCCGAGACCATTTCCTTGACGTTCTCGACACGGCCCGGCGCATCCGCCGATTTGTCCGCCTGCCACATCGCGATATAGCCGGATTCATCGAATACGAGCGCCGCGAGCTCGGTATGCGGCAGCGAGGATTCGAGACTGCGCCATCGATCAAGCGCCGCCAGGAATTCGCCCAGCGCCTTGCGCGCGGCCGGCCGCAATTCGTCCGTTCCGGCGAGGCGATGCGCCGCCTCCGCCAAGGGCACCTGTTGCGCGCGCGACGCCGCGTGCAGGACCTGCAGGGTTCCCTCGCCGATGCCGCGTCGCGGCACGTTGACGATGCGCTCGAAGGCGAGGTCGTCCGCGGGCTGGTGAATGAGGCGCAGATAGGCGAGTGCGTCGCGTATTTCCTGGCGCTCGTAGAAGCGCGGCCCACCGACGATCCGATAGGGCAGTCCGATCTGAATAAAGCGTTCCTCGAATTCTCGGGTCTGGAAGCCCGCGCGCACGAGGATTGCCGCCTCCGCGAGCGTCTCGCCCTTGCGCTGCAGCGACTCGATTTCATCGCCGATCCAGCGCGCCTCCTGCTCGCTGTCCCAGACCGCACGCACGCGCACCTTCTCGCCTTCGTTGACGTCGGTCCAGAGCGTCTTGCCGAGGCGGCCCTGATTGTGCGCGATCAGCCCCGCGGCAGCCGCGAGGATATGCGGGGTCGAGCGATAATTCTGTTCGAGGCGCACGATGCGCGCCCCCGGGAAATCGTGCTCGAAGCGCAGGATGTTCTCGACCTCGGCACCGCGCCAGGAATAGACGCTCTGGTCGTCGTCGCCGACGCAGCAGAGATTGCGATGCTTCTGCGCGAGCAGGCGCAGCCACAGATATTGGGCGACGTTGGTGTCCTGGTACTCGTCGACCAGGATATAGCGGAAACGCCGCTGATAGTCCGCCAGCACCTCCGCGTGCGAGAGGAACAGTGTCAGATTGTGCAGCAACAGATCGCCAAAATCGGCGGCATTCAGCGTGATCAGCCGCTGCTGGTAGCGCTCGTAAAGCTCGCGCCCCCGCCCATCCGCCACCATCGCCGCCTCATCCGTGGGCACCTTTTCGGGAGCGAGGCCGCGGTCCTTCCATCGGCTGAAAGCCGAGAGCAGCACGCGCGGCGGCACGCGACGATCGTCGAGGTTGGCATCGGCCACGATCTGCTTCAGCAGCCGGAGCTGGTCGTCCGCATCGAGAATGGTGAAGTTGGCCTTGAGCCCCACCCGGTCCGCGTGACGGCGCAGGATGCGGGCGGCGAGCGCGTGGAAGGTACCGAGCCAGAGTCCGTCGACGGCGGCACCGATCATGCGCTCAAGCCGCTCTCGCATTTCGCGAGCAGCTTTGTTGGTGAAGGTGACCGCCAGCAGCTGCCCCGGAAACGCGCGCGAGGTCGCGAGGATATGGGCCAGGCGGGTGGTGAGCACGCGCGTCTTTCCGGTGCCCGCGCCCGCCAGCACAAGCACCGGGCCGTCCACGGCCTCGACCGCCTCGCGCTGCGCCGGGTTTAGAGCGGCGAGATAGGGCGGGACGGCGGCGGCCCACGCGGTCGGGGAGGAGTCTTCTGACATGGCTTTGCCAATTCACTATCCAATTCGCTATATAGCATGAGCCTGCCTGCGGTCACCCCCGAGCTTCAGTCGTTCCCGAACACCCGTCCGTTTTCATGCAAAACGCCATCATCGTCCTCGTCTTCGTGTTGACCTATGTCGGCATGGCCGCCGGCCGTCTCCCGTGGCTCAGAGTCGACCGCACTGGGATCGCGCTCCTTGGCGTCATTGCCCTTCTGGTGCTGAAGGCCGCGACTCTCGATGACATCGCCGGCAATATCGATACCGCAAGCCTGGCGCTGCTGTTCGGGCTCATGATCATTTCGGCGCAGTTCGCGGCCTCCGGGTTCTTCGACCTCTGCGTACAGCGCATCATGGGTAGCCCGGGCGGGCCTATGCTGCTCTTGGCGCTGACCGTCGGCGTCTGTGGCCTGCTGTCGGCGGTGCTGGTCAACGATATCCTGCTGTTCGGTTTGACACCGCTATTGATCGCGGGGGCCAGGCGGCGGAACCTCGACCCCCGGCCCTTCGTGTTGGCGCTCGCCGCCGCCACCAACGCGGGCTCGGCTGCGACCTTGATCGGCAGTCCGCAGAACATCGTCATCGGCCAACTCGGCAATCTGAGCTTCTGGAAGTTTCTCGCGGCCTGCGGCGTCCCGGCGCTGGTGGGTCTCGGGATCGTGTTCGCCGTGATCTGGTTCCAATGGCGGCAACGCATGGAGAACCCCGAGGTACTGCCGGACGACCTGCCGGAGGTGCCGATTCACCCGCACGACCGTGTCCAGACCATCAAGGGCGCGATCGCTGTCGTGGCGCTGCTGGTGTTCTTCATATTCCCGGTGCCGCACGAAACCGTTGCTCTCTTCATCGCGGCGCTGCTGATCCTGACGCGCAAATTCACCAGCCGCATCATGATCGCAGCCGTGGACTGGCCTTTGCTGCTGCTGGTGGCCTGTCTCTTCGCGGTAACCGGCGCGCTGCATGATGTCGGTATCTCCTGGAAGATCAATTCCGCCCTCGCCGATCTGGGTTTCGCTCCCGACAATCTGACCGTGCTGACGCCGCTCACGCTGCTCATGAGCAACACGATCGGCAACGTGCCGGCGGTGATCATGCTGCTGCAGATCTGGCAAGCGCTGCCCCAGGGCGCGCTCTATGGATTGGCGCTGCTCTCGACGCTCTCGGGCAACCTGCTGCTGGTGGGCAGCCTTGCGAATCTGATCGTCGTCGAATATGCCCAGCGCTATGGCGTGCGCATCACCTTCGCGGAGCACGCGCGCGCCGGCATCCCGATCGCGCTGCTTTCGATGGCGTTCGCCTTCGCTTGGCTTGCCTATTGGAATTGGCTGCCAATCCTGCCGGGTGGCGAGAGCGGCCCCTAGCATCACCGTCGGAGTCCGCATGCCCAAGATTGTTTTGCGCGCCGCCACAGCCGACGACGTCGGCATTCTCCTGGAATTGATCCGCGGGCTCGCCCTTTACGAGAAGAAACCGGAGCAGGCGGTCGCGACCGAGGCCGATCTGTTGGAACACGGCTTCGGCCCAGTGCCGCGCTTCGAGGCGCTCATTGCCTTCGTGGACGGGAAACCTGCGGGGTTCGCCCTGTATTTCCCGAATTTCTCTACGTGGACCGGCCGGCCCGGGCTCTATCTCGAGGATATTTTCGTCCCGGAATGGGCGCGCAAGCTCGGCGTCGGGCGGCGGCTGATGGCGCGGCTCGCGGCGATCACGCTCGACCGCGGTTGGGGCCGCTTCGACTTCTCGGTGCTGAATTGGAATCCCGCGCGGGGATTTTACCACCGCCTCGGCTTCGAGCACTTGCAGGAGTGGCTCCCCTACCGCGCCGTGGGTGACGCCCTGAGCCGGCTCGCGGCGGAGGACCGAGGTTAGGTCGTTCCGATTAGCACGCGGTGTGCAAAAACGGGCATTCCCTCTAAAATAGCCTCCGCTTAGCGCTTGTTTTCACTGACGCTTTGGCGCGGTGAGCGTACGCATGTATGCGGACGATCACCGGCCGCCGCATTTCCACATCGTGTCACCTGACTTTCAAGTGCTGGTGCGGATTTCGGATATGGGGATCATTGCCGGAGAGGCGCGACCCGCCCAGATCGCGAGAGCCATTGCGTGGGCTCGAGCGCATAGGGAAGCGCTCGCGCTTAGGTGGGCAGAATTGAATGAGCGAGGGTAATTTATGCCAAAAAAAGTTTTGCCCCGTATCGTCGCCGTTGTGCCCGGCCGGAAGCGCACGAGGCTGCGTGTGCAATGGGACAACGGTGATCAAAGCTTGATCGATGTGTCCAGCGTCATCGGAAATTTCCGAGTGTATGCACCGCTGCGGCACTCACCGGTGCTATTTCGCCAAGTCCGCGTCGGCGAACATGGCACGGATATCATTTGGCCGAAGGGCATCGATATGGCAGCGGATACGCTATGGCGCCTGGCACAGGAGCAGGCGGGTGCGACCATGACAGCCGCAGCGTTCAAGCATTGGCGCGAACGCAAAGCCTACACGCTCACCGAAGCCGCCCGCGCGCTTGGGACTAGCCGGCGCATGATCGCATACTACGAGGAAGGCGAGCGACCGATTCCGCGCGTGGTCGCGCTGGCAACGCGAGCGCTGGACGCGGAGAACGTGCCGGCTTAATCGGGCATGAGTCAAAAGCCGTGTCTAATTCGCCTCGGCGCCTGAAGCCGCGGCTTCGGCCTCGGCGAGCGCCTCGGCTGGAACGTCATCCTCGGCGACCACGCGATTGCGGCCAGTGTGCTTGGCGTGATAGAGCGCGGCGTCCGCGCGTTTGATCAGGTCTTGCAGCGGCTCGCCTGGGCGATAGACGCTGGCGCCCGCGGAGATCGCGATCACCCCATATTCGGCGCGGGTGTCCTTGCGCACCACCTTGTGCCGCGCCATGGTGCGGCGAATCTGCTCCGCGACCGTAACCGCGTTCTCGAGCCTGGTCTGCGGCAAGATGATCACGAACTCCTCGCCGCCGTAACGCGCGGGCGTGTCGCGGCCCTTCAGGCAATCGGTCAAGGTCTTGGCGACGAGCCGCAGCACCTGGTCGCCGATCTGGTGGCCATAGGTGTCGTTGAATTTCTTGAAGTAGTCGATATCGAGCAGCAGCAGCGACATCGGCTCGCCCGTCTCCATCGCCGTTGCGGCGCATTCGCGCAGCCGTGTGTCGAAGAATTTTCGATTGGGGATGCCGGTGAGCGCGTCGGTGAGCGCCTCTCGGCGCACGACCTCGAGGTTCTCGCGCAATTGCGCGATCTCGCCCGAGGAGCGGTCGAGACGCGCTTCCAAGGCCTGGTTCCGTTCCACCGCGTGCTTGGTCTCCACCAGCAGGTTGGCAACGATCGCGCGCACGCTCTCCTCGCTGCCGTCGTGGCCCAACTCCTCCCGGGCGTCGCCCAAGGTTTTGTTGAGGGCCTGGGTATCGCGCGCGGCGCTGTTGATGCAGCGCATGACCTGCTCGACCGCGTGCTCGAAGCTGGCGCTGGTCTGCTGCAGCAGGCCGAACTGGCGGTTGGTGTCGAAGAAGCGTTCGTAAAGCTGGGCGCAGGCTTCCTCGGTGAAGGGCTGACCCCGCTCGATCATGGTGTCGACGCCGCGCGTGAGCTCAGGCAGCAGCCCGCTCACATAGGCATACCAGACAGTATAATTCTGCGGCGTCGATTCGACGCCGTGCTTGGCCATTGCACCGAGCGTGGCCTCGCCCAGGCTGGCCGACTTTGAGATGGACACAATTTGACCCATGTGCGCACGGACTCGCCGGCTGCTCGCCGACGGCGTCCATCCTTAGCGGAAAGTGTAGAGAATGGGTAAATATCGGGCCGTGAGTCGGAGATCGCTCTTCTTTTGGCGGATATGGCACCCGCGGACAGAGTTGACTTGGCGGCGGCGTCCCGGGAGTCTCTCGCCATGACGTTCCCCTACCCACTACCATCGCTCGACCTTGCGGCACCGTTCGACCGGCACCGCTCCGTCGTCCGTCCCGAATGGGCCGATCCCAACGGCCACATGAACCTCGCCTATTACATGCTCGCCTTCGATCACGCCTCGGACGATTTCTCGGTCCAGCTCGGCGTCGGTTGGGATTATGTGGAGCACAAGCTCGGCATGGCCTTCATATTGGAGGCGCACATCACCTATGACCGGGAGGTGCGTGCGGGAGATCCGCTCCGAATCACCACGCAGATTCTGGACCATGACGAAAAGCGCGTGCACTTCTTCCATCGCATGTATCACGGTGAGGCCGGATGGCTCGCCTCGACCAACGAACTCATCATGATGCACATCGACTTCGAAAGCCGCCGCGCCTCCCCCTGGCCGGAAGAGTCGCTGCGGAGGCTTGACGCGATGGCGGAAGCGCACCGGCCACTGCCGCGCCCCGAGCAAGCCGGGCGCGTCATCGGCATCCGCCGCAAAGGCCAGGGGTCATAGCCGCATGCGACTCTGCCGCTTCGACGACAATCGCCTGGGCTTGGTGCAGAGCGAAAGCGTGCTTGATGTGACGCCGGTGCTGCGCCGGCTCCCGGCCTACCGTTGGTCGTTCCCTGGGGGTGACCCAGTGATCGCCGCGCTCGACATGTTGGCACCCGAGATCGCGGCCGAGGCCGAGCGCGCGCCTGCGCGGCCGCTCGAGGCGGTGAAGCTGCGGGCACCCGTTGCCAACCCCAGCAAGATCGTCTGCGCCCCCGTCAACTATTTGCGCCATCTGGAGGAAGGCCGCGCCGACCCGGGCATCCACTATGGCAAGCAAGTGGAGGAGATCGAGCGCGTCGGTCTCTTTCTCAAGGCCAATAGCGCGCTGGTGGGCCCCTCGGAGGGGGTGGCGCTGCGCCACTTGGATCGCCGCAACGATCATGAAGTCGAGATGGTGATGGTGATCGGCAAAACCGCCGACCGCGTCCCCGCCAAGGGCGCACTGGCCCACGTGGCGGCCTTTGCCATCGGCCTCGACATGACGATCCGCGGGCCCGAGGACCGGAGCTTGCGCAAATCCGTCGATAGCTACGCGGTCGTCGGCCCCTGGCTCGTGACGGCGGACGAGATCGCCAATCCCGCCAACCTCGCGCTCTCGCTCGAGGTCAACGGCGAGATGCGCCAGCGTGCCAATACCCGCGATCTGGTTCTGGGTCTCGAACGCCTGATCGAACTGGCCTCGTCCTACTACGCCTTGCTGCCGGGCGACCTGATCTTCACGGGAACACCCGAGGGCGTGGGTCCGGTCAAGCCCGGCGACATCCTCACGGCCAGCATCGAAGGCATCGGCGCCATGCGGGTCGAGATCAGGGCGGCCTGACGCAATGACCGACTGGCGCGCCGCAAACAGGGCGAATTGGGATGAGCGCGTCGCGGTACATTTGGGCGAGCGCGGCTACGATCTGAGCCGGTTGCGCATGGGACGCGGCACGCTCAATCCCATCGAGGAAGCGGAGCTGGGACCGGTCGACGGGCTTCGGATCCTGCACCTTCAATGCCACTTTGGCGCGGACAGCCTGGCGCTTGCGCAACGCGGTGCAGCCGAGGTCGTGGGCCTCGATTTCTCGCCCGCGGCGATCAAAGCCGCGCGCGCCCTCGCGGCGGAGCTGGGCCTTGCTCAGCGAGTGCGCTTTATCGAGGCGGATCTCTACGATGCCCGAACCGCGATCCCCGAGCCGCACGCCTTCGATCTCGTCTACGTGACTTGGGGCGCCATCGTCTGGCTCCCGGACATCGCGGGTTGGGCGCGGATTGTCGCCCGTTTCCTGAAGCCCGGCGGGTTCTTCTATTTTGCCGAGGGGCACCCGGCAGCGCTGGTGCTCGACGATGAGAAGCGCCAGGCGGATGGCCTGCCCGCCTTCACCGCCCCCTATTTCTCGCGCGATCCGATCGTCGCCGTCGATCGACGCGACTACGCCGACCCGACGGCGCAATTGCGGAACGCCCGGCAGTACAACTGGATCCATCCGCTGGGCACGGTGGTCAGCGAATTAATTGCGTCCGGGCTGCGCCTATCCTGGCTACATGAGCACGATTCAGTGCCCTGGCGGATGTTCGAATGCCTCGTGGAGGAAGCGCCCGGGCGATATTGCTGGCCGGAGAAGGCGTGGCTGCCGCTGTCATTTTCCCTCAAAGCCGACGCGCCGGCGGCCGGATGATTCTCCGCGTGCTGGCTTGGCTCGGGCGCCACGGGACGGCTCTCATGGCGCTTGGCATCGTGGCCGGTCTCGCGGCACCGCCGCTCGCGCATTTCCTGGCCCCGACCCTGCCGCCGCTCATCTTCCTGGTGACAGTCGCGACCATGCTGCGCCTCGATTGGCCGCAGGTGTTGGAGCATGCCCGTCGACCGCACCGGATCGCACTGGTGGTTGCGTGGTCATTGCTAGTGACGCCGCTCGTGATGACGCTCGCGGCTCGCGTGTTTAACCTGCCTCAGAGCCTCGCTCAAGCGATGGTCCTCTGGGCGGCATCGCCGCCGATGATGTCGCTGCCGGCGATAGCCTACCTGCTTGGGCTCGATGGCGCGCTCGCACTGGTGGTGATGGTGTCGGGGACGCTCCTGATGCCGCTCACCCTGCCTCCCCTCGTGTTTGGTTTGACCGGCATCGATACCGGGATCGGCGTGCTGCCGCTGATGGCGAGGCTTGCGATGTTCGTCGGAGCGACGGTATTGATTGCGAGCGCGCTGCGCCGGTTCATCGGTCCCGAGCGTCTCCAGCGGCGTTCGGATGAGCTCAATGGGCTCAATGTGCTGTTGCTGGTGGCCTTCGCGGTCGCGGTCATGGATGGTATGTGGAGCCGCATCGCGCAAGAGCCGTGGAACGTCCTGTTTTACGCGTTCTCGGCCATCGCGGCCGGCGTCCTCATGCAGGCGCTCAGCTTCGCCGCCTTCTCCTGGCTCGATCGGCCGTCGAGCCTCACCATTGCGCTCATCGGCGGCAACAAAAACATGGCGATCGTCTGGGCCAGCCTCGCGGGCGCAACCTCCAGGGACCTGATGCTGTTCTTCGCCTGCTTGCAGCTCCCGATCTATCTGCTGCCGGCTGCCCTGGCACCGATTTACCGACGCTTGGGTGCGCGCACCGCCCAGTAACGGCCGTCGGATTGACGGCGTACGAGGGCGCCATTAGCTTCATGCTAAGAGCGCGCAACGCGCGTAATCACCATACCAATCGGGAGGAAACCTCATGAGAACTAAACTGCTGGCGACCGCCTGCACGATCCTGGCGCTCGCTGCCGCGCACACAGCCTCCGCCAAGACGCTGGTTTATTGCTCGGAAGGCAGCCCCGAGAACTTCTATCCCGCCATCAACACGACCGGCACCACCTTCGACGCCTCCTCACGCCAGCTTTACAACCGCCTGGTCGAGTTCAAGCGCGGCACCACCGAGGTGCAGCCCGGACTCGCCGAGAGTTGGGACGTTTCCTCGGACGGCTTGACCTTCACCTTCCACCTTCGCCATGGCGTCAAGTGGCACACTACCAAGACCTTCACCCCCAGCCGCGACTTCAACGCCGATGACGTGATCTTCAGCTTCGAGCGGCAGTGGAAGGCCGACAATCCCTATTACAAGATCACCAGCGACAACCACAGCTACTTCAGCGACATGGGGTTCCCGGCGCTGCTGAAGGCGATCACCAAGACCGACGACTACACGGTGAAATTCGAGCTGAAGGAGCCGGCGGCGCCGTTCCTCGCCGACCTCGCCATGGATTTCGCCTCGATCATCTCCAAGGAATACGCCGATAAAATGATGCAGGCGGGAACGCCGGAGAAGGTCGATCAGGAGCCAGTCGGCACCGGGCCCTTCATGCTGGTGCAGTACCAGAAGGACGCCGTGATCCGCTATCGCGCGCATCCGCAATATTGGGCCGGCAAGGCCGCGATCGACGATCTCGTGTTCGCGATCACGCCCGACGTTTCGGTGCGGCTGCAAAAGCTCAAGGCCAATGAGTGCCAGGTGATCCCCTATCCGGCGCCGGCGGACCTCGATTCCATCCGCAAGGATTCGAACCTGATCCTGCTCGATCAGCCCGGACTCAACATCGGCTATCTGGCGTTCCAGACTCAGAAGAAGCCATTCGACGACAAGCGCGTGCGCCAGGCGATCAACATGGCGATCAACAAGAAGGCGATCATCGACGCGGTCTATCTGAGCACGGGCATCATTGCCAAGAACCCGATCCCGCCGGTGATGTGGTCCTACAACGACGCGGTCCAGGACTACCCCTACGATCCCGAAAAGGCGAAAAAGCTGCTGGCGGAGGCGGGCTTGCCCAACGGCTTCGAGACCGATCTCTGGGCGATGCCGGTACAACGCCCCTACAATCCCAACGCCCGCCGCATCGCCGAGCTGATGCAGGCGGACCTCGCCAAGGTCGGGATCAAAGCCGAGATCAAGAGCTTCGAGTGGGGCGAATATCGCAAGCGCGCGCAGAACGGCGAGCATCAGATGGTGCAGCTCGGCTGGACCGGCGACAACGGCGACCCCGACAATTTCCTGCACGTGCTCTTGGGCTGCGACGCCGTCGAAACCAACGGCGGCAACGTCGCCAAGTGGTGCTACAAGCCGTTCAACGACCTGATCATGGAGGCCGTACGCGTCACCGACATGCAAAAGCGCACCGAGTTGTACAAGCAGGCGCAGGTGATCTTCAAGGAAGAGGCGCCGTGGGTAACCATTGCGCACTCAATCCAATACGTGGCGACCCGCGCCAACGTCGTCGACTTCAAACTGAGCCCGTTCGGTCACCACGAATTTTACGGAGTCGATCTGAAGTAGAGGCACCGCGGCCCGGCGTCGGGGCGATGCCGGGCCGCTTTTCTTGGGCAACGCCCGCGATGCTGCGTTTTGTCCTCACCCGAGCGAGCCTGATCATCCCGACTTTCGTCGGCGTGACCTTGCTTGCGTTCCTGCTCGTGCACTTGATTCCCGGCGATCCCATCGAGACCATGGCCGGCGAGCGCGGCATTGATCCCGCGCGCCACGCTCAGCTTCGTGCCGAATACGGTTTCGACAAGCCGCTCATGGTGCAATATGGAATCTACGTGGGGCACGTCCTGCGCGGTGACCTCGGCATTTCCGCCATCACCCATCAGCGCGTGATCGACGAATTCCGGCAGCTTTTCCCGGCGACGATCGAGCTCTCGCTCTGCGCGGTCATTTTCGCGATTGTGGTCGGCATCCCCGCGGGAATGCTCGCCGCCGTCCGGCGCAATAGCATCCTTGATCACGGCATCATGGCGATGTCGTTGACGGGATATTCGATGCCGATCTTCTGGTGGGGGCTGCTGCTGATACTGCTGTTCTCCAGCGTGCTGGGCTGGACACCGGTCTCGGGCCGCGTCGACGTCGCCTATTTCATCGAACCGACAACCGGGTTTCTGCTGATCGACAGCCTGCTATCGGATCAGGAGGGCGCGTTCCGTTCGGCGGTTTCGCACCTCATTCTTCCGACCATCGTCCTCGGTACCGTGCCGTTGGCGGTGATCGCCCGCATGACTCGCTCCGCAATGCTTGAGGTGCTGGGAGAGGATTACATTCGGACCGCGCGCGCCAAGGGCCTTTCGCCGATTCGCGTCGTGGCGCTCCACGCGCTGCGCAACGCGCTCATCCCCGTCATCACCGTGATTGGACTGAGCGTCGGAACCCTGTTCACCGGCGCCATTCTCACGGAGACCATCTTCTCCTGGCCCGGCGTCGGCCATTGGGTGGTGGACGGCATCAGCCGACGCGACTACCCGGTCGTCCAAGGCGCGGTGCTGATGCTGGGCACCGTGGTCATGCTGGTCAATCTCGCAGTCGACCTGCTCTATGGGCTGGTCAATCCGCGCATCCGGCACACGAGCTGAAACCGATGGCGGTCGAAACCGAGGCTCTCCCGCTCGCTGCCGGCACACCGCCGCATCCGCTGCTCCAATTCTGGCGCTATCTCGCGCAGAACAAGGGTGCAGTCGCCGGCCTCGTGGTGATCGTGACCCTGCTGCTGCTCGCCATCCTCGCGGACGTGGTCTCGCCGCATTCGGCGATCGTCAATCATGACGATGCCTTCTTGAAACCTCCGGTTTGGCAGGAGGGCGGAAGCTGGCTTTATCCGCTCGGCACCGACGCGATCGGCCGCGACATGCTCTCGCGCCTGATCCACGGCTCACGCTATTCGCTCTTCATGGGAACAGTCGTGGTGGCCTTGGCGCTGACCGTCGGCGTGGTGCTGGGCCTCGTCGCCGGTTTCTTCCGCGGCATCGTCGAGTTTTCGATCATGCGGCTCATGGACACCATGCTGACGCTCCCGAGCCTGCTGCTCGCGATCGTCATCGTGGCGATCCTCGGGCCCGGCCTCATCAATGCGGTGTTCGCCGTCGCGTTCGTCACCTTGCCGCACTACGTGCGCATCACGCGCGCCGCCGTGATCGGCGAGCGTACCAAGGAGTATGTGACCGCATCGCAGGTCGCGGGCGCCGGCACCATACGGCTCATGTTTTCGACCGTGCTGCCCAATTGCATGGCACCGCTGATCGTGCAGGCATCGCTCGGCTTTTCGACCGCGATCCTCGATGCCGCGGCGCTGGGATTCCTCGGTCTCGGCGTGCAGCCGCCCTACCCCGAGTGGGGTACGATGCTGGCCGACAGCCGCGAGCTTCTGCTGCGCGCATGGTGGGTCATGACTTTCCCCGGGCTTGCCATCCTGATCACCGTGCTGGCCTTCAACCTGCTGGGCGACGGACTGCGCGACGCCCTCGACCCAAAGCTCAAGCGCTAATGCCCCTGCTCGAAATCAGCGACCTCTCCGTCGAGTTCCCGACCACGGCGGGGCGGCTACGCGCGGTCGATCGCGTGTCGCTGTCGGTGGATCAGGGTGAAGTGCTGGGCATCGTCGGTGAATCGGGCTCCGGCAAGAGCGTTACCATGCTGGCGGCCATGGGTCTGGTGGCCTATCCCGGCGAGGTGCGGGCGCAGCGGCTTGGCTTTGGTGGGCGCGACCTGCTGCGCATGAGCGGACGCGCGCGCCGCCGCCTCGCCGGCAAGGACATCGCCATGGTGTTCCAGGAACCGACGAGCAGCCTCAATCCCTGCTTCACTGTTGGCTTTCAACTGGGTGAGACCCTGCGCCTTCATGAAGGCCTCGACCGCGCGGGCGCGCGGCGCCGCGCCGTCGAGCTGCTGGACCAGGTCGGCATTCCCGCTCCCGAGACGCGGCTCGACGCGTTCCCGCATCAGCTCTCGGGCGGCATGAACCAGCGCGTGATGATCGCCATGGCGATCGCGTGCAATCCCAGGCTGCTAATCGCGGACGAGCCCACCACCGCGCTCGACGTGACGATTCAGGCGCAAATCCTGGATCTCCTGCTCGCTCTCCAGCGTGAGCGCGGCATGGCGCTCATCCTGATCACGCACAACATGGGCGTGGTGGCGGAGACCGCGCAGCGCGTGGTGGTGATGTACGCGGGCCAGGTTGTCGAAGAACAACCGGCACAGCAATTGTTCAGGACACCGCGACATCCCTATACCGCCGCACTTCTCGCGGCCTTGCCGGAGCGGAGCACCGGGCACAATCGCTTGCCGACAATTCCCGGCGTGGTCCCGGGGCTCCACGATCGTCCCGGCGGTTGCCTCTTCAATCCGCGCTGCCGCTATGCCGACGATCGGTGCCGCACCATCGAGCCCGCTCTTGAAGATACCGCCGGCACCGCGGTGCGTTGTCACTACCCGCTCGACAGTCTTCACCGGGGAGCCGCGGAATGAACGAGCTTGTGGCCGAGGCCAGCGAGCTCTCGCGCAGCTACAAGGTGCGGCGCGGCGTCTTTGGCGAACCGGCGCTGCTTCGGGCGGTGGACGGCGTGTCCTTCGCGATTGCGCCCGGGCGCACCCTCGCGGTGGTGGGCGAATCCGGTTGCGGCAAGTCGACCTTGGCGCGGCTCGTTACATTGATCGAGAAACCGAGTGCGGGACACCTCAGCTTGATCGGCCATGACGCGGTCACTGCCGCCGGCACCGCCCGCGCGCTCCTGCGCCGTTCGGTGCAGATCGTGTTCCAAAATCCGTATGGCTCGCTCAACCCCCGCAAGAAGGTGGGCGCAATCCTCGAGGAGCCGCTCGCGATCAACACCACCTTGGGCAAGTCCGCGCGGCAGGCCGCCGCGCGCGATGCAATGGCGAAGGTCGGCCTCCGGCCCGAACATTACCACCGCTATCCCCATATGTTTTCGGGCGGCCAACGCCAACGCATTGCCATCGCGCGCGCGCTGATGCTGCAACCGAAGCTGGTGGTGGCGGACGAGCCGGTCTCCGCGCTCGACGTCTCGATTCAGGCGCAGGTGCTCAATCTTTTGCGCGATCTTCAGGAAGAGCTGGGCCTCTCGTATCTGTTCATCTCGCACGATCTCGCCGTCGTTCGTCACGTCGCCGACGAAGTGATGGTGATGTACCTGGGCCGGAGCGTGGAGCAGGGCCCGCGCGACGCGGTGTTCGACCGTCCGCTACACCCCTATACTCAGGCGCTGCTTGCGAGCACGCCGGGGATCGAGAAGAAACGCGCGCGGCAAGTCCTGAAGGGCGAGTTGCCCTCGCCGCTGAATCCGCCCAAGGGCTGTGCGTTTAACACGCGCTGCGCGCACGCGACGGACCGCTGCCGCGCGGAACGTCCGGCTCTGCGCGAAGTCACCGCGCAGCGTGTCGCCTGTCACTACGCCGAGACGTTTCTCTGAACCGAACTAAGCAAGCGTCTCCTTGAAGACCGCGAGGGTGCGGCCCCAAGCCAGTTTCGCCGCGGCCTCGTCGTAGCGCGCGGATTGTGTGTCGTCGTTGAAGCCGTGGTTGGCGCCCGCGTAGTAGTAGAGCGAGTAACGGATCTCGGCCGCCTTCAGCTCGGCCTCGTAGGCCGGAGCCATCGCGCCGAGGCGCGTGTCCAGCTTCGGATCGGCATAGTGCAGCAGCATCACGGCCTTGATCTTCGGGACCAATGCCGCGTCCGGAGGCGCGCCGTAGTAAGCGACACCGGCGGCAAGCAGCGGATCGGCGACCGCGAGTTGGTTCACGACCCCGCCGCCCCAACAGAAGCCCACCGCACCGATCTTACCGTTGACGTCCGGCCGTTGCCGGAGCCAATCGGCCGCCGCCATAGCATTGCCGCTATGATTGCCCTGGAGCTTGCTGAAAACCTTCATCGCCTCGTCTTCGTCCTTGGGTGTACCGCCCAGCGGCGAGAGAAAATCGACCGCCAGCGCCACATAACCCTCGACCGCGAGCCGCCGTGCTATGTCCTCGATGTGCGGATTGAGGCCGCGATTTTGGTGTACGACCACGATGCCGCCATGCTTACCGTCGGCCTTGGTCTTGGCGAGATAAGCCTTCACCTCGCCGGTTGAGCCGGAAAAAGTCACACGATCGGTCGCGATGCGCGGATCGTCTTCGGCGACGATCGCGGCGAGAGCGTAATTCGATTGCAGCAGCGGAAGGAGCGCCGCAGCGGCCGCGGCTCCACCCACCAATTTCGCCGCGCGTTCCAAGAAGAGGCGTCGATCGAAATGGACGTGCACGAAGTCGTCGTAGAGATCGATGATGCGCTGGTCCATGCATGCCTCCCAATTTCGCCGGCAAGGCTATGCGAGCTTGGGGGATCGGAAGCATCACGACTCCGCGATATAGTGAGCAATCGACATTGCAACCCCGCAAAGAACAGGCAGATGCCATGGAATTGCCACTTCTCCCGACCACGGTCGTCGGCAGCTACCCGCAACCGGATTGGCTCATCGATCGCACGGCGCTGACGGCGCAGGCTCCGCCGCGCGTCAGGCTCGAAACGCTCTGGCGCGTGCCGAAACCGTTCCTCGAGGAAGCACAGGACGACGCGACGGTGCTGGCGATTCGCGCCATGGAGCGAGCTGGCATCGACATCGTGAGCGACGGCGAGATGCGGCGGGAAAGTTACTCGAACCGCTTCGCGACCGCACTCGAAGGGGTCGACATCGATAATCCCGGGCAGGTATCAAGCCGCACCGGGCGGCTGCAATCGGTGCCCCGCGTGGTGGGCCCGATCCACCGCCGCCACGCGGTTGAGCGGCGCGACGTGGTGTTCCTGCGCCGTAACACCGACCGCCCGATCAAGATCACGCTGCCCGGCCCCTTCACCATGGCGCAGCAAGCCTTGGACGAGCACTACCGCGACGAAGAAGCGCTCGCCATGGCCTATGCCGATGCGGTCAATGCCGAGGCCAAGGACCTCAAGGCAGCGGGCGCCGACGTCATTCAGCTCGACGAGCCTTATATGCAGGCGATGCCGGAAAAGGCTCGGCGGTTTGCGGTCAAGGCGATCAACCGGGCGCTCGCGGGAGTCGCGGGCCCGACGGCGGTGCATCTCTGCTTTGGTTACGCATACATCGTGAAGGGCAAGCCCGCCGGCTATTCATTCCTCGCGGAATTGGCGGAGGTCGCGGCAGATCAGATCTCGATCGAGGCCGCGCAGCCCAGACTTGACCTCGGGATCCTTCGCGACCTGGCGCCGAAGACGGTTCTGGTGGGCGTGCTCGATCTCGCCGACATCTCGGTCGAGAGCGCTGAGACGGTCGCGGAGCGAATCCGCAGCGCGCTTAGATTTGCGCCGCCGGAACGCATCGTCCCCGCACCCGATTGCGGCATGAAGTATTTGCCGCGTGCAACCGCATTCGGCAAGCTCAAGGCGCTCGCGGAAGGCGTCGCGATCGTGCGTCGGGAGCTCGGGTAATTACCTCTGACGCCAAAAAACCCTTTGTTTCTTGTCGCCCCGTCTCGATCGCCATAAGGTCTCTTGTTCAACATTCCGGAAAGACAATCCGGACAGCTAAGGGAGGAAGAACATGATTACCCGCCGCGAATTCACAAGCTTTGCGACCTGCGCGATCTGCGCCGCTTCGGAACTGATTTCGACGGGCGCGATTGCCCAGGGAACGGCACCCGCGACGACGCCTGGCGTCACGAGAAGAATTCTGTCCCAGACCGAAGGGCCGGTGCCGGGTTATGTGACGATCATCGTTGATGGAGAGATCGATCCGGGCGTGGTGGTGGGCCGGCACACACACCCGGGAATCGAATCGGGCTACATTGTCGAAGGCAACATAGAGCTGCCGATCCAGGGCCAGCCGACGCGCGCGCTGAAGGCCGGAGACGCGTACCAGGTGCCAGCGGAGACGCCCCACGCCGGCGGTGCGGCGACGACCACAAAGGTGCGGTTCACGGCCACCTACGTCGTCGAGAAAGGAAAGCCGCTGGCCTCTCCAGCCTGAGCGTCAGCGGATATCGGCAGTGCGCAGCCGGTCGGCAATCAAACCGGGATGGCCGGCGCTCGCTCAGCCGAACGTGCTGACCTTGTCGATCGCGATGCGGAGAATCTCGCGCACCTCGCCGGGAGACCACCAAGCATAGGGCTTGCCGGTGTAGCGTTGCGCCAAGGTTTCCAGATGCGCCTTGGCGCCCTTCTCGGTCACCCCCACCACTCGTCCACGGATCGCGACGTAGCGGTAGGGATTCGCGGGGTCTGAAACCTCGATCGCTACTTGCGGCCGCTTGACGACATTGCGGTTCTTCACCCGGCCGCTTTTGCTGTTGACGAGAACGACGTGGCCTTCCGGTGTCTCCTCAACGTCGACCCAGACCGGACTCACCTGTGGCGCGCCATCCGCCATCAGGGTCGCGAAATGAGCCACCGCGCGGCTGCGCAGGAGGTCGAGGTAGGCATCGGGAATGCGACCGGTCATGGCGTGCCCCTTTGATCATCAAAACAGGTCAAGGCTAGCACCGATGCCGTACGCTCACACCGAAAAATACTTGGCTTGCGGATGGGCGACCACGATTGCCGAGGTGGATTGCTCGGGATCGAGCTGGTCCTCCTCGGTGAGTGAAACGCCGATGGCGTCCGCACCCAGCAGCTTCAAGAGTTGGCGTTGGTCGGCGAGATTCGGGCAGGCGGGATATCCGAAGGAATAACGGCTGCCGCGATAACCCTGGGCCAGCATGGCGTCCATGTCGCGCGCCTCCTCGGCCGCGAACCCCAGTTCGGCGCGGATGCGCTTGTGCACATACTCCGCCATCGCCTCCGCCATCTCGACCGAAAGGCCGTGCAGGTAGAGATAATCCTGATAGCGGTCCTGCTGGAACCACTCGCGTGCGGTGTCGCTGGCGCGCGCGCCCACGGTCACGACTTGCAGTCCGATCACGTCGCGCACATCGACGCCTTCGCCCACGTCGCGGAAGAAATCGGCGATGCAGAGGCCGCCTTCCTTGTTCTGACGCGGGAAGGTAAAGCGCGCGACCTCGGTGCTGCCGTCGTTCTCGAACAGGATCACGTCGTTGCCATGCGCCGCGGCTTTCCAATACCCGTAGGCCGCCTGCGGCACGAAGATGTCTTGCTGCACCACCACGTCCATGAGCCGCTGCAGGATCGGGCGCAATTCCTGATGCGCCCAGGCCTTGTACTCGTCGAGGCTGCGGCCCTGCTTGCGGTAGCCCCAATGGAATTGATAGAGCATGCGCTCGTTGAGATACGGCAGCAGCGCCTTGAGCGGCACCCGCGCGATGGTACGCGTACCCCAAAACGGCGGCGCCGGGATCGCCAGGTCGCGCGTCAGCTCCTGCCGCCGCAATCTGATTTCATCGAGGTCGAGCGGGCGCAACACGCGCTCGTCTGCCGCGCGACCGAGCTTGCGCTTCTGGTTGACCGGCCTTCCCTCGGCCTTCGCCTTGAGGGCCGCCAAGTGCCGATCGAACTCGCCGCCCATCACCTTGTCCATGAGGTGAAGCCCGTCGAAGGCATCGCCTGCATAGGCGACGCGGCCCGAGGCGTAAGCCTTGACGCAGTCCTCCTCGACGTAGCGGCGCGTGAGCGCGGCGCCACCCAGCATCACCGGCATCGCGAGGCCCCGGCGTGACATTTCCTCGAGGTTCTCGCGCATCACGACGGTCGACTTCACCAGCAAGCCCGACATTCCGACCGCGTCGGCCTTGTGCTGTTCCGCCGCCTCCAGGATCGCGTTCAATGGCTGCTTGATGCCGAGATTGATCACGCGATAGCCGTTGTTGGTGAGGATGATATCGACCAGGTTCTTGCCGATATCGTGCACATCGCCCTTGACGGTCGCCAGCACCACCGTGCCCTTCTGCTGACCTTCGACCCGCTCCATGAACGGCTCCAGAAAAGCGACCGCGCGCTTCATGGTCTCGGCCGATTGCAGCACGAAGGGAAGCTGCATCTTGCCGGCGCCGAATAGTTCGCCCACTACCTTCATGCCGCCGAGCAGGAACACGTTGATGATGTCGAGCGGCGGGTGCGATTTGAGCGCCAGTTTGAGATCGTCCTCGAGCCCGGTGCGATCGCCATCGACGATGCGCTGCTTCAAGCGTTCTTCGACGGTGGCCGGCCGCTCCTTTTGGTGCGCCTTCGCCGACTGTCGGTCCTGGAACAGCGCGATATAGGCTTGCAGCGGATCGTAATCGGGGCGGCGGCGGTCATAGATCAGATCCTCCGCGACGCGCGCCTCCTCCTCGGGGATTTGATGGAACGGCACGATGCGCGAGACATGAACGATCGCGGCCGTGAGGCCGCGCTTCAGCGCATGATCGAGAAACACCGAGTTGAGGGTGTGGCGAGCCGCGGGATTGAGGCCAAAGGAGATATTGGAAAGGCCGAGCACGATCTGCGCCTGTGGTATCTCTGCCGAAATGCGTTCGATCGCATCGAGGGTATGCAGGCCCAGCTTCCGGTCGTCCTCATTGCCGGTGCAGATCGTAAAGGTCAGGGGATCGATGATTAGGTCCGATTCCGGCAAGCCGAACCGGCCGCAGGCGAAATCGCGAAGGCGTTTGGCGACAACGACTTTCTGCTCGGCCTCCTTTGCCATGCCATGCTCGTCGATCGTAAGCGCGATCACGGCAGCGCCGAAGCGGCGCGCCAGAGCCATGCGCTTCTCCGCCGGCGCCTCGCCGTCCTCGAAATTGATCGAGTTGATGACGGCCTTGCCGCCATAGAGCTTGAGCGCGGATTCCAGCACCGGCAATTCCGTCGAATCGATCACCACCGGCGCGGTGACGGCACCGCGCATGCGCGTGACCGCCGCGGTCATGTCGGCGACCTCGTCGCGCCCGACGAAGGCGGTACAGAGGTCGAGCGCGTTCGACCCCTCCTTCACTTGGGTGCGCGCCATTTCAAGGCAACCGTCCCAATCGCCCTTTTCTTGCCGCTCGCGGAACTGCTTGGAGCCGTTCGCATTGCAGCGTTCGCCGATCGAGAGATAGGCGTTCTCCTGACGCAGCGGCACCGCCTGAAAAAGCGAGGCGATCGACGGCACCCAATAATGCCGGCGCTGGACCGGCGTCGGGCGCTGCCCGCCGCGGCTCAGCCGCTTCAACATCTGGTCGAGCGCCGCGATGTGCTTGGGCGTGGTGCCGCAGCATCCGCCTATCAGGTTAACGCCGTCCTCGAGGATGAATCGCTCCTGCCACTGCACCAACTCCTGCGGGGTCAGCGGGTAGTGCGCAGCGCCGTTCACGAGCTCCGGCAGGCCGGCATTGGGCTGCACCGAGATGAGCCCCGGCCAACTCTCGCCCAGCCACTTCACGTGCTCCGCCATCTCGCGGGGACCGGTTGCGCAATTGAAGCCCATGAGCGGAACGTCCAGCGCACCGACGATCGCGGCGGCGGCACCGACGTCGGCACCGACCAACAGGGTGCCCGTTGTCTCCATGGTCACCTGCACCAGTATCGGCGTGGCGATCTTGGCGTCGGCACGCGCGCGCTTGGCGCCGTTCACCGCGGCCTTCATCTGCAGAGTGTCTTGACAAGTCTCGATCAGGATCGCATCGACTCCGCCCGCGATCAGCCCCGCACTCTGGATCGCGAGCGCGTCTTCCAGCGTCTGGTAGTCGACGTGGCCCAGCGAGGGCAGTCGCGTTCCCGGCCCGATCGAGCCGATCAGGAAGCGAGTGCGGCCGTCGCCGCGAAATTCCTCCATCACCTCACGCGCCAACTCCGCCGAGTGGCGGTTGATGGCGAGGGCCTGGTCTTGCAGTCCGAACTCGCCCAAAGTCACGGGCGAGCCGCCGAATGTATTGGTCTGGATCGCATCGGATCCGGCCGCCAAATAGCTCCGGTAGATATCGCGGATGACGTCGGGTCGGCTCTCGTTGATCACTTCCGAGCAATTTTCATGGCCCAGAAAATCGCGTTCCACCGAGAGCCCGCGCGCCATGATCTCGGTCCCCATGGCACCATCGCACAACAGAACCCGGTCTTTCAGATAGTCGAGCAGATGCGCCATCGCCTACTCCGCGCCCGCGGGCAGTGGCGCCGGCACCGCCGCGCGCACGCCCAGCATGTGACAGATCGCGACGGTCAGCTCGGCGCGATTGAGGGTATAGAAATGAAATTCCTCGACGCCTTCGACCTGCAACAGCCGGCACTGCTCGATCGCGACCGACGCCGCGACGAGGCGGCGTGTGTCGGGATCGTCGTCAAGCCCCTCGAACAGTGCACCCATCCAGGGCGGGACATGCGCCCCGCAGAGCGACGCAAATCGTCGCATCTGCGCGACATTGGTGACCGGGAGGATGCCCGGCACGATCGGCACCGTCACTCCGGCCTTGCGTGCGCGATCGACGAACCGCAGATAGACCTCGGTATCGAAGAAGAATTGAGTGATGGCGCGGCTCGCGCCGGCATCGATTTTGCGCTTGAGATTGTCGAGATCGAAATCGGCGCTGGGCGCGTCGGGGTGAGTCTCCGGATAGGCAGCCACCGTGATTTCGAAGTCGGCGACGCGCCGCAGTCCCGCCACGAGGTCCGCCGCATAGGAATATCCCTGGGGATGCGGCCGGTAGCGCCCCTGCCCGGGCTCGGGATCGCCGCGCAGCGCCACCACATGGCGGACGCCCGAGTCCCAATAGCGCCGTGCGATCGCATCGATCTCGGCACATGTGGCGCCGAGGCATGTCAGATGCGCCGCCGGCTCCAGCGGCGTCTCATGTCGGATGCGGGTCACGGTCGCGTGTGTGCGCTCCCGCGTCGAACCGCCGGCGCCATAAGTGACGGACACGAAGCGCGGCCGCAACGGCTCGAGCCGCTTCACGGCCTGCCAGAGCCGCTGTTCCATCTCCTCGGTCTTCGGCGGGAAAAATTCGAAGGAAACATTGGGGCGTGCGCCGCGCTTCCAAACCGGCTCGGCCAATGGCCGCCGCTGCGGAGTACCGCTCACGACGCGACCTCGGCCGATGCGGCGTCGCCGGCAGAGGTGACGCGGCGCGCCGAAGGAAGCGCGAGGCGCCGCCGTGCCGACCAGAGAGTCACGGTCAAGGGATTGCCGGGGAGGTGCATGATGACGCCGGGATCGAATCCGGCATCGACGCACCACTGCACGACCTCGTCATCCGCGAAGCCCAAGCGAAGATGCGCGGCATCGCTGCGCAGTTCCTCGACCTCGTGTGGCGCGAAATCCACGACGACCAGCCGGCCACCGGGCTGCAGCACGCGCGCCGCCTCACGGATCGCACGCACGGGGTCGGCGGCGTAATGCAGGACCTGGTGAAAGATCGCGGCATCGAAGGATTCATCGGCGAGCGGGAGTTGGTACATGTCGCCCTGGCGCAGCGAGCAATTGCGCAAGCCCGCGTGCTCCAGATTGACCCGCGCCACCGCCAGCATCTCGCGCGAGAGATCGACGCCGAGCGCGTGCTCCACGCGCGGCGCGAATAGCTCCAGCATGCGGCCGGTACCGGTGCCCACATCCAGCAGATCGCCCATGCCCTGCTCCGGCAGCAGAGCCAGCAACGCCGCCTCCACCTCCCGCTCGTCCACATAGAGCGAGCGAATCTTGTCCCATTGCGCGGCGTTCCGGCGGAAATAGGCGCTCGCGGTGTCCGCGCGCGCGCGCCGCAACGCGTCGAGCCGCTGCCGATCGAGGGCGAGGAGCGGAGCGTCGGGAACCATCGCAAGCACCGCGCGCGCGAGCTTGGCGCCCGCGCCGCGGCGCGCGAGCCGATAGAACACGAACGCGCCGTCGCGGAAGCGATCCAATAACCCGGCTTCGCAGAGGAGGCGCAGGTGGCGCGAGACCCGAGGCTGGCTTTGTCCCAGCACGCCCACCAAGTCGCTCACCGTTAGCTCGCCTTCCGCGCAGAGCCGGAGCAGCCGCAACCGTGAAGATTCCGCCGCCGCCCGGAGTCCAGTGAGCACCTGGTCCATCAGCATGTCCCATCAATAGCAATCTGTGTTCATATAAGCATATCTTTATATCACTTTCCAAGTGATTAAATTCTCGACTCCGACCGGCGTCCGGAGAGGCAACGAATCCGTTTTGGTGAATAAGCCGTTGCCGATGCCGCCTCATTGGCGTGACTAGCGCTACTACCGGTTCTGTGCTACCGAAATCGGACAGGGAACGCGTTAGGGGGCGCGCCAAGAGTGCGATCCCCTCCGCAGGGAACCAACCCAGGGGAGCCGAGGGTACGCCATGCACAAGCGCCGCGCACTTATTGTCCTGCTGGCTGCGATGTTAACGGTCGCCGGGATGGCACTGCCGTCGCACACAGCAAAAGCCGCAATCGCGGCCAACGCCGAAGTCTTCATCGACAGCCTCGTGGCCGCCGCACTGAAAACGATCACTGCCGGGGATAGCCAGAACGACAAGGAAAAGACGTTCCGCGCCCTGCTCGACGCCAATTTCGACATGCCGCGGATCTCACGCTTCGTCCTCGGCCGCTACTGGTCCACGGCCAGCGATGCCGACAAGCAGCAATACCTTCCTCTCTTCGAAACCTATGTGGTTCGCGCCTACGCCAACCGCTTCACCCAATATACGGGCGAGACCGTCAAGGTGACGGGGTCCCGGCCGCAAGGCGACCTCACGGTGGTCTCGAGCCAGATCATCGAGTCGAACGGCGCGCCGTCGATCAGAGTCGATTGGGTCGTGCACAAGGACGGCGACGACTATAGAATCACCGACGTGAGCGTCGATGGCGTCAGCATGGTGCTCACAGAGAAGCAGCAATTCGCGGCGGTGATGGAACGCGAAGGCTCGGGCCTGACAGGCCTGAACAAGGTGCTCGCGGCAAAGCTCAGCGGCAGCGAGACCGCGTTGAAATAGGTCCACACCGCGGCGGGATCGGGTGATGTTAGCCGACCTGTCGTCGATCTTCACGCGGATGGCGCCCTACAGCTTCACGGGCGAGCAGGTCAGTTGCGCCCTCTGCGGCGGCGACGGCCACGAGATCGTCGGAAAGCGCGACCGCTACGGGCACAGATTGACGACAGTGCTCTGTCGCGGCTGCGGTCTCGTCTTCACCAATCCCATGCCGACCCAGGACGAGATCGACCTTTACTATCGCCGGCACTATCGCCGCCACTATCACAACGCCGGGGCGCCGCGAAAAAAGGCACTGCGCCGCGCCGCGGATGGCGCCCGCGCGCGGCGCGCTTTGCTTTACAGGATGCTGGTCCCGGATTGCCGGGTGCTCGACGTGGGTTCGGCCGAGGGCGCGTTCGTGGGATTGCTGCACCGCGAGGCTATCGACGCCGTCGGCATCGAACCCAACGAGGGATTTGCGGACGCAGCGCGCCGCCGATTCGGGGCACGGTTCATTACCACGGGTTGGGAGCACGCCGACTTCGCGGCCGAGAGTTTCGACTTGATTACCGCTCATCATGTTCTCGAACATTTTCGTGATCCGATCGGCGCGCTGAGCCGATTTCGAAGCTGGCTCAAGCCCGACGGCCGCCTCTATATCTCGGTCCCCGACTCGCCGAACCCCATGCGCACGCCCTACGCCCGCTTCCATTTCGCCCATCTCTACAACTTCAACCACCAGAGCCTGGTGATGGCGGCTCGCAAGGCCGGCTTCGAGATCGAGCCAAGTTTTGCCGTGCATTCGACCACGCTGCTGTTCCGCAAGCTCGCGCTTCCGCCCACGGACTGGTTGCTGTTCCCAGACAATTATTCGACCCTCACACGCTTTTTTCGCGAGCACACCAACCTAAAGTATTTCCTATCGTCTCGGCCCTACGGGCGCTGGGTGCGGCGCATGGCGCGGCTCGGGCGGGGCATGATTGAGGCGCAATTCGCCGCGAGTTCCGAAGCCAAGCCGAAAGGCTCCGGCTGACGAGCGAATTCGCAGGAGCGGAGCATGCAGCTCAATCCCTACTTGACCTTCAGCGGCAATTGCGAGGCTGCCTTCAAGCTTTATGAACGGTGCTTCGGCGGCAAGATCGTCGCGATGATCCGGCACGACGAAACGCCGATGGCGGACGAGACCCCGACGGACTGGCGCGACAAGATCATTCACGGGCGCCTGGTGGTCGGCGATCAAGTGCTGATGGGAAGCGACGTGCCGCCGGAACAATACGAGCCGACGAAGGGATTTTCGGTAACCCTCAACGTCGATGATCCCTCCGAGGCCGAGCGGGTGTTCCGCGCGCTATCGGCCGACGGCACGGTCAGGATGCCGATACAGAAGACCTTCTGGGCGCTCCGCTTCGGCATGCTGACAGACGCGTTCGGCATCCCCTGGATGATCAACTGCGAGGAACGTCACGTCTAGAAGGCTCAGCTCCGTGTCAGCGGTTTGAAGTGGATGCGGTGCGGCTGATCGGCGGCGGCGCCGAGCCGGCGCTTGCGATCGGCTTCGTAGTCCTGGTAGTTGCCCTCGAACCACACCACCTGGCTATCGCCCTCGAAGGCGAGAATGTGGGTCGCGATGCGGTCGAGGAACCAGCGGTCATGGCTGATGACCGCGACGCAGCCGGGAAATTCCAGGATGCCCTCCTCGAGCGCGCGCAGCGTATCGACGTCGAGGTCGTTGGTGGGCTCGTCCAGCAGGATCACATTGGCGCCGGTCTTGAGCATCTTCGCCAAGTGCACGCGGTTGCGCTCGCCGCCTGAAAGCTGGCCCACCTTCTTCTGTTGGTCAGGCCCGCGGAAATTGAACAGCGCGCAGTAGGCGCGGCTCGGCATCTTGCGGCGGCTTAGATCGATCTCATCGCGCCCGCCGGAGATTTCCTCGAACACGGTCTTTTCCGCCGCGAGCGTGTCGCGGGACTGGTCGACATAGCCGAGCTTCACGGTCTCGCCGAGCTTGAGACCGCCGCCGCCGGGCTGTTCCTGGCCCGTGATCATACGGAAGAGCGTGGTCTTGCCGGCGCCATTGGGTCCGATGATGCCGACGATGCCGCCGGGCGGGAGGCGGAAGCTCAGGTCCTCGATCAGGAGCTGGTCGCCGTAGCCCTTGGAGAGATGCTCGGCCTCGATCACGAGATCGCCGAGCCGCGGTCCCGGCGGCAGCACGATCTGCGCGGTCTCCGGCGCCTTCTCTCGGCTCTGCGCCACCAACGCCTCGTACGCCTGGACACGCGCCTTGCTCTTGGCCTGACGCGCCCGCGGGCTCTGGCGCACCCATTCGAGCTCGCGCTCCAGGGTACGCTGGCGCGCGGCCTCTTGCTTTCCTTCTTGCTCGAGCCGCTTCTGCTTCTGCTCGAGCCAGCCGGAATAGTTGCCCTCGTAGGGAATGCCGCGGCCACGGTCGAGCTCCAAGATCCAGCCCGCGACCTCATCGAGGAAATAGCGGTCGTGCGTGACGGTGACGACGGTACCTGGATATTCCGCGAGGAACCGCTGCAGCCATGCGACCGATTCCGCGTCAAGATGGTTCGTGGGTTCGTCGAGCAGCAGCAGATCCGGTTTCTGCAGCAGCAGCCGGCAGAGCGCCACGCGCCGGCGCTCGCCGCCCGAGAGCTTGGTCACGTCGGCGTCGCCGGACGGGCAGCGCAGCGCATCCATAGCGATATCGATGGTGCGTTCGAGCTCCCAGCCGTTCACCGCGTCGATCTTCTCCTGCAGCTCGCCTTGCTCGGCCAGCAGGTCGTTCATCTCGTCGTCGGAGAGCGGCTCGCCGAGCTTGGTGCTCACGGCCTCGAACCGCTCCAGCAGCGCCTTCACCTCGCCCAAGCCCTCGGTCACGTTGCCGGCGACGGTCTTGCTCGCGTCGAGTGCCGGCTCCTGCGGCAGATAGCCCACGCGCACGCCTTCGGCGGCCCAGGCTTCGCCGCTGAACTCCTTCTCGATCCCGCCCATGATCCGCAGCAAGGTCGACTTGCCGGCGCCGTTGGGGCCGAGCACGCCGATCTTCGCGCCCGGCAGGAACGAGAGCCAAATGTCCTTCAGCACCTCGCGCCCGCCCGGATATGTCTTGGAAAGACCTTTCATCACATAGATATACTGATAAGCGGGCATGCTGCGCTCCGTGGGCCACGGTTTTGGTCGGGGAAGGCGCTGGTTCTAGCGCAAACGAGGCCCCGAGCGCAAACGGGTCGCGGCGGCCGATCTAGCCGGCTCTTAACTCCCTACTCAATTGCCTCTGCTGCGACAGCACCACACGGAGAAAAACGCGCAGGGGCCTTCACCATGTCAAGGTGGAGCGCAGCTCCGGCCATTGCTTCATGCGATCTTGGAAGCTGTTCGTAACCTGGTCGGAATCGCGGCTGGAGTTGATGATATAGGGCGTGATGAAGATCAGCAGCTCCTCGCGCTCATCGTCGATATGGGTCCGCTTGAATAGGTTACCGACAACCGGAATATCCTTGAGAACGGGAATGCCGAGGTCGTTGTCCGTCTTGTTGTCGCTGATGAAGCCGCCGAGCAGAACGGTGGAACCGTCGCTGAGCGATAGCTGCGTCGCCACGTTCTGATTGTTGATCGTGGGGCTGTTGATATTCGAGATCGAGGCCTGGGCGACGCTGCTCACCTCTTGGCGTATATCGAGATCGATCTGATTACCTGCATAGATGACTGGTTTCACATCCAGGATCGTGCCGGTGCTGCGATATTGGATCTGCTGCAGGATGTCGCTGCTGCCGCCGTTGACGACTTGTGAGCTGGTCGCCTGCCCGGTCACGATCGGGACATCTTGGCCGACCTGGATCTTGGCCTCTGCGCCGCTGCGCGCCAGCAGCCGCGGCGTGGAAAGGACGCGCGTCTTGTTTGTGGTCTGCAAGGTCTGCAGGACAGCGCGAACCGCATTGGCACCGTTGAGGATGGTAAAATTAAAGCCACTTCCGGACTGCGGCACCCCAAGTCCGCCCAGCGTGCCGATCGTCGCACTCTGTCCGCCGCCTAAATTGACCACTTGTTGCCATTCGATGCCCAAATCGGTGGTGTCACCGAGTTGCACTTCCACGACCGTCACTTCGATCAACACCTCGCGCGGTGCCTGATCCAGGCTCTCCATCAACGGACGAACGCGGGCATAGGAGTCGGGGCTACCGATGAATATGAGCGCGTTGCGCGGGACATCGGTCACGATGCGCGATCCCGGCGGGAGCGCTTGGGTCGCGGTGGTTTGAGGCACATCCTGTTCCGCGGTTCGCGAAACCTGTGCGGTGTCTTGACCCTGCACTCGGCCCGACCCCCGAGGCGCGGCCGTTGTCGCCGCCTCCGTTGCGTCGGACGGTATCTTGCCTTCGTTCGAGAGGACGTCGTTCAGCACCTTAGCCAGGCTCTCGGCCGTGGTATTGCGCACGGGGTAATAAAAGACGTTCTGACTCGAATCGACGGCAGTAGGCTGGTCCAGCGTCTTCACCCACTCGCCGATATGATTGAGCGTCCGTTGGTCTCGCGCGAATACCAGAATCGTGTCTACGGCCGTAAGCGGCAGGATCGTCACCGCGGTCGGCGGCTGAAGGATCGAGGAAGCATTGATTCCCTCCGCCTTCAAGACATCAATCAGCTTTTCAGTGAGGCTTTTCGCAGACCAAAAGACGGGGCGGACGCGGAGACTGCGCCGGTCCGCGAATTGCGGCTGATCGAGCAGCCGTACCGCCTCCACAGCGGCTCGAATGTCGTCCGGCTGCCCCAGCATCATGATCGCGTTGTTGGAGGGCGAAAGCGTGAATCTGATCTTGTTGCCATAGGCCGTTGCGAGCCAGCCGGCGATATCCTGCGCGTTCACCTGGGAGAGCGGCACGATCTGGAAGATCGGCCGCAAATCGCTGGAAACTTCAGGCGCCGTCCGCCCCAGAATGATCTGCGGGGATTCCGACAGCAGCGCTTCGCTCTCTCGGACGCGCACAAGGTTCTTCTCGAAAACGAGCTGGATACCGTAGTTGCGGAGCACCGCCGCAGTGATCGACAGCAGCTCCTGCGGGCTCCGGGAACCTCCGGTTCGCAGGGTCACAAGGTCGCTCCGCGAGGCGACCTTGGGATCGATCTGGAAGCTCAAGTGCAGCGTCTCGCCCAGAACCGAGTTGATGAAAGCCGGTACCGGCATGTTCTCCGCCGCGAAGTTCACGGCCGGCCCCTGGAGTATGGGCGTTCCCGCCGGCGACTCGACCGTCGTTTCGCCTGAATGCGGCGGAGACGGTCCTTCCACGATTGAGGGCGAGGTCGGACGCACGTTACTCTCCCCGAATACCGACACCGCCGGCGCCGCCGCAGCCGGTGGCTTCAACGGCAAGGTCGTGATTTCCGATGATGGAGGCGGTGCCGCCGTGCAGCCCACGCAAGCCAGCGACAGCGACGTGCCGACGACGAGATAGCCGAACCGGAGAGACTTTGGAACCATGCGTTTTTTCACTCGCGGGAAAACAGCCGGACACTGTGTTGCGTACCGCCGGATTCGACCGTGATCGCAGTGTTGGAGACCTCGATAATGCGACTCCCGTCCGGGAGCAGATCGCCAACCCGTCGGTACTGCACCTGTGCAGGAGAGCGTCCGCCGGACGTCAGCAAAATGATTGCGCGCAGTGAGCCGTCGTCATCACTGAGGATGCCGGAAAGACGCCAGCTTGGGGGCGGAGCCGCTTGGGCAGTAGCGACCGCCGGCGGCTTGGGGGGCGCTTGCCACAGCGGATGCTGTGCCAGGCTCAGGAGTGCAGCCGCGGGATCGCCTGGGTATATCCACGGTTCACGCCAAGCTTCCCTTGGCGCTACGAGTGATGTCCCCACTTCGCCATCGCCCGCCATCATCCAGCCGAGGCCCATACCGCCGGCGAGAAGGCCGACAGCGACCAGGGCGACGCTCAAGCGTGGCGTCGGACGTATGGCGCTCAAACGTAGCGGAGGACGTATCACGTGCGGCGCGCCGCATTGCCATCCCTTGGCGTAGCGCCAGTCGGACGCAAGTACGTCGTCACCAACATGTCGAACCGGGGAGACGCCGCGAGTTCGATGTGAAGGCGATCGACGACCAGGAGATGCTCGTCCCGCGCCATTGCGGCCAGGAAGCGCTGCAAGGCCTCCGCATTGAAGGCGCCACTGAGCGACGCCGACATCTGCCGCAGCTTCAGCGCATTGGCGGGGTTTGCCACCAATTCCACGCGAATGTCGAACGAGGGCATGCCGCTCGTACCGGCAAGCTTGACGAGCGCGTCTTGGAAATTGGCTTGCGCCAGCGCCTCGGAATCGGCGACCCAAAGCCGACCCTCCAACTGCAGGCGAAGATGCTCAACGGCCGTTCGCCTATCGCGCCACTCTGTCTCGTGCGCGAGGTGGCGCAACTCCATTAGCTGCTGGGCCGCCGCATCGATCTCCTGGCGCTTTCGCCGATGCGCATCGTCTGTCAGGAACCACAGCGCGATACAAAGAATCGCGGCCACCAGCATCGTCCAGTAGTGGAGCCGCGGGTTCTGCGTGAATTCGCGAACGCAATATCGTCGCGCTACCTGTGGCAAAGTACGAAGACGTCCGAGAAGTTCTGTGGCCGCCGGTAACGATGTCATCGCGGCAACACTTTCAGCTTTACGCGCAACGAGCGATCGCCGTCGGAGCGCGTGAGCGTGACATCGCGCACCCCGCCCCGCGAGTCGAACGCCTTGACGGTGGCAACCGCATCGAGCGGCGTCGGCGAAGTCAGCGTGAACTCCAATTCCCCGTTTCTGTAGGTCCAGTCGGTGATCCGCGCGCCATTTTCCGGAACCACTTTCGAGGCAATGGCGAAGAGTTCGAGCTGACTCGGAAACGGGTCGAGGGCCGCCAAATTTCTTATGGCCTCCGCCCCGCTGCGGGCTGCCGCCCGGTCGGCGCCTCGCTCCTCTGCCGCCGTGCTCGCTTCCGCCACCAGCCGCGTGATCTCGGAGAGAGTTTCTCGATCGGATGCGGATTCCCCGAGGAAAATTCCGGTCAGTATGAGGAAAGCCGCGCCGAGGGCTTGATAGGCACGGATCAAATCGAGCGGTCCGGCGCGGCGCCACCACGCCGCCGAAGTGATCCAGGGTGTCGTCAGTTCAGAGAGCGTTTCGATGCTCTCAGAGCGGTCGAGAGTCTCGCCCGGCGGAACTCCGCACGCGCGCCGAAACTGTAGCCACTCATGCACGGACGGCGGTTCCCGCCACCACCGACTCCCCAGAAGCAGGCCTTCTTGCCACCATTGTCCCTCGTAGCCGTCGAGGCCCGCGATCAGGCGGAGTCCATCGTCGCCGCGCGGTTGCAACGCCGCCTCGGGCAGTACGTTCATGCGTTGCGGTCGCTTGCCGGCGGCGATGATCGCGTCGGTCACGGCAGCGTTATCCCAAATCCAGATGCCGGCTCGTGCTCGTGCCTCTTGCACCAGGCGGCCGGTATCCTGATAGGGCGACCACTGCGCGATCGCGAGATCGAGTGCGGCCAGCCGCCTGGCGGGACTACGGTCGTCGATCAGCGAAAACACACGATAGCGACAATGCGCGCGGCTCAGCATCCAAATCTGGCGACCACGCCGACCGGACGGATGCTCGACGCCGTCAATCCTGTGTCGAAAGATGCGTGGGGTCGGGAAAATCGGGCGCAGCGGCATTGGGTTCTATGCGATGATCGGGGAAGGCCGGGAGATCCAGAGAATAATCGACTTGCCACGGCCGATCTTCCGCTCGCGGCGTCAGCTGGAGGGCGACGATGCGCTCGAGCGCCGTGTTCGGAGCGGATACCGCGATGCGCAAGCTATCGGCGGGAAGAAAGCGAGGAACGAACAGCGCGTTGGGCACGGAATCGGCACCGCTAGCAAGAGCAACCTGCGAGATGTTGGTGAATGGCTCGGAGGTGCGCGAAGCGATAATTCGCGACACGGCGGCATCTTCGAGACCGGTGAGCGCCGATATCACCAGGGCGGGCGCGGTATTGAAATTGAAGCCGGCGACGGAAGCTGTAGTCGCACTTTCAAAGAGCGGATTTGTCCCGAAGCCGGCACCGTCCAAGCGATCCCAATCCAAGACCCGGTCGAGCTCCCAGGGCGTCACGAGGATCGCCCCGCGCGGGCCAGAACGGCCCGCTGCCTCGTAGTCTGGCTGTTTCGCCCCATTCAGCGTCTTCAACGGAGAGGGATCGATGTAGTCATGCAGCTTCGCGACCATCGGATCCCGGTCTTCGGGTGCGACGCCGAGGCGCGCCAGCAAGCCCGACCAGAATCCTCCATTGGTCGCGTTGATATTCACGAGGCCGCGAGCGTCCTGCAGCCTGATCTCGCTATTGCCATCGCGATAGGGCCGGTCATCGAGCGCGATATAAGCGCGACCGAGGATCGGCGCGGACAGCACGCCACGCGACTGCGAGGCGGCAAGGTCGGTGTCGGAGACGATCTCCAATCCGCGCTGGCTTAGATAGCGCGTGCTCAACCAATAGATCGCCGTCGCCTGAGCCGCTTCGGATTGGCGCAAGGCCTCGACTTCAGATGTCGTCGCGAAGCCGGTCTGCAAGCTGTCCTCGATCGTCGCCGTCACCGCGGCGGCGATCAGCGAGAGGATGGCGATGAAGCGCGCCAGTTGCCGGCCGCGGTGCGTCTCACCGATCCCGGCAGTGGGTTCACCGTCGTGGGAGCCGTTAAGCGGACCGTCAAGCCGACGCTCGCCGGAACCGTTTGCGCATGGGCTGTCGTTCCGCCTGCGAATGCCATCAGACAGGCAGCGACAAGGATCCTGATTGAGAAGAGAGTCCAGCCCTGGCGCATATCGATCCCCCATAGACACTAACCATTGGGGGTTGAGTACCAAACCGCGCGAACGATCTGAAGCAAGCAAAGCTGATAATCAAATCAAGCAACTTGCATAGTCTCTGCCTTGTCGCACGAACGGGCAGCAATTTGCGATTGGCCGGAGACGAGGAATGGCGTCCGCAGACATCCGGCGAATCCAGCTATTACAATTTTGTTTCAGAATCTGCGGCAGAGAGGCCGAAGCGTCACGGCGCACGAGCCTCAGTTGGAGTTCCCAGCCGAACGCGGGGCGCGGAGGATTTCCGCTAGACGGCGACGCACCCAGATGTGTGGGGGCGAGTGTTGGACGCGCGCATGCCAGAAGAGGCTATTCTCGACATGGGGCAGGAAGTCGAGCGGATCGCTCGCCGCCAGCGCCGCCGTTCGGGCGACCCAGTCCACCATCCAATCCGGTACCGTCAGGACCAAATCGCTCGCCGCGATAACCGCGGCGGCTAAAGCGTGCGTCACCGTCGAAAGAGCGATCTGCCGAGCCTTGCCTAGGACGGTCAAGGCGCGATCGACCGGATCGTAGCCGTCCCGCAGCGGTGCGACGAGGAGGTGCCGCGCCGAAAGATAGGTGTTGAGGTCGACCCGACGCAGCAGGGGATGGTCACGGCGCGTCACACAGACCCATCGCCCCCGATGCAACCCCAAGCGATAGAGGTTCGCTGACTCGCTTTGGGCCGGCGAAATGATGAAATCGACCTCCGCGCTCTCCAGTTGTTCCAAGCTCGCGGGTGCGACGTGGTGCATGCGGAATTCGGTCCTGGGGGCTTCGCCGACCAGCAGAGGCAACACTCGCTCGAAATCAGCATTGACCGAGTATTTGGAGACGCCAAAGTGGATTGAGCCCCGAAAGCTCTCGGGAGCGCTATCGCTCGGTTGCAATATCCGCCCGAGCGCAGCCAGGGTTTTCTGCAGATGCGGCAGCAAAGCAACCGCGCGCGCCGTCGTTACATAACCGCTTGAATTGCGTACCAGCAGCTCGTCGTCGAAGAGTCGTCGGAACCGTGCCAGTGTTTGGCTGACGGCTTGATGCGTCACGTTCAACCGAACCGCTGCACGGACGAGGTTGCGTTCCTCGAGCAAGATACTGAGGGCGCGAAGCTGGCCGAAGTTGAGGTTCCCTGGAAAAGGGACCGTCAGATAGGCGGTCTCCCGACGCTGCCGTGCAGTCATATTGCCACTTCCGCCCGCCACCGGGACGCCCCATGCTAGTGATTTCTCGGATCAATTCGCCCAACACTACTTTAGACGAGCCACGGTGACACAATAATGTCACTTATGGTCCTTATTTGGATAATAAGGTCAGTGACACACAATCTAGGAGGGTACTCCCAAAAAGCATTCCCAACTGGTATTCGACTGATACCGTCATGGCGATTTCGCGGCGACATTAAACGCGTCCGCGCGGAGCAACGGAATGCCGAGTTGCCGACTGAGCGTTGCCAGGAGACGGTCCTCGGACAAGGCACCGAAGCGGAGAAGGATGCCGCCGAGCCGCCCGCCGTAGCTTTTCTGAAATGCAAGAGCGCGATGCAGGTCCTCGGACGAGACGATCCCGTCCTCGACCAGCATCTGTCCGAGCGGTCGCTGCTCTTCGCGCGGTTCCTCGGACGCTTCGGGCTCAGGGGATTTGGCAAAAGCTAGAGCGGAGTCCATCGGACGAGACCAAGGGGCAGCAAAGACACCCTCCGCGATCGGGCGTAGAGCCTATAAGATACATGACAGGATATCCGGGTATTGTGGCGATTGGGTTACAACGAGCGGCCCTTTCGTTGCCGACGCCAGTTCCCCGAGGGCCTGAAGGTGATCCCGATCGCTGGTGAATTCATTGCCGGTCCAAGGAGCTTTGCGGACCGGGTGCGCTCGGGCGATTTAGCGTCCGAGATCGGTCCCGGCCGGGACGACGCCCCAGGTTGCTAATCCGACCGTCCTCACTCCCCCTCTTCGACCGTCTTGAACCGTTCGACGATGCCTTGCGGGCCGAAGCTGCGATCGACCGCGAGGAGGGTTCCGGCAGGTCGGTCGCAGAGGCTTTGTACGAATCGGCATTCCTCCTCCGCGAAGGCACGCGCGGCCGCGTGGTCCGGGGCGTCGAAATGCTCAATGAGGTGCGCCGCCAGCGCCTCGATCACGGCCTGGTAATGGACCGGCGATATCTCGACCACCTCCGCATGGCTCGACCAGCCGAAACTCCGCGTGCCGAGAAAGCCCGCGCGGAAGGCCTGGCGGTCACGGCCGATCAGCATCGCGGGTTCGTGCTCGGAGAAGACGAAAGCGCCGGAGACCGCCCATTCCCCGGGTTCGGCAGCGGCGGCGAAGGCCTGCAAATCGGCATCGTCGCGTCGGAACGTGCGGAGGAAGCGCATGGATAGTCGAGTGCCTCGCTATTTCCGCGCGACCATGTCGATCTCGACGAGCGCGTCGCGCGCCAAACCGGTGACGCCAATGCAGGTGCGCGCGGGAAGCCGGCCCGGGGCGAAATATCCGCGATAGACCTCGTTCATCGCCGCGTAGTGATTTTTGAAATCCGTGAGATAGATGCGAACCGACACCACGTTCTCGAGGCGGTAGCCCGAACCTTCGAGCACGAGGATCAGGTTGTCCATGACCCGCCGGGTCTGCGCCTCGACGCCGTCGGGGAGCGGCCGCGTATCGTCGTCTGGCCACGTCGGCATCTGCCCGGTGACAAATAGCCAGCCATCGACCTCGACCGCGTGGCTGAACGGCGCCACCGGCGTCGGCGCGCCCTTGATCATGTGGAACAGCGGCATGCTCATCGGACCTAACCTCTTCCGGCGCGGCAAACGATGCGATCATCAGGTTTAGCGCGCCATGGCCGGCACGGCCAGGGATTGCTTGCGGAGTGGCGGCCGTCGCCAATAGAGTCGGCCCTCGCCTCAAAGAAGGGAGGGGGAGATGAGATTACGCCACTTTGGAAGATTGCTCAGCGCCGGCTTGGCGTTCGTTCTGCTCGCGGCCCTCGGCGCCGCGCCCGCGGCGGCTCAAGACCAGACCAGCATACTGAACCAAGTGCTGAAGCGCGGCACCGTTCGAATTGCGACGCAGCCGGGCAATCCCCCCTATAGCTCGATGACGCCGAGCGGCGAGCCCGAGGGTTTCGACATCGAGATCGGCAAGCTGATCGCAGCCGCGCTCAAAGTGAAGCCCGAGTGGGTGACCGTCGATACCCCCGGCCGCATCACAGCGCTGCAGACGCACCGCGCCGACCTCACGATTTCCAACTTCACCAACAACACCGAGCGCTCGACGGTGGTCGCGTTCACCCGACCCTATCTCGTCGTCGGCAGCAAGGTTATGGTGCTCAAGGATTCGAAGCTTCAGACCATCGACGACGTGAACGATTCCGCGGTCAAGATCGGCATTTCGCGCGGCGGTACCTCGGAGCAGAACGCGATCCGCATCGCGCCCAAGGCGACCATCGTGCGCTTCGATATGGTGCAGGATGCGACCCTCGCGCTCAAATCAGGCCAGGTCGACGTGCAGGTGATGGACAGCCTGCTCAACGCCTCGATCCTTGCTAAGGACAACGGCGCGAGCTTCCGCAACATCCCCGGCAACTATTCCTATGAGGAGATCGCCATCGGCTTGCCCGCCGGCGATTTCGACTGGTGGCGCGTGATCGACGGTTTCGTGCGGCAATTCGTCAACTCCGGAGACGACGCCAAGCTGTTCAAGAAATATTTCGGCTACGACATGCCGCCGATCCGCTGAGCCGCCGCGACGCGGCATGTATCAGTTCACGATCGAGGCGATCGCGAGTTATTTCGGCAAGCTGCCGCTCGCGATCGCCCACACTCTCGAGCTCAGCATCCTCACCATCCTGTTGGGCCTGGTCCTCGGCATTGGTGGCGCGCTCTGCCGCACCAGCCGCGCGCCGGTGTTGCGGCTGCTCGGCCGGGTCTATGTCGAGTTGCTGCGCAATCTGCCGCTATTGATCGTCATCTACCTCGTCTATTTCGGCTTGGCCCAACTGGGCCTGCGCATCGGCAACTTCGAATCGGCGCTGATCGCGCTCACCCTCAATACCGGCGCCTACATGACCGAGGTATTGCGCGGCGGCCTCGCCGCGATCGACCGTGGGCAATACCTAGCGGCGCGCGCCCAGGCCATGAGCACGGTCCAGGTCTATCGCTATGTCGTATTCCCACAGATGTTTCGCATCATCTATGCGCCGCTCGGGAATTTATTCATCTCGGTGGTACTGGGCTCCTCTCTCGCCTCGGTGATCGGCGTCGAGGACGTCATGACCTGGGTGCATATCGTCGGCAATGAATCCTTCCGCTATCTCGAGGCCTTCCTTGTAGGTGGCGCGGTCTACGTCAGCCTGGCGCAGCTCATCAACCTGAGCCGGCTGCTGGTCGGGCGCGCCCTGCTCCGCCATCAGGCACCGGGAGCGCGCGCATGAGCGCGGTGCTGACGTTTTGGCCGGCGATCGTCAAGGCAACGCTCACCACGCTCTGGATTAGCTGGCTGGCGCTCGTGCTGGGCGGAATTGTTGGCGCCGTCATCGGCCATGCTCGGCTCTCGCGCCGGCGCGTGCTGCGGTGGAGCGCCGTTGCCTACACCGAGCTCTTCCGCTCGATCCCGCCGCTGCTGCTGTTCGCGGGCTGCTACTACGGTCTCGCCTACACGCTGGAGATCCGCCTCAGCCCGTTCGCGGCGGCTACGCTCGCGCTGACCCTGGTCGCGAGCTCGCTGATGTCGGAAGTGGTGCGCGCGGCGATCGAAAGCGTGGGTCGAGGGCAGCGCCTCGCGGCGCTTGCTTCCGCCATGCGGCCGCTCCAGGTCATGCGCTACGTGGTATGGCCGCAGGCAGTGCGCGTGATGGTCCCGGCCGCGACCGGCGTCTACATCACCACTCTCAAGGATTCCTCTGTCGCCTCGGTGATCGGCTATCTGGAATTGACGCGCACCACTCTTCTGGTGCGCGAGACCACCGGCAAAAGCTTCGAGGCCCTCCTGATCGCGGCGCTCATATACCTCGCGCTCACCTACGCGATTTCGTGGCTGGGCGCCCTCGTCGAACGGAAGTTTCACTTTGTCCACTGAAGCGCCCGAGAGCGCCCCGCGGCCGCCGATCCTGGTGCTGGAGCGCTTGACGAAGCGCTTCGGTCATCGCGTCGTGCTGGACCAAATCGACCTCGCGGTCACGCCGGGCGAAGTGGTGGTGCTGTTGGGGCCGAGCGGCACCGGTAAATCCACCCTGCTGCGCTGTGTCAACGGGCTCGAGGAGATCGAGGGCGGGCGGATATTGTTCGAGGGACGCGAGGTGCTGGCACGCAGCCGTACCGTGATCGAGATCCGCAAGCACATCGGCATGATCTTTCAGAACTTCAATCTCTACGCGCATCTCTCGGCACTGGACAACGTCATGCTGGCGCCGATCAAGGTGCTGCGCGAACGGCGCGACGTGGTGGAAGCCCGGGCACGCGAGCTCTTCCGCAAAGTCAGGCTCGAACACCGCATGCACGCCTTCCCTGCTCAGCTTTCGGGCGGAGAGCAGCAGAGGGTCGCGATCGCGCGCGCACTGGCGATGCAGCCGACGCTGCTGATGTTCGACGAGCCCACCTCGGCGCTCGACCCCGAGACGGTCGGCGACGTCCTCGCGGTGATGGAGGACCTCGCGCGCGAGGGCCGCACCATGCTGGTGGTGACGCACGAAATCGGCTTCGCGCGCCATGTCGGCGACCGCCTCATCTTCATGGACGAGGGGAAGATCGTCGAGGAAGGTTCGCCCGACGGCATCCTCGAACGCCCGAAGAACGAGCGCACGCAGCGCTTTTTCAGCTCGATCCTTCGGGGGTGAGCGAGCAGCGGCCCTGCGAGACCGCGGTTTAGCGCTCGCTGAAGAGTACGCCGCCTTTCGATTTCGAGGTCTTGGGCGCTTCGACGATCTGCACCGTCACGGACTCCGCGGGGACGCTGAAATTTTTCATCACGGCAGCGGTAATGTCCTTCATCAAGCTGCGCTTCTGATCGAGCGTCCGGCCCTCGACTGCGTAGACGATGACTTCCGGCATGGTTTCCTCCCGATGGATAGGCGATGACGAATTGGGTCTCAGGCGATGCGGCGCTGCTGTTTCGCTGTTTGCACCGTATCGGTCCAGTGGTGCGGATCGTTCGATAGACCGTACTGAATGTCGGTGATGGCGTCGTAGAGACGGCGCGTCAGCACGCCTGCCTCGCCGTTGTTGATGAGGATCCTCTCGCCCTTGTAGCCGAGCTGGCCGACCGGGGACACCACCGCCGCGGTTCCCGTGCCCCACATCTCATCGAGTGTGCCGGCGCGCGCCGCACCGATCACCTCGTCGATCGAGATCGGACGCTCGGCGGCCTTGATGCCCCAATCGCGCAGCAAAGTCAGCACGGAATCCCGCGTGACGCCCTCCAGAATCGTTCCGGCGAGCGGCGGCGTCAGCACCTCGCCCGCGATCTTCACCATGATGTTCATGGTGCCGACCTCGTCGAGGTATTTGCGATGAACGCCGTCGAGCCAGAGCACCTGGGTGTAACCCTGCTTCTCGGCCTCGACCGCGGCGGCGAGGCTCGCGGCGTAATTGCCGCCGGTCTTCGCGGCACCGAGGCCGCCCTCGACCGCGCGCACGTAGCGGTCGGCGACCAGGATCTTCACGGGCTTGATCCCCTCGGCGTAATAGGGGCCGACCGGCGAAAGGATGAGGAAATAAGTGTAGCTCTTGGCGGGACGCACGCCCAGGAACGCCTCGGAGGCGATCACCGTCGGACGCAGGTAGAGCGCCGTGCCGCGCTTCGTTGGAACCCACGCGTTGTCCACCTCGATCAGCGCGTGGAATGAACGCAAGACCATTTCGGGATCGAGCGGCGGGATGCAGAGGCGCTCGCAAGAACGGTTGAGGCGCTCGACGTGCTTCTGCGGGCGGAACAGGCGGATTGTTCCATCGGCACCTCGAAACGCCTTCAGTCCATCGAACACCGCTTGCGCGTAATGCAGCACCGCTGCCGCGGGATCGAGCGTAAAGGGTTGATAGGGAACAATGCGCGGATTGTGCCAGCCGCGGCCCTCCAAATAGTCCATGACGAACATATGATCGGTGAAGACGGTGCCGAAGCGCAGCGCGTCGTCGGTCACTTTGGGTCGGGGTTTGGCGCTGAGGCTAATCGAGATCTCTTGCACGCTCACTCTCCTAACATCGGATTTACCGCAGCATCCTCCGGGCTCGTTAGCGGCGCAAGGGGCGAAAGAACGCGCGAATTTCCGCGGCAAGCGCCCCGGGCTGCTCCCATGCCGCGAAGTGGCCGCCCTTCGCCATCACGCTCCAGCGGCGGATGTCCGTGTACATGCGCGACGCAAGCGAGCGCGGCGGGTGGAGCATCTCCCGGGGAAATTCCGCGTAGCCCGTGGGAACGCCGACGGTTCCGGGTATGGGCCAAGCGCCGTGCATCCGAGCGTAGTAGGGCCAGAAGGAGGACCCGATCGCTCCGGTAAACCAATAAAGGCTGATGTTCGCCAGCATCTCATCCCGCGGCAGGGCCTGCTCCGCGTCACCGCCGCAGTCGGACCAACTGCGGAACTTCTCCACGATCCACGCCGCAAGCCCCGCCGGTGAATCCGTTAAGCCGAAGGCGAGCGTCTGTGGGCGCGTCCCCTGTATCCACTGGTATCCGATGCCTTCCTTGAGCCAGTGCGCCAGCTGCTCCTGGAATTGCCGCTCCTCGGGCGTGGGATTGTTGAGCATTTCCGGATCGCGCCGCACCGCCAGCATGTTGAGGTGGATGCCGATTGTTTTTTCTGGATGCGCATGTCCCAGGCGCGAGGCGACGAAGGCGCCCCAATCGCCGCCCTGGGCGCCGAACCGCCGATAGCCGAGGATTTGCATGAGATCGGCGACGCAATCGGCCATCGCTTCGACACCGAAGCGCCGCTGTCCCGGGCTGAAAGAGAGGCCATAGCCCGGAAGCGACGGCGCCACCACCGTAAACGCATCGGCAACGTCTCCGCCGAATCGTTTGGGATCGGTGAGGCGCGGGATGATCTCCAGGAATTCGAACACCGAGCCGGGCCAGCCATGCAGCAACAGCAGCGGCATCGGCGACGGGCCTTTCCCCTGAACATGGATGAAATGCAGATCGATCTCATGCAGCGGCAGACGGAACTGCGGCAGCGCGTTGAGCCGCGCTTCCTCGCGCCGCCAGTCGAAGCCGCTGTGCCAATATTCGACCAAGCGCTTGAGATAGCCGACATCGCTGCCATAGGCCCAAGGCTCGCCCGGCGCCTGATCGGGAAAGCGGGTGTTGGCGAGGCGCCGGCGCAGATCGGCGATCGCATCCGCGCTGATCTGAACCCGAAATGGTACGGGGGCACTCAAGGCTCGCTGCCTCCATCGCGTCCAATCATAAGGACGCGATTGTCGCGAGCCTCGGAGGGGGAGTCCAGACCGGGGCGGTCGGGCCGCGAAGGAACGTTCGAGCTACCCGAGACTGCGGCGACGGCGCCACCAACCGAAGGCAATCATCGCCGGACCAAGGAGGAGCGCCGAGCTGGGTTCCGGGACAGATACGGGGTCCTGTTCCCATGACGGCGGATCGACCGGCAGCCCCGTGTTCGAATCGATCGCGAGCGGCGTGATAATGAGATAGCCATTGATGATACCGGCAAAAAGGAGGCCGGTAACGAAGTCGGTCGGATCATCTGGGTTCAAATCAGCCGCGGGATCGATGCCGCGCAGTGAGAACTGCTCCAGTCCAAGATCAGGGTCGGTCACCCCGAGCGCCTGATCCTGCTGCGAGGTGAGGCCGTCGAGGAACTGCACCACATCGAAGGACTTGCTGGTATCCGCGCTCGGATCCGCGTCAATGGTAATCGTCTGGCCGTCGTTGAATTGGCTTGAATCCAACCATTGGCCAGTCAGGACGTCATAGAGGAACAGGTCATAGACGCCAGTCCCAACGCTTGTTAACGGCATGATCTTGGTGATGCCGAAGGTCAGTGCTTGGCCAGGCGTGTTGGGATTGAGCTGGTAGTTGAAACCGATTGCCACCGGCGGATCGAAGAATTGCCATTGGTTCGACGTGGAAGCGATCGGCAACGAGCACGGACTGCCGCTACACGAAACGATCGTGGGCGGTTGGGGCGTCGTCGTCGCCGGCGGCTGGGTCGGCGTCGCCGGCGGCGGCGCGCAATTGCTCGTGCAGGCGGTCTGAGTGGGTCCCGGGGGCGTCGTCGTCGCCGGCGGCTGGGGCGGTGTCACTGACGGCGGCGCGCAATTGCTCGTGCAGCCCGTCTGAGTGGGCCCCGGAGGCGTCACCGGCTGGCTCAGGGGCGCGGTCGAGCCAGGTCCCGTCGGGCCCGATCCCGAGGGCGTTGATGGCGTCGAAGGCACGCCTCGCCCACCCACCCCGCCTGGGCTTCCACCGGAGCCCGTTACGAACGGTGCGCCACCGCCGCCGGCGGGCGCGAAACCGCCGCCGGCGGGCGCGAAACCGCCGTCGCCGCCACCGCTGCCACCACCATTACCACCACCGCCCCCACCGAATGAAGGCGATGAAGAACCGCCGCCGCTCGAATCCGATGATTCGCTGCTCGAGCCCGATGGCGCATTCGCGCCGTCAAAACCGCCGAGACCGGAATCATCCGTCAGCAGTGCCGTCGTTTGATCAGGGGTTGGCTCCGGTGCGGGCGTACTGGCCGTATCGCCTGCCCCGCCGATTGTGGGGGACCCCGTACTGTCGGCAGTCTCCGTTGAGCCGTCCGGAAGCTCATGCCCGACTATCGCCCCGTCGGCCGCCGTGGCGTCCGACTGGCCCACCAACGTCCAATCTCCAACTTGAGTGGGAGACACTTGCGGTTCATCGGGGGTCAGCAGACTGATCAGCAACAGCGCCAGAAGCCCCATCAAAGAGCCTCCGACGACGGCGCCTAAGCCGAGTAGCAGAAGCCTCTGTGGCCGTCTCCGATTTTCCAGGTCCTTTTGGGTATCCTGATCCGACATGGGCGTTCTCTAGCGCGGACGTTGAGAGTCCCTTGCAGAGACGCATTTTTCGTGCCGGTTAGTATTAACACCATGTGTCAAACAGCGTTAACCATTTACCCTTTTGTTTAACATTAACAAAATGGGAACCACCTACTCGAAATAGCTAGTCGCCTAATTAATGCATGATTTTCTGAGGCGTAAGCTAACGCGACAGACGACGAGATATTTGACAAATCGTTAATATCGATCGTCACAGTTATGATAATGTCCGATGCTATACAACTGTATATGGTCAATGGACGTGTTAACGCCGATGAAACGTTAGCACGTGATGCGTGCACGCGGTTAAGCGGGTCTACCTCAACCAGACTGCCAGCGCCAGCGGTCGATGATGGTTTTCAGGTAGTCCTCGCCCTTCTGGTCGTCTTCCCACGCGCGAGGGAAGTTGGTCGCTTCGCCTCTGGGGCGGTAGCGCTGATCGAGGTCGGCGAAACGAATTCGCATCGGGTGCGGAACGCCCTCTCCGATCGCGATCGCCTCCTGTTGACGCAGGGTCGGCAAGGTGTTGAGCAACCCTGCGGCCGTCTCCGGCAGGGTTCGGCGCACGAGGTTCTGGTCCTTCTCATTGGACATGCGCAGGGCGAACATCGTGCTGCACTGCGAGAGAATGGTTTCCGAGATTTCCGACGGCCGCTGCGTCACCAGACACAACGAGACACCGTACTTGCGGCCCTCTTTGGCGATGCGCGAGATTGCGCGGCGCGTTGGCTCAAAGCCCATCGACTCATCGCGCGGGATGTAGCGATGCGCCTCGTCGCAGACGAGCAGCATCGGCACCGAGGTGTCGCGGTCGCTCCAGAGCGCCACATCGAAAATCAGTCTGCAGATCAGCGACACCACCACGTTGACGATTTCCGAAGGCACCGCGGAAATGTCGAGAATGGTGATCGGCTTGCCCTTGACGGGAATGCGAAGCAGCCGCGACAGGATCTCCGGCATGTTATCGCGCAGCGTCAATCCTCCAAACAGGAAGGCATAGCGCTGGTCCTGGCGCAGGTTCTCGATGGTCGACAGCAATCGACGATAGGGCAGCGTGCTGTCGGGCTTGTCGAGACGGCCCATACCCTCCGATATGCGCTGTAGGACGGCCGAAAGCCGGTAGGGCGTCGGGGTATCGACGGTGATGAGCTGGTCGATGCCTTGCGTCCCCAGGAACTCGCGCTTTCCCACGATGATCGCGTCTTTCAGAATATTGGATTCATGGCTGCGCGCGATCGGCTCGCGGCTGCAGAAGACTTCGGTGATCTCTTCGAAGCTGAGCAGCCAATAGGGCAGCTCGAGCGTGTGTGTCGTGATGCGCTCCGCCAGACCTTGGAACGCCGGAGCGTATTCGCCGTGCGGGTCGAGCAGCAGCACGTGCCCATTAGGATGCGCGTTGAGCAGCGAGCGCAGGATGATGGTGAGCGCGCAGGACTTGCCGGAGCCGGTCGTGCCGAGAATCGCGGAATGTTTGCAGAGGAACTCCTGCGAAATCAGATACGCGATCTTGCCGGGGTCTTGGTGCAGCGTGCCGATCGGAAGAGCCGGAACGTTCGGCTTTATGTAGATCAGCGCCAAGTCATCGGCGCTGGCTGGAAACACCGGAGCGCCCAGCACGGGATAGACTGAGAGGCCGCGCGAGAATTTCGTCGACCCGTCCCTGCGTGACGTCAGCTCGCCCAGAAGCTCCACCTCGGCGATAGCCAATGACTGCGCGGGATTTTCGGGATCGGGATTGCGCAGATTGAGACTGTCGATGAAGCCGAACGCGACGGTGGTCGCCGTCGGAATCCGGATCAGTGCCCCGATCTGTACGCGCTCATAAGCGGCAGCCAGCGCCGAGACGTCGGCGCCGAACAGCGCGCACGAAAGCTTGAAGCCCGAGACCGCCGCGACCATGCCGACTTGCTCGGGCGTGCGCGCGCTTGCTCTTCGATTTTTCGGTGTCTGAGCCGCAGCCACTGATCTCACGTCGTCCATGCCCCACCTCAAAATAGATCCGGCGATGCCGTTTAGAGGCAGAGAGGCCTCTTCCGGCATCGTCCGATGGCGAGCCCTAGTCTCAACCGGCCATGGTTAGGAGTTAGTGAACGGCGTAAAAGCCTCGCCGCCGTCTCAATTTCGGGCTATTTCGATGTGGGTCGCCGCCGCCGAGGCCTGGCTGGCTCCAAACGGCGCAAGCGCCGTCGCGAGCCAGGCGTGCCGCAGGCCGTCGCTTCGCACCACGCTGTAGCCGAGGAGCCCCGCCGAAAACATCATGAGCAGGCAAAGTGCCACGAAGGTAGCGTCGAACGAGCGCATGCCCTCGCGTAATGTACGGACGGAACCACGGCGTGCCGCTTCCAGCTCTGCGACCAAGCTGTCGACGGTGACCCGAGACGCCGCAGCCCCGCGAGCGCGGCGAGTTCCGGATGAGGATGGATCGGAGCGCCGCTGCAACTCGATGCGGGCCGTCAAAGCGGCCTCCCTTCCGTCGAGCTGTGTGCTGATCAGTGCAGCGATGTTTTTTGTGGTCGTCAGCCAAAGTGCTCGATCAGTTCCCCGAACGACAATCGCCGGCGTCTCTTCCTCGACGGGGGCAACCGCTCCCGCGTTGCAAGGATAGTCGAAGGTATGTGGCACCTCGTTCGCGGGCGGCGAAGGTGGCATCGCGTACGCCATCGAATGGGGCGGCGACGCGATCGATCTCAAAGGTGCGGGCGGAGCGGGCGCGGGTTGAACTGGTGGGGCTTCTACCCTCTCATAGGACCAATACGAGGGTCGAAATCCGTCCGCCGTGGCGTTGCCTTTGGCGCAGAGCAGCGACTCCGGCCGAGGTGTCGCGGCCAACGGCCGCGCATCACCGACGGCACTTGCCGCGTCAGGCACTGCGAGCATCTGGGAGCGCTCTATCTTGGTACGGCGCTTCCTGCCTTTGCTCGACATCAAATTCGACTGCAGTGCTGCGGGTTGATTTTGTAGGAGCATGGGTCGTCTGAGGTTGCACCAGAGAGCGGAAAAACGCCGCCGCCCAAGTGTCTCAGTTTCGCGCCCCAATACAACCCAATTCGCCGCCGAAACTCCGGGAATACTCGGCAAAATTCCCACGATTTCATCGACAAGCGCAGCAGCCTGATTCCCTGTTCTTTCACCCGACCCCAGCGCTCTCGCCGCCGCGACCGGCAGTGCCGAAATTTCCGTCGACGAAAACGAGACCCGCCCGCAGGCAACCACCCCCGGACCCAGGGCGCCATTGCAAACTTCGTTTTTTGCTCAACTGTGAAGACAATCTCGACAATATCCTCTGACGAAAAGGGGCGTTTTGGGTCGGCCTTTCGATCAGATACTAAGAGAATCCGGCATTTCGAGTGATCGTGGCGCCGAATTTTTGTGTTGGTCCATCCCTATGCTTGTTTAAAGCGGAAACAACCCCCATTCGAAGCCCGATGTGGTAATGTGAGCATTATGCGAACCTCGTACCAAGCGCTTCTCAGTCTTACCCTTGGCCTTGCGGCCGCTGGCGCCGCGCTTTGGGCGCCCCTGCCCGGCGGCACGCCGCTGGACCATATCCTTAATCAGTTTCTTGCGATCGATGATCTGCGCCTTGTTCTCTCTGCTGGCGCGTTGGTATTCGGCATGAGCGCCATCATCGCCGTCGCACATTCCTTCACGAGCGGGCTTCGGCAGGTCGGGCAACGCGCCGGAGAACTTCTTGAAGCGCGGCCCGGGGGGGCCATATCGAAGCGGGATTGGGCCTTGGCAATCGCCGGAACGCCGTTTGAGGAGGTTGCGCCAATTCTGCTGCCGGCGCGGAGACTCCCGTTCCTTCACCAGACGCGAAGCGAAGGCGACGAGATCGAGCGATCCGGAACCAGCGAGGCGACGACGGAACTCCTCCGTCTGTTCTGGCATCGGATTGCGCGGCTGCAGGTATGGACCGCTACGGGGGTGCTGTTCGCAGTCGGCGTGCTCTCGCTGATTTATCGGCGCCTCGGCTTGGACGGCGATGGATCGCTGGTCATGCTGATCCTCGCCCCCGCGGGTATCGTTGCCATCGTTATTTGCGCGGCGCTGGCGCGGCTTTCCGTCGGGCGCCGCATCAGGTCGTTCTTCGCGGATCTGACCGGCGTCGCGGAATCCGACAGCGTTCTCCGGCTCACCTCGGAGATGCGCCTTGCCGGCGCCGATCGAGACTACCCACACTTCGATCCGCCGCTCGCAGCGCCGCCAATCGAGCCCATGCGCCCGCACGATGACGGCGACGCGACGCAGGACTTGCGTTTGGCGGATATACCAGGGGCGGAAGACCTCGGCGCATCGGGTGCATCCAGAGGCGCCGAATTGAATGCGGCATTGGCGAGGATCCTCGCCTCGATCCAGCGGCTTGAGGCGCAGCAACTGGCGGCTTCGCAGGACGCCGCCGCGCTCCGAGACGTCGTGCGCGTTATCGGCGATCGCCCCCTGCCGCAGCCGGCGCGGGATGAAAATGGCGAGCGCATCGCATCGCTGCAGAGCGGCTTGGCCGAGCAGATGGCGGCATTGGCGAGGGTTCTCGCCTCGATCCAGCGGCTTGAGGCGCAGCAACTGGCGGCTTCCAAAGATAACGCCGCGCTCCGGGACGTCGTGCGCGTCATCGCCGATCGCCCCTTGCCGCAGCCGGTGCAGAACGAAAATGGCGAGCACATCGCATCACTCCAGAGCAGCTTGGCCGAGCTGATGGTGGACATGCACACTGCGCAGGAGAGGGTCGACCGCGAGCTTGCCGCCTTCGCCGGCGAGATGCGGGACGGCCGGCAGCATTATCAGCATGCGATCGGCGAGCTCGCTTCTTCACTTAACCGGCTCGAGGCCCGGCTGGTGCCGATCCTGCGCCACGTTGCCGCGACCAATCGCGCGATGGCGATGCTGTCCGAGCGGGCCGGTCGCCTCGAAGCACAATTGGGCAAATTCGAAACCGAGCTCTCGCAAGGTCGGGCGGCCACGACTGCCGTGGTCACGCCGCTGCGTTTGCAGCGGAGCGACGAGCAGGCGGCGGAGTTCGCGGACCTCACCACGGAACTGCGCCAATTGCTGACCGAGTTGGAAGACGCCGCACCCAGCGAGCCTGAAGCCGTAGCGAGCGAGCCTCCGGTGGAGATCCGGGCCGCACCGTAAGCTATAGTAATCACGGCTCCGCGCGAGCCAATGCCGTAATGTGCAGGCGCCGAATCGCGAAAATGCAGATCACAAAGGTAGTATGTGCGAAGTAGCCGTGGAATAATTGGTGAAAAGCGGATACGGTGTCGGGCTTTTTCGTAGGGCAACGATTCGTCATCGAGACCTGTAGTAATTCGCCGGCGTGTGGCGGCTCGTTCTGCGCTTCCGCATGTGGCGAATGGAGCGAGGACGACGATGCGGCTCAAAATCGTTTACGTGAATGACAAGCCCATCGGCAAGGCGGCGACCTGGGCGCAGGCGAATGCATTGCTGGCAATCAAGGGCGTTCACTTCACGGAAACGCCGAAACGCGTCGAGGGTCCCCAAGGCTTCTACCTGCAGGGTCCGCTTGTGGAGGAACCGAACGGGGACGAGAGCGCGGGCGGAAAAAAAACCGATCAGGGCGTCGCCTGACCAAACTTAATTCCTGAACTCAATCAGCGCAGACGCTCGATCAGTGCCATAGCCGCCGCCGGTGCGCGGAGCTTCGCGCCGGAAATGAAATAAACGAAAACGTCGCCGCGGCTGGACCACGCGCGCGCGCGCGCCGCCCAGCGGTCGAGATCCGCCGCGCCGTAGCCGGTCTCGATATCCTCCTGCGTGCGCATCAGCCGAGCATATGTGAAATCCGCCGTCGGTTCGTCGATGCCCGGAAAATCGTCGTCGTCGGCGAAGACGATCGCGGCATTGTGCCGGCGCGCCAGCTCGTAAAATCGCTCGCTCGCGAAGCTTGCATGGCGTACCTCGATCGCGTGGCGCAGCGGTAGTCCGCTTATTTCGCGTGGCAGAAGCTTCAGAAAAGCGTCGAGATCTTCCGCGTCGAACTTCTTGCTACCCATGAATTGCCAATTGACCGGCCCGAGCCGGTCGCGCAGTTCGCTCAAGCCTTGACCGATGAAGCGGCCGATCGACTCACCGGCGGTCGCGAGTTCCCGGCGGTTCGTGCAATAGCGCGACGCCTTCACCGAAAAGACGAAGCCGGGCGGCGTCTCGTCGCGCCACTTGGCCCAGCTCGCGGGCTTGAAGGTGGAATAGTAGGTGCCGTTGATTTCGATAGAAGTGAGGCGACGGCTTGCGAACTCCAGTTCGCGGGCACGAGATAGGCCCTTGGGGTAAAAGACGCCGCGCCAGGGCTCGTAGGTCCAGCCGCCAACACCGATGTGAATTTTGCCGCTCATGCACCGCTTCCTCACCAAGGCGACAGGATACCCTTTTGGGAGATCAAGCGCGTATAAGCGATGGGCCGGGGCGTATCATGTTTCTGTCATATTGAGGGACTCGCGTCTGCGACCCAAAAAATGCGAGCTTTGCCCACGGGCGCCTCACAGAAGATGCAGCCAAGGCCGCGGCAGCGGAGGGCGGAGTGCCTTGTCCTGCGTCGTCGGGCACGATCGAGCATGGCGGCGGCATTTGAGAAGCCCGGGGCTAGGCCGCCTCCTGGTCAAGCGAAGGGTGGGAGCACCGAATCGGTGCCTCTTTTTCCCGGACGACCGGTGGGTGTATGGTTGACCGTGGTGGTTTAAGGGAGCACCGCGATGACCTATGAGACGATCGAGGTCAGAAAATTGACGCCGACGGTCGGCGCGGAGATTTTCGGCGCCGATCTGAGCCAGGAGCTCGGGAACCAGCAATTCCAAGAAATCCATGACGCGCTCATGGAGAACCTCGTGATCTTCTTTCGCGATCAAAAGCTGACCCCCGACCAGCAGAAGGCTTTTGGCGGCCGGTTCGGCAGGCTGCATGTGCATCCCGCGGCACCCGGCCTGGTCGAGGGGCATCCCGAGATCCTCGTCATCAAGGCCGACGAGAAGTCACAGCGGGTCGCCGGTGAGGATTGGCATTCCGATGTGTCCTGCGATCCGGAACCACCCTTGGGCTCGATCCTCTATATGCACGAGATTCCCGCCAATGGCGGCGGTGATACGCTCTTCGCCAACACCTACGCGGCCTATGAGGCGCTGTCGGAACCGGTGAAGCGCCTTCTCGACGGCATGACCGCGGTCCATGAAGGCGAGCACGTCTATCGCGGCCGCTATGGGGTCGACGATCGAGGGAAGCAATACCCGCGCGCCGAACATCCGGTGATCCGCACCCATCCCATCACCGGCCGCAAGGGGCTCTTCGTCAATCGCGTTTTCACCACCCGCATCGCGCAGTTGAAGCGCAACGAGAGCAACGCGGTGCTCGAGATGCTCTATCGCCACATCGAGACACCGGAATATCATTGCCGCTTCAAATGGCAGCCGGGTTCAGTCGCGTTCTGGGACAACCGTTGCGCCCAGCACCACGCCATGTGGGATTACTATCCCCTGCGGCGCTATGGCCATCGGGTGACCGTATGCGGGGACAAGCCGTTCTACAGGGCCTAGGCGGCGGCTTTCCGTTTCGAGAATTTTCCGCGGCTACCCTCTCGGGCAGGGGCGGAATCCGTTTCGGCGCCCATATTAAACGCATGAGCGAGCGAGCGTTTGCCGACGCATCGTGCAAAAGAGAAGGCGAGCCGGACGAGGCACACCTCGATCCCTATTCGCGTACCGTAATCGATGCGGTCGATACCGTGGGGCCCGCAGTCGTACGTGTCGAAGTTCGCGCGCGGTCCGGTCACCATCGCGGCGGGACCGGCTCAGGTGTCGTTATCTCGCCCGATGGCCTCGTTCTCACCAATAGCCACGTTGTCCAAGACGTGCGCACGGTTGGTCTGGCGCTCTCCGATGGGCGCCATATCGAGGCGCGCGTCGTCGGCGACGATCCCCACACCGATCTCGCCCTGTTGCGCGCAAGCGAAGGCGACGAGTTGCCGACGGCCCGGCTCGGGGATTCGAAGGCACTCAGGCGAGGGCAGCTCGTCATCGCAATCGGCAATCCACTCGGTTTCGAGTCGACGGTGACGGCAGGCGTCGTCTCTGCCCTTGGACGCAGCCTGCGAGCGCGCACGGGAATGCTGATCGACGACGTCATCCAAACCGACGCGGCGCTCAATCCCGGCAATTCCGGCGGGCCGCTGGTCTCGTCGCGCGGTGAAGTGATCGGGATCAACACCGCCGTCATCGCGGGCGCGCAAGGGATCTGCTTTGCAGTCGCGAGCAATACCGCAAGCTACGTCGTGAGCGAGATTATTCGTCATGGCCGCGTACGACGCGCCTTTATCGGGATTGCCGCTCAGACGGTGCCGCTGCCGCGGCGTCTCGGCCTCGCGCTCGGACTCGGCCAATCCTTCGCCGTCGCCGTGACCGAGGCTTCACCCGACGGTCCCGCCGCGCGTGGCGGCCTTGCGCCCGGGAACCTGATCGTCTCGCTCAACGGAGCGCCGATCACCGGAGCGGACGACCTCATGCGCCTCCTTTCCGCCGACCGGATCGGAGTCTCCGTTTCGCTCGCGGCCATCGTCGACGGCAAGCTGAGGGACATTGCCGTTATCCCCATCGAACGCGCGCAGGCCTGATGGTGCGCCCGCCGCTTCCTTCTCGGCGACATCCTCGTTTGCTAAGCTGAGCAGATGGACCTTTCGGACAAAATCGTCCTCAACAACGGCGTCACGATCCCGCGCCTCGGGCTTGGCGTCTATCAATCGGGCCGGGGTCGCGCGACCGAAAATGCGGTGAGCTGGGCGCTCGAGGCCGGGTATCGTCATGTCGATACCGCCTCCATGTATGGCAACGAGTCCGAGGTCGGAGCGGCGCTCAAGCGTGCCTTCGCCGCGAAGCTGGCGCGGCGTGAGGACGTCTTCGTCACGACAAAGCTCTGGAACAGCGATCACGGTTATGATCGGGCATTGCGCGCATTCGATGCGAGCTTCCGCCGGCTCGATTTGGACCGGATCGATCTTTTCCTGTTGCACTGGCCGGTCACAGACCGGCGCCGTGACTCCTGGCGCGCGCTCGAGCGCATCATCGACGAAGGCCGCTGCCGAGCGATCGGTGTGAGCAACTACATGGTGCACCATCTCGAGGAGCTGCTGAGCCACGCCAAGACTCCACCGGCGGTGAACCAGATCGAACTTCACCCCTGGTGCCAGCAGCGCGACGTCGTCGCCTTCTGCCGGGCGCACGATATCGCCGTCGTCGCCTACAGCCCTCTCACCAAGGGGATGAGGCTTGGCGATCCGGGCCTCGCCGCGATCGCGCGCGAGTCGCGGCGTACACCCGCACAAGTTCTCTTGCGCTGGTCGCTGCAAAAGGGGTTCGTCACGATACCGAAATCGGTGAGGCGAGAGCGGATCATCGAAAACGCCGCGATATTCGATTTCTCGCTCAGTGCCGAACAGATGGCGGTGCTCGACCGTCTCAACGAGGAGAACCACGTCACCTGGGATCCGCGCGACGAGCCGTGAAGTGCTTTGCTCGACTCGGGTCTTCTCCCGCCGGTTTAGATTAGAGCTGGCCAACTCGCTCTTATGCGAGCTTCACGTCACCCGCGCGCGGTGCTAATGCGTCAGCGGCATTTTTTGGGGGAGAAATCATGACCGGTCTCGCACGGCGCTTCCTTGTGGGCGCACTTCTGGTACTGACTGCCATTTCGCTCCATGCCCCGTCCGCGTGGGCCGCGGCCAAGGAACCACCCACCTGTGCCGCGATCAGCTTTCGCGCGTTGCCCTCTGGCGCAACCGACGGCGATCAGGACGCGGGCCTCTACAAATCGCGCTTCGGGAAAATCATCGTGACGGGGACAGTCAAGAGCGGCGAGGTTCAAACTTATTACGTCACGGTCAACGACGCGCGTCCGGCGGACGCGGGAACGCTGCCCGGAACCGTCACCTCGTGCGCATCGAGCAAGCACCTGCCCGCCCCCGGCAAATCCGAGGCATCCTGCGTCGGTGATCGGCTTCAGGTGCTGATCGAGCACTCTGGAGCCAAGCGCTATGTACTTCTCTACGCGCGCCAGTCCGGCAAGTGGGGGTTCTGCAGCGCCGGCGCCGCCTAGAGCGTGATCCGATCAGACAGAATCGGACCACGCTCTAGATTCCTTGATTTTGTCGCGCAATCTGACGGCGAACCGCTCACACTTCGCCGGATTGCGCTCTAGGGCGCTTGTTCGAGGGACGACACCTCGTTGGTCAATGTCGTGCGCCGCATGTCGCGCACCTCGGTGCCGTCGTAGCGTCTCGCGCGATGCATGGTGACCCGGTTGTCCCACATCACGAGGTCGCGCGGCCGCCAGACGTGGGCATAGACGAACTGGCGTTGCGTCGCGTGCTCCGTGAGGTCGCGCAGAAGCGCGCGAGCCTCCGGCACGGGCCAACCTTCGATGGCGCCGGCATGGCTCGATAGATAAAGCGACAGTCGGCCGGTCGAGGGATGGCGGCGCACCAGCCGCTGGCGAACAGGCGCCCACTTCTCGCGCTCGACATCGGTGAAATCCGTGAAGCCCAGAATGCTGCGCGAGAAGATCTGGCTGTGGAGACAGATGAGGTCGTGAATCTCGCGCTTGGTCGCCTCATCGAGCGCGTCATAGGCCGCCCGCATATCCGCAAACTCGGTGTTGCCGCCGGCCGAGGGAATCTGCCGTGCCGATAGAATCGAATACTTGGCCGGCACCGGCTTGAACGAACTGTCGGAGTGCCAGAGCCGGTTGCCCAACGAGAACAGGCGTCGGCGATCGTCACGCGCCAGTACCCTGTTGTGCTTGTCCAGATTGGAGATGTCGTTGAGGTCCATGCTGAGCCGCCGCTCCTCGGGTGCGGCAAGGTCGCCGGTCGCTTGCTCGAGCGGCCCCAGGCCCCGGCTAAAGGCGATCTGCTGGTTGTCATCGATCTGCTGGTCATGGAATACCAGCACCCCGTAACGATCCATGCCGGCATGGAGGGCGGTAATCTCCTCGCGCGACAATGGCCGGGCGACGTCGCAACCCGACACCACGCCGGCAAAGAAGGACCGATTGGCGGAGTCGACGGGTTTTATCGTGAGGCTCATACGTGCAGCTTAACGTGGGGGCCGTTCGGCGGGGAAGAGCCAAGGTCCGGCCAAAAATAGTTCGTGCCAAGGCCATGGATTGGGCTAGCTTCTCCAAATGTGGATGAGAGTTCGCTGCTGCTCACGGCGAGGAGATTTCCATGCCCGACCATGCTGATACTCAATTCCAGGCGCGCTATCGCCGCATGGAGGACGGGACCAAGGAGGAATATCAAGGCATTTTTGCGCTGGTGAAGACGTTCGAGCTTGGCCTCGCCGATCGGATTCTCGCATCATTCCGCCTTCTCAAGAACAGCTACCCCGGGGAGACGGTGGACCGATACATCCACTCGCTCCAGACCGCGACGCGCGCCCATCGCGACGGCCGGGACGAGGAGTACGTGGTTGCGGCGCTCCTGCATGATCTCGGGGATCTGCTGGCGACGGAGAACCACTCCGACTATGCCGCCGCGATCCTCAAGCCTTATGTCCGCCCGTATACGCATTGGACGATCCGTCAGCACGGACTGTTCCAGGGCTATTACTACTTCCACCATTTCGGCCTCGACCGAAACGCCCGCGAGAAATACCGCGGCCATCCTGCCTATGAGATGTGCCTCGACTTTTGCGCCAAGTACGACCAGATGGCGTTCGATCCCGACTACGACACGATGCCCATCGAGGCGTTCGAGCCCATGGTGCGACGACTGTTCGCGCGCGAACCCTGGGGCGCGCACGCGAAGGAGCAGGGCGGCTACAACGAGAGATACTGAGCGTCGCGCTTTTCCGAGGAGGAGAACGCCGAATGCCCCGGAAAATTCTGCGCCCGAAAAGTCTCTCGTTCCAGCCGCGACCCGCCTATCCCTATTCGCCCGGCACTCGCGGCGGCGACTACGTTTACACGGCGGGTCAGGTCGCCTGGAACGAAAAGGGAGAGCTGATCGGCATTGGTGACGTACGCGCGCAGACGCGGCAGGTTCTGAGAAACGTTGAAGCGGTCCTGAACGATGGCGGAGCGACCATGCGCGATGTCCTCAAATGCAACGTCTACCTCGCGAACATCGCGCATTTTCAGGCGATGAATGAGGAGTTCGCCAAGGCCTTTCCGACCGATCCACCCGCGCGGACAACCATCGAATCGGCGCTCGCCGAGCCCGAAATGCTGGTCGAGATCGAAGCGATTGCGTATGTGGGAAAGTGAGCTCCGCGGGTAGCAGCGGTTATCGGTTCTGCCGCTTGTAGATGATGATCGAGAGATACCTCATTGGGGCTCTGACGAGCTCCTCGGGGCCGTGCCGAGCCGCGGCATCGAAGAACAGCGCGTCGCCGGGTTCCATCAGATAGGACCTATCGGCGTGTCGATAGCGGACCTTGCCGGAAAGCATGTAAATGAACTCGACGCCGGCATGGCGGAAATTCGTGTAGGGAGCGGCGTCCTCGCTCAGCGTGATCAAATAGGGTTCCGTGGCGATCTCCCCGGCGAGCGAGTGGCCGAGCAAATCGTAGAGATGGCCTGCCTTGGTCCCACGGCGCTCGATCCGCACGCCGGTCCCCGCCTTGACGAAGGAGCAATCGCGACGCTCCTCCATCTCGGCGAAGAGCTGGCTGATCGGCACGTTGAGCGCCTTGGCGACTTGATCGAGGGTGGTCAGTGACGGCGTGATCATGCCGTTCTCGATCTTCGAGAGCATTCCCGTGGAAACTCCGGACGCGGCGGCAAGCTCCGCAATCGTCAGGTCCAACGACTTTCGGAGCTGCCGCACGCCGGCGCCGATGCTGGCCTCGAGGTTCGGGGGCACGCGTTCCTCGGGGGCCAAGGACCCCGTTCTCAGGTCCTCGCCGTTCCTGCCGCGCGGCGAACGATGACGGATTTTGAGCTGCCCGGATCGATTGCTCATAAGAACCACTCCCTCACATCTGGTCCGGCACGACCGGGCTCCATTGATATTATGTTTCCTGCGAGGAAACAAATGTTCCAAACGGGTTGACGCTTGGGGGCCGGAATGTCAGCCTTTGATCCCTGTCGGAGTTGGCTGGAGGTTCAGCATGTGCGGCATCGTCGGATTGTTTCTCAAGAGCTCAGCGCTCGAGCCGACGCTGGGCAAACATCTGTCGGCGATGTTGAGCGCACTCAGCGACCGGGGGCCCGACAGCGCGGGCTTCGCGATCTACCGCAATCCCGCGCCACGCGGCTCCATCAAGCTGACCCTGTTTCATCCCGAGGCCGACTACGGCTGGGATCATCTCGTGCGCGAGCTGTCCGAGGAGACGGGAACCAGCGTGCGCGGCGAGCCGAGAGGCAGTCATTTCGTTCTGACCGCCGCCATGCCCGTGGAGACGGCGCGTCATTGGCTCTCTCATCACCGCCCTGATGTCCGGATCATGGGCGTTGGAGATTGTATCGAGCTCTACAAGGAGAAGGGCAATCCCAGGGATGTGGTCCGCCGGTTCCGGCTCAATGAGCTTGCGGGATCGCACGCCCTTGGACATACGCGCATGGCGACCGAAAGCGCCGTCACGACCCAGCATTCGCACCCCTTCTCGACCGGCCTCGATCTGTGCCTCGTGCACAACGGCTCGCTCTCCAACCACAATCGCATGCGGCAGTGGCTCGGGCGCCATGGCATCGACTTCCAAACCGACAACGACACCGAGGTCGCCGCGGGCTATTTCACGCATCTGCTCGGCGAAGGGGCGACGCTCGAGGAGGCGTTGAAATCCGGCATTTCCGATCTCGATGGCTTCTACACCTTCGCCATCGGAACCAAGGACGGCTTCGCCGTCGTGCGCGATCCCATCGCCTGCAAGCCCGCGGTGCTCGCGGAAACCGATGAGTGGGTTGCGATGGCATCCGAATATCGCGCCATCGCGCATCTCCCCGGTGCCGAGCGATCGAGGCTTTGGGAGCCGTCTCCCGCCACGGTCTATAGCTGGAAGAAGCATTGATGATCGAGGTCGATATAGAGTCCTTGGGCGTGCGGGGATTGAACGAACGCTTTCATCGTCTTCCGCCCGATACCAACGAGCGAGCCTGGAAACTGACGAATCCCAAAGGCGCCCACGCGTTGGCGGTGGGATTGGACCGGCCGCTCACGATCGAGATCGACGGACATGTCGGCTATTACTGCGGCGGCATGAACAAGCAGGCCGAAATCACGATCAACGGCCATGCCGGCCCGGGCCTTGCCGAGAACATCATGTCGGGCGTCGTGCGCGTGAAGGGAAATGCCTCGCAGTCCGCCGCGGCTTCCGGCCGCGGTGGCCTGGTCGTCATCGAGGGAGACGCGAGCTCCCGATGCGGCATCTCCATGAAGGGGGTCAACATCGTTGTCGGCGGATCGGTCGGGCATATGAGCGCCTTCATGGCTCAAGCGGGCCATCTCGTGGTATGCGGGGACGCCGGGTCTCACCTCGGCGATTCGATCTATGAGGCCGTCATCTATGTCGGCGGTGACGTCGCGAGCCTAGGCTCCGACTGCATCGAAAAGCCCATGACGGAAAAGCATCGGGCGAAGCTGAAGCGGATATTGGCGGCGGCCGGCGTCAGCGCCTCGCCGGAGCGGTTCCGGCGCTTTGGTTCCGCGCGCCAGCTCTACAATTTCAAGGTCGATCATGCCGCGCAGTACTAAGACGACACCCGCCGCTCCGAGCCCTGCTGCCAATCCCAGGGGTCACCGAGAACACGCGAGCTTCCCGCCGGTCGTGGTCGCCGAGATTCAGCGCGCCGCACGCGAGGGCATCTACGACATCAGAGGCCTCGGAGCGAAGCGGCGGTTGCCGAGCTTCGATGATCTGATCTTCCTGGGTGCATCGATCTCGCGCTATCCGCTGGAGGGATACCGCGAGAGATGCGCAACCAACGTGACCATTGGAAGCCGCTTTGCCAAAAAACCGATCGAGCTCAAGATACCGATCACGATCGCCGGCATGAGCTTTGGCTCGCTGAGCGCCAATGCGAAGGAAGCGCTCGGCCGCGCCGCCTCCGAAATGGGAACGAGTACGACCACCGGCGACGGCGGCATGACCGAGGAGGAGCGGCGTTCCTCGACGACTCTGGTCTACCAGGTATTGCCCTCGCGCTACGGTCACGACCCCGATCACATGCGCCGCTGCGAAGCGATCGAGGTGGTGGTGGGTCAAGGAGCGAAGCCCGGCGGCGGCGGAATGCTGCTCGGCCTCAAGGTGACCGAGCGCGTCGCCGGCATGCGCACGCTTCCGGTCGGCATCGACCAGCGCAGCGCGTGCCGGCATCCGGACTGGACCGGCCCTGACGATCTCGAGATCAAGATCGCGGAATTGCGCGAAGTCACGGATTGGGAGAAGCCGATCTACGTCAAGGTCGGCGCGACTCGCGTCAAATATGACGTGGCGCTCGCGGTCAAATCCGGCGCCGATGCGGTGGTCGTCGACGGCATGCAGGGCGGGACGGGCGCGACACAGGAAGTCTTCATCGAGCACGTGGGCATTCCCACTCTCCCAGCCGTGCGCCAGGCCGTGGAGGCTTTGCAAGAGCTCGACATGCATCGCAAAGTGCAACTGATCGTCTCGGGTGGAATTCGAAACGGCGCCGATGTCGCGAAGGCTCTGGCGCTCGGGGCCGATGCCGTCTCGATCGGCACCGCGGCGCTGATCGCGCTCAATTGCAATGCCCCGCTCTTCCTCGAGGACTACGCGAAGCTCGAAACCGCGCCCGGCTATTGCCACCACTGCCAAACCGGCCGATGCCCCGTCGGCGTGACCACGCAGGACCCCAAGTTGGAGGCGCGTCTCGATCCCAGCTTGGCGGCACAACGCGTCCGGAATTATCTCTCGACCATGGTGCTTGAGGCGCAGACACTCGCGCGCGCTTGCGGAAAATCGCATCTACATAATCTCGAGCCCGAGGATCTCGCGGCGCTGACCATCGAGGCCGCCGCGATGGCGGGTGTGCCCCTTGCCGGGACCGACTGGATTCCCGGCCGAGGCGGCGCTTAACAGTTCGTCGCGGCAGGGGAATTCGACACCGGCGGCATCAGAAGCAGGAGGGGAGCATGGTCAAGAGCCTGGCGGATTTCGCGCAGACCAACGAGATCAAATACTTCCTCATCAGCTTCGTCGATCTCTTCGGCGTGCTCCGCGCGAAGCTAGTGCCCGGCCAGGCGATCGACGAGATGCAGCGGGCGGGCGCCGCCTTCGCGGGCTTTGCGACGTGGCTCGATATGACGCCGGCCGATCCTGACATGTTCGCGGTGCCCGACCCCGAGAGCGTCATGGTTCTGCCCTGGAAGCCCGAGGTTGCGTGGCTGGCGGCCGATCTTTGGATGGACGGAAAGGAAGTAGAGGCCTCGCCGCGCGTGGCTCTGAAGCGTCAGATCGCCAAGGCCAAGAAGCTCGGCTACCGCATGAAGAGCGGGGTCGAGTGCGAATACTTTCTGTTGGCGCCCGATGGCTCGCAGGTCGGCGACATCAGGGACACGCAGGAAAAGCCCTGCTACGACCAGGCGGCACTCATGCGCCGATACGACGTCATCCGGGAGATCTGCGATTCCATGATCGCGCTGGGCTGGGAGCCCTATCAGAACGATCATGAGGACGCCAACGGGCAATTCGAGATGAATTGGCTCTACGGTGACTGCCTGGTCACGGCCGATCGTCACGTTTTCTTCAAGTACATGGTCAAATCTATCGCGGAGAAGCATGGCCTGCGCGCGACTTTCATGCCAAAGCCATTCGCGACATTGACCGGCAGCGGCTGTCACGCGCACGTGTCGTTATGGAACGCCGGCGGCAACAAGAATCTTTTCCACGATCCCAAGGGTGAGCTCGGTCTCTCGGCGCTCGCCTACAATTTCCTGGGCGGCATCTTGAACTCGGCGCCCGCGCTCGCCGCGATCTTCAATCCCACCATCAACAGCTACAAACGCCTCGATGCGCCGGTCACGCTCTCGGGCGCGACCTGGTCGCCCAACGCAATCAGCTATTCCGGCAACAATCGAACGCACATGGTGCGAATTCCCGACAAGGACCGCTTCGAGCTCCGCTTGGCGGATGGCGCCGCCAATCCATACCTGCTGCAGGCCGGCGTTCTCGCCGCGGGCCTCGACGGGATTTCCAACCGCCGCAGCCCCGGCAAACGGCTCGACGTCAACATGTATACCGAGGGTCGCACCATCGCCAATCTCCGCCGACTTCCCGAGAATCTCTTGGATGCAATCCGGCTCTTCGAGAAGAGCCCGGTGTTGCGCGACGGCTTCGGTGCCGAATTCGTCGATAGTTACACCAAGCTCAAACTCAGGGAGTGGAAGAGCTACGCTTCCCACATCTCGCAGTGGGAGCGGGATCACACGCTCGACGCTTGATCGAGGCGACCCCGCGGTTCCATATCATCCCTGCTGGATGGGAGACCGAATATGGGAACCGAACGGCTCGAAGCATTCACCGATGGCGTTATCGCCATCATCATAACCATCATGGTGCTGGAGATTAAGGTACCGCCGGGCGCAACCCTGGCCGCGCTGCTGTCGGGCCTTCCGATCCTGCTCACCTATGTTCTGAGCTTCGTGAACGTCGGCATATTCTGGAACAACCATCACCACATGCTGCACGCGGCATCGCGGGTCGATGGGCGGGTTCTATGGGCAAACTTGTTCCTCATTTTTTGGATGTCGCTCGTACCTTTTGTTATTCGCTGGATCGATGAAGCCGGGTTCCAAGCCCTGCCGACGGCGGCATACGGCATGGTTCTGGCCATGTCGGCGTTTGGTTACCTGTTGTTGGAGTGGGCGCTTGTCGCGTGCAACGGACCAAGCTCGACGCTCGCAACCGCGGTGGGCCACGACCGCAAGGGCATCATTTCGCTAGCTCTATACGCCATCGCTATCCTACTCGCGTTCGTTCAGCCGTGGATTGCGATCATGTTGTACGTGACCATTGCCCTCGCCTGGCTTCTGCCTGACCGACGCATCGAGTCACTGAATAAAACGGATTGAAGCAACGGGCCGAGTTCGATGCGGGGCAGCCGCTTCGATTTTCCAACTCGACCGCGAGTCTGCGACCTAATGCGGCAGATCCAGCAATGCGGCACCGTACCGGTTTGCAACCTGCATTCCGAAAGGCGTGGGTTGAATGCAGGGTTGCCGTGGATGTATCTCCGCGAGACCCAGCCGTCGCGCCATGAACCGCTTCCCGTAGCACAGCATGTGTTCGGGTGAATGAGTCATGAAGTGAAGCAGCGGCAGGATGCCGCGATGGATCTGCTCCGCCTCTGCCTCCCCTTCCGTCGTACCGGTCCGCATCGCGTTGTAGAGGCGGACTTGAAGATCGATGCAGTCCGGAGCCGGGACGCAGCCGACGCAGCCGGCGCGAAGGCTCGCGGGCATCTCCTTTCCGGCGAGACCGCAAAACACGTCGTACGCACCGTCGGTTTCCTCGATCGTGCGCTGAACGGCGGTGACGGGAGCCTCGCCCTTGAGCAGGCAAACGTTTTGATGGTTCCGATTGAGTGTCTTCAATCCCGCGTTCGTCAGCCAAACGTCGAGATTGACCGGGTTGTTCTGGATCGCCACGGGAACCGCGGCCTTTTCGGCGACCGCACCAAAAAACCGCACCAGCTCGCTCTCGGGGACACCCTTGACCGGCGGCGGTTGCAGGATCACCCAGGAAGCCTTGACCCGTTCCGCGGCTTTCACGAAGGCGACCTGTCCGGGGATGCCGGGTTCCGGCACCGTTACCGCCAGCGGCACCCGGCCACCGATGTCCTCGGCAACGCACTCCAGTACGCGGAGGCGCTCGCTTACGTCCATTTTGTTGAATTCGCCGACGATGCCCAAAATCGCTATTCCGTGGGCGCCCGCCTTGATGCAGGCGTTGACCTGCCGGCGCATCGCGACACGGTCGAGACCGCCCTCGGCATTGAAGAAGGTGTAAAGCATTGGGTAGATACCGTGAAATTGACCCTTTGACATGATCTTTCGCCCTTGCGTGAGTTGACGGCCAGTCACATTCGCGCCTTGCGGCGGCGCCATTCGACAAGCTGATAGGCGCCCAATACCCCGAGCGTCACGGTCAGCATGACGGTGCCGATCGCGTTCACCTCCGGGGTCAACTCGAACTGCAGCATGGAAAAAACCAGGACCGGCAGCGGTTGGGCGCGCGCCGACGCCCAGAACATCGAGCCCACAACCTCATCGAAGCTGACCTTGAAGGCGATCAAGGCCGCTCCGATGATCGCGGGCAGCAACAGCGGTAGCGTTACCTCCCAGAGAGTCCGTATGGGCGATGCCCCGAGATTGGCGGATGCTTCCTCGAGCGATTTGTCGAAGCCGTAAAGTCGAGCGCTCACGATCGATGTCACATACGGCAGGATCAGTACCGAATGGCCGATGATGAGCGCAATGTAGCCGCGCGGAATGCGGAGCAGGACGAAGAGGATCAACAGGGCGACGGCGATGATGATCTCGGGAACCACGATCGGCGAATAGAGCGCCGTCTGCATGATCGCTTTGCCGCGCATGGGACCGCGCACCAAGCCGAACGCCGCCATTGTCCCAAGCGCGACCGCAAGGCCGCCGGAGAGAATGCCAAGCTGAACACTGAACCAGAGCGCACTCAGGACCGGCTCATCGCCGATGAGCTGCCGATACCAGCGCAGGGTAAACTGGTCGAAGGCGATGATGCTGATGTTCTCGCTAAATCCGAGCAGCACGACCGCCACGATCGGCAGGAACAGAAACACATAGACCGCGGCCACGACGACCCGCAGAGCGATCGAGCGCCGCGGTCGGTAACGGCGCGTGTTCGCTCCGCTCATCATCGTGGGCCCCATAGCCGATCGAGTCCTATCAACCGATTGAATGCCGCCAACAGAGCCAGTACGAGGGCGAGCAGCACCATCGAGAGGGCGGCACCGAAGGGCCAATCGAAGGATTCCATGAACTGCGATTGGATGAGGTTCGCGATCATCTGCGCGCGGTCGGACCCGAGCAGAGCCGGCGTGATATAGGAACCGAAGCTGAGGATGAAGGTGAGCAAGGATCCCGCGGCCACGCCGGGGAGACTGAGCGGCAAGATGACTTCCCAGAACGCACGGAGCGGCGATGACCCCAAGTTGCCCGCAGCCTCTATAAGCCGCCGATCGAGCTTTTCCAACGTGGCGTAGATCGGAAGGACCATGAACGGTATCAGCACATGAACGAGTCCGATCACGACGGCGAATTCGTTGTAGAGAAGCTTCAGCGGATGATCGATCAAGCCGACGGCCAACAGTGCGCGGTTGAGCACGCCTCTCTCCGAGAGAATGGCGACCCAGGCAAAACTCTTGACCAGGATGCTGCACCACCAGGGCACGATGAGAAGAACGAAGAGGACAATCCGCCAGCGCGCCGCCACGAGCGCGAGATAGTAGGCAACGGGGTACGCCACCACCAATGTCGCAACCGTGACCTCGAGCGCTATCCAAAGCGACCGGAGAGCGCCCCAGAGATAGAGCGCGGACTGGCCGATCCGGGCGTAGTTCTGGAAAGAAACACCGAGCGCCACGTCGCCGCCGGGTGTGCGGGTCGCAAGGCTGTAGACAAATACCGCGATCATGGGGACGAGAAAGAAGACACCGAGCCAAGCGAGCGGCGGCACGAGCGCAACGCTGCTGTTGCGTGTCATCGTGCGCGCCTTCATGGCGGCGCGCCCGCGGCCGGAGCATCGCCGGGACCATAGACGAGGCCATCGTCAGCTTCCCAAGAGAACCGCACCTTGGCCGACACTTGCGCCCAAGGCGGAGTGGGCCCGATCAAGTCGGCGATCACGATGCGATCGCTACCCCCGGCCTTGACGTAAAGCCGGCTCGTCGCACCGAGAAAAGAACGCTCGATCACCTCGCCCGCGAACCATCCGTCGGTGCTGTTCGAGTCGGCGGGTGCGAGACGGACGCATTCGGCACGGATCAGCACCGTGACGGCGTCGCCGACACTTGGCCTGTTGCCGCTCTCCGCCAGCCGCGCCGCAGCCATGCGACCGGTGCCGTCGAGTCGCACGCGGACGCGACCTGCCGGCATCAGCTCGACGATCGTCGCGGGCACTAAATTCGATTCGCCAATGAAGTCGCCGACAAAAGCCGATCGGGGGGCTTGATAGATTTCCTCCGGGCGGCCCACCTGTTCGATGCGACCGCTGTTCAGCAGGATGACCTTGTCGGACATCGACATGGCCTCTTCCTGATCGTGCGTCACATAAATCGTGGTAATCCCGGTCGTCCGTTGCAGTCGTTTCAGCTCGTAACGCATGGTCTTGCGCAGCTTGAGGTCGAGCGCGCCCAGCGGCTCGTCCAGCAGCAATACCTCGGGCTTCAGCACCAGCGCGCGGGCAAGCGCCACGCGCTGCTGCTGACCGCCGGAAAGTTGCTGCGGATGTCGGTCCTCGAAGCCTTCGAGCCCGACCATTCCGAGCGCGCTGCGCGCCCAGCTCGCGATGTCGCTGGGCGAGCCCATTTTGCGCATGCGGAGGCCGAACATCACGTTCTGCAGCACCGTGCGATGAGGAAACAGCGCATAGCCCTGGAAAACCATCGCGAGATTGCGGCGATGGGGAGGTTGGTCGAGGCAGCTTTTCCCGGCGATCCGCACATCGCCCGAATCGGGAAATTCGAATCCCGCAATCGTGCGCAGCAACGTCGTCTTGCCGCAGCCGGACGGCCCCAGCAGGGTGCAGAATTCTCCTCGGCTTACCGCAAACGAGGCATTATCGACGGCCAGTGTCGTGCCAAATCGCTTGGTGACTTCAACGAGCTCAACGATCGTATCGGAAGTCATGCGGCCCGGTCGTCGGCACAGACATGATCAATCGCCGGACGCGACCGCATGGCTTCTCTGGGCGTTCCCGCCGACTTCAGGACGACATGATCTCCTTCACCTTGTCGTTCCAGCGACCCACATTGGTGTCCCAATAGACGGGATCGGCCAGAGTGGCACCCTTGAATTCGCCGGTCGGATCGTAGTCGGGAATAGTGTCCTTGATTTCCTGAGTTGGCTCGACGTTGCGCGTTCCGACGGCAAAACCGAAAGCAAGCGACGCCGCGGTCGCGATCTCGGGCCGGTAGAAGAAGTCGATGAACTTTTCGGCGGCGAGCCGGTTGCGCGTGCCCTTGGAAATCAGCAGCAGGTCGGCGTTCAGGTGATAACCTTCCTTGGGCAGCACGAAGCGGGCATCGAGGCCGCGCCGCTGAATCGCGACGGTACGACCACCGTTGAACGGCGATATCGTGATCGTCTCGTTCACGAACAGCTCCTGTCCCTCCGCGAGATTGCCGTAGTACCGGCCTACGATCTTGCGCTGGTCGCCGAGCGCCTTCCAGATCGCGTCAAGATCCGTGAAATTGTTCATGTTCTGGCCCGTATAGAATCCGGCATTGAGCATCATCCACTGCGTCACCGTGAAGATGCCGAGCTTGCCCGTGAATTCGGGATTCCAGAGTTCGGCCACGCTATTGATCTCGCGCGTGATGCGCTTCGTGTTGTAAGTGATGCCGCGCGCCACATACTGGCCGGGCGCGCCATGAACGTCCGGGCCCGGGTCCCAGGGTACCGGATGCTCCAGCTTGTTGAAGATCGGCAGCACGGTCTTGAGGTTGGGAATGTTCTCGACGCGAAGCGGCTCGACGAGCCCTTGCTTGATGGCCGAATAGGAGAACGACAGATCGTTGAAGCAGAGGTCGATGTCGGGAGTGCCCCCCATCGTCGCCGCCCGCAACTTGGTCAGCATCTCGGCCTGATTGCCGGTCACTCCCATGGTGACACGGACGCCGTATTCTTTCTGGAAGGGCTCCACGACTTTCGCTCGGACGGCATCGGCGAACGATCCGCCCCAGGTGGTGATGACGAGTTCACTGGTCAGCTTGTCCTGCGCCAGCAGCTCGCGCGGGACCAGAAAATTGGTTGCGGTGAATCCGGCGAGCGCACCACCGGCGAGTAGCGCGTGGCGACGCGAGATGCGACCCTTCGAGGATCGGTCGGTCCGCTTTCTCGACATGTTTTCTCCTCCCTCGTTTTCTGTCGATGCGTACTTGGGCGAGCATCAACCGCTCTGGAAATGCTATCGACCCAGGCTTTGCGCCGTCAAGTAAAGGACCGTATTTAACGAATTGTCGAGCGCAGCACGCTTGTCTCGGCAATCTCGGAATGACAATCTTTACTCGTTTTACGGAGCGGACATATGCGAATCACAGCTATTACGGCCTTTTCGGTGAAATTCAATCAAGGCGACTTCTTTGGGGGGAAAGGCGAAACCGCGCCCGAAGCGAAAGCAGCACCCTACCTGGTACAGCCGGACTGGCGGGGCATCTACTCTCCGCGCATCGAAACCATGATCGCGCGCGTCGAGACCGATGAAGGAATTGTTGGATACGGCGAAGGGCAGTCGCCGATCGCACCGGAAGTGAGCGCCTCAATCGTCCGGCACATCCTGACGCCCACCCTCATGGGCCGCGACCCGCGAGCGACCCGGGCGCTTCGCCGGGAAATGTACGACCTGATGAATCTGCGCGGCCACACCGGCGGATTCATGCTGGATGCCATTTCCGCGATCGACACCGCGCTTTGGGACATCGCGGGAAAAGCGGCGGGATTGCCTATTCACGTGCTTCTCGGGGGACCTTGTCGCAAGGAAGTGCCGGTCTACGTATCGGGTGTCCGAGGCGAGGGTATCGCCGAGAAGCAGGCGGTCGTTCGCGGCTTCGTGGAGCGCGGCTTTCTCGACTTCAAGCTGTTCGGCGGGTTCGGCGTGACGGTTGACGCGGAGCTCGTGCAGGCGCTGATCTCCGGCTCGGGCGGCAAAGCGCGCGTTGCGATCGACACCCTCTGGAAATACGACCTCAATGACGCTCACCGCCTTGGCCGATTGCTGGAAAAGGCGGGAGCGACGTGGCTCGAAGCACCGATCGAGCCCGAGGACTCCCGCGGCAATGCCGAGCTGGCGCGGGCGCTCGACCTGCCGATCGCCAACGGCGAAGCACTCCGCACTCGGCTCGAGTTCCTTCCTTGGCTCGAGCAGCGCGCGCTCGATATCGCGCAGCCGGATATCGGTCGCTGCGGCATTACCGAGGGATTGGCGATCATCGATCTCGCGGAGACCTTCCATGTTCCGGTGGCGCTGCACATGGGAATGGCATCGTGCGTGATGATTGCGGCGACGCTGCAGGTTGCGGCCGCGGCGCCGCATGTCGATATCGTCGAATTCCAACCGGTCGTCTTGGATGTCGCGAACCAGTTCCTGAAATCGCCGATCCGTTGCGAGAACGGGCGGATGCGGGTGCCGCAGGGGCCGGGGCTTGGCATCGAGATCGACGAAGCGGCATTGCGCCAGGTCGCCGCTTCCTAGATTTGTTCATACCCGAGCGTTGTGGGCGGTTGCCGCCCCTGGCTAAACCCGCGCGCTTGGGCCAGATCCCCCACTGGGGCGATCGAAGTATGGCGATCTCAATTGGCGCTGGTTCTCGTATATCGAACCGAGGTTCTCAGCCGGCGGCAGCGGCAGGCGAACCGGCATCGGCGTGAGACGCGGCGTCAAAGTCTCCTCCCCCGACACGAGCAGCGCGGTCCAGCTTTCCCAATCGCCGGGCCAGCGCAGCAGCGGCCATGCATCCGCCGCTCGATATTGGTGAAGCAGAAATCGGCGGTGACGCACCGAGAAATTGGTCGCAGACCCATGCACCAGCCGCGCGTGATGAACGGTGATGGTGCCGGCGCGGCCGAGGCAAGGCACCGCTTTTGAGACATCCAAACCCGCGCGCTTGACGTCGATGGCACCGCAAAACCTTCCATTCGCGTGATGGTCGTGAACCGGTCCCAAGTGACTGCGTGGCAGTACCAACATGGGGCCGTTATCGCCATCGACGTCATCGATCATGATTCCGACGGCGGCCAGGTCGTCGTTGGTATGGGGATAGAATGCCCAGTCCTGGTGCCATTCGACGGGCGAGCCGAAGCCCCCCGATTTCATATTCAGCTTCGACTGATCGAAGCGGATGTTCGGCCCCCACAGCGCGCGAAGCACCGCGATAATGCGGGGGTGCCGGACCAGAGCGGAATAGACGGGGTGCCAGCGGTGCGGCGATATGATGCGGCGCAATCGCGGCGCCGCCCGCGTGTGCCCATCCTCAAGATCGAACATCTCCGTGTGGGATGTTGCATCGCGAGAGCGCTCAACGAACTCGTCCGTGGTGCGCCGGAGGGATGCCACTTCCTCGGGGCTCAGTACGTCCGGCACGAGCAGAAAGCCCTCTTCCCTGTACCTTGCAACGTCATCCGGCACGATCGTGCTCATTGCTCCCTCTCTGCGCCGATTGCAGTCCGTCTGTGCTCTCCAGTGTCGCACGAGCCGCCGATTTAGTCGCGGCTTGCCCGCCGGTCCCTATCGCTCCAATATTCGGCGTTCCCGATCCCGAATTGCGGGATGAGAAACAGGACATCCACCGATGCCAGTTTCCCTGCGGCAGCTTCACCCGCTTTTCACGGCGGAAATCACCGGCATCGATCTGCGCGGAAAGCTCGATCCCGCGAGTGTAGCGGAACTGGTGGCAGCCCTCGACCGCTATGCGGTTCTCGTCTTTCCCCGTCAAGAGATCGGTGACGATCAGCAACTCGCCTTCGGGCGCCTCTTCGGCACGCTCGAGAGCGCCACCTTTTCCATGCTGAAGGATCGCGATCATCAGCGTCGCCATCATGAGATCAACTATGTCTCGAATCTCGACCCGGAAGGCCGTCTTTTGCCGGAGGACAATCGGGTCCGAATGTACCAGCTCGCCAATCGGCTTTGGCACACCGATAGCTCGTTCAAGAAGATACCCGGACGCTACTCGCTGCTGCACGCGCGGGTCGTCCCGTCGCAAGGCGGTGAGACCGAGTTCGCCGATCTTCGGGCCGCGTATGATGCCCTTCCCGCCGCAATGAAGTCGAAGCTCGAAGGGTTAGTCGCGTCCCATGCGCTCATAAATTCCAACCGACAGTTGGGCTTGCCCGACTTCTCCCAAGAGGAGCAGGCGGCGATGCCGCCGGCGTACCGGCCATTGGTCCATGTGCATCCGGGCTCGGGCCGAAAGACGCTTTATTTGGCCTCGCATGCCTCGCATATCGTGGGTTGGCCGGTCCCCGAGGGGCGGGTCTTGCTTCTCGACCTGATCGAGTTCGCGACGCAACGCGAGTTCGTCTACAGCCACGCCTGGCAGCCCGGCGACTTGGTAATGTGGGACAACCGCTGCACGATGCATCGGGTACGCGACTACGATCATGTGAATAGCCGGCGCGAATTGCGCCGTGTCATGGTTCAAGAGGACGCGCCAGGAAGCCTCGACGGAACGCGGCTTCTTTCGTCGACGGCTGCGTAGTTCGCGCCGCGCAAATCATTTGGATTCCGTCGGCCCGGCGACCGGCGCTCTGTGCTCGGGCCGTATGCCATAGAGTTGCTTGAGGTAGGTTCGGTATTCCTCGACCTCGCGCGCGGTTCGTTCTCGATCCCATCCCATTGCTTCCGCCGCCGCCAGAGCCGCTTTCTCGGCCGCGCCATAACCCATCGTCGCCGTCCAACCCGCGCCTACCCTTCGGAACAGCAAATCGACCAAGCTCGTGGCATGCTGACCCTTCGCCGCAAATTGCAGGTCCGAGAGCTTGATGCTGGTGTCCTCGTCGAGGAGAGGCGGCGAGTTTTGATTCTCGGGAAATTTGGTTGCGGCATAGGACGGTACCTGCGGAGCGCGGGATGGCTTCAGCTTGGATGCGACAAGGGCTGCCATCTCGGGACCTGCCGACCGGTGAGTCATTATCGGACCGGCGGTCATCGCGTAGACGTCCGGCAAGCCTTCACGCCCGAGATCATGTATCTCGCGCGATCGGACACCCTTGGGAAATCCAGGATCGGCTCCGAGCGGCCGCACCCCAGCCCAGGTAAACAGCACATGCTCGCGCCGGAGATGGAGCGCCGGCAACATGTGATTGGTTTCGTCGATGAGCCAATCGATCTCTTCGTCGGTGGCGGTGACGTTGTCGGGATCGCCTTCGTATACCGTCTCGGTGGGGCCGAAGAAGTGCATGCCGCGCCACGGAAAGCAGTAAAAAGGTTCGTTCACTCGATTGATGGTCGCAACGCCATAGTCCGCGCACTCCGGCGGCAGGCGCACCATGATATGGGTACCCTTCGTGCCGGTAATGTGCTTGCGGCCGCGCGATCCCGCGGAGGCATTCACGCGGTCGATCCATATGCCGGCCGTGTTCAGCACCATGCGGGCGCTCACGGTGGCGGTCGCCCCCGGATCAAGCCGATCCTCGAGGGAAAGACTCCAGCCGTCTCCAACCCGACGCATCTGCGTAACGGCCGTGTAGTTGCGCACCACGGCACCGAGCCGCTCGGCATCCAGCACGGTATCCATGCAGATGCGCTCGGGCCACTCGAAGCGATATTCGTCGAACATCGCCAAACCCAGCAGCTTCTCGGGATCGCGGAGCCAACGGGCGACGGGGATAGCGGGTATCTCCGCGGGGCCGACCCGCTTGTAGCCGAGCGGAACCGAATTCGGCCCCAAACGCTCCAGCAGGCGAAAGGCAAGCGAAACCTGCCACGGGCTGTAAGTCCCGTCCGCGTAGATCGGAAAACAGAAGATACCCTTGCGCACGCGCTCCGGCGTTTTCTCCACCATCTGAGCGCGGCATGCCATCGCCTCCCGAGCCATCCTGAGTGCAATCGCCAAGGTCTTCGGTCGGCGCAAGAACTCCCAGGTGGACTCACCCGGCGCCAGGTATCGCAGGCCGCAGTGCAACAACCGGCTCGACCGGCTGGAGGACCCCGCGCCAAAATCGCCTTTGTCGACCAAAAGCGCATCGTATCCCGCGGCGGCAATGTGCTGCGCCGCGCTCGCGCCATTGACGCCCGAGCCGACGACGGCGAAGGTCTTTCCGTCCAAGGCAGACAAGTGCTGGCGCATGGTGTCGATCCCTCAATGAAGCGCTGTGCTCGGCTCCTAAGAGTTGCATGGCCGCCTCTGCCACTGAAAGGCTTGCCTTAGAACTGTGCCGGCAAGACTATGACGTCCGCACACGAAAGGAATACGGGCAGCCGCCGAAGGCCGGTACCGAATTTCCGCGGAATATATGGGGAGGGCAAGATGCCGAATAATCCAGCGATTCGTCGCCGCACTATCCTGGGTGGCCTCGGCGCCGCGCTAGCCGCCACAAGTCTCACTCGTACGGGCTTCATCCGACCGGCCAGCGCCGCGACGGGGACACTGCGAGCGGGCATCACGGGATACGACGTCATCAATACGCTGGACCCCGGGAAGCACTCGTTGATCCCGGAAGCTTACGTGGTGTGGGCGCTCTTCAATGCGTTGTTGAAATTCAATCAAAAAATGGAAGTCGTACCCGATCTTGCGGAATCCTTTTCGGTGAAGGACAGCACCACGCTCGCGTTCAAGCTACGCAAGGGCGTCAAATTCCACGATGGCAGCGAAATGACCGCCGACGACGTGAAGTTCACGATCGAGCGCCTGCAGAGTGACAAATACGCTTCGCCGAACAAGGGAAAGGTCTCGGCGGTGCAGGAGGTCAAAATCGTCGACCCCTATTCCCTGGAGATCATCACCAAGCAGGCTTTCGCGCCCCTCTTGACGTTCCTGACCAATGCGCGCACCGGCACGCAGATCGTGCCGCGCAAGGTGGTCGAAGCGGTGGGAGACGACGCATTCGGCCGGCAACCCGTCGGCACCGGCGCATACAAGATCAAGGGCTGGAAGCCGAACGAGAGCGTGTCGTTGGTTGCGCATGAGGGATATTTCGTCGGCGGCCAACCCAGCATAGCGGCCGTGGAAATTCCGTTGATCGCCGAGGAGTCGAGTGGCGTCACCGCGCTGAAAGGCGGCCAGATCGACCTCACGAGCACGGCGCCCTTTGCCGACGTGCCGACGCTCGAACAGGACACGTCGATAAAAGTCATAAAGCAGCCCGGGATGAATTGCCGCTTCATTTCGGTCAACCATCGCAAACCTCCATTCGACGACGTGCATTTTCGCCGCGCGGTCTCGATGGCCTTCGATCGCAATGCGATGGTGAAGATCGTGTTGTTCGGCGAGGGCGTGGCATCGCACGGGCTCATTCCGCCGTCTCTCGCTTTTGCCTACGACCCAAAGCCACGCGAAACCGCGGTGTTCAATGCGGAGCGCGCCAAGGCCGAGCTGAGCAAATCGAAGTACGCCGGCGGTTTCGGCGAAATTCCGGTACTCGCCTGGGGATCAAGCTGGTGGAAGCGCATCGTCGAGGTTTTTGCCCTGCAAGTGAACCAAACGCTCGGCACCAAGTTCTCGGTCGAAGTCAACGAAGCCAATACCGTTTACGCGCGGCAGAAGGCCGGAGATTTCGTCGCGAGCGTCTGGGGCTGGCTCGGACCCGTGGATCCCGATGAATATATCGGCGAAATCTTGAGCACGAAGGGCTGGCGCAATTTCTACGGTTACAGCAACCCGAAGCTCGACGAGCTTGCCGAGCAGGGCCGCGCGGAACTCGACCTGAAAAAGCGCGGCGAGATTTACAAGGCGGCTGAGGACATCGCGATCGAGGATGCAGCCGTGCTGCCGTGCTTCTGCTCCAATATCCATAATCTCATGACCACGCATGTGCAGGGTTTCACGCAGCTCCCCTATTCGAACTTCGGCGATCAGTTCGCCGCCATCACCATGGGATGATGCCGGGAGGTCGAGCTGAAATTGGGTAAAGGGGTGCCGGCTGTCCGCATGACCACTTGGGCCCATCGCCGATAAGGAGGCGGAGGTGCCAAGATCTGCGCTCTATCTGACGGGTCGCCTCGCCGGTGCTCTTCTGACCCTGCTGGCGGGCGCGCTCATCGTCTTTGTCGTCATCAAAGCCGCGCCGGGCGACCCCGCCCTTGCGGTTTTGGGCGAGAATGCACGCCCCGAGCTAGTGGCCGCATTCCGCCACGCGCACCATCTCGACGAACCGCTCGGCGTGCAATTCTGGATCTGGCTCAGCGGTCTGTTGCACGGGAATTTCGGCCTGTCGCTCACCATCGCCGGCGGGATACCGATCTCCGAGCTGATCGCCGCTCGATTGCCGATCACGGCATTCGTTGGTCTTTACGCGGTGCTGATGGCGGTCGCGATCTCGCTCACGATGGGCACGGTGGCGGCGCTACGCCGGGGCCGCGCGATCGACACGCTCGCCACATCCATTGCCGTGCTTGGGATCTCGATGCCCGACTTTTGGCTCAGCTACATGCTGATATTCGCGCTCGCGCTCGGCTGGCACCTCTTTCCGGCCTACGGATTCATCTCGCCCATGGACTCCATATCCGGCGCATTCCACAGCGGATTCCTGCCCGCATTGGCGATTGCCGCGCCGATGGCGGCGGTGTTCTCCCGTATGCTGCGGACGTCTCTCCTCGACACGGCCAATCGAGAATATGTCACGGTCGCGCGATCGTTCGGCTTTTCCGCCCCCTTCGTGTTCCGTCACTACATCTTTCGAAACGCGCTGATCCCTTACGTCACCGTGATCGGGCTGCAAATCCGTTACCTCCTTGGCGGCGTGGTCGTGATCGAGCGCATCTTCGGCATCCAGGGACTGGGCTCCCTGATGGTCGATGCGGTCTTCGCCCGCGACTATCCGACGGTGCTTGCCTGCACCATCGTATTTTTGACCGTGGTGCTGCTCGTCAACTTCGCCGTCGACCTCCTTTGCGTGGCGTTGGACCCGCGGCGGTCCACATGACGCCGCGCCGCAATCAGCTCTCTCGTCTTCTCGCCTCGTTTCTCGGCAACCCGACGGCGGTGCTCGGCGCTGGGATAACCGCATTCATGATTCTTGCCGCGACGCTCGGCGCCGCGTTGATGCCCTACGGACCCGATCACACCGACTTCCTCGACCTCCTCTCTGCGCCGTCTCTGTCACATCCTTTCGGGACCGATTCATTTGGCCGCGATGTGCTGACGCGCGTACTCTATGGCGCGCGCGTTTCGCTGTTGCTGAGCGCGACCGGCATCGCAATCGCCGCGAGTGCAGGTGTGGCACTCGGCATGGTCTCCGCATACAAGGGCGGCTATGTGGACATGCTGCTCATGCGCTTCGCCGATCTGCTGTTCGCGTTTCCCTCCTTCGTGCTGGCGCTCTTTCTGATGGTGGTGTTGGGATTCGGCGCCCTCAACGTATCGATCGCGATCGCGCTCACCTATTTCCCGATCTTCGCGCGCCTTGGGCGCAACATGACGCTTCTCGTCCGCGAGGAACCTTTCGTCCAGGCGGCGCGGTTGATGGCCGAACCCACTCCCCTTATCCTGATGCGAGAGATATTGCCGAACATCGCAGCGCCCCTGATTGTCCAGGCGACCATCGGAATTGCCTTCGGCATCGTGATCGAGGCGGGGCTGAGCTTTCTCGGCGTCGGCGTGCAGCCCCCGACGCCGTCTCTGGGCGTCATCATGGCCGACGGACGTGAATACTTCGCGCGCGCTCCCTGGGTGCTGACGATGACGGGCGCGACCATCTCGTGTGCGCTACTGGGTCTCAACCTCTTTGGCGACGGTCTGCGCGATCTCATGGATCCTCGACTCCGCCAGAGAACCCAGTCTTGACGAGCGAACCCAAATCCGTGCTCGAGATTCGCGACCTTCGCACGAGGTTCGACCTGCATGAGGGCAGCATCGAAGTCGTGCGCGGGGTGGATCTGTCGATCGTTGAAGGCGAGATGCTCGGCCTGATCGGCGAATCCGGCTCGGGCAAGACCGTGACCGGGCTTTCAATTCTCCGCCTGCTGCCGCCGAATGCCCATCTCTCGAGTGCCGTTCTGCGCTTTGCTGATACCGAGCTGCAGGGGTTGAGCGATCGGCAGTTCCAGTCCCTTCGCGGTCGGCGGCTCGCGATGATCTTTCAAAATCCGATGGGGGCCTTTAATCCTGCAAAACGCGTGGACTGGCATCTGCGAGAAGTGATCCGCACTCGCGAGCGCAGCGATGCGGCGTGGCGCGAATTGGCGACGACAGCACTCCGGACGGTCGGCATACCCAGGCCCGAGCGCGTACTGCGCTTGTATCCGCATCAACTCAGCGGCGGGATGGCGCAACGGATTCTGATCGCGATGGTCCTTGCGCTCGAGCCGGACCTCGTCATCGCCGATGAACCGACGACGAACCTGGACAACATCGTCGAGCGGCAAATTCTCGGGCTATTCCGACGCCTTCAGACCCGTCTCCGGGCGGCCTTCCTCTTCATCACGCACGATATGACTTTGGCGGCGGCGCTCTGCAACCGCATTGCCGTGATGTACGCAGGCAAGATCGTGGAGATCGGACCCACTCGCCAAGTTTTCGAAGCGCCTCGACACCCCTATACGCAAGGGCTGATCGCGACTGCGATCGCACTCAAAACCAGAGCGGCGCGCCTCAAGGAAATCGCCGGCGATCCGCCCAATCTCGCGAACCCGCCGCCGGGCTGTCCGTTCTCGCCGCGCTGCGCCCAGGTCATGGAGCGCTGCCGCGCGATCGAGCCGCCCATGTTCGGCCCGCCGCAGCATCAGGCGCGCTGCTTTCTCGGAGAGTCGGCGTGAGTACCGCCGCGCCGACTCTGGTTCAGCTCCAGAACCTCTCGGTTTCATTCTCCGGACGTGCGAGCGATCCAACGCGCCAGTTCCGCGCCGTCGATGACGTAACGGTCGATATTCGCGGCGGCGAGATACTGGGGTTGGTGGGTGAGTCGGGCAGCGGCAAGACGACACTGGCCAAGGCTTTATTGCGCCTCCATCGCCCGAGCGAAGGCCGCATCCTCTTTCGAGGCGTCGATCTCGCCACCCTTGGCGAGCGCGCGCTGCGCCCCTATCGACGCGACCTGCAAATGGTGTTCCAGGACCCGCTCTCCTCCTTCAACCCGCGTCAAACCGTGGCGCAGGCGCTTTCGCTTCCTCTGCGGCTCCACGCGATCTGTCCGCGAGATCAGATTCCTCGTCACGTCGACGGGATGCTTGTGCGTGTGGGGCTGTCGCCTGCATTCGGCAGCCGTTTTCCGCACGAGCTTTCGGGAGGTCAGTTGCAGCGGGTCGCCATTGGCCGCGCGCTCACTCTGTCACCGCATGTGCTCGTTGCCGACGAGGCAGTCTCGAAGCTCGACGTTTCGGTGCGCGCGCAGATTCTCAATCTCCTCGTGGATGTGCAGACAGCTCATGCATTGTCGATTCTCTTCATCACCCATGATTTGCATGTGGCCCGCTATCTCTGCCATCGCATCGGCGTCATGTATTTCGGCAAGCTTGTCGAACTCGGTCCGACCGAGGAGATATTCACCCGACCCCGCCACCCCTATACGCGGGCGCTGTTGGGTACCTTGGAAGAGAATGCCGGTCCGGATGATGCCGACCCGATCACGGCGCCGCCCTCGGCGACCGGATGCCGCTACGGCTCGCGCTGCCCGCACACGGTCCGGCGCTGTACCGAAGTCCACCCGGCTCTGGAAGCGAGTGCCGAACAGCACTTGGTCGCATGTCATCGCTGGCACGAGCTTGGCGAATTGGCCTAAGGGAGTTTGCGCAATGGCAGTTGAACAATCTCGCGTCGAGCCACCCTCCTTTCCCGCCCGCGATCCTCTTCTCCAGCCATTTCAGATCAAGCATCTGACGCTGAAGAACCGCGTGATGAGCACAAGCCACGCGGCCGGGCTCGAAGAGGGCGGCATGCCGGCCGAGCGCTACCAGCTTTACCACGAAGGAAAGGCACGCGGCGGAATCGCGCTCACCATGTTCGGCGGCTCGTCGAACGTGGCTCCGGACTCACCGAACATTTTTCGGCAGCTCAATGTGGGCGTGGATGAAATCATTCCACACCTGCAGCAATTCTCGCGCCGTATTCACGCCCATGGCGCGGCGCTCATGTGCCAGATCACTCATCTCGGCCGGCGCGGCGAGCCTTATGCTTCGAACTGGCTGCCGACCATTAGCCCCTCGCCGATACGCGAGACGCTGCACCGCAGTTTCCCCAAGGAGATGGACGAGGACGACATCGATCGAGTGACGAAGTCGTTCGGCGCCGCGGCGCTCCGCTGCAAGGAAGGTGGTCTCGACGGGATCGAGACGCTGGCAGGCGGCCATCTGATCGGCCAGTTCCTCTCGCCCAAGACCAACCATCGCACCGATCGGTACGGAGGCACGCTCGCCAATCGCTGTCGATTTGGATTGATGGTGTTCGAGGAAATACGGCGGCGCACGGGTGCCGATTTTCTGGTCGGATTCCGCTACGTGGTCGATGAAGGAGATACCCCCGGGGATATGGGGTTCGAGGAGTGCGTTGAGATCGCTCATGTGTTCGAGCGCACGGGTCTCATCGATTTCTTCAACGCGATCTACGGCCGGATGGACACGGAAATCGCTCTTGCCGTCGACAACATGCCCGGCATGGCCTCGCCGATCGCGCCGTGGCTCAAACGCGTCGGTCAATTCAAGAAGGAAGTGAAGCTGCCGGTGTTCCATGCGGCGCGTATCGCGGATATTGCCACGGCGCGTTACGCGATTCGCGAGGGGTTGCTCGATATGGTCGCGATGACGCGCGCCCACATCGCCGATCCCTACATCGTTGCCAAGCTCCAAGCCGGAAAAGAAGAGCTGATTCGTCCTTGCGTCGGCGCCACGCACTGCCAATCGCAGTATCGGCCGCACTGCCTGCACAATCCCTCGACCGGGCGGGAAGGCGTGCTGCCTCAGGTCATCGAGCGATCGGACAAGCCGGGGCGCCGCATCGTGGTGGTGGGCGGCGGACCCGCGGGGCTTGAAGCGGCGCGCGTGTGCGCCGAGCGCGGCCACCGGGTGGTGCTGTTCGAGGCCTCCGACAAGCTGGGCGGTCAGGTGCTGTTGGCGGCGCGCGCCAGCTGGCGCAAAGACATCATTGGAATTATCGATTGGCGTCGGCAAGAGTTGCAGCGGCTTGGCGTGGAGGTGCGCCTCAACGCCTTTGTGGAGCGCGCCGACGTGGTCGCGGAACATCCCGACGTCGCGATCATCGCAACCGGAGGCACGCCCGACATCGAGTGGCTTCCGGGTGCCGATCTCTGCACCAGCGTATGGGACGCGATCGGCGGGGCGCCTCTAGCGAACGACGTTCTGATCTATGACGGCACTGGACGACACCCGGCGCCGCAGGCGGCCGAGCTTGCCGCCGGGCAAGGGCGGCGCGTGCAAGTCGTGTCCATCGACGGACAGCTCGCCCAAGAACTCACCTACGCCGAGAGAGCCATTTGGAAGCGGCGCGCCTACGAGCTCAAACTACCCATGACCTTCGATCATGAAATCGAAAAAGTGGAACGCCGCGGCAACCGACTTCTTGCCACTTTCAGGAATCTGATGACGCGCGGCACCATCGAGCTTGCGGCGGATCAAGTGATCATTGAGAGAGGTACCGCGCCGGCCGACCAGCTCTACCGCGATCTTCGCCAGGACTCCGCTAACAACGGCGTCACCGACTTGGAGGCGCTGTTGAACGGCAGATCGCAGCCGTTTACGGGCGAGCGCGAATTCGAGTTGCACCGGATTGGCGACGCGGTGGCGAGCCGCAACATCGCCGCCGCGATTCTCGACGCGATCAGACTGTGTTTCGTTATGTAGCAGGCTCGCCTTGCCGCACGCAGCATTGCTGCAGTCCATCGCGTTTGACAGGGTTGTCGACTGCCGATACTTTTTTGCAGCGAAGCTTCGCAGGGGAGGATTCGCTTGCGCCAAATAACGCTGACGAGACGAAGTGTTGTCGGAGCGAGCGCAGCGGCGATTGCGCTTTCGGCTTTTGGGCCGACAGCCTGGGCCGCGCGCGACAACGCAACGGCCGCTATTACCGGATTCAACGTCATCAACACGCTCGATCCCGGCAAGGCCAGCCTGATACAGGAGTATTTCGTCCTTTGGGCGGTCTTCAATGGCCTGCTCAAGTTCGACGACAAGATGGAGATCGTTCCCGATCTCGCCGAGTCCTACGCGGTTGCCGACCCGACGACATACACATTCAAGTTGCGGCCGAACGTACGCTTTCACGATGGAAGCATGCTTTCGGCGGACGACGTGAAGTTCACCTTTGATCGCCTGCTCGACGAGAAGTTTGCCTCGCCCTATCGAAGCAAGCTCGCCGTTCTCGACAGCGTCGAGGTCGTGGACCCGCTCACGATCCGCATCAAGACAAAGGAAGCATACGCGCCGCTTCTGACGCTCCTTTGCAACTTCCGCAACGGCACTCAGATCGTTCCGCGGCATGCGGTCGAGACCATGGGAGCGGAAGCGTTTGCGCGACGTCCCATCGGCACCGGTGCCTTTAAGATCGTGGATTGGCAGCCCGGTCAATCGGTTAAGCTGGAGGCGTTCGGCGACTACTTCCTCAAGGGGCAGCCGGTTCTGCGCGCGATCGAGGTTCTTCTGATCGCCGAGGAAAGCAGCGGCGAGACCGCCGTGCTCGCCGGCCAAGTCGACCTGACGAGCAGCGTGCCGCCGGCGGATGCGGAAGGTTTACGCAAACGCCCCGAGGTGAGGGTTCTGTCGCAACCGGGGCTCAACAACCGCTACATCGCGCTGAACAATCGGCGCGCTCCCTTCGACGACGTGCATTTCCGTCGCGCGCTCTCCATGGCCTTCGATCGCGGTGCATTGATCAAAGCAGCCCAGTTCAACGAAGCCGTTGCGAGCCAAGGTCTCATACCGCCGACGCTCACCTTCGCATATGACCCGGCACCCCGGCCGCTGACGCAATACAATGCCGAGCAAGCCAAGAAGGAACTCGCGCAATCAAAACACCCCGCGACGACGCCCGCCGCGGTACTGACTTGGGGTCCCGGGTTCTGGAAGCAGGCCGTTGAGATCATCGTCGCCCAGGCGAATGACACCTTGGGGACAAGCCTTCGCGTCGAGGTGACGGAGGCCAATACCGTCTTTGCCAGGCTGAAATCGGGCGAATTCGATGCTGCCATCTGGGGCTGGCTTGGCGTGGTCGATCCCGACGATCTGTACGATATCCTGCACAGCAACGGCTGGCGCAACTTTCAGGGATACGCCAATACCGCGATGGACCAGATACTGGAGCGCGGCCGTTCAGAGTTGGATCGCGGCAAGCGGGGCGAGATATACAAGAAGGCCGAAGCGATGATGGTCGAGGACATGCCGCTGGTCCCGTGCTTCTGCTCCAATACGGGCAATCTGCTGCGCGCCGACGTGATCGGTTTCACGCAGAAGCCGTTCACGAATTTCGGCGACCAGTTCGCGACCCTGGCGTTCCGTTAGGCGATGAGCTTGCCACGCGGGAAGTCGCCATGGACTTAGCTCTTGTGCGGCAAGAATTCCCCGTTACGAAAACCCGGATCTATCTGGACAACGCATCTCTCTCGCCGCTTCCGAAACGAGCTGTCGATGCGGCCACGGCTGAACTTCAGGAGCGCAGCGAGCGCGGCGTCGATGGCTTCTGGAATTGGCTTGCAACGCTCGATCGAACCCGAGAGAGCGTGGCGCGCCTGATCGGTGCCGGCGAGGAAGAGGTCACCTTCACGCAGAACACCTCGGAGGGCATCAATATCGTCGCCTCGATGCTCGACTGGCGCGAAGGCGACAATGTCATCCTCAACGACCTTGAGTATTTTCCCAATGCCTATCCGTGGCTGAAACTGCGTCGCCGAGGCATCGAGCCGCGGATCGTGCGACACCGGAGGGGGCGAATCGATCCCGGCGACATCGCTGCCGCCGCCGACCGGCGCACGCGGGTTGTTGCACTGAGTCACGTGGCTTGGATCAACGGTTTGCGACACGATCTGTCCGCAATCGCGGAAATTTGCCGATCGGTCGGCGCGTATTTCTGTGTCGATGCCATCCAGTCGCTCGGTGCGCTGCCTGTCGACGTTCGCTCGGGCGTCGATTTCCTCGCGGCCGGCAGTCACAAATGGCTCCTGGCGCCGCTCGGGCTCGGAATTTTTTATTGCCGCAAGGAATTGCTGGAGCGCTTTGACCCGCCCTATGCCGGCTGGCAGAGCGATGATCGCGGACTTGCTTCGCAAGAATACGGATTTCGCGACGTTTTCCAGCCCGGCCATACCGCCCGCCGCTTCAACCACGGCAACATCAACATCGCGGCGGTGCATGGATTGGCGGCGTCTCTCACGCTGCTTGAGGAGCTCGGCTGGAACGCGGTGTTTGCGAGAAACCGCATGCTCGCGGATCGCGTCGTGGAGCGTCTCAAGAGCGCCGGCATGAGGTTTCTGAGCCCACTCGATAACGCGATGCGCTCGCAAATCATCAACGTGCTGCCGCGCGACCTCACGAAGACCATGAGTGCTCTCGCGGCGGCCAATATCGCCGTCAGCAGCCGCGCCGGCGGGGTTCGAATCTCCCCCGCCTTCTACAATACCGAAGATGAAGTGGATCGCCTTATCGAGGTGATGCTCGCCTGCGAGCGAGGCTAGGGATCGCCCGCGTTCCACGCCGGGTCGCGAGACAGACTTCCTGAAAAATCGCGCCGATTTGAGTTTGCCGGGCGGTCGGCATGCGCACGAGGCAGATCAGCGCGGGCTCGACCGCTTCCTTGATCGCCACGCACGAGAGCTGAAAGCCATCATAGGTGACATCGAACCTTGGACGGGTCACCAGCAGCGAATAGCCAAGGCCTTGACCCACGAGCCCACGGATGACTTCGAAGGAGGGCGAACGGTACGCGATTTGCGGCTCGATGCCCGTATCCCGAAAGAGCTTCAGAAAGTACTCACGCCCCGCAGGCGTATCCATCAGGACAAAGGGCTCGTCTTGCAGGTCCCGTAGCGAGACGGAACTTCTCCGTGCGAACCGATGCTTGCTCGAGAGCAGAACATGCGGGGGACACTTCTCGATGACGATGCGCTTGACGGTCTCCGGCAACTTCTCGCCGAAGAGGAGCGCGTATTCGATCGCGCCTTGCTCCAGCTTGGGCAGCAACTCATCCTCGGTGCCTTCGACCATCCGAATCTTGATGCGCGGGTAGTGCTGCGCGAGCTGACCGATGATCGCCGGCATCAAGACGGCCGCCAGCGTGGGATAGCAGCCGACCCATAGAACGCCCGCGGGATCCCGCGTGACCGCTTGAGCCGCCGCTTCGAAATCCTCCACCTCAGCGAGGATCGTGCGCGCGGAATCGAGGAGCTGCCGGCCCGTGCGTGTTAGCGTCACGCCCTGCGCGTGGTGCCTGAGAAACAGGTCAACGCCCAACGTCCTCTCGAGCGCCGTCAGCGCAGCGGACACGGAGGGCTGGCTCACATGCAGCGCTCTGGCCGCCGCAGCCAAGGAGCCTGCGTCTGCGACACCCGCGAAGTAGGAGAGCTGCTTGAGAGACACTCGGATCACTGCCTCCTCCGACGCATCAACGGAATTCGCGCTAAACAAATGTTACTCTATCTAGAAACTAATCAGAATAGTCTTTCTTTGGATTGGAAGACGCGGTTTCCTTCGTCTGGCGCAGCATGGCGGGGCCCGTGAACCCGGCGTCGGAGGAGGAGAAAAGAATGATCCGCAGCGGCACAGAATATTTGAGCTCCATTCGCGATGGCCGCGAGGTTTACATCAACGGCGAGCGCGTGAAAGACGTTCCCTCGCACCCGATGTTCAAGCCGCTCGTCGATATCCGAGCCCGCATTTATGACATGCAGCACAATCCCAGGACCTCGGAGCTCATGACCTACACGGAGCGCGGCGAAAAGTATGCCGTCGCTCTCAAGCTCCCGCGCACGCAACAGGACTGGTGGGAGAAGCGGCGCGCGACAGATACCGTCTTCAATGCGATCAAGGGCGTGGTCACTCGAGTCGGTGACGAAACGGTTGGCGAGATGTGGTCGCTGTTCGACGGGCAGGATGTGCTGAACGAGGTCGATCCGCAGTTTTCCCACAACATCCGGATCCATATCGACCGCGTCATCAAGAGCGACCCGTTTCATGTCTCGGCCAACACCGATCCGAAGGGCGATCGTTCCAAGCGGCCGCAGGATCAAGATCCCGACATGCTGCTGCACGTCGTGAAGGAAACGGATCAGGGCATCATCGTGCGCGGCGCCAAATATGAAACCGCGGCGGCCTACGCCAACCAGGCCTTCACCAAGCCCACGATCGCCAATTGGGGCGATGCGGCGCTATCCGACTACGCCGTCGGCTTCATCTGCAACTTGAACTCTCCGGGCATCAAGATCATCTGCCGCACGGGCTTCGCGGGCCGCGCGCCCGAAGAGGACTATCCACTCGCCAACAAGTTCGACGAGGTGGATTCGCTGGTGATCTTCGACAATGTGCTGATCCCCTGGGAGGATGTCCTGTTCTACCGGCATACGAAGGCCGCGACCTTCATCCGGGCGACATTGCATCGCTATTCGGCCTTCGCCTTCGTTCAGCGAAGCCTCAAAGTCGCGGACATGATGATCGGCGCGGCCCTCTTCAATGTCCGACAGACCGGTCTCGACAAGCAGCAGGCCGTACAGGAAAAACTCGCCGAACTCGCAGTCTATCGCGAGGGCATCAATGCCCATCTGACGGCCGCCATCACGCTCGCGGAAAAAAGCCCGGCCGGCCTGCTGATGCCAAACCAGTCGCTGCTCTATACGGGGCGGGTCCATGCATGCTCGAACCTGCCGCGCATGATGCACATTGCGCGCGAGCTCTGCGGAGGCCAAATCTGCGTCACTCCCGATGCGGCGGCCTTCCGGGACCCGATTGCCGGACATTGGCTCGAGAAATTCTACAGCGTCAACGAAGACTGGGTCGCCGAGGATCGGCGCCGTCTTTTGGCCTTTGCCCGAGACCTGCTCAATTCCGACTATGCGGGGCATCGGCTCACCTTCCAGCTCTTTGCCCAGTCGCCGCCCTTCGCGCATCTGGCGGCCGTCTATCGAAGCTTCGGATGGGGCAACGCGCTGGACTTTGTCAAAGACGCCGCCGGACTCTCGCCGCGAGTCATGAAGAAGGACGCAGCGACACCCGGCGACACCGCCGTCCAACAATGGTTTGCGAGCAATACCCCGGCAACGCTCGGCCATCGTTCGGCCGCCGAGTAGGACCCGCCGCCATGGACACGATCTCCACGCTTGTCGATCCTGTGCAACGGCAACGGTTTCTCGAAGCCATGAGCTGCACGGCGTCGAGCGTCAGCGTGGTCACCACGGACGGACCCGCGGGCCGCGCGGGCGTGACGGTTTCGGCCATGACCTCGGTATCGGCAGACACACCAATGCCGTCGCTGCTGGTTTGCGTGCACCACTTGAGCCCAGCGGCAGCAGCGATCCAACGGAACGGCGTATTCTGCGTCAATGTCCTGCGCGCCGACCAATCCCACATATCCGACTGTTTCGCCGGGCGCACCAAATCAGCGGACGGCGACAAGTTCTCGTGTGCACGCTGGACCCGCCAGGCGACGGCCGCACCCCGCGTTATCGACCCGCTCGTCGCGTTCGATTGCCGATTGGTGCAGGCGATCCGAGTGGGGACGCATTATTTGTTCATCGGCGAGGCGATGGAAGTTTTCCTCGATGATGGCGGTGACCCGCTCATCTATGCGAAGCGTTCCTATGGCCGACCCGCGCGTCTCGACCAGAGACTGGCGCGAGCAGCGGCATAAGGCACCGGCGAGGGGAGCAGCATCCATTGATCGCCGCAAGAGCACTGCAGGGCTTCTCAGCCAGAGAGCTTGAGAAGCCGACTCCATTCGCGAACAGCGCAGGTCCGCCATGCCTCGCGCCCCGGTCATGGCGATCCCCGCCGCCGATCATCACCGATGCGGCCGCGACGCCCGCGCATTTGAAGCGCAGCGTGATGCTGCTCGGCAATTTCGACTGCTTTCATAGGGGGCATCAGGCTCTCCTCGCCGCGGCCAGACACCATTCGGCGACAGCAGACCTGCCGCTCGGCATCATGTCGGTTGAACCCCATCCGCGTCAGTTGTTCGACCCAGGGAGCGGGCCGTTCAGGCTTTCGACGCCGGCGACCAAGCACGAGACTCTCGCGCGGATGGGCTTCGACTTCATCTTCAGTCCGGCCTTTGACCACAGATTTGCGGGCCAAAGTGCCGAGACCTTCGTGCTGGAAGTCTTGAACATGGGCCTAAGCGTCAGTCACGTGGTGCTGGGTGACGATTTCCGATTTGGAACCAAGCGGGGCGGCGACAGCGCCCTTTTGCAACGCATGGGGCATGACCTTGGCTTTGGCGTCTCAGTGGTCAACAGAATCTGTCACCGCGACGTGATCTGCTCGACCTCACATGTCCGCGAGTTTATCCGAGCCGGCGACGTTGCCGAAGCCACCGTCGCACTTGGGTATCGTTGGAGCATCGAGATCGGACTGGCTTACCGCGGGTCCCAGATGTCCGGCTGTTGGTCGGTTGATTGGCCCGGCGGCGTGCTGAAGCCAGCGCCGGGACGCTATTCAGTGGCGATGCGAGGCGTTGCCAGAACCGCGCCCGAGGCGTTGGGTGAGATCGCGATCGGTCAGGATGGCGAGGTCTCGTTTTCGCTTGCGAGAGGTCCCGTTTCCCTCACGGCGATCTCCGGGGCCTCACCACTTTTCGTCGAATTCATAAGCGGAGCGGCCTCAGTCGGGTAAGGCGAGGCTCCTTGTCTTCCGGGGTTGTCAGAACCGCCGAGCTGGACCACGATCATGATCGTCGAGGCGTGCCTCGGCGCTCATCGTCGGTCAATGCCCCACGAGAGAAATCCGTGAATAAGCCCGTCGAAGATGCGAAGACGCCGGCCGCGAGGCCGCGCCCGCTGCTGATCTACGACGGCGATTGCGGATTCTGCGGCTATTGGGCGCGCTACTGGCAGCGGCTTACCGGCGACACCGTCGAATATCGGCCGTATCAAGAAGTCGCGGCACGATACCCCGCCATCTCAGCGGCCGAGTTTCAGCGCGCGGTGCAATTCATCGCACCAGACGGCCATCGCGCGAGCGCAGCCGAGGCCAGCTTTCTGACTCTCAGTCACGCGCGCGGGCGAGGATTTTGGCTCCCCCTCTATAAAAATCTGCCCGGCTTCGCCGCCGTCTCCGAACGGACTTACGCTTTCGTCGCCGCGCACCGCCCGGCCTTTTTCCGCGTCAGTCTTTTGCTCTGGGGCGGAAACCACGAGCCTCCGCGATACGATCTCGTATCGTTCCTGTTCCTGCGATTCTTGGGACTCATCTATCTGTCGGCCTTTGCCTCCTTCGCCGTGCAATCTCAGGGTCTCATCGGCAGCCACGGCATCCTGCCACTCACTCAATTGGTCGATGCACTCAGCCGCCAGATCGGACCGGAGCGGTTCTTCGCGGTACCGATGGTGTTCTGGTTCGACGACAGCGACCTCGCCATAGAGGTCGTGTGCTGGGCGGGAGTCGGGTTATCCATATTCTTGACTGCAAATTTGTTGCCGCGCGCGAGCCTGCTCCTGCTCTACGTCCTCTACCTCTCGCTCCTCTATGCAGGACAGGTCTTCATGAATTTCCAGTGGGACACGTTTCTGCTGGAAACCGGGTTCATCGCGCTTCTGATGAGCATCGCCCCGGCTCCGGGCATCTGGTTGCTGCGCTGGCTGTTGTTCCGCTTCACGTTCATGTCTGGGGTGGTCAAGTTGCTGAGCGGCGATCCCAGTTGGTGGAACCTTTCGGCTCTCTCGTACCACTTTCTGACTCAGCCTCTGCCCACCCCCGTTGCGTGGTACGCAGCTCAGTTGCCGCTGGGCCTCTTGAAGTTTGCCACCGGCGGCACGTTTTTCATCGAGCTGCTCTTGCCGTTCCTGATCTTTTGTCCGCGCAGGCTGCGATTTGTCGCGGCCTTCGGCATTTTGCTCCTGCAAATCTGCATTTTCCTTACCGGCAACTACAACTGGTTCAACCTGCAGACCATGCTGCTGTGCCTCGCGCTATTCGATGACGCAGCGGTACGAAAGACGTTTCTGCGCCGCGTGGCTGCGCCGTTCAAAGTGCCGGCGAGTGGCCGGACACCGCGGCGGCCGGTAATCGTTCTCGTCAATGCTGTGGCATTGCTGATGGTATTCTGCAGTCTCGTGCAAATGGACGAGCGTTTCGGCGGCAATCCCCCTGCCGCGGCGCAAATCGTCGACAGCTTTATTGAGCCGCTGCATATCGTCAGCTCTTACGGCCTTTTCGCGGTCATGACCACGAACCGCCATGAGATCGTTATTCAGGGTTCGGCCGATGGCAGTGAATGGCGAGACTACGAATTTCGATACAAACCCGGTGATGTCACACAGTGCGCGCGCTGGAACATTCCGCACCAGCCTCGCCTGGATTGGCAGATGTGGTTCGCGGCACTCGAAGACCCGCAGCGCCTGCCTTGGTTTTGGCATTTCCTCGAGCGGTTGCTGGAGAACGATCCGGCCGTGACGGCTCTCTTGAAAGGAAATCCTTTTCCAGAGAAGGCGCCGATTTTTGTGCGCGCTCAATTCTACGACTACACCTTTGCCAGCAGCGAGGAGCGAGCAAAAGGACAATGCTGGGACCGACGGCTCCTGGGTTTGTACTTTCCTGCCGTGCGCCTGAACGGCCAATGATCTCCCCGGCGACGGCCGTGCGATTCCGGCCCCGCCTCTAGTATTCGTGCTTCGCGCTCACGCGATTGCGCAGCGGCTTTCCGGCAATGAAGCGCTCCATATTGTCAAACACCAGGTCGAGGGTCTTCGGCGTATAGAGCGCTCGATCGTCGGAAGAACAATGCGGCGTAAGGATGACATTGGGTGCTTGCCAGAGCGGCGATGACGCGGGAAGCGGCTCGGGATCGAACACGTCGAGAATGGCGCTCACTTCGCCGGTGCGCAGCCGCTTGAGCAGCGCCTGATAGTCGACGAGGTGAGCCCTGCTGTAATTGATGAGTCCGGCGCCTTTCTTGAGCAGCCCGATCTCTCGGGCGCCGATAAGGTGCTTGGTGGCGCGTGTGTGAGGTGCCGTGACAAGCACGAAATCCGCGCGCGGGAGCAGCTCACGCAAGGACGAAGTCGAGTACATTTCGTCGACGTAGCGATGCGGCTTCCCCGTGCGGCGAACGCCGATAACCCGGAGACCGAGGCGCTTGGCCCATTTGGCGGCACCGCCGCCCACGTGACCGACGCCCACAATGAGCAGGGTCTTCCCCGCAATCGCCGTATTAAAGAGCTGCTTCCAACGTCCCTTGCGCTGATTGGTGACGCTTTGCGGCAAATTGTTGTTGAGCATCAGCAGGGCCATCAGCGTATATTCGTCGGCCTTGGGACCATGCACGCCGCTGCTGTTGGTCAGGACGGCGCCCGGCGGCAGCCAATCGAGCGGCATCAGGTGGCTCACCCCCGCGCCGTGCGCATGAATCCAACGGAGATTTGGTGCGCACTGTCCCAAATTGGTTCGATCGAATTGCCACCCGAACAGCGCGTCGGCCGTGGCTATCGCCTTGGCAAAGATGTCGCCGTCATAACCGATCGTGATCTTGACCCTGGCGCCGAGCCCGGGATGGCGCTGGATGGCCTCCTTGACGCGCCGCGGCGTTGCCTCAAAGACCTCTCCCAGCGCGCTGAGATTCTCGATGTGAAGATGAACGGGCGTGGCGCGGTCGGCCCTCGCTCCAGGGTTGTCGCCTCGCCTCGACCTACCGGGTCCGGCGATGTGCTGGCTCATCGGGTAAATCCCTCGTGCTTAAAACGCGCGCCAGTGTAAGACTAAACTCGGCGGTTCCCACCGTTTTCTGAGCGAGGATTCTGCAATGGGGGTCACCAAGAAAAATCGGCGAGGCGCGGTTCATTCCGGACCATCGGCGGCGCGCGAAAGGGCCGTAGGCTCGGCCGCGCTGAGCACGCAGAAGCACGACTTAATGGAGCGGGGAGTCAAGTATTGCCTCGCCTCGTACGTGGACGCGCATGGCGTATCAAAGGCCAAGGCGGTGCCGATCGAGCATTTTGAACGGATGATGCGCGGATCGGAGCTGTTCACTGGAGCGGCGCTCGATGGCTTGGGCCAGATGCCAAGCGACGATGAGCTCGCGCTTTATCCCGACCCGCGCGCCGTGACCATATTGCCTTGGAGGCCGGAGGTCGCCTGGGCACCCGGAAATCTGCATTATCACGAGGCAGCCTGGCCGATGTGCTCGCGCACCATATTGCAGCGGCAGATCGAACGTTTAAAGCGCCATGGGCTCGGCTTCAATCTCGGCATCGAGTGCGAGATTTTTCTGGTTCGCCGCGAGGGTAACAAGATCCGTCCGGCCAATGCCTTGGATGTACTGCCGAAGGCGGCTTATGACGTGGTGAGCCTGCTGGAGAACCTGCCGTGGCTCGACGAGGTGGTCGGCTACATGAATGCGCTCGGCTGGGAAGTGCATTCCTTCGATCACGAGGATGCCAATTCCCAGTTTGAATTCGATTTCGCCTACGCGGACGTTCTGACGATGGCCGACCGCTTCACCTTGTGGCGCATGATGATGAAGGAAGTATCGCGCCGGCACGGCTTTGAAGCGACCTTCATGGCGAAGCCCTATGCCGATCGAACCGGCAGCGGCGCGCATTTCAATATGTCGATGTACGAGCTGAAAAGCGGCAAGAATGTCTTTGGCGATGCTCGGGACCGACGAGGCTGCGGCCTGTCGAAGACGGCCTACCGGTTTTTGGCCGGCGTCCTGCGTCACGCGCCGGCGATCGTGGCGACGACATGCCCGACGGTGAACTCCTACAAGCGGCTCATCAAAAGCGGCTCGATGACGGGTTATACCTGGGCGCCGATTTTCATCTCTTATGGCGGAAACAACCGCACGCACATGATGCGCGTGCCGCTGCTGCGCCCGCAGATCGAGGGCGATGCGAAGGACCATCACGGCGTCTATCTGTCCGATGCACGGATCGAGTGTCGGGCGGTCGACCCTTCGATGAACCCTTATCTCGCCGCCGCGATGGTGCTGGGCGCCGGCATTGAAGGCATCGAGCACGACCTTGACCCGGGCGAGCCGAACAACGTGAACATGTACGAGCTCAGCGAAGCGGAACTCGCCAAACGCGGCGTAAAGAGCCTGCCGCGCACTTTGCTCGAGGCCATCGAGGCTTTCGCGCGGGATCCGCTCGCGGCCGCCGTCTGCGGCGCCGAGTTGTTCGAGTCTTACGTCGCCCTCAAACAGAAGGAGTGGTGGAGCTATCACAACACGGTCGGCGAATGGGAACTCGATTCCTATCTGACCAAATTCTGAGGGAACGCCGGGAGTTGGCATAATGCCGAGCGACAATATGTTCGATCCCGCAAATTACCAACGCGTCAGGCTTCCCGCCCTGGAGGCGACGACGCTGCCGGCGTGGTGCTACACGTCGCGGCAGTTCTATGATCGAGAAGTCGGGCGGATTTTCAGAACGGCGTGGAATTTCCTCGGCCGCGAGGACGAGATCCCGAATCCCGGCGACTACATGACCTTTGATCTCTGCGGCGAGCCCATCCTCGTGCTGCGCGACAAAGCGGGCGTGGTGCGCGCCTTCGCCAATACGTGCCGGCATCGCGGAACAAAACTCCTGGAGGGAGCCGGCAATTGTCGCGCCATTGCCTGCCCTTATCATGGCTGGGTTTATGGGCTCGGCGGCGAATTGATCGGTGCGGCCGGGATGGAGCAGACGATCGCGTTCGACAAGAAGCAGTACGGGCTCATAGCGCTCCGCCTCGAGCGCTGGGCCGGCTTTCTCTTTGTGAATATGGATGCTCAGGCGGCGCCGCTCGATCAATATCTCGGCGACCTTCCGGAACGGCTGGCCTCTCATAACCTCGCGGACATGGTTTGCGTGCGTCGACGCACCTACGACGTCGCCTGCAACTGGAAGATCTACATCGAGAATGCGATGGAGGAATACCACACTCCCACCGTCCACCGGCTCTCGATCGGCAAGCAAGTGACGACCTCCGAAACGGGCCGGGGAGAATGGCGGGGCATGCATATGCCGGCGTCCGAGACGATCGCGCTGTTGCCGGAAGATTTGGCCGACGCCTTCCCGCCGATCCCGACACTGGATGCGAAAGCGGCGCAAGGCAGCTATTTCATGATGATCTATCCCTGCACCTTCATGGCCGCGACGCAGGATTGCCTGTGGTGGCTTCAGGAATTTCCTCGGGGGCCCGACCGCACCGAGGTAGTGATCGGCTCCTGCTTTCCGCGCGCCACAATGGCGCGTCCCGATTTCGCGGAAAAGGTCGAGAAATACTATCGGCGCTGGGATAAGTCGCTACCCGAGGACAATGCCATCTCGGAGCGTCAACAAGCAGGCCTTCATTCGTCTTTGTCTGTCCCGGGACGCCTTTCATCCCAAGAGTTGGTCGTCCGCGAGATCGCGAACTGGGTCCTCGACCGCGTTATCTGAAGGTTCCGAGGCGGAGGCGGTGGTCGCGCGACCGAGCGAAGTCGCTAATAGCCCAGCGCACGCGGTAGCCACAGCGATAACGCCGGCGTGAACGCGATCACCAGCAGGCACGCCAACAACAATCCGAGATACCGAAACATCGGCTTGACCGTCACTTCTATGGGCACCCCTCCGATCAGGCAGGCACCGTACAATCCGAGGCCGAGGGGTGGTGCGAACAGGCCGATGCCCATGGCAATAACCAGCACGACGCCGAAGTGCAGCGGTGCGATTCCGAGCTGCGCCGCGACCGGAACCAGCAAGGGCCCGAAAATGATCAATGCCGCGGCACCTTCCAAAACCGAGCCCATGACGATCAGAATTGCGATCGAGAGCAGCAGAAACAGCCACGTGCCGCTGCTATGCGACAGGGTGATCATGGTCTCCGCGAGCGCATGCGGCACTTGCTGCAACGTCAGCGTAAAGGCGAGCGATTGCGCCGCGGCGACGATAAACAGCACCAAGCCTGACCGCGTTGCCGCGTGCACGAAACTGCGTACAGCAGCTCTCGCACTGAGCTCGCGAAACACCGCGCCTCCGATCGTCAGCGCATAAAGTGCCGCAAACGCGGAGATCTCCGTCGCGGTGGCAAACCCTGACTTGAAACCCCCGAAGATGATCACGATAAGGCCGATGGTGACGGCCGCACCGCTCCAAAGCTTCGCCGTGGATTTCCTTGTCCCCGCTTCGGGTGTCGCGCCGCTGCGGCTGCCGAAGATGATCGCGACCGCAATCAGCGCGAGAGCCATCAACCCCGCCGGCAGCAAGCCGGCCATGAAGAGTCCACCGATCGACAGATTGGCGACGAACCCCAGGATGATCAGGTTGATGCAGGGCGGGATCGTCTCCGCCATGACCGCCGAAGCGGCGAGCAAGGCGACGGTACCGCCGGGATTTTGCCCCGAGCGCCGCGACGCCGGGATCAGCACCGAGCCCACCGCCGCCACGTCCGCCATCTTCGAGCCGGATATGCCGGAGAAGATCACCATCGACAGCACCATGACGACGTTGAGGCCGCCGCGGACGTGGCCGACGAGCCGCTCCAGCAACGCAATGAGGCGCGCGGACATGCCGTTCGCCTCCATGACGTAGCCGACGAGGATGAAAAACGGAATCGCCAGCAGAACGAAGTTGTCGATGCCCCGCGCCATCTGCTGGGCAAAGATCACTCCGGGCAAGTTTCCCTGAACCCAGATGAATATAAGCGCCGCGATTGCCAACGCGAATGCGATCGGCACACCGCCGCCGAGCGCGACCACGAATCCGATGAGCATCAGCACGCCCGGCCGCGGCATGGTGCCAGGCGCGAGCACGCTCCACACGTGCCAAATCCCCGCGAGCGCGGCAACGATGGCAACCGCCGTCACGATCCCGCCGGTACCGCGGCGGCAAAATTGATCGAGGGCGAAGATCGCCATGCACGCCGCCCCCACGCCCATCGGATAGAAAGTGAGCTGGAGCGGCAGCCCCGAACCGGTTGTCTGTCCCGTCGTCAGTGCGCCGAGTCTGATGGCGTTGACGGCGACATAGGTAGATACAATCACCATCAGGAGCACGCCCACAGCCTCGATCAGTCGACGAGGAGCAGTCGGGATTTTCTGAACGAAGAATTGAACGCCGACGTTCTCGCCGCGCGCCACGGCACTCGCCGCACCGAAGAAGCTGGAGGCGACCATCAGCCCACGCGCGATGTCGTCAGACCATTCGACGGGAGCGTCGAAGAGCGAGCGCAAAACGACGGATAGGATGACCACGAGCAGATCGGCCGCAAGGAATATCGCCGCAGCCGCATCGGTTGCGCCCAGCAACAGACGCATCGCGAAGCGGACGGCGCCAACCGCGTTCGCCGCTGCGGCCTCGCTAGCCATTCATCGGACTCAGACGTGGGTCGAGTGAATCAAGTCGACAACGGGCTTGGCCTCGGGATGTGCCTTCACGAAGGCTTCCGTCTGCGGCGCCACTCGGGCGCGGAAGGCTGCCTTGTCGCACTCGCCGACCGTCACGCCTTTCTGACCCAAGACATCGAGCGCTTCCTTTTCCACGGCCAGGCCTTGAGCACGGGTATCCACGGCCGCCTTTTGAGCGGCACCGATGAACCCGTCCCGCAGCTTTGCATCCATACGCCCGAAGGTCGCATCGCTGAAATAGATGGCCAGCGGCGAGAAATTGTGCTGCGTCAGTGAGTAGAACTTCGCGGTCTCATAGAACTTGCTGGCCAAAATAGTCGGAGGATCGTGCTCCAATCCGTCGAGCACGCCGGCCTGCAGCGCCGTATAGATTTCACCGAAGGCGAGCGGCGTTGCGGCGGCGCCCATCAAACGCAGGCATTCCGTGATGACGGGATTGGGCAGTGTGCGAATCTTCAGGCCCGCCAAATCCTCCGGATTTTTCACGGCCTTCCGCGCGAGCACGCTCCGAGAGCCGAAGTTATAAGCCCAGGCGATGACGCGGATGTTGGCGCCCTTGAGCAACGCCTCCTCGATCGGTTTCGCGGCGCCCGCCTCGAAGGCCTTGGTCTGCTGCGGGAAGCTGTCGAAGAGATACCCGAGGTCGAAGGTGCCGACGAGCGGCACGAGATTGGCCGAGATCGAAGAGCCGGACACCATAAGGTCGATCACGCCGAGCTTGACGGAATTGATGACGTCGATTTCCTGGCCGAGCTGATTGTCGGGAAAAAATTGTACGTCGATCTGATCGCCGAGACCGCCCGCTTTCACGTACTTGACGAGATTGTCGTAATAGACGCGGCCATTCGCATATTTGGGATCATTGGGCAGCGAGGATGATAGCTTCATCTGCAGCGGAGCCGCTCGTGCAGCGCCGATGATCGCGGGCCCAAAGGCGAGACCCAGCGGCAGGGCGCCGGCGCGTCGCAACAGGGATCGCCGGCTCAGTCGAATGGCTGTCATGACATTTCCTCCTTGCTTGATCCGAGCGCGTTTATTGGATCGCCGTCCCACTCCGTGCCGATAAGCGCGGTTTGAACGCCTCAGGCCGGAATGTTGGCGACCGGGAAGCTACGACGATAGGATTGCCGCTGATAATCTCCGTACCGAAACGGCTCGAACGAAGGATCGGGCGTACCGACCAGCGGTTTGATGACGGCGTCGCGGCCGGGATTGACGAAGAGCGGGATGGAATAGCGGTCCTTGCCTCCCGTGTTGATCACGCGATGCGGCGTCGAAGAGAATAGGCCGTTCGTCCAGATTTGCATCATGTTGCCGAGATTGATCACATAGGTATCGGCGATCGGTGGTGCCCCCACCCATTCGCCGCTCTTGCTCTGGATTTCAAGGCCGCCGTTATTGTCTTGCCACAGAATCGTAAAGCCGCCGGAGTCCGTGTGCGGCACCACGCCAATTTCGTTCTCCCTCTCCGGCGCGTCTTGCGGCGGGTAGTGGTTGAGCTTCAGTCGCGACATCGGCTCCCGAAACATCGGCTCGAAGAAGTCGGCGTCAAATCCGAGCGCCAGCGCGAAGCCACGCATCAGCACGTAGCTCAGCTTTTCGACTTCCGTGAAATAGGCGAGCATCGCGCGCCTGAGACCCGGCAATCCCTCCGGCCAAAGGTTGGGGCCATCGAGAGGGCTCTTGGGGTCGATTGGGCGCTCGTGTCCGACCCAGAAGCCTTCCTGGTGACTGGTTCCCTCGCGGGCTTCACCTGCATAGCTGCGGTAGCCCAGCGGCAGATAACCGCGCATGCGCGGATTGACGACGATCTTCATCTTCTCGGTCATTGGACGGTTAAAAAAGAGCGCCGCCTGCTCCACCAAATCCGCGACGAGCGGCCGTGGCAATCCGTGATTTCGGATATAGACGAATCCGATGTCGCTGCAGGCTCTGCCGAGCGCATCTACCGTCGCGCGCGGATTGTTTCCGTCAACGAGCGGCCCAACATCGATGACCGGTATCTCGGCGAAATCGAGACGACGCGATTGGGGGATCGCCATGGCCGTGCCTCCTGTGCAACGCGCGGCAATCAGTATAGAGTGAATTTGCGTTTTGCGGACGCGAGTTTTTCGCGGAAACTACAGGGAATTCCGTGGGTAAAGCGGACGATCGATCCGTGCAGTATCACGCGAAATCAATCCTTGGGAGCACCACCATGACGGAATCCAAGCCGCGCAAACCAGTGTCGAGCCGCCGCACTCTGCTCAAGAGTGCCGCCGCGGGCCTGATGCTAGCGCCCTTGCCCCTGCGTCGCGCCTTCGCTGCGGACGCGGAAGTGGTCTACGCGACCTGGGGCGGCAGTTGGGCGGACGCGATGCGCAAGGCCTGGTTTGAGCCCTTCACCGCGCAGACGGGCATCAAGGTCCGCACGATCGATGGACCCGACTACGGCAAGATTCGCGCGATGGTGCGCGCCAACAACACCGAATGGGATGTCGCGGAGGTCAATCCGGATTTCCAGTGGATCGGACCCAAGGAGGGGTTGGTCGAGAAGCTCGATTTCTCGATCATTCCCACGGATCAATTGGTGAAGGGACCGAACCTGCTTACCGACTACTCGCTGCCCGAGGCGTTCTGGTCGCGGGTGATCGCGTACAATACGAATAAGTTCAATAGAGATAATCATCCCAAGGATTTTGCGGGGTTCTGGGACACCGCGCGCTTTCCGGGGAAGCGGGTTCTCTATTCGAAGGCGAACGGCGGCGCGTTCGAAGCGGCGCTGCTTGCCGACGGCGTCACCGTCGACAAGCTCTATCCGCTCGACATCGACCGAGCGCTCAAGAAGCTCGATAAGATCAAGGATGACGTGCTTTGGTATGAGACCAATGCGCAGGCCGTTCAGTATCTGCAGGATCAACGGGGAATGTTGGGCCTCGTCGCCGACGGCCGTGTGAAATTCATCAAGGACCAGGGAGCACCGGTCGAGATCGAGTACGCGCAAAGCCAGCTCACATGGACGTCCTACGTGGTCATCAAGGGAGCCCCCAACAAAACCAATGCGATGAAGCTGCTCGCATTCATGACCAGCGTCGACGGCCAGAAGGCGATCGGGATGGCCTATACATACGGTCTTGTGGCACCGAAGGCCTACGACTTGCTGCCGCCAGGCCGTGCCGAATTGCTGAGCAACGGACCCCAGCAGCAGGGCAAAACCGTACTGATGAACGAGAAGTGGTGGGGTGAGAACCTGGCGACGGCTCAAGAAAAGATGGATGCCTGGCGATTGAGCTGAGGCGGACCGAGGAGTGAATGCGCGGGGAGGCGGTCAACAATAGAGTCGGCGCAGCAGCGCGAGTGACCGCGGACCCCGACCTGCGCAAATCGTCGGTGCGTGGACTGTTGGGGCTCCCGGCACTTCTCTTTGTGGGAGTCTTCCTCCTCTATCCGCTGGCCTTGCTGATGGAAACCGGCTTCCACGGCAATGATGGCGGATGGAGCCTCGATCAATATGCGCGGATCGCCACGACGCCGGTTTACGGTCTTGTTCTCTGGAGGACCGTGTGGATCTCAAGTCTTGTGACCGCGATCGACTTTCTCATCGGCTATCCGTTCGCCGTCGCCTTGAGCCGCGCCAAGGGGTGGTGGCGCATGATCCTGCTCATCGCGATCCTGATGCCGTTCTGGACGAACCTGCTGGTGCGGGCCTACGGCTGGATCGTCGTGCTTTATCCCGATGGGCTGCTCAATAATCTGTTGGTCGCCCTTGGCGTGATTTCAGAGCCTCTGGAGCTCGTGCAGAACACCACGGGCGTGTTGATCGGCATGACGCAAATCATGCTGCCCTACATGGTTCTGCCGATCGCGGCGCAAATCGGAAAAATGGACCAGCGTCTGCTTCGGGCCTCACGGAGCCTCGGAGCATCGGCGCCGCGCACCTTCGTGCACGTATACTTTCCGCTGACCTTGCCGGGCGTGTTCGCGGGCTCGCTCATGACATTGGTCCTGAGCCTCGGCTTCTTCGTCATTCCGGCCTTGCTCGGCGGCCGTCGCGACGTGCTCATCGCCCAGCTCATCGACTTCAATCTGACGAAAGTGCTGAACTGGGAATTCGCCGCGGCGCTCGGCACGGTTCTTCTCGTTCTCACCGTCGGCCTGTTCCTGGCGGCGCGAAGCTGGTTCCGGCTGGATTCACTCTGGAACGAGGCTCGCTAGTGCGCCTATCGCTGGCCGATGCGATCCTTGCGGGATTTGCCGGCCTCGTTTGCGTTTTTCTGGTTCTGCCGAGCCTTATCGTCGTTCCCATGTCGTTCAACGGTGACAATCTGCTGCGGTTTCCGCCGCACAGCCTTTCAGTCACCTGGTACGCCGACTATTTCGCGCTTCCGGAGTGGCGCTCCGCCACGTGGAACAGTTTCACGATCGCCATCGCCGTGACGGTATTGGCAACGACACTCGGAACGCTCGCCGCTCTCGGCCTGGTCCGCGGCCGCATCCCGCTGCGCAATCTTTATATATTCCTCATGTTCGCGCCGATGATCGTGCCGCCGATCGTATCAGCGGTTTCCATGTACGGCGTGTTCGCCAAGCTCAAGCTCGTGGGTACGTTTCCCGGAATGGTGCTGGCCCATACGGTACTAGCGCTGCCGTTTGTCGTCATCAACGTCGCCGCCGTATTGCAGCGGATGGACTGGAGCATCGAGCGTGCGGCACGCAGCCTTGGCGCATCGGCGTTGAGTGCCTTCCTCCATGTCACTTTGCCGATGATTCGGCCGGGGTTGGTGGTCGCGGCGATCTTCGCCTTCATCACTTCCTTCGACGAGGTCGTCGTCGCGCTCTATATCAGCGGATCGCAATCCGTAACCCTTCCGGTTCAGATGTGGAGCGGCTTGAGGTTCGAGATTAATCCGATCGTCGCCTCGGCATCGACATTGCTTCTCGGTCTCTCCGTTTTGAGTCTGATCGCCATTAGCCTGCTCATGCGGCTCGGAACGGGCTCGCGCCGTCCGGCGCCATGACGGATCTAAGCGGGAGATTCCAGGCGAAGGGCGCCGAAATTCGCCTGGTCGGCCTCAGTAGAGCGTTTGGCGAGATCCACGCTGTCCGCAACATAAGCTTGGTGGCGGAGCGCGGCGAGTTCCTGACCCTGCTCGGCGCGAGCGGATCGGGCAAAAGCACGACATTGATGATGATCGCGGGCTTCGTCACGCCATCCGAAGGTGACATTCTCGTCGACGGTGTTTCGATTCTCGGCAAGCCGCCGGACAAGCGCAACCTCGGGGTCGTCTTCCAAAGCTATGCCCTGTTTCCGCACATGAGCGTCGCGCAGAACATCGCATTCCCGCTGCGGATGCGCCGCCGCGGCTCCACCGAGATCAAGCAGCGGACGGAGGAAGCGCTCGCGATGGTGCATCTTTCCGACCATGCCGATCGGCGAATCGATCAATTGAGCGGCGGCCAGCAACAGCGCGTGGCGCTCGCGCGGTCGCTCGTGTTCAGGCCGCCCGTTCTGCTGATGGATGAGCCACTCGGAGCGTTGGATCGCAAGCTTCGCGAACAGATGCAGCTCGAGATTAAGCGGATTCAACGAAGCCTCGGCATAACCGTGATCTACGTGACTCACGATCAGGAGGAGGCGCTCATCCTTTCCGACCGCATCGCCATCATGCACGATGGCGAATTGCACCAGATAGGAACGCCCGACGCGGTCTATGAGCGACCGCATACGCCTTACGTGGCCAGCTTTCTCGGTGAATCGAATTTTCTCGAGGGAATCCACGAAGAGAGACACGACACTCTAAGCTGGCTGCGCCTCAGCTCGGGCGAGCGCATTGCGACAACGCCGGCGGACCTGCCGATCGGCGCGCGCGTTCAGGCGATGATCAGGCCGGAGTCGATCAGCCTCTCGCCGCCCCATTCCGACGAGACGGCGAACGCGCTGGCCGGAGAGGTCGAGATTTGCGAATACCTCGGTCAATCGATTCGCTATTTCGTTCGCAACCCGGCCTCGACCTTGATCGTGCGCGAACCCAGGCGAGAGCCAGGACGACGCGCCACCATCGGCGAAAACGTGACACTCTATTGGTCGCCGAAGTCGACATTGGTGTTCCCGGCATGACAGAGGGGGCGTGGGGAATCGCTGCCGTGGCTTCACACTCGACGCGGTCCAGCTTTTGGTCGAAAATAATTAGCTGAGAGGATTCCACAGTGAGCTACGCACCCGCCACCTCAACCGATGCGTCCAACATCCCGCTGATCGATGTGGGCGCGCTCAGAAGTGGCGATCGCACTGCCATTGCCGCAGTGGCCCGGGACCTGCTCGAGGCCGCCGAACGCGTGGGATTCTTCTACATCCGAAACCACGCGGTCCCGCAACTGCTCGTGGACCAGGTTTTCACGCTCTCACGGCGATTCTTCGCTCTTCCCGACGAAGCAAAGCAAAGCGTGCGGATCAATAGCCTGCATCGGGGATTTCTCGCGATCGGCGCGGCGCGCATGTATGAGAGCGCGCGCGTCGATTTGAAGGAGAGCTTCATTTGGGGACCCGAGCTGGACCCTGGGGACCCCGACGTGGCCGCGGGAAAGCCGCTCATGGGACCCAATCAATGGCCCGCCGTGCTTCCCGAAATGGCGGCGATCCTCCTCAAATACTCGGACGCCGTCATGGATTGTGGGCGCGCACTGTTGCGGGGCTTCGCCGTGAGCCTCGGCCTCGAAGCCGACTTCTTCAGGGAGCGATTTGCGAAGCCGCTCATGCGCTGCTCGCTTATTTATTATCCGCCACAGCCGCCGGAGAGCGGAGCCGAGCAGTTCGGCGTTGCGCCGCATACGGATTACGGCGGTTTGACGCTTCTGAGCCAGGATGATACCGGCGGACTGCAGATTCGGGGGCGCTCCGGGGAATGGGTGACGGCGCCGCCGATCGCCGGAAGCTTGGTGGTCAATATCGGCGATCTCATGGCGCGTTGGAGCAACGACCGCTTCGTCTCGACGCCGCACCGGGTCGTCAATTCCTCGGGACGAGCGCGCTACTCGATCGGAGTTTTCTTCGATCCTGCCTTCGACACCGTAATCGATCCTCGTGAGCTGCGGCCGAGCGAGCCACCACTTTATGCCCCCGTCACCTGTGGCGACTACATCGTATCCCGGCTCAACAAGGCGTTCAGTTACCGCCGAGCGGATTGAGCCGGCGCTCGAGGTGATCAAAAAAGACGGAGCACGGATAGCAGATTGCGAGATACATCCCGGCCGCTATCAGCCACACTTCGAACACGCCGCCTGTGGTGACCGCTGCTTCTCCGGCCGAGAAGGTGAGCTCCTGAATCGAGATCAGCGAGACGATCGACGAAGTTTTGATCAGGCTGACGAACTGACCCGCAAGCGGCGGAAGAATCCGCCGAAATGCCTGCGGCAGGATCACCAGGCGCAGCAACCGCAGCGGCGATAGGCCGAGACTCCTTCCGGCCTCCCATTGCCCGCGCTCGATTGACTGGATCCCCGCGCGCACGATTTCCGTGACATACGCCCCCTCGAACAAGGCGAGGCACATCAATCCCGTTGCGAAATTCACGAGCAGCTTGGGCTCGCCGCAGAGTGCGGTGATGATCGCGGATACCGTGGGCGAAGCGGTTGCGGCAAGGCGATCCAACCCCAGCAGCGGGACGATCTGGCCGCTGATGAAAAAGTAAAAAATGAAAATGAAAACGAGCGGTGGCGTGTTGCGCACCAAACCGACATAAATGAACGCGCCAAGTCGCGGCAGCAGCAACCGGCTGGTCCGAAAAATTCCCATGACGAGGCCCAGCAGCGCGGCCCAGAAGATTCCCCATACGGCCAGCCGCAGCGTCATGAAAAAGCCCTGGAGCAGCAGGTTGGGGACCCAAACACCGCGCCGTTCGTCCCATCGCACGATGTACTCCGCGACCCGCGACCACCGCCAATGATAGTTGAGGACGTCGTTGATCCGGTATCCGATATAGACACCGGTCCCAACGACAAGTGCGATGATCAGAGCATCGAGCCAAGTGAATCGCAGCGCGGGTCTCGCCGTCGGCGGAACGCCGCGATGTTTTCCCGCAAACGCTTCAGTCAGTGGAAGAGCGCCGCGCAATCCCGAGAGCCCCTCGATGCCGATGCGCCATGACGCCTCCGTCCCATCTCTTGCCGGGAACTCGCGGCCGCTCGCGGTTGCTCAGTTGCTGGAGACCTGATCCTTCCACGCATTGCCTTTGAACCAATAGTCGTGGCGCTCATCGAGCCAGCCGTTGCTCGTGTTGAAGAGGATCCAATTGTCGAAGAAATTGATCGCGTCCGGATCGCCCTTGCGCACGGCGAAAGCCTCGTCCGACTTGGTGAGGTTCTCGTCGGTGGGCATGAACAGCGTGTCCGGATGATCCAACGTCCACATCCTCGGCTTTGGCGCGCTGGTGACGACCGCGTGTGCGTTGCCGTTGAGCACTTCCTGCAGGCATTGGGCCTCGTCATCGAACTCGCGGAACGTCGCCTTCGGGAAGATCTTCTTCGCCGCGACACACGTGCTCGTCCCGCGCCGACAGGTGATCGTCACCTTGGGATCGTTGAAATCCTCAAGCGATTTGAAGCCGCCGGCGAGCTTCTTGTTCGCGGTCATCTGCTGACCCGAATGGGCGTAGGGGACGGTAAAGTTCACGGTCAGATTGCGCTGCGGCGTGATCGACATGCCGCTGATGATGACGTCGAACTTGCCGGCGAGGAGCGCCGGAATGATTCCGTCCCACGCGGTCGGCACGAATTCGGCCTTCACCCCCATGTCCTTTGCCACTTGGTTGGCAACGTCGATTTCGAAACCGATGAGGTCTCCCTTCTTGTCCCGCATCGACCAGGGCACGAAGGTCGAAATTCCGACGCGAAGCACGCCATTGCGCTTGATCTCTTCGATCACGCTGCTGCTCGACAATTGCTGCCGGGCGTCCTGCGCACGCGCCGCAACCGACACCATGACCGCAAGCCCCAATGCCAACAGCACAACTCGGCGAAAGGTCGACATGGCCACCTCCTCTTATTCAGGTGAATCTGTAGCTCGCAACGCGTCGCTCCAGATGACCAGCGACCGCGGACAGGCTGATCGTCAGGACGAGATAGATCGCCGCAACGGTGAACCAAATCTCGAAGCTCATGAAGGTGTCGGATATGATCGTCCGGCCTTCGTTGGTCAAATCGAAGACCGCGATAACGCTCACGATCGAGGAATCCTTGATCAGCGAGACTGCCTGACCGGTGAGCGGCGGCAGCATAAGCTGAAACGCCTGCGGCAGGATCACGGACCGAAGCGTGACGTAGCGGCCGAGCCCGAGGCTCCCGCTCGCCTCCCATTGCCCCTTCGGAATCGATTGGATGCCGGCACGAAAGATTTCGGCCGCAAACGACCCCTCGAAGAATCCAAGGCAGAGTATTCCGGTCCAAAATCGGCCGATGCCCAGGATCGGCGCGAGCACGAAATAGAAGAGGTAGAGCTGAACGAGGAGCGGCGTATTGCGGATGATTTGGACATAGCCCCCGGCGAGAACGCGGCCGGCAAACGATCGAGATGTCCGCAGCAGGGCCGTCACGAGGCCGATGGCGAGGGTGAGGATGAGACCCCAGGCGCTGATCTCCAGCGTCACCAGCAGGCCACGAACCAGTGGCCCCCAGATGATCTGACCGTCAGCGACGCGCGCGATGTATGGCGGAACGCGGTACCATTGCCAGTTATAGCCGAATGCTCCCGCGCCATTGAGCACCACCCACACGATCGCTGCCAGCGCGAGCGCAAGTTGAGCCATATCGAAAATCACACGCCGGCCGCTCACGCGACTTGCACGGGTCGCCATCACCGTTATCCGAATATGGCGCGCATGCGCCGCTCGATCTCGGCCTGACGTTCCCCGTGCGGCAGCGCTCGGGTCGCCGCCACGACCTCTCCCGCGCGCCGGCCGAAGTCCTGCTGAACGGCGAGATCATCGGCGTTCGAGACCGGGCGCCGCATGATAACGTCGCCGGCCATCGTCGGAATCTGTCCCGCGGCGTTGCGCGTCGGCATCGACAATTCCTTGCCGGACTGGATCCTCTCAATGCCGTGGCGCAGCATCCGGCGCATGACAGCGACCCCGGTGTCGGTCCTGCCCAGCGTCTCGCCGGCGTGGATTGTGATCGGACCTTGCCCGATCTGAGCCTCATAGTCGCCCGGAACGCGCTGACCCTCTTCGTGGCTCCGCTCGCTGCCGGTCTGGCCCAGAAAATCGATCTTGTTCAACCCGACCTTGCCGCGGTCCCCCTTGCCGCCGAGGTCGAGCGTCTCGTTGAAGTGTCGCCAGCCGATGATCTTGCAGCTCCGGTTGTCGGTCGGAACCGTCCACTTGCTGATGCCGACGCGCGGGAAGAATTTTTCCCGGTCGGGGTCTTGGTAGATGTCCGGCGGCTGGGCGAAATTCGGCATGATGACCTCGGCGGTGCGGCACCAGAGGTAATCCGCCCAGCGCCGTGTATTGGTCAGATAGACGCCCGCCTCATGCTCCATCCGGTGCCATTCGACGATCGGCAAGGCGCCCCATGCCGGATTGAAGTGCGCCCGCGTCACCCGTGTGTGAAGAAAGACGCTGTGAAACGGGTCCATCGGGTTTTCCGCAACTTGCAGCCAGTTGCAGGGATAGTCGATCGAATAGGGAACGAGGTCGTTGCCCGGCAGCTCGAACGTATCGAATATCGGAAACTCCGGTTTGTGCTCGGGTGGTCCGAGATAGGCGAAGATCAGCCCTTTGTACTCCAGCGTCGGATATGCGCCGTGCCAAGTGGTGTTCCGAATGGGGCTCGCCTCGGGTTCGCCCGGTGTTTCCAAGATGCGGCCATCGATGTCGAACAGCCAGCCATGATAGCAGCAGCGGATCCCCCGTTCGGCACGGATGCCGTACTCCAGCGACGCGCGGCGGTGGCTGCAATGCTTGTGCAGGAGTCCGATCCGGTTGCTGAGATCGCGGAACAGGACAAGCTCCTCGCCGAGCAGCTTCACCGCCAGGGGCAAGTCGCTGATTTGCGCGCTCATGGCCACGGGATGCCAGAAGCGGCGCATGTACTCTCCGCAGGGGGTCTTTGGACCAACGTGCGTGAGCTCCGGATCCTCCTGGACGTCGAGGATGCGGTAATACCCGCCGAAGGGCTGACGAGATCGATCGATCGCGCTTGTCACCGCTGCACCTTGCGAACGCAGATCAGGAAGCTTGAAGCAAGATCGCCGATTTGGCGAGCGTGTTAATCGATGCCGGCGAGGATCGTCCCGATCTTCTGCCGTCGGTGTTCAGAGTATCTGATTTCGCAGCTCATCTCCGCGCCAGAGACGTGCAAGATTTTCCTCCAATATATCCAGCACGTTGTCCTCATACCGCCGCGTCTCCCCGGCGGTGTGGGGCGTGACGAACACGTTCTCCGTGGTCCAGAGCGGCGAGTTCGGCGGCAGCGGCTCCTCGACGGTAACGTCGAGCGCGGCCCCGGCGATGGCGCGATTTCGGAGCGCCTGCACCAAGGCTCCCTCGTCGACGCAGCGGCCGCGCGCGCAATTCACCAGGAACGCCGACGGCTTCATGCGCCCTAGCGCATCGGCGTTGATCAGGTTCTCCGTCTCTTTGGTCAAGGGACAGGTTAGCGCGACGAAATCCGCTTGCGGCAGCAGTGCCTTGAGTTCGGCCATGCCATGGGCGGCATCCGCGTGTCCCTTCCCCTTGCCGGGATCGCGCCTTATGCCGATGACGCGCATATCGAACGCCTTGCCCAGCATTGCCAACCGATCGCCAATGGCTCCGATGCCGACTACGATCAACGTCTTGCCGCCGAGCTCGTCCTCGCGCTGCGTGAGATCGCCGATCATCTGACGCCAGACCTTCTTCGCCTGGTTGTCGCGCGCTTCGGGAAGGCGGCGCGCCAGCGCCAATATCAGGGCCATGGCGTGATCCGAGACTGCCCGCGCATTGACGCCTCGCGCACTGGCCAATCGGATACCGCGGGCCGAAAGAAGCTCACGGGAGAATTGGTCGGTTCCGGCGCCGATCGACTGGATGAAACGCAGCTTCTTGGCGTGCTCGACAAGATCATTCCGCCACAGTCCCGATATCACGAGCGCATCGGCCTCTCCGATGCGGCGGTCGAGGTCCTCGCGATTCCAAACCTGGAACCCGGCGATCCCGGTATTGCGCCGGGAGAATTGCGCGTGCATCTGGTACGCCACGTGCGCGAAACAAATCGTCAGCTTCTCTTTTGTCGGAAACGCAGTCATGTCTTCGTCTCCTCACAGCTAATACAGGCGCGCCAGCACCCCGGGGTTCTCATGATAATTGGTGGCATTTCGCAGCACCATCTTTCAGGCGCGGAAACGCCGCAGGAATTGCTCAAGTCGCGGGTTTGTGACGTTGCCGAGCACGGCCTCGGTCACCCCCTGTTCCACCACCACGCCGCCATCCATGAAGGTCACGGAATTCGCGACCTCCCGCGCGAACGCCATCTCATGCGTGACCACGATCATGGTCATGCCCTCCTCGGTAAGCTGTCGAATGACCGCGAGCACCTCGCCCACCAGCTCGGGGTCGAGCGCCGACGTAACCTCGTCGAAAAGAACCACCTCGGGCGACATCGCAAGCGCACGCGCTATGGCGACGCGCTGCGCCTGTCCGCCCGAGAGGTGCTTGGGATAGGAATCGCGCTTCTCGGCGAGCCCGACCTTCTTCAGCAGCGCCTCGGCGATGCTGCGTGCCTCGGCGGCGGGAAGGCGCTTCACGGTGCGCGGTCCCTCCATGACGTTCTCGAGCGCGGTCATGTGTGGAAACAGGTGGAATTGCTGGAATACCATGCCCACTCTGGCGCGGTACTGCGCCTGCTCCCGCGTCGACATCGGCAGGCGTCCGCCATCGAACTTCATGGCGATCGTTCCCACGCGCATTCTTCCGCTCGTGGGTTCCTCCAACAGATTGATGCAGCGGAGCAGCGTCGATTTCCCGCACCCGCTGGGGCCGATGATGAAGTGCGCCTCGCCGCGCGGCACGCTCAGCGAAACGCCCTTCACGGCCTGAAGTTTTCCGTAGTTCTTGCAGATGCAATCGAGCTCGACCATCGGCGCCTCGCGCTCAGACGTCATCTCGACGCTCCAGCCGCTTGGCGAGTTTCTGCAGGGGATAAAGGATGATCAAATAGATGACACCGAGGCTCGTATAGACCTCGAGCGGCCGGAAGGTCTCGGAGACGAAGATTTGCGCGGTGTACATGAGGTCGGGGACGGCCACGATCGACAACAGCGACGTATTCTTGAGCTGCAGCACCGACTGATTGACGAAGGGCGGGATCATCCGACGCGTCGCCTGCGGCAGCACCACGCGGCGCATCACCTGCCAGGGCATCATTCCGATCGCCTTCGCCGCCTGCCACTGCCCCTTGTCGATCGACATGATGCCGCCCCGGAATATCTCGGCGGAAAAAGCTCCCATGTAGAAGGTCAGGCCCATGCCGGCCGCGAGCCAAGCGGGAATGGTGAGGTTTATCGCCACCGGTAGCGCGTAATAAAACCAGATGATTTGAATGAGCAGCGGCGTGCAGCGGAACACCTGGACGAAGCCGCTCACGGGCGTGCGGATGAACCAATGGCGGCTAAGCAGCAGCATCCCCGCGATGACCCCGACGACGAGGCCGAAGAAGATGGTCGCCGCGGCATAGCCCAGCGTTACTGTCAGAGCCGTCAGCCAGAGGTCGGGGTGGAGAAACGCTTTTCCGAAATCCCACTCGTAGCCGGGCATTCGGTCACGATCTCAGGGAAGAGGGTCGATTCCGCGACGCGCCGCGATGGCATCTCGCACGCCGATGATTGCCCGGTCGAGGAAGCAGGAGACCATGGCGGCGGCTATTCCCCTGGTGTGCCAGCATCGCAAGCAGCGATATCGAGGATCGAACCCAGGTGCTTTTCTGTCAAGAACAAATTATCCTATGGAGAAACTGGGTACGCGCATTTCGGACGCATGCGATGCCAGGATATCCCGGGGGAATGATGCGTAGGATCTCTGCAGGCCTGCGACGTGCCAAGGTCAAGGCCACACCGGTCAATCGCCGAGACAACCGGCTCGAAACTGCGCTCGGTCAGGTCGTGCGCGAGTTCCGCAAACGCGCGGGCTTGGGCGTTGCGGAGCTCGCCCGCCGCGCCCGCCTGTCGCCGGGCATGGTCTCCAAGATAGAGAACGGCGCGATTTCGCCGTCGCTTGCCAGCATCCGCTCGCTGTCGCGCGCGCTTCAAGTGCCCGTCACCTCGTTGTTCCGAGAATTCGACGAGGTGACGGACGCGACTTTCGTACGCGCGGGCGAGGGAATGCTGGTCAACAGGTCCGGGCTCAGCATTGGCCATGAATACCGGGTTCTCGGACAGACCACGGCCAAGGGCATCGCCGTCGAACCTTGCCTGATGACTTATACGAAGACCTCGCAGGTGCTGCCCTTCCTGCATCGAGCGGGAACGCAGTTCATCTACGTGCTCGAGGGGCAGCTCAATTATCGCCACGGGAACAAGACCTATCTCATGTCCAAGGGCGATTCGCTGCTCTTTCAAGCGGACGTGCCGCACGGCCCGGAGCAGCTCCTTCGGACGCCCGTCCGTTATATCACGGTGCTTTGCTTCCTCGGCGGCATGGGAGGTTGAGCCGGCGCACGCCGCGCCGGCCAGTCCATAGGTGATTCGATCGAATCTCAGAACTGAACTTCGGGCGGGATGTCGTCGGGCTTGATGCCGATGCTTTCCATCGCGCTCGTCAGCCAATAATTGATGTTGCCATTGGCCTTGTTGTACTCGGACCACTTCTGCAAGAATTTCTGGAAGCGGCCATCATCGAGACGCACTCCCGCATAGGACGGGAGCGCATATTGCGGCGTCATCAAGTGCACCGGACCGGTCGCGGAGTTCTTTGCATGGGCGCCCAGAATACCCATGATGCCGTCGATGTAGCGGTCGACCCTCCCCGACAGCAGTGCCAGGACACAATCATCGGCTTGCGGCAAGGCGACCTGGGTCGATTTCGGCGCGAAGCGCTTGATCTGCTGTTCCGAGCTGTTGCCGACAGAATAGCAGACGCGGATCGAGGGGTCGTTGAGATCGACCCATCGATCGCCTTTGGCCTGGAAGCCGTTGCGATCGAGCGCGCCGAACCCCAGCGTGTAAAGCGGGCCCGCGAAATCGATGGCGAGCGCGCGCTCGGGCGTCGCATTGAAGCCGAAGAACGCGTGGCATTTTGCGCTCTGGAGATCGAGAACGACCGTCTTGAAGCTGGTTTCAACGAAGGCGATGTCCACGTGCAGCGCGCTCGCCACGTCCTTCGCCATCTCCACGGCGAAACCGTGCCATTCGCCGCCGGGGTCCTTCCACGAATAGGGCTGGTAGGCCGGAACCACGCACGCCACGAACTTCTTGTTGTTCTGAATATCGGTCCAGGCAGACACATCTACTGCATGGGCACCGCTGGAAAGAACGGCCGACAAGGCCATTCCGGCGAGAAAATGTCTGATGCGCACCGTCTCCTCCCTTGTTGTCGCGAAGCAATCTCCGCGCTTCGGAAATCTTTATTGACAAAATCCTCCCACGCGCCCGAAATTCCTGTCAAGAACGGATTATCTCCACAGGAATACTCGATCGACCGCGCAATACCAGGGGAGAGACAGGAAGTGCCTTCCGATTTTCAATTCACTTTTGAAGGCAGGCGGATCGCCGCGCGCGACGGGCAGAGTGTTGCCGCGGCGCTGCTCGCGGCGGGCGAACGCTGCCTGCGCATCGATGAGGCCGGCAACCCAAAGGGTGCCGTTTGCGGCATCGGCGTCTGCTGGGAATGCCGCTGCAGCATCGACGGGGTCCCGGATATCCGAGCGTGCATGACACCGGCAAAGCCTGAAATGGTTGTGCGGCGCCAGCGAGGCCTCGACCCGTGCAACGATCGTTAGCCGTCATCGGCGCTGGCCCCGCGGGAATGGCGGCCGCCATCGAAGCGGTGCGGCGCGGCTGCCGCGTCACCATCATCGACGAAGCGGTGCGTCCGGGGGGACAGATCTTTCGCCAAGCGCACCCTGCGCTCAGGGGCGAGGAGTTTGCAGAACCGGCCGAGCTTGCGCGAAAGCATCGCCTCCTCGCGGAGTTTCAGGGGGTGTCGAGCAAGATCGACTATCGCGGCGAGGCGAGTGTCTACGCCGTCTTTCCCAACGGTGAAATTCATCTGGCGCAGGGCGATGCAACCGAGGTTCTGCGTCCCGACGCGATCATCCTTGCGACCGGCGTCAGGGAGCAGGTTATCCCCTTCCCCGGCTGGACCACTCCCGGAGTGATGTTTGCCGGTGGCGCGCAATCGATTCTGAAGGCCCATCGCGTGGTGCCCGGCACGAATGTCGTGATCGCGGGGTGCGGGCCGCTGCCGCTCATCGTTGCGGCGCAAATACTTCGCGCGGGCGGTCGGGTGGCGGCACTTGCGAGCCTGCGTTCCCTGAGCGCGATGCTGCATCACGTCAGAGGCCTCTGGCACGGCCGAGAAATCGTGCGCGAGGGTTTGCGCTACGCGTGGACCGTGCGACGCGCCAAAGTGCCGCTTCTTACAGGATACATGCCCGTGCGCGCGATCGGCACGGAACGGCTCGAGGCCGTGGTTCTCGCCCGCGTCGATCAAGAGGGCCGATTGCTTTCGGGTAGCGAACGGAGGATCGATTGCGACCTGCTCGCGATCAATTACGGGTTCGTCGCCAATAGCGAACTGGCGGCCATGGCGGGATCGGAGATGCGGAGAGATCCCGTCGCGGGCGGTTGGATTCCCGTGACAGACACCTACGGCCGAACGTCTGTTCCTGGCGTCTTCGTCGCCGGCGATGGCGCGGGTTTGCGCGGCGCGCTCGTCGCCGAGTGCGACGGCACCATCGTCGGCGCGGCAGCGGCGATGCCGTCCAGCGCTGTCGACGGGCCGACGCTCAGAGCGGAACTCGCGGACGCAATGGCGCGGCGCGCGCGGCATCTCGAATTTCAGAAGGCCGTGCGAGCCACGCTCCAGCTTCCCATAGCCCTCTGGCGCACCGTCACGGATGAGACGATTGTCTGCCGGTGCGAGAACGTGCGGTTTGGGGAAATCCGCGGCGCGCTCGAAGGCGGTCATCACTCGCTCAACGCGATCAAGCGGAACGTCCGCTCGGGAATGGGCTGGTGCGGTGGGCGAAGCTGTCTGCACTCGGTCGCAGCACTCACGGAGTTGGCTACCGGCGCGGCGCCCACGGAAATGATGACGCCACGCCCGATGGTTCGTCCGGTGTCATTCGCCGCAATCGCGCGCCAGAGGAAGGTCGAGGCGAGATGAAAAACGGCAAGTTCGACGTCCTCATTATCGGCGCCGGCGCCTACGGCCTTTCCTGCGCGTGGTGGATGGCGAAACGGCGAAGCGGCGCGCGCATCCTCGTCGTGGACGAAGGCGAATTCGCAAGCGGCGCTTCCGGGCGCAACGGCGCGGGCTTCCGCATGCAATGGGGCCTCGATCTCAACATTAGGCTCTGCCAGGAAAGCACTCAGTTCTTCGAGAACGCCGCGGAGCATCTCGATTACCCCCGCGGGATCGAGCTGAAGCAGGACGGATACCTCGTCCTCGCGCACAGCGAAAAGGCGATGACGACGTTAAGAGGGAGTCTCGAAATCCAACATCGCTACGGCGTGCCGAGCGAACTGTTCAGCGCCGAAGACTGCATCAGGATGGTGCCGGCTCTTGGACGCAACCGTCTCGTGGGCGGGACGTTCTGCGGCAAGGACGGCACCATCTCGCCTTTCCTCCTGTTGGATTCCCTGCTCAAGGCGTGCCGGCGCGAAAACGTCGATGTCCGCTACGGAACGCGGGTCGAGAAGCTCGAACGCTTCGGCGGCGGCTTCAACGTCCGGTTCAGGGACGGCGTGATCGAGGCCGATAAGATATTGCTGTGCACGGACTGGGCGGTGCCGGAGTTGCTGGCCTCTCTCGGAATCAGCCTCCCCGTGAAGAGCCTTCCCAAGGAGGCGATCGTCACCGTGCCGTGCGCACCCAGGGTCAAGCCGATCCTGATTTCGCTCGAGCATCACATATCCGTCAATCAGGTCAGCCGAGGTTCAATTATCTTCGTGGTCTCCCGTGCCCGCGAAGGCCAGGAGATTGCATCAACCCCCGATTTCCTGGCCTTCGCGGCACCCAAGGTGATCGATCTCCTGCCCGGTGTCGCGGATGTGCCGGTATTGAGAACCTGGGGCGGCGTCTCGAGTCTCACGCCCGACATGCAGCCGATCCTCGGTGAAACGGAAATCGAAGGCCTCTACGTCGCGGTTTCTTCGTTCCGCGGCTTGATGACATCGCCCGCGGTCGGCCGGATCATGTCCGCGCTCATTCTCGAGAACGACACCAACGATCCCGTTCTGACGCAATTGACGCCGCGCCGGTTTCAGACCGGTAATCTCATCATGGAACCGCTGCTGAACCAGGAATGAGATGTACCGGCGCTTCGTCGACGCGCCGGAGCAGGACCCAATTCAATCTGATCGAAACCTGCTCTAAAGTGCCAAATTGCGTTCGATGAGCTCCGAAATGGTTCGGCCGCAAACCATCTTAACGGCAATGAGAGAGGGCGGATGCGCGAATACATGGAGAAGCTGAAGGCGAGAGGCGAGCTGCTGGAGGTGCAACGCCCCGTCAATCCCAAGCATGAGCTCGCGGCCGTGACCGATGCCGCCCATCGGCGCTGGGGCAAGCCGATCCTGTTTCACAATGTGATCGGCACGAAATTGCCCGTGCTCACCAACATTTACGGATCTCGCGCGAGGTTGGCCGAGATTCTTGGCATCGGTCCCGATGACTTTTGCAGGCAATGGAACCACCTCGCGACAATCGCGAGCAAGCGCGACATCCCGACCTCGGTGCCGGCAACGGCCCCGATCGAGTACGTCGAGATGAAGCTCAGCGACCTGCCCCTCATCACCTATTCGGAACGCGACGCGGCGCCCTATTTCACCTCCGCGATGTTCCTGGCCAAAGAGCCTGAAACCGGCGTGCAGAACTTGTCCTTTCATCGCTCGATGTTTGTGAGCGACAACGAGCTGCGTTGCCGGCTCGCGCCCCGTCATCACCTGACGATGTATCACGAAAAAGCTGAGAAGACCGGTGCCTATCTCGAAGCGGCGATGCTCATCGGGCCTCCTCCCACCACCTTCCTGACGGCTGCCGCGCCCCTGCCCTACGACGAGGATGAGATGGAGGTCGCCGCCAAGCTCCTGGGGGCGCCGATTCCGATGCGCCGCTGCAAACATGTCGACCTGATGGTGCCGGCAACGACGGAGATCGTCATCGAAGGACGCTTCCTGCCGAACGAACGACGGGACGAAGGTCCGTTCGGCGAGTTCATGGGTTACTACACGCCGGTCGGCAAGAACGCGGTGTTCGAGGTTCTGGGCGTCACCTGCCGGCGCGATGCCATTTTTCACTCGATCCTCTGCGGATCGTCCGAGGAAGTGCTGACCTTGGAACTTTCGGTCGCCGCCAACATCTTTCAGCGCGTCAATGCCGTCCTGCCGGGGATCGTGGATGTAACCTGCCAGCCGTTCGTGCTCCACACGGTCGTGAAGATTCGCCAGCAGTACGAAGGGCACGGTCGCCAGGTCCTGATGGCCGTGTTCGGCGCCGAGCCGACATGGGCCAAGACCTGCACGGTCGTCGACGAAGACGTCGACATCTATGACATGAACGACGTGATGTGGGCCGTACTTACGCGCTCGCGGCCCGACCGCGACGTGCTCATTATCCCCGACACGCCTTCCTTCTACCGCGACCCCCACAAGGAACATTGGGGCCGGCTCGGCATCGACGCCACCGTCCCCTTCGCGCGCCGCCACGAATACGAGCGTAAGAAGATCCCGGGGGCAAACACCGTCGATCTCAAGGAGTATTTCGGTCAGAGTTGAATTCGCCTCAATCAAAGACGGGAGGAAACGATGTCGTTCACTCGCTTTTGGATCGCCGCTCTCGCCGCGTTCATTGGCGCTGGCAGCTTGCCTCTCGCGGCCAGCGCGCAAGGCACCGCGCCGCCCCAGAAAATCACCTTTCTTACCAACTATGTGTTCAACGGCCGGCACGCTCCGTTCTTCGTGGGCGTCGACAAGGGTATGTACAAAGAGGCCGGCTTCGACGTCCAGATTACGCCGGCCACGGGGAGCGGTTTCGTTGTTGCCGCAATCGACAGCGGCAAGGCCGACTATGGGATGGCGGATGTGAGCTCGGCCGCGCAAGGGATCGCCAAGGGCGCCAAGGTCAAGGCCTTCATGGTTTATACCGACGTCACGACCAACGGCCTTGCGTCGCTTCAGCCCTATCCGACGCCGGAATCGGTGGTGGGAAAGAAGATCGCCGCCAGCGAAACCGACAGCGTGCGGGTGATCCTGCCGATCATCTTCGACGCGAAGAAGCTTGATGTATCTTCGATCAAATGGCAGGCCGCCGACCCCAGTGTCTATTTCTCGCTTCTTCTCAGCGGACAGGTAGACCTGTTTACCGCCACGTCTGACGGCGACGTGCCGGCCCTGACCAAGGTTGCGTCGGCGCAGGGAAAGACCGTGTACTTCTCCTCCTTCGCCGACTGGGGCTACGACATCTTCGGTTACGTGCTCATTGGATCGGCCGACGCCCTCAAAAAGAACCCCGCCGACGCGCGGCGTTTCGCGGAGGCGACGAAGAAGGCAGTGCGCTACGCGATCGATCATCCCGACGAAACCGCGCAGATCATGGTCAAGTACAATCCGACGATGAACCTTGATACCGTGACGACGCAGTGGAAAGAGACGATAAAGTCGATGAACACGCCGTACGTCGCGAAAAACGGTTATGGCGCGGCGACCGACGATCGCCTTCAGCGCACGATTGATCTCGTCAAGAAAGCGCTGAAACTCGATGCCGCGCTGACCCCCGCCGATATCTTTGTAAGAGTCGATTGAGAGAAAGGGCGCCGCAACGGAGCGTAGCCCGTTGCAGCGCGCGCCGGCGGAACAGAACGAAAGCAGATGGCGCACGCGGTTCTCGTCCGAGGCCTGTCGAAATCTTTCGGCTCGACCCTGGCCGTCGATGACGTTTCCTTTGGCGTCGAGGACAGGAGCTTTGTATCGCTCGTCGGGCCGAGCGGGTGCGGCAAGTCCACCCTGTTGCGAATGACGGCCGGCCTCATCAGGCCGAGTCAGGGTTCCATACGCGTCCGAGATCAGCCGGTGACCGGACCCATCCGCGATGTCGGCATGGTGTTTCAGTCCCCGGTGCTGCTGCCGTGGCGGTCAACACTTCAGAACATCCTTTTCGTCGCGGAGATGGGCGGCGAGAATCCTTCGGCGCATAGGAGCCGCGCTCGCGAACTCATGACCCAGGCGGGTTTGCAGGGCTTCGAAGCCAGCTACCCGCATGAACTGTCGGGCGGAATGCAGCAACGCGCGGCGCTCTGCCGAGCCATGCTGCTGAAACCATCCCTCATATTGATGGACGAGCCGTTCGGGGCGCTGGACGTGATCACGCGCGAGAAAATGGGGTTCGCGCTGCAGAAGCTCTGGAGCGAGAGCCGCAATACCGTGGTGTTTGTGACGCACAGCATCACGGAAGCCGTGCTGCTCTCAGATACGGTCCTGGTCATGACGCCAAGACCGGGACGCATCCGCGACGTCGTCACGATCGATCTGCCGCGGCCGCGGGAATCGCGGATTCTGCGCGACGCCCGGTTCGTCGAATTGTCGGCTCGGATCCGCGACGGCATCGAAATGACGCCATGAAGACGCACGTTGCCGAGACGATGATTGCGAGTCTGAAGCCGACGGGCGGCCTCGTTGCCCTTATCGCGATCTGGCAATATGGCGCCGGGCCTGCCGGGATACCCCAGTACGTTCTCCCGCTTCCCTCTTCCATCGCCGCGCGCTTCATCGAGACGTTTTCCGTGCAGGTCGATTGCTTGATGATGACGGCTTTCACGACGCTTGTCGGCTTGTCGCTCGCACTTGTCGTCGGCGTATTGCTCGCTCTCCTGGTCGTGTACGTCCCCTTCCTGCGCACCATGATCATGCCGTTGCTGGCAGCCTTCAACGGCATTCCCAAGATCGCCATCGCGCCGCTCTTCGTCATTTGGTTCGGATTGGGATTCGAGTCGAAGATTCTGCTCGCCTTCCTGCTGGCTCTGTTCCCCATCTTCGTGAACTCAATGACGGGGCTGGGCGAGATTGAGCCAGACTTGCTGGATCTTTCGACGCTCGCGGGAGGTACGCCCTGGCGCATCTTCCTGAAGGTGAGATTGATGAATGCCGTGCCGTATATAACCGATGCGCTCAAGGTGGCATTCCCGTTGGCACTGGTCGGCTCGATCGTCGGCGAATTCATTGGCGGCAATGACGGGATCGGTCATCTCATTCTCTCGGGGCAATTCAATCTCGATACGCCTCTCGTCTTCGCGGCGCTGGTATCCATTACCGCCTTCACGACCATCGGCATCGGTTCGATCGCGCTTTTCGAGAGGTCAGTTCTCAAGTGGCGCCCATCACAGCGCAAGCGCTGATCTTGGGGGTAGAGGAAAATTAAGGCTTCTGCTTGGACTATGACGGCGGGCCGCTATTGGCTGTGGCAAAAGCATGATGAGCCGCCGAACCGCCATTCTTCTTTCCGTTGTCGTCGCAAGCGTGCTCGTATCCGGCGGCGCGCATTTGGTCGGCCTCGGCAGTGTTCAGATCGGGCCGGCGAACCTGCTATACGATAGCGACGGTAGTTCCTTTGTAGCGGGCACAAGGAAGACCTGTATCAGGACGGTGACTGCCATCGCTTCACGAACTCAGGGATTGCCGCCGCAAAAGCTCGAGGCGGCGTGCAACTGCGTTGCGGATGGGATGACCGAGATACTGGCTCAAGACGACGCAAAGAAATTCATGGCGGAACACCCCGGCGAGTACCCACCGATCCTGCGTGAGAAACTTCAGCCTCTGACCATCCAGTGCAGCAATTCGGTGTTCGGCAGTCCTGGATAGTGGATCACCCACTCAGGGCCGACGGAGTTGGCGGGATGCACGCGCAAGGAATGGCGCGCGGGCGGGTTTGGGGCCACCCGCGCGCCTGACCCTCACCAAAGGCCTTACAGAGAATTCCGATGAAGGCTGAACAGCAAATTAGCACCGCGCGCGTCCGTTTGCAGTACGCCCTACGGACTATAGCCTCGTTTTCGACATCACCGGCCGAGCGCATGCTGGTGGTCTAGGCGGTCGAAGCGATGTATCAACGAGCGACATCGGCGGCACGGATCCGGGCATGCGATACGAGGCTCATCGCGCACAATTCCTCGCTTAGGTGAGGACGAGGATTTGGCGACACCTCGGACTCGCGGATGCTTACCTTTAGCGACACGATTATCGCCGATCAATGGGAGGGTTCCAATGACGACGACTTTCGATGCGATTATCATCGGCACGGGTCAAGCTGGACCGTCGCTGGCCCGCCGTCTCGCAACCTCTGGAATGCAGGTTGCAGTCATCGAGAGAGGCCGGTTCGGCGGCACGTGCATCAATACGGGCTGCACACCTACCAAGACGCTCGTTGCAAGCGCCTACGTCGCCCACATGGCGCGTCGCAGCTTAGACTTTGGCGTGGTTGTGGACGGCGCCGTCAAAATCGACATGAAGCGAGTCAAGGCACGCAAAGATTATGTGGCGGGCCTTTCCAACAGCGGTGTCGAGCGCAGGCTCAAGACGCTCGCGAACTGCCGGGTCTATCAGGACCAAGCACGGTTCGTGTCACCGCGCGAAGTGCAGGTCGGAACGGAGAAGCTGAAGGCGGATAAAATCTTCATCAATGTGGGCGGGCGGGCGGCCGTGCCCGATATTCCCGGACTTCGGGAGATCGACTACTTCACCAACAGCACCCTGCTGGAAGCGGATTTTCTACCTCCGCACCTTCTGGTGCTGGGTGGCAGCTATGTCGGTCTCGAATTCGCTCAGATCTATCGCCGCTTCGGAAGCGAGGTCACGGTGATCGAGATCGGCCCTCGCTTGGTCCCGCGCGAGGATGAGGACGTTTCGGCGGCGATAAGCGGGTTCCTCGCGCGTGAAGGAATCACAATTCGTACCGACGCCAAGTGTCTGAGTGTCTCCAAGCGCGGCAGCGACATCGTGATCGGGCTTTCGTGCGCCGATGGCCCCTCGGAAGTGAGAGGGTCTCATTTGCTGGTGGCGACGGGTCGAAGGCCGAACACCGATGACCTCGATCTTGAGGCGGCCGGGATCAAAGTGGATCAACGCGGCTATATCATCGTGGACGACGAGCTGCGGACGAACGTTGCAAACATTTGGGCGCTTGGCGACTGCAACGGTCGGGGCGCATTTACCCACACGTCCTACAATGACTTCGAGATCGTGGCGGGGAATTTGCTCGATGGAGCCAAGCGTCGGGTGACCGATCGCATCACCGCCTACGCGCTTTATACGGACCCGCCGCTAGGTCGCGCCGGAATGACCGAAGCGGAGGTTCGGCGCAGTCAACGGCGGGCGCTCGTCGGCAAGATCGCCATGGAGGACGTGTCGCGCGCCTTCGAGAAGAGCGAGACCGAAGGATTCATGAAGATCGTGGTCGATGCGGAGACGTCAGAGATCCTCGGCGCCTCCTTCCTCGGCACGAGTGGCGACGAGGCCATTCACTGTGTCCTCGACGTCATGTACTCGAAGGCCCCCTACACGGTTCTGCAGCGGGCCGTGCATATTCATCCGACTGTCGCGGAATTTATTCCGACCATCCTGGGCGATCTCGCACCCCTAGTGTAGTTCTGCACACGGCGATCCACCGGAGGCAGCCGTTGGTTGCGAAAAGTAACGAGCAACGAGAACCCGCGCGATTGACTTCCGCCACACATCGAACTCCTAACGGCACCGTGAAGTGACGGTGACGCATACGTTGGATACGCTCATTAGCACACGATAGATTTCACGGGAGTATGGACATGCCGGCGCTTGCAAAAGCGGTCATGCTCGCGCTCGCTACGCTGATGGGAGGCCTCGTGGCCTGCAGTGCGACGCCCTCCCCGCCAACCGCTTCACCCGCTCAACAGCAGTTCGATGTGGGTTGTCGGGGACCAGACAAGGCAACGTATTGCTGTTAGAGCCGATTACCGCCGAACAATCATCGCACGGTCACAACCGTGCTTCGATGCGGGCCAGGTAGCGCTCTGCGGCCGGTGAGCCGAGGCGGGTGCCGTTATACCGCGCAAGCGCTTCGTCGAGGGTGTAGGTATCCAACAACGAGCGCAGGAAAGCGGCGCCGGCGTTGATGTTGTTGATGGGGTTCATGATATCGCGCCCGACTTCGGGATGTTGGTGGCGAACCCAGGCATAGGTTTTGGGCTTAAGCTGCATCAGGCCGCGGCTGCCGCACCAGCTGATGGCGCGTGGACGGCCGTCGCTTTCGACCTGCATCACGGCGTTGAGCAGCGACGCCGGAATCTCGTAGCGCTGCGCCGCGTCGTCGATAAGGTTTTCGTAAGTACCGGCGTGGGACAGTGTGATTGCGCCCACGAGCATGGCGAACGCGATCGGCAGCGCGCAAACGAATCTCCTGAGCGGCTGCGCAAAGTCGCTGACATAGTCGCAGGACTGGCCATCGTAGCGCATGGCACAGTTCAGGAGGCAAGTGCTGTGCCAATCAGCTAATTGCGCGCGATCACGCCATGTTTTCTAGAGATAGCGAATCACTATAAAAATTTCCGACGCTCTCTGGATTTTCTTACGAGAACGTTAGGGTTAACGTGGCAGGCGTTATCGTCGGCCCCTCACATTCGACAAGTCACCGCAACAGCCCTTGCTGAAGGACACACCGATGCGCGTGCTGGTGATTTTTGCTCATCCGCTCGAGGACAGCTATGCGGCAGCGTTGCGGAATGTCGTCGCTGAGGCCCTGAGCGCCGGCGGACACAGGATCGATCTCTGCGACCTCTACAAGGAAGCTTTCGATCCTGTGATGTCCGCGCGCGACCGCAGCGCTTATCGGGACACTGCCAATAACCTCGAAGCCGTGCACGAACACGTGCAACGGCTGAGACAAGCCGAGGGCGTAATCTTTGTATTTCCCTCCTGGTGGTACGGCATGCCTGCCATCCTCAAGGGATATCTCGATCGCGTGTGGCTTCCCGGCGTCGCCTTCGAATTCGGTCCGCAAGCGATCCGGCCGCTGCTCACTGGCATTCGTCTGTTCGGCGTCGTCACGACCACCGGCGCGCCCAAGTGGTTCACGCGCCTCTACATGGGCAATCCGTCCCGCAAGGTTTTGATGCGTGGCCTCGCGCGACTGACGGCGGCGCGCAAAACCGAACGGTTCTGGCTGGCACTCTACGGGATAGACAAGACGACTGCGGCGACGCGAGCTCTTTTCCTCGAACGGGTGAGAGCACGCATCGCACGGATTGCAGCGTGACGGGGAGATACCCGGACCTTCGTCCGGCGCCGAACCTTAAACGCGCATATATTCGAGCAGGTGCTCTTGAAAGAACGTCAAGCTGGACTCCCATTTGCTGAAGGGACCCAATTCGCAGAAGCCGCTTTCCATGCTCTCCTGCACCGCCTCGCACGCATAAATGTCCTCAAGCATCACATTGTCGGATTGAAGCGGGTGAACCTTCTTGCCGGGAACGCGCAGATCCGAATACGGCCCCTCCGCGCTGATGATGTGATCCGGGAGGCTATCGACGCGAGCCGCCGTTTCGCTCCGACGAGGGAGCGCCTCCGGCATTCCGCGAACGCGGCTGTGCACGATCGAGAGAGCGGGCGAGATCGGAAGGACATGAAACGTACTCCAGGTCGTCGCGGTCTCGATCAGCGCGACGTTCGGGAACATCCAATAATAGGCCAAACCGAAGGTGGGCGGGATTCCCTCGATCACCGGCAGCGGCTGATTGTTGTGCGATATGCCTGACCGAAGCGGGCGATAGAACGTCACGTGCCGGCCTTCAGGCTCCCACTTCTGCTTCATGAAATCGCCGTCGGCGAGCGACACTCTGTGAAGCAGCGGAAGGTGGTAGCCATCGATGAAATTCTCGACGACGATCTTCCAGTTCGCCCGCACGCGATAACGGACGTTGGAAACCTCGACCAGCTTTTCAGGATCGTGGGCGTGCAATTGGCCGGGTTCGTGCATCCATCGCCTCTGCTTTTCCGGTACATCGGCCAACCACGCCTCGAAAGGCTCGGCATCGGGATCGGGATTGACGAAAATCAGGTTCTTCCACACCGCGACTTTCGCGGGATGGAGCCCGTAGCAGGATTTGTCGATGTCCGGTAGCTGCTCGCGGCCCAGCGTAACGGCGACGAGACGACCCGAAAGGTCGTAGGTCCAACGGTGATAAAAGCACGCGATTTCGCGATCCAATTTGCCGCGGCCCTCCTCGAGAAGACGCGCCCCCCGGTGACGACAGCGGTTGTGAAACGCGCGCAGCTCTCCGTGCTCATCGCGCAGCACGATCAAGGACGGCCCGCCCGTCGATAGGCATTGATAGTCCCCGGGTGCGCTAAGATTCTCAACCATCGTGGCGAACATCCATGAACGCCCGAAAAGTGCGGTCCGCTCCCTCCGGAACCATTCATCCGATGTATAGGCGTCGATCGGCAGCACCTGACGCGGCGTAACCTTGTTGTTCATGATGACGGCGTGCTCCTCGTGCGTCACTCCGAATGGACGCCGTCGCTTGCCTCGCCACCGGCACGGCGCCAAAACAATTCGCTTCTATGCGAGCATAGCTTTTGTTGGTATACAAATACAGCGCCGAGCGCGCAGCTCCTATAACCAGTCTCGCTGGGAGGGGATGCAAAAATGAGTGACCGGGAGAAATCAATTTGCCACGATCACGCGAGGTCCACGGGGAGCGCGGACTTGGCGCTAAGGCGCCGCACGTTCTTGGCATCGAGCGCGGCGATTGGCGTTGTGGGCGCTTTGGGAATGCTGAGGGGAGCGACCGCGCCGGCGTTGGCCGCAAAAAAATTCGAGGGCCGAAAAGTCGTGTTCGCGAGCTGGGGCGGGGCCTACCAAAATGCGCAGCGCGATTGCTATTGCGCTCCTTTCGCCGAAAAAACCGGAGCGACGGTCATCCAGGATGGCCCCGTCGATACCGCGAAATTTCGTGCCATGGCGGAATCGAGCGATCCCGTGTGGGACGTCATCGACGTGACCGACGGAATGCTCTTCAACGTCGCCAAGGACGGGCTGCTGGAAAAGATCGACAAGAGCGCCGTGCATACCGATCGAATTAGCCCCGCCTACGTCAATGACTTTGGGATCGGCGATATCGTCTGGTCCTATAATATCGGATACAGCACGGCGACTTTCGACGCCAACAACCATCCGCGAAGCTGGGCGGAGGTCTTCGATCTGAAGCGTTTTCCCGGCAAGAGAATGCTCAATGCCACGGTGGCTCCCAATATGGAGATTGCCCTGATGGCCGATGGCGTTGCGCCCGATAAGCTCTATCCTCTCGATGTCGATCGCGCCTTCAAGAAGCTTGATGCGATAAAGAGCGGCGTCATCTTCTGGCAGACGAACTCGCAATCCCAGCAGCTATTGACGGATGGCGAGGTCGTCTGCGGAACGATCCTGAATGGACGGGCGTTCGACGCCGTCAAGAAGGGCGCCAAGATGGCAATCGAATGGAACCAGAATATCCAGTCGATCGACTATCTCGCCATTCCCAAGGGCAGCAAGAACGCCGAGCTGGCGATGGGCCTGATCGACGAGATGACCGTCGCCGAAAATCAGGCGAAGCTCGCAAATCTGATTGCCTATTCTCCGACTAACCCCAAGGCGTTTCCGGCGATCGACGCGGATATTTCCCCCTGGCTCGCAACCAATCCCGAGAACGTCGATAAGGGATTCCTGATCAGCGCCGAGTACTGGCGCGACAACCTGCAAAAGCTGCAAGAGCGTTGGAATACGTGGAAGCTGTCGTGACCGATGACTAGCGGGGGTCGCGTCGCCTTCCCGATATGACACCCGGAAGCTGGACTCTCGCCGAGGGAATGGATCGGCGTGCGTGGTTTGTCGTTCCAGCGCTTGCTCTCGTCGCCATTATCTTTCTTTATCCGACCGGATGGCTGCTGTTGAGAAGCATCACGGAGCCATCGTGGGGACTCCAGAATTACGCCGCGGTCGTCAAGCAGCCGATCTATCTGCGCGTGCTTTGGAACACCTTCGTCATCAGCGCGTCGGTTACCGCGATCTGCCTGGCGATCGGCTATCCAGTCGCCTACACAATGGTTCATTCGAGCGAGCGCGTACGGCGCCTTCTCGTTTTCGTCATCCTTGTTCCGTTTTGGACGAGCCTTCTGGTGAGAACCTTTGCGTGGATGGTCCTCCTACAGCAAAAGGGCCTGGTGAACGACTTCCTCATGACCGTCGGTGTCATAACCGCGCCTCTGGCACTGATCTACAATCGCGTGGGAGTCTTGATCGGAATGGTCCAAGTTCAGCTTCCGTTCGTGATCCTTCCTCTCTACTCGGTACTGCTGCGGATCGACCCGAGCTACTCGCTCGCCGCCGCCACTCTTGGCGCTCCGCCGATGAGGAACTTCCTGCGCGTCTATTTTCCACTGAGTTTGCCCGGCGTATTCACGGGATGCGCTTTGGTTTTCATCATCTCGCTGGGATATTTCATTACCCCGGCGCTGCTCGGTGGACCTCGCGACGTGATGATCGCGCAGCTCATCCTCAGCGAGATCGAGGATTTCGGAAACTGGGGACTCGCAGGCTCGCTGTCCGCGGTACTACTGCTGTCCGCGGCCTTGACCGTCTGGATCGGCTATCGTTTCTCCGCCGCGCGGGTGCGTTGGGCACAATGACCGACGGTGAAGGTCCCCGAGAGAGGCCGTGGTGGTCGGTGCTCCGAATATCGATATGCGCCTTGATGGCGCTGCTCATGCTCGCGCCCCTAGCGATCGTGCTGATCATCTCTTTTAGCTCCGCGCCATTTCTGACCTTTCCGCCTCCGGGTTTTTCCTTGCAGTGGTATCGCACCTTTTTCGGTGACGCCGACTGGATGGAGACACTGTGGACAAGCATTCGGATCATGCTGCCGACTTCGCTGATCGCCACCGCGCTCGGAACGGCCGCGGCGATCGGAATCGGGAGAGGCCGCATTCCCGGTGCTGCCCTGATCGTGGGTTTGCTCATGGCGCCGCTGGTGGTGCCGGTGATCATAACCGCTGCCGCCATCTTCGGAGCGTTTCGAGCGTGGGGATTGTACGGAACGCTGCCGGGACTGATCCTTGCGCACACCGTGCTCACGATACCCTTCGTGCTCTCAACGGTGCTGGCCGCTCTGCGCTTGGTCGATAAGACCTTGGAGGATGCGGCGCTGACGCTTGGCGCCACGCATTGGAAGGCGTTCTGGCGGATCACGTTTCCGATGATACTGCCGGCAGTGATCTCCGGACTGTTGTTCGCGCTGGTGATTTCATTCGACGAGCTGGTGGTGTCCCTATTCATCAGCACTCCCTACATTCGGCCCATAACGGTGCAAATGTGGTCAGACGTTCGCGGCGCCGTCGACCCGACAATCACGGCCATCGCGACCTCGCTGTTCGCATTCACGCTATGCGTCATGCTTCTCGAACGGCTGATTGCGCGCCGGTTCAAATCGCCGCAACGACAGCAGTTCACTCTCGGGTTTTAGCACCCGATGAGCGAGCCGATCCTGACACTACGAGGAATTAGGAAGCTCTACGGCGACTTCTTGGCCGTCGACGACGTGTCGATAGACCTCGGCAAAGGCGAGTTTCTCACGCTTCTCGGCCCGTCGGGCTCGGGCAAGACGACGACGCTGCTGATGATCGCCGGCCTCGTCACGCCGTCGGGCGGGCAGATGCTGCTGGATGGCAAGCCGCTCAATCCGCTGCCGCCTTACCGGCGCAATGTCGGCGTGGTCTTTCAGAACTATGCGCTGTTTCCCCATATGACTGTCGCGCGAAACATAGCGTTCCCGCTCGAGATGCGGAACATGCCGCGGCGCGACGTCCATGAGAAGGCGGCAAGAGCTTTGAGCCTCGTCGGCCTCTCGGGATACGAGGACCGATATCCGCGCCAACTCTCGGGGGGTCAGCAGCAGCGAATTGCATTTGCACGGGCGATGGTGTTCGAACCGCGGCTGTTACTGATGGACGAGCCCCTCGGGGCCCTGGACAAGAAACTTCGCGAGCAAATGCAGCTCGAGATCATGCGTCTGCATCGTGGTCTCGGTATTTCCATTATCTACGTCACTCACGACCAGGAGGAAGCGCTCGCGATGAGCGATCGCATCGCAGTCTTCAACCGCGGACGCATCGAACAGATCGGTTTGCCTGGCGAGCTCTACAAGAGCCCGAAAAACCGCTTCGTCGCAGGCTTCCTCGGCGATTCCAATTTCTTTCCGGGCACGGTCTCGGGTGTTTCAGGAGGCTTTTGCCTGATCGAGGGTCAGGCCGCCCGCATGCGAGCACGGAACGGTGAAATAGCTGAACAAGGCGCGCAAGTGGTCGTCGCGGTGCGCCCGGAGTGCATGCGTCTCGGCGAGGCCTCGACGCCAGCGGAGTCTGAAAACCAAGTATTCGGAGCCGTTCATGATGTCATTTACCTCGGGCAATCCCAGAAGTACGTGGTGCGGCTCGAGAACGCCTTCGATGTTTTGGTGTATCAGCCGTCGATGGCTCGCCAAGAACCGTCTCCGAAAGCGGGTGATAGAGTGAGCTTGAGCTGGAGCGCCGAAGATGCAACGACGCTTCGCGATGAGGGTGGTCGTTGAGCGCTCGGCAGCGCAAAATCTCAGTGAGCGTGGTATTCCGGAATTCGCTCCGCCGGTGGCGTATTACGCGAGCGACCCGCTCGGACGACGCCATCGATGACCATCATGCCGATGCCCGGCAAGTCGCCCTTGCGGATCGAGTCCAATAGGTCCCTGCCGCTTGAATGCTGCGCCCGGTCCATGAATACGAAATCCGCGGCGCGGCCCGGCTCCATCAGCCCGCAATCGAGATTCCGGATTCGCGCGGTATTGCCGGTCGCAAAGCACAGCGCCACCTCCGCCGGCGTATCCCCCAGTGCGGCGAGGAGCGCAATCATCCGCAGGATTCCGAGCGGCTGCACACCGGAACCGGCCGGAGAATCCGTCCCGAGAATCACTCGATGAAGCTGCTTTAGCTCCTTTGCGGTGCGAAGCGCGCGAAGCGCCGCGAGCTCGTTGCCGTTGTGTACGATCTCGATGGCGCGGCTGCAGCGCTCGCAAAGGCAATCGATCTGATCGAGCGAAAGTGCGGTGTGGCCGCCGTTGATGTGGCCGATCACGTCGGCATCCGCCTCTAGGATGACATCCTTGTCGATGTAGCCGGAACCGGGGACCGACGGGCCGCCCGTGTGAATCGTCGATTGGATGCCGTGCTTGCGCGCCCATGCGACCATGCGACCGGCTTCCTCGCCGGCCTTCACCGAGCCGAGTCCGACTTCACCCAAGAGCGTGACGCCTGCTTCCGCCAACTCCGCGAAGTCTGATTCCACCATGCCCTTCTCCAGGACCGGTGCGCCCGCGAGCACCTTCACGCCGGACGGCCGGAAGGCGGAGAACGCGCGCTGCGCCGTAATCGCCAAGGCCTTGACGCCGACGATATCCTTCGGGCGTCCGGGCAGATGAACCTCCCCCGCGGAAATCATCGTGGTGACGCCGCCATTGAGGAACGAATCGATCCAGCCGAGCTGGCTCTGTCGCGGCGTCCAGTCGCCGAAGACCGGGTGCACGTGGCTGTCGATCAGACCGGGCGCGAGGGTGCATCCCTTCGCGTCGATCACCATCGTCGCCTTCTCCGCATCGAGATCGCCGGCACGACCCACCGCCGTGATTCGGCCATCGACGGCAATCACCTGATTCGCATCCAAGATCGGATTCTTGATATCACCGCTCAGCATCAAGCCGACGTTTTTTATGACGAGTTTGCCGGGAGGTGAGGATGCAGCGGTCGGATCAGCCATGTCACTCTCCTTCTCACGTGATTTCGGCTCGGCCAGCGTCTAGCGAAGTCCGTCTTTTCCTTCGATCTCGTTCTTAGTGAGGCCGCCGATACGCGGCAGCGGTCGTCCGCTGTCGGTCACGACGACGGCAACGACGATTTCGTCCGCGCGCGGCGCATCGACAACGCGAACCTCCATGGCATCGAAATGCGAACGGACATAGGCCGCGTCCTTGTGACCCAGCGGTACGTCGATCGGCGCGCCCATTGCCGCCCGCTTCTTGGCGGAAGGAACCAGTGCCGCGCCCTTCTCCACCGCCACACGCAGCGGTTTGCCAAGGCGCGGATGGAGGATCGCTGCGGCGTGTTCCAGTTCGCCGGCCTCTCCGACGATCGCAGCCTTGCCGTAGCTTTCGGCCTGACCGGGCGCAATTCCAAGCGCCGCGACCGCGCGCCTTCCAAGAAGGTCTCCCAGATTCTCTCCGATCGCCATGAGAGCCTCCAGATCCTCCGCATAGCGGCCCGCACAGGGATTCTCGATGACCGCGATCGCGGCAGCCTTGCGGGTGGGTGGATTGATCGGACGACCCATCTCACGGTGCGTCTCCTCGACAACCGTGACGAGCTTTCGAAGCTTCGGCTCCATGTTGCTCTCCTATGAGTGACCAGGCCTCGACCGCCGCTACGCCGCGAGCAACCATCGCTCGATTGCATTCGAAATCGCAAAGCGGCCCTGGAGCGCCAGAACCGCGCCGTAGATATGACCCCTCGCGCGCAGAGCATCGGCGACCTCCCACCCCCCGCGCAAGGCGCGGTCGACCGCGGATGCATCGAGTTTCGGCACATCGATCGTCACTAGCCGCCCGCGCAGATCGCTGTCGGGATCGAGACTCCATGCGGGAACACGTCGTATGCCCGGATGATCGGGCAGGTCGACGGCGTTCGCTATGATCGTCGCCGCGGCGTCCGCAGCAGCCGCGCTTTCAGCAAGGACTGTCACCGCATCCGCAATGCCGAGCGAGAAGCTGCGACCGCCCGATCCCTTGGTCGGTGCGCCGGAGGTGGCAATGCCGCGCACCGGCATATCGGCTGAGAGTTTGATCCTGCCGGCAATGCTGGCCGCGCGCAGGTCTGCGACCATCCCGCAAGTGAACTGCTCGCCGGAACTCAGGTGGAACGCGATATCGCCGCCATCATTGACATAAGCCTTCGAGAGAAATCGATCCCTGCACATTGCCGCCAACACGTGATCGGCGACCGCGCCGGCGACCGCTGCCATCGGAGTAATGAACGCGGCGCGGTGAGGCCAGCATGCCGCCGCCATTCGTTGCGCGACGCTTCCATTCAATGCGGGCGGCACGTCCACGAGCGGCTGCCGCAGCAGTGGAAGTTCGGCTGCCAGTTCCGTCAGCAAACCATCGAATGCGGCGATCGCCTGAGCATGGGCGGCCGCAATCTCGTTCGCTTCACCCCAGGCCTCGATCATGAGATCGATCGGCCCCTCATGGAGGTGAAGCCGGCGCCCATCTCGAGACAAAGCAACATCCACGCTCATTTCTCGGCTCCGCCCTTGATGGGTGTCATTGGCCACGGGTTCGAGCCGGACCAGGCAATCGCTTTCACGCGGTGCTCGCCGATCACGGATTCGAGCGACCGAAGGTGGCCCACATGACCGCCCATGGCATCATAGCTGGCGCGTCGCATGGTGAACTCCATCGGCGCGACGATCGCGGGCGTCGGAACGTAACCGAAGGAATTGTCGGGCATGGCCGCGACGTCCACCATGAAGGTGATGCCGCCACCGGGCCATATATAGACCGGCGCTCCGCCGGAGGTTACACGCGTCAGAGCATCACGCACCGAACGCGTGAGTCCGATCGGATTTTCAGTGACCCCGGCGCGGAGGCTCCCGCCCGCGCCGGCCATGAACAGCACGGTCGAGAGCGCCGGTTCGCAGTTCTCCCCGATCCGCGCCACGACCTTGGCCACCGCCGGGGGGATTTCGGCGGGCCGAGGAACGAGCGCGTCATCGAGTATGAAATAGCCGCTGTGCTCTCCCGTGGTGGACACCATCAGCAGCTTCAGACCGGGCCAAGCGGTTTTCGGCGCAATCTTCTCGATTATCGTAAGCGGGTCCGCGATATCCGTCCCGCCCCAGCCGGTCCCGGGATTGGCCACTTGGAAGTAGCGTCCGGGTGTCGAGCGTCGACCGCGAACGCGGATGCCGGAAGGCCGCATGTCGAGAAACCGCCCGGCTTGATGCTCCGTGAGCACGCCCGTGATGTGATCGTCGACGACGATCACCTCGTCCACATGCCCCTGCCACTGCTGCGCGAAGATTCCGATGGTGGCGGAACCGCAGCCGACCCGCATGCGGTTTTCGGTCACGCCGTCGATGACCGGCGGCTTTCCCGCTTGCACCACCAGCTTGGCGCCGCCATCGACCGTCATCTCGACCGGCAGCTTGTTGCACAGCGCCAATAGAGTCTCGCACGTGGCGACGCCTTCGCGCTTGCTTCCACCGGTCAGGTGGCGCACGCCGCCCAACGACAGCATCTGCGAACCGTACTCGGCCGTCGTCACATGGCCAACCTGTTCCCCCTCGACGCGCACGGCCGATTGCTCGGGTCCAATGTAGCGGTCGGTGTCGATCTTCGTTTTGACGCCGCAATAGCTGAAGATCCCTTCGGTTACGACCGTGACCATGTCGACGCCCTCGACCGTCGAGGAGACGATGAACGGCGCGGGCTTGTAATCGGGATAGGTTGTACCGGCGCCGATCCCCGTTACAAAAGTATCGGCACCTGGAACCAGGCTGCCGTCCCAGGCGCTTTCGAGGAATGGCACCAGCTTGCCGTCGGCATCAAGCGCGCGCTGCGTGACCACGAAAGCATCGAGCCGCGTGAGCCTGCCGTCCATATTGCCGTAGCGGTCGCAAGCCCCGGTGTTTCCCGGCCGAATGCGGCACAGCACCGGGCAGGCATCGCAGACGATAATGCCGCTGTTGCTCGGCGCCGCCTTGGCCTCGGCGAGCGCGGCCTCGCTCGGCGTATCCGTCGAGGCGCGGGGATCGTTCTCGGACTGCGCCGTCACGGCGATTTTCTCCGAGATCCGCCCAGGGCGCACAAGGCGGCGCGCACCCGATCCGGCGTCGCGGGTACTCGTGTGATCCGCACGCCGGTCGCGTGACGAATGGCATTGAGGATCGCAGGCGCGGTCGGCACCAATGACGGCTCGCCGATCCCCTTGGCACCGTAGGGACCGAGCGGTTCGGGATCCTCAATGATGATGGTCTCGATCGGTGGAACATCGCCGATTGTCGGAATCAGATAGTCGTGGAGGTTCTCGGTCCGGCCGGGAACGAACTCCTCCATCAGCGCGAGGCCGAGACCCTGGGCGATGCCGCCGTGAATCTGTCCCTCGACCTGAATTGGATTGATGGCCCGGCCCACATCCGCCGCCGCCACCATCCGCAGCACCTTGACCGTGCCGAGATCGACATCGACCTCCACCACGGCAATCTGCGCCGAAAAGCTGTAGGTCGCGTAGGGAATGCCTTGTCCTTCCGCATCGAGGGGCGTTGTCGGCGGATCGAAGTACCCATCTGCCGTCAACAAATCACCCGCTTCGTTGAGAACCGCAAAGTCCCTCAAATCGATCTCATGACAAACGCCGCGGTCGGCGATTTGGAGGATGTGGTCGCCAGAGGTGATTTTCGCGTGATCGCCGACATTGGCGAGACGAAGGATTTGCCGTCGAAGATTTTCCGCCGCGAGTCGCGCCGCAGCACCCGAAACGAAGGTCTGGCGCGAAGCGGACGTCTTTCCCGCATCCGCCGTGAGATCGGTGTCGCCGCTCACCAGCCTGATCGCCGTCAAGGGAACGCCCAATGTCTCGGCCACGATTTGCGTCATGACGGTGTTGGAACCCTGGCCGATATCGACCGCGCCGCTGTAGAGCGTGAAGCGCCCGTCGCGCGCCAAGGCGACGCGCATGGTCGAGGGATTCGGTAGCGACGTATTGCCGATCCCGTACCAACCGCATGCGATTCCGACGCCGCGGCGGCAGTGGCTCGCGCCCGCGTTGTGTTCATCCGCCAATGTACGTTCGCGTTGCCATTGGGATCGCAACGCGTCGAAGCACTGGCGCAGACCGACGCTCGCCGAAAGTAGCTGTCCGGTCGCGGTGGTGCATCCCTTCTCCAAGGCGTTACGATAGCGGAGCTCCAGCGGATCGATGCCAAGCCGCTCTGCCACGTCCTCCACCAATGTCTCCACCGCGATCGCGGCCTGAGGCACGCCGAAACCGCGGAAAGCGCCCGCGGGCGTGTCATTGGTGTGGATCGCGCGGGCGACGCAGCGCGCGGCGCTTATGCGGTAGGGACCCATGGCATGAACGGGTACGCGGTTCGCGACTGTCGGTCCCCAGGAAGCGTAAGCGCCGGTGTTGAAATCGCCGCTGAAGCGTACGGCAAGAAATCGGCCGTCCCTCGCCGCGCCCAGCGATGCCGCGATGCGGGCAGGATGACGCTTGGTGGTGGAAGCCATGGACTCCGGCCGCGTGTAGACGCAGCGCACCGGCCGATTTGTGAGCCACGCGGCGGTTGCGATCATCGGCTGAACCGAGAGGTCGAGCTTGCCGCCGAAGCCGCCGCCCACCGCGCTTGGAATGATGCGCACCCGCGTGGGTTCGATCCCCATGATGAGCGCGATTTCGTCGCGGTCCATGTAAGGAGATTGGGTCGTCGCGAAAATCTCGATGCGGTCTCCGACGCGCCGCGCATAGCCTGCTTCGGGTTCGATATAGGCATGCTCGACGAAGGAAGTTTCGAAAACGCCATCGACGACCAGATCCGCCGTTGCGAGCGATGAATCGACATCCCCTGTCACCAATCGCCCCTCGACAAGAATGTTGCCCGGTTTTTCCGCGTGGAGGTGCGGCGCCGCAGGGTCGAGCGCGGCATCGACGCCCGTTAGTGCCGGCAGCTTCTCCCAAAGGATCGGCAGCTCGTCGTCGGTGATCGCAGTAATCGTTTCGGCGTCGCCCACGAGCGCACAGACCGCTTCGCCTCGGTGGCGCACATAGCCTTCCGCGAACACCGGCTGGTCCTTTCCGGTCGGATAGATTCCGTAGCGGTTCTGACCGAGGATGTGCTGCGACGTCAGAACCTGGACCAGCCCCGGATATTTGGCGCGCAACACGGCCCAATCGCCAAATTGGAACCGTGCATGATGATGCGGGGAGCGAACCGCCCGCAAAACCAGGGAATCGGCGGGATACTCGTCGGCGCCGTAGCGTTCGGCGCCCGTGAGTTTGCCGATCCCGTCCACTTTTGGGAGCCGCGCTCCGACGACCCGGCTGTCGGGTGGCGTTTCCAGACGCTTTGCTCGGCTGACGTCGAGGACAGCTTCGACGATCTTGCGATAGCCGGTGCACCGGCAAAGTACGCCACCGAGCGCATCCAACACTTGCTCTTCATCGGGCTCGCTGTTGCGTATCAGCAGCTCGCTTGCGGCCATGAGCATGCCCGGTGTGCAGATCCCGCATTGAGCCGCACCGTGCGCCTGGAAAGCTTCTTGCAGCGCGCTCAGCCTTTCGGCCTTGGCCAGTCCCTCAACCGTGGTCACAGTGCGGCCGGCAACCTGGCCCACCGCGAGAAGGCAGGCGCACACTTGTGCGCCATCCAGCAGGATTGTGCAGGCACCGCAATCGCCGGCATTGCACCCGATTTTTGTGCCCGTGAGGCCGAGCGCGTCGCGCAATACATCCGCGAGACGCGACCGCGGATCAGCCATAACGGCTGTTGCCTTTCCGTTGAGACCGAACCGAATCTCAGATCCGCTCATCGGCACAAATCCACAATCGCGCGCCGGATCAGCGTCAGCACGGCGTCCGCGCGATAGGATGCCGTGCCGCGGATGTCGTCAATGGGACTGAGCGGTGCCAAGTGCTCGGCGGAAACACGGTCGGCGAGCTCAACGCGCGGCGGCTCGCCGAGCAGTGCCGTTTCGAGACCGGAAAGGCGCTTTGCCGCCGCCGAGCACGCGCCGACCGCAACCGCGGCGGTCGCGATATGGCCATTGCTGGAGAACGAGAGGACGACGGCCACCATTGCGATCGAGATCACGAGGTAGCGCCGAGCCCCCAGCTTTAGAAATGTCGAACGCGCGGGATCGGCAAAATCCCTGACCAAGACCGCGGTCATGAGCTCGTCCGGTGCGCGCGCGGTTCGTCGATTTCCGATCACGAAATCGGCGACCGGCATTCGTCGAACGCCTCTGTGCGAAGCCAGCTCGACCTCCGCATCGAGCGCGAGCAGGACCGGCATGCCATCCGCCGCCGGAGAGGCGTTACAAATGTTTCCGCAGACCGTTCCCATGTTTTGAATCTGCGCCCCGCCAATTTCGCGCGCCGCAAGCTTCAGCGCGTCGAACATCGACGGCAAATGCGCATTCGCCAGAATATCGCTCCACGTGACGAGGGCCGGAATGCGCCAATATCCGTTCTCATGACGGACTGTGCGAAGCGCGGAAATCGCGGTTATGTCGAGCACGTGATCATTGAGCGGACGGCCGACGCGACTCGGGTAGTAGTCGGTGCCTCCCGCAAGAATGACCCGAGGGCCGGCTCCGAGCGCCGACAACGCCTCCTCCAGCCTAGCTGGGCGAAGGTAGTGTGCGGTCATCATCCCAACCACTACTGCGCGATCTTGCCGAGCAGGCGCGACAGCTCCTTGGCTTGCGCGGAAGAAAGCGGCTCGGCCGTGCGCTCGGTTGCGGCCCGGGCGCGCGGGATCGCTCGCTCGACGAGAGCGTGACCGGCCGTCGTCAAGGTCAGTACGGAGGCTCGAGGGTCTCGCGGGTCGGAACCTCGCGCGACAAGGCGGCGCTGCAACAGCCGCTGCACGACCCCGAGGATCGTCGCGGGATCCATGGCGGTGAGCCGACCCAGCAGATTTTGCGAGACGCCGCCCTCGTCGCGAATCTTCACCAGAGCGGAAAATTGCGTCGGAGTGAGATTCATGCCGTTCACGGCATCCGCGAAGATCGCCACGTGGCGCTGATGGGCGCGGCGCAACAGGAAGCCGACTTGCTCCTCCAATCGGTATTCGTCCTCGGGCGCAATTCTCCGCGCTTGAGCCGCGCGCGACGCTATGATGGCCATCGACACCAATCTCCTTTGTAAGTACACAAATGATCAATATGTATACAAACAATAGAGTAACCGGAGGCCGGTCGTCAACTCCGAGCTGCTGGCAGTCCGAGAGCCGAAGGACGGCCTTATGCCTTAGCCTCCGACCGATCCGTGAACGGGAAAATCTTCTCAACCGGTACATGCCGATACGGCAACGTCGTCAAATCGGCGGGACCCCAGTCCGGCGTATCCACGATGATGATCTCCTCCGAGACCGGCTCATAGGCGGCGCGGAAATGCGTTTTGGAGCGCAGGACGACGATGTCGAAATCCTCGAAGCGCATGTCAAACTGCGTGAATGGGTCGAGGTCGATCGCCGTGTTGTTGATGCTTGTCACAATGATTGCGACGCCATCGGCATCGATAACGGCGCTCGGGCCCAGGTTTACCAAGTTGCCCTTTCTTACCGCGCCCGTACCTCGGTAGGACTTCTCTCCGGCAGATAGCACCTTGCCTCGCAGCGCCACCGGTCCACCGGACCTCTGCGAAGAGCGGCCCCCTACGGTCGCGCTAATCTCCGCTCCTAACCCCGCTTTGATCGCGAGGGCCGCGGCTTGCGCATCGCACAAGTAGGGCACAGCCACTTTTTTCATGCCTCGACGCAAAATTTCGCGAAGCACATGCGTTGAATCGTTCATCCTGTCGGCGTGCTCCAAGATCACGACGGGCTTTGAGGCGCCGTGAGCCACGAGCGCCGAGGCCCGATCTAGGCCTTCCGACACGCTCAGAACCATGCCGGTATGCATGAGTGCCTTTCGCTCCGACCAGATGCGCGCGGACAATTCCTCTGCCGACTTCCGCGCCACGGCCTCGTCGCCGTTGGAAACAGCAACCACCGAAAACCCGCAGTTGGGAACATCCGCATAGGAGAAGCCCGCGAACACCGACACGTCGATCAGGTGTTCCTTCCGCGACGGCATGACGACGGACTCCTCGACGATGTCTGAGAGCGGCGCCAGTTCCGTCGCGCTAAATATGCTGGGGACCATCACCCCCGGCTTGGCAATGGCCATAACCGGCCGGATTTCTCCTTTGAGGGTCCGCAGCAGCGAGCGCGCGGCGCGTTCGCCCGTTTCTCCCATGTCGACGTGCGGTGAACGATGATAACCGAAGATTGCCGTCGCAACGCCGGCCCAGGACTCATCGATGTTGGCGTGATAGTCGAGAGCGACGATCAGCGGCTTTGTGCTGCCCAGCGCGGCACGCACACGCTCCACCATTTCGCGGTCCGGGTCGAGGCGTGTGGGCGTGACCATGGCCCCGTGAGGATGCAGCAGAACCCCGTCCAGTTCGTCGTCCGCCTCCGCAACAGCATGACAAATGCGATCGATATAGTGCACGAATGCCGCATCGGAGGCTGGCCCTCTTGCGCCGTCAGAAGCCATGAGAATGGGAACTATCTCGGCACCCGCCTCACCCAGCACCTTGATGAACCCGCCCATGACGGTGTTGGTTCCTCGGTATCGCTCTATCAGGTCGACACCGGCGGTCTCGCCGCGACGAAAATCCTCGATCTCCGAGAGAACCGGAAGGAAGCTAACGGACTCGAGCGAGAAACCTGCTATCGCCACTCGCATGCCAGCCCCCCCGTGTTGGCAAGTGCGCTCGGCTCCGCGTCCCATGCCGAGCGCATGGGGTCGAGCAAGCCCTACTTGCCGAGCAAAACACCGCCGAAGGGCTGACCTCCGAGGAAATGCAGCTTGAAGCCTTCGACGTTCTTGCGGACGGGGACGTAGGCCTTCACATCCGCCAGCCGTACCAACGGGATATCATCGTAGACCGCCTTGTCGGCGGTAATATAGAACGGCTCGCGCTGCTCCTCGTCGGTAATAAGGTTCGCCTTCTGCACGGCGTCGGTATAGGCGCGATTGCACCAGTGCGCGGCATTTCGAGGATTGTCGCAGGTGAAGCCCAGCAGAATCTGCGAGGGATCGGGATAATCCCAGGTGGCGCCGAGCATGCCGACGCTTGGTTCACCCGCGCGGGAGCGCTTCAGATACTCGCCCCATTCATAGGTCGTGATTGTCGCGGTTACCCCGATCTTGGCCCAATCGGCTTGGATCAGCTCCGCAGTGCGGCGTCCGTTCGGCATGTAGGCGCGGGCCACCGGCACCGCCCATAGGTCGATGGTGAAGCCGCCGGGATAACCGGCCTCGGCCAGCAATCTCCTCGCGTCTTCAGGATCGTATTTGTAGGGCTTGAGTGCGGGATCGTGGCCCCAGAGAGAGGGCGGCACCATCGATGCGGCCGGCGTTCCGCTGCCTTGGAAGACCGACGTGACGATGGCATCCATGTTGATGGCCTCGGCCAACGCCAAGCGCACCCGCCGATCGTCGAGCGGCTTGCGATCGACCCGGAAGAGGATGTAGTTGGTGGCGGCAATCGCCGCTTCCTCGACCTTGAACTCGGGATCTGCCCGCATCGCCGGCAAGTCGGCCGGATTCGGGTATCGCGCGATCTGGCATTCGTTGGCGCGCAACTTCGCGTAGCGCACCGAGGCGTCGGGCGTGATGACAAATACGAGATTGTCGACCTTGGCAACACGGTCCGGCTGTGCCGTCGCGCCCCAAAAATCCTTGAAGGCGCGGAAACGGATCACCGCGTCCTTCTGATATTGCACGAAGCTGAAGGGCCCGGTGCCGATCGGCTCCTGATCAAGCGCGCTCAGCTTGCCGGACTTCTGCAATGCCGCCGCGTATTCGGCCGACACAATGGAGAACGGCTGCATCGAAAGTGACGGCAGCAGCGGCGCCAGCGGTGCCTTCAGCCTGAAAGCCACCGTGTACTCGTCGATCTTGTCGATTGATTGCAGGTTGGGCTCGACGAGATTGGCAAACTCGATAAAGTTTCCGTTCGCGCTCTGGTAAAAGGGATTCGACTTGTCGAACATGCGCTCGAAGCTGAACACCACGTCGTCGGCGTTGAAGTTGCGCGTGGGTTGGAAATTTGCATTCGACTGGAACTTTACGCCTCTGCGCAGCTTGAACGTGTAGGTGAGGCCGTCGGAGGAGACGGTCCAAGACTCCGCCAATCCCGGTACGAGCTCGGAGCCGCCGATCTTCATCTCCACCAGCCGGTCCGCGATCTGCTCGGTCACATCGAAGCTGGTGTTGGCGGTGCTCAATTGAGCATTCAGTGCATCCGGGCTCGCCTCGGTGCAGACCACCAGCGTGTCGGCGCGTGCGACAGACCCGCAGAAGAAGCCGATGATCAGGCTAAACGCCAGTCCAAGGATTCGCATGATTGGCTCGTCTGTTGCCGAGGATGGTAAGAGGATGGTCTCTCAGCAAAATGTCCCTCGCGGCGCCGCGGCCCATGAGGCCAACGCCAATGTAGCCGACCCGAATTGCCCGCGGAAGAGGCCGGATGCCGGTCGCTCCTGGAAGGCGTACTTGTCATGCCCATCAGTGCTCACCGCGGTTGCGACTGCCGAGACCTACGCGCGTTGCGCCTGCAATCGCGCTCGCAGGCGCGTCATTTCCTCGTACACCGCTTCCAGGTCACGCACGTGAAATCCCCTGCCGAGCTCACGGCTTGCCTCGTCCAGTCGATCATGCAGGACGCCTGTATAGTGCGCGTCGCCGTCTGAGTTCACCACGAGACCATTTTCCTCTTCGAAGCGCACGTTCCATGCGATGGCGTCGGCACGGGCAAGGGCTTTGGGAAGGTCGAGATCGAGGCTGCTAGCGCGGAATGCGACGGGGTAGCCACCGGGCAAGCCCAAAGCGCCGGGCACGTGGCCGATCCAATCCGAACCCGCGACCATCGCAAGCATGAGAGGAACGCCGCTCGCACCCGATATTTCGATGGCGGGCTCGGCCGTGATCTTCACGCCCGCGAATGCGCGCTGTACATCCGAGATTTCTTCACCCTCGATCCACACTCGCGGCCAAGGACCTCTGCGCACGTCCGGCGGCTTTCTAAATGGCGTCACGGTCTGGTAGTGAGCGAGCACCTTTAGCGCCCCGGGCGCGAGCGTTTGCAGCTCACCCGCAAAAGCGTTGGAGAGGATTGCAATGTTGCCGATACCGCAGGTGATGGACAGCCCCGCCGCGGCAAGCAATGAGTTGACGACGTCGGGGAAGCAGCAGTTGATGAAGTAACAGTGGTGTCCCGCAGCGTTGAGGGCGCGGGCCACTCGCGCGGAAAGCTGTGCCTGGAATATCGCCGTGGCACTCAAGCCGCCCTCGGCGACCAACTTGCTCCAGGCGTCGCCACTAGTGCTGATGACGGATGATGGCTGCGAAGATGCTGCCTGGACGATTACCGTCGGGCGATGCCCGGCGATTAGCTCCACGAGCGGATCGTCCGAGCGCAAATCGATGTGGCTGCTCACGAATCGAGCAGGACGTCCGAATACCGCGGCGCGTGCATTGGCAGCGGTCTTGAGCCAGGAGAGTCGCTCTGCATTGCGGCCAGCAATCCCGATCACGACCGAGCGTGACGCCGTCGCCGCCAAATCAAAGACGATGCGGGCGGCGAAGCTGCCGGTTCCGAAGACGATTATGTCGAGCTTTCGGTCCACCAGATGCGCACCACTCTTGTCTGCCACGGTCGCAAGAAGCGAAGGGTGATCAGCGATCCCTGCTATCGGAAAACTGCCGGCAGATCCAATCCCTCAGACGGTGTTGGCCCTAGCCGCCGGTTACCTCGAACTGGACGTCGACGTTGCCGCGGGTGGCGTGGGAATAGGGGCAGATCTTATCGTGAGCCTCTTTGACCAGTGTCGCCAGCAGCGCCTGCGGCAGGCTGCGATCCTCGATCTGCATCTTGACTGCGATGCCGAAACCGCCGCCCTCGCGTGGGCCGATCGAGGTAGCGCAAGTGACCCTCGCCCTGCTGGCGTCGTGCTTCTGCTGTTTGGCGATGTAGTCGAGCGCTCCCCCAAAACAGGCGGCATAGCCCGCGGCGAAAAGGTGCTCAGGAGTTGCCGTGCCAGGCTTTCCCGGGCCGCCCATCGCTTTCGGCACCGACAGATCGACCGAGACGGAGCCGTCACTCGCCTGGGTCTGACCATTGCGGCCGCCGACGGCGGTAGCGGTAGCGGTGAACAGAGGTTTGATCTTGTCCATTGGGCAGCATCCCTCGGGTGATTGCGCGTCAGCGCCGGACCTTAGCATGGATTACCGAGGCGGGCGCGGCACCAGGGGCATTTCGCGAGCCGTGTCGCCGTTCAGGAGGTCATAAGTCGCGTAGCCCCGCAGCGCGAAATAGTTGTTGTAGGCCTGCCCTATCGTGAAGCAAAGGGCACTTTCCGACGGAGCGACAGGGTCGCTATACTTCGCGGCGAAATGATCGATACTCGCGCCCACTGGAACACCACCTACGCAACCAAGGCGGACACCGAGGTGAGCTGGTATCAGCCAAGCCCCGAACGTTCGCTTGCGCTGATTGGATCGGCTGTATCGTCGCGCTCGACGGGGATTATCGATGTGGGAGGGGGCACGTCGCGACTGGTCGATCATCTTCTCGCGGATGGCTATTCCGATCTCACGGTCCTCGACGTCTCCGAGGTTGCTCTTAGCCGCTCAAAGGCGCGGCTTGGTGAAGCCGCCCTCAAAGTGACTTGGATTACCGCCGATATCACACAGTGGCGGCCCCGGCGGACCTGGGGCGTGTGGCATGATCGTGCTGTGTTCCACTTCCTCACCGATATTGCTGCACAAGACGCTTATATCGCGGCTCTGAAGCAGGGGACGACGGCCGGCTCGGTGGTGATCATCGCGACCTTCGCGCTAGGTGGCCCCGAACGCTGCAGTGGGCTTCCAGTCCAGCGGTATAGTCCTCGGACTTTGGCACAGCGACTTGGCTCCGACTTCACGCTCTATGCCGAGGCGGCGGAGACACACGCGACCCCGTTCGGTACAAGCCAAGAGTTTGGCTACGCAGCCTTGCGGCGAAGATAAGTGCTGCTGTCCGACAGGAATGATTTCGGTCCCGATCTCCCCGATCGCGGACGCGACAAGGCTCGTACCGGAGTGCTTGGCCCCCCGGCCATTAGGCGGATGCTACCGCAATGCGAAAAAACTTGGAAAGGCGACGCTCGTGATGGCGATGGCGCACGAGGAGGCGGTGCAGCCCAAGCCGGTCGTTATAGGTTGATTGAGTGCCGCCAACGTTATCGAGCTCAGTCCGTTGATGATGCTGCTGGAAACAGAAATGGTGCTAGAGGAGGCGCTAACCACCTGCGGAAGGGAAGGATTCGACGCCACCCCGAACACATTGGACGCCGGTGTGAGGGTTGGAAGCACAAGGGTGGCAACGGCGCATGTCGAGCCAGTACCACAGCTAGGACCAATCCCAGTCTGGTTGATCACCACGGTCGCCGTTGTCGAACTCGGTTCGTTGGCGATGTTGTTGGAAAAATTGAAATTGACGGCGACTTTTTCCATCGAGGGAACTGCCGGGATCGTCGAGAACACCTCGAATCCATTGGACGCAGCGGACGGCGGCGAGAGCTGCGGAATCACAACGCTAGCAGCGGCGCACGCTGAGGTAGTACCACAGCCGAGGCTAACCGCAATAGGTTGGTTGATCGCGGTCATCACAATCGGATTGAACGTGTCAATTAAGATATTGGGAAAATTTGGAAAATCGAAACCGGCGGCGACCCTGTCCATCTGCTGGTCGGTAAGCGGCTCCGCCGCCATAGCTGCGCTCCCCATAAGCGCCACCGCGCCCAGCGCAAATAGAAGTTTTCGCATGCAAACCTCCTCGGTACAGCAGCCCGGGACCAATCCCCGCCGACATGCACTGCCGACCTTTGTGGTATCCACGCAATGCCAAGGGTTGATCGGTGGTAATCACCCATGGGTCAAGGAACGCCGGTACTAAATCTGAATGGGATTACTGCGCGCGGGAAGCGCTCATTCGTTCTATTTAACCGCCGCTCAAGGACTACGCCGAAATGAGGAGTAACCCTTACTACCGTTGGCGCTGGCTTGGAAGTGCGGCCTGCCCCCAAAACAGGCAAACGCGCTGATCCATCGCGCAGATCAGCCCCGGCGCGGACGTGAGGGGCGGTCCTTGGATTGAGCAGTCAGCGGGGAGAGAAAATCGCGGATGGCTGCCGCGATCTCTGCAGCATGCGTCTCCAGAGCGAAATGCCCGGTGTCGAAAAATCGGATGACGGCGTCGGGGATGTCGCGCTTGAACGCTTCGGCGCCCGGCGGCAGGAAGAACGGGTCGTTCTTGCCCCAAACCGCCAGCAACGCCGGCTTGTGGGTCCGGAAATACGTCTGGAAGGTCGGATAGAGCGCGACGTTGCTCTTATAGTCGCCGAACAGGTCGAGCTGCAGCTCATCCGCACCCGGCCGGGCCAAATAGAAATTGTCGAGCGAGTAGCCGTCGGGAGAGACCGCGCTCGGGTCGGGGACGCCGTGCGTGTATTGCCAAACGGTCGTCTCGGGCGCGAGGAAGGTGCGAAGCGCTTGCCGGTTTGTCGGCGAGGCATCTTCCCAATAAGCCCTGATCGGGTTCCAGCCCTCGCTCAAGCCTTCTTTATAAGCGTTGCCGTTCTGCGAGATGATCGCCGTGATCCGCTCCGGATGCTTCGCCGCCAGTCGGAAGCCGGTCGGCGCGCCGTAATCGAAGACATAGACGGCATAGCGATCGAAACCGACGATCTCGGTGAAGCGGTCGATCGTTTTCGCGATCCCGTCAAAGGTGCAGCCTCGGCCCGGCATGTCGGACTTGCCGAAGCCCGGCAGGTCGGGAGCGACGATATGGAAGCGATCGTAAAGGAGCGGGATGAGATCGCGGAACATATGTCCCGCACTCGGGAAGCCGTGCAGCAGGAGCAGCTTCGGAGCGTCTGCCGCACCGGCCTCACGATAGAAGATGTGGAAGCCGTCCACGTCGGCCGTGCGATACTTGATGGCGGTCATGGCGATACTCCTCTGAATGGCTTTCGACGCAGCACCTCGGCAGGCGATGGCGCTCAAGCCGCGACAACCTCGGCGATCGCCTCGCGAATGATGGTCACGACGACAGAAGGCGCGGTCACGCTCGGCGTGTGGTCGACGGGGTGCGAGTGCACCCGAGCCTTCATCCGCTCGGCCATGAAGCGCTGGTTTTCGCGGACGATCATGCGATCAGCCTCGGCCAACAGGAACCAGGCCGGCCGATCTCGCCAAAGCGGCCGACCGACCTTTGTGCTGATGCAGGGAACTGCTATGGGCCGCTGGACGGCGAAGAGCACGGACTGTTCATCGGCGGAGGCGTTGGGCGCGAATGCGGTCGCAAACGCCTCTTCAGGCAGCCAAATAAATCCATGGGCATCGGGGACCAGTCTCGGCGCCTTCGGATGCGGTTCCATGCGATAGAAGACGTCGGCGATGGTCTCGCCTTCATCCGGAGCGAGCGCGGCGACGTAGACGAGCGCCCTAACCTTCTCTGAGCGCGTCCCCGCGATCACGCCGCCGGCATAGGCGTGTCCGACGAGCACGACACGTCCGGCAACCCGGTCGATAAGCCGATCGAGGGCGGCCACGTCATCGGTCAACGAGGTAAGGGGCAGCGGTGCGGCCACCGACTTCACGCCCACGGCCCTCAACCCAAGGATCACCCTTGCCCAGCTTGAACCATCGGCCCAAGCCCCGTGCGCCAACACGATGGTGAGATCGTCCCTGCTTGCCATCTCCACTCCTTCCCCCTGATTGCGGTCGGATCAATTCAGAGATGCGTCTGGTTTCGTGATGTGCCGGACGATCAGTTGATCGGCCACCTCGTTGAGATCGTCGCCGATGATTTGCGGTTGGGGACCGACCGCCAGCACATCGTTGCCGGTCCTGCGAATGAGAGCGGCTTCCCATCCGGCCGCGACCGCACCCAGCGTGTCCCAGGTATGGCAAGCGACGAGGCAAAGCTGCGATGGCCGCACCTTCAGCTCCTTCTCGACATGGGCGTAGGCTTCGGGCGCGGGCTTATGCCGCTTCACGGCGTCGGCACTGAAGCGGCGCTCGAACAGGCCGACGATATCGCCGTGCTCAAGCTGGCGACTCTGGATCTCGAGCAGATTGTCGGTGAGAGTGAAGAGACGGAAGCCCGCGCCGCGAAGTTTGCGCAGGGCGGCGGGCACTTCCGGATGCGGCGGCATCGTCGAGAACTTCTCGCTAAGTTCCTTCCTGTCCGCGTCCCTGATTTTGATGCCGCGCGTATCCGCCAGCATCTTCATAACGGCGCTGCCGATATCCGTGAATGGTACATAGTGTCCCGCCACGGTGAGAGCCGCCGAATAGAGGATGAGATTCGAGAACCAAAGCCGCATGGCCGACTTGTCGACGAAGATGCGCTCGAAGGTCGGCGCCATGGTCTCGAGGTCGAGCAGCGTCTCGTTGACATCGAAGACGATCAGGGGGAGGCCGGGCATCAAAAAACCTCCGGTTCGTTGCGCGTGCTGAAGGCTCGTCTGCTTGGGTGCTAGGCTCCTCGATCGTCTCTCATGCCCGGGTCGATGACCGTGACACCCAATGCGCGTGGACGCGCCATAAGCTGATGATGCTCGTCCACGAAGCGCGTGCCATCGGTCATTCCGGCGGTCCAATGCTCGATCATTGTGGGTCGCGAAAATTCGAAGTCCTTTGAGCCGCCTTCATAGGGCCGCTTGCGATAAATTAGCTGAATAACCACGACAGAATTCTCGCACGCCGACGCGCGGAGATATTCGATATCCTCGACCGGACCGAAGTCTTGTGGCACGGCGTCGAGGACCGATTTCAGTGCCACTTTGAGCTTGTGCGCTTTCATGCTGGCATCGGTGTTGAACCGCGTGCGGCTGGAATAGCGGATGTCCTTCTCACGCTCGTTGAGTTCCAGCATCGTCCGGGGTAGAGGGCCGCGCGAGCTAAACAGATCGACCTGGTAGATCACCAGATCCCCGTTTGACTCCGCTTCGTTCAGAACGAACTGCAATGGTGTATTGGAGACCACGCCCCCGTCCCAATACCAGGAGCCTTCGATCTCGATAGGGGGAAGGCCAGGCGGAAGAGCGCCCGAGGCCATGATGTGCTCTGGGCCGATCTTTTGTCTTGTAGAGTCGAAAATCACGCTGTTTCCGGTGGTGATCTCGGTAGCACCAACCGTCAGTCGAGTCCGGCCGTCGTTGAGATAGTCGAAATCAATCAACCGTTCGAGCGTTCTGCGCAGTTGGCGTGTGTCATAGATGCTAAGGATCGACGGAATATTCCCGGAACCAAACCACGACAAGACCCGCGGCTCAAAGAAGCCCGGAACGCCACAGGCCAAAGCCAGAGTGGCGCTCATCTGGTTGAAGAAACCCCGGTAGGCCTCCAGCGGCGCCCATCGGGTGCCGAAGCTTGAGCTCACTTCCTCCCAGAACGCTCTGAGGCGCGCGATTCTTCGTTCCGGTGGGTTTCCCGCGATTAATGCGGCGTTGATGGCGCCAATTGAAATACCGACAACCCAATCCGGTTCGAGCTCACCCTCATGCAAGGCCTCATAGATGCCCGCTTGGTACGAGCCGAGGGCTCCACCCCCTTGAAGCACCAAAACCTGCCTTGACCTGGCAGGCGACACTTCCGTTCGCGCGACCTTACCTTTGGCCATACCGATGACTCCATCGACTATGCTCCCCCGAAAATAAATGATGGCGAGAGGCGACTTTGAAGGTATCGAATCGATAACTATCGGCAATCCAGATCACGCGCCAGTCCCGTTCGCCTTAGCGGCTTCCGCGGCGAAAACTTGCCGCGGTGGCGGGCGAGGCGTAGTGTTCAACCGCCACGGATGCCGCGCAGGTTGGGCGCATAGCGCCGTGGATGCCTGACGATCGTCCTGCGCGGCATTTGGAGGTCCCTGTTTTGGAGATCCACCAGGTTCGCTATTTCCTCGCATTGGCGGATACTCTGAACTTCACGAAGGCGGCCGAGCAGTGCAACGTCAGCCAACCCGCACTGACGCGAGCGATTCAACTGCTCGAACGCGAGCTCGGTGGGTTGCTATTTCACCGCGAACGGGCCAATACGCACCTGACCGAGCTCGGGCGCATGGTACAGCCTTTCATGCGGCAGTCCTTCGAAGCGGCTCAGCGAACCAAACTTCTCGCTGAAGAATTCGCCAAGGCAAAGAAGAAGACGCTGAAGGTCGGCATCATGTGCACAATCGCTCCCGATCAGATGATAGATCTCATTACCGCGATGCAATCACGCCACCCCGATGTCGAGTTGCAGCTGTGTGACGCCAATGCCTGGGACCTCGAGAAGCAGCTGCTCGACGGTCGGCTGGAGATCGCCATCTACTGTTTACCCGGCAAGGAGCCTCACGAGCGCACGCACGTCATGCCATTGTTCCGCGAGCAGATCGTCATCGCCATCAACCTTAGGCACCGTCTGGCCAACCAAGCTGCAATCCGGGTCCGAGAGCTCGACGGCGAGTGTTACATTCATCGGGGGAATTGCGAGTTCGCCGGCTATGCGGACCCGGTCTTCACGGCTCAAAACGTCAAATGCAAGGCGGCGTACTGGAGCGATCGGGACGATTGGACGCTCGCCATGGTGGCTGCCGGCGTCGGTTGGGCGTTCATGCCAGAGAATTCCGTGACGCACCCGGAAGTGGTGGGCATCCCGCTGACGGAGCCCGAGTTCTGGCGCGTCGTCAATCTGGTCTCGGTGCGCGGGCGCGAACACGCGGCTCCCGTCGGCGCATTCCTTCGCGAAGCAATGCGGCACAAGTGGTTTGGCAAGAAGGCGATCTCAATCGAGCCCACGACGGCAGCGTTATCCGAGACGAGCGCGGACTAGTGCATCACCCACATATCTAGCTCGCGAACATAGTGAACCCGAACGCGACAATCGCGGCCGCGGTCTCACGGGCTTAACCGGCTGAGCACCGGTGACCAATGAGGCGCTGGCCGATGCGTCGGCGCCTGCCTATCGATTGGCAAGGACGACGTATAGAACCTATAAAGTGAAAGTCCGCACGGTGGCTCATCGTGCTCCGTGTCACTTGATCACCTCGGGGGGCCTCTTGATCGTCACGGCATTTCCGCGCGCGGTTCGCACTATCGAGCACACGCTGATACCGCTGAAAGACGGGACAACACTGGCCGCCCGCATTTGGTTGCCGCAAGACGCCGAGCAGAGCCCAGTGCCAGCGATCCTGGAGTATCTGCCCTACCGCAAGCGCGACGGTACTTATGAACGCGACTCGATGACGTATCCCTATCTCGCCGGTCATGGGTATGCAGGCGTGCGCGTCGATATAAGAGGCAGTGGCGACTCGAGCGGCCTGCTTTTCGACGAATATACGAAGCAAGAGCAGGATGATGCCCTGGAAGTCATCGCCTGGCTGGCGGCGCAGCCCTGGTGCAGTGGCGCCGTGGGCATGATGGGCATTTCATGGGGTGGATTCAACGGACTTCAGGTTGCAGCACGCCGCCCGCCGGCGTTGAAGGCGATCGTGACTCTCTGTTCGACCGATGATCGCTATGCCGATGACGTGCACTACATGGGGGGCGCGCTTCTTACAGCGGGAGTCGGATGGGCTTCGTTCTTTTTCCGCATTATGTGTCACCCACCCGACCCGCTGCTGGTCGGAGATGGATGGCGCGAAATGTGGCTGAAGCGTATGGAGAACGTTCCGCTGTTCCTCGATCTCTGGATGCAGCACCAGAGACGCGACGGCTATTGGCGGCACGGGTCGGTGTGCGAGGACTACGATGCGATCCAATGCCCCGTGTACGCCGTCGGGGGCTGGACCGATGGCTACAAAAACGCGATTCCCCGTCTTCTCGAGCGACTGAGTGTTCCCCGCAAGGGCCTTATCGGGCCTTGGGCACACGCATATCCGCATTTTGCGCTGCCGGGGCCGCAGATTGGTTTTCTCCAGGAGAGCCTGCGCTGGTGGGATCACTGGCTCAAAGGCATCGATACCGGTTTGATGGATGAGCCGATGCTTCGCGCCTGGATGACCGAGAGTATGACGCCCGCGCCCTACCACGAGACATTGCCTGGTCGGTGGATTTCAGAAACGTCTTGGCCACCTGCGGGAACCGCGCCGCGTCGCTTGTTTCTGACAGACCGCGGATTGCTCGTCGAGGACACGCCTCTTACGCCTCTTGCATTGTGCTCGTCACAGACCGTGGGAAAGCAAGCGGGAGAGTGGTGTCCCTTCGGTACCGCATCCGATCAAGCAGGCGATCAACAAGAAGACGACCTACGTTCCCTGGTCTTCGAGACACCCCCGCTTGATGCCTCGATCGAGATCCTGGGCGCGGCGATTGTCACCATCGACCTCGTGTCGGATCGACCGATCGCAAATCTGATAGCTCGGCTGTGCGATGTGCGTCCCTCGGGAGAGTCGCTTCGTGTCAGTTACGGTGTGCTCAATCTCACTCATCGCGACGGCCACGAATGGCCCTCGCCGCTCCAGGTGGGCCAGCTCTACCGAGTTCGCATTCAGCTCAACGACGCGGCCTCGGTGTTTCCGGCCGGTCATAAGATAAGGCTCGCCCTGTCAACCACCTATTGGCCGATGATCTGGCCGAGCCCCGAAAAAGCCACGTTGACGATCGTGGCGGGCACGCTCGATCTCCCGCTGCGCCCGGCTCAAGCGCTTGACCAGGTACGACCGTTGCCTGAGCCTGTGGTGGCACCTCCGGAGAAACCCACGCGCGTCCGACCCGGCGTCGCGCGAATCGACCGCCTCAACCTTGAACTTGGAACCGAAGGCAAGTTCCGGTTCCACATCGACGAGGATGATCCACTGAGTGCTATGGTCGAGACCGAACGGACCCAGACAATCTCGCGCGATGCCTGGCGAATCCGGATCGAGACCCGGATTCGGCTGTCATGTACGCGCGATGCCTTCCTGCTGCAGGCAGACCTGCGCGCGTGGGAGGGAGCTAGCGAAGTGTGTTACCGCGAATGGACCCGCTCCATCCCTCGCGATTTCTTGTGAAACCTGTGCCGGTGCAGCGAAATGCCGAGGCTACTTCGCTTGCTTCGCCAGCGCCTCCAGGCGATCAGCCAGACGATTGAGCCCCCATTCTCGCGTCAGAAAGGCGGCTTTGTCCCAGGTCGGCTTTTGATTCCTGAGCGGCGGAAGTGGCGCCGATTTGTCCATCGTCGCGATCGAGCGGTAGAGGCGCAGCTCGTCCGCTTGCGTCGCAAAGCGGCCGTCCCTAAGCGCCGCTTCGAGGCTCCCATATTTGCGCAACAGCGCGGCCGCGCCCTTGGGTCCCACGCCCCTCGCTCCCGGTATTTTGTCCGAGGGATCGCCGCGAAGAGCGATGAAGTCGGGGACCTGGCGGGGATCGACACCATAGCGCTCGCGCACTCCCGCGGGTCCGATGCGGGCCATCACGCCGCCGCCCAGGGGCTGGAGGATCGTGGTCTTCCGCGAGGCGAGCTGAAAACTGTCGCGATCGCCGGTCGCGACGATGATAGTACCGCCCCGGCGTTCTTCTCGAGCGACGGCTGCGGCGAGAAAATCGTCGGCCTCGTAGCCCGGAACCTTGGCGCAGGCGAAGCCGCACGCGGCGACGAACCGAGGCAGGATCTCGAGCTGCTCGCAGAGCTCGTCATCGAAATCGCGCCCGGCCTGATATTCCTCGAAAGCCTCGTGTCGATAGGTCGGAGCGTCGAGAGTGTCCCACCCCACAAGGACGGCGCGAGGCCGTTCATCTTGGTAAAGGCGTAACAGAATGTTCGCGAATCCGACAATCGCTCCAGCGCCCTTGTTGCCTCGGCGTCGGATCGTTTTCGGAAGTGCGTGATAGGCGCGATGCGCAAAGGAATCGCCATCGACAGCAAGCAGTGGTCGGGTCACGCGCGCCCCTCGAAGTCAAAAGTCAAGCTGGTGGCACCGCGATCATATCGTATGTTAGTTCTTTGCGGCCTGCGGTGCATTGTGAAGCGTGAACGCCCACCGAATGAGTGATCATGACACCATGATATTAGCAATTACCTTCAAGCCAACGGATGCGGAGCGGCGCATTGTTGCGGAGGTCGTCGGCGACCTTGCGGAAGCCTGTTATCTCACGGATTTTGATGAGTCCGGACGGCGGGACATTTTGAGCCGCGCGGACGTTGTCTTGGCGAGAAACACGGGCAAGGAGCTCCGCCCGGAGGAATTGAAGCTTGTCGGCAAGGCGCGGCTAATTCAGTTCCTTAGCGCGGGCCTCGACCATATTCCGGTCTCGCAGTTGCCGGGAAATGTGCCGATCGCGAAGAACGCAGGGGCCTACGCCGATCCCATGGCCGAGCACGCGCTCGCCATGGCTTTGGCGGCTGCGAAGCGGCTACTGATCGAGCATCGGAATCTCTTGCGCGGCGAGTTCAACCAATTCACGCCGAATAAAATGCTGCATGGGCGAATCTGCGGCATTTTCGGGTTCGGCGGTATCGGTGCCGCGACCGCGCGCCTGATGCGGTGCGTGGGCATGCGCATCCACGCGGTCAACCGGCGGGGTGCGACCGATGAGAGGGTGGATTGGATCGGCACTCCGGATCGGCTCGACGAACTGGTGGCCGTCAGCGACGTTCTGATCATCAGCGCCCCATTGACGAGCGCTACGCAGCGAGCGATCGGGCAGCGCCAACTTTCTCTCATGAAGGATGATGCGATTCTCATCAACTTGGCGCGCGGTGAGATCGTCGATGAGGATGCGTTGTACGAGCACCTGAAAGCCAAGCCACGATTCACGGCATGTCTCGATGCATGGTGGATCGAGCCCGTCCGGCACGGCGAATTCCGCATGAACAGGCCATTCCTGGAGCTGCCGAACGTAATCGGCTCGCCCCATAATTCCGCATCGGTCGCGGATGCTTCTGCCGTTGCCCTGCGGTACGGACTCGCGAATTGCCGTCGCGCTTTAATGGGCGAAGCGCCGCTCAACCCGCTCAAGCCGGACGAAAGGATGCGCTGAGGCCGGCATCCCGCCACTGGGGCCCTCGAGAATCAAATCAGGCTCATGCGGACTCCGCCCTTGTGGCCATTCCGCTGAATTCGGACTATAGGGGTGCAACTCGAGAGGTTGATCGTCCAGCCGCCATTCATGAAGATCAGGCCTACATTATCGATCTTGTCCGTTTAGGGGATGCCGTCCAATGGAGTTGCGCTTATGACCGCTCCCCCTGCTGGAGTTGAATCGGGCGTGGTTCCACAGCCTGTATTGGCGCCGCTCACACGCGCTGCGATCTTCCTTGTCGTGACCATAAACCCGGACCCGAACAACCGAACCGCCGTGCGGTCGTTCTGCGCAGACCTCGCGGCATTCACTCGCGCGGTTGATTTTCGTGACCTCGAGGCCCGCCTCTCATGCGTGATGGGGGTCGGTTCAGACGCGTGGGACCGACTGTTCGGGGACCCGCGCCCGGCCGAACTCCATCCGTTCCGGGAGATTGAAGCCGGATCGCGCCATGCGGTTTCAACTCCGGGGGACCTGCTGTTCCACATCCGTGCGAAGCGGATGGACCTCTGTTTCGAGTTGGCGACGCAGATCATGGCGCGTCTCGGCAACGCGGTCTCGGCGGTCGACGAAGTGCACGGCTTTCGGTACTTCGATGCCCGCGACCTCCTGGGGTTTGTCGATGGCACCGAGAATCCGCGTGGCGAGGCGGCGACCGAGGCCGTGCTGATCGGCGAGGAGGATGCTGCGTTCGCCGGCGGCAGCTACGTGATCGTGCAGAAATATCTGCACGACATGGACGGCTGGAACGCGCTCTCAACGGAGGCGCAGGAGCGCATCATCGGACGCACCAAGCTGTCTGATGTCGAACTGGACGACTCGATAAAGCCGAGCTCTGCGCACAACGCGCTCACCACCATAACCGAGAACGGCAAGGAGTTTGAGATCCTGCGCGACAACATGCCCTTTGGCCGAGCCGGCAGCGGAGAATTCGGCACCTATTTCATCGGCTATTGCCGCACCCCGCGGGTGACGGAGCAGATGATCGAGAACATGTTCGTCGGACGCCCGCCCGGCAACTATGACCGGTTGCTCGACTTCAGCCGCGCGGTGACCGGAACCCTGTTCTTCGTGCCCTCTGCGACGTTCCTGGAATCCGTGAACGACGACAATCCCACGGCGGCGATCCCCACCCCGTCAACGGTCGAACCCTCACTGTCCACGGCCTCGGCGCCCGATGGTTCGCTCGGAATTGGCTCCCTCAAAGGAGAAAACCGGCATGAATAACCTTCACCGCGAGCTTGCACCGATTTCCGATGCGGCGTGGGCGGATATCGAAGAGGAGACCACACGCACGCTGAGGCGTTATCTTGCGGGACGGCGCGTGGTCGACGTCCAGGGGTCCGGCGGCATCGGCCTATCCGCGGTCGGCACCGGCCACCTCAAGGTGATCGCCGAGCCCGGCGACGGCATCCTCGCCCGCCAGCGTGAGGTCAAGGCGCTGGTCGAGATTCGAGTCCCGTTCGAGCTCGATCGCCAGCAGATCGATGACGTGGACCGCGGTTCGAGCGACTCCGACTGGCAGCCGGCGAAGGACGCTGCGAGGAAGATCGCCTTCGTCGAGGATCGTGCCATTTTCGAGGGCTATGCCGCGGCGGACATCGGTGGCATTCGGCGGGGCACCAGCAATCCGATCACGCGACTGCCAGCCGACGTGCGCCAATACCCGGACGCCATTGCGCAGGCCTTGAGACAGTTGCGTCTCGTCGGCGTCAATGGGCCTTACTCGGTCTTGCTTGGTGCAGACGCCTATACGGCGCTCTCCGAGACCAGCGACAACGGGTACCCGGTGCTGGAGCACGTCAGAAAGCTCGTCAAGGATGAGATCATTTGGGCCCCGGCCATCGCCGGCGCTTTCGTACTTACCACGCGCGGCGGCGATTTTGCCCTGCACATCGGCCAGGACGTTTCGATCGGCTACCTAAGCCACACCGCCAACGCCGTGCGCCTCTACCTCCAGGAATCGTTCACCTTTCTTTTGCTGACCACCGAAGCCGCCGTTGCGCTGGCGCCTCCCGGCAAGAAGTAGGATGCCTTGCTGGTGAGGGACGAGATTTGCATCCGCCGCACGCGGTCGCTGAGCTCATGAAGCAAATAAATCAAACGGCAGCCGTGGTGGGTGCGGGAGATTACATAGGGGCCGCGATCGTCAAGAGGTTCGCCGCCGAGGGTTTCACCGTTTTCGCGGGACGGCGGAATGGCGAGAAACTGGCGCCGCTCGTCGACGAGGTCGAAGCGGCGGGCGGCAAGGTCATGGGCCGCTCGCTCGACGCGCGCAAGGAAGAGGAGATTTGCTCATTTCTCCAGGACGCGGACCGGTTTGCGCCCCTTGAGGTTTGTATCTTCAACGTTGGCGCGAACGTGAATTTTCCGCTCACGGAGACCAGCGAGCGGGTCTTCCGCAAGGTTTGGGAGATGGCTTGCTACGCTGGTTTTCTGACCGGTCGTGAGGCTGCACGGCTGATGCTGCAACGCGGACGCGGCAGCATCTTCTTTACCGGCGCCACGGCGAGCCTGCGCGGCGGAGCCGGCTATGCGGCCTTCGCCAGCGCCAAGTTCGGTCTTCGGGCAGTGGCGCAGAGTGCCGCGCGCGAGCTCGGTCCCAGGAACATCCACGTCGCCCATTTGATTATCGACGCTGGGGTCGACACCCCCTGGGTTCGCGAGCGGATTAGGGAACGCGAAGGCGCCGAGGCTCTTAAAGATCTCGACCCCGGTCGGCTAATGCGACCGGTTTCCGTCGCGGATGCTTATTGGCAGATCTATCAAGAGCCCGGGATGCCTGGTCGTTCGAGCGCGAGATTCGTCCCTTCGGCGAAAGATGGTGAGGCATGGAGAGTATCGAATTTCATTTCGATTTCGGCAGCCCGAACGCGTATTTGGCACATTTGGTAATCCCCGAGATCGAGCGTCGAACGGGAGCAAAGTTCGAATATGTACCGATCCTGCTCGGTGGTGTGTTTCGACTCACGGGCAACCGATCGCCCATGGAAAGCTTCGCCGGAATCAAGAACAAACTCGAATATGAACGCCTGGAAATGGCGAGATTCATCAAGCGGCATGGCATAACCAGCTTCCGGCCCAACCCGCATTTCCCCGTCAACACGTTGGCCCTCATGCGGGGAGCGATCGCCGCGCAAATGATCGGCGTGTTCGAGCGTTACGTCGACGAAATTTATCGGCATATGTGGTCGGAGCCTAAGAAGCTGGACGACCCCGCGGTCTTCAGAGCGGCGCTGACGGAATCAGGTTTCGACGCGGATCGGTTTGGCGAATTGGTGCAGAGCGCAGACGTCAAGGCGCGATTGATCGATAACACGGAGCGCTCGGTCCAGCGCGGCACGTTCGGCTCGCCGACTTTCTTCGTCGGCAACGAGATATTCTTCGGTAAGGACCGGCTTAGGGATGTCGAGGAATTGATCGTGGCGACACGGTAGGGGGCCGGCCACCACGCGGGTGGCGATCCCGTTGTCACGTGTTCGATGAACGACCGAAAAAGCTAAAAATTATAAATATTTCCAATGGAGTAACGATTGACAAGAACCGCGTGCGGGCTCACGCTCTCAGCCATGTGGAAACACGCGCTTGCCATATACAAACGTCTTCCGCCGCGATTCTTCGGCACGCTCGAAACATACCGGTACCGGCCTCTAAACACGCGTTGGCTCGCTGCTTCGATTGAGCCTGGGGCTCGTCTGGTTCGCATCGGCGATGCGAACCTAGTGTGGACGACACCGTCAAGTTATCGTGCGCGCCTCGTGGCGGGAGACAGCAGCCACTTCGCGCGGAATTTCTGAGGACCAAAAGTGCTCAGGGACTTTGGTGGATGGTTCAGCACCAAGGTCCCTGAGCCATCGATCACCCGTCAGGGACCGTCGAGGCTCTGTCTGGCGTGATCGCGCCGAGCATCGGACCCAATGGTTAATTTAGCGTGACATCGCCGCTTTCCATCACCGGTGAAAACACCCGGTCGACCTGGACATCGACAACGGCAGCCTGATGCAGCGGTCAGGCCGCTCTAAAGGCCCTCACAGTTTTGCGTCGGTGGCTCTTTCTCCGTGTCTTCTGCCGCACCTTTCCACGCTTTTCGTGCTTCAGCACTGTTTCTTCCTGTTGAACCGCCAGCGCATCGAAGTGTGCGGCGACCTCCAACAGCTCGAAAATGGCTGCTTGGCCTTCTGGTCCCACCGCGAGTTGTCGGTATTGCGCTGCCTTCTCCCGAAGTGTCCCTGCGTCATCGTTCATGCCAGCCCCACACCACCACTCGTACCAGTCAGCGTAAGGTAGGCAGGTTTGCATCGGAACACCGTGTGGCTTTATTGAGTGCTTCCCCTGGAAGACGGCCCTCTTCCACCGCAAGGTCTCACGCCCCCGCGTCGCCGCAACTGGCGGCAGCTTCTAGCATCGGGCACGTCAGACCAACGTCGCCGGCCCAAGGCGGACATCGACTGGGGTTTGCAGCGAAGAGCAACTGATCACATCGCGAGCCGCTCAATCCCGCCGAGCTTAATGAGATCGGCCAATGCTTCCCATACTACAAGGTCCCAGTAGTCGGCTGTATCCACATCGATCTTGCCCGTATCGTCGAGCCTTTCGCGGATACTTTCTCGCACTCCGTAGAGGAGCCGTATCAGAGCGCCCGAGAGCGACTCTGAAGGGCCGAGCAAGATCGCCTCGGCCTGATCATATTGAGAATGGATCGGCCCATCCTCGAGGCCGGCCTCTACCTCGTTAATGTACGCTGCCGAGAGCCGCTCAAAGGTGCACCAAGCATTGACGAGATAGCGCTCGCCCCCGATGCTCATGAGGAGCTCAGGACCTGCCGTTTCCAGTAGCATCTCAATGACGCGGTTTCGACGGACGCGGGTGCGAAGCAAGTCATCCGCACGGAGACGGTCTGTCATGGCGCGATCCCCATCGCAACACGGTCACCCGAAGTTTACGGGCGACGCCGACGCCACTAACACAAGGTCGGTGAAGGGTGACGCCTCACGCTGCGCAGTGAAACGTCACCCGATCATCCAAATAGCTGGCCAGTCCGTTTAATGCGCCGGGAAGCCTGGCCCAAATACCGCGTACAACTGGAACGACTGTACGCCGCTGGGATAGGTCGTGCCCTGTATGTTGATGAAACATGCGGACATTGAACCGCCACAGCCACTGGGTGGAAGGGCGGGGTCATTGATCTGGATCGAGAGCGCGCCGACGTTGTTGATGTCGGTCTCGGCGAAGTCGAAACCGGCGGCGATTTTATCCATCTGCTGATCGGTGAGCGGTTGCGGTTGTCCTGCCAGCGACATGCCGGCGAGGAATGGCAGCACCGCAAGGCCAAGAGCGAACTTCTTCATGTATTCCTCCTATCAGGGCAGTGTCGCGGCGGAATCCGAGTGGGCTGCGACCGCCGCCTGGAACAGTGCGGAGCTGGCCGCGGCCTCTGAAAACGCGCCGGCGAAAGCAATGCCGGGGGTCGTCGTCGTGGTTCCGTCGGGATTGGTGACCTTGGTAGTAGTCACGGCATTGGTTGCGGTTTGCGTCGCCGTGAAGGTCAGGAGGTCGCCGAGCGCGAGGGCTGCGGCGTTCGCTGTCGCGGCGGCGCCGGCGGTGACACCGTCCATCTGGTTGTCAGTGAGCGGCTGCCCCGCCTGAGCGGTGCCGGCGAGCGCGAGGAGCGACGCGCCCACGAGCAGAGAGCAGAACTTCATCGTCATGGCTCGATATCCTCCAAGGTTAAGTTGGGGGTAGCGCTGGATTCGACAATCCGATCGGGAACGTGGGCAGGCTGCTCGTCGCGCTCGATGCCGACTGCGCACCCGAGATCGATTTGTACAGGGTCATTGTTACCTCGCCGCCGGGCACCGTCGCGGTCCGCGGGTTGCCTGATGAGTCTGTAACCACGCTGACCTGTGCCACGGTCGCCGTCACCGAGGCGACGATCTTTCCGAGTGCCTGCGCATCGGCGGTGGAGAACGCCGCGAAGCCGGCGGTCACTCCGTCCATCTGATTGTCGGTGAGCGGCTGGGCTGCCATGGCAGTGCCGGCCATAAGCGGCACCACGCCCAACGCAAGAAGAACTTTCCGCATGCCATCCTCCTTACTGTCGGTTCACCAGCTCGGGACCATCCCGGGCTGGTCGCAGTAGCCTGTTTGCAGACGCACCGCCGCGTGCACTGACGCAGGTGCCGCGTCGGTGTTTTCCCGAGAGCTACAACTCGGGAATAAATCGCTGTAGAGAGCCGTGAGCTCACACCGGCGTGTCAGGCCGAATGCGTTTCAGAGCACCGCCGCAGGCAAATGCCACCGCCGGCGGCAACGCTGCCGCCGCGGCTGACAAACGCCCTTATCCTGTACTGCTGAACCTTGTGCTGCTGACATTTTTCCCGCCCAAACTCGGGGTGTCCGCTCACAACGCTTGCCCAAAAACGGTACGCTACGATCCGGACCCGTCACAAAGGCGCATTAGTCGTAGTCAGCGGTAATCAAGATGTATGGCAGCCGAATTGGGGGGTCAGGGCGTACTTTCTTGTGCTTTCCGGAGGTTGCGTCGATTGCGGGGCTCCGCCGAAGTCCAGACGCAATCGACCACAAGAGGTACCTCTTCTCTAATCTGTTCGGAGCAGCACTACTCAAAAAGCATCCGCGCTGGTCTCGGAAAATTCCATCAGCGATGGGATTGGGTCGATTGAGCGCAAGCAAGATCGTCGGTGAATGAGCGGCAAAATACAGAATAATATCAGGATGATGTGATGGCGCGAGGTCGGGCGTTGTTTCAGCCGATAGCCAAACGGCGACCCACCACCTTTGCGCCGCAAAGGAAACCATTGCATCGTACGGCGGGTCCCGTCGGCATCAACGAGACGCTTGCCGGAGGTACCAATTTCTTGCCGGCCATCCCGCGCCAGTAGGTACGAGTGGGGGAGCCGCGCACGGTGGTCGGGACCGGGCGGGCGGGGTCGCCGACGATGCCCGGAAATGGCACAATCGCGACACGCGGCGGCGGCGCACCAAATATCTGCGTTCGGCGTTAAGACAGACCCAGAGCGAAGATCCCTCCGACCAGCGTCGATGACCCCCAAACCGGACTTAAGCGCCCGATTTGGCTATGACGCGCAGCATGGCCCCGAAACGCTTGCGCTCGGTTTTCCGAGGTGCTGTTCTCTGAGTGTCGGAGCAGCGACGCCGGCAGCATTGATGCACCGGAGGGTGATCGCATGAAAATCCAAGCTGTCGAGGCGATTTATCTGCGCTTACCGAAGATCGCAGCGCGCACGGACAGTTCCCAAGATGCCCTGATCGTCAAGGTGACAACCGACAGCGGCATCATCGGCTGGGGCGAGGTCGATGGCTGTCCGACAGTCGCGAAAGCGATCATAGAGGCGCCTTATTCACACACGCTGGTGACCGGCCTACGCGAGTTGCTCATCGGCGAAGATCCGCTCGACGTGACGCGGCTCTGGAAGAAAATGTACGATCACACGCTCTATTATGGCCGCGAGGGCGCGGTGATTCAGGCGATGGCCGGCATCGACATCGCGCTCTGGGACATCAAAGGAAAGGCGCTGGGTCAGCCGATCCACCAACTCCTCGGAGGTGCCTTTCGCGACCGCGTCCGCGTTTACGCCAGCAACATGTTTCAATTCACGCCGGAGGCGACCGCGGCGCGCGCGAAGAAGGCCGTGGATGAAGGGTATACGGCAGTCAAATTCGGGTGGGAACCTTTTGGCCGCGACCCCCAAACCGATCTGCGCTTTCTTGAGGCAATCCGCCGTGCAACCGGCGACGCAATTGACGTCATGCTGGACGTAGGATTGATCTGGGACGCAAAAACAACGATCCGGCGGGCACGGCTGTTCGAGACGTTCCGCCTCGCCTGGATCGAGGAGCCGCTGCATCCCGACGATCTCGACGGCTACGCACGCGTCGCCCGCGCGGTTGAGACGCCGATCGCCGCGGGCGAAGAGGAGTGTACCGTCGCGGGCTTTACCCGTCTCATGGACATCGGCAAGGTTGACGTCGTGCAGGTCGACTTGACGCGCTGTGGCTTTACCCAGGCGATGCGCATCGCGAGTTTGGCGCAGCAACGGGGCCTTCCCTGCGTCAACCACAACTTTACTACCGACATCAACGCAGCCGCCTCGCTGCATTTTCTCGCGGCGATTCCCAACGCCTTCATCATGGAATATTGCGTCGAACCCAGCGAGATCTCGCGGAACCTCGCCCGTAACCCGATCAAGATCGAAGGCGGCATCGCGAGGGTTCCGAGCGAGCCTGGCCTCGGCGTCGAGCCTAATCCCGAGATCATCGACAAGTATCTTGCGCGCAGTTAACGCGAGCCGACCGCGATAACGGCGGATTTCCTGCGTCGACGATCATCGGTGCATCCGCGCTCGGAGGCACGCCCCGACCCGCTGTTCCCCCCAAAACGCCCATGCTATCGTGGCCGTCTCTCGATGAGTGCCGACGCATCTTCGCCGCTTGCAGCGGATCGCAAGGGGCGTGACTAGACGGGAAGACGTCCGCGCCAAACCGCGCGGCTCGCAACCAAAAATGCAGGAGGAATGAGCCATGAAAGTCGCATCATGCTTTGCTCTCGTTTTCGGGCTCGCGGGTTCACTCGTCGTTTTCGCGGCGCGCGCGGAAGACCCGCAATTCTTCAACGAATCGCAGCCTATGTTCGACAATTGCGGCGATCCCTCGCTGAAGAAGGCACAGACCGAGGGCATCACGCTCGGCTTCTCGAACAATCCGCCGGAGGCCTGGCTCGACGAGACGACCAAACAGCCGAACGGCATCGACTGGGATATCAACAAGGCCGCACTCGACTGGATGGGTGTCAAGACGATCAAAGTCGAATGGATGCCTTGGGAATCGCAGATACCGGCGCTGCTCTCGAAACGCACCGATGTGATCGCCGGCAATATCCACCACACGGCCGAGCGCGACAAAGTCATCAGCTTCTCGGGTCCCGCCTACTGGTACGGGCCCGTGATCGTCGTCGCCAAGGGCAATCCTCTCGGCGTCAAATCCTATGATGACCTGAAGGGCAAGACCGTGGGCGCGATTTCAGGCTCCGCGGCGGAATTCTACCTTCGCAAGATCGGTGTCACACCGACGCCCTTCAAGGCCGAGATCGAGGAGCTGCAAAGCCTCAATCAGGGGCGGCTTCAGGCGGTCCTCGAGGACGACCTCGTGTATCTCGAGTTCGTCAAGTCGAACCCCACCAACAATCTCGAACCGCTCTGGGCGATTGCGGCGCCAGCCGACATCATCAATGGTGGCGGTTATGGCATGGCGCGTTATGCGATGCGCAAGGAGGACTGCACGTTGCGCTCGGCCTATACGCAGGCGCTCGCGGAGATGCGCGCCAACGGCCAGGTGAGCTATATCTTGAAAAAATACGGTCTCTCGGACCGCAACCTCGTCCTGTACAAACTCAACCCATAACGGAGCACGCGGCACGCGGGGCGCGTCTTGCGCCCCGCATGCCGTACAATCATGGAAATCTTCAACCCCGAAATTGCGGTCGCGAACATCGGACCGCTGCTGGCGGGGCTGCTGATGACGATTGAGCTCACGCTCGTCGTCATTTCGCTAAGCCTCGTTTTCGCGCTCGTTGTGGCGCTTGCGGGAATGTCGCGCGTCACGCCCCTGCGCTGGCTCGTGATCAGCTACATCGAGGTGATTCGAGGAACACCTCTGCTGCTCCAGCTCGTCTACGTGTACTACGTCCTGCCCGAAATCGGCATTCGCCTCAATTCGTTCATCGCCGGCGTGATCGCGCTTACTCTCAACTATTCCGCCTACATCTCGGAGGTTTACCGGGGCGGCATACAAGCGATCGGGAGCGGGCAGCATGATGCCGCCGCTGCGCTCGGAATGGGACGCTGGACTGCAATGCGGCTCATCATCCTGCCGCAGGCAATCCGCATCGTCGTGCCGACACTCGGGAACTATTTCATCTCGCTGTTCAAGGATACCGCGCTCTGCTCGGTCGTGAGCATTCAAGAGGTGGTGTTCACCGCGCAAATCCTCGCATCGCGGAATTTCCAGTACTTCACGCTCTATACCGTGGTCGGCATCATGTATTTCGTCGTGAGTTTCCCGGCGGCGCGTCTCGTCGGGTATCTCGAACGTTTGACGAAGCGAGATTTCCGGGCTCGGGTCGCTCAGTTTCCAGGTTCACCGGACAAAGCAACAGGAGCGTCGTGACGAACAAACTTTCGTGCTTGCATCTTGCTCCTCCCGCTCGCGAGCCGGGGCCAAGACTAACGAATGATCAACGCCGGAGGACGTCGTCGCGGAACCGCTTCATCGCATCGAGCATCTCCTTCGCCGTGGCGCCGCCGAATCCGAAATCGATGTGCGACACGCCGAGTTCGCCGAGGTCGTGGAGGTCGCCGGCGATCTCCCCCGCTCCGCCCGAAAACAACCGCCGCTCGCCGTCGCCTGCCTTCGCGGGCAGAGCCTTGCCATATCCGGCCACACGATAGGTGAGCCCGATGCTCTTGGGATCGCGGCCGTTGTCGCTCGCGACTTTGCGCAGCCGGGCGATACCCGCGCGGTAGCGGGCAAGGCTATCGAGCGGATGCGCGGGGTTTGTGCCGATTGGATACCACGCGTCGCCGAGCCGCGCGGTGCGGCGCAAGGCGGGCCCGCTTTCGCCGCCCACCCAGATCGCCGGGCCAGGCTTCTGCACCGGCTTCGGCTCGAAGATGATATTGCTGAACTTGACGTACTCGCCGGCGAAGCGCGGATCGTCGTCGGTCCAGAGCGTGCGGAACGCCTGCAGGTATTCGTCCGTCACCGCACCGCGAGCGGCGAAGGGCGGGGTTCCGATGGCCTCGAACTCCTCCTTGAGCCAGCCCGCACCGATGCCGACGATCAGACGGCCACCGGAGAGCACATCGATCGTGGACAATATCTTTGCGGTCAACACGGCCGGCCGGTGCGGCACCACCATCACGGAGGTGACCAGCTTGAGGCGCGAGGTCTTGGCCGCGATGAAGGCCAGCTCGGTCAGCTGCTCGTGACGCGCGCGTCTCGGGCCTTGCGGAAACTCGCCAGTCTCGGAATAGGGATACTTTTCGCTGATCGACACGGGAATGACGACGTGATCGCTGAAGGTGGCAAAGTCGAACCCCATCGCCTCACCCTCGACGCAGATCTTGAAGAGGGCCTCAGGCTCTGCGAGCGGCCCTGCTGATGGTGCATTGAAGCCAATCTCCATGGTTCCTCCGTGCTCTCAGGGGAAAGGTGGGGCCAACGGCGGACTCTACATTCTCCGCGCGTTGGAACGGACCGCCCGCAGCGCAGGCAGCAGCTCGTCCGAAATTAAGCGCATGCTCGCGAGTGAGGCGGACAACGGCATTGCCGCCCAGTGCGTTCGGATGATGATATGATTCACGCCAAACTCGTCCCAGTAAGGCTTGAGCTCGGCGTAGCAATCTTCGGGCGAACCCAGGACGAACCGACCCTTGATGAGCTCATCAAGCGGACGGTTGAAGTTGGTATCATCGGGCATGACTTTGTCCTGTCCCCACTTGGCATAGTCGCGGTATTTCCCCAGCAAGGAGGGGCCGGCCAATTCCAACGCCGTAGCCCGATCCTTCGCGCAGTAAACCTCCTTGATGACCGGCATCTCCCGCGGCGCTGCCTTTCCGATGCTGGTCAGCTCCGCTCGGTAGATAGCCATCTGCCGCCGGATCGTGTCGAGAGTCGCATGCGGATTGACGAACCAGGCATCCGCCAATCGAGCGGCTCGCTTTACGGCCGGGTCGTTGTTCGCCGCCATCCAAATCGGCGGCCGCGGCTTCTGCACTGGCCGGATGTTCATACGTACATTCTCGAGCCGGCAGCCCGGCCCATCGTAGGACACGCTGTCTTCGGTCCAAAGGCGCTGGATGAGGGTCAGATACTCCTCGAATCGCTTCACCCGTTCACCTTTCGGCACGCCGAACGCATCGAATTCGACATCCCGGTAGCCCAAGCCGACACCAAAGATAAAGTTGCCACGGGCAATGATATCCAGCGTCGCCATCGTTTCCGCCGTGTAGACGGGGTTATGCAGATTGAGCAGCAAAATGCCGCAGCCGATCGTCATCTCTCCGGCTTCTGCGGCCAGCCGCGCCAGGAACGGCACCTGCTGCAGCTGCTTGTTGTTGCCCTCATTGAGGTAGTGCTGCCCCGTCATGAGCGAATCCCATCCCCGGTCGCGGGCGAAGCGCACCATCGCGAACTGGTCGTCGAGAGCGCTCACCATGTCGGTCTCGAGAGTCTGCTGGTTGGTGATGAAGAGGCCGACTTTCATGCGACTCTCCTAGTTGGCGGGGCAGGGAACCATGCGATGATAATCACTCCGCCGCGCGTGGTCATCACTATCAGCGCGGCAGGCGTTTGACACCCTCCGCAACGAACTCCTCTTGAACCCGATTGATCTACCTTCATCTCTGGATATCATCAAAGTACGGTCAGACTTGAGCAGGAAAATGGTTCGTGCAACGGGCGCCTCGGCACGAGAGCGCTATCACGGGTTTCACTTGCCTGGGGCGCATCTGCCGCATGGACTTGTCACTTTCCCGCGCCGGTTGTTGCCGTGGACCGAGCCTTGGTTTCTGGCCTATGCCTGCCTCGGCGTCGTGCAAGGGGGCATGCTGCCCATGCTGCTGCCGCTTTCCGCCGGTGGATCGACACATGCGGGCACGATCGTCGGTGTGATGAATCTCGCCGGTCTCACCTCGCCGATCTGGGGTCATCTCGCTGATCGACGTCGGATCCATCGTCCGGTGCTGCTCGTGGGAATGCTGGCCGCGCTGGTGGCACTTCTGCTGATGCCAGTACAGCTTGGCCTGCCGCTTAAGTCAGCGCTGGCAGCGATCCTCGGCGTCGGCTTCGCAGCCGCGAACACAGTCGCGAACATGTTCATTGTCGAGGTGAGGCCGCGAGAAGAATGGGATGCCCGCATCGGCGCGTTGCAAGCGATCAGTGGGATAGGTCAAGTCGTCGGCCTGCTCCTTGCCGGATTTATTGGGGGACGATATGCGCTCGCCTTCGGGGTCGCGGCGGCGCTGGTCGCATCGGCGGTGCCGATCGCATGGCTGACACTGCGCGGCGTTCACGTCCCGGTTCCTCGCGACGCGGCGGTGGCACATCCGCCACTGGGCGGCGAGGGGTGGGTCGGCGCGCCGCAGCGGCATTTCCATCTTCCCACCTTGCAGGGGCTTGCAAGGCTGCTGCGTGAACTCGAAATGCCGTTCGCGCGGCTGCTGATGGTCTGGTTCGTGGCGTTCGTCGCGATCAGTGCGGTGTTGACGATGTTTCCGCTGGGGCTCATTCGGATGTTCGGCGTATCGACTGCGATACCTGCCACCACCTACGCTTTCGCGGCAGCCGGCAGCTTAGCGATCTACCCGTTGGCCGCGAGCATCGCCCAGCGGCGCGGCGCGCGGTTGGTTCTGCAAGCGGGCTTTGCGGTGCGCGCCGTCGCCATCGCCATCCTGACCGGCGCGTTCCTGTCGCCGATCTTTGGCCTGACGGTGGCGCTGAGCGGGTTTGTCATTCTGGTGCTCGCTTGGCCGCTGCTCGGAGTGAGTGGCACGGCGCTCGTCGCGGAGCTGGCACGCGGCGAGAAGGGAGAAGCACTCGGCTTGTTCAACGCCTCCTCCTCGCTCGCAGGCGCAGTAGGTGCGTTTCTCGGTGGATGGGTGATGGAGATGGCCGGTTACGGCACCGTCTGCGTGGCGGCAGCCCTCCTCGTCGGGCTCGCGACGCTCTGCTCGCGTGGCAGGAACGCAGCACCGGATGGCGCCTGAGGGCGGGACATTCGCGGCACGCGGGCGTGTTTGGGCCGCCCGCGTGCCTGACGTTCACCCAAGGCCCTGAGGAAGGATTCCGATGAACGCTGGAGCTGAACGTATCATCTCGACCGTCCACGAGCAGTACACCTCAAGGACTATGAACGCGCCGGCGGATTGGCGGCAGGCGACGTCGCGCTTTCGGTTCCGCTGGTCATCGATCAGCGAAACCTCGATGCGTGTATCGATATTCTTGGGGAAGCGGTCGCGGTCGCTCTGCCGTGAAAGGTGCGGTTCGACTCAGGCTTGGAGTGAAGCGCACTCTTGCTAAGCCTCAAGGCACTCTGGACTTTCTTCACTAACTAAGTAATCCTTTTTAACTTAACAATTGAATAGAATAGCGTGTGTCGCAACAACTGTACACACCTAGGAATATTCGATCATAGACTGGTTCGGGCTGCCGAACATTTTGGCGGTAGTGGAGGCACTAGTTGAGTCGGGAGCGGTCGTCGCGGGTCATGCGACGGGCCTTGTTGGCCACGACGGCGATCGCTTGCGTGATCCCGATCGCGACAAAGCCGGCATGGGCGCAACTTAAAGGCTTGCAGGTCCAGTCGGGCACGGCAGTGCTTTCGACGCCGGCCCCCATGTCCACGATCATCACGCAGAGCACGCCCAAGGCGATCCTGAACTGGCAGAGTTTCTCGATTCCGGGCGGGACAAGCGTCCAATTTGTGCAACCGTCCGCGGGCTCGGTCGCGCTCAACCGGGTTATTGGGCCATCCGCCAGCAACATCCAGGGCCAGCTCACGGCGAACGGCCAAGTTTGGTTGGTCAATGCCAACGGCGTGTTCTTCGGACCGGGGGCCCGCGTTGACGTGGCTGGGCTGATCGCCACCACGGCGGACATAAAGAACGCTGACTTCCTCGCGGGCAACTACAATTTCGGAACCCCTTCGCCCAATCCCAATGCCAGCGTCGTTAATCAGGGCGCGATCCGGATTGAATCCGGCGGCGTCGCCGCGCTCATGGGCGCAAGGGTCGATAATCAGGGGCTGGTCGAGGCGCAATTCGGTTCGGTGGTGTTAGCGGGCGGCAAGACCTTTACGGTCAGTCTCGCTGGAAACAGCCTCGTCTCCTTTGCGGTTGCATCGCCGGTGGATCAGACGCCAGCGGAGGCGAACGGCACGCCGGCCAAGGCGCTGGTGACCAATGAGGGAACGCTGAACGCCACCGGTGGGACAGTCATGCTGACCGCGCGCGCCGTGAAGAACGTGGTGGACAACGTCATCAACACGACCGGCATTGTCGAGGCACAGTCGGCGCGGCTGGTGAATGGCGAGATCGTGATCGACGGCGGCGGAGGCGGCGTCGCGGTTTCGGGCACGGTGGATGCCTCGGGAAAATCGGCCGGCCAGACCGGCGGCACGGTTTCGGTGTTGGGCGGCACGGTGTCGCTCACGAGTGGCGCCAACATCGATGTTTCGGGCGACCAAGGCGGCGGCACTGCCCTGGTTGGCGGCAATGTCCACGGCGCGGGACCGCAGCAAAACGCCCTGACGACGACGATTTCAGCCGGCGTAATGATCACCGCGAACGCGATCACGGCAGGGTCTGGCGGACAGGTCGCGATCTGGTCCGAGCAGCAGACGACCGTGGCTGGCACGATCACCGCAACGGGAGGTGCATCCGGCGGCAACGGTGGCTTCGTCGAGACCTCGAGCCGAGGCCTGCTTACGATCGCGCCCTCGGCCATTATCAACGTGGGAGCAACCGACGGCCTCGCGGGCACCTGGCTTCTCGATCCCCCCTCCGTGACGATCGGCAACGATTCCGGAGACGTATCCGCCTCCAGCATCACCGATGCGCTCGGGAACGGGAATGTGTTGATCGAAACGCAAAACGACGGTGGATCCGGTGACATCGTCGTCAACGTGCCATTGATGTACAGCAGCACGCATGACCTCTCGCTGCTCGCCGTCGGCAGCATTCACGCCAATGCGAGCATCCTCAACAGCGCCCAGGGCGCAGGGGGTGCGATCTATCTGGTCGCGGGATGGGACGGCAAGACTGGGGTCACTGCGGGTTCCCAGAGTGTCAACATACAGACACTTGAAACCACGCCGGGCTCCTACGGCGGAACCGCCAATGGGGGCGATGTCTTCATCAACTACGCGACGAGCAGGACCGCGGTCTCGGTTGGAAGCGCCTTCGGTCCGACGGTCGTCCTCGGCCACAATGTGACGGTACAGGGTGGCGGGACCGGCGTCGCCGGCTATTCGCCCGGCGATCGGGCGCAGATCGGTTTTGCGCCATTCAAAGCGGGCCAGAACACCGGCGGCGACATCACGGTGATCGGGACCGGGAATATCGCTCTAATCGGCGGTGAGCAAGCTGGCTCGCCGGCTCAGATCGGGCACGGGGCCCCCGGAACATTCTACAGTGCAACCAATGTGACGCTCGCGGGGAACATCACCGTGTCGGCGGCAGGCTCGGTGTTGCTGATGGGCGGATTCAATTTCCCCAACTCATTTGCGCAGATCGGCCATGGGGGCTCGCCAGGCGCGTTTAATGGCACTTACTCGAGCGGCAATTCAGTGACGCTCAGCGGCAACATCAACGTGACTGCCGGCGCGGGGATGAGTCTCATTGGCGGCGACCGTAGCTCGGACCTCAGCGATGAGGAGGGCGGCGGCGATAATTACGCTCAAATCGGCCATGGTGGGGCGCAGCTCGGCCAAAACGGGAGCTTTGTGAATTTCGTTGAGAGCGGCAACATCACTGTCGACGTGACGGGGACGCTGCTGCTTAGCGGAAACCTCGGTCATGCCGATAACATTGGAGAAGAGACACCGGGGCCCGGAGAACCGGAGGGGGACGAAGGGCGCGACTATGCCCAAATCGGTCACGGTGGCGCCCAATTTTTGGCGTCTGCTCATGTCTCGGGCATCGGCGAGAACATCGGCAACATCACCGTCACTGCGACGCAAGCGATCGATCTCGAGGGTGCGCCGAACGATTTCCTCTCCTACGCTCAGATCGGGCACGGCGGTTTGCAGGCCTTCTCCGGTACCAATAACGGCGCCGGGCGCGCAGATCTGGTCGAGAGTGGCAACATCACGATCGTCGTGGGCACCCCTAGCACCGCCGGCCAGCTAATTCTGCAAGGCGGCGGTGGGGCGTTGTCGTACGCGATGATCGGTCACGGCGGCTTGTTCGACCCTGGGAGCGGCACCAACGCCGAAATTACCGAAAGCGGCAATATCACGATAACGGTCGGCGGGGCAGACTCGGCCGGGCAAAGTCTGCTGTCGCTGCAAGGGGGTAGTGGCAGCACGCCCGCCAACCCCTTGCCAAACCTCGATTCTTTCTGGAATACAGGCGGAGCCTTCGCGCAGATCGGCCACGGCGGCCTATCGGGTGGTCCCGGCAGCGGCTCGCTTTCCATAAGCGGAGATATCGATGTGACTGTCGGCGCCCCAGGCGCGGGCAATGGCACCGTGATCTTGGCCGGTGGCGGCACCAACGCAGACAACTACGCGCAAATCGGTCACGGCGGTATTGGAACGCTGCAGTCCGCAGCGATCACCGGCCCGACCTCGCTCAGCGGAAACATCGTCATCCTCGCCAGCGGACCGGTCTCGCTTACGGGCGGCACCGGCGACAGCAACTATGCCCAGATCGGCGATGTCGTCGATGCACCGGAGAGCGGCAAGGGAGCGATCGCCGGCAATATCGACCTGCGCGCGGGCGGCGCGATCAGCGTCGCCGGCGCGGTTCTGATCGGGCAGACGAACGACGCCGGTGGGGGCACAACCGGAAGCGTCATCATCGAAGCGAGTAGCTTCTCGGACGGCGGCTCGCCGGGAATAGGTGCGGTGCTCGCCGACAGCATCGCCAACGACCTGCTTTATGGCGACGTCAGCATCCTCGACACCAGCACTTTCGCGCCGCTGGCACTGACCGGCCTCAACGCATTGACGAACGGACAACAGCCGCTGGCAACGGCACTCAACATCGTGTCCGAGGGCTCGGTGACCGTCGCTCGATCGATCGACAGTCCGTCCGCGCTGACGATCGTCGCGGGATGGGACGGCACAACTGGCCTGCCGGCGGAGCCGGGGAGCGGAGACTTTAACGTCGGTGCGGTAGCATCCACGGCGAGCGCGAGCGGGAATCATCAAGGCGCGATTTCTGTCTCGGCCAATATCGTGACAGCCAACGTGTCGGTCTCGCTGATCGGCCCTGTCGTCGTGACGTCGGGGCAATCGGTAACGATTGGTGCGGGCTCGGGCGCGGTGACGGTCACGGGTACGGTGACCGGCGGCGGCAGCCTGGCGCTGCCGGGGAGCGGCTTGGTGCAATTCGATGCCGCCGTCGATCTCGGCACGCTCAACCTCAGCGGCAAGACCGGCGGCTCGCTGACGGTGGACGGGCCGATCGATCTTGGGTTGCTCGCCACCGGGTCCGGGAACTACACGATCGCGTTCTTGGATGGCGGCACGATCGCCAGCAATACCACCTTCGCCAATCAGGGCGGCACCACGCTTTCCGGCGTGTTCACCTTCCCGGAGGGGATGACGGTGAACGCGCTGACGCTCGCCGGTGCCACCACGCTGATCGGTGACACCAGCACCATCGTGCTGGGAACGGTGGATCAGGGCAGCAACACCTTCACGGTGATCGCCGATGCGGTCAACCTCGAAGGCGCCTGGACCGGCGGCGGTGCGCGCGTCGTCGAGCCCTATTCGCCGCTCTCGATCGGGCTGGCGGGTGCTCCGGGTCAATTCCAGCTGAGCGCCGCGGAACTCGCCATTCTCGCGGGCGGCGGCAGCGGGCCGGTGACCATCGGCACCACCTCGGCGCTGAACGGCGGCGGCAACGGACCGGTCACCGCCGACAGCTTCACCTTCGGCGCCCCGCTGACGCTGATCGGAAGCTCGATCACCATCACCGGCGACATCGTCGTGCCGACCTCGTGGACCTTTGCGGCGGGCTCGGGCGCGGTGACGGTCACGGGTACGGTGACCGGCGGCGGCAGCCTGGCGCTGCCGGGAAGCGGCCTGGTGCAATTCGATGCCGCGGTCGATCTCGGCACGCTCAATCTCACCGGCAAGACCGGCGGCTTGGTGACGATCATCGGGCCGATCGATCTTGGCGCGCTCGCCACCGGGTCCGGGAACTACCCGATCGTGCTCTTAGGCGGCGGCACGATCGCCAGCAATACCACCTTCGCCAATCAGGGCGGTGTCGCGCTTTCCGGCGACTTCCAATTCCCGGACGGGCTCACCATTGACGGCGTGCTGAATCTCGCCGGCGACACCAGTATCAACACCGGCAGCGATGCGCTCACGGTGATGGGGCCGGTGAGCGGCGGCGGCAGCAGTCTGGCACTGCTGGGGAGTGGCGCGGACCAATTCAACGCCGCGGTCGATGTCGGCGTGCTCGATCTCAGCGGCAAGACCGGCGGCTCGGTGACGGTCGACGGGCCGATCGATCTTGGCGCGCTTGCCACCGGGTCCGGGAGCTACGCGATCGCGTTCTTGGACGGCGGCACGATCAGCGCTGCGACTACCTTCGCCAACCAGGGCGGCACCAGCTTTGCCGGCGGCTTCCAATTCCCGGGCGGGCTCACCATCGACGGCGCGCTGACGCTTGCTGGCGACACCAGCATCAACACCGGCAGCAACCCGCTCACGGTGATGGGGCCGGTGAGCGGCGGCGGCAGCAGCCTGGCGCTGCCGGGAAGCGGCCTGGTGCAATTCGATGCCGCCGTCGATCTCGGCGTGCTCGACCTCACCGGCAAGACCGGCGGCTCGGTGACGATCGACGGGCCGATCGATCTTGGCGCGCTCGCCACCGGGTCCGGGAACTACCTGATCGTGCTCTTGGGCGGCGGCACGATCGACAGCAATACCACCTTCGCCAATCAGGGCGGTGTTGCGCTTTCTGGCGGCTTCCAATTCCCGGACGGGCTCACCATTGACGGCGCGCTGAATCTCGCCGGCGACACCAGCATCAACACCGGCAGCGACGCGCTCACGGTGATGGGGCCGGTGAACGGCAGCAGCAGCAGCCTGGCACTGCCGGGAAGCGGCGTGGTGCAATTCGATGGCGCCGTCGATCTCGGCATGCTCGACCTCAGCGGCAAGACCGGCGGCTCGGTGACGGTCGACGGGCCGATCGATCTTGGCGCGCTTGCCACCGGGTCCGGGAACTACCCGATCGTGCTCTTGGGCGGCGGCATGATCACCAGCAATACCACCTTCGCCAATCAGGGTGGTGTCGCGCTTTCCGGCAGCTTCCAATTCCCGGGCGGGCTTACCATTGACGGCCTGCTGACACTCGCCGGCGACACCAGTATCAACACCGGCAGCGACCCGCTCACGGTGATGGGGCCGGTGAGCGGCGGCGGCAGCAGCCTGGCGCTGCCGGGAAGCGGCTTGGTGCAATTCGACGCCGCCGTCGATCTCGGCGTGCTCGATCTCAGCGGCAAGACCGGCGGCTCGGTGACGATCATCGGGCCGATCGATCTTGGCGCGCTCGCCACCGGGTCCGGGAACTACGCGATCGCGTTCCTCGACGGCGGCACAATCAGCGCTGCCACCACCTTCGCCAACCAGGGCGGCACCAGCTTTGCCGGCAACTTCCAATTCCCGGGTGGGCTTACCATTGACGGCGCGCTGACGCTTGCCGGCGACACCAGCATCAACACCGGCAGCGACCCACTCACGGTGACGGGGCCGGTGAGCGGCGGCGGCAGCCTGGCGCTGCCGGGAAGCGGGTTGGTGCAGTTCGACGCCGCGGTCGATCTCGGCGTGCTCGATCTCACCGGCAAGACCGGCGGCTTGGTGACGATCATCGGGCCGATCGATCTTGGCGCGCTCGCCACCGGGTCCGGGAACTACCCGATCGTGCTATTGGGCGGCGGCACGATCGACAGCAATACCACCTTCGCCAATCAGGGCGGTACCGCGCTTTCCGGCACGTTCACCTTCCCGGGGGGGATGACGGTGAACGCGCTGGTGCTCGCCGGCGACACCACGCTGATCGGTGACACCAGCACCATCGTGCTGGGGACAGTGAATCAGGGCAACAATACCTTCACGGTGATCGCCGATGCGGTCAGCCTCGACGGCGCCTGGACCGGCGGCGGCGCGCGCGTCGTCGAGCCCTATTCGCCGCTCTCGATCGGGCTGGCGGGCGCTGCGGGTCAATTCCAGCTGAGCACCGCGGAGCTTGCCATTCTCGCGGGCGGCGGCGGCGGGCCGGTGACCATCGGCACCACCTCGGCGCTGAACGGCGGCGGCAACGGACCGATTTCCACCGGCAATTTCACCTTCGACGCCCCGCTGACGCTGATCGGAAGCTCGATCACCATCAATGGAACTTTGGTCAAGTCCGATGGCTCGCTCATTTCAGCCGCTGTAACCGGCGAGCCGGCTATCGGACCCATCAGCGGTTCGGTCAGCCTCGGCTCGGGAACCGGAGTCCTCGAAGTGGTCGGAAGCTCCGTCGTGCTGACCGATAGCACCGTGAACGGTCAGACCGGAGCGGCAGGGGCACAGCAGATCGTTGTATTGCCACCCTTCGGACCCGGACCCTATACCTTCGATGGCATCGTTTTCTTTGTCCCGCCGACCAGCCTCAATCTCCCGCTCGGAATACTCAATCCGCAAACCTATATCGGCAACGGTGAGGCCTTCCTTAACCCGAATGCCCCTGACAGCTTCAGCTCCCAGAGCGGGAGCGGTTCGATCGCGTCTCAGGGTGGCGATGCCGCAAGCTTCCTGAGCGCCAACACCGGCCCTGTAAATCATGACAGGCCGCTGATTACATACAATTTGATCGCCATCATGCCGCATCTCTACGAGCAGCAGAATCTGGGCATGGAAGGGGGCAGCGGTAGCGACGATAGTGTACTCTCCGATCCGCCATCCCAGTAATTACCCCTCCCTCGCCGGTAACTGCCATCTGATCCTGTCGCACGAGCCGATTGGGACTGCCGCGCCGCGCCGCGCACCACATCGGGTTACCTCGACTGTATGATTCCGGTCGCGAAGCGGTTGGGACTACGCTGCTGCAATGCAGCCGACGACCGCGCTCATGATCGCTGTTGCGGTGCTCGCCGTGTCTTTCGTGGTGGCCTTGGCGTTTGGGCAGTTCATCAGGCACTGATCAGACAGCCCTGAGCGCACCTAGACTGACACTCTGGCGCTTGCCCTGAGACCATCCGCGCCCCTTGCCTGGGAGCAAACGGCGAATCGCGCCGGTCCTCGGTCCGCCCCGATTTGTCCAAAGTTATGGGCATCGGGTTTGTCGATGCCTCCTAACAAGTAGGGATCACAGCTCGGCCACGGCAATGTTGTCGATCAACCGGGTACGTCCCAACCACGCGGCCGCAAACAGCCGCGCCCGCGAGTTGGACGCCGCTATTGCCGCAAGGGTCTCACCGTCGCGCAGGTCGAGATAGTCGATTCGGGCGATGCCCGCATTAGCGAGAGCCTGCCGGCCGAGGGACAGAGCCTCCGCAGCCGGCTCCCCGGCGCGCAGGCGCGCCGCGACGGCGAGCAGCGTCCGGTGGATCGCCGGTGCCATCGCGCGCTCTTCCGCCGAAAGATAGGCATTGCGCGAGGACATCGCGAGACCGTCCGCCTCACGGACGGTGGGAGCGCCGATGATGCGTACCGGAATGTCGAGATCTTGAGTGACGCGCCGAATCACCTGTAGCTGCTGGTAGTCCTTCTCGCCAAATATCGCCACATCAGGCAACGCCTGGAGCAGCAGTTTCGTGACTACCGTCGCCACCCCGTCGAAATGGCCGGGGCGCAAGGGGCCATCAAGCCCGTCAATAAACCTGGTGACGCTGACATTGGTGGTGAATCCCGCCGGGTACATCTCATCGACTGAAGGCGCAAACAGGAGGCTCGCGCCAGACTCCGCCAGCATCCCGGCGTCGCGCATTTCCTGGCGGGGATAGCGTTCGATATCCTCGGTCGGGCCGAATTGCTTCGGATTGACGAAAATCGTCACGACGGCGCGGTCGACTTCACGGAGCGTCCGCTCGACGAGAGCAAGGTGCCCGGCATGAAGCCCGCCCATGGTGGGGATAAGCCCTACCGTCGCACCAGAGCGCCGCCACGCGGCGATCTCTGCTCGCAGCGCCGCCACGGTGCGGACAATCGTCAGCTCGGGCGCCGTGGTGCTCATCGGCATGACCCCCCATCGTTCAGACAGGCCGGCATAAGCGGGACCTGCGCTGCGCGCGATGTGATCTCGGCAAACTTATCCGCCCCGATGTTGCGTCCGGCTCAAGGGGCGCCGCCGCGAAATGTCGCTACTCCGCAACAGTCATGCGCTCACCAGTCCCAGCTCAACCGCGCCTCTCGGCGGCTCGAGACCTGGAACCCCATAACCATTGGCCTGCGGAAAATTAAGCGCCAACGGGCGGCGTTCGCCATGCATGGTGAGCCAGAGGCGTAGGAGATGTCGCTTCTGATCGGGGTGCTCCCCATCCGTATAAGCCGTTCTCGAATGAAAGACCGTGTAGTTGTTGAGGAACTGCATGTCGCCCGGACGAAGGTCCATGGCAAGGCACACTCGCTCGTCGGCGGCGACATCGGCAAGACAGTCAAGCGCTCGCGTTTCCGCGGGGGTGAGCGGTTGCATTAGCCGCCTCGCTCCGGCCTCGATGCGCTCGCGCACTATCCTGCAGCTGAGCACCCCATTCACCTGAGCAAACACCGGAACATAGTCGGTGACTGGATTTTGCGATTTGACCGCTTCGCGCTTTATGTAGCGGAAGCCGCGGTAGAGCAGCGCGAGGTGCTCGGGATGATGGCGCGCCACTTCGTTGTGAACGGTGATCGCGCTTGCGATGCGGCTGAGGCCGCCTACTCGCGCTCGGCTCAGGCAAAGAAGACCAACCAAATCGCTGAAGTCGGTATGGAAAAGCAGTCGGCCGCTCGTTTCGTAACCGCGAACACCGAGCTGGCCCCATTTTTTGCCAAGGTCGCGTACGTGACCGAGCAGATCACCCGCCGGATTTTGATTAACCGCAGTTCCAAGGTGCGTACCCACGCCCCAATAGATCAGGCTGACCTCGTCCTCGGAATAGCGACTGAGGGGCAGACCGCGCAGGACAAAGAAGCCGCGACCCGACCGAAGTTCATCCAGCATGGAAGCGAGTTTCGGGCCCAAGCTTGGCAGCATAAAATCGGCCTGCTGCACACGCTCGAGCGGTATTCCCTTGGCGACAGCGCTGCGGAGCGCCGCGTCGAGCTCCCCGAGATCAACCGCGGTCAAGTGATGGATCCAAGATCGGTCCTGTGCGAGCTCGCTACCAAACCAACCCGATGGATCGGATACCTCGGCACAAGGCATGCTCATTCTCCGGAATCACCGCTCTCGAATGCGTGGTTCCTTGATCCTGGTAGAAAACGCCAACTCCATCCGCGTGATGTTGCGGTGGCATTTCCAAGCAACTCTGAGCTTTCGGCACGCATTCAGCGCTTATTCGTACAGCAGCATAGCGCGTGCGGGCAGCAGCAACCAGGACGCAATGCGGATAGGCAATTCGGTTGTTCCGAGGTGGGCAGCAGAGGACGCCATCATCTTCGATGGGCCGAGCGACACTACTCTGGCCAAAGCGACGAACGGCCTTCCGCCTCTATGAGCTGGTGGCGGGCTGCGGCTCGATTGCTTCGAGGTGCTGTGTTTCATTGATACGCCGGACGTAAACCTGGCCGTCGACGACGTCGAATTCGTTGAGGCAGCATGGCTGCTGTGAGAGACGCCAATAGGCGGACAGCGGTTGATCAAGGAGCTGCAAGAGCAGGGCTCGATTGACGCTGTCATGTCCCACCAGAACGATGACGGCCGTATCCGACGCATGTCGTTCGACTACCGATCTGACGGCGTCGGCGGTCCGGGCAACGAGATCCTGAAGCGAGTCCCCCCCTGGAAAACGCACGAGATGCGGCCTCGAAAGCCATTGCTTGAAAAGAGCGGGCCATGCGCTTTCCACCTCGGCGTAGGTTTTCCATTGCCAGGCACCGTAATCGAGGTCATTCAGGTCTTCCAGAATCTCGACATCGATTTGACAGGCGGAAGCGATATGGCGCGACGTCGCGATGCAGCGGCCCATCGGGCTCGTATACACGATATTCGGACGCCAGCTCCCCGCGATACGCCGCGCGACAGCGGCCGCCTGAGCCTCGCCGAGCGCCGTCAGGGGTAATTCGCTGCGGCCACGGAAGCGAACGGGATCGATCCCTTCGACATGGCCATGGCGAGTGAGAAGAATCTTGGTCATCGCCAATCACATCGAGCGGTTGCGGGCGGATTTCGAGGCCGGGTACGATCTTATATTATTGCAAACTTGCGATCGTCGGGAAGCAGACTCCTGAAAAAACGGCCATTTGAATCGCGCCGGCATGCCCGTCAAATTAACTTACAATTTCACCGGCTTATTTGAAAAATATCCATTTGATCACACAAGATTTTCTTTGCCTGGCACATTTGTTTCCCTAGATGCATCTGCGAGAATGATCCTTTCCGGCTTGAGAGAGAATATGAACACCGCGGTCGAAATTGTTCGGCTCAGGCACGACATGAAGCACTATTAGTCCGAACTCCACGTGGTCACCAATCCACGGGACATGAGGGTGCTGATTGAAGTTATTGCTCTGGGCGAAGCACGGCTTCGCGAGCTCCAAGAAACGCGACATGCCAACTCTCAACGGATGTCTCAGTAATACGTTTTTTGGCTGCCAATGGACTGCCACAAGCGGTTCGTTTACTCGACCACCGCGATCATCTCGATCTCAACCATGGCTTCTCGCTGGGCGAGACCGCTGATCTGGATCGTCGTGCTGGTCGGACTGGCTACTCCGAAGTAGCGCATGCGCACGTCGGAGCACTGTGAGAACGCCTGGTAATCCGTGACGAATGTGTTGGTCTTAACAACATCGGCCCAAGTCGCGCCGGCGGCCTTGAGGCAGGCGTCGAGGTTCTTGAAGGTCTGTTCGAGTTGCGCCCGCATGTCACCTGGGCCGACGATGTTGCCCTCTGCGTCGCGTGCTAGTTGGCCGGCAATGTAGACCGTCTTACCCGGGCCTCTGACCGTGACGACGTGCGAATAGGCGGGCTTCCCCTGCTGCATGCGGATGTTCATGCCTGTAGGCTGGATCCGGTCGATCTTCATGGCCATCCTGTTCTCCCGTGGCAGATGTTCACCGTCGCCAATCCGATCGAAATCCTCACATATTCCCGTGCCCGCGCTTGATGGTCTGGCGGATTATCGGCGCCGTGACCTGGTCGGAGATTTGGATGTTCCAAATTTCGCTTTCGCCCTGGGCAACGAAGTCGGCGAACAGCTTCGGGATTACCGACACATCGCGTATCTCGTGGCCGCGCAGGCCGAAGCCACGTGCGATGTTTTCGAGCGCGGGCCGACCGAACACAGCCAAGCTATCGTCGAGGCCGTCTCCGCGCAGCTTGTGAAACTCCGAGCCGTACCCGCCGTCATTCATCGCGCATATCAGGATGCGAAAACCCTGACGCTTCAGCGTCTCGAGTTCCTGGATATGGAACAAGAGCCCGCCGTCGCCTTCGAACAGCACGATCTTGCCCTCGCGGCCCTGCCAGCGCGCAGCCGCAACCCCAAGCGCATACGACAGGCCATTGCCGACCGCGCCGAATTCGCGGACCGTGGTGTAGCGCTCCGCCGGCCTGCCACGCATCTGAGTGTTGAAATAGGCCTGATGGCCGCCGCCGCCGACGATGTCCCAGTCCTTTGGAACAACCGCGTCGATTGCCACGATCACGTCGCGCGGATCCAGCACCCCGGGTGCGATGTCGAACGGCATCGAGTCTGCCGGCTCGGTTGCAACGCGATGCGCCAGCTCTTTCGTGCGGATGGCCGCCGCCGTCGGTTTGCCAACGCCCAACTTCTTGTCGAGGCCTGAAAGGATTGCCTCGATACCAATAAGTGCATCTGATCTGACGTAGATGTCGGCAGCCTTCTGTCCGTCGCGCAGGCCGCGTGGGGAATCGTCCAACTGGATCTTGCAGGCCTTCGCGAAGTTGTGCCCGCCACCGACGTAATAGGACAGGCTCGTGCCAACCGCGAGCACGACATCCGCGGACTCGTACATCTCCCTGCCCAGCGACGTGAAGTAACTGCCGGTGACGCCGAGCCCGAACGGATGGTCGTCGAACAGACCGCGCGCAGGCAGCGTATTGGAGAGCAAGGCGCCGCAGCGATCGGCGAGCTTGATCACCGCATCCCGTGCGCCGGACCACAGCACGCCGCGACCACCGAGCACGATCGGCCGCTTTGCCGCGGCCAGCCGCTCGACGGCCTCGGCCACGACCTCGGGATCGGGGTGCATGCGTCCGACCTTGGGCTGATACATCGCCGAGGTCTCGTAGGGCTGGTTGGCCGTGTGCTCGACCTTCTGCAGGTCGTAGGGAATGCCCAGCACCACCGGCTGCCGCTCGTACTTGGCGACGTGGAAGGCCTCGCGCACGTAATCCATCATGCGCGGCACGCTATGCGCGGCGATGTAACGCGCCCCAGTCGCCGTCACCAGCGGTGCCTGGTCGATCTGCTGATTGTAGAACTTGGCATTGATCGGCGGCTCTCCGGCGAACACCACCATCGGCAGGCGGGCGCGAACCGCAGCCGGAAGCGCCGTCATCAACTGGGTCACGCCAGGGCCGCACGTGACGGAGGCAACGGCGAGCTTGCCGGTGGCGACGTTATAGGCTGTCGCCGCCGCTACGGTGCAGTGCTCGTGCCTGACGTGGACGGTATGTACGCCCGGCAGTTTGGCAAAAGCGGTGGACCAGTGCATGTTGCCGTCGCCCATCAGGACGAACTGCGTGTCAACTCCCTCCGCAAGGAATGCTTCTGCGAGGGCCTCGTAGAGTTTGGGCATGGACGTTGTTCCCTTGGATGGAAGCCCGCCGATGGCACTTGCCGCCGTTGCAACAATCGGGATTCGGCACGTACCGCTAGTCGCTCCGACGAAAGGCTACATCAGGCTTGCGCGCAGACGGAAGGGGGACACCGTCTTTTTGTTCTTACCGGACGGCTCGATGTCAGGGGGTGACGTGTCACCCCTGCCTCGCCATTCGCTTCGGCGGAGTGTCGGGTGGCAATGAGACCCAGGGGTGGCGCGACTCCTCCCATACCGCGACAGTCGGCGCCGGGAAATTCGGGTCGGCGAAGTTTCCAATGGCAACAATGACGTATCCAGGAAAGCTTTTGCTCTCCCAGTAGACCGTGGAGCCGCATGTCGGACAGAAGTGAAAGGTCACCACGCTCCCGCTTTCGGCTGTCCGCTGCCACGTCGTAGCGTTACCGGTGAAGGTGATCTGCTCGGGCCGGAAGCGCGCCTGGTTGCTGATCACGGCGCCAGTACGGCGCTGGCAAGCCAGGCAGTGACACATGGAGATACGTGCCGGTTCGCCTTCGATCGTAAGGTGAAGCTGCCCACAGCTGCAGGCGGCGTGTCGGGTGGTCATGGCTCAAGATCCTCTGCTATTGATTGGGACCCAGTGTAGGTTGGATGGCCCGCCACCACGCCTCGCGATGCCCGCGAGCGTCGATGAACAGGCTCTGGTGCAACTACCGCGTTTTCACGACTGTTTTGCCCGGCGTGTTAGACGGGTCGATCACCTTTGACGGTGACCCGATTGCCCGAGCGCGTGTGTGGCCAATAGTCCCACATCGCCTGATGCTGGACGCAGCGATTGTCCCAGAAGGCGATCGAGTTCTCCCGCCAGCGGAAGCGGCATTGGAACAGCGGGTTTGCCGCGTGCTCATAGAGATAGCGCAGGATGGCGTCGCTCTCGTCGCGCGGGATGCCGTTGATATACCGGGTGAACCCCTTGTTGACGTAAAGCGCCCTTCGACCGGTCACCGGATGGGTGCGCACGATCGGATGATCGGCAGACGGGTAACTCTCCTTATCCTTGATGCCGTAATTGGCATACTGGCCGCGGTAGTGCTCGCCGTCATGCCGCGCCGTGAGGCCTTCGAGGTGCGCCTTCATCCGGTCCGACAGCGCGTCATAAGCGGCATACATGTTGGCAAACAGGGTGTCGCCACCGCGCGGCGGACACGTCTTGATATACAGGATGCTTCCCATCGGCGGCTCGGGATCACAGGAGACGTCGCTATGCCAACCTTCGCCGTTGGCGCGGAACGAATTCTTGTCGGTATGGATGATCATCAATTCCGGGTGGCCGGGCTCTGTGGGCGCGGCCGGGTGAATGTGCAGGCCGCCGAACTTGCGACCGAAATCGAGGTGCTGTTCCGGCGTCAAATGCTGGTCGCGGAAAAAGATCACTAGATTCTCGGCCAATGCGCGGTGGATCTCGTCCATTTGCCGGTTGCTCGCGCGGCGCAAATCGATGCCGCCGATCTCGGCGCCGATGATTGGCGTCAGTTTCTCGACCGTGATTGCTTCGTAGTGCGAGTCGTCGGGCGTGTATTTGATGCGAGGGCCTTGCCGGCTACGCAGCGAGCTGGAGCTCATGATGGTCCTCTGGATGACTGCCTTGTGATTATTATGCCGGCATAGCTAGCAGCTGTCAGGCTGCGTTGGCATCCTCGAACATCCGCCGATGCAGCGCGAAATCGTACTCGCGCTCGAACAGGGTTTCCGGATCCCAATCGCTGCGCTTGGCGCCGTAGAAGTCGCCGCCGTAGACATGAATGGCTGCAGTCAGCCGCCCGAGTAGGTTCGTCACCGAGTGGATCACGTCGGGCCCCAACGGCTCGGCGCATCGCTCGCCTAACGACTTGGCGCCAGCAGCCTCGATGAGTCCCGCCACGCCGCGCGCCACGCGACGCCAGAAGATATTGTCTTCTCTTCCGCTGTAGACGCCGATCACGGCCCACATCCGATGGTTATGGGGCATGATCGTCATTCTCTTGCCCCAAACGACGTTGAGAATCGTCAGCGAGTCCGACTTGTGGAGCGGGGTAACGCCTGCTCGCGTCGGCTCGCCGAGCGTCGTCAGAATCGCGGTGGGGTCTGCGTTAGCCCGCGCTAGCACCTCACGCGCTGTCTTGTGGGTAGGGTCTTCGCGTACTGCGGCGCAACAGTCCTCGATGAAGCGGTCGAGATCGAACACGGGCCTCCTCCTTATATTAGGATCGGAGATTGGAGCGGCACGGCCGGGAAACCCTTTCCACGCCCCTCAGCGCGACGCGGTCACAAGCTTGTCCTGCGTCTTCGTTTCGAAGTCGCTGGCATCGTGCCGCTCGTGGAGCTGATCCGCGGGATCGCCGCTGAGACGGTTGACCTTGCGGCCCCGCTTCACCGCCGCACGTTTGCCGACCATCGTCGTCCACCGCTGCACATTTTTATAATCCTGCACCTGCAGGAATTCGGCGGCGCCATATTGGCTGTACTGTGCCAGGCCGCCATACCAGGGCCAGATTGCAATATCGGCGATCGTGTAACTGTCGCCGGCCACGTATTCGCTTTCAGCGAGGCGTCGGTCGAGCACGTCGAGCAGGCGCTTCGTCTCCATGGCAAAGCGGTCGATGGCATATTCGAACTTGGTCGTGGCATAAGCGTAGAAATGGCCGAAGCCGCCACCGACATAGGGTGTGCTGCCCATCTGCCAGAAGAGCCAGGACAAGCATTCCGCCCGCGCCGCGCGCTCGGTCGGCAGCAAGGCGCCGAACTTCTCGGCGAGATAGACGAGGATCGCGCCCGATTCGAAGACGCGCACCGGCTTGGGTTCAGAGCGATCGAGCAAAGCCGGGATCTTTGAATTCGGATTGACCGCGACAAAGCCGCTGCTGAACTGCTCGCCCTCGCCGATCTTGACCGGCCAGGCATCATATTCAGCGCCGCGATGACCGAGCGCCAGAAGCTCTTCCAGCATGATGGTGACCTTGACGCCGTTGGGGGTCGCCAGGGAATAAAGCTGCAGCGGATGGCGCCCGACCGGCAGCTTTTTCTCATGGGTCGGCCCGGCGATCGGCCGGTTGGTGTGGGCGTATCGCCAGCCGCTGCCATCCTTCTTCCAGGTCCAGACCTTCGGCGGCGTATAGGGTCTTTCGGTCATCATCGTCCTCGTGGTGGTGGCGCGGCTTTACCCCTCCGCGAGCCTACGCCCTCCAGGCCTCGAGTGTAAGGGCCCCTCAACTCGGCACGGTTCTCGGCTGCTCGAGCCACGCCTCGTTCCAGGAGGCGGTCTTTCCGAGCTGGGTCAAGACATTCTCCTGCGCCACATCTTTGCGCCTGTGCGGACTTTCACACCTGAGCAAATTCGGTGGGGCGTTGGGGACCTAAAGACTCCACTTGGTGCCAAGGTTGGTGTCGATGTGCTGCTCGAGGTATCCGCTCATCAGCGACAAAGGCCAGCACGGCGCTGCGCCGACTAAACTCGATGGGCTTAACCCGGTGTCAACGATCAAGTTCGCTCATCAGGCCGCCACTGTAGGCGGCACGAGGAGGCAGCCGTCGGTCAGCGGTACGACTGGCGTGAGGTCTCGGTGATGCTTGTAGTCCGGCCGCTGCGTCCGCGTGGAGGCATTGGTTATCGGGTTCAAGATGACCGAGAAGATGCGGCGATCCCAGGGCGAAAGGTTGGGTGGTGAACTGTGCACGAGGCAATCGCCGAAGATAAGCGCCGTGCCCGCCTTTCCCGTTGCGGAGAATAAACCACGCAGTGCGGCGAGCCCCGCCACTACATCACGGTCGACGACCCAAAGCGGGTAGCTCGTCGTGGTCGCATCTAGTCGCGCCGGAACCGGCCCCGCTTTGTGCGAGCCGGGAATGAAATAGAGTGGCCCATTGAATTCGACGACGTCGTCGAGGAACACGTGGAGGTTAAGAGCCAGCGGCTCAGGCACTCCGTCCTCCGCGTGATGCGTCGCAAAGTCGTAGTGCCATTGCCACACTTCGCCCTCGAATGCGGTCTTGGTGTTGATCTTCACCTGCTGCACATAAAGCTGGTCGGTGCCTAGGATCTGCATCGCCGGCTCGACGAAGCGCGGATGGCGGACTAGCTTGGCAAAGACCTCATGGCGCTGATGCAGACCCATTGCGGTACGCACTTCGCCGCTCAGCTTCTCGCGGAGATTCGCCGGACTGTCCTCGGCGAAAACGGATGCAGCAGCGTCCCGCATGGTCGAGATTTCTGCGGACGAAAACAGTTCGTGCAGGACGAGGAACCCGTCCTCCCGGAAGCTCGCGAGCTGTGACTGTGTTAGCTTCATGACCACCTTCGCGCGATTTTGGCTACACCTTCACTCGGAGGAACGCTTGCCGGCAAATCAAGTCTGGCATCGATCAAGCATTTTTGAGAGCCATGCCGCCAATGCATGATCATCCCTGATTCGGTCTCGCTCCTTCGCCAAATCCATCTCAGCCGTCCAGACCGAACACGTCAAGCAGCCTGAACCGGCCCTCGGCCAACAGAGGATTCGTGCATGCGCCGAACGCAATCATATCGTTTGATGGCCTTTATATCGGGACGTAAAACCTGTCGCTTCGCCGCGCGCCGGCGCCGTTCAACAAGCGTTCGAGTTCCTAGCTGCTCGAGAGCCGCGCTTCGAGTGGGCTCGGCAGGGCTCGAACCTGCGAAACCATCATCGTTATGAGCGGGCGGAAAAAGCGCGAGCGCCACGGAAAACCTAGGTTTTTCTCTTCGAATCGCTGAATCTGGCTGCGAATAATTTCAATGGCTTAGGTCTGTTTTCGTGCCCCTTGCGTGCCCAAGTTTTGCAATTGGGGCTTCTTGGGCGATCCGTAAAATTAGTTAACAAGAGTTTTTGAAATTTACACTCGGCCATGTGCCAGAACTGCATGTTCGCCTGGAGCTTTGGCGAGAACGAAGAGTAATTGCATCGGGTGTTTAGCGGGCGACGAATGGCCGCATTCGACCAATATCCCAAGTAATGCGCAAATTAATTCTTCGGTAATTTTATTAATAAATATTAGAACGAATAACTTTTCTCTATCCGGACTTAGCTGGATGTGGCGTCGGGTCGCGCCTCGGATGTTGTGTTTCCAAGAAGAGGCGATCGCCGCGGTGAGCACGGTAATTTCTTATCCGCCTGCACGGAGGACCGCGAGGTGATGACCTCTCGCGGGATTTTGGTCTGCACTGCTCTTGTGCTTGCCCTATTGCTGGCAGCCGCACATTCGCGCTCCGCCGAGGCGCAACTTGGCGGCGCTAAGGTGCAGGCAGGACAGGCCACGATTGCGCAACCCAAGTCCAACCTCACAGTCATTCAGCAGACCAGCAACAAGGCAATTATCAACTTCAATACCTTCTCGATCCCGAAGGGATCTACAGTGCAGATCGTCGAGCCATCGACAACATCGATTCAGCTCGACCGAGTGGTGGGCGGCAACGTCAGCAGCATCAAAGGCAATCTCGTTGCGAATGGCCAAGTCTGGTTGATCAACCCCAATGGGATCCTGTTTGGGCCCGGCTCCCAAATCAACCTCGCCAGCCTCATCGCCACTACTGCCGACATCAAGAACGGCGACTTCCTTTCGGGCAACTACAACTTCGGTATTGGATCGCAAAATCCCAGCGCCAGTGTCGTCAACCAGGGCACGATCAAGGTAGCGTCCGGCGGCTCGGCGGTGTTGGTAGGAGCGCAGGTCACTAATCAAGGATTGATTGAGGCCGAGCTTGGAAGTGTCGTGCTGGGCGGCGCCAAGACCTTTGCCATCGACTTCACTGGCGACAAACTCATTCAGTTCCAGATCACGGGACCGGTCGATCAAACGCCGACGAATACGGACGGTTCGCCCGCCACGGCGCTTGTCAGCAACCAAGGCACGATTTCAGCGAATGGTGGGCACGTGCTTCTTACGGCGCGCGCAGCCAAAAGCGTCATCGACAACGTCATCAACGTGACCGGCATCGTCGAGGCCACCACAGCGAAGCTCTCGAACGGCGAGATCGTGCTCGACGCGGGCGACGCTGGCAGCGTCACGGTGAGTGGTCGGCTAGATGCCTCCGGCAAGAGCTCCGGCAAGACAGGGGGCACCATCAAAGTACTGGGCCAACAGGTCGCTCTTCAAACCGGCGCCACCCTCGACGTCTCGGGCGACGCAGGCGGCGGCACAGTGCTGGTCGGGGGGAACCTCCACGGCGCAGGCCCGGAAGCGAACGCCACCACGACTATAGTTGCTCCGGGCGCAGTCATCGACGCCGACGCCCTCACCGCCGGGAGTGGCGGTCAAGTTGTTGTCTGGGCCAACAGCTTCACGAGCTTTGCCGGCACGATTACCGCGCAGGGCGGCGCCGCGGGTGGCAATGGAGGCCTCGTTGAAACCTCGGGCCACAATCAGCTCTCCATAGCTCCAACCGCCGCGGTCAACACTACCGCCCAGTCGGGCACAACCGGTACCTGGCTGCTTGATCCCGCGAACGTCACGATCAGTACCAGCGCGGACAGCAATGAGAGTTTCGCAGGCGGCACGTATACGCCTACGAGCGGCGCCGCAACCTCAAACATCCTGAATACGGAACTGGCAACAAATCTCGCCACCAGCAACATCTTGGTCACGACGACGAATTCAGGTGCGAGCGGCGGGTCGGCGGGCACCATTACAGTGAATGCGCCCATTTCCTGGAGCAGTGCGCACTCCCTCACACTTAGTGCTGCGAGCGACATTACATTCGGAGGCACCGCCGACACTATTTCAGTCACGGGCGGAGCAGGAGGCATTACGCTTACGTCCTCTGGCGGATTAATCAATGTTGGTGCCGCACTCTCAACCATTACAGGAAACATCGCCTTATCTGGCACCTCAGTAGCCATCAATGCCGCAATTACAAGCGGTGGCACTCTTACGATAAGCTCCTCGACTGGATCTATCACGCAATCAGCAGCGCTGACGGTGGGCGGGACCTCGTCGTTCACCACCTCGGCGGCGAATGCGACGATCACGCTGGCGGCGGCCAATGCGCTCACGGGAGCGGTGACGCTGAGCACCAATGGGGCCACCGGCAATGCCAGCCTGACCAACAACCTGGCGACCGCCTTGGCGGCCTCGAGCGTCGGCGGCAACCTGACGGTGGTGGACTCGACCGGCAACCTCACGCAGACCGGCGCGCTGACGGTGGGCGGGACCTCATCGTTCACCACCGCGGCGACGAACGCGACGATCACACTGACGACGGCGACCAACGCGTTCACCGGCGCGGTGGCGCTGAACACCACCGGCGGCAGCGGCAACGCCAGCCTGACCAACGATGCAGCCGGTGGCACGACGCTGGCGGCCTCGAGCGTCGGCGGTAATCTGGTGGTGCTGAACAAGCTTGGCAACCTGTCGCAGACGGGTGCGCTGACGGTGGGTGGGACCTCGTCCTTCACCGACTCGGCCTCGGGCGCGACGATCACGCTGACGGCGGCCAATGCGCTCACCGGCGCGGTGACGCTGAGCACCACCGGCGCCACCGGCAATGCCAGCCTGACCAACAACCTGGCGACCGCCTTGGCGGCCTCGAGCGTCGGCGGCAACCTGACGGTGGTGGACTCGACCGGCAACCTCACGCAGACCGGCGCGCTGACGGTGACGGGGACCTCGTCGTTCACCACCGCGGCGGCGAACGCGACGATCACGCTGACGACGGCGACCAACGCGCTCACCGGCGCGGTAGTGCTGAACACCACCGGCGGCAGCGGCAACGCCAGCCTGACCAACAACAAGGCGACCGCCCTGGCGGCCTCGAGCGTCGGCGGCGGCCTGACGGTGGTGGACTCGACCGGCAGTCTCACGCAGACCGGCGCGCTCACGGTGGGCGGGACCTCGTCGTTCACCACCGCGGCGGCGAACGCGACGATCACGCTGGCGACGGCGACCAACGCGCTCACCGGCGCGGTGACACTGAGCACCACCGGCGCCACCGGCAACGCCAGCCTGACCAACAACCTGGCAACCGTCTTAGCCGCCTCGGGCGTCGGCGGCAACCTGACGGTGACCGAAATTGCCGCGTCGGGCGGTATAACATTCAACAGTTCCGTCACCGCCGGCGGTACGCTCGCAGCCAGCACAGTGAATGGGAACATCACGCTTGGTGGTGGCGTCACCCTCACGGCGAACGGTTCAGGTCACGCTCTGATTCTGCAGGCGGGCGTGAACACCGCAGCTGGCATCACGACTGGCGGTGATTTCGTGAACAACAGCGGCGGTGCGGCACTCAGTACGCCGACGGCCGGTGCTTCCTGGCTCGTGTACACGGGTGACGTCAACGGGAGCGGCACGACCGTCGGTGGGCTGAGCCCATACACGGAACGCTACGACACGGCATCTAGCTTCGTGCCCGGCGGGACAGGAAATTACATTTTCTACAGAGCCGCTCCAACCCTCGTGGTGGCGCCGAATGCCGTATCGACAATCTACAACGGGGCGACGCTGAACAACGCGACCTACTCGGACAACCTCGCGAACTACACAATTACCGGCTTCGTGAATGGCGACACAGTAGGTTCGGCTGGCGTGACGCTCGGCGGCATAATGGCGTTCAATGGCTCAACCGCGACGGCTGTCAAGAACGCAGGCATCTATTCGCTGACTCAGGGATCGCTAGCCCTCAATAACAATCTCAATTACTCAATTAGCTTCAGTAATCCAACACCCAATAGCTACGTAATCACCCCGGCGGCGCTGAGCGTGATCGCGAATGCGCAGAGCAAGGTCTACGGCAGCGCCGATCCGGCGCTGACTTACGCCGCGAGTGGCTTCCAGCTCGGCGACACCGCGGGCTCGGT
>Ga0335079_10000022_pt1 | contig 206313 bp, 154 predicted proteins | sample Lox_Sample_33_FD_206719 | JGI IMG/M metagenome (GOLD analysis project Ga0335079, IMG submission 206719) | Soil microbial communities from Loxahatchee National Wildlife Refuge, Florida, United States - Lox_Sample_3.3 | ecosystem: Environmental > Terrestrial > Soil > Wetlands | place: USA... | reverse complement strand
CATGCGCGCGATTGCCAGCCGGGACTTTTCGCCGCCAGAGAGTGCGCGGATCTTCTTGTCCACGTCGTCGCCGGAGAACTGGAATGCTCCGGCAAGCGTGCGGAGCGCCCCGAGACTGTCGTGGGGAAAATCCTGTTGTAACTGTTCGATGACGGTGAGATCGGGATTGAGCACGTCCAGGGATTGCTGCGCGAAGTATCCCATATAGAGGCTGGCGCCAAGCCGCACGCTTCCGGCATCTGGAGCGCTGGCCCCGGCAATCATCTTGAGGAGCGTAGTCTTGCCAGCGCCATTCCTACCCATGACGGCCCAGCGTTCTCCGCGGCGGATGGTGAGATTGAATCCGTCGTAGATCACACGCGGACCGTAACTCTTGTGAAGATTTTCAAGGACGGCCACCTGTTCGCCGGATCGCGGGGGAAGACGAAAGTCAAACTTCACGACTTGTCGTTTCTTCGGCAGTTCGATTTTCTCGATCTTGTCCAAGGCTTTGATCCGGCTCTGCACTTGGGCCGCTTTGGCGGCATGCGTTCTGAAACGGTCGATGAAACGTTGTTCTTTGGCCAGCATAGCCTGTTGCCGGGCGAATGCTGCCTGCTGGTTGCTCTCGCGAATCGTCCGCTCGCGCTCGTAGAAGTCATAGTTTCCGGAGTAGGTGATGATCTCGCCGCCATCAATCTCGGCGATCTTTGAGACGAGACGGTTCATGAACTCGCGGTCGTGCGAAGTCATCAGCAACGCGCCGGGAAATGACTTGAGGAACTGTTCGAGCCAGATGATGGATTCGATGTCGAGATGGTTCGTCGGCTCGTCCATCAGCAAGACGTCGGGCATTCCGAGCAGGACGCGCGCCAGCGCAACGCGCATTTTCCATCCGCCCGAGAGCGCGCCCACGTCTCCGTCGATCTGATCGTCCTTGAACCCCAGACCGTGGAGGACTTCGCGGCCTTGCGATTCGAGTGCGTAGCCGCCCAGATGCTCGTACTCCTCCTGAACGTGACCGAAGCGATCAAGGATGCGATCCATCTCATCAGCCTTGTCGGGGTCGGACATTTCCCGCTGCAACGCCTCGAGTTCATGGTGAAGATCGCCGACGCGGCCGCTCCCTGCGATTGCTTCATCCAGGACAGAGCGGCCCTGCATTTCCTCGACGTCCTGGCGAAAGTAGCCGATGGTCAACTTCTTTGGGACTGAGACTGTGCCCTCGTCGGGAGTTTCCTCGCCCACCACCATGCGGAAGAGGGTGGTCTTGCCCGCCCCATTGGGGCCGACCAGGCCGACCTTTTCGCCGGGATTCAACTGAAATGAAGCGTCGACGAAGAGCAACTGCTTGCCATACTGCTTATTGATGTTTGAGAAAGAGATCATGTTGAGAAGGGCAGCCCCGTTACAGGCTGCCTCTTCCAGTGTAACCGGACGGATGGATGAAGCCGGCGGAACTGCCCGTTCGATCATCCGGAAACCCGCCGGTGGTTGCGAGGATTCGAAATTCCTGCGGTTCGGATCGTTGACGCTACGGTTGCGACGTTGAAAGACATGGAACGCCGCTACTGATTTTTCAGAGCCGAATATCTGCTTCAGTTGATACCCCTGTTCTATAGGGGAGCGAAGTTAAGGATTAACTCAGATGTATGTTGCGAAAAACCAAGGTTATCGCATCTATAACTTGGTGAGGGGAAGAGGCCAGCAGACACGGCGGATTTCATATCCGTAAGACAGGACAAAGGGTATGAGGCTCAAAAGCCGCTAACTTCCCACAGTTACGAATACTATATTCTTGCTTCCAATAGGTTTACTTCGAATACAATGAGCGAGCAAGACGTACAACAGTCCCAGGGCGAAATAAAACTTTATCATTTGTGAGTTGTAGAATTGACGTGCAGCGATCTAACGCGGGCAGATACGCGAGATATTGCCCGCCGCCCGGACATCCTTATCCGGCAACTTCCGATTACTCCCTGTCATTCCATTGAAATTGCGCCTTTCGACAGTCGGGGAGTGGAGGTGTCCTCAGCGTTCGCACTCAAACGGTAACGTTTCTGAGGTGAGAGCATGAACACGAATCTGGCCAAGATGCCGAGTCCGGCCGGTGCTCACTGGTACAGGCTCGCAGGGGTTAGGTTTCCAGCCTTGCCTGATCGTAGCCGGCGAATCATCGACTACGCCGTGGCGATCGTGTTACCCACCGCGACGGTGGCACTGAGCCTGGTGCTACAAGGGCCGCAACGAAAGGTGCCGTTTTACCTGCTCTACATGCTGTCGGCAATGTTGTCGGCACTCGTGGGGGGACTTCGTCCTGGTTTGCTGTCGACGGCTCTGTCGGCAGTATATTCATTGCTCCTCTTTGGCACACCGGCGCCGCTATTAGCGCCGGTACTTGTCAATCCACGCACAGCCTGGTCGGCCTTCGCGCTATCACTGGTGATTTCTCTTGTCTCCGTGGTGTTGATCGCGAGCGTGCGTGAAAAAAATGTGGCTCTACGGAGGTCCGAGCAGCGTTATCGCACGCTGTTCGAGTCGATCGATGAAGGCTTCTGCATTGTTGAAGTGCTGTTCGACGAAAACGGCACGCCGTGTGACTTCCAGTACCTAGAGATCAATCCCGCTTTTCACAAGCACGCCGCCACATCACTGGAAAATGTTGGCAAGAAGGCCAGCGAAGTACTTCCAAACCTTGAGGCTTCCTGGTTTGAGATTCTCGGCAAGGTTGTGAGTACGGGTGAGCCTGCCGCTTATGTACAGCATTACGGGGCTGCGGATAGCTGGTTCGAGGGCCACGCTTTCCGTGTGGGGAAGCCGGAAGAGCATCGAGTCGCGATGATGTTCAGCAATGTGAGCGAGCGGAAGCGGACGGAAGACCAATTGCGCGAGAGTGAAGATCGTTACCGGGACTTAGTCGAGCATAGTCAAGATTTGATTTGCACTCACGATCTGTCGGGAAGGTTGCTCTCCGTGAATCCTACCCCGGCGAAAATCCTGGGATATTCCGTCGCCGAATTGCTGGCGATTCCGATGCGGGAAATCGTTGTTCCAGAATTTCGCGAGCAGTTCGATCTATACCTGGAGCGGATCAAAAGGCAGGGTGAGGATCGAGGGTATTTGACAGTTATGACGCGGACCGGGGAGCGGAGAATCTGGGAATACGAAAACACACTTCGCACCGAAGGTGTGGAATTCCCGGTGGTACGGGGAATGGCGCGAGATGTCACCGCGAAAGTGCGGGCCGAAGCGGCCTTGAAGGAGAGCGAGCGTCAGTTTCGAACGCTGGCCGACTTCGTGCCTCAGATGGTCTGGATGTGCACTCCTGATGGATTGAACATTTATTTCAACCAACGCTGGGTCGATTACACCGGAATGCCGCTGGAAGAGAGCTACGGAAGAGGCTGGAATAAGCCTTTCCACGACGATGATAAGCGGAAGGCCTGGAACGCATGGAATCGCGCTGTGGCCACAGGAGATCGCTATCAGGTGGAGGCCCGCCTTCGAGCCGCGGACGGAAGCTATCGCTGGTTCCTGATGCAAGGTGCTCCTTTGCTGGATGCTTCGGGTGCCGTCGTGAAATGGTTTGGGACGTGTACCGACATCGAGGATATAAAACGTGCGGAAGGGGCAGTGCGCGATAGCGAACAGCGTGTTGCTGGCATCATTGGCGCGGCGATGGACGCAATCATCACAGTGGATGAGGAACAGCGCATCGTGCTGTTCAATACAGCCGCCGAGAAGATGTTCCGTTGCAGGGAAGTGGAAGTCCTTGGGCAAAAGGTCGAACGCTTCATTCCGCAGCGCTTGCGAGCCGGTCACTCGGTTCACATCCAGAAATTCGGGAAAGACGGCGTCACCAAACGTGCCATGGGAACTCTGGATGCGCTCTGGGCGATGCGGGCGGACGGTGAGGAGTTCCCGATCGAAGCGTCCATCTCCAAGATTGAGCCTGGCGGAAAGAAGCTGTTCACCGTCATCATGCGAGATATTACGGCACGGAGACAGGCCGAGAAGTCATTGCGGGAATATGCGAGGGTGGTGGAAGGCTTGGAAGAGATGATTGTGGTCGTGGATCAGGAATACCGTTATCTGATTGCCAACCGGGCATTCCTCACCTTTCGCGGCATGTCTGCCGAACAGGTCGTCGGGCACACCGTGGAAGAAGTCGTCGGAAAAGAACCTTTCGAAACTCGAGTCAAAGCAAAAATGGACGAATGTTTTCAGGGCAGAGTCGTGCGATACGAAATGCTCTACGACTTGCCGGGCTTGGGCAAGCGGGATTTGTGGGTGTCGTATTTTCCGATCGAGGGACAGGCAGGCGTCGATCGCATCGCCTGCGTCCTTCAGGACATCACGGAACGGAAGTTGGCGGAAGAGGCATTGCACAAATCGGAGGATCGGTTCAGCAAGGCCTTTCGCAACAACCCTCTGGCGATCAGCCTATCGACGCAAGCCGAGGGCCGGTTTCTTGACGTGAACGAGGCTTTCCTGAAAATGCTTGGCTACTCACGCCAGGCGGTCATTGGCCATACCGTAAGAGACTTGTGCTTCTGGGACGATCCGTCGGATCGAGTTGAAATGTTGAGGCAGCTAAAGGAAAAGGATCGGGTGGCCAAGCATCATACGCGATTCAAGACCGCGAAGGGAGAACTCAGAGAGGCGGAGATATGGGCGGAATCGATAGAACTGGACGGGCAGCCCTGTGTACTGGCAATCACGCACGACATTACCGATATGCAGCAACTGGAGGCGCAATTCCGTCAGGCGCAAAAGATGGAAGCAGTGGGGCGATTGGCTGGGGGAGTGGCGCATGATTTCAACAACATTCTGGGAATTATCATGGGCTACAGCGACATATCACTGGACAAGATCCCTGCGGACAATCCGGCGAAGCGGTATCTGTCGGAAACGAAAAAGGCCGCGCAGCGCGGGGCATTGCTGACGCAACAACTTCTGGCATTCAGCCGCAAACAGGTTGTGTTCCCGAAAATCCTGGACTTGAACGAAGTTGTGCGAAATGCCAACAAAATGTTTCTACGACTTGTTGGTGAGGACATCACGGTCGAGTTTCGCCCTAAAACTCCCCTCGGCTTGATGAGGGCTGACTCTTCGCAGATCGAGCAAGTCCTGATGAATCTTGTTGTGAACGCTCGCGATGCAATGCCGACCGGTGGAAAGATCATTATTGAGACAGGACACGCGGAGATGGATGAGCACTACGTGTCTCGGCACGAAGGTGCGCATGCCGGGCAGCAGGTCCTCCTGACGGTGAGTGACACTGGTTGCGGCATGGATGAAACCACCAGATCGAGAATCTTTGAACCTTTCTATACGACCAAGGAACTCGGCAAGGGGACAGGCCTCGGACTGTCGACGGTGTACGGAATTGTGAAGCAGAGTGACGGGTACATCGCCGTGTACAGCGAACCGGGCAAAGGCACGACGTTCAAGATTTATTTCCCGTTAATACGCGAGAAAGGCGCCGAAGTTGTGGCCGCTGCTGAAGAAGCAGCGCCACCGCAGGGATCGGAAACGGTATTGGTGGTTGAGGATGACAAGAATCTGCGCGAAGTCGCGGTCACACTGCTGCAACAGGGTGGTTACCACGTGATGGAAGCAAGAGATGCGGTGGAGGCGCTGAGAATCATGAAGGAGTCTCCAGAAATTGATCTGCTGTTGACAGATGTCATCATGCCGGACAAAAGCGGAGCGGACCTGGCCAGAGAGGCGACGGCTAGCCAGCCCAAGCTGCGGTGCCTGTACATGTCGGGATACACAGACGATCTGGTTAGCCGGCAGGGAGTGAGGATTGATGAAGCGTCTTTTCTGGAGAAACCGTTTACGAAGAAGTCGCTCCTCACGAAGGTGTACACAATCCTGCACGGCAATCCCCCGCCGCGCGGCGGCAGTTCATAGTAATCGCAGAGCTTCCGTGCACCTGGAAGAACGCCCCATCCTGAATTTGATTCAGGATGGGGCGTTTGTTGAAGAGCAAACTTTGCGCATCGCTGATTTCAGAGTGAATTCAGGAATGCGAGCAGGTTTGCCGAATCGGTGGAGTTGAGCGCTTTGTAGTTGGAGACGACGGTTGCGGCTTCTCCGCCGTGTCTGCGGATGGCTGCGTCGATGGTCGTCGACGTGTTGTCGTGCATCAGGCCGCCTGCCTTGGTCAGGATGTTCGACAAACCCCAGAGCGGAGAGGTCCTCCACATCGTGAGCGTCGCCTGGCCTGTGCCGTGCGGTTGGAAGGGAATTCCGCCCGAATCGCCTGATCCCATGTCGTGGAGCAGGAAGTCCGAGTACGGTGTGAACGCGACGTTGCTCAGAGACGGAATGACGGCGGTTTTGCTGCCATTCGTGGTTCGGAGTGTGACGTTCTGTGCCGTGGTGAAACTTTCGATGTGGCAGATGTTGCAGCCGGTGCTCTCAAAGACCACCTTGCCCGCTGTACTGGAAGAAGTCGGCGGCTTGGGAGGAATTGGAGCCAGCAGCGCGATGAACTGCGTCTGCTTGATCATGTTGACCTGAGCGACATCCTGCGGTGCGTTTTTATCCGGCTGACAGGATGTTGGAAAGGCCAAACCCTGTGGCAAGTGCTCATTCGGATTGAACTCGGAGAGGATGCCGAAAAAATGATTATCGGTCGTGATTCCGAGTTCGTTGAATTCGGCGTTGGCATTGAACTGGAAGAGAGAGACGGCATCCAGTTTCTGGCCGAATTTGCCGGGACGAACGACTCCACTTTCGTCCGGAACCATGTTGGCGATGCCCGTGATCCCGAATTTCTTCGAGATGCCGACGTTCGCCGTGATCGAGGAATCGGGAATGTTGTCGATGAGTCCGAAGCCGAAAAGCTGCGGCGAACGGACTTCATTCACCACGGTTGCATCCGTTGGAACGACTTCATGCGGAAGATTCTGTGCTGCGCCTCCGCCCGAAGCAGCCAACCCCGACTTCGTCGCCGTGTAGGTGAACGTTGTGGTGGTGGGGGTCCCGGTGATGGCGAATTGTCCGTTATAGCCCGACACTGGGACGTTGAGGACCTGAACTTCCTGACCCGTTTTGAAGCCATGAGCCGCTGTGGTAGTGATGGTCACGGTTGTCCCTGACTCGGTGGCACCGTTTGACGCAATTACCATCTGGTTGCAGGTTGGAAGGGTCTGGAAGGTCGCATTGGAAATTCCGTGGAGAACAGGGCCACCTTCGTTCTCAGGGAATGTGCCATTGCCGTCGAGATAGTTGAAGGTGTTGTCGGAGTTCCACTTGCCTAAGCGAGTTCCAGTCTGGTTGCTGGTGTCGCCTGCGGTGCCGGTGAGCACGTTTGTGCCTGCGCCGTGACAGGTGAAGCAACCGGTCTTAGTAGAGACGGGCCCCAGGCCCCGGATCGGATCCCACTTGATCACAAAATTACCGTAACCGCCGTTGAAGAGGTTGGTAATGCTGGTTGAAAGTCCCGCGAGTGGACCGCCAAACTGTCCGACCGTCGGCGGAGGGGGAGGTGGCGGCGGGCAGGTTGGGCATACAGCTTCGGCTTTCTTCACGTACCGCGAGGGTACGGCAAGCAGACAAAGTCCGGCCATCAGGCAAAGCGCGATGGGTAGAAAACAGCGTTTCATACACGCTCCTCTTTATATTTGTTTTGGTGTCGATCGTTTGTCGTCAACTTCGCGAGTGGGGGGAGCGCGCGAAGAAACATCGGGGCCCAATAGTTCCGTCTGCGCAGGCTTTAGTTGCGCAGCGTCACGATGCCGTCGGGGAGGGTGGCGGCAACGATTTTCCGGTAGTGCTCGGCCCTTTCAGCCGGAGCGAGTTCGATGTCCTTAGACAGAACGTGAACCGTCCGGGTTGAAGATTCCTTTGTCCGCATACTGGTTAACTTTGTCACGATCCAACATTGGTTCGAACCCAGTGGCCCAGTAGCCCCATCGCCAGCAGTTAACAGCGAAACGTATACAGCGGCTGGCGGCACTCTGCCTTCGCGAGACAGGCAAGAGTGGAGTTTGGATGCGAGACGTCCCTGCGAGAAGGGAGCGCCGGATGCATCACGGACGTCGAAATCAAAACGAGCGGAGGAACTACGAGCGCCGCATGAATCGCGAGTGTTCCGGAATTCATACGGATCGCCGTGGCTGGAAGATCCAAATGAGGAAGCAACTGGATGAGAAGAAAAAGCAGCAGGACGCTCAGCAGAAGTACAAAACGGCCGCGAATCCTCCCCACCATGTGACGGAGCGTATCCGAGGTTTTGGTCAGTGTCAATGGGGTAGATAACCAATGGCACGTTAGTGCCATGCGCAAGAATGATTTCAGCCGCAACTAAGTTCCACGACCACTTGCAGGCACCTGATATGCCGTGGGAAATTCCTGTTTTCGTGATCGCTTGAAATGCGCAACGATACAGGTCCAAACAACAGTTCTTCCCATGTTGGTGTGTATGAAAGTAAAATCAGACGTAACGTTGTGAGCAGTAGCCAACTTCGTTCCGTCGCTCCTCGAAATCCGAGCTTCAAGAAGCGCTGACCACGATCGTCAGCAAGAACAACCGGTCCATCACCCAAAGAGTGCAGTCGATGAAAGCAGTCGCGATCAAGCAGGGGCAGGTGCGCGAGCGGGCGCCCGGATATCACGAGATGGGAACGCTGCGCTGTGACACGTGCGGAGAGGTCTTCGCGATCTTTCACGAGCCTTCGTTTGTCAACGAGCGCGCGGCGGAGCGGCAGGCTCTGTGGCTCGAGAAGGTTCTGGCTGAAGAACATGAGCGGGAGCGAAGGCATCCGGACCGGATTCAACTCCCAGATTGAAATCTCTGATTTACAGCGTTGAAGATTAAATTCGCGAGGTTTTTTTGGCCATTGCGGGCCTTTCAGACATGCCCGCATACTTCAAAAAGACTACAGATCACGACGAGCGTTCTGTGTAGGATGCGGGACCTGCATTTTGGGTAATCGTGCTTCATTGTCCTTCGGAGATCACTGGGGAATGGGGAAACAAGGGAACGTTCAACTGACCGAAGTGTCGGCACCCGCCGCCGGTGCCGCCCAAGTCGGCGGCGACACTAACCTCACTGAGTTTGATGGTGGGTACTACGGATGGCGCGTGGTGCTGGCCGCGTGCTTCGGCGTGATGGCGGGATTCGGATCGCTGTTCGTGTACACGTTCTCGGTTTTTGTAAAGCCGCTGGCAGCCAGCTTTGGCTGGAGCCGGGAAGCGATCTCGACGGGATTTGCGATCGCGGCGGTGGCGCTGGGAGTCGCGTCTCCTGTGCTGGGCCGGTGGATCGATCGATACGGACCGCGGCGGATCATTCTTGTCTGCATGACGGTGTATGCAGGCGGAATTGCGTCACTGTCGCTGTTGCACTTGGGATTGTGGCAGTTTTATCTGACCTGCTTTGTGCTCGGAGCCGTGGGCAATGGCGCAGCGCATCTGGCGTACTCGCGGTCGATTTCGACATGGTTCGAGAGCCGGCTGGGAACAGCGCTCGCATTCGTCATGCTAGGAGCAGGACTAGGCGCGATGATCCTGCCCCCGGTGGCGCAGGCCATCGTGACGGGATCCAGCTGGCGCGCAGCCTATGGAGCGCTCGGTGGAATTGCATTCCTGCTAGGGCTGCCGTTGAGCTGGCGATATATACGCGAGCGCGGAGCACACGCAGAGAAATCCGCACTTGTTGTGCATGAAGGAATGACCTGGCAGCGGGGGCTGGGATCGCTCATGTTCTGGATCGTGACTGGAATTCTCGTCGTAAGCTCGATCAGCATGAATGGGGCGATCACTCATCTGTCGGCATTGCTGACGGACCGAGGACTGAGCGCGGGGCGGGCGGCGTTGTGCGCCTCGATTCTTGGCGGATCAAGCGTCGTGGGAAGAATTGTCGTCGGGTGGCTGCTGGATCGCTTCTTCGGACCCTATGTCGCGTTCGCGGTGAACGGAATTACTGCGCTCGGGATATTCGCTCTGGCGCGAGCGGATAGTTTCGTCGCCGGTGCAATTGCGGCAGCGCTGATCGGAATTGGAGCGGGAGGAGAGGCGGCGATTACGCCGTACCTGCTCACACGCTATTTCGGGCTGCGGGCGTTCTCCACTTTATATGGATTCACATGGACGTTCTATGCAGCGGCGGGCGCGGTGGGTCCGGTCATTCTGGGCCACGCCTACGATGCGACCGGATCGTACACTTCGTTATTAGTCATTCTTGCCGCGGCGTTGGGGTTGATGGCGCTGACCAACTTCCTGCTGCCTCGTTATAGCTCGCCGTCGCTAGTGAGTTCCCAGGCTTAAGCTCAACTTTCATACCAGGCCGGATAGAACATTCCACCAGCAGACTGCTGTCTACGATGGAAGAGCCCGGGAAGCATCACGGGGATCGCTCGCCCGACGATGTGGCGCGTAATGGTGCGTCGGCGTGAGTCGCGGGCGAGCATGCCTGTCAGCATCCGACGAACGCGCTGCTTTGGCCAGCAAAGGAGATAGCTGCGAGCGATTTCAGAGGAGAAGGCGGCGAGGCGCTCATCGGGCCCGGGGCGAGGCAGAAAGTCGAAATCGCGAAAGATACGGCCGTCGCCGTCCCACATCTGGGGCTTCCAGTAGGCCGTGCCCGGCAGCGGCGTCAGAGGGATGAAGAAGAGTTCATCGAGCGGAACTTGCTGGGCAGAGCGGAAGAGGGCGTGGACCGTCTCGCGAGTGTCTTCGGGGAGGCCATAAATGAAAGTGCCGATCGTAACGATGCCGCGATAGTCACGATCAAGAATGGAGAGTGCGCGGGTTGCGTGGCCTGCGAGATCTTTCTTGCCGATGGTTGCGAGGTGATCTGGGTCGAGACGCTCGACGCCGAGATAGAGTTCGTTCAGTCCGGCGCGATGGCAGGCATCCAATGCGCCCGATGCAGCGTCACGGATGACGCAGTCTGCGCGAACCCAAGCACTTTGTCCCACAGCGCGGTTCTCGCGTAGCAGGAGGTCGGAAAGACCAGCGGGGACGCGAGGATCGGCGTTGAAGCAAGGATCGACCCATCCGAGATAGCGACGGTCAAAGCGATCCATCAGCAGCCGGATTTCTTCGAGCAGACGTTCGGGAGATTTCACGCGCAGGCATGGGCTCGGACGATCGTCCTGGAAGCGGCCCATCTGCTTCCACAGAACGCAGAACGAGCAGCCATGCGAGCAGCCACGGCCGAGCTCGATCGCCGCCAGGTGAGGATGATTGCGGCTGCGCGCGCCATATCTTTCGACCGGGAGCAGGTCATAGGCGGGAAAAGGAAGCGAGTCGAGATCAGAGATGAGCGGGCGATGTCCGGTGAACACGACTTCTTCACCGTCGAGGAAAGAGATGCCGGGGATCGAACGGAGACCTTTCGTTCCGTCCTCGAGAGCGCGTACGAGGTCGACAATGGTGAGTTCGCCTTCGCCGTGAACAACTACGTCAATGAGTCCCGTGGCGAGAACCTGGGGAGCTACGTGAGACAAGAAGCATCCGCCGGAGATGACTTTGGCTCCGGTTTGATGGGCGAGCCTGGCGAGGCGCAGGCCTTCCATGCAACTCACGGCTTCTTCGCCGATGCCGACGTAAGCGGGCTTCAGTGAGTGAATCTGGCGTTCGATCGTCTTCCATCCCATGGACAGTGCGGGCGCGTCGAGGATTGCGACTCGTAGGTGAGGAATGTTCTCGCGCAGCGCGGCAGCCATGGAGGCGAATGCGAGTGGAGGCCAGAAAGCGGTGCTTGGCCCATTGAATGGCCAGAGGGGACGTGGCGGGCGAACGAAGAGAAATAAACGACTCATGCAGGATGAGTCCGAGCGGAGATTTGGTGAAAAGTGCGAGGAAGAACAGCAAGATTCGCCAATATAAGTAGACACAACATCACAAATCCCGCCGTGCCGATGACGGTGAGGGCAACCGCGACTACTGGGTTACCGACGTAAAGGAGTACGAGTAGCGCCGACAGCGTTGCGAAGACTGCTAGAACATATGCGGTGGAGCGCGTGACATTCGCGGGCTTCCAGAAATCCCATGCAGTCAACGGATTCAGAGCCAGGTAGTAGACGAGACCGAAGCCGAATAGAAATCCGGTCAAGGTTCGCAGGATTGATCCTTGCGGGACAAGATGAAACCCGTAGGGGACCATCAGCAGCAGGAAGGTGCCGTGAAGCCAATATTGAAAGCGATCCGGACGAGGGCGTAGCGCGAGCAGCATGACAAGGGCAAGCGTGCTTCCAACGTAAAGACCGGTGCAGCGCTGGCAGAAGGGGAGCGTCACGCCGCCGAGTGTCCAGACGTGCTGGAGTCCGCAAATGTGGGCAAAGATCTCTCGCAGGAAGATCACTTTGATTGCCTCGAGGTCGTGTCCGAAACGGGAATTGGAATGCGCTGCAGGTGGCGTTTTGGATCGCGAAGGTCAATCAGAAACAGAGCACGGTCCCGCGCGTCGATGTCGTCTTTATCGAGGACGGCCGGAGAGGCAGCGACAAAATTTCCATCAGGAGACAGCGAGACGTGCATGCTGAAGTTCAGCATGGCTTTGAAGTCACTCTCGTTTTTACTGTGGACCGCGGCAATCCTGGTGAGCCTACCTCGACTGCCGTCTAAGGGGATTTCCGCGAGGCTGAATTCTTTTCTGTCCTCTTGTTTGGTTGTAACGAATGCGGCAGCGTACAGCATTTTGTCGGTCCAGATGAGATTTCCCAGAGTCAGATTCGCATCGATGTTTGGAGTAAGGGTACGCTGATATCCAGTGGCGCCATCGAAGATCGCGATCTGATCGGAATCAGCAGAGGAGGAAACCATCGCCATGCGAGAGGTGCGCTCGTCCCAAAATGCAGCGGGTTCTCCATCCGAGCTCAGCCCAATCTTTTTTCTGTCTGCCTCCCAGAGAGTGAAATCGGGCTTGGGGGTAAGGTTGTCAGGAGTCATGTGACCAAATTCCCAGACCGTTTCGTTGACGTCTTTATCGCTGCGCGAGGGACGATCATTCAGCCGAATGTAGACAAGCTCCTGGCCGTGCGGGTGAACAAGAACGCCTTCATCACCCAATGATGTCGAGTCCACTATTCCGGAATCGAGGTCGATCCAGCGTAGGTTTTGCCCTCCGAAGTAAATGCGGCTTCCGAACTGTGCATGCGGACCTGTGCATCCATCTGTTGAACCGACGCCATATGCCTGAAGCGGCGCAGAGGACCTCACGGGAATCAAGAGTAATTCGCAATAGCCACTGCTGCTGCTGAGATGCTGATAGAGGGTGACGAGAGCGCGTGTGCCATCCTTCTGCCATTCGACTTCGACGCCCAAGTCGTCGTCTTTCTCTTTCGTGGGTTGGGCGAAGATGGTTTTTACGCGCCCGGTGGCGCGGTCGTAAAGCGCAACGGAAGTTTGGGAATGCGCGACATCGCGGTAGGGGAAAAGAACCTGCGAGCCGTCGGGACTCCAGGCCGGGCCTCCGACGCAGGCCAGGATAAAGGTCATCCACGAGGCGATGGCGACGACCATGAGGACGACATGCAGCCATCGGGCTGAAACAGAGTTATGTGACGGCGGAGTCAGGTTGTGGGCGGAAACGTCCTGGGACAGAGCATGGCTACGCATAGGCATCTCCGTGTTGACGTTATCGCGATGTCGGGGTCGCGCTTCGGGTACACGCTAGGTCAGTTTCCGCTCATTGGCAGTGACGAACATCACAAGCCGAAGAATGGCGGGGCTAATTAGCCGCGCAGTGGAAGCGTGATTTCGATCACATCCAGATCGCGAAAGAAGACTTAAATTCGCGCGCAGCGGCATTAAGCGCCCGCAGCCGACAACTTGGCAGGCAGGAAGATGCGAACATGAGTATCAGCCTGGGAGTTGATGTTGGGGCCGTCAGCGTCAAGGTGGCCGCATTCGCGACCGGCGCCGAGGCAGCTCTGCTGGCTGCGATTCCTCAAAAGACCTCTTCCTTCTTTGTCCCTCAGCTTCCAAACACAAACGGATTTGCACGGGACGCAGTAGCACTTTCCACGTACCGGCGTTTGCAGGGCAATCCGCAACACACCGTGGAAGAGTTGCTGAGAGAGTTCTGTGCCATCGTGCCCGTGTCGGCGATTGGCGAGATCCGGTTCACGGGATCCGGGGGGCGGACCATCGCGCGAGTGTTCAAAGCTTCCTTTGAAAACGAATTTCGAGCGCTGGCGCGGGCTATGCGTACGCTCTATCCAGAGGTGCGCACGGTATTTGAGATGGGCGGCGAGACTTCGAAGTACATCCGGTTGGGGGAGGCTGGGGCCAAGGACGAACTCGGAATTCTGGACTATCAATCAAGTACAGAGTGCGCAGCGGGAACGGGTTCATTCATTGACCAGCAGGCATCGAGGTTGCTGTATGAGGTCGAGGATGTGGGAGCGGCGGCGCGTGGGGCGAGTTGCGCCGCGAGAGTCGCGGGTCGATGCTCGGTATTTGCCAAGAGTGACATGATCCACGCGCAGCAAAAAGGATTCACGTCGGATCAGATCCTGCGCGGGTTATGCGATGCGACGGCTCGGAACTTCAAATCGAGCATTGTGAAAGGCCGGCAGGTTCCGACTCCGGTAGCATTCGTCGGAGGCGTGGCGCTGAACGCCGGAGTGCGCGACGCATTGCAGCAGGTATTCAAGCTGAAAGATTGGGAGTTCATCGTCCCGGAATTGCACAACTGGATGACGGCGCTCGGCGCCAGCATGTTGGCCGCTGAATCGAACGGGTATGGAGAGGCGGCGAGACGTCGCGTGCAAGTTGCAGAAGCGGTGAGCAGCCCGCAGGAAGAATTCCCGACGACGGAGGCGCTTGCCCTCGACCGTGTCACACTGCTGCGGGGAAAAGTGATTCCATTCGAGCCGCGGGGGAGTAACAAGAGGGTCGATGTTTACCTGGGGATTGATGTTGGATCGGTCAGTACGAACCTGGTCGTTGTGGATGCGAACGGGCGGCTGTTGAAAGAAATCTATGTTCCGACAGCGGGGCGTCCGGTTGAAGTGGTAGCTGCAGGCTTACGCGAAATTGATTCGGAACTGGGTTCGCGCATCAATGTCTGCGGGCTGGGCACGACCGGCTCGGGCAGGGAACTGATCGGGGAATTCACCGGCGCCGATACGGTGAACGATGAAATCACCGCGCACAAGACCGGGGCGATGCATGTGTGCCATCAGCTTGGGATGCCGATGGTGGATACCATCTTTGAGATTGGCGGCCAGGATTCGAAATTCATTCGCATACGGGATGGCGTGGTGGTCGATTTCACCATGAACGAGGCGTGCGCCGCAGGGACCGGTTCCTTCCTGGAAGAACAGGCTGAGAAGCTGGGAGTACAGATCAAAGAAGAGTTTGCGCGATTAGCGCTGTCATCGGAGAGGCCGATCCGGTTGGGTGAACGTTGCACGGTTTTCATGGCGCGGGACGTCAGCAGCCTGCTGCTGAAGGGCGCGGCGGTGCCGGACTTGTGCGCGGGGCTGGCGTACTCGGTTGCCCTGAACTATCTCAACCGCGTGGTGCGGGGACGAAACATTGGGGATGTCATCTACTTTCAGGGAGGCACCGCTTATAACGATGCGGTTGCGGCCGCGTTCGCCTCGATCCTGAAGGACAAGACAATCATCGTGCCTCCGCACAATGGGGTCATTGGAGCGATTGGCATGGCATTGATCGCCCGTGACCGCATGCGCGGCACTAAGGGCAAGACCCGCTTTCGCGGGTTTGAGGTCGACCGGGTGCAGTTCACGAGCCGCGATTTCGTCTGCAAGGCCTGCTCGAACTACTGTGAGATGAAGGAATTCCTTATCGACGGGGAGAAGAGTTATTGGGGCGACCAGTGTTCGGACAAATTCCGTAAACGGTCGCGCACAGATCGCCAGCCGGTTATCGAAGACCTGGTTGCTTTCCGCGACAAACTTCTGGAGTCGTTTGAAAAGCCCGCGGAGGCTGGGCGTAAGACGATCGGAATCCCGCGGGCGATGTTTTTTTACGACCGCTTTCCATTCTGGTCTACGTATCTGCAGGAACTGGGATTTAACGTGGTGGTATCTCCTCCGACGGATGGGCGCATCGCCGCGAGTGGAGAAGAGATGGCGATCGCGCAACCGTGTTTCCCGGTGCAGGCCGCACATGGACACGTTCAAGCGTTGCTCGGCCAGGGCGTGGACTATGTGTTCATGCCAAACGTGGTGGACGCGGAACCCAGTTCCATGAAAGTGCAATCGAAGTTGTGTCCATGGAATCAGACATTACCTTTCGTAGTGCGTGCTGTTGAGAAGTTGGAGGGTGCGCTAGCCGGGAAGTTGATGTGTCCGACCGTACACTTCCGGCAAGGGCGGAATTACGTTCGAAGGGAATTACGTGCATGGGCGAAGACGCTGGGCAAAAGCTCCCGCAATAATGGGGCGGTCGAGCGGGCTTACGCGGCCCAGGACAGATTTGTCAGGGCGTTGAGAATGGCGGGCGACCGCGCTCTAGAGACACTGTGCCAGACTCGTGAGCCCAGCATCGTAGTGCTGGGGAGGCCCTACAACATCTACGACCGCATGGTGTGCTGTGACATTCCGCGAAAGCTGCGGACACTCTACGGCATCAACGTGGTTCCGCTGGATTTTCTTCCGGTCGATGGGGAAGACATCACTGCAGTCAACGACAACATGTACTGGCACTCGGGGCGGCAAATCCTAACGGCTGCGCAATTCACACGAAAGATGCAGGGCATGCATTTGATCTTCATTTCAAATTTCAAGTGCGGACCCGACTCTTACATCAAGTCCTTTCTCGAAGATGCATGCGGAAAGCCAAGCCTGGTGCTGCAGTTCGACGGGCACTCCAATGATGCGGGGTATATCACGCGCTGCGAGGCGTATCTCGACAGCACAGGATTTCTACGATGCCAATCTTCCAACATCGCTGCGTGAGGTCGACTGTGCCCGGCGAACATCCGCTGGCCGGGAAGACGATGTACATCCCGGATATGGCGGAGGGGAGCGCGAAAGCCCTGTGCGCTACTTTTCGGTGGATCGGGATCGATGCGCGGCCCACGCCTCCGTCGGATCAGCACACGCTCGAGATCGGCGGGAAGTTCACGAGTGGAGATGAGTGCTTTCCCGCGAAGATCACGATGGGAGATTTCGTAAAGATCACGCAGGCACCGGGATTTGATGCGACGAGAACCGTGTTTTTCATGGCGACCCTCGAGGGCCCGTGCCGATTTGGACAATACGCACCGTTCCTGAAGAAAGTACTTCGCGAGAATGGGCGCGACGACGTGCGCGTGATGTCGATCAGCGGGCAAAACGGCTATGCCGATTTCGAACAATGCGAGGGGAGCTTCGTGCGTACGGCGTGGCGCGCATTGGTGTCGGCGGATATCTTGCGCAAACTGCTCCTGCAGACGAGGCCCTACGAGACGGTTGCGGGATCCGCAGACCGAGCGTTCCACGATTCGGTCGAGGACTTCTGTCAAACGCTGGAAGGCAGCTGTTCAAGCGCGGCGTGTCAAATGCAATCTGTGCGCGGTTCGCTGAGGCGAGCCAAGAATCGTTTTGCTAGCGTACCGACGAAAGTGGGGGAGAAACGCCCGCTGATCGGGATCGTTGGTGAGATTTTTTGTCGTCTGAACACCTTCAGCAATCAGGACCTGGTGCGGCGATTGGAGGCGCAGGGAGCGGAATGCTGGATGTCGGACATCGCCGAATGGATCGGCTACACGAACATGGAGCAGTTCCGGGACCTACGGCTGGCGGGAAAGAAATACTCGTGGAGCATGCTCGGCGCGAAGATCCGCGCCAGGGTCCAGCATGCGGATGAGCATGAATTGCAGTCGATGTTTGCAAAAGAGTTCCGCGCATACAGAGAGCCTTCGATTGAAGAAGTGCTCGAGTTGGCGCAGCCGTACCTGCCATTTCCGGGAGCGGAAGGCGAGATGGTGGTGAGCACGGGGAGAAGTGCGTACCTGGCTCGATATGGTGTGGACGGAATCGTTGATATCAGTCCTTTCACCTGTATGAACGGCGTGGTGAGCGAAGCGATCTATCCAAAGTTGAGCCGGGAGAATAGCGGCATTCCAATTCGCAATTTTTATTTCGACGGGCAGCAATCGGACCTGGATCGCGACGTCGGAATCTATATGGAATTAGCGCGGTCCTATCGCGAACGTCGGCTGCGAGAACAGTCCCGCCGGGATGTGTCTGCACTGCCGGCGTGATTGTACTGTTTATGGTTTCGTGACTCCTCCCTCATAGTGTGTTTTCTTGGTTTTTCCGTCACTCTCATCCTGCTCGAAGTCGATGGTGTACTGCAGGATGCAGTTCTTGTTCTTCAAGACCCAGGCAGTGCCGATGATGTTGTAATCCTTCAGCCTGCCGGCCGCGAGGAGCGCGGCTTTGTCCATCGTGCTCTCCTGGCGCGTGTCGACTGAGTACTTCGTGGTATCGAAACCGCCGATGTTCTCCGCGCCGGCGGGAGTGATGGTTGGCTTATCGACGAACAGACTCCATGGAGTCACGCCAAGGACGACGCTGTTGGCTCCCATGTTCCACCCGGATGCGTCCGAACGGGTGAAGTGATTGGTGCGAACGGACTCGGCGAATCCGTCATGAATCGGGATCGGTTGCGATCCTTTCACGGTATTGAGTTCGCGATCGAAGTCGGTGGCGGGATGACGTTCGTGAACCGTGACATCGAGTTTGTCGCCCGCAAGATCACTTTCGAAATCTTTGGACGAGCCGTCACTTTGTGTTTCCTTGTTGGAGAAGTGGATGGGAGACGCAAGTGGCGGCCCCTGGGCGAGCGTTTGGACGCAGTAGCTGCCGCCGTCGAGTTGGCGTTCCATCGGATTTGTGTTGGCCTTGGCTTGGTGTTCTTCGCGGGAAAGCTTGGCATGAGTGTCGCAGGCCACTGTGGACAAGATCATCCACGCTGGTAGCAATGAACAAAAAAGAACTGCAAGTGCGGTTTTTCCGGTCATAGCAAAAACCTCCGTTCTGAGTTGATATGCGCCGCAAGCGCGACGGGGGTAACACGGCGTGTTGCGATCGCTTGATGACTATTCGGCGCTGTCGGCAATTTGGAACGACCAGACGGCATCGAACATGAGTCCATCGCCTTGCGCGCGAGCGACGTCACCGCCGGAAAACTTCTTTGACTTTGAGACCGGGCGAAGCACGACGCCGTACTCTCCAGGCATCAGCGGCGAGGCGGAAGAAACTTTGTAGCTGCCGGACTTGATCTTTTCGGATTTGACGGCAACGCGGTCTTCCAGGAACGAAGAGTAGATCTCCCAGTCGGCAGCGTTGCTTGATTGCGCGTCTTCTTTTCCCTGAGTTGCCCCAACGATACGGTAGGAGTTCTGGGCAGGGGTCAACTTGACGATGGCGGGCTCAAAGTCGTCGGGATTCACACCCATTGTGCTGGCGAAATCCACCAGGAATGTGGGCGAGGTGGTTTGCAAGACATTCTTGGACGCGAGACTCGATACGCCCCAAACGTACGTCATCATCGCCTTGCGGTGGGCCATCATGGAGGAGAGGATGCTGCCGCCTTCCATGACCGAAGTGCCGCCGACCGGAGAGTTCATGCGCGTGGCGGTGCTCCACGCCGCAGTTCCAATTCCGGCCTGCATCGCCTGATTCACAGCGCTGTCGCCGGCGAGACCCTTCATCGAAGACGGCTTTGTCTTGGTCTGAGCGAGTTGCGTCTTTTCGAGCGCAAGAGACTGATTGCTCTTGCCCGCGACGGTCACATGCGGAAGATGGCCCTTCGAGATCGAATCCGAGGCCGCGACGGATTCAGTCGATGCCGGAGCCTTCTTCGATTCGGCGAGGATCGCATCCATCTCCTTGGGAGTGACTCCGTCTTTCTGTAGCGCGAGGAGAGCATCGGGCGAGATGTCGTACTTGGCAGGGCTGGTTTGGATCGCCGATACGACGACTGATTCGGGTAGCCCGCCTTTGACCATCTTTACTACATCAGCGTTCGTCAGCGGTTTGCTGGACTGAGCAGCCAAGGCGCAAGGCAGTACAAGCAGCACAGATGTTGCGAACTTGATAACGAATTTCATACTCATAGTTCCTTCTTCGCCACGGGGCGGATTGGACCGTCATTGATACCGTCAGGCGATTGGTTTTATCTCGGGCCCGCACCCAGACTGACTTCCCCAAAGCCAATCGCGGCGGACCCGACCGTTTTCCCCAAAACGTGTGCCATGAATAACGCAGGAAGGTCTGAGGGTCAAAGGAACTGAGGCTTACATGGGAATGACTTCGTAAGGTTAGTGTTTCAAATCACTTAACCTAGAATATGACTCGATTTGGGGAGGAGGGGTTTGCTGCTAGTGAACAGGTTGAGCGCTGGCAACTGATGAAGCGGGAGCGACAACGGCCTGCTCGGCACGATGAGCGATGAGTTCGAGGCCCCGTTTGCGGGAAGTATCTGCTAAAGCGGCGAGCTCGGTGCGGCCCAAGGAGGGGTTCGCTTTGACTTCGAGTTCTCCAATAGCCAGGCGGCCCTCGGATTCGAGGCCGTAGAATCCGAGCTTTCCGGCAAGAGCGACCGCTGCTCGAAGCTCCTGTTCAGCCGCCTTCGATTTGACGCCCGATTGAACGTTTTCAGCCATTTCAACCCTTGCTTTGCCGATGGAGGTCTGGAGTTTGAGGGCAGGGTTGGGATCGGAGGGGACGAGTTCGGCGGCGCGATCGATTGCCTTCCGAGCGTCGGAGATTTTGTTCGAGGCCAGGAACGCGCGGCTCAAGATGGCGTAGGCAGAAGCGGCATCGGGATAGGATTTGTCCTTCTCGAATTCCTGAATTGCGGCGCGAAGGAGAGGCTCGGCTTGATCGGCGTGACCTTCATCGATGGCAAGATCCGCTAGTTCTACGTTGGTTTCGCCGACGAGATCAGCTTGTCCCAGCTTCTGGCGGATCGCGAGGCTCTCTTCGAATTGCTTTCGGGCGCCGGGAAGATCGCCCAAGGTCTTGAGCGCTTCTCCAAGAGAGATCATGGCCCCGGTTGTGTACTGATAGCCACCCTGGTTCGGGCGCAAGGACTCGATCGCCTTCTCAGCATAGCCTTTTGCCTGCTCTGGATGGCCTTGCGTAAGAGCTAGGTCGGACAACCGAGAGAGAATATATCCGGGGGAGCCACCATTATCGAGAGATTCTTCAATGTGAAGCGACTCCTGATACGTCTGGTCTGCACCGGGAAGGTCGCCGCGAAGGAAGAGGATATCGGCAATGTTTCCGATGGTTAGTGCTGTCAGGGCCTTGTCGCCCGCTTGTTCAAAATGCGTTTTCGCCTGACGATAGAGTTGCTCGGCACGATCAATCTTTCCCTCATTGGCGTAGTTGATCGCCATGTTGTTGAGGACAGCACCGGTTTTGTGGTGATCGCCAAGGTCCTGGAGGATGTTGAGGGCTTTTTGATACGTGGCGATGGCCTCGTCCATATGGCCTTGTGCGCCCTGGTAATCGCCGATCATTCGGGTGGCGTCAGCGGCTTCCAGGTGATTCCCCGAAGCCATGAAGATGCCGTACGCCTCCTGGCATGCAGGCGGGCCCTGGTCCGGGTGTTCTCCGTAAATAAGGTTCACGCACTCTTCTTTGCGCGCGCGCGCATAAAGAAGCCTTTTCCCTTGGGCCTGCGCTTTGCTCACTGCCCGGCGAATCAGAACCAGACGCTCGGGGTCGTTCTTCGCAGTGGCATGGATGTCGGCTAGGTCGATGCGGGGATCATCAGACGCAGGAGGAGGCAATCTTCGCAGTTGAGCGATCGTGTTGGCGGCCTCGCTGTTCAGAGAAGCTGCGACTTGCGCATAGGTAAGAAGCAATCCGTAATCCACGCTATCCGGAAACAACTGGAAAAGCGCATGGTAGGTGGAGATAGCTTTATCGTGGTCCGCGATGCTGTCGTAGTACGTTCCTTCCACGAGCAAGCGCTGCGAAGCCTGCAAAGTCGAGGAGAGGTCCAAAGCTTTCTTGGCTTCGTCTTTGCTTTTCTGCTGATACCCGAGGCGGCCGAGTGCGATGGACAGGTTGAGATGAATCAGGGGGAACTTGGGGTCGAGCCGGCTGGCTTGCTCGAGAAGATCTTTGGCCGCAAGCCAATCGAACTCGCGCATCTTTTTAACGCCCAGAGCATAGAACCGGGCGCTCTCATGATCGAGGGGCGCAACAGCTAGCAGGCTGGCTTCATCGGACGGTTCGAGCGTGGGGATGCCAAGGCGATCACGTAATTTATCACCCACACGAGATACCACCTGAAAGAGGTCGCCAGAATTTCCGATTTCGGCCATCTCGGTCAGGATTTCTCCGGTCTGCGCGTCCTGCATACGAACGTCCAGTCGAAGATGTCCTCCTTGGGACGAAGTCACCATCGTGTACGAGCCGAGAACAAGCAGGTCGCTGCTGAGCGCCGCGCCGACGCGGGAAGTCGTAGCGCGGTCGAGTGTCCCGGAGGGAGACCAAGGCGAGGAGATCCGAAGGTTAGCAACATCTTCGCCGGAAACGATACGCAGCCTGTCTCCTGCGGCAAGTTCAGTGCTCAGCATTTCTGAAAATGCCGTGGCCAGCCATTCGTCGTTCTTGCTGCCCGAAATATTCTGGAATCCCAAGACTGCGATCGACCGACGCATCGGTACCGGGTTCGACTGCTGCGTTGTTTCTGCAACGGGCGGACGATGCCACCGCCAGATCAAGGATCCTCCAACAAGCAAAACAAGGATTCCACCTGCAAGGGCGTAGAGAAGGTAAGGAGAGCGCGTGGCAGGTCGCGGCTCCTCTTGCGATGGCAACCCGGTTGGGGCCGGAACGGGTGTTTCCACCGCGGTAGCGGGAGTTGCCGATTGCTGGTTATTTACAACCGCGACTGGCGCAATGAAGCGGTATCCTCGCCTAGGTATGGTCTCGATGAAGCGGGGATTTTCAGAGTCATCTTCAAGCGCTGCGCGCAGTTTCTTCAGGATGACGTTGAGGCTTCCGTCGAAATCTACGTAAGTGCCTTCGGGCCAGAGTTCCTGCCGCATCTCGTCACGGCCGATGATCTCCCCGGCCCGTTCCAATAAGAGGATGAGAACGCGGAAGGGCTGGTCCTGGATTTTGATACGGACTCCCTTGCGGCTTAGCGTTCCGCCGGAGGGGTCGGCTTCAAACAAGCCGAAACGAAAGATTTGTCCAGTTAGGGAAGCACGCGCCATGGATGGGCAAAACGATGGCGCATCATAGCATTCCCGATAAGCTCATGTCAGCAGCGAAAAAGGGAACGAGACTATTCTTTGCAACGACATACAACCGACGGAAGGCAAAGAGGATCAAACTACTCGAAACGACGACAGTTACTGCCGTTACTCTTCACCGTTGCGGGCATCGAACGCGTGTGATAGAAGGAAATCTGATCCCTTCGAAATGCTGCCACTGAAAAATCTGGATACGCCGAAGCGCAAGGTATGCGGTGTGCTTCTCGTGTTCATTGTGGTGTGTTCGCTGGCAACCAGCGTAGCTACGCGCTATACCTCACCGAACGCTTGCTCTTTGATAAAGACGACGGTTATCCAAAAACATAGTTCGTCCGAATCAGGCCGGCAGCGGCTGACCATGAGCACCGCAAATTGGCTCCCGGTTGTTGTCCGATATGCCTTTTTGCAATGGCCGACGGACTATCGCCGCCTACCATCTGCCGAACTTGTCCTCACGGCTGCGTTCGTGGGACAGAATCTATACAACCGTCCTCCACCCCTTTCCGAAATCTCCCTCTAGCTTTATCCGGCTGAAGCCGGACCCCGTTCAAGGTATCTGCCGTGCAGTCCTCTCGAGGACGCATGAGGTTTGAACAGGTGCAAAGCTATCCGTCCACGAGCTGTTCAATCGAAGTTTCCGATCGGCGCCAGCTGCGTTCTGAGTACTGCCAGCCGCTGTCGACAGGAAAGTTGTCGTAAAGGATCGTTGATGGCAACTCGCTTGTTAACTGAAACGGATCTCGATGCGCTGCGCGCGTTCGATACCTGCATGGTCGCGAACGCGGTGGAGACATTTAACGTCCGTTTGAAGAACACAGGTTTCACAGACGCGCGGATCCGGTGCATGTTCGACGAGGCTCCTCCGATGGTGGGGTATGCGGTGACGGCGCGCCTGCGTAGCGATGAGCCACCGATCCGGGGGCTGGCGTTCCGCGATCGAAGCGAATTTTGGAACGACATCTTGCGGGTCCCGGCGCCAAAGATTCTGGTGCTTGAGGATATGGATGATCCTCCCGGACGTGGAGCGTTCATCGGTGACGTGCATGCGGCAATCTTGAGGGCGCTGGGTTGCGTCGGATATCTGACCAACGGTGCGGTCCGCGAGCTGCCCGCGGTACGCGAGGCGGGATTGCAGGTATTTGCCGGGAACGTCGCAGTTTCTCATGCCTATGCGCACATCTTCGATATCGGAGCGAAGGTGAGCGTAGCTGGGATGGACGTGATGCCGGGCGATTTGCTTCACGGCGACCGGCATGGAGTTCTCAATGTGCCGATCGAGATTGCGGAAGAGATTCCGAAGGTTGCGAGCGCTTTGAGCAGCGAAGAACGGAGAGTGATCGATTTTTGCCGTTCGAGTTCGTTCTCGATCGAAGAGCTGAGCGAAATTATGAAGAAGAACCGGGTTTAGGTATCGATATGTATTTCCTGGCAATTGCCGTAGTTGTGGAAGGACGAAATGAAACCTGATGGGAATGAGTCGGAGATAAAGTCCCGCAAACGCGTGGCGATTCGGTGTGTGGTAGCCGCTCTGGCAGTCACCGCAGCATTAGTCTCGTCATCTTGCTCGAGTGGCGAAGCCAAGCGCGTGGAAGCGAAAGGTCCGAGCGTGACGGTGGGAGTGACGAAAGTCGTGAAGAAGAACCTCGGACGGAGTCTTACGGTTTCCGCGGAATTGGTTCCATTCCAGGAGATCGAGGTGTATGCGAAGGAAGCCGGTTACGTGAAGAAACTATTCGTCGACTATGGCTCGCACGTGAAGGCAGGACAGGTAATGGCAGTGCTGGAGATTCCTGAGCTTGAGGCACAACTTCAGGAAGACCAGGCGGAGATCAAGAACGCGGCGAATCAAGTCTTGCGGGCGCAGCACGAACTATCGCGGTACCAGGCGCAATACAAGGCAGTGCATCTGGAGTACACACGATTGAGTGGCGTATTCGAAAGCCAGCCTGGGATTGTCGCGCAGCAGGAAGTGGACGACGTCCAGGGAAAAGATCTGGCGGCGCAATCCCAAGTAGACGCATCGCACGCGGCGCTGGACGCCGCGCAGAGCCAGCTCGGCGTTGCCAAGGCAAAGCTGGCACACGATCAGAGCCTTTATGACTATTCCAAGATCACCGCGCCTTTCTCCGGAGTGGTGACGGATCGTTACGCGAATCTCGGAACGCTTGTGCAAGGTGGAACGAACTCGAGCACGCAAGCGTTGCCGATCGTGAAACTCTCCCAAGATGATCTCTTCCGGCTCGTGATTCCTGTGCCCGAGTCGTACGTGCGATTCATCCGCGTGGGCGACGCGGTGAATGTGCGTGTGCCCTCGCTCAACCGGACATTTCCGGGGAAGGTGGCGAGGTTCTCCGTCGACGTGCGGGCAGACACACGCACGATGCATACCGAAGTGGATGTAAAGAACCACGATCACGTGCTGGTTCCTGGGCTCTACGCTGAAGCTGATTTGACCCTCGAACACCGCGAGGACATTCCAGCGATTCCATTGCAGGCGGTAAATCACGAGGCTGATAAAACGACGGTTTTCGTCGTGAATTCAACGGACGAGGTCGAAGACCGTCCAGTGAAACTCGGGCTACAGACCGCATCGGATGCGGAAGTTGTGGCGGGACTGCATGAAGGGGAGCAGGTGGTCGTCAGCGATCGAAGCGGATTGAAGGCTGGCGAAAAGGTCAGCCCGCAGACGGTTCAGATTATGGAATATCACGAGAACAATCAAGAGTAACGATCCATGTCACGATTTTCGATACGAAACCCGTACTTCATCATCGTCATCTGTCTTGTGCTGACTGTCATCGGCGTGACGAGCCTTGCACGCATGCCGGTGGATCTATTCCCCGCGATTAATTTGCCTGAGGTTGTGGTGGCGACGTTCTATTCCGGGATGCCGCCGCAGGACATAGAAACGGACATCACGGATCCGCTGGAACGATTCTTCACGCTGGCAAGCGGCATTGACCATATGGAATCGCGGTCGCTATTGGGCGTGAGCATTATTAAGGTCTACTTCCAGCCCGGGACGAACGCCGATGCCGATGTGACAGAGCTATCGAATCTTGCATTGGCCGACCTGAAGCGCTTGCCACCGGGAACGCTGCCGCCGGTCGTGCTGAAGTTCGACGCCTCCAGCTTGCCCGTGTGCCTGGTGACGTTAAAGGGAGAGGGGCTGAACCAGACACAACTTCACGACATCGGGCAGTTCACCATCCGCAATCAGATCGCGGTGGTGCAGGGTGCGGAGATCCCACCGCCGTTTGGTGGGAAGTACCGCCAGATCATGGTGTACGTCGATCCGTACAAGTTGGCGTCGCGCGAGCTGAGTCCGATGGATGTGGTCAGCGCGGTGAACAATTCCAACTTAATTCTGCCGGCCGGTGACGTGAAGATGGGCCCATTCGACTACTACGTGTATTCGAACAGCTTGGTCAGCAACATGGATCAACTGGGGCAGATTCCCGTGAAGACGGTCGGGACTTCATCCGTTACGGTGAACGATCTGGGTAAGGCCGAAGATGCAAATCAGATTCAGTACAACCTGGTGCGCGTGGACGGACAGCGTTCGGTGTACTTGCCGATTATGAAGCAGGGGGGCAACACAAATACGATCCAGGTGGTGAATGGAATTCGTGATGCCATTCAGCATCTGTTCGACATTCCCAAGCAGCTGGTTTCGACCGTGGTGTTTGATCAGTCGGCGTTCGTAAAAGAAGCGATCAAGACGCTGCTGCACGAAGGTTTGATCGGATTGCTGTTGACCAGCTTGATGATTCTGATTTTTCTGGGGAGCGTTCGGGCCACTTCGGCGGTATTTCTCTCGATTCCACTGTCGGCGTTAGCGACTTTTGTTGCGTTGTACATGATGGACAGCACCATCAATACGATGATTCTTGGAGGCCTCGCCTTAGCTTTTTCCCGAATCATCGACAACTCCGTTATTTCGTTGGAGAACATTTATCGCCATCTTGAACTGGGCGCGGACCCGGTGCGCGCATCGGAAATCGGCGGAGCGGAGGTGAGCCTGGCTGTATTGGCTGCGACGCTTACAACCGTAGTGGTGTTTTTCCCGGTGACGTTTCTTTATGGCGTGAGCAAGTTCCTGTTTAGCGCTCTCGCGCTGGCCGTGGTCATTTCATTGTTCGCCTCCTATCTGGTTGCGATGACTGTAATTCCTCTGTTTTGCTCTCGATTTCTGAAAATGGTGCCGCACGGGGGACATGGTGAAGCAGTCGGAGAGATTCAGGAACCACGAACGGCCTCGCGTTGGGAGCGCTTTAACCGCGAGTTTAATCGCATCTTTAACCGGCTGCTTGACCGCTATGAGATATGGGTGCGAAGAGCGTGCCTGCGGCCAGGGCTCACGGTGGGCGTTCTCAGCGGAGCTTTTCTGCTAAGCCTGGCGATTTATCCGTTCATGGGCCTAGCTTTTTTCCCGCAGACGGACGCCGGGCAGTTCACGATCAACCTCAAAGTTCCGACTGGTACGCGACTTGAAGTCACCGAGCAGTATGTGGCCAAGGTGGAAGATCTGATCCGGCAGTCGATTGCCGCCAAAGACCTGAAGATGGTGGTTTCCAACATCGGAGTGGTGCCGGATTTTTCTTCTCTATACACGACCAATGCAGGGCCGTACACAGCGACCGTCCAGGTTGCGCTGCATGACGATCACAGCAAGAGCAGTTTCTTTTACATGAACAAAGTTCGGAGCGAGATGGAGCGGCAGTATCCGGACGTCCGTACGTTTTTCTCCAGCGGATCGATGGTCGATGCCGTGCTCAATATGGGCATGCCAGCTCCGATCGACGTGCAAGTCAGCAGTCCCAATATGCACGAGAACTACGCAATTGCGCAGAAGTTGGCGAGCCAGATTCGAGGAGTAAAGGGGGTAGGAGAGGTTTACATTCCCCAGGACTTGAACTATCCGGCGTTGCGCCTGGATGTGGACCGCGTGCATGCCGCGGAATTGGGGCTCACGCAGAAAGAAATCGTGCAGAACGTGATCACCGCGCTGAATTCGAACACGATGATCGCGCCGAATTACTGGGTCGATCACAAGACTGGTAACGACTACTTCCTCACCGTGCAGTATTTCGAGAATGGGCGGAGTGCAATTCATGATGCGACCGATCTGACCAATATTCCGATAAGGGCGCCGAATATGCACGCTCCAACCACACTCGATTCGGTTGTCAGAGTTGAGAACGTGCAAACGCCAACCGAAGTGGATCACTACCAGATTCAACGCGTAGCAGACGTTTATGTGACGCCTGCTTCGGAGGCTCTGGGACAAGTGTCGGACGCGGTTTCGAAGATCGTTGGCGGGTTAAAAATTCCCGAGAACGTGCGGATCAACCTGCGTGGGATGGTGCAAGGCATGAATGCATCGTTCAAGAGTTTCGCCGTGGGGCTTTCGTTGTCGGTGGTGCTTCTCTATCTAATCCTGGTGGCGCAGTTCAAATCGTTCAAAGATCCGCTGTTGATCATGCTCGCGGTCCCCATGGGATTCATCGGAGTGTTTATCGTGCTGCCGCTGACCGCCACGACGCTCAATGTCATGTCATTGATGGGCGTATTGATGCTTGTTGGGATATCGGCTTCGAACAGCATCCTGATTGTGGAATTCGCGCACAGGCTTGAGGAGCAAGGCAAGAGCGTGGAAGAGGCGATCATCAGCTCCTGCCGGGTGCGGCTGCGTCCGATTCTGATGACGTCCTTGGCAACGATCATCGGAATGATTCCGATGGCATTGAAACTCGGTACGGGTTCGGAGCAATACGCACCATTGGCACGAGCCATCATTGGAGGACTGACTTCTTCCGTAATTCTCACTGTATTTATCGTGCCCGCCGCGTACCTGCTGGTGTACGGAAAGCAGAACCAGAATGCAGCACAGTCGGTACCTGAGGCGTCGGAATAGCTGGCGGAAGAAATCCGATGAGGAGCGTAGGACTTTGAAACGCTGCACAATCACGCTATTGCTAGGCATCGCGACTGCACAGTACGGATTCGCCCAGGTTCAGCAAGCACCGGTCGATGAGACGCATATTCCTGCAGCCCCGCAACCGCAGAATGAAAGGCTCGCGAACCAGAAGCCGGTCGTCGTTGAGCACGATTTCGTCACCGGAATGCGCCCGCCAACTCTTCAAGAGCAGACGAATTCTGTGACTCCCGGCGCAATGCGATTGACGCGCGAGCAGGCGGAGCAAATGGCACTCAAGAACAATCCGCGCGTAAGCGTCGGACGGCTGCTTGCGTTGGCGCAGCACCAGGTGTACCGGGAAGCGCGATCGGCGGAGTTGCCGAATTTCAGCGGCGCAATTACCGCGGTCGATGCCAACGAAGGCAGCCGTATTGCGGCAGGATCGTTGACGGCGTCTGCATTGTTGATCCATGCAGGCGCAGGAGTGACTCTCAGCCAACTGCTGACAGACTTCGGGCGAACGGTCAATCTGGTCTCATCCTCGAAACTTCTGGAGAAAGCGCAAAATGCGAGTGCCCTGGCAACTGCCGAGGACATCGTGCTGGCGACGGACCAGGCGTTCTATAACGCGCTGCAGGCGCAGGCGCTTTTGAAAGTGGCGCAGCAGACGGTGGAAACGCGGGGATCAGTCGAACACCAGGTAAGCGAACTTGCAAAAAGCAAGTTGAAGTCAAATCTCGATCTATCGTTTGCAGAAGTGAATCTTGCACAGGCCAAATTGCTGCAACTGGACGCACAGAACAATGTAGACTCGACGATCGCAACGTTGTCGGCGGTGCTCGGGTTCGATAAGCAGACGAACTTCGAATTAGTAGAGGAACGAACCGAGCTGCCTGCGCCGCCTCCCGACGTTGATTTGCTGATCAAGGCCGCTTTGCAGCAGAGGCCAGATTTACAGGCGCTCAATTTCAATCAGGAAGCGGCAGAAAAGTATCGCCGGGCGCAGCGCGATCAGTTTTTTCCGACCGTCAGTGCTTTGGGAGTTTTGGGTGGGGCTCCGGTTCGTCCGGATTGTGTTGGTGGATGCTTTCCAAACTATTTCACTTCGAGTTGGTACGGGGCAGTTGGGGTCAACATGAGCATCCCGATCTTCAACGGATTTCTATATAGTGCGCAGGCGTCGGAGGCGAGCTACCGCGCCAAAGCCGCCGCCGAAAACACTCGGGATCTTCGAGACCGGGTAGTGCGGGATGTTCGCACGGCATGGCTGGGTGCGAACACGGCTTTTCAGCGGGTTGGGGTGGCGGAAGAACTTGCAAAGCAGGCAGACCTCAGTCTGAGTCTCGCTCAGGAACGCTACAAGCTCGGACTAGGATCGATTGTTGAATTAAGCCAGGCGCAATTGCAGCAGGCAGACGCCGCGATTGGCTATGTCGCGGCGCAATATCAATACCGATTGTCCTTGTCATCTTTGAATTTCGAGACTGGAGTTCAGCCTTGACGCTTTTCCTGCGCACTAAAAAAATGTGGCCTGCTTTCGCAGGCCACATTCGTTTTTCTTACGACCGAATCAGGCGCTTGCACCCGCCGCTTTGACCAGAACCGTCGCCGGTGAAACTTCGGCGAGGTGGGCAAAGTAGAGACGGTACGAGCGATAGATCCCATACATTACCGGGAATACTGCTAGAGCGAGTCCCCAACCCAGATGGGAACTCATTGCCTGGACCATGGTCGCCATACCCGCACTGATGACGTAGTACGGGAACGAGAGTTGCGCCAAGTTCCACCAAACCGGTCCTGAAGCTTTTCGCTCGCTCACCGAGACGATGGCGGCGACAGAGCTAGTCTGTCCGGCGAACAAGGTTGCTGTCGCCAGTACCAGGTGCAACGTGGTGGCATTGGTTAGAGATCCGTGGGACGCAGCGTGCACGACGATGCTTGCCGCCGAGGTGGCAAACGTCATCATGCTGAGATTGAACGTCAACTGCTGAGCGTTGATTCTTGCATTCTTACGAGGCCAGCACTGGATCGCAGTTGAAATCAGCGCCACGCCGACTGCTTCGGCTGCACTGAGGGCAACGATTGCGACCACCAGGAACGGCAGGTTCATCGACATATTGCCGTTGATGCCGGGCAGCTTGACTTTCATCCGCGATGTTACGCCGGCCAGTAAAGCGATCGCGACCGGCAAGTAGACGTGAGGTGTGTGGCTAACGAGAATCGCGTATCCGGCAGCGATTACGGCCACTAGTCCCATCGTCCCGATGAATGTCTTGGTTCGCCGTGTGTCGTTCATAATCGTCTCCTTTCTTTTCGTACTCTCACACGGCTGTTATTGCTCGTCGTCTCCTGCGTCAGAGAACGCGGTGTTCGCATTCAAGAGCGAGGAACCCCAAACGACGCTGGTCGCGCTGGAAGTGCCGGTGCTCGAACCCCAGACCACGCTGAACGCAGCCAGAGCATTCGAATTCCACGGCAGAGAACTGCCCCAGACAACCGAGTTTCCACTCACGATCGAGGATCCCCAAACCACCGAGGTTCCCCAAACGACGGACGTACCCCAAACCACGGAGTTGCTGGACAGAGTTGAGTTGCCATAGACCAGCGAGACGATGCCGTTCTGTGGGTTGTAAACAGCGGTCGGCGAAAGAGCTGCTCCAACATTGGCTGGAGCCAGATCGGTGTTGGCGATGGCCGATTGCACGTTCAAAAGGCCAGAGCCAATCGAGAACAGGTCATAAAAATCGAGGAAGTTTGCGTTCAGGTGGGGAACAAAGGCCGAAGTGGAGGTCATCCCCATCTTGTAAGCGGTTTTCATCAGCCGGGCCTTAACCTGGTCCGGAGTCAGTGTGTTCTGCTGCTGCAGCATGATTGCGACCGCGCCGGCGACCACCGGCGTGGCCATGCTGGTTCCGCTCAATTTGAAGTAGTTGTGCTGCCCATCATTTCCTGACTTGACGTCACCGGGATATGCAGATTCCAGTGTCGCTCCCGGCGCAGCCAGAGACATGATGCCGTTGCCGGGCGCCATGATGTCGGGCTTTACGATGTGATCGTAGGTGGTGGGACCTTTTGAGCTGTAGCTCGCCTTGGTCTCGCCATTTGCCGATCCGTTACCGTTGTTCTTGGTCGCACCAACCGTCAACACATAAGGATCGTTTCCGGGTGCGGTAATCGTTCCAAAGCCGTTGCTGCCGTTGACGGTCAAGCGGCCATAGTTACCGGCGGCAACGACTACCACGATGCCGCTCTTCCAGGCGGATTCGACTGCCTGGCAGAGAGGATCCTGCGTATAGCTGACCGGAATGCCACGTCCGAGCGACAGGTTGATGACGCGGATGTTGTAGGTGTTCTTGAGAGCGATGGCTTGCTGGATGGCCGCGATCACGCTGCTGTCGCTGCCTGCACCATTCACATCAAGAGCCCGAAGGTCGATGATGGTGGCGCCGGGGGCAACTCCGGCATATTCTCCGCCCGAGTTGGCGCCGTTACCCGCGATAATGCCGGCCACGTGTGTGCCGTGTCCGTAGAGATCGTATTTTCCGCCACTCGCGTTCGTGGTCGACGTACCAGTAAAGTCCTGGTGATAGACCACGCGGGAATGACCGGTCGCGTCGAGGAGATCGGGTTGATTGTCGTTGACACCGCTGTCGATGACCGCGACACCAACGCCCGTTCCGGTCAAACCAGAATTCCACGCCGCATCGACGCCAGTGGCGTCATCGGTGAGATCGTCCATCATGTTGATCGGGTGGTCGATCGTTACCGAAGCGACTTCAGGATCTGCTTCCAGAGCCGGCAATGCCGAAACCGGAATTGTGAAGGCGGCGCCCTTGATCATGTGCAGGTGGGCCTGAACACGTCCACCCCTGCTTTGCATGGTGGCGTAGTGAGCAGACGTCGGCACCTGCTTGTACTGAACGATGACCCTGACGGTCTGGTTCTTGGATAATCCCTGCTTCGCGTTTGCCAGGAATCCCGAGAGTTCAGGAGCTATACGGGAGAAATGTCCCGACTCGTTAGTGGATACGTTATTCCAGCGCTGCCCGAATGCCATGCTGGACGTCAGCAAAACGACCATGGCTACGCGCTTACCCCACGCTGCACTGTGGCGCTCGTTGCGGCCTGGCTTCTGCTTCTGCGTACGGATCATATAAATTTCACCCTTTCGGTCTGTGTAGGGGAAAGGATCAAACTTGTACTCGGGGATGGTGTTGCACGGCGACGGCCAACTGGGCGACGGTAAGTGATTGATTCAGCGAGGCTTGCTGGAGGCTGGAACGACTAGGATGGGCCACTCTGTCCCGCGGCTGTGGGCGCGGGACAAATTGTCCCGCTTTTTCAGCGGGGAAAGGGGTGTCTTCAAGTGGAATCTGTCGGCTGAGATGGCGGTTAACGGAGTGAAGCGGCCGCGGACGAAGCTTGAGGCCGCTGCGGCATTTTCGGCATGGCTGCGAGAAGGCGCTGCGTGTATTCGTGCTGAGGACAGGTAAGAACCTGCGTGGTAAGTCCAGTCTCGACGATATTTCCTTGATGCAGGATGGCAACGCGATCGCAGATGTCCGAGACCGACGCCAGGTCATGAGAGATGTAGAGGATCGACATCCCAAACGCGCGGTTCAATTCGCGAAAGAGCTTCAGAATTTCGGATTGCGTGATGACGTCGAGCGCGCTGGTGGCTTCGTCGGCGATGAGGACGGACGGCCGGTGCAGGATTGCCATAGCGATCAGCACGCGCTGAGCTTGACCGACGCTCATCTGCGAAGGGTACTTGCGCAGGAAATTGTCTGTTGCCGGGAGGCTTACGCTTTCGAGCGCGGTGCGAATGGTTTGCTCTGCGTCGTATCTGGATGCGGACGCATGTGCCCGCCAAACTTCACGCATTTGCGTGCGAACTCTTAAGGCAGGATTCAAGGAGGATTGCGGGCTCTGCAGAACAAGGGCGAGCTTTCGTCCGCGAAGGTCGCGGAGGTCTCGCTCGCTCAACTGCAGCAAATTACGTGTTTCGAACTCAATGATTCCGTCAACTTTTGCCCGTTTACGATCGAGCAAGCCCAGGATGGCCATGGCGAGCGTGCTTTTTCCGGATCCACTCTGACCGATAAGGCCGAGCACCTCGCCCTGGCGGAGATCGAGATTGATTTCACTCAGGACTACTTTTTCACCATAGGACACGGACACCTTCACGGAGAGCACCGGCGAGTTCTCGTTGCCCGGTCCGGTCGTTAAGTTTGCATCCGCCAGAGTCACGATCAATTCCTACTTCAGTGATATGCGTTCCACGTTCCAGTAAGTCTGCGGGACGAGGATGACGGGGGCGGCACCCTGTACGTCTTGCGCGACGGCCGAGAGTGCGTTCCGGTTGACGAGGAAAATGAATGGCGATTGCTCAACGACGATCTCCTGAACGCGGTCGAAAGCTTCTTTGCGTTTCTTGGGGTCAGCAGAAGATGCTTGGAGCCTCATCAGGCGGTCAATCTCGGCTTCCCACGTGGTTTCCGGCGCCGGCTCTTTTGGATTCCACTGATGGTTTTCCGACGAACTCAACCAGACGTTCATCTCCTCGTTGGGATCGAGGCCAACGTTGGTGAGGCCGAGCAAGATGGCTTCGTAGTCGAAAGATTGAGTCATACGCTCGATGAGAGAAGGGAAGTCGAGGGTGACGACATTGATGTGGATGCCGATCTTCTGCAGATCGTCCTGGATCATTGTCGCCATGCGTTCGCGGTACTTATTTCCAGAGTTCGTGATGATGGAGAAGACGACAGGGTTTCCGTCTTTATCTTTCAGGGTGCCGTTCTCGAAACGGAAACCTTCACTCTGGAGAGACTTCAGAGCCGCATCCGGCGAATACGCGATGGGTTTCAGTTTTGCATCGAACCAGAACTTGTTCGCCGGGGAAAACGGACCCATGGCCGGCTGGGCATGTCCGCGGAAAACCAGGCGAGCCATATCGTCGCGGTTGATGGCTTGCGACACCGCGCGGCGGAACGCAGCTGAACGAAACCACGCCTTCTTGTAGGGAGGTAGCGGAGCTTTCGCGACCTCGTTGAACCACATTTGTTCGCTATCCAGCGAAGGGCCGGCATCATGCACGACCTGCGGAGCAGTTGTAGCGAGCTTGTCGAAGTATTCGCTGTCCAGTGAATTGATGAGGTCCAGTTCGTTCCGTTTGAAGCGGAGCATCTCGACGTCGCGATTCGGTTGGATGTCGAGTTTAATGGAATCCAAGTAGGGCAGCTTGCGGCCTTGGGCGTCGGTTTTCCAGTAATTTGGGTTGCGCTTCAAGAGCAAGCTTGCGCCGGATTTGTATTCCGCAACCATGAAGGGTCCGAGTACCGCCATTTCCTTCTTCGGAGAGTGCGCAGAAACAATGGCAACTTGATCGAACTGACGGTCGAGTCCGGCGACGGATGCGGGAAAGGTAATACTGATCTGAGTCGGCGAGATGATTTTGGTTTCGACGTTCCCGGGGCCGGAGCGGAATGCATCACCGGTTGGCGAATGCAACGCGGGATCCATCATCTGCCGCACGGTGTAGGCGACGTCTTCCGCGGAGAAGGGCGTGCCATCCGAGAACGAGATGCCGCTGCGCAATTTGAATGTGATCTGCTTGCCGTCTTTGGAGACTTTCCACGACTGCGCTAGTTCAGGCTCAAGAGCCTGCGTTTGGCGATTCATACGCACGAGAACGCCGCCCGTCAGATAACGGACTGCGACGGACGCATCGTCCTCGACCTTCAAAGGGTCAAAAGTCTTTGGCTCGGAGCGCAGGCAGAAGCGCAACTCACCTTGGGCCGCCGCTAGCGCGGGCAGAAGTCCCAGCATGATGGTCCAACACAAGATTGATCGGTTGAATGACGTTTTCATAAAGATATTCCCTGGAGGCGATTAAGCCGCGGCCTCCTCCTGCGAAAGCACGAGTTGAAATGAAGTCACCACGATGACCAAGAGAAGGAGAGACACGAACTTCCACGGTTGCTCTCCGATTGAAACCAGGCCTTCCAATTCTCGGAGAAGGCTTCCCCATGAGGGCATGGGCTCGGCTACACCTAGTCCGAGGATTCCCAAATTCGCTTCGCTAAGAATGAAGACGGGAATCGATATCCAGAACTGCGCATATAGCACTGGTTTGAGGTTTGGAGCGACGTGGATCCAAAACAAGCGCGTCGGAGAAATTCCGGAAGCCCGGGCCTGCCGCACGAAGTCTGAGCCGCGCAGCGTTCCAGCGGTGGTGCAGAGTACCCGCGCAGCGGCAGTCCAGCCCAGCAGACCAAGCATGAGGAACGTCACCAGGACCGAAACTAATGGCGAAACGTTCAAGGGTAAGAGCGCACGCACCGTGATCAGGAGGAATAGCCAAGGCAATGACAGGAATAAATCGGTGATTGCCATGGCGATTCGTGCCCAAGCACCGCCGACGTAGCCGGCCAATCCGCCGATCAAAGCTGCCATCAGGGTTGAGAGCAATGCGGCGGCAGGTGCGAGCAGCAGCGAGATGCGGGTTCCGTAGAGGACGCGTGCAAAGCGATCTCGGCCAATTTCGTCTGTTCCTAGCCAATGAGTTGCGGAGGGCGGAGCGTCGGCGACTTCACGGTATTGTTTTGCGTACCCATCGGGTGCGAGCCAGGAAGCAAAAAGCGAAAGACAAACGACGAGAACCAGGACGGCACACGCCATCCCACGCCAGATCGTCATGATGGCTGGCCCCCGAACATATGTCCGATTACATCGGCACTGGAGTTTGCGAGCAAGGTTACCAGGGTCACGAGAGTCGTGATGTTGACCAGCAACGGAAGATCCCGAGCTAGAGCGGCTTGCCATGCAAGCTGCCCGACGCCAGCAAGACCGCATAGTGCTTCGACGGGTATGGCTGCGCCCAATGCCAGACTGATGGATACTCCAGCCAAAGCCAGCAATTGGGGAAGGACTACCGGAACGACCTGACGAAAGAGAATGCGCGACTCGCTGATGCCGGACGCGCGCGCCGCCAAGACATGCGGCAGAGCATAAGCCTTTGCCAAGAGATTTCGGGTGAAACGGAAATCGCGGGGAAAAATGATCAACGCGATCGCCAAGGCTCCCGGCATATTCCATAACACGGAGAGCAGGGCGAGCACGGCTGCAGGCATGCAAAGAAGCGTGCCGCTCAGCATCGTTGCCAGAGTGTCGTAGGCGGTCAGCCGCAGCCACGCGGCAGTGAGGGCCAGAGCAAGGACGATGGCCCAACTCAAAAGAAGGCCCATTCCAGCAAGTCGAATCGTGAGTGGGACTCGTTCCTTTAACAATTGCGATACGGGCTGCCCGAGCGAGATCGAGGTGCCCAGATCTCCGTGTGTCGCACGTTTCAAGGAGCGTACGTAGAAGGCCAGAACGTTGTGCTGTTCCAAGCGCGATTGACGAAGTGCCTCGATGCTGGAGGAGCTCAGATGGGGATCCAGTTGCGCTTCATCTGTGTCGAACCCTGGAGCGAGACGTACGAGGGTTGCAGAAACAAGGGCTCCGATCAGGACGGTCGCGACGATTGTGATTCCATGCCGCGCAATCTTTTGCCCGAGCATGGTCGACGATCTCCTAGTTCGCAGATGCGCCCAGCGAGCGCTTCTGCTCCTCGCGAACCGCCAATTCGGCGTGATGGACCTGTTTCATCGAATACATCCTGCGGTCAGCCTCGGCGAGCAGGCGTTCGACATCCGTGCCATCTTCCGGACAGAAGGCCATTCCAACGCTGAGGGTAATGAGGTCCTTGCCGCAGACGTGTCGTCCCGACTCGATGGCAGCCTGATTCAGGCGTTGAGCCTTTTCGTGGGCCGCGTCGGGGGTTAATCCAGGCGCTGTAATTACGAATTCATCGCCGCCCATGCGGGCAACATAGTCGTAACCGCGGCAGACGTCTTTCAATCTTGCCGTGAACTCGCGAAGCAGTTTGTCGCCCTCCAAATGGCCAAAAGAGTCGTTGATCTGCTTGAAGCCGTCGATATCGCACACCAGAACTGCAAGTGTCGTCTTCATGCGTCGGCAGCGGGCTACTTCCTGCGCGAGATGGACGAACAGCGATCGAGCATTGGGTAGTCCCGTGAGATAGTCGGTGGTTGCGGAGCTTTCGGCCTGCTGATACTTCAGCGCGTTTTCGACCGACAGTGCCACCTTCGACGCGACCGCCAGCAGGATACGCAGGTGATCGGGAGTAAAAGCATCGCGGCTGGCCTGGTACATGGCGAGGACGCCCACCACACCGTTCAGGCCCTCGAGAGGTACAACCAGCGCTGATTGCAGCGGAGTCTGTTTCGCAGGGTCGACGACATACCCGGCTTCGACTTCTGGATTGCCGTTCATGATCGGCTTGCAGTTCTGGGCGACCCAGCCGCAGAGCCCCTCGCCAACGCGAATTTTCAGGGAAGAGAGAGTGCGGAAATTTTCGCCGCTCACCAGTTCCGGTAACAGCCATCCATTGCGGTTTACGAAGACCGCGATTGAGTCGTAGGGAATCATGCGGCGCAAGCGCATCGACAAGACCGACAATGTCTCGCTAAGGCTGAGTGAAACGCCCAGATCCTGGCTGAGTTCGAACATCGTCTGGGCTTCCTGGCGGGCGGACGCGATGGACGTAAGAAAGTCGGCACTCTCGTTGAGTCCGTGTGTTGTTTCCGAGCGTTCGAAACCTGCGGCCGGGGCCAAGCCGCGCTCGACGCGCATCGTCTTGGACAGCCCGAGAGTGGCAACTGTGTCCTCGGTCATCTGCGCCATGCGCTCCAATTCGATGTAGCGCTGCTCGAGAATCTCGACGACCTTCGGATCGAACCACGTGCCGGACTTCTCTTTTACTTTGTCCATCGCCTCGGATAGCGGAATCGCCTGACGATACTGCCGGTGCGAGGCCAGCGCATCTAGACAGTCGACGGCAGAGAGGATGCGAGCGCCGATGGGAATGTCTTCGCCCGAAAGTCCCTCGGGGTAACCGGATCCGTCCCATCGTTCATGGTGGGACCGAACAATCGGAGCAACGGGATAGGGAAAAGCAACGCGTTCCAGGATTTCGGCGCCCACAATCGGATGCACCTTCATCTTCTCGAATTCTTCAGGCGTCAACTTCCCCGGCTTGTTGATGATCTGCTCCGGGACGGCGAGTTTGCCGATGTCGTGCAGCAGTGCCGCCGCGCGCAAGGCTTCGATTTGATCGTCGGAAAGGTTCAGCTCCCGCGCGACTTCCACTGCATAGGTGCGCACGCGTTGCAGGTGCGTGTGCGTCGTGTGGTCTTTAGCCTCAATCGCAAGCGCCAGCGCTTCGATCGTACGCATGTTCAAGGAAGCGATCTGTTCCACGTGGCGCTTCTCGACTTCTACCCGCTCCTTTTCAGCTTCGAGCCTGCCGAGATACATGCGGTACGATCGATACACCCAGTAGATAAGAGGCAGGACGAGCAGAGACGTTTGCCATCCCGCGGAACGGTTTACGATTCCCACGAGCCCGACGGCGGCGGCGCCTACGAGGTAATAGGGGAACGACCAGAAATAACATTCCGACCAAACCTTCCGGCTCGACTTTCCCTCGGTCATCGCAATGACAATCGAGATGGGCAAAGTGTTGGCAAAAAAGAAGACCAACGCCGCAATCATCAGGAGAATCGGGCGATTCGAGAAGTAACGGGCCGTGAGCCAGTGGTAGGTGATGTACGTCAAGAAACTGGCATTGGCCATCATGCCAGCAAAATTGAAAAGCACTTTGACGGGGTCGAGCCGCTTACGCGCCTGCCATACGCTTTGTACCAAGGTCGCTGTGCAGCCGATGACCAGCGTCTCGGGAAGGCTTAATTCCAAAACGCCGAGCAGAATGAAGAGGAAGTTTACCGACATCGTGCCGTCGATGCCGGGCAGCTGAACCTTCAGACCCGACGCAAGAATGGCCACTGCGAGGTAGCAGGCAAAGCGCATGAAATCCTGCGATTGCCAATGCCATAGCGAATACGCCAGAACGACCATGCCAATCGACACGGCGGTTCCGACGAAGGCTTTCGCTTGCAGAGACAGTTCCTTCGATTCTTGTGTCATCTACAGGTTGCTGCTCTCGTGCTTGATTGCTCGACCTCTCCTTTTGGGGGTGGGAGGAAAGGTTTTGACGACGCAGACGGCCACACTTCGGCCGTCTCCGAATCGTAGTGCAGGCGTTCAAGGATCAGTAGCTTACTGAGGTAACCTGCCCGACGTAATTTGTTGTGACTGAATCTCTTGATCGAGATGGAAGTCGAACGAGTTCGGTTTTGGGATACACCACGGTGTTACCTAAGTTATCCAATTTCAAGAGCGGATGTTCGGCGGGGACATGTCCTTATGTAAACATCGTCCCAAACGCTCTGATATGCCGAGTCGGCCTCACAACTCGCAACCTCAGGAGACTCGCGTGCTCCCCCAAGCGGGGACACGGCCCGAGTCGGCCACGAATCCAAGCCAGTGTGGCATCTTTTTTTCCGATCTTCAGGGAGAATTTCGTGCCTGTGATGCCGGCTTCTGCGCGATATCGGGATACACCTCTGGGGAACTTTCAGGCCGAATCATTACCGCTTTCTTTTCCGAGAGAGTCAGATCAGGCAGAGATCCACGCGCAGAGTTACATACAGCCATTATTTCGGGCGCCACCGCAGACTCGGGGTATCAGTCCGAACTGCTTCTCCATGGCAAGAATGGAGACAAGATTCCGGTGCGGATCGTTGCGACCACGATGTGCGATGCCAAAGGGAGCCAGGTTGGATTGATCGGTATCCTGGCGCCAGTTGCCCGCAGGACAGACGAATCAAGTGAAACGAAGCTTGACGGGGTCCGGGGAGCGATCTGCAGAAAAATCGATGGGACCGAATTCATCCTCGCCAGTCCGGTGATGCATCGCTTCATGGGACTGGTGGACCGCGTTGCGAGCCATACGGAAACCGTGCTGATCACCGGAGAGACTGGAACCGGCAAAGAGCTGATCGCGCGGACCATTCACGATTCGTCAAGCCGCCGCAGCCGTCCGTTGGTGGATATCAATTGTGCCGCGTTGCCGGAGAATCTCGTCGAAAGCGAACTTTTCGGCTATGAGAAAGGCGCTTTCAGCGGAGCGGATGCGTCCAAGCCGGGACTGTTCGAACTTGCGGACAAGGGAACATTGTTCCTGGATGAGATCGGCGAATTGCAGTTGCAGACACAGGGGAAACTCCTTCGGGTGCTTGATGGGCAGCCTTTCTACAGGCTGGGTGGGCACCGCAAGATCCGAGTCGATGTGCGGATTGTCGCCGCGACGAATCAGGACCTCGAGGCTGGCGTGAGAGAAGGAAGGTTCCGCCAGGACTTGTTTCATCGGCTCAGCCAGTTCCAACTGCGAGTGCCGCCGCTGCGAGAGCGTCCTGAAGATATCGTGGCACTCGCGGAACACTTCCTTCGTCTCAAAGCGCCGAGCAAGAGTTTCTCAGAGCGCGCCATCTCAGCACTGCTCTCGCATCAGTGGCCGGGAAATATCCGAGAGCTGCGCAATCTGGTCGCCCGTATGGCGATGGAGTCTCCCGAAACAGAGATCGATTTTCCAAGAATCACGGCTGCCTTGAGTGGAGAGCCGGCCGCATTGCGGCAAACAGCCTCCATGCCGGTGAGCAATCTCGAAAGCATGGAAGAGCAGATGATCATCAAGGCTCTGGAACGGACAGGCGGGCAGCGAACGCAAGCGGCTGAGCAACTTGGCATTTCACGCCGTACCCTCAGCCGTAAGTTGAAGGAGTACAACATTAATTTTGCTCCGGGAGAAAGCAATGCTGCGCTAGGGTTCATCAGCAATGAGCAGCAGAAATTCTTCCGCGCTCAGGTCGAGATACAGGTAACGGTCCGGAATGCAAAAGGAGAAGAGACACAGGTTCAAGGGGTCAACCTCAGTACCGGGGGCATGGGCCTTGATGGTTTGAAGGAGCCGCTGCGTTTCGGAGGCATGCTGGAAGTCAGTTTTGACCTGCCCGGGACCCAGGTGCGGTTTGAAGCGAAGGCCCGACTGATGTGGGTAGGAGATGAGGGTCGCGTCGGCATTCGTTTCGCAGTGATCGAACCCGCGCTGTTCGAGCAGTTGCAACACTGGACCAACCGGAAGATGAAAGAAGAAGGTTGGGATTTCAACGTCTAATTGCCCACTAAGCCCTTGCTTTTGTTCGTGGTGTGCAGGTTTTTTCATCCTTGACGCTAATCCTCTTTGATCCCAAAATGACCTTAACTCTCCCAACGGGTTGGGATCAGCGCCAAAAGCTTTCCCCTCCCAAAATCCGCAGCATTTTCTGACGTTCCGCACCACGCTAACGCCGAATTGGTGTCTGCGAATTGGCGGATGCGTCTCTGAGGTTGAGCATTTCCGAGTTGCGATTTCTCTCGGACATGAATTGTTCTCCGACGGAAGGGGTTCCGTGCCGATGCGTCAAGTTCTGTCGCAACTCTCCTGCATTTTGCTATTTCTGGGTTTTACAGCCGTCGCGTCCGGCCAGACCACAGACATTTCTTCCACTCCCAGCTCGCTGAACTTCGGGACGGTTTATGTCGGAAAGGCATCGGCGAGCAAGGCGATCACGATCAACAACCTGACCAAGAGTGGACAGATTGTTATCAATAGCGTGAGTTTCACTTGCGCCGGATATGGATTGGCCTCCGGATTGGCGCCATTCACGCTGGGGCAGACGCAGACGATCACACACTACTCGATATATTTCCAGCCGACGGCATCCGGATCGGACAATTGCAATTTCGTACTCAGCTTGAACGACGGTACCTCGCTGAATGTTCCTCTGAGCGGAACCGGACAGACGACGAGCGCCGTGGCGAGCGTGAGTCCGGCTACGCTGACGTTCTCAAATCAGGCGCTAGGTTCAACCAGCGCCGGACAGACGGTGACGATAACTAACAAAGGCTCCAGCAACCTGACGCTGAACACGATCACGCTCTCCCCTCCAAGCTTTACGACCAACGCGGTCACACTACCTGCCACGATTGTGGCGGGCGCGAGTCTGCCTGTGACGGTTTACTACACGCCGAGCCAGGTTGTTTCTGAAACGGGCGCTATCGACTTCACCTACAACGAAGTGGTTGATGACGGAGCCTCGCTCACCGGAAACGGCGTTGCCTCGCACACCTTGGCAGTTTCTAGCTCTCCGACTCTTCCGCAAGCGACCGTGAATGGCGCGTACCAAGCCACATTAGCCACGAGCGGCGGCACTGGTCCGTACACCTGGAGTGTGGCGAGCGGATCGTCTTTGCCATCGGGATTGACTCTTTCCTCTGCTGGCTTGATCAGCGGGACGGTCAAATCGACGGTTACAACGGGAAATCATTCCTTCACCGTGACGGTAACGGACTCCGGGACGGGCGCCACTGCTCAGAGCACTTTGACGATCGGCGTCTTTTCAAATCTCAAAGATAGCTGCAACAACATTTCGTTTAACGTGCCCAATACGACCACGCCCATGACGGCACTGACTGACCTGGGAACCGGTACATATCAGGGATCTGAAGGTGGCCTGTATCCGAACGGGAGCAACATCCGTCCTGTGTCGCATGATTCCGATGGAGTTGCCTTAGCGCAGGGAATTCAGCCACTGGACAGCAATGGCAATCCGAGCCCCAACGGGAAATACGTTCTCATGGGGATTGGCGAGTCGACGGCACAACAGGAATTCGGCCGGTTCCTTCCGATCGCGAATGCGGATCCCGCGAAAAATCCGGCGCTGGTCCTGGTGAATGGCGCGCAAGGAGGCGCAACGCCGAACAACTTTACCAGCACAACCTCAGCCTACTGGGCGACTGTGCTGAACAACTATCTGCCGCAAAACGGAGTCACGGCCCAGCAGGTTGTCGCGATCTGGATGGAAGATACCGACGGCATCACAACTGGATCTTTCCCAAGCGACATCACCACGATGCAATCGCAGTACGAAACGATGATGCAAACCATGCTCAAGCTTTTTCCCAACTTGAAGATGGTGTATTTCTCGTCGAGGGTGTACGGCGGTTATTCGAACGGAATGGCGACCCTGATCGATCCGGAGCCGTATGCCTATGAGGCCGGGTTCGCGGTGAAGTGGGCCATTCAGGATCAACTCAACGGAAATTCGAACCTCAACTACAACCCGAAGAACGGCGCGGTTCTGGCTCCCTGGATGTCGTGGGGACCGTATTACTGGGCCAACGGAATGCTCGGCCGGGCCGATGGCTTGGAATGGGACTGCGCAGACTTTTCACCGGACGGTACGCATCCGTCGGCAACCTACGGACAACTTAAGGTCGCGACTGCCCTGCTGAACTTTTTGAAAACGGATGACACGACGACGCCATGGTACGTGACGCCGTCCCTTGGGCTCACGGTTGATGCGGGGAACAACCAGAGCGGCAATGCTGGTTCGATGCTGCCCAACCCGCTTACGGTTTTGGCATCGAATCTGAACGGAGGAAGTCCGATTTCGGGCGTTCCGGTGACGTTCAGCGATGGCGGCGCTGGAGGCACGTTCAGCAACTCCTTAGTAAATACTGGAAGCGACGGCCTGGCGTCGACCAACTACACGCTGCCGTCCTCAGCGAAGACAGTTACGATCACCGCGACGAGCGCCGGTTATCCGACGGCAACTTTCACTGAAACGTCTGTTCTGGTTGCCCAGGCGCTGACAGCAACTGCAGGAAACAATCAGAGCGGATTCGTTAGTACGACATTGCCTACGGCTTTAACGGTGATGGCAACGAACAGCGGCAGCCCGGTTTCGGGCTTGACCATCACATTTTCTGATGGCGGCGCCGGCGGTTCGTTCGGAACCGCTACGGCGGTCACTGACGTGAACGGAAATGCTTCGACGACCTATACCTTGCCTTCAAGCGCAAAGGCGGTCACCATCAGCGCTACCAGCGCCGGGTACTCGACGGCCACGTTCGTGGAGACTGCGTTGGCGAACGTTCAGGCTCTGACAGTCACATCCGGCAACAATCAGAGCGGAAGTGTGGGCACGACTCTTCCGGCATCGCTCACGATCACCGCTACCAACAACGGGAATGCGGTATCGGGACTCAGCGTTACGTTCAGTGATGGCGGCGCGGGAGGTTCGTTCGGCACACCTACTGTGACGACCGGGAGCAACGGGACCGCTTCGACTACCTATACACTTCCGGCGAGCCCTGCCACGGTGACGATTACCGCTTCAAGTTCCGGCTATACCTCGGCTATCTTCACGGAAACGGCAACCTCGTCTGTCACTCAGCTGGGATTGTTTTCGGGTGGAAAGCAGACTGGCAACGCGGGAACAACTCTTCCGCTCCCCGTCGTTTTCGTTGCGAAGAATGCCTCCGGTCAAACGGTCGCAGGCGCGACGATTACCTTCAGCGACGGCGGCGCAGGCGGAACGTTCTCGGTGACGTCGGCCGTGACCAACTCGTCAGGCCAGGCGTCGACGTCTTACACGTTGCCAACGGCTGCAAAGAGTATCGTGATTACCGCGGCAAACGGTGCGGTAACAGCGACGGCTTCCGAGAAGGGCGTCGCGGGCCCCGCGGCGAACTTCACGATCGTGTCGGGGAACAATCAGTCCGCAAATCCGAAAACGACTCTCGGCAGCAAGCTCGTTGTGTCGGTCGCGGATCAGTTCAGCAATCCGATCTCAGGCGCAACCGTGACATTCACTGACAATGGAGCTGGTGGAACTTTTTCCGCGACGAAACCTACGACGGGCACGAATGGTCAGGCCTCGGTGAGCTATACGACTGGGTCAACAGCGGGAACGGTGACGATTACAGCGACAACGGGTTCTCTTCCGGCGCTGAACTTCACTGAGACGGTTAAGTGACCCAATCTGCAATGCGGATGGCTTGAAGCAAAGCGCCGCCCGACTCGGGCGGCGTTTGGACTTATTGAGATGCTTGCCAGACTGTATCGAGAACAGTTCCGTCCACCCACTTCACAACTGCAACGGGGCGATCTCCGCGTTTTGGTCGCGCAGGTTTTCCACCGCAGATCCGTTCCACTTCGCGCTTGATGTCTTCGATTGGACGAATCGGGAGTCGGGATCCTTTCACGGCATCCAGCAGATCCTGACGGCGGGGGTTGATTGCGATGCCGCGTTCGGTGACGACGACATCGATCAATTCGCCGGGACCGCAGAGCGTGGTGACTTCGTCGACAATGACCGGAATGCGGTCGCGGAACGAGGGCAAAGCAAGGATCGTGCATCCGGAGGCAAGGCAGTTCTGCCAGCCGCCAATCCCGTGCAGCAACCGTCCGTCAGAATGCGTGACTACGTTGGCGTTGAAGTTCGTGTCGACCTCGGTCGCACCGAGGACTACGGCATCGATCATCGACGCAAAATTGCCCTTGCCATGAAAGTTGTATGACGTGAAAGGCGACGTTGCGACATGGCGCGGATTGCTCGCCATCGAGCGAACGCCATCGAGATCGAAGGTTTGTCCGTCGAGAATGTAATCCGTCAGGCCTTCTTCAAGGAGTTCGACGAGGTACCGCGTCGACCCGCCGCGAACAAAACGGGCTTTTACACCGGCATCCTTCATCATCTGCTTGAGGTAGCCGACGAAGGCAAGGGCGATACCTCCGGCGCCTGCCTGAAACGAGAAACCATTGCGCATGATGCCGGCGTCGCGCAGGAAACAAGCTACAAATTCCGCGATGCGCAGGCGATCCGGCGAACGGGTGATCTGGGTTGTCCCGGACACAATCTTGGCGGGATCTCCGATTGAGTCTACCTCGACCACATAGTCCACGTTGTTACCCTGAACCTGCCAGGGGATACACGGGAAAGGAACGAGATTGTCGGTGACTACGATGACGTGGTCTGCGTAAACAGAATCGGCGAGTGCGAATCCGAGCGATCCACAGGCGGACTTCCCGTGCGAGCCGTCACAGTCGCCGAAAGGGTCTGCCGTGGGCGCCGCGATTACCGCGATGTCGATGTGCACTTCGCCATCCTGGATAGCCTGCCATCGGCCACCGTGCGAACGAAGGACGCCCATCCCACGCATGTTTCCCTGGGTGCAGTAGTCTCCCAGGGGCCCGTTCATGCTGCCCTCGATGTGATCGATGACGCCGGCCTTCATCAACTCGATCGCACCCTTCTGAGAAGGGAAGGATGCGCTGGGAAACCACATTAAGTCTCTGGCTCCGATCCTGGCTGCAGCTTCGAGCGCCATCATGGCGACGCGGTCCCCGTCTCGCAGGTGATGGTGCGACGAGATCACCATGCCGTCGCGCAGGCCGCACTTACGAAGGGCGGTTTCAAGATCCGGTTGGCGTTTGTCACCGTTGCTCGGATAGTCAGCGGCAGTGCAAACGGGAGGTGCGGACTTCCTGCCGACTGGGTGGTATCGTCCCACACCCTGATAGGCGACCTGAGGGCGTCCATTGACTAGCTCGGGAACGGCGCGTCCCGCCGCGTTGGTGGTGAGTTCCGATTTGTCGAGCACCGGCATTTTGAGAAAGCTCCTGTTACGAGACGAGGCCCATGGCTTCTGCGCGCGCCATCAATTTCAGGGCACGCTGCACAACAGGCGGATCGATCATCTTGGATCCCAGACTGACGACTCCAAGTCCCTTCTGTTGTGCTTCGTCATATGCCGCAACGATTTTCCGAGCCCGTTCGATTTCGGCTGACGTTGGCGCGAATGCCCGGTGGATGACGGGAATCTGTGTTGGGTGCACGCAACCCATGCCTTCGAAGCCCATGGCACGCGAGTTCCCACTCCAGCGGCGAAGACCATCCATGTCGCCGACGTCGCCGAAGACGGAGTCGATCGCTTGGAGGCCCGCGGCGCGCGCGGCGTTCACGATGCGCTGGCGAGCATAGAGAGACTCAGAGCCGGCCGGTGTTTTTACAACGCCGAGGTCCGCCGTGTAGTCCTCGAGGCCGATGGTAAGGGCGACAATTTGTTCACTTGCTTTTGCAATTGAGAATGCGTTCTCGATGCCAAGGGCTGATTCCAGAATCGGCATCAGCCAGATCTGTCTTGCGATACCGTAGTCGGCCTTGATCTCGGCAATGCGGCTGTTGACTTCGATGACCTGATTCTTGGTTTCGACTTTGGGGATGAGGATCAGGTCCGGCGATTCCGGAACGACTTCGTCCAGATCGGCCAGCCCGAGTGGAAGTTGGTTGATGCGAACCATTCGCTCGCATTGCAAGAAATCGACGGTGCGCAGAGCATTGCGCACAAGCAAGCGCGCGGCATCTTTCTCCTTGGAGTGGACCGAGTCTTCAAGGTCGAGGATGACCGCATCGGATCCGTGCAGCCCTGCGTTAATGAAATACTTCGGCTCACTTCCCGGTACGTACAGACGGGATCTTCGAACACGGTCGCGAGGGGATGGTTCGGGAAGCCGCGCCCGATCCGGTAGAACCCGAGTGTTGGCGCCGAGGCCAGCACGACGCACGGCAGCCTCGATCCGCGCCGCAATCACGAACGGCAGGGCGCCTTCATCCTGAATCTGAACGGATGCGTGGCTGACGCCGAGCGCTTCGAGCACCTCTTCGGCCTGGCGACGAATCGCCTGGCCGTAATACGACTGCACGCGAGAACCGATCTCTAACGCGAGGCCGCCGCTGGTGCGAGGCTCGATGCGAACATGCAGATCGGATCGAATGTCTGCGCCACAATGCCCGGCTTCACCAGTAGAGACATCGGCACTTTCCATAACCTCGGTCATATCGCCGACTCCGTCTCGTGATCCGTTTTCACACAAAACTCCGCTGCGAACCAGCCGGAGCCAACTCGTGTACGGCTTCCAGTTTTGCCAGAACCACGTCGGTCATTTGAGTGGTGGACGCAGCACCCTGGCTGATGGATTTGGCGCCACCCGGAATCCGCATCATGTCGTACGTGCGAACCCTGCCTTCCTTTACGACATCGGCGATGGCGTTGCGGATGAGGCGCGCTTTCTCGATTTCGCCAATATGCTCGAGCATCATCACCGCGGAGAGGAACATTGCGATGGGATTCACAATGGGAGGATCGAGTTCAGCGTACTTGGGCGCGGAGCCGTGGGTCGGCTCGAAGACGGCGACTTGGTCGCCGATGTTTCCCGACGCGGCAAAGCCGAGACCGCCGATCAAACCGGCGAAAGCGTCAGAGATGACATCGCCGAAGAGATTTGAGGCGACTACCACACCATATTCTTCGGGGTTCTTGGTGAGCCACATCGTCTGCGCGTCGATGTTCGTCGACCACAACGCGATGCCGGGATATTCCTTAGCTACAGACTTCGCTTCTTCTTCCATCAGCCCAGAGGTTTCGCGCAGGACATTGGGCTTCTCGCAGATCGTCACAGACTTGTAGCCGTACTTTTTCGCCCAGTCGAAAGCGGCCTTGCAGATTTTATGTGCAGCCGAACGCGTGATGATGCGAACCGAGACTGCGAGGTCCGGCCCAGGAACTGTGGAAAATGGTTTGAACTTGGAATGCATAGCGAGGGCGGCGCGAACCTGGTCCGGAGGATTGGTCCACTCGACTCCGGCATAGAGTCCTTCGGTATTTTGCCGGAATACCACCACGTTAACGAACGGCTCTTCAAAACCTCCGCCGGAGCGCTTGCGAATGAAGTTCAGCGGATTTCCAGGGAAGGAAATGCACGGCCGGATGCAGGTATCGAGATTAAACTTCTGCCGCATCGTCACAATCGGGCTGAAGTAGGAATAGCCTTTGCCTCGAAGTTTGGGATCGAGTTCTGCCTCCGCCTGTTTCTTTGGTTTTGACGTGATGGCCCCGAACAGTCCCAATTTGTGTTTTGCCAGCAGATCGACCGTGCGTTGGGGAAGGGCATTGCCTTCGCGGCACCAGCAGTCCCAGCCGATATCGGCGTGGATGTATTCGGCGTCGAAATCAACGGCTTTGAGGACGCGGATAGCCTCGGGCAGAACCTGGTTGCCGATTCCATCTCCCGGCATGGTGACGACTGTATGTTTTGCCATGTTGCCTAGTCTCCTGAAACAAGAGCTTTGTCTTTTTGTTCGTGCTTGCGATTGATGCCCAGCTTGGTCATGACCACATTTTCAGCGCCACCTGCGATTACCAGAGACTGGGGAACGGTGCCCAGCGGTGGAAATACGAAGGTTTCTCCGCGCCATGCAAGGCTGCTGCTCGTGAAATCAATTTCGAGGGTCTCGCCTGGAATGATCGTTTTGTCTTTTGTTGCGATCTCGTTCGCGAATTGCTCCCGGAGCCGCTTCACCAAGGAAGGGACCTCGATGCAAAGGAATCCGTTGTTGTATGCATTCCGCAAGTATGTTTGGGAGAAGCTTCCGGCGATGACGAGAGGAATACCCTTGGCCTTGAGACACGTCACTGCCTGCTCACGGCTGGATCCTGTGCCGAAGTTGAATCCTCCAACGATCACGTCGCCGGAGTGAGTTCGCACTGAAAACTGAGGATCGTAGTTTTCCATCACGACGCCCGCCATCATGTCGGGCGTCATGTCGTCGCGGTAGGTGTAGTCCTTACCATAAATCGAGTCAGTGTTGACGTTGTCCGAAGGCATGAAGACCAGTCGACCTTTTACTCGCTCGGGAAACCCGGGAAGAATTTCCACTCGCTCCGGCCGTTCTTTGGTTGTGAACTCCTCATGGCGGCGGGTGAGATTGCGTTCGGTAAAGCGTCGCGGACCGGCAATATACCCGGCCACCGCAGAGGCCGCTACGACTTCAGGGCTGGCCAAATAGCACTGCGCATCGCGCGATCCCATGCGGCCTTTGAAGTTGCGGTTTGTGGCGGAGATGCCGACCTCTCCTTTTTCAAGGAGTCCTGTCCCCAAACCGATACAAGGCCCGCAACTCGGAGGAAGGGGAGTCGCCCCGGCATCGAGGAGGGCTTTCCAGACGCCACGGCGTTCGGCTTCCTGCTGGATCCAAGCGCTGGCGGCTCCAACATAGAACTGCACTCCCGGCGCAACTTTCTTTCCGCAGAGAACCCAGGCGGCAGCTTCGAGGTCGTCCATGCGCGAGTTGACGCAGGAAAGCAGGTAGGCTTTTTGGATTGCGATCTTTTTCTTCTCAATGTCTGCGAGGGACTGCATCGTCTGTACCGTGTCAGGTCCGGATACGCATGGAGTTACCTCGCCCAAATCGAGCACGATTCGCGCTGTGTAGGAGGCATCTGGATCGGGTTCCGGCGGGCTGGTCGTCCATTTGTCGAAGGCTTCGTCCTTGAAGCGCTCGATGCCTTGATCTTTCAGTCGCGAGTGCATGCGCCGCAGGTAGCGAATGGTGACGTCATCAACTGGGAACCATGCCACGATCGGTCCCCACTCGGTGCTCATATTCGCGATCGAAAAGCGGGCATCCATGGGCAGGCCGGCGACGCCGGGGCCCGTGAATTCAATGGCAGCGTTGAGCGCCTCATCGTGGTTGTAGAGTCCGCAAAGAGCGATGATGAGATCCTTGCCGCTTACGCCTTCGGAGAGTTTCCCTTCCAGCACGACCTGAATGGTGCGCGGAATCTGCCACCAGAATTCGCCGGTCGCCCACACTGCGGCGGCGTCGGTACGCACGATCGGCGTGCCGATGGCGCCAAGCGCTCCGTAGGTGTTGGAGTGGGAGTCCGAGGCCACAACAAATGATCCGGGAATCACGTAGCCTCGCTCGACCATGATTTGGTGGCCGATGCCCGCGCCGGCGGGATAGAACTCAATGCCATGCTCCGCCGCAAAGGCTTCGATCGAGCGGTACTTCTTCAGGTTTACCTCATCGTGATTCTGAATATCGTGATCGAGAGCAAATACAGGCTGACGGGGGTCATAAATCCTGGTGGCCCCAATGCTCTTGAACTTCGACATGACCGCGGAGGTATTGTCATGTGTCATGACGTGGAAGGGCCGAATGGAAAGAAAATCCCCGGCCTTGAGTGGGCGCTTGGGCCCGTCCACCATGTGGGCTTGAGCGATCTTCTCGACAATGGTCTGAGGCATAAGAACTCCTTCGCCTGCTGGTCGTTTGCGAGCGGCGGCGAGTGTTGCTTACGCGAGTACGGACTTTCGTGCCTTTTGCCGTTTCGCGCGAGGCTGCGTCTTGCCTCGGCTCTTCGTCGCCTTTGCCTTGCGCAGGTCGGCCGCCATCAGCGCCATCAGATCGCTGACGGAGTCGACGTGCTCCAGATTCCAGACTGTTTCCTTTACACGTTTCTGCGCGTCGCTGGACAAAACGCCGTCCGCGAGCGCCGCGAATTTCTCTTCAATTTCGAGATCCGTGAGCGGATTCCGCGGATCACCCTTTGGATAGTCGAGTTGCCGGCTGAAAGAACGTCCGTCGGTTGTGTCGATATGCACAATAACCCTCTGTAATGCTGGAAATACCTTCTCAATCTCGGGATCAGCAACAACCTCAACCTTGTTAAGTTGCTCCCGAATCTTGCGGTCCAGAATTCTCTCCATCGTGAATTGCGTCGGCGTGACCTGGCGGTCGACGAGAGCCGCGGCGATGACGTAGGGAAGCGAATGATCGGCGGTCTCTTTGGTGTGCGGATCGTATTTGCTCGGATCCGAGAGAATGTCGGCTGCCCGCGCAAGCGAGCGAATCTTGACTTTTTGCACCTGATCAGGATGAAGATCATTGGTTTTCACCAGATCAAGTACGGCAGAAATTGGTGTGTGGGTGAGGGCCTCCGTGGGGAAGGCTTTCATCCCGCATTGCGTGATCCGCCAAGATTCTCCGAGCCCGTCGGTCAAGAAGTTCAGCTTCCAATCGGGTCCGAAGACATGCGTGAGCCCTTCCTTGCCGTCAATGACATGCTCGGGGCCGGAGTAGCCTTTTTCGGCAAGCAGTGCAGCTAGAACGCCGCTCTGGGTCGCCATCGGGTCGACGGTGTTTTTCATCATCGTCAGCTTGCCGGCCGTGACCGCACCCAATGTGCAGTGGCGGCTGGCCGAGATGCCGATCGCGTGCTGGATTTGGTCCCAACTCAGACGCAGCACGCGCCCAGCGACGATTGGGGATGCAAAGGCGGTTAGCGTCGCATGATGCCATCCACGCTCGCGAATTCCGGGAAATGCCGCTTCGCACAGGCGCATCTCGAATTCGTGCCCAAGCACAAGGCCAACGATCAATTCCTTGCCATTACTGCGGGTGCGCTCGCAACAGGCGATCGCGGCGGGAAAGATGTCAGACGGATGGGAAGGGTCCTGCTTCCAATAAATGTCGTTGTAGTCCATGCAGCGGATCATCAACGCATTTGCCAGAGACGCGGAGACCGGATCGACGCGCTTGCCGGTCCCGATCACCGTTGCCCGGCCCGGCCCCGCAACTTCGTCGAGGACTTCGAGGGCTATCTTCACGTCGTGCTGCTGAAAACCGCCCAGAGCGCATCCGATGGAATCAAGCAGAAACCTCTTGGCTTGGTAGATCGCGTCTTTGGACAATTGCCGGTACTCGAGACCTGCCGCCCACCGCGACATGGTTGCGGTGACGGTCTCTTTCGGTGGAACGTGGTGATTCATGGCGGTTGCGATCTCTCCTTATTGCTTTTTCAGGTTGATGTTCTTTGGGTTCTTGAACGGCAGAAATGCCATGAAATCGGCGTGATGAACGATGAACGCTTCCGTGCTCCGTTTGACCAAATCACCTTCTGCCGCATGAGCGGCGATGATGTGACAGACCGCGTCGGGCACTCCGCATTCGAGGGCGAGAGCGACACCGGTGAACGGATGTCTTAGAGCTTCACCTCGCTCGCTTTGCCGACTCTTGCCGTCTGGTCCGATCTCGTACTCAAGCAATTTGCCGACGTCGGCTAAGATCGCGCCCGCCAGCACCGTGTCCATATCGATCGGGAGCGCGCGGCCCATGAAACTCTCCATGGCTTTCGCGCTATCGCGCGCGATGTGCACGACGCACCGCTTGTGCTCCATAAAAGTGATGGGGCAATTTGGGACGAGAAGGGTGAAGGGAATGTGATTCAGGTCATCCGGCTGGAGAGGGCTGCGTTCCAGCGCCCTGATCCATGTATTCGTGACCTGCTCTCGTAACTGCGAATCCTGGATCCACGCGATCTCAGGCCACAAGCGCTCGACAGTCTCTCGCATACCCGCGTCCGATGCGGAACCTTCCGAGGCTAGCTGGCGGCCTTTGTGCAAGCCGCGATTTGGATCACACGGGCTTGTGATTGGACTCGTGTAAAGAACGCTTAGAGCATCCCGCGAAAGGCTAACTCGACAGAAATGCGGGAGTTATTGCTGCGATCCGTTTTGGAGAAGGTGTTGGATCTCAGTCTCGAAGACAGTAACGTTTGTGGCTCCGATGTGCTTGTGGTAGATGAGACCGTCGCGTCCGATCATGAACGCGATTGGGAGTCCGAGGACGCCACCGTAGAGCTCTCCGGTTTTTGCAGTTCCCATGACAATCGGATAGTTGATCTGGAATTTTTCCGCGAAGGGGCGAACAGGATCGATGGTGTCGTCCATGGACACACCGATGATCTGAAGTCCCTGCTTTCCGTATTTTTTCTGAAGTTCAACGAAATGAGGAATCTCTTCGCGGCACGGAACGCACCAGGTTGCCCAGAAATCGAGTAGAACCACCTTGCCGCGATACGACGAAAGCTGGAGGGGCGTACCGTCGATTTGATTCAGTGTGAAGTCAGGAGCTGGGGAATGCGAGTTCACCACGGAGTGGCCTTGGCGCCCAAAGTAGAGCAAGCCGACGATGGCCAGCGTCAAAAGGGCGGCGGCTGTGAGCCATTGTTTGGCAGAGTGCAGACTAATCTCCGCGGGCGGTGGGATAACCTTTGTCCACCCAATCGGTGCCAAAGTTGTTCGAGATGTATAGCACTTTTACGTTGGAAAATCCCAGCGATGTCAAGGCGTCGTAAGCTGGTTTGACGTTTGGACAATGGCTCCAAGGACAGCATCCGCAGTAGAGAACGATGCCTTTGTTCTTGGACAGAGTCGACACGCGCTGGCGCAACTGCTGCAATCCTGCCTCGCTCGAAGCGGGTCCAATGTATTCCGACTCTGGGATGTGAGCTTGTGAATAAAGAACGTGAGAGCCGACCTGAATCATCAGAGGTTTTTCTTTTCCCGCTTGAATCGCCTGGAGGAGGTCCGCAGGATTGATGAGATGTGCTGTCGGAATCGAACTCGCCTGACTTGCTGCTTGGACAACGGCGATGACTGCAAACGACATTAAAAGGGCAACATGCCGCGCATAGCTCGGCTTCATGAAGGTTCTTCTCCAGATTTCTGGTTCACTAGATTGCAAGAATACACCTTGCGATGATGCGGGATTCTTCTATGCCGGGCGCGCGAGGTCTCTAAGTCGTTCCGCCGCGGTTTCGGGAGTGATATCGCGTTGTGGTGTTCCAAGCATTTCAAATCCGACCATAAATTTACGGATCGTTGCCGAGCGCAGAAGCGGCGGATAAAAGTGGGCGTGGAAGTGCCACTCAGGATGACTATTTTTGTCCGTAGGCGATTGATGAAATCCCATCGAATAGGGGAACGGGGATTCGAAGACTTTGTCGTACGTCGAGGTGATGCGATGAAGCATTTCGCTCAGCGAACGAGAATCGTCATCCGTGAATTCGTTCATGCTGCCGAAATGGCGCCGGCTGCAGACAAGGATCTCGAAGGGCCAGACGGCCCAGTAGGGAACTATCGCAATGAAGCAGTCGTTCTCGCATACGATCCGGACCTTCTGCTTTTGTTCCAAGGTGATGTAGTCACAAAGGAGGCACGATTGATGCGCGTTCCAGTATGTTCGCTGAACGAGCAGCTCCTTGGCGGGAGCCTCTGGAATCGATGATGTGGCCCAGACTTGGCAGTGAGGATGGGGATTGCTTGCGCCCATCATGGCGCCGCGGTTCTCGAAAATCTGGACATGGTTGACGAGTTCAAGTCCGCCCAATTCGCGAAATTGTCCGATCCACGTATGGACGACCGGTTCAATCTGTTCCGTGGTCATCGTTGCGAGCGTTAGATCGTGTCGTGGGGAAAAGCAGATCACGCGGCAAATGCCCGGCTCGCCTTCCGCAACCAGTAGGCCGCGGTTTTCGATGTCGATCTTCTCCTTCGGAGTCTCCTGCTTTAGTGCGGCAAAATCATTCTGAAAAACAAACGTCGTAGCGTATTGCGGATTGCGAGTCCCTCCCGCTCGGGCATTGCCCGGACAAAGATAACAATCAGGATCGTAGGCAGGCTCGGCCGTCGCCCGGAGCTTGGCAATTTCACCCTGCCACGGGCGGCTTGTCCGGTGTGGCGAAACAAGGATCCATTCGTTGGTCAGGGCGTTCAGACGACGGTGGGGATCTTCGGTGAGCTTCATTTTGTGTCTCAGCATTTTACGACGAGCGCTGCATCGTATGTGCAGCCTCCCTGAAATGAGCCAGGGGAGAGCATTTTGCGATTGATCCGACATAAGGATCTGACAATGGATCGACGTGCGCGATAGCTAGGAGATATATGGCGGAAAGGAAAAAGGCGGCCGGAAACCGTCTCCGTCTGCTGGTGACTCCTAAAGGCGGGAAGCGTTGATCATCATTAGAGCAAAGAGCAGAGGCAGGTAAATGACCGTCGCCTGCAGCACATGGCGAGCGCGCATTTTGGACTGAGGGCTGACCAATGGCAGGTTGAGAAACGCAAGACGAATGCCGAAGTAGAGAAGTGCAAAGCCCAGCAGGACAGCTCCCACCAGATAGATCCGTCCGGCCATGCCCATAAAAGTCGGTAGCAGGCTGAGCGGAATCAAGATGATCGAATACGCCAGGATACGGCGCGCGGTGGAGCGCCCGTCATCTTCCACAACCGGCAGCATTTTGATGCCGCCTTTGGCATAATCTTCGCGGTAAAGCCACGCAATTGAGAAAAAGTGAGGGAATTGCCAGACAAACAGAATGGCGAAGAGGACCAGAGTTCCCCACTCTAACTTACCTCGCGCTGCGGTCCAGCCCAGTACGCCCGGCATCGCGCCCGGAAATGCTCCCACAAAAGTGCAGATGGGGGAAACACGCTTCAACGGTGTGTATGCAACCAGGTAGACAACGGAAGTCAAAAATGTCAGAAGGCCAGTCAGGGGATTGGTGAAGACCGCCAGGTAGACCGAACCTCCCGCGGACGCGAGCATCCCGACGGCCGTCGCGTGCGTTAGCGTCATTCGGCCGGCTGGAATGGGCCGAAGGGCGGTGCGTCGCATGTTGGCATCGACATCGTGCTCCATCACCTCGTTAAGGGCGGCCGTGCCGCTGGAGACGAGACCGATCCCGATCAGGGCGTGCAATAGCCCGAAGCTAAGCCAGGAAACTCCAGCCTTATGTGCACCGAAAAAATAACCGCACCACGCGGTCATCACGATCAACGTCGTGACGCGTAGCTTGGTCAGTTCAGCGTAGTCACGGAGAATCGTGGTCGCCCTTGTGCGGAAACCGGAGAGAGGCAGTGTTATCGAGCTCATGTCAGGCCGTATTCAGAATCCCGGGAAGCAGTACTCAGCTTGCTAAAGCGAACGAGTCCGGACCCCACTCCGCGACCCGCTCAAGGAAAGCATAGATAGTCTGATCGTTTTCGAAAGTCAAGCGAAAACGCAAACTGGATGCTCGTTAAGACTAACATGAGATCGATTATTGCGGAGCCGCAGAACCTGTACCCTCAGTCGAAGAAGACGTGGAATCAAATGTTTCCGGGGGATCGAAGAAGCACTGATGCCACAGGCCTGCGTCTGACAACTTGCCGCTTTTCCAATCCTGCAATGTTGCAGTTGTGGCAGCAACCATCCCACCGTCGGCGGAGTCGAAAATCACCACGATCCCATCAAGTCCTCCAGGCTTTTTGACCAGTTCCGCGAAGCTCTTATCCAGCAGGTACTTCGTAAATTCGAGGCGCTCCCGAGGGCCACTATTCCTGACGTTCTGGTTCGCTTTTTGTACGGAGATGATTTTCACCGCCTTGCTTCGCAAGGGCAGCCAGTCGCCGGGGAAGGGCGCGACTTCCTCACGGCTGATGTGAAACAAGTCAGCAGCGGGCGTCAGCGAGGCGGCAGCTCTGGTGGTAGTTTCCGCAATACCCTCCGGCATTTCGACGCTGTTTCTCCAGATCCAGCCGCGAGAAAGGCCGGAAATTCGTACATGTACCCAATCGGCGTTGAAATCGAGTAACTCAAATTCATCGTATTGGCTGGCGAGGAATTGGGGTTTCGAGGTCAGGCTTGGTTTATCAACGACTGGCGTCCCCGACTTTTTCACAGCTACGAGATTCTTTGGATGAACTGTGTTCTTGAGCACTTCCTGCAAGCTCGCAATTTCCGCTTGCACGGGACTCAAGTTCTTTCCTGACGCAGACTCGGGAGTACTCTTAGCGTCGTGTTCGGCCGCCAGACCGTGTTTCAACGAAGAAGAAAACGTCCGGTCAGTCTCCGGGAACTTCAGTTGCGGTGACGGAGTTGCTGGCCCTGAAGTGGAAATTGCCGCCGACTTGGAAGCCGTTGAAGATTCCGTGCTCTTCGAGGCCGCGGCATCGGAGGCTTTCTCCGGCGATGTTTTAGCGAGCTGCTCTGCCAACTGGTCGAGCAAATCAGCCTCAAGCCGTCCATTCGATTTCAGCAGTTGGTATCCGGAGTGAGCCTTCGCGGGATCGCTGTACCAAGCCGTGACTTTCGTCGTGATCCGGACCACAGTGACACCGGCAGTCGAAGTCACTTCCGACTTAGCCTGATAGTAGCCACGCTGGTAGTGATCGAGGGAACGGCTATCGGACGAGTTGGCAAAGCCGTCGAGAACCGGAAGCCTTCCTGCCATGTTGCCCTGGATGGCCTGGAGCGCCTTCTCGACCGCCGCCTTCGATTGCGGAAACGTGCGCTCGGAGGGATTGGTCTGAGATAGCAGGGAAGCTCCGACAACCGTTGCGAACAGGAGCCACGTCGCCATTTGTCGAATCGACCGGGCGATCATGGCACCAGCTCCAGGTCGTCGCGGAGCATCCAACCATGCTGGCCGGTGTGCGTCTCAATGCCCACCCAATAGGGAGTTGAAATCACGATTAACACCTCCGTTCCTGGAGGGACAAGTTCCAGCGTCGTGGCAGTATGAAACGGGGCGGATCTCAGAGGTGCCCCGGGGGCTTTCACCAAACGCTGAACCTGCTGGCGCAAATCGTGGAGCTGTTCCTCGGGAGTTTTGCTGGCCGCAGCTGGATTGGCCTCGGAAGGCGCCGATTCGGTCGCCGAGGAAGCCAGCGGTTCAGGCTGAACCGTTGGAGCCGGTGAGATCTCGTCTTTCACCGTTGTGGGTGGCATCTCAGCGGCCTTTTCCTGTTTTGCTTTGTTGGCCTCGGCTGCCTGGGCCTTCATCTCCTCGATCGCGTCGAGACGATCGTGAATGTCTTTGTACTCGGCGTTCTCCACCGATCCGTCGGAAGGGTGAGCGGCTTTCCGAAAATCCTCGACGAATCGGGCGTCGATGCGCAGGACAGTGTGGGAATCATCTTGCGCCTGCACAACATAGCGCACCGCCAAGGTTCCTACATCACTGCTGCCCTTGAAGTTGCGAGGATCGAGAGCCTTCAGCCGAACCTTGTAAAAGACTTTTCCGCTCTCGGTCCATTCAGGGAAAACCCGCGTGGAGGTTACCGAGTTGGCGCCGCTGACGTATTCGTCCTTGTTGTACTCCTTGGTACCGCGGATGATCCCGTTTTGCACAACGTCCTGCACTACCTGGACGACTTCCTTTTCTGGAAAGGGAAGATTCACGGTCAGGCCAACGCCGTACTGGGCGGCATCTTTTTCGCGTGCGGCAAGCGTCAGCGGCAAAACCGCGCCAGCCAACACCAAGGCGGTGATCCGGCGAAGGAAAGCCGAGCGAGAGGCTCCGATTATGGGAGGAACGCACAAGTTGTTATCAGAAAACGGTCAGCGCTTTGACACAGACCGAACCCATGCTGACCATGAGTCTCACTTTTGCCTCGAAATATGTTAACTCATTACAAAGTTTCGCAGCTTCGCCTGCGAGGATTCGCCTTTGCTTTTGCACGTGGCATAATCTTCGGAATGTCTGAGTCCAGGTGGGAGTGATGCGCAAATTTGTCTTGGCTTTGCTGTTGTTTGCGATCTCCATTGTTGTGCCTTGTGTTGCTGCCAACAATGCCTCTAAGCCATTGGAGATTTATTTCATCGATGTAGAAGGAGGACAGGCCACTCTTGTGATGAGTCCTTCGGGACAGTCGCTGCTGATCGATACCGGCTGGCCCGGATACGAGGGGCGCGATGCCGACCGGATTATCGCCGTAGCACATCAGTTAGGCCTGAAGCAGATTGATTACGTGCTGATCACGCACTACCATCGCGACCACGTGGGCGGGGTTCCGCAACTCTTGGACGGTATGAAAGTCGGAACGTTCGTGGATCATGGTCCGAACCTGGAGGATTCAGAAGTCGCACGAACCGACTATGCTGCGTACGAGAAGGCGATCGCAGGACACGCGCGAGTCACCGTTAAGCCGGGGTGGGGACTCCCGATCAAAGGGATCGAAGTCCGCGTTGTTTCTGGTGCTGGGCAACACATCACGAGCCCTCTTCCGGGTGCGGGAGAAGCTAATTCGTACTGCAAAGGCGAGCCTGCAGCAGCGGCTGATGACACAGAAAATGCCCGCTCTGTCGGTGTTTTGATTACCTATGGAAAGTTTCGTTTTCTGGATCTTGGCGATCTGACGAAGAAGAAGGAACTGGAGCTCGCTTGTCCGAATAATCTCCTGGGCAATGTGGATTTGTTTCTCGTCAGTCATCACGGCATGGATCTTTCCAATACGAAGGCCCTCGTGTGGGGACTTCATCCCCGTGTCGCCATTTTCGACAATGGCGCCCGCAAGGGAGCCAGCGCTGCGGCCTGGCAGGTCGTCCACGACTCTCCGGAACTGGAAGGGCTATGGCAGCTTCACTACGCGGCGCAGTCGGACCGCGATCACAATATCGATGCCGATCACATCGCCAATGTCAAAGAAAACTGTGAAGGAAAGTATTTGAAGGTTTCCGCCCAAAATGACGGGGCGTTCACCGTCATCAACCAACGGAACGGTTTTGAGAAAACATACGCGAAGAAGTAGATCGCTCTTTCCATGATCGTAATCGTGATGGGAGTCGTCGGGGCCGGGAAAACGACGATTGGCCGCCTGCTGGCGCAGCAACTGGGTTGGAGTTTCTCGGATGCTGACGACTACCATGCCGCTTCGAGCGTCGAGAAGATCCGTAACGGCATTCCTCTTACCGACGAAGATCGAACTCCTTGGCTTCAGGCGCTGCGGGAAGCGATTGTCCGATGGATCGCAGAAGGCAAAAACGAAGTGCTGGCATGTTCAGCGCTGAAGCGCGCATATCGGCAGATGCTGCAAGCCGGGCCGGATGTCCGTTTCGTATACCTCGAAGGGACAGCGGTTCTCATCGCGGAGCGTTTGCGCTCAAGACGCGGGCACTTTGCGAATGAGCAGATTCTTTCGAGTCAACTCGCCGATCTAGAGAAACCGGAAGGTGCAGTCACGGTCAACATCTCTGCATCTCCGGAGGAAATTGTCGGGAAAATCCGGAAAGCTCTTGGCTTGGGTTAGAATCCTCACACCGCAGCACGATTGCGGGCGCGTCCGCGACGAGCATCCCGAAACTTGGCCTTGGAAACCGCACCGAACCGCATGGAGGCCGCCACTGTATCCCGCCTGATGTGGCGGCTGATGCCGTTTCTCTTTCTTCTTTATATAGTGGCGTATCTGGACCGTATCAACGTCAGCTTTGGCGTGCTCCAGATGCGCTCGCAGTTGGGCTTGAGTGACCGGGTTTATGGCCGGGCGGCAGGAATCTTTTTCGCCGGATACTTCTTCTTCCAATTGCCGAGCAATCTCATCCTAGAAAAAGTAGGGGTGCGACGTTGGATCTCAGTCTTGATGATCACGTGGGGCGTGATCTCTTGCCTGATGGTCTTCATTCGAGGACCTCTCAGCTTTTACGCAATGCGCTTCCTTCTAGGGGCAGCCGAGGCAGGGTTCTTTCCAGGCATCATTCTTTACATGAAGCGGTGGTTTCCGGCAAAGGCGCGGGCCAGAGCGGTGGCGTGGTTCATGACGGCCAATCCGTTGGCTGGAGTTGTAGGAAGCCCAATCTCCGGAACTCTTTTGAACCTGCATGGCGCGAGTCTCTCAGGGTGGCAATGGATGTTTCTTATCGAGGGACTTCCGGCCATGATCCTCGGGGCCGTTGTTTTCTGGACCTTGGCAGATAAACCCGAAGAGGCAACCTTTCTCACAACAGACGAGCGGTCCTGGTTGCTTGGTGAACTGAAACTGGAACAGCAGCAAAGCTCTGAGATTTCGGCGAGCAGCATTGGGAGAGTGATATTCAGCGGCCGCATCTGGATGTTGTCCCTGGTGTATTTCGGGGTCTCGACGACCATGTATGGCGTGACCCTGTGGCTTCCGAGCGTAATTCAAGCCTTCTCGGGTCTGAGTTACTTCTGGACCGGTATGATCGCCGTTGCGCCGTTCCTGATCACCGTTGTTGGAATGGTCCTTATCGGTATAAGTTCCGATCGAATCGGCGAGCGTCGATGGCATACAGCCATTTCCGCATTCACTGCGGCGGCTGGCCTGGTTGCTGCGGCTTATGGAAACTCAACCCTGGTGGTCGTTGCGGGTCTGAGTCTCGGCCTGACATTCGCAGAGGGTATGTGCGGTCCCTTCTGGGCAATGGCAACTTCGAGCATGGGTGGGCTATCGGCTGCGGCAGGAATCGCTGCCATTAATTCGTTGGCGAACCTTGGTGGATATTTCGGTCCCGACATCATCGGAGTGTTCCGCACGGCGAATGGTGGATTTCGGGGAGGTCTGCTCGCCATTGCCGCGACGGTTGCACTTAGTGGCCTAACGGCGCTTATTGTAGGGCGCCGAACCGGAGACGTGCAGCGCTGATGGCCGATTCGGATGAGAAATGACGGCACATCGCGCTCTTCCGGCTTCGCTCCCGTTCATCTATTGTTTACAATAGACGCTTCGCCTTGCTACCAAATCGTTACGGTGTAACAGGGACAAGCAATCTTGGATCAGTCCAACAACCATAATGGTGCGGGTCCGATCGTCTACTGGCGTGTCGAGGGTAGTCTTCTCGACCTGACGGTGGTCCGGCCCGTGGCGTTCTTCACCTGGAACGCACAGACATTCACCGAGCGCTTCCGGCGCCGGGGATTGATCTTCCTGATGGCCTTGCTGCGGCCAATTCTCTACTCGACAAACCGCAAGTTTGCCACGCGCGTGGTGCATACGGTCCTGCGTGGCGTCACGCGGGACCGCCTCGATCTGCTCGGGGAAGAGTACTTCGAGTACAAGTTGAAGCCACGCCTGAAAGAGACGGGAGTTCGCCAGGTGCAGGAGTTGGTTCGCAGCGGTTCCGACGTGGTGCTGGTCAGCCAGGCGCTTGACCACATTATGCGTCCGCTGGCTCGCCACCTCGGCGTTAGCAAGATCGTCGCGAACCGACTCGAGTTTCGCGATGGGGTGGCAACCGGGAGACTCCTGTCCCCTGTGATCCGTCCGAGAGGCGCATTCGCCCCCTTCCGCGAGAACATGCCTGACGGTCGACGCGCTCCCAAGACACTTGCCCGCCACCTCGATATCTCGGTGGAAGAACTACGTGCGGCTGTCGTTTCGTCGGAGCGCAGCAGCCCGTTAGCCGAGCAGCCGATCGTGAATTTCGAGGGACAACGACAGGCGCCAAGCTTTTCGGTGCGGCGAGCGTTTGCCGGCAAGCAAGTCATGCTCATTGGTGTTACGGGGTTCATCGGGAAAGTGTGGCTCGCCAATACACTTCTCGATTTGCCGGAAGTAAAACGAATCCATCTGTTGATTCGCCGGCAAAAGTCGAATCCGGCGGAAAAACGCTTTCAAAAGATGATTGAAGACTCGCCCGTCTTCGATCCTCTGTTCGAGAAATACGGCGATCGGCTGAGCGCGTTCTTGCGGGACAAGGTCGCAATCGTGGAAGGCGATGTCACCGCAAAGGACCTAGGAATAAGTGCTGATGTTTTAACAACTTTGCGACAAAATCTCGACCTCGTTGTAAACAGTTCGGGATTGACAGATTTCAATCCCGATCTGCGAGATGCTCTCACCACGAACACCGACGCGGCGGTCAATATTCTCGAGTTCGTCCGCACGACGGACCACGCCGGGCTGCTGCACCTCTCCACCTGTTACGTGGCGGGAGAGCAGGATGGACGGGTCAGTGAAAAGCTAGTACCGAACTACACTCCGCGTGGACTTGCAGACTTCGATGCCGAACAGGAGTGGCGGTCTCTGCAGGAAGTTATCAGGGATGCCGAAGCCCGATCTGAGAGCGAAGAAGTCACTTCTGGCCTGAGGATGCAGGCGCAATCAAAAGAGCATGCGGCCAAAGATTTGCACGGAGCAGCGCTTGAGAATCAGATACGCAAGAACCGTGTCCGTTGGCTGAAGACTTACCTCACAGAAACCGGGACGCGGCGCGCCAAGGAGTTGGGTTGGCCGAATACGTACACGCTGACCAAGAGCCTGGCTGAGTCGTTGATTGTTAAATATGGCGATGGGCTTCCAGTCGCAGTGGTGCGTCCTGCTATTGTCGAAACATCGGTTCGGAAGCCGTTTTTGGGCTGGAATGAAGGAATCAATACGTCGGCGTCCCTTTCGTATCTGTTAGGGACATATTTCCGGCAACTGCCGACGAACGAGAGTAAGAGGCTCGATATCATTCCCGTCGACTCCGTCTGTCAGGGAATGACGCTGATTGCGGCGGCCGTGATCGAGCGAAGGCATGACCCGCTTTATCAACTGGCAACGTCGGTGACGAATCCCTGCGACATGGGGCGTTCGATCGAGCTCACATCCCTTGCGCATCGTAAGCATTACCGGGCGCAAGAAGGCCTGGAATCCTGGTTGCGCTTGCGGTTCGATGCAATCCCGGTTTCGAAGACACGGTATAACCGGATGTCGGCTCCTGCCCAACGGGCGATTGTGAGGTCGATCCAAATGGTCATGTCGCCGCTTCCATTGAAGAAAGCGCCATTGGCAAAAACCGAGCGGAGTCTGGAGCGGGTAGAAAAGCTGATTCAGTTGTTTGAGCCCTTTATTCTGTTAAACGAACACGACTTCACCGCTGAGAACGTGGAAAAGCTCTCGTATGCACTCGTGCCGGAAGAGCGGGAACAGTTTGGGTACGATACGCGCTCCCTCGATTGGTGGGAGTATTGGATCAACATTCATATTCCGGCTTTGCGGCGTTGGACCTATCCTTTGATCGAAGGGCGGCCATTGGAGGCGCGCCCACCTCGTGCGGTTCAACTTGCGCCCGAGAACGACAATGCCATGAAGACCGGGACAGACGGAGCAACGTGGCGATATTCCTGACCGGTTCGACCGGATACATCGGCGCGCATGTCGCGGCCAACCTCCTTGACCAGCACGGTGCTTCGCTGAACGTGCTGGTGCGCGCGCGTGATCCACAAGACGCGCAGCTGCGGCTGTGGCAAGCCATGCAGATCCATCTCGACTTTCCTCGTTTCTATGAGCATCTGCAGACAAAGATACGCATTTTTGTCGGGGACCTGACTTCTCCAGGATTTGGGCTAGGACGGGATGACTACGACCGGCTCATCCATACGACAGACTCAGTGATCCACTGCGCAGCATCGCTTAATCGTAAGTCGGAGAAGAGCTGCCTGAATGTGAATCTGCGCGGGACGCTCGAGGTGCTTACGCTAGCTCGCAATGCAGAGCACTATCATGGGCTGCGGCGTTTTAGCGAGATCAGTACGGTCGCGGTGGCAGGGAAGCGCAGCAATGAAGTGGTGACGGAAGATCGTTCGATCGAGTGGGATCGTTCCGACTACGACCCCTATGCGCGCACGAAGAAATTCTGTGAGCACATGACACGCGTGCTGCTTCCCGATACCCCGAAGACCGTGTTCCGGCCGAGCATCGTGCTTGGCGATAGCCGCCGTGCCGAGACAACGCAGTTCGACATGGTGAAGGCGTTTGTATTTCTCGCAGGGCTTCCGGCGCTGCCGTTCCGTCCGAATGACAAGATCGACATCGTGAACGTCGATTTCGTGGCTGATGCCATCGCGACACTGCATCAGAAGGATCAGCCGAAATGGGATACGTATCATCTATCGTCAGGCACTTCGTCGCAGACCTTTCGAGAGTTAACGACCGCTTTGGCGGCGGCGCAGCAGAAGCGTAAGCCGGTTTTTGTTCCATTCACCGAAAAGCCCTTTACGAGTTCGATCAACATGCTTTCGAACCGAAAGGGCCCTTTGGGATACGGCGCGACCCTGTTGAAGGTTTTTATGCCGTACCTGGTGTGGAACACGGTTTTCGACAACACTCGAGCCACGTCTGAGCTCGGTCGCAAACCAGTTCCGTTTTCGCAGTACAGTTTTCCGCTATTGAAGTTCAGCCGCGAAAATAATTTCGAATACAAGTATCAACCTTGGCCTGCAATGCGCGGGGGTACCGCCGCATGATGGACTTCATTCTGGAAGCGTGGGTCAGCGCCAATATTGAGCGCGCCAAAATGCGTTGGATGCTCGGCGGGAACAAGCCCTGGCAGCCGGGCGAGAAACTGAAACTTCTGTTCGCTGGTTACAACGGCACGCGCAATATGGGCTCCGATGTTCGCGTCGAGGAGATGCTCCGCCAGATTCGCCATATTCTTGGCCCGGAACGAGTCGATTTCAGCGTGATGAGCCAGGTATTCGAATTCTCGAAGGGATACTTCGACGGCACGACGCAGGTGCACCTGCCCGATATCTTCCCACCGTTTTTGTTGGATGAGGTTCCGAAACATCACGGAGTCGTGGCTTGCGAGGGCTCCATGTTTAAGAGCAAGTTTGCGAATGCTCTGACAACCATGATGATCGGTTCGCTCGGCATCGCTGCTGTCGAAAACAAGCTATCGGTGGGCTATGGTGCCGAAGCTGGCCATATGGATCCTCTGGTCGCAAAGATGTGCGGTCGCTACTGCAAGAATTCTTTTGTCATTACCCGGAATGAAGAATCGCGCACAATTTTGCGAGAACTTGGAGTTCCAACCGAGATAGGAACCGATACAGCGTGGACATTTGAGCCGCGTCCGGCAGAATATGGGCAGAGCATCCTGAGGCAAGTCGGCTGGGATGGGAAAACACCGGTTCTCGTGGTCTGTCCGATCAATCCGTTTGAATGGCCAGTGAAGGCTTCCGTGGCAAAGTACGCGATTCACAGCCTGACCGGAGCGTACAAAGACAGCCACTACCGAACCGTCTATTTCCACAACTCCGGGCCTGCCGCAGAGAGGGCCTATCAACATTACTTAACCTCGATTTCAAAAGCTGTCGGCGCTTTTCGCAAGAAGCGTAGCGTGTTCGTCATCATGGTCGCGACGGAGCGTCTTGACGCGCGGCCGGCGAAGAAGATTTCGGAGGCTCTTGGCGGAGTACCCGTCCTCACGTCTGACCAGTACAGCATGTACGAACTGGTTAGCATTTTGCGCTCGTGCCACATGATGGCTTCCTCGCGGTATCACGGCATTGTTACATCCATGCCGGGACTGGTTCCTTCCTGCGGCATCACAATGGACGAGCGTATTCGCAACCTGATGCGCGAACGTGGACATCAGGAACTGCTGATGACGGTGGATGACCCTGATCTCGAGCAGAAGTTGCTGGCTGCTTTGGAAATTCTGGCGACGGATGGCGAGCGCATCGCCGACGGGATCGCTCGCACAGTGGTAAAGAATCTCAAGGTGATGGCGCGCATGGGTGTGTACTTCGAAGAAGAAGTGCAGCGGCGCTATCCCGAATTCCCGACGCGCCGCGGCGAATGGAGTTGGGAAGATTACTTGCCGCCAATGAACGCGTCGCTACGGCAGTTAGTGGCCGCCTACAGTTAGTCAGCTGATTTCCCGTCAATCTATGCCATTTGTCGGAGACATCTTTGCGCAACTCAAGACCGCACCGAACACCACGGTGCTGCAGGAGATCCGTGATGGCCAGGTCACCGGCGTGACGGGAGCGGAACTCCTCGAGTTGGTGAGAAAAGCAAGAACGTTCCTGGCATCGAAAACGCTGAAGAAAGGCGAGCGGTGCGGCATCCTCGCTCCGAACAGTATCTGCTGGATTGCTTTGGATCTGGCTGCGATGGCGGAAGGGTTGATCGTTGTCCCGCTTTATTTCCGCCAGGCGCCATCAGAACTGGTTGCAATGATCAAGGACAGCGCTCCTGCGCTGGTGTGCTGCGGTGACGAAGCATTGCGGAGCGGGATTTTGCAGATCTACGCAGGCGCACCACCACATTTCCAATTCGACGAAATATTTGCTGGCGTGGACGGAGTCGAACTCGATCGCCCTCAAGTTCGCAACGAGGATCCGGTTACTATCATTTACACATCGGGCACTTCGGGAGAATCGAAAGGCGTCGTTCTTACCGCTGCCAATGTGGGTTTCATGCTGGGTTGTACCTCGGCGCGTCTCGATCAGTTGATGGGCGGTCGCAGCGGGCAAGATCGAATCTTCCACTATCTTCCATTCAGTTTCTGCGCCTCTTGGATTGCGGTGCTATCGTTCATGCTGCGGGGAAGTCTCGTCACTCTGAATACGGACCTAACGAAGATCCCGAATGACATGCCCGCTGTCGCCCCGCACTATTTCTTGAACGTCCCACAGTTGCTGGAGCGCATGCGCCGGGGAGTGGATGAGCAGGTTGCCAAGCAGGGCGGCATTGGGCAGGCCATTTATTCGCGCGCAAAAGCCGCATGGTTGCGGAAAAAAAGTCAGCCTCAGGTCGCGGATGTTTTCTGGCTGTGGCTGGCAAATACTCTGGTATTCCCAACGATAAAAAAGAAGATGGTCGGCCAGAATCTGAAGGCGCTGATCTCCGGATCGGCTCCGCTAACGCCGGAGACTCAAGACTATTTCAGCATGCTGGGGATTCCGGTTTTGCAGGTGTACGGACTCACCGAGACGACTGGAATATGTACGATGGATGATCCCCGCAATCCCGTGCCTGGCCACGTCGGACCGAAGATTCCCGGGATCGAAATGAAGATTGCGGAGAACGAAGAGATTGTGATTCGCGGCCCCAATGTGTTTCCGGGATATTGGAATCGCCCGCAGCAGACCGCCGAAGTGCTCCGCGACGGGTGGTTTCACACCGGCGATCAGGGAGAACTCGATTCGTCCGGTACTTGGCGCATCGTGGGCCGCATCAAGAACCTGATTGTGTTGGGCTCAGGGCACAAGATTGCGCCGGAAACGATTGAAGATGAGATTGCCCATCTTCTGCCGGCGGCGCAGCAGGTAGTCGTTGTCGGTAATGGGCGAGGGTTTTTGTCTGCCATCGTGACTGGAGCCGTTACGGGCGAACAGGCGCGGAGCGCACTCGATGCAGTAAATCTGCATTTGCCGCACTACAAGCAAGTGCGGGCGTTTCGTATAAGGAAGGAGCCGTTCTCCATTGAGAATGGAATGTTGACGGCGAACGGAAAACTGAAACGCGATCTGATCTCGTCCCGCATGAGATCTGAGATTGAAGATATGTACAACGTGAAACAAGCGGTCTAGCAGGTCACTGGAAAAAGCAATCGTGAGCCAGGTTAAAGGACAAGCGCTGTCGTGGCAATGCGAGAACGGGGTCATCGAACTCGTTCTCCACCGTCCACCGTGCAACGAGCTGGGATCCCTTTCGCTTGGCGAACTGGAGCAATTTGCGTCAGCGCTCGACGACTTCGAGAAGAATTCTCATGCTCTGATTATTCACAGCGAACTCAAATCTGGATTTTGTGCAGGAGCTGACCTACGCGAGTTGTACGAGCGTTCGGGGCAAATGGAGAAGTCTCAGGCGTCACGAGGCGTCAGAGATTTTCTGGAGCGCATTCACCGCGTGCTGAATCGAATTGATAGTTCGCCTCTAACGACGATCGCAGCCGTTCATGGCGTGACGTTTGGTGGGGGATTTGAGTTGGCGTTGGTTTGCGACCTCATCTTCGCCGACAAGCTGGCGCGTTTTGCGTTTCCCGAATTACGATTGGGCTTAATCCCGGGATTCGGCGGAATCCCGCGTTTGAAGCGCGATCTGGGAAATGCCGTCGTTCGAGATCTGCTGCTGACGGGCCGGAGTTTCAACGCGACGAAAGCGCAGCAGATCGGATTAGTCAGCCAAGTCGTGGGTGAGGGAGAAGCCTTGCGCGCAGCACGCGCGACCGCTGCGCAGCTTGGAAAGTTTGATCGGAACACCGCCGCAACGGCAAAAAGGTTCATCAAACCGATTCCGCACGAAGAGCTACGCGAAGAAATCGACATTTTCTGTGAGCTATTTGAAAGACCTGCCGTGCGAGAAGGGCTCAAGAAATTCGTAGAGAGTACCGACGCTCAACCTTATTTGCCTTAGTCGAGGATAGATCGCTCTATGTCAACAACGGACCAGACACTTTCTGAAATTCTGAACCTCGCGGCTGCCCATTTTAAGGTTCCGCGGGAGAAGCTATCTCCGGACGACGATTTCTTCAAGGCGTTGGGGATCGATAGCCTTCAAACTCTCGATCTGCTCACCAAGCTGGAAAATCACTTCCACGTCGAGCTGCCTGACTACGAACTGCAAGGCGTAAGTGACTTTCGCACTCTGGCAGGCAAAATCCAGGCGCGCCTGTGATGCAGCGCTTGTTAATCGCCGGGGAACATCGTCAATTGCTACCGCTCGGGTTGTTCGATCTGCCCTCTACAATCTAGAATCACAAGTTCCCAAATGCTTGATTTGCGCCAATACACCTGTCTGGGTGCCGCCCTGCGCGATGCGCTCGACAAGTTCTCGCCCGAGATCTGCCTGATTGAGGCGGAACGCGACCGCGAAAAGCTCCGTCTCACGTATTCCGACTTCAAGGACACCGCGCTCCCGCTGGCTCGCGCCCTCGAAGACGCTGATTTCGATCCCAATGACCGCGCCGCCATCATCATGACGAACCAGTCGAAGTGGCTGATCTCGGCGTATGCGATTTTCTACTGCGGCGGTGTTCTCGTTCCGCTCGACTACAAACTGTCCGCTGCGGAGCATCTCCAACTTCTGGCGCATTCCAAAGCGAAAGTCTTGATCGTCGAATACCACTTGTGGCGCGCGATCATGCAGGCGCCGGAATTCCAAAAGATCACGACGAAGATCGTGCTGGTAACGGAGGCTCCTCTGGGAGCGGATTTGGCCGGAGCCTTCCGGTGGGAAGACTTCAAGCGCAAAGGTGCCCCGGATTTCATCATGCGGCAGAAGGACGATGTGGCCTGCATCGTCTATTCATCCGGCACAGCGGGACGTCCGAAGGGATGCGTGCTGACTCACGAAAACTACCTGGAACAATGCCGTGCGCTGACAGCCTGGTATCCGTTTTGGCCGGGGGTGCGATATCTCAGCATTCTTCCAACCAATCACGCGATTGATTTCATGGTGGGGTTTATCGGGCCTTTCGTTTGCGGGGCTTGTGTCGTACACCTTCGAACCCTGCGGCCGGAATTCGTGCGTGATGCGTTTGTCCGTTACCGAATTACCTACGTTTCACTCGTGCCGATGATCGTCAAGAACCTCGAGCGCGGCCTGCGCGCCAAGTTTGACGAACTGCCATCGTGGAAGCGTGGGCTGTTGAATTCCATGATCGGGCTGAATCGCGTACTGACGAAGCGCCGTCCAAACGTGAAACTCAGCCGGATGCTTTTGTCAAACATTCATCGCGGATTTGGAGGGGAACTCCTGGCATTGATCACAGGCGGCGCTTTCATGGAGCCCTCGACGATGCAGTTCTTCTACGACCTTGGGGTTCCGGTTGTGAATGGTTACGGCCTGACCGAAGCGGGCACGGCTCTCACTCTGAATGATCTGAAGCCGTTTAGAGCGGATACCGTCGGCAAGCCGCTGCCCGGCGTCGAGTTGCGCATTCTTAGTCCCGACGAGGATGGCGTCGGAGAAGTCGCGGTGCGCAGCAAGACGGTCATGTCGCATTATCTCGACGATCCCGAGTTGACTCTGGAAACCATCGTCGACGGATGGCTGCTAACGGGCGATCTCGGCAGGTTCGAGAAGCACGGTCACTTGCAGCTTTTCGGCCGCAAGAAAAACATGATCGTCACCGAGGGCGGAAAGAACATCTATCCCGAGGACATCGAGACTGTTTTCGATGGACTACCGGTGAAAGAATATGCGGTCTATGCGGCAAACTTCATCTGGCCGCAGAAGGAACTGGGTGGGGAGAAACTCGTACTCGTGATCCGGCTCGATCAGAACCAAACCTTTGACAGCAAGCTGCTGGAAGATATCAATGTCCGAAACCGGCGGCTTCCGGATTTCAAACGCGTGGGCGGCTATCTAATCTGGGACAAGGACTTTCCCCGCACAGCGTCGATGAAGATCAAACGGCAAGTTCTGGCAGAAGAGATTGGAAAGAAGGTTGAGCGCGCGGCAATCGTGGCGTTGTAGCGGGAGTGTCCTGAGTTGGGTTCTTCTCAAACGAACGTGGGGCAGACCTATCTTGCAATTGTGAATCCGGCAGCCGGAGGGGGAAAGCGCGGCAAGCTTCTCGGGCCGGCGCTTGATCGTCTTCGCGCCGGAGGATTGCAGATCGATGTAGCCGAGACCGACTCTCCCGCACACGCGACGGAAATAGCCCGCGAAGCATATCGCCGTGGTGTGCTGAACTTCATCGCGGTAGGAGGAGACGGCACATCGTACGAAATCGTGAACGGACTATTCCCGGAGGCGTCACAAAGAGAGCGTCCTACCCTTGGGTTTCTTCCTCTCGGCACCGGTAATTCTTTTTTGAGAGATTTCAGCGACCGCGGCGTCGAATACGCGATCGAGTCGCTGCTTGCGGGTAGAAGCCGCGCTTGTGATGTTTTGCGTTTGCGCCATCGCGGAGGCGTGATCTACTACATCAACTTGCTCAGCATGGGATTTTCCGCCGATGTCGCGACGCTCCGCGAGAGGCGTTTTAGTTCATGGGGAGAACTCGGATACGTTACCTCCATTTTTTTGACGCTTGCCCGGTTCAATCGACGCCCCTTCCAAACGCGTGTCGAAGGGCAGGGTGCATTCGATGAGCGACGATGCCTATTCGTAACGTTCAATAACAGCAAGTTCACCGGCGGCACGATGATGATTGCACCCCAGGCCGAGGTCAACGATGGTCTGGTGGAATATGTCCGATGGGGTCCTATCGGCAGGCTTGGCCTGATCCGTAACTTGCCCGGACTGTACGACGGAACTCACGTCGAGCATCCACTCGCGGAACGCAAAGCTGTCAACCGGATTGAATTCAATCTAGATCGTCCCGTTGACGTGATGGTAGATGGCGAGGTACTCACACTGCATTGCGAAGAACTCGATGTGCTTCCCAGCGCGCTGAACGTGGTCGCGTAGTCCGCGTGATATAAGAGTGAACGATGGCTGACAATCGGCAGAAGCAACCGGAGTCGAAAGGGAAGACAGCGGTTTGGGTTGTAGCCGTCCTTGTGCTGTTCCTCGTGGCTTTTGCGGGCGGCCGGTATCACAGAAACCATAAGTACGATTCCTTCGCGAAGTGTCTCGCGTCGAAAAACGCGAAGATGTATGGTCTGTATTGGTGCCCGCACTGCGCCGACCAGAAAGCGATGTTTGGTTCCTCTTTTCACTACGTCCCATACGTTGAATGCGCAATTCGAGGTTCCAGGGAATTGGCTCCCGAATGCAAGGCGGCTGGTGCGAAGCTTTTCCCGAGCTGGCAGTTTGGGAATGATCCTCCTCAAGAAGGAGTGCTATCGCTGGACGAATTGAGCCAGAAGTCGGGATGCAGCCTGCCGTGAGTTCTCCGGTTGCGGGGCGCGCGCTTTATGTCGTCATCGCCGGGTTATCTATTGCCGGGATCATCGTATCGGCCGTGGCTCTCCAGAGGCACTACGCAAAGTCGGAGACGAATTTCTGCGATTTCAATCAGCAGTTCAACTGCGACATCGTGAATCGCAGCGAGTGGTCAACCTTGGCGGGAATTCCAGTTGCCGGGATCGGAATAGTGGGATATGCGGCGCTGTTTGTTCTCGCGACATTTCGGAGATCGCGCCCCGAAACTCCAAGGTGGCTGGTTGGCGCAGCCTCGGCGGGAATGCTGTTCGCCTTGTACCTTACCTATGTGGAAGCCCACGAGTTGATGACCTGGTGCATTTTGTGTGTGGCTTCCCAGGTATTGATTTTCGGCGTCCTGGTGCTCGCCGCAATTGTGAAGTGGAAAACATCGAGAGCATGAATTGGTGCCGGTACTGTATCCTGACAATGCTCCTTTCCTGATGGAAGAAACCCAGAAAACTGAAGCCGCCCGCGTCCTGCCCGATAACGTAATTCGCGGTGAGTCTGCAACGGGGGATCTCCGTCTTCACGAATTCCGCAGCCGGATTTTTCAGAACAAGCGCTATCTCCGGGTGTGGCTGCCACCCGGCTATGACGAAGCCGAAAACTCGGGGCGGCGTTATCCCGTTTTTTATCTGAATGACGGCCAGAACCTTTTTGAGCCGATCTCGTCGTTCAATGGAGTCGAGTGGCAAGTCGACGAGACAGGTGATCGGCTGATTCGTGAGAACACGATTCCCGCCATGATTTTCGTCGGCATCGACAATGCGGGGCGAGATCGCATGCGTGAGTATATGCCGCATCGTTCTCTCAGCCCGATGCTGGTGCGCGTTACGGGCAGCCGGTATCCGAGTTTTCTCACCGACGAAGTAATGCCGTTTATGGCGCGCACCTACAGGATTTCAGTGCGCCCGGAACATACCGGATTGGGCGGATCGTCTTTGGGCGCCTTAATCGCGTTGTACACCGCTGCAGTCCGGCCGGAGGTTTTTGGCCGCCTGCTGTTGGAGAGTCCTTCGCTCTGGGCGTCAAACCGGCAAATGATCAAGCAGAGTCGCGGCGTTCGGCGCTGGCCAGAGCGCATATTTCTAGCAACGGGGACGGCAGAAGCGGGCCGGACCGAAAAAGATCAAAGCATGGTTGACGACGTCAGGGAACTCGCTGGAATCTTTCGCCGCTCCGGATTGGATGACGAGCGTTTGAAACTCGTGATCGATGAGGGCGCCACGCATCACGAGTCTGCCTGGGCGCGGCGCTTTCCTGAGGCGCTGGCCTTTCTTTTCGGACAATAACTAACGCGATTCGGCGGAAACGGCGACGTTGAATGAATTCGCGGACTGCATGCCCGAGGTCGCTGAACCAAGAGTCCGTGAGATTCGCCACAGCACAAGAACCAAGATCACCATTGCGATAACGGATAACTGTACGTGCGTAAACCGTGCAAGCGGGCCGAGAAGCGGAAGGGCGTAAACCAGGTAGAGAAGCGCTCCGATCCGATTGCGATTACAGGCATGCTCGACCGCCCAATCTGCGAGAAGCAGGATCGCCGGAGCCAGAACGACCAGATCGTAGACCGTGAGATGCGGGGAGATGAGCACGGTCGCGAGCAGAAGTGCCGAAAACCGAAGCGACAGTGGAACTCCGCCACCTTTTTTCCAGAGCGCGCCCACTGCAATCATGACCGCGACTGCAGTCACTGCGTATAGCGACGTCGCGATACTGTTCCACGGAATGAGCATCGACCAGAATGTGCAGAGGCAGTGCGTTTGGTAAGGGCGAGGTTCGAGCAGGACCAAGACGGATCGAGCGTGTACCAGCGTTTGAAGCCACCGTTGGAGAGGGTCGATACCGTAATAAAACACCCCAGCCGAGAGTTGGGCTACGCCCGACAGGGCAGCCCCGAAAACCACCTTCCAACTGCCCATTGCTACAAAGAGGATGGCTGCTGCCAATCCCAGTTGCGGTTTGAAAACTAGCATCCCAAGTGCGAGTCCAGCCGCGAACTCTCTTTGCCGGTTGAATGAGAGAAAAGCCAGCGTGAAGCAGCAAAGTGCCAGAGCCGACGTTTGGCCCCAGGCAATCAGATTGAAGAATGGCGGAAATGCGACCGCAAGTGTGAGAGCGAGAAATCCGTGTTCGCCCAGGTTCGGACAGTTCTGCCAAAATGCGAAGCAACATATTCCGAAGAGCAACGCGCTGATGATCCACCAGAATGCGAGCGCTGCTGCATACGGCAGGCGTGCGAGCGGGCCGAATAGTAATGAAACCTGTGGCGGGTAGAGCGGCAGATACAAAATGCCTGCGGCCTGAGATACGCGTTGCCCTATGAGCGCGGACTGCACGTCCATGTCATAAAGATGGGCTCCATCGTGCGCATTCGCCAGCGCACCCAGAGTGTAGAAGTGAACGAAGTCCGTTCCTTTGAGATTGCTATTGCGATCGCGCAAACCTGGAGTGGAGAGCGTCCATATGTAGACAGACCAGAGCGCGATTCCAAGTAGAAGTGCGTGGATGCGAAGTCGTCTCGCAGTCAGCCACTGATTGGACGGGTTCATCGGGACGGCATCATCATAATCCGAACCTGCAGGAATCTGTGCAATCTAGTCGACAGCGTATTGAGGGCGTACCAGCATCAATCCACAGATTAAAAAAGGAAAAAAGAGAATCAGGGACGACGGAAGCAAGGGCAATCGACTTGTGGACTGGACCGCGGGCTGACGAAGTAGAAGGACCAGTGAAATTATCCATGGCCAGGCGACTAGCGATGTAAACAACAACCGTCCAGCTCGAGTGATGGTCTGCCAGTTACGAAGCAGGAGCACGCTTGGCAGCAGTAGCAGCACCTGGTTGTAAGGAGTCAACAGCGGGAGAACGAGGGTCGTCACGATCAACACGAAGCTGAGGGTATCGAGAAAGTCCTCGGAGTCGGGCGATGCTTTTCGATTTTTCCACGCAAAGGCAAAGAGGCCGACGACGATGAGTATGGACAGCCCCCCGCCAGCCCAGTCACCCAGCAGAAGGCGTAGCGGCGAGGTGGTAGGGAAGTAATGACGGTAGGCGTTCAGTCCATGCACGAACTGGACCGGCCACCCGGGCAAGAGGATCTCTCCCGCTCCGATCAGTAGGCCCATCGTGATCGCAAACCCTGCGACGAGACGCCAGCGAGCTTTGAAATCCCCCACGCTCCAAAGCAAGAACCATGCGATCAACAGAAAAACCATCTGCGGCTTAACCGTCGAAAAGGCCAATAAGATCCCAGCCAGAACGTATCTCTGGCGCGCGACACACCATGTCGCCAACGCGACCAGAAACGCAACAAGAAGCCCGAACTGGCGCAACCGCAAGCCCTGTGCGATCTGAGGAGTTGCCAGAACAAAAAGCGATAGGCTGATGACTAATAGGATTGGAGGCCGCCAGCGAATCACTACCATCCAGAGCCAAAGGCTTGCTGCCGTTAGCAGCGCTAAGACGACTGGGGCCCACGCCTGTAGCTGGGCGAAGTCAAGGTGCACCGTCGGTGCTAAGAGCAGTACCACGTACAGGGGATAAACAAATCGTTGTTCGTCGACGATCTCGGAAGCTGGCCGATCATACGTTTGCTCAATTGCGTGGCCATAAAATCCGATTTGAATTTCGTGGCTTACCTCGGCGCCATATGGATTGCGCCTGTTCAGCAGCAGTTCCCGCGTACCCACCCATCGCGGATATAGATCGCCCAACTGTTGCTTCATTTGTCCGCGCGTCACGTTGACATATTGCTCCCACGGCAGCAGGATCCGATGCATGTAGGACCAGCTAACGAGGCTGACCACTATCGACAATGCCAGCCATAGCCATTGTTTGTTGCTGCTCGTCACTGGTTCGAATCTCCGAGGCACAAAAAGGCCCCCACCATTGGAATGGCGGAGGCCCTTATAGAATCGTTATTTGCCAGCAGCTTCTTTCACGCCGATTTCTTCGAACAAACCCCCCGCGATCTGAATGATCTCGTCATCCACGACACGGTTCTTGGAGATGGCCTCCTTCAGCGTGATGGATACGATCTTGTTTGCTTTCAATGCGGCCATGCACCCGAACTCGGCGCGGTGGACCATATCAATGGCCCCCAGGCCGTAGCGCGTGGCCAATACTCGGTCGAACGCAGTGGGAGAACCACCCCGCTGGATGTGTCCGAGAACTACCGCTCGCGTTTCAAAGCCTGTGCGCTCTTCGATCTCGTGAGCCAGGATGTTGGCTATGCCTCCGAGTTTGGCATGCCCAAATTCGTCTTTGCCCATGTCGCGTATGACAGGAGCGCCGGCGCCGGTCGCGAACTTTGCCCCTTCGGCCACCACGATGATGGAGAAGTAGCGTCCGCGCTCGTGCCGCTGGCGGATGGACTCGGCAACCTTGTCGACGTCGAAAGGTCTCTCCGGGATCAATATGACGTCAGCGCCGCCGGCGATACCGCTGTAAAGCGCGATCCAACCCGCGTCGCGGCCCATGACTTCGACAACCATGACCCGATTGTGAGCTTCGGCCGTGGTGTGAACACGATCGATGGCTTCGCAAACGATGTTGCATGCTGTGTCAAAGCCGAATGTATAGTCGGTTCCTCCCAGATCATTGTCGATGGTCTTTGGAACTCCGACTACCTTTACGCCTTTTTCGTGCAATTTCTGCGCTACCGACAGGGTGTCATCGCCGCCGATCGCAACCAGAGCATCAATCTTGTGCTTCTGTATGGTGGCAATGCAGCGATCAAAACCATCGGGGCGCTTCGAAGGATTCGTACGCGAAGTGCGTAAGATTGTTCCACCGCGGGGAAGGATACCGCTCACGGCGTCGAGATCCAGAACAACGCTCTGATCTTCGATCAGCCCCCGCCAGCCTTCCATGAATCCGACGAACTCATCGCGGTAGTGAAAAATCCCTTTGCGCACCACAGCGCGAATAACTGCATTCAGCCCGGGACAGTCGCCCCCGCCGGTCAGGATGCCAATTTTCATCGATTGCTCCTCTGCGTGTGAGTCCGGATGAGTCCTCGGAATGCACCCCGGCCCATGGGGCGTGACGAAATGGCCCGAAAACGCTGGGGTGACAGACTGTTGGAATAGATAGAGTAACACTAAACGAAGCGTGTTCGGAACGAGAACCAATTAAGAAAATCGATCAGGTAATGATCTCTCGTGTGAGATCACTATTTGCCATGCAACTTAGAGATTGCGCTTCGTAGCCGAAATCCGACACAATGCTGCCACTCGAATGAACAGGGTCTTGGTTTTTCTTTTCTGGGGCGCAGTCAGCCTTATTGGCGCATTTGCAATCGGGATGGTCGCCCTGCATCGGGGAGAGCCAATCAATGCTCTTTGGCTGGTTGCAGCCGCGACCTGCTGTTATGCGCTCGGATACCGGTTTTATAGCAGCTTCATCGCCGCCAGGGTTCTTTCGATCGATGCCCGGCGCGCCACTCCAGCTGAGCGCCTGGAGAATGGCCGCGATTTTCTCGTAACTAGCAAGTGGGTCGTGTTCGGCCACCACTTCGCCGCTATCGCTGGCCCCGGTCCGCTCGTCGGTCCCGTCCTGGCCGCGCAGTTTGGATACCTGCCAGGGACACTTTGGATTCTTGCGGGTGCCGTCTTTGCGGGCTGCGTGCAGGATTTCGTGATTCTCCTCTTTTCGGTGCGCCGCGACGGAAAGTCGCTTACGGAGATGGCGAAAGAAGAGACAGGCGTGCTTGGCGGGATCATTGCGTATGCCGCCGTCATCGCGATCCTGGTCATCCTTCTGGCTGTTGTCGCACTCGTGGTAGTGAACGCTTTGAAGGACAGTCCGTGGGGGACATTCACGATCGCGATGACCATTCCGATCGCATTGTTGATGGGGATTTATCTGCGACGGATTCGGCCGGGGAAGGTGCTCGAAGCGTCCGTTGTGGGCTTCGTGTTGGTGATGCTCGCGATTTGGGGTGGGCAGTGGATTTCGCACAACCAGGCAGCTTCGCATGTATTTACACTGACCGCGCCGGCATTGGCAGTTCTGATTTTGAATTACGCGTTCGCCGCGTCAGCTCTGCCGGTATGGCTTCTTCTCGCTCCGCGGGACTATCTCAGCACCTTCGTCAAACTTGGCACGATTGCACTTCTTGCTGTCGGAATTGCAGTGATGCATCCCACGCTGCACATGCCCCCCCTGACGCGATTCGTAGATGGCACGGGCCCGGTATTCGCTGGAAAAGTGTTTCCGTTTGCGTTTATCACGATTGCATGCGGGGCGATCAGCGGGTTTCACTCGCTCATATCAAGTGGTACGACGCCTAAGCTGATTGCGCGTGAGACTGAGATCCCGATGGTGGGATATGGCGCGATGATGGCCGAATCGGCCGTCGCTACCATGGCCGTCATCGCGGCATGTGTCCTTCAGCCGGGAGTTTATTTTGCGGTGAATAGTCCTGCAGGAGTCGTCGGGCAAACGGCTGCCGCAGCGACGGCCACCATCTCCAATTGGGGATTCCCGGTTACCGCTGCGGACATGCAGGCACTGGCCCAGGCCGTGGGAGAGCAGACTTTACTCAACCGCACTGGAGGAGCTCCAGCCTTCGCGCTCGGCATGGCTCATATCTTTTCGCAGAGCCTGGGCGGCACTACGCTGATGGCGATGTGGTATCACTTTGCGGTGATGTTCGAGGCTTTGTTTATTTTGACGATTCTCGACGCCGGAACTCGCGTAGCCCGGTTCATGATCCAGGATGCGCTAGGCCATATCTATGCGCCTTTGGGTAGGACCAGTTGGTATCCTTCGATCCTCCCCACCAGTGCGATGATCGTAGGCGCCTGGGGATACTTCCTTTGGCAAGGTGTAAAGGACCCTCTCGGAGGCATCAATTCTCTGTGGCCGCTGTTTGGCATAGCCAATCAGTTGCTCGCCACGGTGGCCATGTGCGTCGCTACCACGATCATTGTCAAAATGCATCGCGCGAGATATGCCGCGGTCACGCTGGTTCCTCTGGCATGGCTCGTAGTAGTAACCTTTACGGCTTCGTGGCACAAGATCTTCGACGCGGACCCCAAGATTGGATTTCTAGCTCAAGCGCAACTTTTGGCAATGCATCCGGCCACCAAAGCAACATCCCGCCTCATCTTCAACAACCGCCTGGATGCCGCGGTTACTGCCGTTCTCGTAATCATGGTTTCGCTGGTGCTGATCGAATCTTTTCGTCAGTGGATTGCGATCCTGAGAGGCAGCACTGAAGTTCAGCTCAAAGAGTCGCCATTTGTACCGACTCGGCTTGCAGAGGAGCGTCCATGACTCGCCTCTGGACAGCGGTTCGAGTTTTTGTAGCAGTGCTGCGGGAAATTTTCGATGAAGCCGCCTACCAGCGGTTTCTTCGAAGTCGGCAGATCGCATCCTCCGCCGCGGCGTATCATGCCTTCTGCCGCGAGCGCGAATCTGCGTATGCTCGCCGTACCCGATGTTGTTAAGGGATCGTTGTCGTGGTGAGCGATCACCGTACCGCTCACCACAACATCAGATCCAAGATAGACCGTCCTACTGCAAGGGATATCCGTCTTCGCCAGGAAGTTTTCCGTCCAGCTTCAGTACTTTCATCCCAGGTTTGACGTCAGCTGAGTCGATCAAGGCGATGGCTCCCGGATACGCGGTCAGGGCCTCTCGCTGCATGCCATTGGAGGGCAGGGCTATCGGTTCGGTTTGCGCTTCTCCCTGGTAGATTCGCGAGGTCCAATATTGCTTATATTCGGCCTCTGACATCCCCATTACTTTGAGCAGTGCGTTGTGCTCCGGAGTGCCGGCTTTGCGAGTAAAAAGTTTTACGGTGGCTCCGCCAGTCCAATATCGTTTCTCGCCGACCAAGACGCGCCGCAACTCCGCCATCTGAATCGTCGAAAGCGAGTTCTGAGGGTTCACAACCACGGCAATGCTTCCACCCTGGGCGGAGGCGACCGGTATCCATCGGACTAGAAGGATAAAGATAAGAATTAGCGCTGGAGTTTTCACTTTCATGATTCGTGTCCTGTTCTAGAAGGCGAACGCCACCTGCATTTGTAGCCCATTCAAGTCTGGTTTGCCCTTCCGGATCGTATGATCGAGTTGCGTCTTGAAGGCGACGGCATCGGTAAAGTCGTACCGTGCTCCGAATGACGGACCGTGACGTAACAGCACATCGTCGTGGTAAATGCTATTCGCATTCGTATTCACGTACTGGTAGCGAAAGAAAGGCCGCGTTTTGCCAAACCGTTTCGAGAATTGCGAGTAGAACGCGGGCATGTTGTACACCGGCCCACCCTCTTCGTAGGCGTTCCGCAAAAGGAAGCCTTCATTCAGCCACTCGACACCGTGGCCGTTGTATACGACATGGGCGTTCACGATGGTTTGCCCGAGCCGAACGCTGGGTCCCAACTCGAAATTACTGATGCGGTCGTGATATACGGATCCCCCGACTTGCAATCCGGGGACAATGGTCGGTCGCGCGAACAGGCCAACGTTAATATGATTGCCGTTGTTCTCATCGGTGAAGTCGCCGACGCCGTCCAGGTTGGGCCGAATCGTGTCGCTTGATCCGTATTCGGCGGTGTAGTTCAAACCGAGCACGCCCGACGGGATTGTTCCCGTCACCGACACGCCCACGGCTTGAGTCGGGAGCAGACCTCCGTCATTGGCGAACTCCATGATCAGCGGGCGGTCCGCCGTGGTTTGCAGCCACTTCCCACTGTGAAAAGTCGCGTTGTAATAGCCTACGCCAGTGTGGTAACGGCCCATGGACAATCGAAAATGCTCGTTGTAGTCATACCTGAACAAAACTCTCTCAAGGTCGACGTCGAAGCTCTGAGCATCGCCTTCCCCAATCACAACCTCTGCCAGCATGCTTGCCTTGTCGGTGATTTTTGAAGTGAGAAACAAATCGAAGTCGCCGGTATAGAAGTTGCCTGCCGATCCCGGGACGAAGCCGAACGATCCGAGTTCAGGTTGGCGCTGGTTGAGGACCTTGTAGTTCATTTCTCCAAAGCCACGCCACTGAATGCCGCGCACTTCGTGAATTTCCTGGAACAAAGATTCTTGTGCTGAAGTGTCAGATTGCTTTTCTTGCTGAGGTGCGAGTTCTTGTTTTGCTGGCGAGGTCGAGGTCGTCGTGGGATCCTGCTTCCCCTCCAGCGCTGCGACCTTCTGTTGCAGTTCTTTCACCTGCTGAACCAGCGTACGAATAGTCTCCTGGTCGTCGGGCTGTGCGGTTTGCGCAAGGACCGGCAACGTCAGGAGCAAAAAGGCCACACCTATCCTGTAGGCGTAGGACATGATGCCTCCCAATCAGAATTTTTGAGACTGCTTTTTTACGAGACTGCGATGTTCGACTGCTGTTTACAGGAACTCGCTACGGAAGACTGCGTCGAGTTGATTGCGGGCTTGCGAAGTGAACAGGGTGTCCGCAATCGTTTCCTTACTGTTCGTAACCTCTCACGGCACAGAAAGTAATCGCAAGGTATCGAAGGTAACGGGAAGCCAATCTGTAATCCAAATTGAAACCTGGGATTCAATTCGGAACTCGTCGTTGTTGCGCTACACTTACGCTGATGCGAGTTCTCGGAATTGACTGCGGCGGAGAATATACCGGCTACGGCGTGGTAGAGATGCATCCCTCGGGGAAACTCGCATGCTTATGCTGTGGCGCCATCAAACTCTCGCCTCGGGATTCGCTACCGCTGCGGCTTTCGCGCATCTACATGCACCTGGGAGCAATCATTTCGGAGCATCAACCCGACCAGGTTGCGATCGAGGATGTTTTCTACGCGTTAAACGTCAAGTCCGCGTTGAAATTGGGCCAGGTTCGCGGAGTCGCCATGTTGGCAGCGGCTTCGGCCGGGCTTGAGGTCGCCGAGTATTCTCCTCTTACCATCAAATCTTCTGTGGTTGGATACGGTCGAGCCGAGAAGGAACAAGTCCAGCATATGGTCACGCGGTTGCTTGAGTTGGCCACCCCGCCTGAGCCCATGGACGCGTCGGACGCTCTGGCGATTGCCATCTGTCATCTCCATACGGCGGGGACTCTAAACCGCCAGCGTGCCGTTGGACGGTAGCCACCACAAGAGTCCTGTCTTTGGCATAATTCTCTTGGGGGTTCCCCGTGAGAATCTGCAAGAATCTTTTTGCTGAGGTTTTGCGCGCCCGACTCGGCCTGCCTGTCGCTCTCATCGCGATACTTTGCTGGACTTTCCCAGCGTTGGGAGAGGGGCCGGGAAGCGTCGGCTTCTCTCTCGATTTCCCGAACTCAAGCCCGGAACACTATTCATTTGCCGTACAGGCGGATGGCCGGGCCCATTACGAATCGAGCGGGAAGATCACAGCGGATTCCGACGAGCGTGATGATTATCAAGCGGATTTCACATTTTCGGATGCTAACCGCTCACGCATCTTCGATCTGGCGGCGCAAGCTCACTATTTCTCAGGCAAGGTAGATTCCGGCAATAAGAAGATTGCTTTCACTGGCGCCAAGAAGCTGACCTACAGTGACGGCCAACGAGACAATACTGCCGCCTATAACTATTCGACGATTCCCGCGGTCCAGCAGCTCACCACCGTGTTCCAGGGCGTCGCGGCAACGATGGAGTTTGGCCGCCGTCTAACCTACTTTCACCGCTATCAGAAACTGGCGCTCGACGAGGAACTCAAGCGGATGGAGGATGAGGCGAAAAGCGGGCAGCTTACCGAGATTCAGGCGGTAAAGCCTGTCTTGCAAGATATTTACGAGGATAATTCCGTCATCAACGTAGTTCGCGCCAGAGCTCGCCGGATCGTGGAAATGGAGAATTTGTCGACCGCGGGGAAGTGAAAGGCGGGCAGAGGAGCCTCCAAGCGGGGCTTTCGAGCTAAATCGCACCTGACCTACGTTTTACAACTTCTCGGCGTGATTCGTGTTCTAATAAGACGCATAGTTCAGGGGGATTCCATGTCCACTCCTTCTGTTTCCCGTCTCAGCCTGATGTTCCTGGCAGCTTCGCTTATGGCGGCACTGCCTGCCATGGCCGATTCTCAGGCTCGCATTGTGCGCCTTAGCGATGTTCAAGGATCGGTGGAGATTGACAAGAACACCGGTGCCGGATTTGAGAAGGCGTTCATCAACCTCCCGATCACTCAAGGCACGCAAGTGCGTACCGGCGAAAACGGGCGCGCCGAGATTGAATTCGAAGATGGCAGCTCCATGCGTCTGGCGCCAAAAACGTCAATTGAATTCGGCACTCTCAGCACAAGCGACTCCGGTTCGCATGTTTCGCAGGTGAACCTGACCGAGGGAATGGCTTACGTCAACTGGCTAGCAAAGAATTCGGACCAGTTCACGTTAAATTTCGCACGGGAAAAGCTTGTTCTCGACCGTCCGGCGCATGTCCGGGTTGACGCGTCGCCAGAAACGGCAAACCTAGCCGTCATCAAAGGCGATGTCGAGGTGAATGGGCCAGCGGGGCAGGTGAAGGTCGAAAAGAAGAAGACTGCGACCTTTGATGTCGCCGATAACGACAAGTACTCCATCGAGAACAGGATTGCCGAGGCACCTCTCGATGACTGGGACAAAGAAGCGTCGGCCTACCATGACCAATATGCTAAGAACAGCTCTTCGTCACCGTATGGCTATGGCGTGAGCGATCTGAATTATTACGGCTCTTACACCAACGTTCCGGGATACGGCATGATGTGGCAGCCGTATTTTGTAGGAGCAGGGTGGGATCCGTTCATGGATGGCGCATGGGGATTCTATCCCGGATTCGGCTACATGTTTGCTTCGGCCTATCCATGGGGCTGGCTGCCCTACCGCTACGGTAATTGGGCGTTTGTGCCTGGATTCGGCTGGATGTGGCAGCCCGGCGGCTGGAACAACTGGCTGACCGTTCCGCGCTATACGCCTACGACCGCGACGCGCGTCAGCGCGTTGACACCACCTGCGGTGGGAACCGTGAAGACGGTGTTTGTCGGGCGCGGAGGGGCGGTCCCGGTTTCGACCGCGTCGCGCGTGACGTTGAACACCGGTTCAGCCGGCTTCGGAATCCCGCGAGGATCCATTCACAATCTGGAACACATCAATCATCAGGTGACCAAGAATGGCTTTGCCGAGGTGAGGCCGGCACCGCAGTTCTCGGCCTCGTCGCCGCACGGATCGTTTTCTGGCCATTCGGAAGGGGCGAGTTCGCCACGCGGGTCATCGATGGGCAGTGCGCCCGCTTCGGCTCCTCGAAGTCCGTCAGCGGGGCACTCTTCAGCCCCCAGTCCACACCGCTAGATCGTAGGTTTCGTTCCAATGCAGGGCGGCCACTGCGGCCGCCCATATTTTTGTGTATCGCTAGTTTTATGCTGCTATCGAACCACGATGCCGGCGTATCCGACGACCATGTCGCGGTCGCCTGAGATATCTCCTGAGGTTGCGTACTTTACCAATTCCGCGGATTTTGCGCCGAGCTTTCGAGCCGCTGTCAGCATTGCCACCGCGGGACCATAGCCACACATCGTTACGTTCTGTTGAGTGACGACATCGTACAGGCCCCGCGGATCAAGGCTGAGAATTCGTTCGATCGCGCGGTGGTCTTTGGCTCGTGTGACCGAGTCTGATTCGTAATGGTTCATATCGCTCGACGCGACTATCAGCACCGGTTCTCTTTGTGAGATCACTTCTGCCAGCGCCTCGCCGAGCTGTTCCAGAATCTCGAATCTCCCGGACCCCAGTGCAACGGGAACAAATTTGAGATGCGGTTGCCGCAACTGCAGGAAAGGCAGCTCGACTTCTGCTGCATGCTCAGCCCGGTGCGCGGCTGCATTTTCTTCGAGAGCAGGAAACTGCTTCTTCAGGGAATGTGCCAGCTGCGAATCGATAGGAACATCTCCAAGAGGTGTTTCCCACGCACCCTCGCTGAGTATCGCCAGTGCCGACCCCATCCCCGTGTGATTTGGGCACATCACAATGCAACGCTCGGGAATCTGGATGTGCGCGAACACTGCTCCTGCGACATGCCCCGAATACATGTAGCCAGCGTGGGGCACGATGCAGCCAATCGCCCGGACCGCTTCTTTTTCGGGGGAGAGATAGGATTGAGCTTCAGAGCGCAGATCGTCCGGATCGCCGGGATAGAAACGTCCTGCAACAGCGGGATGACGAACGGTGGTGCTTGTCATGGCCCCTCCTCGCCCGGGCAAACGGGCCACTCGCTAATGCTAAGTCGCGGCGGGACCCCGGTGCAAGGCTCGATAGACGGCCGCACTCTCTTCGAGGCTCAAGGTCTCTGCCCGCGCGGTCGGTTTTACACGAGCCTCCGCCAAGGCGCGTTTCAGCCCCGGCTCCGCATACTTGGTTTTCAGGTTGTTCCACAGAGTCTTTCTTTTTTGTCCAAAGGAGATTCGCAGAAAATCGGTGAACCCGTCGCCGGCGACACCCAGCCGCTCTTGCTGCGGATCGATCGTTAAACGGATGACAGTCGAGTGCACTTTGGGCGGAGGCGAAAATGCTCCCGGAGGCAGCGTGAACAATTTCTCGACGCGGGCAAAGAGTTGCGAACTGGCGGAGAGCACGCCGTAATCACGGCCGCCAGGCTCGGCGGCGATGCGGTCGGCGACCTCTTTCTGCACCATGATCACAATGCTTTCGAAATACTTTGAAAACTCAAACAGCCGGAGAAGAATGTCGGACGTTATGTAATACGGCAGGTTGCCGACGACCTTCACCGGTTGAGGCTTGATCTCGATGCCGGGGCGTCCCAGGCCGGGTTTAGGACCAAACAGCGAGTCGAAATCGATTGCCAGAACGTCCGCTTCGATAATCTCCACGTTGCGCGCCATGCCGAATTTCAGACGGAGTTGCGCCGCGAGCACGCGGTCGAGCTCCACGGCAATCAGGCGGTAGGCCTGCCTGGCCAGAAGGGAAGTAAGAACTCCCTTGCCGGGACCGATCTCGAGCACAGTGCTTTGAGAAATGTCCCCGAGCGCGCGGACGATCTGCGCCGCAGAGTCTGGACTGTTTAGGAAATGCTGTCCCAGTTTGGGCTTCGTCCGCGGACGGTGCGCGGAAACGACCTTTGGCACGTTGACCCTCACCTAACCCGGAAGTAGACTCGAAAGTCGGTCCAAGCATCTTGGACTGCCGAACCGGTTCCTTGGTTATAACTATCATAACGTGCGCGGCGTAACTGGTGCGCGGGAGGCTCTAGCGCTCATGAATATTGCGTTTGTGGCATCGGAAGGAGTTCCATATTCGAAGACCGGAGGCCTCGCCGATGTGGTGGGCGCCTTGCCGCGCGCTTTGGCTGCTCTGGGTCATCAAGTCAGCGTCTATCTTCCGAGGTATCGCCAGACCAAACTCTCCGATGCAGCAACGGTGGTTCGCAGCGTAACGGTGCCGTTCGACGATGAGTACCGCTTTTCGTCGGTAGTGACGACCGCCAGCCAGGGAAATATCCGGTTCTACTTTGTCGAATACCCCGCGTATTTCGATCGCGACGCTCTTTATGGTACTCCGGCTGGAGATTATCCGGACAATGCCGAGCGTTTCGCTCTCTTCTGCCGTACCGTGCTGGAAGCTTCCAAGATCCTGGGAGTCCCCCAGATTTTTCACTGTCACGACTGGCAAGCGGCGCTTGTGCCCGTCTTGCTGAGAACCATCTATGCGGAAGATCCCGCATTCCGGGAAACAGGAACCGTCTTCACGATCCATAACATGGGATACCAGGGCCTGTTCCCGCCGGACACATTGCCCCTGCTGATGCTCCCGTGGGATCTGTTCACGATCACCAAGATGGAGTTTTTCGGACAGGTCAACTTCCTGAAAGGAGCGCTAACGTACTCCGACTTCATCACCACTGTCAGCCGGAAATACAGCCAGGAAATCCAGACCGCGGAATACGGATTCGGCCTGGAAGGCGTCCTTCGCGATCGAGCGGCCACGGTCACAGGCATTCTGAATGGCGTCGACTACGACGAGTGGAGTCCTCAGGCTGACAAATTCGTCTCGGCCAAGTATTCGCCACAGGATCTTTCCGGGAAATCTAAAGACAAGCAGGATCTTTTGCAGGCCTTCGGTGTGAAGAATGCAGACCCAAAGCTACCGGTGCTCGGTATCGTTTCCCGTTTCGCTGCGCAAAAGGGATTCGATCTGATTGCGCAGATTGCGGACCGCCTGGCGCGAGAAGAGATGATTATTGTTGCCTTGGGGGCCGGCGACAAAGCCTATGAGGAGATGTTCCAGCGCCTCGCCAAGCAGTTCCCCAACAAGATCGCGGTGAAAGTTGCTTACGACAACGCAATCGCGCACAAAATAGAGGCTGGTGCCAACATGTTCCTCATGCCATCGCGCTACGAGCCTTGCGGCTTGAACCAAATTTACAGCCTGAAATATGGGACGGTTCCGATCGTTCGCGCCACTGGCGGACTCGACGACACGATCGAGCCTTGGGACGCACGCGCAGGCAAAGGGACCGGCTTCAAATTCACCGAATACAGCGGAGAGTCGCTTCTGCTCACCATCAAGCAGGCACTGCAAGCCTATCGCGATCAGACCTCGTGGCAGGTTCTCATGCGCAATGGAATGGGTAAAGACTTTTCCTGGAACGCCTCAGCGCGCGAGTACGGCAAGGTGTACGAGAAAGTTCGTCAGTTGCGCACTACCGTGCCGGATAAAGTTCTGGTCTAGCGCCTCGAATGCGTCCGCGACGAATTCGCTGCTAGACTAGATCGCGAGTGAAGATCAAGACACGAAGCTCTCGTGGCCCGCAGCCGATTCTCCTCGCGAACATCAGTCAGCTTGTCACGCTTCGTTCTAACCCACGGAACTCAGGGCCGCCGCGCGCGGCCGATCTCAAAGAACTCTCCATCATTCGCGATGCAGCTGTACTGTGCATTGCAGGAAAGATCGTATCGGTAGGTTCGACGAAAGACGCTCTTCGCGATCCCTGGCTGAAGAAGAATCGTAAGCGTGTAATCGAGATCGACTGTACCGGCCATGTCGTCATCCCCGGATTTGTCGACTCGCATACGCACCCGGTATTTGTGGGTCCCCGTCTGGTAGATTTCGAAAAGCGAATCGAGGGAGCGTCGTACGAGCAGATTGCCGAGGCGGGTGGTGGCATCCGATCCAGCCTGGAAGGCGTTCGGGAGTCCTCGAAGGCCACACTCGCGGCGAAAGTCGCGAATGTCCTCAGAGAGATGGCTTCGCATGGCACCACCACGGTCGAGGCCAAGTCCGGCTATGGCCTGACACCGCAATCCGAGATCAAATCGCTAGAGGCAATCCGCGAAGCTGCCGCGCATTTTCCCGGGACAGTGATCCCAACCTTCCTTGGAGCTCACGTCGTTCCAAAAGAGTTTCAGGGGCGCTCACAAAAGTATGTTGAGACCGTCTGTATAGACATGATTCCTGAGGTGGCCAAGCGGAAGCTCGCCCGCTTCGTCGATGTGTTCTGTGACAGGGGGGCTTTCAGTCCCCAAGAGGCAGAACAGATTTTCATGGCCGCCGCTGCAAATGGGCTAAGCGTTCGAGCTCATATGGGACAGTTGTCCGAGACAACTCTGGCGCCGTTCTTACGGTTCAACCCAGCATCTTTCGATCACATGGATCATGTCGGCGACGATGATGTCCTGCAGCTTGCAAGGGGTAGCACGGTCGCCACGCTAGTACCCGGGGCCAATTACTTTCTGGGGTTGAGAGACTACCCGAAAGCGCGGAGGCTGATTGATGCTGGAGTTCCGGTTGCATTGGCAACCGATTACAACCCGGGCTCCTCGCCGACCATCAGTATGCCGATGGCAATGTCTCTGGCTTGCACGCACATGAAAATGCTGCCAGCCGAGGCTCTCGCAGCCGCAACCATTAACGGCGCATGGGCTCTTCGCATGGCAGACCGCAAGGGAAGTATCGAGCCTGGCAAAGACGCCGACATGGCGATATTCGCGCTGCGGGACTACCGCGAAGTCCCATACTGGTTCGGCGCCAATCATTGCGCCACGACGATCATGAATGGGGAAATGTCGTCTAACAATTGAACTTTTTAGATACGCCTTCCGTACCAAGATGAAACTGAGTGTGTCTGCGCGGTTGGAATTCAACGAGCCGATAGGGAACGAATCCGATTCCAATTCCTGAGGAAATAAGATGAAGAGAATTTTTGCTGTCCTGATGTTTGTTGCCCTGACAATTTCACTGGCCGCTGCCCAACGCCTGCCTGAAGTCGCCCGCCCCGATAACTACAAGCTTAGTTTCAATCCCGACCTTGAAAACGCGAAGTTCGAAGGGGACGAAACGATCTCACTGAGAGTCCTAAAGCCCACGAATGACATCACGCTGAACGCAGCTGACATCGATTTCCACGATGTGACCATAACGAGTGGTGGAACGAGTCAGAAAGCCAAAGTGACTCTCCAGAAGGAAAACGAGATGGCGGTGCTTTCAGTAGAGAAGCCTCTCGCACCGGGGCCTGCCGTCGTTCACATCACGTATACGGGAATTCTGAACAGCGAGATGCGCGGCCTTTATCTCGGCAAAGACGACCAGGGACGCAAGTATGCGGCGACACAGTTTGAGGCTACCGATGCCCGCCGCGCGTATCCGTCGTTTGACGAGCCGGACTACAAGGCGACTTTCGATATCACTGCAATCGCGCCGACGGGAATGGTGGCGATCTCGAATCAAAAGATCATTTCCGATACTCCGGGCCCCGCAAATAAGCACACGGTCCATTTCGCGACCACAGCCAAAATGTCCTCGTACCTTGCCGCCCTGGTTGTAGGCAACTTCGAATATGTCGAGGGCGAGGCTGACGGAATTCCGATCCGGGTCTACGCGACTACTGGCAAGAAGGACATGGGAAAGTTCTCGCTGGAGGCGGCGCAACACATCCTGACCTACTACGACAAATATTTCGGGATCAAATATCCCTACGGAAAGCTCGACCTCATCGGACTGCCGGATTTTTCGGCGGGCGCGATGGAGAACACCGGCTGCATCACCTTCCGAGAAGTGATTCTCCTCATCGACGAAAAGACAGGTTCGGTAGATCTCAAGAAAGAGATCGTGGATGTAATCGCCCACGAGATGGCGCATCAGTGGTTCGGCGATCTGGTGACCATGAAGTGGTGGGACGACGTTTGGCTCAACGAAGGCTTTGCCACCTGGATGTCGGGAAAGCCCGGTCAGGCGTGGAAGCCTGAGTGGAACTACAAACTCGATAACGTCGCGGATACCGGCGGCACAATGAATGTCGACTCTTTGGCGAATACCCGTCCGATCCACCAGGCAGCGAATACCCCAGGTCAGATTCAGGAATTGTTTGACGGAATCGCGTACGGCAAAGCCGCTGCCGTGCTGCGGATGCTTGAGGCTTACCTTGGTGAGGATACATTTCGCGCCGGCGTCAATGCGTACATCAGCCAGCACAAGTATGGGAATGCGACGGCAGAAGATTTCTGGGATGCTTTGGCGAAGACTTCCAAAAAACCAGTGGACGTAGTCATGCCGACATGGGTGAAGCAGCCCGGACTGCCGATCATTGACGTCAAGTCACAGTGTTCCGGCAATTCGACCAATGTCACCCTCACGCAGCAACGCTATTACTTCGATCGCGCGAAATTCTCAGAAACGAACGATCAGCTTTGGCAGGTGCCGTTGTGCCTGAAAGGTTCCGGGACGACGGACGGTGCCCCGAAATGCGAATTGCTCACGAAGAAAGAAGAGACGTTCACGCTGCCGGGATGCTCAACCTGGGTGTTGGGAAACGCCAAAGCAACGGGATACTACCGAGTTGGATATCAGCCCGAAGTCGTACACGCGTTGGCGGCAGCTGCCGAAACCAAACTGACTCCCGGAGAGCGGATCTCGCTGGAAAACGATATATGGGCATCGATCCGTGTGGGCCGTGAACCCGTCGGTGACTATCTTGCCTTCGCGGAAGGCCTCCAGTCGGACCGTAACCGGGCAGTCATTGAAGACTTGATGGGCGGACTCGATAACATCGGCCGGAACCTCGTCAACGACAGCGATCGGGATGAATACCGCGCCTGGCTCCGCCAGTTCCTGTCTCCCATGATGAAGGACGTGGGATACGAGCCAAAGCCTGGAGAAGCGGATGAGCAGAAGGCTCTGCGCGCCCGGTTGTTCAGGGCGTCAGGCTATGATGCACGCGATCCGGAAACACTTGCGGAAGCGCGCAAGCTCGCCGACAAGGCTCTAGCTGATCCTAATTCGATGGATCACGAACTGGCCGGGAGCGCGTTGCCGCTGGCGGCATTGAACGGCGATGCAGAACTCTATGACAAGGTGATGGCGGCGATGAAAAACACCAAGTCGCCGGAAGAATACTACACATATTTCTTCACGTTGGCGCGCTTCACCAATCCGAGCCTTATCCAACGCACCCTTGATTTCTCGATCTCGCCCGATGTGCGTTCCCAGGATGCCTTGCAGTTAGTCTCTAACGTTCTGGAAAATCCGGAGGGACGGCAACCCGCTTGGGACTTCGTTCGGCAACATTGGAGCGAGTTGGAAAAAGCAGGAGGGCCGTTTGCCAGCGCCCAGATCGTAGGAGCGACCAGCAGTTTCTGCGATGCTGGATTGCGTGACCAGGTAACGGAGTTCTTCACGGCTCACAAGGTCGAAGCGGCGGAGCGCACCTACAAGCAGTCCATTGAGCGAATCAACAACTGTGTTGACTTCAAGACACAACAGCAACCGCAGTTGGCATCGTGGCTCGGACAGCACGGGACCGCGACTGGAAAGTAGGGTGCTTGGATGCAATAAGGCCCGGGAGCAATCCCGGGCCATTGTTCTTTTGGCTACGGCATGACGGGCAGAACCAGGTGCGACGGCAGGTCAGACGAGCAATAGATCCGTTGCGTGGCGGGAACAAAATCAGCAGCCGTCGCTTTGTAAATGCTCGGAACGAATTTTTGTGGGTTGAGGTCGATCACCGGGAACCATGTGGACTGAATCTGTACCATGATGCGGTGTCCTCTCAAAAACACATGATCGTGATCGCGTAAAGACACATTCCACTCGACAGGTTTATTTGCAATGAGCGGATGCGGTGTCTCGTAGCTCTCGAGATATCGACCGCGTCGTACCTCCATTGCGATTGGTAGCTCGTAGCCGTTCAATGACTGGGCATATTCTCCTGGCTTCGGACCTTGCTCCGAATTCCATTCGTTTTTCTGCGCATCCTGCGGGTAGACATCGATCAGCTTGACGATAAAGTCGCTGTCTGTCCCCGAGGTTGATGCGAACAGATCCGCCGAGAGCGCGCCGGTGACGGTGAGATCGTGATCCAAGGGAGCGCTGACAAATGAGAGAACATCCGGTCGACGATCAACGAATCGTTGGTCAGCCACTTCCCACGTGCGCCAGTCCCCGCCGGGGTATGTAGGCGTGATGGGCCGCTGACGATAGGGAACCGGGTTTGCCGGGTCGGAAACGTATTCTCTATAAGGCTTCTCATTGTTTCTTGATGGCTGGTTGAACGAAAGTGTTCCGTCAGCGTTCAAATAGAGATTCGTCGGCTTTGCTTCTTTCGGCGGCCAAGCTGCGTACGTGTGCCACGTATTCGAGCCCGTTCGGAATGTGCTGGCCTGCCATGACGGTTTCAAGCCCTTGTCATGCAAGTAGTAACGAAAGAAAGGAGCCTCGATATTTTCGCGGAACTCACGAGCGGTTTCGTGTCCGGCGAAAGGAATCAGTCCGATACTCTCTCCCTTTGGAGTCCACCATTCCCCGTGATACCAGGGTCCTGCGACCATGAAATTTGTGTGTTGAGGATCGTTCTCTTCAGCATGCCGAAAAATCTGCCACGGCCCCCATGGATCTTCCTGATCCCAGAATCCGGCCACGTTTAAGTTCGGAACAGTCGACGCGTGCAGCTGCCGAACCCACGCCTCCTTCTTCCAAAAATCGTCGTAGTCCGGATGATCGACGCTGGAATTCCAGTACGGGATGGATCCATGCAGGTACTTCGCGTTGATGTTGGAGAGGGGACCAAGGTTTAGATACCACTCGTACGTATCGTACGTTTCGAATTCAAAATGCGTGTTCTTGTTCTTGTCGGCCTGTTCCATGACGGCGTATTCGAAGTCATAACTCTCGCGCAAAGCGCCGTAGCGGTGGTCATCATCATTCATCCACTGATCCACGGGCGAGGCTTGCTCGCTGATTGCTTTTAAAGCCGGATGCGGATGAAGGAGCGTTAAAGCAGTTGTGAGTCCGTCGTAGGAAACGCCGAACATTCCTACTTTGCCGTTGTTGTTTGGAACATTCTTTACCAACCACTCGATCGAGTCGTAGGCATCGGTGGTTTCATTCGTCGCCTTTGCATCATTCAGGTCTACCCACGATGAAAGGTTGAAGACGCCTTCGGATTTGAAGCGGCCACGAAGATTCTGGATCACGAAGATATAGCCGTCTTGTGCCAGCTCTTTCACGTAAGGAGGCATTTGCTCGGGTGGTTTTTCCGGCACGCCGTACGGGGTGCGGCGAAATAGAATTGGTAAGGGGCCCGGTTGGTCGACCGGTGCGAGGATCACGGTTTGCAGGCGTACGCCGTCGCGAACCGGAATCATGACTTCCTGCAAGTTGAACAGCGGTTTCCCCGGAGCCGAAGGAGTACTTTGCTGGGCTGGAAGGTTGAGAACGATGGCGAGCGGGATGACAAAACACAAGGTGAATAGGCGCAACCGTGTTCCTCCGGACGGACTGTCGATCAACTGAGGGCGAAGTATATCAATGGGGGCTCCGTAGAAAAAGCTGCTCCAATCGACGCAATCCTGAGCGATCGAAAATGGCAACCTTGTAAATCGTCGCCGAAATTTGCAGTGTCTCTACCGTCAGAACAGCCGGCCAATCGAAAAGTTCACACGGCTTTGTCCCGTGGGGCTGACACTTCCTGCAATCGCAATCGGTCCGACAATCGTATCGGCGATAACCCCAATGTCAAAAGTTCCGCGTATCACCACCGGTCCGGCATTCCCCGCGACGGTTCCGAAGGCACTGCCGGCTTCGTACCAGCCGCCCCAGTAAATTTTCCTTCCGACAAACTGGGGAAGATGGTAAAGCTCGCGCCGGAATCCGAACGAAGTGTATGCATAGTGATTTCCCAGAAATTCATCAGTAAGGTAAGCGCCCAACCGGAACGGTCCGCCCAGGGCGAATACCTGGAACGGCCCAGCTTGGCCTCCCAAACTGGATCCGCCTGACACATCGAAAAACAGCGACGTCTTGGCACTCACCGGAACAAAGTTCGTAGTCTGGATCTCGAACTGGTCGAGATGCTTGGGCAGAGCGGGGCTCTGCAGTACGTGCGAAAGAGTGGCAACGACCCGGGTGCCGCGGCTCGGGACCGATGGGCTGTCTTGGCCATCCCAGACGTATCGAGCGCGGAAGAGGCCGGTGCTGCCGTTGACAATGGGCAACCCAGCTGCGCCGATCAGCGGACTCAACTTTCCATCGAACACCTCATACCCGACGCGGAATTCGCTTCTGCGGCCCGAATCAAAACCGATGTCAAGCCCTCCTCCGGCGCGCTCATCGCCGAACACCGCCACCCTCGTCAGCCCGGTGAAAGAATTACGCGCGAACTTCGAAGCGAACGCGTAAGGAGCGACGAAGAAGCGACTCTGGCCGAGAGGCTGATAGAACTCCGTTGCCGCCAGATTGCTTGACCCGAAGAGCAGGTCATTTCGCCATTCGCCGCCGTGATGCGCAACGTCCATAAAGGTGAGTCGCGCGCCAGCTGAGAAATCGAAAGCCGCTACTCCGGATCCATCGACATTTACCGCCAGATCCACAAACGGGGGGCCGTAGGTTTTCTCGTGAGCCGTCACTCGGAGCCCGGGCACGCCGTTCTGTACGAATCCTTCGTAGCCGAGGTCATCGAACTGTCCACGTCCGGCAATGCGGGTCAGTTGTGTGTCGAGAGCATCGAGATTGATAGGCTTGCCCATATCTTTCCTAATTTGATCTGCGATTCTACGGGCCGAATCGGCATCAGTTCCCCGCACCTCGATCAAATCGGCAGTCGTTGGTGGCTGCCTCTTTCTGGCATTCCGTTCGTCGATGTATTTCTGCCACTCTGCGGGATCCTGAATTGCATACTGTTGAAGCTCGGCGGACATGCTTGCGGCGGTCGTGTATCCCAACTGGATCAGCGCATCGACTCTGGAATAATCGGTGACCGAGAAGCCTTTCATATCGACACTGATCTTCTCGTCAGCCAGCTTCAAAGAGCGGTGTTCATTCTGCGTGATCATGACATCGATCGCGCGTGACAGAACTCCGGTCAGAGTATTGAGCTCCCCGACATCCACGGGCGGCAGCCTTAGTTCGACTGCAATCACTACGTCAGACCCCATGCTCTTGACCGTCTCTACAGGAATGTTCTGCACCATGCCGCCATCTGCAAGTACGTGTCCGTCAAGCTGGACGGGGGTGAAAATTCCAGGAATGGACATTGACGCGCGAATGGCCTGTGGTAGTGATCCGTCGTGCAAAACAACAGCATCGCCACTTTGTATGTCGGTCGCCACACAGCGGAATGGGATCGGCAAGTCATCGAAGCTTGAGATCGTCGATTCAGGGTAAGCGATACGGTCGAGCAGAAGGCCAACGCCTTGACCAGAGTTGTAGCCATTCGGACCTCTCAGGCCATCTTTCAGGCCAAGCGGCGTGCTGACCAGGAACGTGCGTCGATCCTGCTTTCGTCGATAAGAAAGCTGCGCATAGACCGGTTCGGGCCGCAAGGCTTCATCCCAATTGATTTTCTCCGCGAACGTCTTGATTTCCGACGGCGTCATACCTGTCGCGTACATAGCCGCGATAATGCTGCCCATGCTCGTGCCCGCGATTCGGTCCACCGGGATGTGATTTTCCTCTATCCACTGAATGACGCCGATCTCGGTCAGACCGAGAGCGCCGCCGCCGCTCAACGCCAGGCCGATCCGAGGACGATGACCGGTGGCTTCGGCTGATGCGGTCGAATCGGATTCTTGAGAGACCAGGCAGACCGGCAATAGAAACAAAAAGACGATGGCGGCAAAGACAGGCTTATTGCTCAAGTCCATCACGTGCTCCTGACGGGAAGAAGCAAATCGACTTCATGTTTGGGGGTGCAGTTGAGATTCAGGTTAACAGGTTCGGATTGCGCGGGACGAGCAGTCAACGAGTCGTTGCGGATGAGGCGTTCTCGAGTTGCCGAACCTGCTGCACTACATTTCGTACAGCATCGATGACAACATCGGGGCGGTCGAGTTGGATATAGTGAGCGCTGTTCTTTGCAATGATTTGGGTCCCGCGCGAGGAAAGACGCGCAAGTTCTTCCTGCATCTTCTCCCAAGCCTCATTTACAGGCTTTGCCAAGTCAGGAGGCAACTCATTCGACGGTTTTTCAGGATCATGGGAAAGCACCATCAGAGGCATGCTCCCCAAAGAGCCTGTTTCTGCGGTCTCCGCAGCGCTGTCCGAAAAACTCTTCATTTCAGCCAGGCTTTCTCGCGCATTCCGAAAGTTGCACTCTGCCGCCCGTAACTCCGGATCGTCCTCGCACAAACCCATCAATCGCGGGATGCCGAAAGGCATGGAGAACTCAGCAAAGAGAGCTTCTCGCTCCCAACTGCCTTGCATATTCTTGATCTCACCCGGAAAACGTTTGTCTTGGTCCGGGTGAGAAGCATCGACAAGTACCATGCCAGCGACGTCGGTCGGATATAAACTGGCGTAAAGACGAACATCGTATCCGCCCATCGAGTGGCCTACAAGGACGTATGGGGGAGCAACCCCGGCGGCCTGTAGCAACGAGTGCAATTGTTCAGCGATGACTTTGCTTGTCCGCGGCCCAGAGGTGGATTGGCTGTATCCCATGCCAGTGCGATCGTAGGAGCAAACGCGGGTGAACTTCGATATCTCGGGCTGAACCTTCCGCCACGACAAGTAAGTGTCTCCGAGCCCTGCATCCAGGACTACGGTGGGAGTGCCGTTTCCCGTGCAGTCGATGTGCATCTTGTGTCCATCCGCATCGACCAGCTTGCCACTCATGGGATTAAATCGATGGTCGCGCGCTTCGCTGATGTTTTCATAGATAAAACCCGCGGCAGCTAACATCAGCACCAGGATCAGCAGTCCGCGAATGGTTGCGCGAACGATTGGACGCGAAGTTGCGGGGCCTCCGGCTGAGTCGATGTTCATACTTCACCGCGCGGAACGCAATGGATGACAGGCATTCTACATGACGGGAGGAACGGTAATTCCCAAAACACCCAAAGCCCGTACCAACTCCCTACGCACGATCGCGACGGTTGCCAGCAGGAACCTCTTTCGCTGTTCATCTTCTTCGCTGAGGATGGGATGACGATGGTAGAAGGTGTTGAACAGTTGTGCCAGTTGGAATACGTGCTTGGCGAGATAAGCGGGCTCCGTCGTCGCAATGCACTGTTCAACAATGTAAGAGGTCTTGGACGCTGCAAGCCAGAGTTCCCATATCTCGCTGCCGTCCGGTCCCGTCAGGAACGAGGAGAGACTATCAGAAGAGAACTTGCCAGCTGTGTCGTTGAAAAACGAGTCCGCATCGGCGCCTGCCTTGCGAAAGATGGCCGTGGCGCGCACCACCGCATATTGGGCATACGGACCAGTTTCGCCGAGAAAGCTGAGTGCATCCTCGAAATCGAAGGCGATGACCGACTGCTTGGTGTACTTCAACATGAAATAACGCAGCGCGCCGATGGCGATCTGGGTGGCGATTCCGAGGCGTTCTGCCTCGCTGAGTTGGGGATGCCGCGAATCGACTTCTTTCTTAGCCGAGGCAATCAACTGGTCGAGCAAGTCGTCCGCTTTGACTCCGAATCCCTTTCGACCGCTGACTTCAATATAAGAGCGCGATTTATCTTCATCGCTTAGTGTGTACCCTAGTTCGGCGGCGCAGCGCGGAGTGAGCGCGACCATTTCGTAGGAAAAGTGCGTGTAATGGTGGGCGGTCTCATCGTGTCCCAGCCCGCGCAATGCTTCGATCACGGTATTCTGCGCTTCCGACTGACGAGCATCGATGACGTTATAAATTTCCGCAACATCGCCGAAATGGGGATGCTCTTTTTCTCCGTCAGTAGTAGAGATCCAGCAGTCATGCTCGTTGGGGTAGCGGTAAAACGTGCGGTATCCGAAGTCACGCCCCAATAGTCCGAACTTCCACATGTGGTAGGCGATGTCCTTGCCGACGTAGCCGACCGTGCCGTAGGAGCGGACTATAACCTTTTGATCCTCTTCGGCGAGTTTGTCCTCGCTCTTCTGGGTGTCCTCTGTCACGGATGGTGTTCCGGTGCCTGCCCGTCGCATGACCCAGCAGCCTTTGTTCTTGCCTTCAGTTTCATAGGTAAGCACGCCAGCGTCTTTCAGCTTGTTGAAAGCTGCATCCCAAAAGTGCAGGTGCAGAATCTCGCTCTCTCGGGGAAGGAAGTCATACTCGATATCGAGCCGGTCCATCGTTTCGAGGTGGCGGCGCAGAACCGCAGTCGAGATTAGATCGGCGACCGCGGCCGTCTCGCTGCTGGCATCTTCGATGGCATGCAGGGTCTGCAGGCGAACCTGCTTATTCTCGGGTGCGCCTTCGTACCACTGCGACACCCGCGCGTACAAATCCCAGCAGTAATAGTCGAACCGCGGCTGCCGGGTCAGTGCCTCAATTTCAGCGCAGGACTTCTTCTCCAGATGCGTAAAGCCGACGACCACATCCGCCACCTGCACTCCGGTGTTGTCGATGTAGTTCTGAATATCGACTTGGCGGTCCGCATAACGCAGCAGGCGGACAAACGTATCCCCCAGGATTGCATTGCGCAGATGTCCGATGTGCGCTGCCTTGTTCGGATTGATGCTGGAGTGCTCGACGAGAATCTTCCCCGGCGGCGTCTCATGTTTTGGTTTCTCGTCCGCGGACAATGTCTTCGCCAGCCACCCACGATCGATCTTGACGTTCAGATACCCGGGCGGGGCAACCTGCATCTCCGCAATACCTTCGATTGTTCCGATCTCGTCCTTGATCGTCTGTGCAATCTTCAGAGGCGCTGATCGCAGCGGCTTGGCAAAAGGGAAAATGGGAATGGCGAAATCCCCAAGATCTACTTTGGGCGGTGCTTCTACGACCACTTTCGGGAAGGCTACGTCCGGATAGCGGCGCTGCAGACACTCCCGGATGCGCCGGGCAAGAACATGCTCTAGGTGACGATACAAGGAAGCCCTCTAAACTATTGAAGAAACAGTGATTTTATCAGAGATCAATCGTGGCTGAGGTTTGACGCCATCGGACACGTTCCCTATGATGAAAAATCGTTGTAGAAATCCGTCGTTCGTCGATCGTCGTTGGCCGTTCGCAAATCTGTTATGGGTTGCAGCAGAATATTTTGCCGCCGACCAACGACAAACGACCACCGACTAACGGCTAAAGAAGATGGCACGAATCGCCTATCTCGACTGTTTTTCAGGCATCTCCGGCGACATGTTTCTCGGGGCGCTGGTTGACGCCGGAGTTTCGCCCGAATTGCTTGCGAAGACCGTCGACGCCTTGAATGTCGGTGCGAAACTGGAGATCTCCCGCGTCGTGCGCAGCGGCATTTCTGCCGCGAAAGTCGATGTTTGTGTCGATGGCGAAAAAGATATGCCGCGCGAGGAGTATTGGGCGAAACAGGGCAGCGGAGCTACTTCGTCCCACTCTCATGGTAAGCATGAGCATTCCCACCATCACGGTAATGAGCATGCGCATTCGCATGACCATGACAGTAAAGAGCACAGGCATTCGCATCCCCACCGGGGCTTGAACGAAATCAAGAGAATCATCCTTTCCGCGGCAATTTCACAATCGGCGCAAAATACGGCGATTTCAATTTTCGAAGCGCTGGGCGCGGCTGAGGCGAAAATCCACAACGTCCCTCTGGAGGAAATTCACTTCCATGAAGTTGGGGCGGTTGACGCCATCGTCGACATCGTTTGCGCCGCAGTTGGGGCCGAAGCGCTGGGTGTCGACGAAATCGCTTGCTCCCCCTTGAACGTCGGCGGGGGGACGGTACAGTGCGCCCACGGAACATTTCCGGTTCCGGCTCCGGCAACGCTAGAGCTACTGAAGGGAGCGCCTGTGTACTCATCAGAAATCCAGAAAGAGCTGGTGACGCCCACGGGAGCTGCAATCGTCAAGACGCTGGCGAAACGCTTTTGCGCTTTTCCGCAGATGACCGTAGAAAAGACGGCATATGGCGCAGGATCAAGAGACTTCTCAGGTCATCCAAATGTTTTGCGGCTGGTCATTGGTGAAACCGTTGCCAGGGATTTGAAAACTACATCCGAGACGATCACTGTGCTCGATGCGAATCTGGACGACCTCAACCCCCAGGTATTCGGCTATGTCATGGATCGCCTGTTAGAAGAAGGTGCGCTCGACGTTTTTGTCCTTCCGGTACAAATGAAGAAGAATCGCCCAGGGTCGCTCTTAACGGTCTTGTGCAGTCCCGAGCATGCCGAAAAGCTGACCCGCGTGCTCTTCACGGAGACCACGACCCTGGGAATTCGCCGTCGCGAGGAAACACGACAGGTTCTGACGCGGAGGTGGGAGTGCGTTCCTACTCCTTGGGGAGAGGTGCGCATCAAGATCGCTAGCATGAACGGTTCTGTCACGAATTATGCTCCCGAATATGAAGATTGTCGCCGAATCGCGGCTGAGCATCACGTGCCTTTAAAGTCAGTCATCCAGGAAGCCGCGCGTGCGTACTTAAGCGGCGTCGGCGAAAAGCACTAACACTGAGGACACCGGGTACACGAGGAAGTGTCAGATTTCGTGTATCTAGTGCGTAGAAGAATATGAGCCGGAAGTTTTACATCACAACTCCCATCTACTATGTAAATGCGCGGCCGCACATTGGCCATGCGTATACGACCATTGCCTGCGATACGATTGCGCGTCGCCACCGTTTGCTCGGAGATGACACCTTTTTCCTCACCGGCACGGACGAGCACGGACAGAAGATCGAGCGCGCTGCGCAGGCGGCGGGCAAAACGCCGCAGCAATATGCCGACGAGATCTCCAGCGAATTTCGCAAGCTCTGGCAGCGGATGGGCATCTCGAACGACGACTACATCCGCACCACTGAAGAGCGCCACAAGAAGCGCGTGCAGACGCTATTCCGTCAGATTCGCGACAACGGGTACATCTATAAAGGAACCTACACCGGCCAGTACTGCGTATCCGATGAACTCTATGTGGATGGAGCGCAGCCCGGAGATCCGTGCCCGACCTGCGGACGCATCACCGAGACCGTTCACGAAGAAAACTACTTCTTCAAGCTATCGGCTTTCCAGGACAAGTTGTTGGAGTTGTATGCGAATCCGGATTTTGTGCGTCCCGAAACTCGGCGCAACGAAGTGATTTCGTTTGTGCGCTCCGGATTGCGTGACCTCTCGATCAGCCGTTCCACTTTCTCGTGGGGTATTCCCGTGCCCGACGATCCCAAGCATGTGATTTATGTCTGGCTCGACGCGCTGGCGAACTACATCACCGCGATCGGCTACGGATCGTCGCACGCCGGGGCGCAGGCCGCATTTCAAAAGTACTGGCCCGCCGATGTGCACATGATCGGTAAAGAAATCGTCCGCTTCCATTGCGTGTACTGGCCGGCGTTTCTACTTGCCGCCGGATTGCCGCTGCCGAAAGCGATCGTGGCCCACGGCTGGCTTTTGTTCGAAGAGAGCAAGATGTCGAAGTCGCGCGGCAATATCGTGCGAACCGAGACGATTCTCGATGTTCTTGGCGCCGACGCCCTACGGTATTTCCTGTTGCGCGAGGTAGTCTTCGGGCAGGATGGCTCCTTTTCCTTCGACGCGCTGGTTCAGCGGTACAACTCCGACTTGGCGAACGGAATCGGCAACCTGGCGAGCCGTACGCTGACGATGATTAACCGCTACCTCAAAGGGGAAGTGCCGTATCCTTCGCACACGGTTGCAAAAAAGCCCGCAGACGATGTCGTCGCCGAAACCGCGCGCAAGGCTATCAAGGACTTCGGAGTGCTGTTTGACCAGTTCCAGTTTTCGCGCGCTCTTGAAAGTGCATGGGGATTAATCGCGGCAGTGGACCGGTACATCGTCGAGAATGAGCCTTGGTCTTTGGGTGAGAAGCAAGACGACGAGAGTCGAGCGCGCCTAGCAACGGTTCTGTACACCTCTGCTGAGGCGCTCCGAATTGCTACGGCCCTGGCGCATCCGGTTATTCCTGATGCGACGGCGAAGATCTGGACACAGATGGGGCTCGGTGACATCAAGAAGCTTGTTCTTGCGGACTTGGCCTGGGGACAACTTCCGTTGGGTACCAAACTCGGCGAGATCAGTCCCGTATTCCCGCGCGCCGACAAAAGCGCGATTGAAAGGATGCAGAAGATGGAAGACCAGCAGAAACCGGTGGTGGAGGAGCCCAAACAAGACTCGCAGCAGGAACCCACCCCCGCGAAGCTGCAATCTGTTCCCGCGATGACTCAGTCAACTGACTCCGCCAGAATTACCATTGATGATTTCGCCAAAGTCGAACTTCGTGTCGGACAGGTCGTGGTAGCCGAACGGGTACCCAAGTCCGACAAACTGCTGCGCCTGGAAGTCGATCTGGGCACAGAAGTCCGCCAAGTACTGGCCGGTATCGCCGAAGCGTACGCGCCCGAGACATTGATCGGCCGCAAGGTGGTCATCGTCGCCAACCTTGCACCTCGGAAGCTCCGTGGATACGAGTCGAACGGGATGATTGTTGCAGCATCACTTGAAGGTGGCAAGCCGGTGCTGGCCAGCTTCCTCGAGGACGTTCCGATTGGCGCACGGCTGAAGTGACCGAAGAGCTTCGAGAGCCTTTGTCCGGCCGACCTCCTTTTTCAGTGCTAGTCCCGCACCAAGGTAACTCCACAGACTGATTACCTGTTCTTTCCGCAGTTTTTGCTGTGCTACCGTTTTCTTTTGGTGCACAGTCTCTGAATTTTTCGAGGTTTTTCAGGCAAAAGTGTCGTCCGCCAATCGCAAACCGGGAATCCACGTCGCGTGGACGACCGTCACGTACCGAAGCCTCGCGCTGCTGTTCATCGGCGCGGCCGCGGCCCTGTTTATCTCGATGCGGCTGGCATTTCCTCAATTCACGGAGAGCGGCGTCAAAAAAGCCGGTGATGTTACCAGCAAACTCCTGGAGCGAGTGGCGGGAATGGCGCCGGCAGCGGGTACTGGCGTGGTCACGGCACAGCAGGCACACTTTACAGCTCTCGACGGAACCGTCCGCGTAAAGAAAGGGAATGGCAACAGTTGGGTTGCAGCTGACTACAACATCCCGCTGGAAAAAGGGGATGTCGTTCAGACTGGATCGGAAGGCATGGCCAAGGTTGTATTCAACGACGGTACGAGTTATACGGTGAAGCAGGATTCGCTGATCGTGATCGAAGAGAACTCGGCAAATGATCAGCAACAAACCAGCGTCGCCGTCGCTGTCAGTACTGGAACTGTCGATCTCTCAACTGCGACGTACAGCCAAGGTTCGAAATCACAAGTCATCGTTGCCGGCGCGACCGCCTCACTGTCGCCGGAGTCCGCCGCGCAGGTGCACAACGACCCCAAGGCCGATCAGCACGAGATCCTGATGAAGAAAGGTACCGGCGAGGTTTCGCGCAACGGAGAGACTGTAAAGCTGGCGAATTGGGAAAAAGTAAGCTTCCAGGGAAAGGAAACTCACTTGGAGAAGGCCAAGGAGATCGGGCCTCCAACTCCAATCGCGCCCGCCAATATGGCGCCGCTGTTTTCTTCGGGAGAATCGATGAAAGATGTTGAGTTCTCCTGGACGCCGATGGCGAATGCAGTTGGTTACCGGTTGCGCATCTCCCGCAACCCATACTTTTCCTCTACACTGGTTGACAAAAAGGTTAATACGGCCGCAGTGACGGTTACCAATCTCGGGGAGGGCGCCTACTACTGGATGGTGCAATCCTACGATACGGGCGGGAAGGAATCGGTCGAAAGCGAGAAAAACCGCTTCACGATTATTCCGAAAGGAAAGGAAACGGAAGCGATCGAGCTCGAACTAGATCCTTTTGTTCAGCACGGACACGTGATCGAAGTAACCGGCAAGACCCAGACCGGAGCACGTGTGATGGTGAACGGCAGCGAAGTACCGCTAGTGAGCAGCGATGGGGCGTTTCATTACTTCACCCCGCCACTGCCCACGGGGGAAGCTGTGATCACGGTGACTGCACAGACAGCGCAGGGCGGCGTGAATACGCAGCAAAAGAAGATCATCATTCAGTAAGAACGGAGCGGTTTCTTTTCGGCTCCAGCAGGGACTATCGATTTAGGCAGGGTTGGCCGCAATCTCGTAAAATAGAGACCGCCATCCCTAACAACCAGGAGCCCAACCGGGAATTCCCGGAAGGGCAGCATTGTAGAAAGACGGAATAACTTCGTCATGTCAAGCAACGGATTTCATTCAGGCGCGACGCGCAACCACAACCTCCGGTCGCTGTTCAGCATTTTCTCCAGCGACTTGGCTATCGACCTGGGCACCGCCAATACGCTCGTTTATGCGCGCGGCAAAGGGATCGTCGTCAACGAACCATCGATCGTCGCCATCAACAAGAACACGGGCGAAGTCGAAGCGGTCGGCAAAGAGGCGAAAGAAATGCTGGGACGCACCCCCGGCAATATCGTCGCCATCAAGCCGATGAAGGACGGCGTCATCGCTGACTTCAAAGTCACCGAAAAGATGCTGAACTACTTCATTCAGAAGGCGCACAACCGCAAAATGCTGGTGCATCCGCGCATCGTGATCGGCGTGCCATCGGAGATCACGCAGGTGGAAAAGCGCGCGGTCATGGACTCTGCGTATCGCGCCAAAGCGAGCGAAGTACACCTTGTCGAGCAGGCAATGGTGGCGGCCATCGGCGCCGGACTGCCCATCACTGAGCCAAGCGGCAACATGGTTGTCGATATCGGCGGCGGCACGACCGACATCGCAGTGATTTCTTTGAGCGGCATCGTTTACTCTCGTTCCGTGCGCATGGCCGGCAACCAGATGGATGAAGCCGTCATGAACTACTTGAAGCGAAAATACAATCTCCTGATCGGCGAGCGCACTGCAGAACAGATCAAGATGGAAATCGGCTCGGCCCACCAGCTCGACAAGCCGATGACGATGGAGATCAAGGGCCGCAACCTGATCGAAGGCGTACCCAAGACGATCACAGTCGACGACGGCGAAATCCGCGAAGCTCTCAGCGAATGCGTCTCGACGATCATGAACGCGATTCGCGTCGCGCTCGAACGTACGCCGCCCGAACTCTCGGCTGATATCAGCGACCGCGGGATCGTCCTGACTGGCGGTGGCGCCTTGCTGAAGAATCTGGACAAGCGCATCCGGGAAGAGACCGGGCTGCCCGTTTCAATCGCCGACGATCCACTGTGCAGTGTGGTGCTCGGCACCGGAAAGATGCTCTCAGATTTCAAGTTGCTGAGGAAAATCTCGATCGAATAGCTGCGAGTCCCGGGCCCCGAGCCGTGAAAACGGATACGAACACTCGGGACTCATAACTCGCGACTCGGGACTCTTATGGAATCCGTCCTCGGCCGTTACCGAAACCTCATCATTCTTGTGGGAGTGTTGTTCCTGCAGGTGCTTGGGCTTGCCGTGCAGGTTAAGCGGAGCGGTAGCGAGACCGACACCCGTTTGATTCGCCTCTGGGCAGTCGGCGCCATCTCTCCACTGGAACGCGGCTTGGTCTGGATCAGGAACGGAACTGGCGGTATCTGGCACAACTATTTCTACCTTCGCGGTGTCCGTGCCGAAAATCGGCAGCTCAAAGAGCAGATTGAGCAGATGCGTTTGGAACAGGTCCGGCTGAGCGAAGACGCCGCCCAGGCTCATCGGTTGCAGGCCCTTCTCTCGTTCAAAGAACAATACGTAGCCAAAACCGTGGCGGCACAAGTGATTGGCTCCAGCGGAAGTGATTTGTCTCGAGTGATCTACATCGACAAAGGAGAAAATGCCGGCATCAAGCGCGATATGGCAGTGATCACTGCCGATGGTATCGTCGGGAAGGTCTTGCTGGCATACCCCACCGTGTCTCAGGTTCTGCTTATCAACGACCAGAGCAGCGGCGTTGGTGCGATTCTCGAAAAGAGTCGATTGCAAGGTGTGCTTCGCGGGACTGCGACCGGAGAAGTCGCTCTCGAGAAGGTCATGAGTGATCAGCAGGTCCAGGTAGGAGAAAAGGTCCTCACCAGCGGTGGTGATCAGATTTTTCCCAAGGGTCTGCCCGTCGGCGCCGTAAGCAAGCTGGGCAGCGGCAAAGATCTCTTTCTCAATATCAAGATCAGTCCGGCGGCCAATTTAAGCAAACTGGAAGAAGTGCTGGTTCTGGTTGAGAAACAGGACCGCCAGGCGACTGCTGAAGAAAAAGTCCGTGTTCGTGCGGCCGATATTCTGGCTCAGAGATTGCCATCCGTCCCTGATCGGCCCACTGCAGATGCAAGCTCTGTGGGTGTCGGAACCCAGGGAACAGCGAAGTCTGCCACCGGTGCCACAACTGTGCCGGCTAAGGCTACCTCGAATCCTGGCACAAATTCTGTCAAACCTGCCGCACCGGTTGTCACGACAGCGCAGGGAAGCGCCTCGAAGCCTGCCGGCGCTTCCGGAACGATTCAGAAGCAGAAGGTCGATGGAGCTTTAACCAATTCGAACAAGCCCCAAACCACTCCCGCTAAGTCTTCAGTTCCCGAGCAAAAGCCAGCTCCGCCTTCAAACGCGGCCAATCCATCTACAACGGTAGACAATAGCCCAAACTAGCGTGCCCATCACCTACACATCCGGGGAACAGGTTGAAGTTTATCGGTTCAGTATTCCTGTAACCATTGGAGTCCCGCTACTGGCCCTATTCATTCAGGCCTTTGTGCCTCTGAGATTTCCCCGCTTTGCGGTTTACGTCGATCTGCCCCTTCTGGTAACCATCTTCTTCGCGATGGCCAGGCGCAGCCCGATTGCCGGCTTGTTCACTGGAGCTTTCATCGGACTGGCTCAGGATATGCTCGGCCACAACCCTATTGGAATCTATGGCATTGCTAAGACTGTAGTTGGATACGGCGCTTCGTCCCTTGGGGTAAAGCTCGATGTGGAGAACGCCGGCGCCCGGTTCCTCGTGACGCTGGGGTTCTACATTGTGCACTCGGCGGTGTACTTTACCGTCGCCCGTGCTCTGGTGAACATGACCCAGAGCTGGAGTTGGGGGCACGGAATCCTGGCGGGACTGGTGAATGCCTTCATTGGAGTCTTGCTGTACTTTGCACTCGACAGATTTAAGCAGAGAACATGAAAGGCAGTACCGGATTCCGAGTTCGAAGTCCTGAGTTGATTCGACCAGATGGATTCATACCAAGCTGTGACCTTCGTTTTCCCGCGGTGGCGAATACTAAGTCTTCCGAGGCTACAATAGACATATTCCCGACCACATTCACCCACGCTTGCCGTAGTGATCAAGACTCGATCAAGGACACTCGGTACGGGGTACTCGGTACTGGGTACTGAATTATGTTCGGCCGCGACGAAAAAGTTTCTCCTGGACGCCTTACGGCGGCGCAATACATCATCCTTGGCATCTTCCTGATCCTCGCCTACGGTCTATGGCGCTTGCAGGTAATGCAGAGCGATTTCTATTCTCTCGCCGCGGAACGCAATCGCATTCGCAATGTGCCTGTACTCGCTCCGCGCGGTCGCATCCTCGACCGCGAGGGTCGGACGATTGTCGATAACTACCCGTCGTTTTCCGCGCTGCTTTTGCGCGACTCGAGCCGCGATCTCGCGGCCGACGCCGATCTGATTTCGCAAGGTCTTCATCTCGATCCAAATGAAGTGCGTGCGCGCATCAGGCGATTCGCTTCGATGCCGCAGTACCAGCCGATTTTCCTGAAAGAAGACATCACGCCTGACGAGTTGCAATTTATCGAGGCGCATCGCAACGAACTTCCGGAACTCGACACGATCATGGCGCACCGCCGCCTGTATCCACGCAACGGATTCATGGCGCACCTCGTCGGTTACGTCGGAGAAGTCACCGACGACATGCTCAACCAGCCGCAATTCGAGCTGTATAACCCCGGCGACGTAGTCGGCATCTCGGGTGTCGAGCGCCAGTACAACACGCTGCTGATGGGAACCAACGGCTCGCGCCAGGCGCTCGTCGACAGTCACGGACGCGAAGTCGGACGGCTCGGCGAGACCGATGCGATTCCCGGCAAGCCCCTCAAGCTCACTATCGATATCGATTTACAAATCGCCGCCGAGGAGCAATTGCAGGGTAAGAACGGTGCGGTGATCGCAATGGATCCCCACACGGGCGAGATACTTGCCATGGCGAGCGGTCCGACCTTCGATCCCAACGACTTCGCTGTGCGCGTTTCCCGCGACGAGTGGAACAAACTTGTTACTGATCCAGACAAGCCGTTGCTCAATAAAGCGATTCAGGCGCAGCTCGCTCCCGGATCAACCTTCAAAATCATCATGTCGGTAGCGGGATGGCAAGAGGGAATCGCACAAAATCTCCATGTGAATTGTGCCGGTTCCGCCGAATTCTATGGGCGCCGTTTCGGTTGCTGGGTCAAAGGTGGACACGGTCCTGTCGACCTGGAGAAGGCAATTTATCAGTCTTGCGACGTGTTCTTCTACACACTGGCCAACAAACTCGGCATCGATCGAATCGCGAAATACGCCACGGACTTCGGGCTGGGGCAGAAAACCGGAATCGACCTCCCGAACGAAGTTGCTGGCGTTATGCCGTCTGAAGAGTGGAAGATACGCAATTTCAAGCAGAAGTGGTTCGCGGGGGAAACGATTTCGGTCGGAATCGGTCAAGGCGCAATAGCGATCACGCCGGTTCAATTGTTGCGAGCAATCAGCGCGATTTCGATGGGAGGGAGAATGGTTGTGCCGCACGTAACCAATCCCACCGACTTGCCGCCGGGTTTGGTAGAGACCGCCCACTACACTGAGGTCAAGAGTATCCCGATCGACTCGAACGGGTGGTCATTTATTACCGACGCAATGTCTCGTGTTCTTTTACCGGAAGGAACGGCTCCATCGGCGCATGTGCCAGGGATCGATATTGCCGGCAAAACCGGGTCGGCTCAGGTCGTTTCCCTTGCCCTCCGCGCGAAGTACAAGAACAGCGACGAATTCGCACAGAACGGATGGTTCGTCGGCTTTACGCCGCGGCGCAATCCCGACATTGTGGTGTGCGTCTTGTTCCAGGGTGGCGAGCACGGAAAGTTGGCCGCTCGTCTCGCCACGCAAGTGATCAAGGCATACGAAGAGAAACAGCATCGCAATCCTCCAAAGTTGGCGGATAAGCCGGCTGGGCAAGTGGATATCGGTGGTCTCTGGACCGATCCCGATGGCGACAAGGATGGGCTTCAGGCCGGGAAGTTCATCGTGGATCTGCCGAAGAAAGCACTGCTTCCGGCGGCAGCAGCTCCTGGCATGAACTAGGCCGCAACTGAGAACAGGGAACTGAGAACAGAGAACTAATTTGGCTCGCTACGTTTCATTTCGCGATTTTGATTGGATCCTCTTGGGCTTCGTCCTCCTGATCTGCGGATTAGGAGTCATGGAGATTCACAGCGCCACGGCGAACACCAAGTTCGTCGGTGCTCACGTGAAACAGATTTACTGGGTTGTTGCTGGAGTGGGGGTCATGTTTCTGATGAGCCTGGTCAACTATCAGGCTCTTCTGGAACAGATTCACTGGTTTTACATTGCCGGTTTGGGCTCTTTGGTTGCCGTGCTGCTCTTCGGGCAAAAATACCTCGGTGCCCGCCGCTGGATTAAGATCCACGGCAGCAATCACTTCCAGCCGTCCGAGTGGGTCAAGCTTATCCTGATTTTGGCGGTGGCGAAGTACTTCGCGGACCTGCGTCACCGGGACCTTTCCTGGGGAGACTTCATCAAGGCTGGTGCCATCGTCGGCGTCCCGATGCTGATGGTTTTGGCCCAGCCTGACCTCGGAACCGCCCTGACCTATCTCCCAATCGCGATCATGGGAGTTTTTCTGGGTGGGCTGCAGTGGAAGCAAGGGTTGACCGTCGGGCTGCTCGCTGTGGTCGGCATTGGAGCTGTGTTCCTGGTTCCCAGGGTTCACGTATTGAAGACGTATCAGAAGCAGCGATTGACTAGCTTTATCGACCCCGAGCTCGATCCTCAAGGTTCTGGGTACCAAGTTGAGCAATCCAAAATTGCAGTCGGTTCTGGAGGCCTTTGGGGTGGTAAAGGCTCACAAACACACGGGAATTTTCTCCCGGTGCCCCAAACGGACTTCATTTTCGCCGCGTTTTCCGAAGAACATGGATTCGTAGGCGCTCTCGGAGTTCTGCTGTTATACTTCATAGTGCTGATGCGTTTGACGCAGAACGCGCAAACGGCGCCCGACCGCGCTGGCACGTTCGTTGTAATGGGGGTGGTAGCTGTGCTTAGCTTCCATATCCTGGTCAACGTCGGCATGGTGGTTGGCTTTATGCCGGTCACCGGAATTCCCCTGCCGCTAATGAGTTACGGTGGGTCTTCCGTGTTGTTCATGTTCCTGGCGCTTGGGCTCGTGATGAATGTTCGTATGCGCCGCTTCGTAAACTGATTAGGTGAGCTGATCAGTCGAGGGTTCAAGAACACGGAACGGCAGGTGCAGTTTGCTGCGCTTGGAGGCGCAGCCCCAAAATATCGATCGCCCTCGCGTTAAGGGGGCATTCACCGGCAGTCGAGCAGTCGAGAGCCGGGCAGGATTGAAATTTGAGCAGTCAGCCGGGCAGGGAACGGCCCCCCGACCAGATATGGTCTGAGAGTGCGGTCACAACCCCGGCAGGACTTTAAGCGATAAGTGCAAAAGATTTCCAAGCTTGTGCAGCGGACTCGGTTAGGGAAAGAAACTCCCCGCCTGTGCCGTCCCCTGTTTGGGGCAAATTCGCGACTCGCAATCCTCCCAACCCTCTTGTTCTGACGTTCCGCCCGTGAACCCGTCTGGCTCATGCATGAGCCAGACGGGACCGGAGTTTCAATGAATAAAGAATTGTTTGTCTCTTCCACCCCCCACGAAACAAAGGTGGGTCTCGTGGAAGACGATCTTCTCGCGGAAATTTACATGGAGCGCGAGAACGAGTACACACTAGCTGGATCGATCTACAAGGGCCGTGTGACCCGCGTGCTGCCAGGCATGCAGTCTGCCTTCGTAGATATTGGTCTGGAACGCGATGCCTTCCTTTACGTTTCCGATTTCATGGATCTGGAAGAGCACGACGATGATCTGACGGATGTCGTTCCCACGAATCGGGGACAAGAGATGCGTCAGCAAACTCCTCGCGATAATGGCTCGGAGGAACACGCGCAGCCAGCAGCCTTGGAGCAAGAAACGTCACAAGCTGACGAGGGATCCTCCGACGAAGACAATCACGGGGACGGTCAGGCTCAGGTTGTAGCCGGTGAAGCCGAAGATTCTACAAACGGCGGCGATCATTCCCGCGACCGCTGGCGCGGACGCCGACGGCGTCGCGGAGGTCGAGGCCGGGATCGCGGATCAGATCGCGGCGGAGATCGTGCAGAACGGGGAGACCGTGGACAGGAGCCCCGCTCCTCGCGCCCGGCGGAGAGCGCGCCGCGAACGCCTGCTGGTCCGCCTCCCGGATATCAGCCGATTTTGTTGCCCGGAGAGTCGATCTCCAAGTATCAGCGCTTTGCGCAGCAAACAGCCACTGAAGCGCTGCATGCCCAGACAGCGACGGACGTTTCAGTTGAGCCAACGGACGAATCGGATGCTCCGGTAGCATCGGCGTTCCCTGAGGACGAACCGATTTTTGCCGCCAGCGAATCTGTAGGGGAACCCTTGCATGAGGAACACGAAGACTTTGCGCCTCGCGCTGAAGAGCCGGTAGAGTCCGCTTCAACTTCCGCAAGTTGGGAAACGAATTTCCGACGTTCCGAGGAAGAAATCGCCCCGGTTGTGAACCGGGTATCCGAGTCGGAAGATATACACGAGGATCACGAAGTCGAGGAATTCGCGGAAGAGATCCACGAGTCGAACAGCTCTGTCGCAGAACCGGAACACGATCATCACGAACCGGTGCAGGCGTATCGCGAATCGCATGAGCCGGTTTTCGCTGCGCCTGGAACGATGGAAGAAGAAACCATCGACGAAGATGAAGCGGACACGGTTCACTATCAGGCTTCTTCAGAAGAGGGCGACGACGAATTCGAAGAAGAGACCCAGGCTGCTGCGCACCTGAACGGCGATGCGCGTGATGCGGTAGAAGAAATCCACATGGCATCTCTCGTCGAGTCGAGCGACGCGGATCCGGCTGCTGCGAGCGCCGCTTCTGCAGACGCTGAAGAAGACAGCGAAGAACTGGAACTCGAGGAGGCACAGGCCCAGGCGGAAGCTATGCTCGACGCCGAAGCTCGCGGGAACGGCACTGTCGATGCGCGAGCGGAAGTTCGCGGTCCTTCTCCAACTGCCGGTTACACACAGCGGTCTCAGCGGCGTGGCTTTGAGCGGGGATACGAGCGCCGTGGTGGACGCCGTGGCGGAGGTGGTGGCGGTGGCGGTGGACGTCGCTTCCGTCGCCGCGAGTCGGCTCCGGTTCCGCTGATCAGCGATCTTCTTAAGGAAGGCCAGGAGATTCTGGTTCAGATTGCGAAGGAGCCCATCGGAAAGAAGGGCGCCCGCATCACCAGCCATATCGCTCTGCCCGGACGGTTTCTGGTCTACATGCCGACCGTGAACCACACCGGCGTGTCGCGAAAGATTTCGTCCGAGGAAGAGCGCCAGCGTCTGAAGCGAATCATTATCAGCGAGCGCGAGAACGGACACGGAGGATTCATCGTCCGTACGGCAGCGCAAAGTGCCACGGAGGACGAACTTCGCGCGGATATCCGCTTCCTGAAGGGCCTTTGGCAGGACATCAAGAACCGGGCGGAGAATTCGAAGCCTCCCGCTCTGATCTATCACGATCTCAACGTCGTGGAGCGGGTGCTGCGAGATCAGGTTACGGCAGACTTTAACGTGATCTGGGTCGATACCGAGGCTGAGTACGAGCGCATTCTCCGCTTCTTTAACCGGTTCCAGCCAGGCATGGTGAAGCGCGTAAAGCTCTACACCAAAGAGACTCCCTTGTTCGATCAGTTCGGCCTGACCGAAGAGATGAACAAGGCCCTCAAGTCGAAGGTTTGGCTGAAGAGCGGTGGATATATCGTCATCAATCAGACTGAGGCCTTGGTCGCGATTGACATCAATACCGGTAAGTACGTCGGCAAGACTCAGCGCCTCGAAGACACGATCGTTAAGACGAACGTGGACGCGATCAAAGAGATTGTGCGGCAGATCCGGCTGCGCGATCTGGGCGGCATCATCATCATCGATTTCATCGATATGGATGAACGACGCAACCGCCAGAAAGTGATGCAGGCCCTTGAAGAGGAACTGCGCAACGACCGTGCGCCGTCTAAGACTCTCCAGTTTAACGATTTCGGCCTCGTCGCGATCACGCGTAAACGCGTCAAGCAGTCGCTTGAACGGACGATCGGCGCACCGTGTCCTTACTGCCAGGCGACCGGTTACGTGAAATCCGTGACTACGATCTGTAACGAGATTTACGTCGAGATGCGCAAGATCGCGAAACACCTGGAGCACGAAGATGTCATGCTGCGTGTGCATCCTGATGTTGCCAAGGAACTGAAATCCAGCAATGGACGACTGCTCAACGAGATGGAAGAGATGACGAAGCGGACGATCATCGTAAAGAGCGATCCGGCGGTGCATCAGGAGCAGTTCGATATCAACTAGTCGCGAGCCGCGAGCTACGAGTCGCGAGAAAGGACGGGCGAAATCGCCCGTTTTTTCTTTTGGGAATGAATGAGAAAGGAGCGTTAGCTTACGTTCGCCAGCGTCTTGACGGCGATATCTGACTGATTGCGGAGCTTCTGCACTGACTCATGGATGGCGCGTGCTGCTCCGCCCGCACCGTTCTGCTCAGCCTGTTTTGCCACACTTCCAGACTCCTCGGTCGTGGTGCTAGCCATATCGAGCAGGACGACGAGCGAGTCCGCATGCAGTTTCCAGATCGACGACATCTTCTGGCTGCGCTTCAACTCTTCCAGTTCGGTGCTGATGCGGCCAGAAATCGAAACCAACCGGATCAATGTGCGCGCCACTTCCGCTCGCGGAGTCTTCTCCTCGAGGAACGAAGAGCTGTACGCATCCGCCTCGGCTTTCGTCAAAGTGAGGTTGAAGAAGCGCATCGGGACGACCTGACGATACTTGGGATCGGCAACGCGCACAAATACGCGAATCGACTCTTCAACCCGCCGAAGCTTGGTCTCCTCGGCCGAGAGTTGTTGCGCGGTGATAGCAGGCGGTTGAAATACCGGGGCAGGCGCTGTGCTCTTGGCTGCGGCAGCAGCTTTCGCCGTTTTCGGGGCCGCGCCGGCGGATGTTCCCACGGCGCGGGTTGTCTGTCCCGCAGGCGTCAGCAGGGAACGCCGGATCGGCGGACGCCGATCGAGCTCCTTCTTCAACTTGGAGACGCGGCGGAACTTCTCAAATGTGCTTCCATAATCCGCCTGCAGCAACTGCTTTTCCTGAATGGCGGCGACATGCTCGACCGTCACCTCGACGCCGTCAACGGTCGTAAGAATCGTGCCACCCATCTCTTCCAGAGCCTGGCCGAAGGTCTTGATTTCGCCCAGCGCTTTCACGAACAGTTCGTCAAATTTTCTTCCGAAGGCCGTGTTGTAAGCAGCAACCGTTGCCAACACTCCTGGGTGGTAGAACGACGAATCCAGCCACTGCTTCAACTCGCGCACGCGACCGATCATGCCGGAGTCGATCAGCGCATTGAAGTCGCGGAATCGCGAAACTTCCTCAATAAAGGGATCAAAGCGGCGCAGAAGTTGTACGTGCTCCTCAGGCAAAGATGGAACATCCGTGTCCGCCAGGATTTCAATCAACGCGATTTCGAATGGAGACAACGGAAGCGCGCCGTCCAGTCCATAGCCGCTCTGTTCCCATTGTCCGGGCACCCTCGGATGTCGATAAAGGAAAGTTGCGATCAGATCGGTCTTGTCGCGATTGACGTCGCTCGCTTCGCGGCGTCGCACAAAATAGCGCAACAGCGCTTCTGCTACTTCAGAATCGGTGTCCGGAGTCAATGCCTGACGCAGCATCGCCGGAGTAATCGCCATGTCCAGCAAATGGAGCCAGCGGTACATTCGCGACAAGGTATTCGGCAATTCGCGGTCGGAATGGCGCAGCGCATCCTCGTCCAGCCCCTTTGGAATAGGCACATCTCCACCAAGGGTGTCCTTCAGGAGCTTTTGATATAAGCCCTGGACAGTTGCCAGAATGGCTAACTCAAAACGAAGATCTTCGGCCAACCGAGTGACCCCGCGCGCATGAATTTCCTCTAAAACTTTACTCAGGTTCAAGTAAAGACGAAAGGTTACTACCGGTGCAAGTTACTACCGGAGCGGATTTTTAACGGGTTACGACGGAGGATTTCCGGAAGTACATGTACCTCTGCGGCCGTTGAAGAAGAGTTTCAAAAGACAACGGTCTTGTTTCCGTAGACCAGGACGCGGTTTTCGACGTGCGACCGCACGGCGCGCGACAAAACTACCTTCTCGAGATCGCGGCCCTTGCGAATTAAGTCTTCTACGGTGTCTCGATGCGAGACGCGAACCACGTCCTGTTCGATAATGGGCCCGTCGTCGAGTACCTCGGTTACGTAATGGCTGGTCGCCCCAATTAACTTCACTCCCCGCTCGAATGCCTGGTGATATGGACGGGCGCCCACAAACGCGGGCAAGAAGGAGTGGTGAATGTTAATGATGCGTTGCGGGTATCGATTTACGAATTCGTTCGACAGGATCTGCATATACCGCGCCAGCACCATGAAGTCTGGTTTGCGCTCGTCAATGAGTTGATAAAGCCGGCCCTCGGCTTGCGTCTTGTTCTCTTTTGTGACCGACACGATTTCATACGGAATTCGGTAAAAATCCGCGATCGCCCGATTGTCGGGATGATTCGAAATGATCAACGGAATATCGCATGCCAGTTCTCCACTTTTTTGCCGGTAGAGCAGGTCCACCAGGCAATGGTCATACTTGGAAACGAAGATCAGCATCCGGGGCCGGTGAGTCGACTGCGCGAGCCGCCACTTCATATTGAACGACTGCGCGACGGGCGAGAAATGCCGATCGAATTCCTCCAGAGGGAAATTGAAGTCTTTTGGGTCGAACTCGACGCGCATGAGGAATAGTCCCGACTCTTCGTCGGCATGCTCGTCGGCATGCAGGATGTTTCCGCCGTGCCGGAAGACGAAGTCAGCGATAGTTGCGACTTCGCCCTTGGCATCGGGACAGGAAACCAGCAAGATGGCTGAGTTCTTCATGCGTTCAACAAATGACTAGAGGTAAGCGATGTCTCTGCCGGCAGCGCTCTAGGTCTTCAGGGCCTTCACAATCTCGCGGGCCGCGTTCGCCCCCGACCCGCCCGTAAGGCCAGCACCCGGATGTGTGCCACTCCCGCACAAATATAGACCTTGGATTGGCGTCTGGTAGCGTGCCCAATCCAGTAGCGGACGCATGGTGAAGAATTGGTCCAGCGCGAGTTCGCCGTGGAAGATCTGTCCGCCGGTTAGCCCGTATTTCTCCTCCAGGTCGTGAGGTGTGATGATCTGATGTGTAAGGATCAACTCCGGCAAATTCGGCGCATACTGGCTCAGAGTCTGCACCACGGTCTGGCCGAGTGCCTTGCGCTGCTGCTCCCAGTCACCCTTGAGTTTGTAAGGCGCGTACTGCATGTAGATCGACATCACATGCTGGCCTTCCGGAGCGAGCGTAGGATCAGTTAACGACGGAATGGTTGCTTCGAGGTAAGGCTGCTTCGAGAAGTTTCCGTATTTCGATTCATCAAACGCGCGTTCCAGATAATCAATTTCGTTTCCGATGTGAATGCGTCCACGCAAGACCGCCGAATCGCCGTTAGGAAGAGCGGTAAACTTCGGCAACCCTGACAATGCCAGATTCACCTTCGCTACTGTGCCGTTCCCACGGTAGTTTTGCAGCTTCTGAACGAAATCCGGAGAAAGATGCAGTGGGTCGGTCAGCTTCAGCAACGTGCGCTTCGGATCAGCATTCGAGATCACTGCTTTGGCCGAGATTTCTTCGCCAGTCGAGAGCAGAACGCCCGTGGCAATTCCATCCTTGATGCGGATCTCAATCACTTCTGCGCCAGTCCGAATCTCCGCACCCGCAGCTTTTGCGGCAGTCGCCATTGCCTGAGTGACTGCTCCCATACCTCCCGCTGCGAAACATGCCGAGCCTGCTGCGAAGGGATCGGCCGCCGCGCGGATCAGCAGCACCAGTGCGCTACCCGCCGACCACGGACCAAGGAAGGTCCCGAAGATACCTCTCGCGGCAACAACGGCCCGTAGCAACTCTGTTTCGAAATATTCCGCAGCCAGATCTGCAACCGCCATCGGGCCCCAGCGGAGCAGCCGGAACATATCCTTCTTGCCTAATTTTCGGATTGCGCGGCCGGTCTTGAGCATGCTCCACAGATCGCCGCGGCTGGGATCGTCGATATTGGGCGGTGTCGTTGCTAGGGCATCGCCAATGACTTTGCTGATTTTGCGAAGCGACTGCTGGAATTCGACGTACTTTCCGCCATCTTTCTGAGAAAACGCGCCGATCTCTTGAGCGGAGCGATCGGCATCCTGATAAAGCGATAGCGCCCGGCCATCCGGCGAGAGGGCCGTCACGCAAATATCAGGAGTGACAAAAAGGGCGCCGTGTTTCTCCAACTCCATGTCACGCACGATGTCGTGCCGGATCGGTCCTGCCGTGTGAGCTAGCGTGGAGCAACGAAATCCGGGATGAAATTCATCCGAGACCGCGGCGCCACCGACTTGCGCCCGACGTTCCAGCACAAGCGGCTTGAATCCAGCCTTGGCCAGGTAGAACGCGGTGACCAGTCCGTTGTGTCCGCCACCGATAATGACGACATCCCGCTGGTTGTTTCCCGCCATGATTAGGCCGCTCCCTTGATGTCTTTCAGGATTTCCAGAGCCGCAAGCCGTCCGTTCGCGCCCATGATGCCGCCTCCAGGATGAGTCGCCGATCCGCACATGTACAGATTCTTGATCGGGGTACGGTACTGCGCCCATCCCGGCACCGGACGCAGGAAGAACAGTTGTTCCAACGAAAGTTCTCCCTGGAAGATATTGCCTTCACTCAATCCCCACTCCCGTTCGAGGTCGAGCGGCGTGACGACCTGCTTGTCGATAATGATGTCCTTCAGGTTCGGCGCATATTCAGAGATCGTATCTACAACCGTGTTGCCAAATGCTTCCTTCTGGTCGTCCCAGTTGAGTCCGGACGCCAGCTTGTATGGCGCGTATTGCACAAAGCACGACAGTACGTGCTTCCCGGGAGGCGCAACGGACGGATCAGTGAGCGATGGAATCACCATGTCGATGTAGGGGCGCTTCGAGAAGTGCCCGTATTTCGCTTCGTCATAGGCGCGTTCCATGTATTCGACCGTTGGCGAAATGGACATCGCCCCGCGCAGATGCGCCCCCGTCCCCGGCATGCATTTGAAATTCGGCAGGCCATCAAGCGCCATGTTGACCTTCCCCGAAGAACCACGATATTTGTAGCGATTCACTTCTTCCAGGAAATCTCCGGGCAGATGTTGCGCCTCGATGAATCGAGTGAAGGTGTTGCGCGGATCGACGCTCGACGAAATTACGTCTGCATAGATCTCGTCGCCGTTCGATAGCGCGACGCCCCTGGCCTTGCCGTTCTTCACGATGATCTGCGAAATGCCCGCCTGCGTCCGAATCTCGACGCCGGCTTCCCGCGCTGCATCGGCAATCGCATTCGAGATAGCCCCGGTGCCCCCGCGCGCAAATCCCCAGGCGCGGAATGCGCCATCAATTTCGCCCATGTAGTGATGAAGCAGAACATACGCGGTTCCGGGCGACCGCACTCCAAGGAATGTGCCGATAATTCCCGAGGCCGACATCGTTGCCTTCAGCACATCGGTTTCAAACCATTGATCCAGGAAATCGATGGCGCTCATGGTCATCAACTGGACCTGGTTGTACTTGTCGTAATTCGACATGCCCTGGAATCGGCGTCCGATGAACAGAAGCTTCATCAGTTCTCGCGGATTCAGCGTTGTTGGGTCCGGGGGGACCATGCTGAGGATCGGCTTTACAAACCGACACATGGCCTGCATTGCCTTGCCAAATTCGTCATAGGCTTCGGCATCGACGCGCGAGTGACGGGCGATTTCGCGATGTGTCTTGCCATGGTCATTCACGCGCCACAGGTAATCGCCATTCGGCATGGGCGTAAACGTTCCGTCTAGCGGCAGGATCTCCAGCCCGTGGCGGGGAAGATCCAGGTCGCGAATGATCTCGGGCCTCAGCAACGAGACAACGTAGGAACAGACCGAAAACTTGAACCCCGGAACGATTTCTTCCGTGCAAGCGGCGCCGCCGAGCACATGCCGCCGTTCGAGCACCAGCACCTTCTTCCCGGCCCGTGCGAGGTAAGCAGCATTGACGAGTCCGTTGTGACCGCCGCCGATGACGATGACATCGTATTGAGAACCAGCCATTGGCTGTCGCTCCTAACTCTTAGCTAATCACTAAAACTTCGGGGAAACGCAATGATACTCGAAGGCTGGAAAGACGGACGAGAGATCAGAGGCCGCTTGGGAGCACAGTCCAACTCCTCAGTAAACTGCACGAGATTGGAAGTATTGTGCGCATCGCGAGGGAATGGCGAATCGGTATTCTAGCGGGAATGCCGCGATTTGTCTGCATATTTGCGCCGGGTTCGGACCAGTCGCACTTCTCATGACTGTTGCCGTCTACGCGCGCGCCTGAATATAATCCACCATTCTGAGATTTCCTGGGTGATTCTTCGTGTCCTTTGTGGTCGATGATTTTCAACGACCCGGGGGGACGATGTTCACCAAGGCTTGAGGACATCATCTTGCCCATCGGAACCGCATTTCACGAGCGCACACTTCCTCTCTGTCACAGCCTGAACTATCGCGAGTGGTCGGGATACTACACCGTCAGCGTCTACGAAGTGCACCATGAGCACGAATACAACGCCATCCGCAACGCATGCGCTCTGATCGATATATCTCCGCTATACAAGTACATGATCACCGGCAAGGACGCGACGCGCCTTGTGAATCGCGTGATCACACGCGACATTAACAAGGTGAAGTCGGGACAAGTGATCTACTGCTGCTGGTGCGATGAAGAAGGCAAGGTCATCGACGACGGGACCATCTCGCGTCTCGACGAGAACGTCTACCGCTGGACCGCAGCCGACCCCAGCCTACGCTGGTTCCGCCAGAATGGTCTCAACATGGATGTTCGGATCGAAGATATTTCTGAGAAAGTTGCGGCATTGGCTTTGCAAGGTCCGACTTCCGCCAAACTGCTGAAAGCCGTTGCGGAGGCGGATATCGCGAATATGAAGTATTTCCGGGTCACAAAAGGGAAGATTGCAGGCGTTTCCGTAGACATCTCCCGCACCGGCTACACAGGCGACCTCGGATATGAGATCTGGATGCCATGGAATGACGCATTGAAAGTGTGGGACGCACTCGCCGACAAAGGAAAGCAGTTCGACTTGCATGCGGCCGGGATGCTGGCTCTGGACGTCTCCCGCGTCGAGGCTGGCCTTCTACTCATCGAGGTCGATTACACGAGTTCCAAGAAGGCGTTGATCCCGTCGCAGAAGTACTCCCCATACGAACTGGGATTCAACAAAATGGTTCATCTCGACAAAGAGAATTTCATCGGAAAGAAAGCCTTGGAACGCGACGCGAAAGACGGAGTTCCTCGCCAGTTGGCCGGGCTTGAAGTCGATTGGACCGATGTCGAGCAGCTCTACGAGCGCTACGGGCTCACACCGGCTGCGCCTTCTCAAGCATCTCGCGTCGCAGTCCCTGTTTACTCGGGCGACCGTCAAATCGGCAAGGCGACAACGACCACATGGTCACCCACTCTGAAGAAAATGATTGCCTTGGCCAGCCTTGAAGCGGAATATGCGAAGCCGGGTACGCCTCTGCAGATGGAAATCACGATCGAGGCCATCCGTCTGAAAGTGAATGTGAAGGTGAAGCCGCTGCCGTTCTTCAATCCTCCCAGGAAAACGGCGACTCCGGTCTAAGCGCAGCTAGGTAATGTCCGAGTAAGAAGAAGAAAAGAATCCTGGATCCAACCAGAATCTCTCGTAGCATTCCCGGCAAAGCCAGTCGTGCCCATTGGTGTATCCGATGCCGTGTTCGTCCGCGGACTCATACAGCTCCCAGCGGCACACAAAGCAGTGGTCTTTTTTCCATCCGTCTTTGACAAGGACGTAATTGGTGGAGTCCTCGGCTAGCCTGAGGTCGAACGAACACGTTCCATCCTTGCAATATATGACGATGTCGCGAGGCCGCCAAATGGTTCTGTACCAGTGCCAGTTGTAGGCACGAACCAGATGGATCGCATCCCGCACATAATCTACATTCCAACTGCATCCGTGAATCTGCACAGTCTCTACGGAAAGCGTGCGAAATCCGTAATCACGAAAAGAAGCTCTCTGAAAACTCCAGGGCCTGGGGAACGTCGACTGCTTTGCGAAATATTCGCGAATCGCCGAGGGATTTGCTCCACCTTCGTCAACTAAGAATTTCCCAATACGAGAATCCCCTTCAGCGATGAGGCCGAGAAGTAAATGTTCAATCCCGATGGTTTTGCTGCCGAGTCGATCAGCCTCATCCATTGCAGATTTCAGAATCGCTCTAACGGAAGGACTGAGCGGCAAGTCGATGGATATCGGCGTTGGCGGGCCCTTCGTAACGAGTTCATCGATTCGTTCGCGGATCATATGACTATCCAGCCTGGGGACCCAACGCTGTAAGGATTTTTCTTCGCGGATAAGGCCTAACAGCACATGTTCGGGTTCAATCTCAGTGGAACCGTATTGGCGGGCTTCATAAAGCGCGAAGAACACAACACGCCGAGCTTTCTCAGTAAACCGCTCGAACATGACTTACTCCGAAGCGGCAGCTTTTCGGTGGCTCCACTTCCAGTACAAATAGCACGGCACGCCGGCCAAAACGATCGCAGTTCCCCAGAACGCTTCGTTCGGACGCGTGATGATGGTGTTCAGCGTCCACGCCCCCCCGATCAGAACATATATAGCCGGAAGCCAGGGATATCCTGTACACCGGTAAGGCCGCGGAATGTCCGGTCGTTTCCAGCGCAACCAGAACAGCGCAATCACGGTCAACGTGTAGGACAGCACCATTCCATAAATGACGTACGTGTACAACTGATCGTATCGGCCGCTAAGCGTGAGCACTGCCGCCCAGATGCCCTGGCCGATGAGACTGAATGCCGGAGTTCTCCACCTTGGATGAATTTCCGCCATCCGCTTGAAGAACACGCCATCCTGTGCCATGGCCATATATACGCGAGCGCCCGACAGCGTGCACGTTGCCGCAGCACTGAAGCATGAAATCGCAATCATGAGCGAGAGCCAAACAGCCGCCCTGGGAGAAAACAGAACCGTCGCCGCCGCATGTGCGATGGTGTCGTGCCGCGCGATCTCTTTCAGGGGCAGCGCATACATATAGGTTAGGTTCATGGCGATGTAAATCACGGCCACCGCCAACACGCCGAGAATCATGGCACGCGGGACATTGCGCTTCGGTTCTTTCACTTCGCCCGCGACCCACGTGATGTATACCCAACCGTCATAGGCCCAGAAGACTGCGATCAGTCCGATCCCCAACGCCGAGATGAGAGCTCCGGGTCCCATTCCCAATGTTATTGGCGTGCCGTCAGATCGAAAATTCGACCAGTGTCCCTTCCCAATGAGGAAGCCCAGCCCGACAAACGATGCCATCGCCACGTATTTCGTCCACGTCGACACGTTTTGCAGCAGCGCGCCCCATCGTAGACCGACCACGTTGACCCAAGTCAAAACCGCGATCAGCGCTAGACCCAGGATGTGGGCTCGCGTGACCGCGATGCCAAACAGTGAGAGGACGACATGCTGTTGAGATACGAGTGGGACGACTTCCCCCACGTAGGCGGCCGAGGCTACCGATAGAGCGGCGATCGAGCCTCCGTTAGCCACTGCGAAGAGCATCCATCCGTAGAGGAACGCGACGAGATCGCCGTACGCTTCTCGCAAGAAGATGTACTGCCCTCCGGAATCGGGAAACATCGAGCCCAGTTCCGCGAATGCGAAGCATGCGCACAGCGAGATCAGCGCTCCCAGCACCCATACCAACAGAAAAAGCACCGGCTGAGGAAGCGGCGTAGCGATGTCTTTGGCAGTGAGAAAAATCGACGAGCCGATGATGCCGCTTACCAGCAGCAAGACCGAATCAAGCAGACCCAACCCGCGCACTAAGGTCGGCTTGGTGCCTGGGAGGGTTGAGGATTTGTTTTCGACAGCGGTCAAGACCGGCGTGGGTTCCATTTATCCGATACCGAGTTCGTCGGGCGATTCCAGGGGAGTGCCGCAGCGCCTGCAGATTACCGCAAAACAATCTCCGCAAATCAAGGGATCGTTCACTTCCTGCGCGCAATTGGGACAGTAGAGCGGTCCCGGTCGCGGCACGGGGTTCTGCGGGAGTGTCGCCATGCGGAAGGAAATGTAGCACAGAGCCGCCATCGCGGAGGGGATTTCCTTCGTGTCCCTTTGTGCCCTTGGTGGTTATAAAATCAAAACAGACCCGAAGTTTTTTGCGAAGGAACCTATGCCTGACAAGCCTCAAACGCCCGACGAGAAGCTGCAAGCCGAATTCAACCGCTGGGCCGCCGCGGGCGAAGGCCCCAAGATGGAGCAGCATCACCTCAATATCACCGAGAAAACTGTCCGGCTGATGAATCTTCGGCCTGGCGAACGCGTCCTTGATCTCGGCTGCGGGTCTGGATGGGCCACTCGGCTCCTCGCACGCTTAGTGGGCGACGGTCCTGAAGGCTTTGGACAGGTCGTCGGCGTCGATGTTTCCGATGAGATGGTGCGGCAAGCCCGCGAGGCCTCGAGAGATTTCGAGAATATCCTCTACGTTTGGGGATCGGCCCAACAGATTCCCTGGGAAGAAAACTTCTTCGATAAGATCCTGTCGGTCGAATCGTTCTACTACTATGCTGATCAGGACCGGGCGCTAATGGAACTATTCCGCGTTATGGCTCCGCGCGGCCGCCTGTTTATTCTCATCAATCTCTACAAGGACAACATCTACTCCTTGCAGTGGGTCGACAAGCTGAAGGTTCCGGTCCACATTCGTTCTGAGGCCGAATATGTCGAACTACTAAAGAAGCACGCATTCGAAGACGTCGAAGCGCGGCGCGTCCCCGATGACACGCCGACTCCAGACGACTACAAAACGAAGTCATTCAACAGCATCGATGACCTGAAAGCATTCAAAAGGGAAGGTGCCTTACTCTTAATGGCCTCAAAGCCGGATCTGCGCACCCCTGCACCGGGATACACGATCTACTAGTTTTGCCTAGGGATTCCCACGTGCCGGCGTGGTTTTCTCAACGAAGAGGATCGCATCGTAATCATCCGGCCACGTTTCGGTAGCAACGAACATTGGCAGGGATGAATCCTTCTCGTTGTACATCGCTCCGATGCTACGCATAGCATGCGGACTTCGAAACCATGTTCCTGCTGAGCCGCCTTGGGGAACCTGCCGAAGATCAAGCGCAAAAAGGGGAATGCCCGCGGCCGCGAGTTCACTATCGAAGCTATGGTCCCCTAGCGGTTGCACAGTAAACACACGCAGACCTTTTCCTTCTTCGACCGCGCGGAAGGATCCTTGGTTAAAAGAAAACCCAAAGTTCACCAGATCCTTCCCGAACCTCTGATGCAGATAGCTGCCCATCGGATCAAACCCAGGACTTACATACTTGATATGCCCGTTGTGCGCCCAAAGAACAATCTTCGCTTTCGGATTGTGCTCTGCGATCCATTCGAAGTTTTCCGCCATACTTTTGTCGCGAGTCTGCTCTCCGGTTTGCATTAGCGCATATTGCAGAACCACTCTCGCGTTCTGAATCGCCCAGTCCACGTTCTCAGACCGCAACCCGGATGCCAGGTACTCAGCGCGCTTGCCTGTCAGATGCGTAAAGACTTCTCGACACTGCCGCGCGAGCTTTTGTTCCAACACCTTCGAATTCTCATTTGTCGATTCCGTGTTTTGCGTGACTCGTGAACTGCGCAAACTCTGTTTCCCGCTGTGCGCGACCATGCTGTCTGTTGTGACCTCATACCCCTGTCCGCCAATGTAGAAACCCCGCGGAGGAGTAGATTCAAAATCCAAATCGAACGGCGCAGGGTCTTCGAAAAGTTTGCCATCGACCTTTACTTCTAGCGAGTCAAACCATGCTCTTCCATTCCCCGGATGCAACACGCCGAAGTTGATGTTCGTCGCGTTGGCGGGAACGTCGATAGAAATCTCGTAGCGCATCCATGGCGTTGTTTCCTTCGCGCCACGGTTCTGCATGTTGTCGAAGGCAAGGATCTTGCCGCCCTCGCCGTCGACTCTCCACCACAGCCCAGCAAATCCGGTGGTGATGCCCTCGGTCTTGATATAGCCGCTGTACGTTATATGTTTACCCGCCGCAGCTTTGACAGGGAAGGTAGCTGTTCCAACCCCAAATCCCGCCTGGTTCTTCTTCTTGGCGGCAGCTATCTCGGCCCAGGCTGCGTCGAGCTTGGCTTCGTAAGGCTGGTCATGGAGGTCAACGAACGAACGGACAATCTGCATCGCCACGTCCGGAGTCTGCATGTCGAATCCGGTGAACTGGAGCCTGCCCTTTCCGGAGCGGTTGAATTCGCGCATCCACAAGATCATGTCGAGAACTTCTTCGGTGTCCCAGGTCCAGAAATACATGCCTTTCAGCAGTTGTGCAGGGTCGCCTCTTCCGCTGAGAACAAAGTCATTGAGGCGGTAGGCCTCGGGCATATTCGCTTCGATCGAAAAGATTGTGAATCCCATCTGCGTCGCGAGAAATTCCAGCATGCGATGCTTGAGTTGGAAGAATTCGCGAGTCCCGTGCGTGGCTTCACCCAGAGCAACGATTCTGGCGGCCCCCACAACCTTCGCCAGTGGTTGCATATCGTCGAAGCCATGCCCGGCTTCAACACTTTGAAGTGGAATGGCGTGGGCTCGAATCCATTCAGTCGGGGCACTTTCCCCTGTGCGCTGTCCAGAGGTAAATGCAGCCAACAAAACGCACGCCCAGGTGCAAAACTGCCACCTGGGCGCTCGAAGAAATCTCATGGGACCTTCCTGATGCGAGAACAATTCAAGATCGTAACAGCGAATCGCTAAGCCCACTCCTACGTGCTCTAGATCTGGCTGTCATCGTCATCATCATGATCGCGATGGCCCTTGTCCTTCACCGGGCTCATGGCGTGTCCGTCTTGTGCATGATGGACCTCCACCCTGCCGTTCACGTTCTCGATCCGGATATGGGTCTCGCCGTTGCCCAACTCACCCCGCATGTCATGACCGACAAAGTGATGGTTGTTCACGTGGATCCCAAAGTCATTGCTGATGCCGCCCGAAACCGTCGACGCTTCAATCTCTGCGTTTGAGTCCGAAGGGATGGTCAAATCTACCGAACCATTGACTGAATGCAGTTCCACGTCTTTTCCCGAGAGCTTCGCGAACTGTGCGTTCAACTTGCCATTAATGGTTTCGATCTTAACCCGTCCGGCCAGATCCCGTGCTTCCACGCGGCCGTTGATGCACGACGCGCGAACCTCTCCGCCAACGCCGCTGACATCAAATCCTCCGTTGATCAGCTTGATCTCGTCGAGGCGTATTGTTCGCGGGACCGTCAGGGTATATTCCACGCCGCCAGGATTATTGCGGCTATGCCAATGATCTTGATCCTTAAACTTGGTGCGCAGCGAGACGTAGTCTTTCCCGGAATTCGCTTCAATCTCGATGTCGCTCAGCTTTTCTTTCGAGTCCGCGTACTTGACCGCGTCGACCTTGATTTGATTCTGGTCCCAGGCGGAAACATGCACGCCACCGTTGATGTTATCCAGTTCGACCCGCCCATCCGGCGTAATCGCATAAGTCTGGTGGAACTCTTCCGTGAATTGCCCTGAGTGATCCGAAGCATGCGCTGCCAGCGCGAGGATCAGTACGGCGCAAAGCGATCCCAGAACGGCTCCCATCCAAGTCACAGACTGACGATAACGGTTCATGACTGCCTTCCTTTCAATACCTTAGACGATGATTGTGACAAATCGTAATGGCGACTCCTCAGGGAATCGGCATTTTCCCGTCAAAAGAGATACGACAGTTACCTTTGTGATGTTCCCCAGCAGCCACACCCTGAAGCACAATCTTTACAACGTTTTAGTGGGGTTTTTGTACCTTGCTTTGTTCCAGTCGGAAGCCGGCGCCCGGTCAAAGGCAGTGGACCGCCACGCCAGCAGTATTCGTGTTCATTCTGCTGGCCTCTCTTTTCGCAGGCGCTCAATCTCCCGATGATGATAAGCCTGTTCCTATCCTGAGCGGCAGCGTGGGGACTTTTAGCTTCGTCACTGGCGGAAACAACGTTATCGATACCCAAGTAAACCCCGTTCTGCTGGTACCAATCGCAGATCATTGGCTATTCGAATCACGCGCCGAATTCGAAGGAGAATTTCAACGTCCTCCGAGCGGTGGCCCCTATGGCGGCCCGGTCAACAAGCACGTCGACTATGCACAGCTCGACTACATTGCGAATCAATATCTGACCGTGACTGCGGGACGATTCCTGACTCCATTTGGGATCTTCAATGAACGCCTCTATCCCGTCTGGATTCGTTCTCTGCAGCCAGATCCGTTGATCCTGCCGATCAATACTGCCCCGAGCGATGGCGCCATGTTCCGCGGAGGTTTCCCAGTCAGTGGCAATGCCAATGTGAACTATGCGCTGTACTTCTCAGCAACCAGCATCGGCATCGATAGCGTCGACTCCGAGCGTCACGTTGGCGGCCGGATGGGGTTCTTCTTCCCCGGGCCGCGCCTCGAACTCGGTGGTTCCTGGCAACGTGCGCTGCAGGACACGCGCAAGAATGCATACGGGTTCCACATGGGTTGGCAGCCGGCGAAGGCGCCACTGAATCTTCGCGCCGAATTCGCTCGTTCCTATGAAGGTAGCGGTTACTGGGTCGAAGGTGCTTACCGTCTCAACCAGGTTCATTCCTTGCAGAAGGCCATGCGTCGCACTGAGGTAGTTACACGGATGCAGCAGTTTGTTGTCGGTCCGATTGGTCCAGACGGCGAGGATGCTTTCGATCTGCCGTCAGTGAACATGCAGGAAGCCGATTTTGGGGTGAACTACTTCTTCCGCGACGGCATGAAGGGGATCTTCAGCTACGGACGACAATTCAGTTCCGCGGGCGACTTCAACCAATGGAGCTTTGGGGTGGCATTCCGCTTTCTACAACCGCTCGGAAGAGTCGGCGTTCCTGCGGAGGGACAATGAGGTATCGAGTTCATCTGCCGGCGTTCCTAATCAGCTTGTCGCTGCTCGCATTCGTCTCGTCTCTATTCGCTGGAACACACGGCGCCACGAAAGACGAATCGCCGGCCCCAGTAATTCAGAACGCGGATGCCAACTCCATGCGAATCGAGGGTGAAAAACGGTATCACGCGAACTGTGGCCGCTGTCATGCTGCCCCGCAGAAGTTTCCCCCGAGGATGATGGCAACCGTCCTGCGCCACATGCGCGTCCGCGCGACGGTCACGGCTGACGATCAGAAACTGATCCTCTTCTACATGACCCAGTAACCCGAAAGGTGCGCAGACACGACCGTGACAAAATTAGTCAAAATTCAGCGTACGTTGATCTGCATTGCTGGTGTGGTCCTTCTAATCGCCGCATTCCCGCCAGCCGAGGCGCAGTCCCATGTCATTGAGATCACGGCGGACCACGACAGCCGATTCAAGATCTCAGGCATGCGCACGGCGGAGATCACTGTGAAGGCCGGCGAGCCGATTCTGCTTCGAATCACAGCAAAAAGGGGAAAGTCCTGGAACCGGGATGGCTCCATCCACGGATTTACGCTCCTTCGCGCGAAAGATCGCGCTCGGGTGGAAGGTTGGGATCTGCTGCTCAAGCCTGGGACGCAGGAATTTCAGATGACCGCTCCTGCAGAACCGGGCAATTACGAAGTCGTCTGTACGGTTATTTGCAGTCAAGATCACGAGGGCATGCACATGAAGTTCACCGTGCTGCCATAGAGTTGTTAGATTCAGGAGGAGAAATGAGTCGAATTCTTGTGTGGGCCGGATTCGCCGCCTTGTTCATCGCAAATGCGGCATCTGCGCAGTCGGCGCGCAACTTCCACGGGGAGGTCTCTGACAGCCAATGTGCTCTCAACGTGCATTCGCTGACACGCTCCCATCAGGAAATGCTGAAATCCAAGTCGATGGGTGGAACTTCGACGACCTGTTCCATGTATTGCATTGAGCGTCTGGGTGGCTATCTGGTTCTCTCGTCGGGCAATGAAGTCTATCGTCTGGACCGCTCTGATCTCGTGCATGGATTCGAAGGTCAAAAAGTGGTGATTAACGGGGTCCTGGATACCAAGCTCAACGAAATTCACGTTCTCAAGATTGAATTGGACGATAAGAAGTAGCCTGCCGTTTTGCTTCGCTGATCAGAAAAACGCACAGGATCGTCATTTCCGGTTCGATCGGAACCCGGTACCGAGGGCTGGGAAAGACGAGATAGTAGACGGCCGGAACCGCTAGGATCAGCCAAGACAGAAGCCATGCTCCAGGCTTGCGTAGCCGTAGTGCCCGCGCCAGTCCCCAGAAGGTCAGTACCGATGAAGCTAGAAACAGCGAGTTTTTCACTTCGCTCATCCATGGCGGTTGCGTCGCCTTCGGAGATCCAGCCCAGAAGTAAACGAACCGCTTCGCGCACAATCTGGCAAATCTGCCATAGTCTGCTTTGATGAAGTCGGTTGCTTCTTGCTTGCGCAGGGCAACGTAATTCAGTTCACCCATCGCCTGATATTGGCGTAGCGCGTAAACATCCTGCGTTGGATGCAGGTACTCCATCCATGTGCCGTCGGCCCCTGGCCCGTTCCCCAAGCGGAGCTCTGCGCCAAAGTTGTCACGGATGAAAATGAGTCTGTCGAAAGTCCGATAGTTCCGAATCAGCCACGGGGTGACGCACGCGAAGAATACGACTGAGGCCAGGGTCACACCAACGAGTGACCGCTTCCCGTGCACCGTTCTGCGATTCCACGCCCATAAGCCGGCAAAAGGAAGAAACGACAGCAGGGAAGTGCTGTCGAGAGCGACGATGCCCCACAGCAGGCCGAACGAAAACCAGGAGTGCCATCCGTCATCCTCTTCCAACATCAACGTGAGCCAAACGATCAGCGCCAGAAGAAAGGCGGACAGGCTGGTTTCCCAGATCCAGCGCGTGCTCCAGAACATCACATTTGGAAGCACAGCCCACGCCCACGCGGACCAAATTGCGACTTTCTCGGAGAATATCCGGCGCGCGATCAGGAAAATTGGAATGCACGTCAGCGCTGAACACAAGCTGTTCAACGTCAGGAGTACGAAGGCGGACAGCTTGGAATAGATTCCAAAGACTAGGAACACGCCAGCGGTTAGATATGGGTAGACGGGCGGTTCCCAAGCGGTCGGTCCTGTCTGTGGCCCGAACGGGTCACTGAAGCCTCGACCGGATGCGAGAGACGCTGCAATTCGTCCCATTTCCCATCCGAAGCCGAAGTTGTTGTCCGCAGCTTTGAACCGGTAGGTGTGCCCAATCAGAATCCACGCAACCCGCAGCAGGAATGCAATAACGGCGATCCAGAGAGGAGAGCTGGCGATCTTTCGCCAGTCTTGAAAAACCGCATTGGAAGCTTGCGCGGTTACCGGCGCCTTTGCCATGGATGTCTCATTTGTAAATGAGCGAGCCGCTTGTATCAACTCAGTTGAGCTCGTTACGCAGAATTTATCGGGCAGGCGTACAATGCACCAACCTTGTGGAGGCACCTATGATTCTGGGGATGACTACAGCCAATTTCACTCTGCTGCATGTTTTGATCAGCCTTGTTGGAATCGGCGCCGGACTCGTCGTGATGTACGGCTTCTTCAACGCGAAGAAACTTGACCGTTGGACTCTTCTTTTCCTTGTCACCACCGCCGCCACCAGCCTTACAGGTTTTGCTTTTCCCAATGAGCACATCACCCCAGGAATCGTCATTGGGATGCTATCTCTAGTTGTTCTCACTATCGCAACGATTGCCCTTTACGGCCGGCGCCTTACGGGCTGGTCTCGCCCGGTGTATGTCATATCCGCAGCGATCGCGCTTTACTTCAATGTGTTCGTTTTCGTGGTGCAGTCGTTTGAGAAGGTGCCGGCCTTGCGGGCCCTCGCCCCAACGCAGAAGGAGCCTCCGTTCGCTGTGGCTCAGCTTCTTGTGCTCGTTCTGTTTGTAGCCGCGACTGTCTTCGCAGTGAAGCGATTCCGCCCCAACAACTTCGCAATCGCCGGAGAGGCATCCAAGACAAGGGCGAAGCGAGCGGCCTAAGCCTGGAGTTACAAAAGGCCGGCGGCAGCGTGACCGCCATATTGTGGGGAACAGCAAGGCTGCAGTTTTGCCTGTTTCCTCCATCCAGATACACACCAAAATCCCAATAATTATCCTATTATCAATCGGATAGAGATCGCTTAGAAAAATTCTCTTGACGCGACATTACGATGCGCGGTAACTTAACATCGTTAAGTGAACATCGTTAAGTAAGGGGCCATCGTTACATGGGCGTAAAGGAACGCCGCGAACGCGAAAAGTCAGAGACCAGGGACAAGATCCTGGACGCTGCCCGAGAATTGTTTATCTCCGAGGGCTATGAGGGCGTCTCGATGCGGCGCGTCGCCGACAAGATTGAGTACTCCCCGACCGCCATCTACGTTCATTTCGCCGACAAAGAGGAACTCTTCCGCGAACTCTGCCATCGCGACTACGCGCGACTGGCCCAAGTTTTCCAGAGCTCCGTGATCTCGACGGATCCGGTCCAGCGCCTGAAGCAGATCGGCGCCATCTACATCGACTTCGGAATCAACAATCCGAATCACTACGTATTCATGTTCATGACGCCGCATCCGGCGCACGAACTGGATGAGGCCGACAAGGAAATGGTCGGCAATCCAGAGAAGGATGCCTACGCGTTCCTCAAGTGGGCGGTCCAGCAGGCGCTTGACGCAGGAGTTTTCCGCCAAGATTTCCGCGACGCTGAACTGATTTCCCAGACGCTCTGGGCGGCGGTCCATGGAGTTATCTCGCTTCAGATTGCCAAGGGTGGGGACGCCTGGGTGGATTGGCGCCCGGTACGCGATCGAGCCGAAACGATGCTTGACGTTACCTTGCGCGGCCTGGTGCGTTCTGACAACGCCGGGGAAGGGAATTGACGCATGCCGCCCCTCGCACAACGGAATCTGTTCCACGACAAGGTTCGATTAACTGTCACCTTGACCGGAATCGTCTTCTCAGTCGTGTTAATTGTCGTGCAGCTGGGATTATTCCTCGGGTTCACTACAGCGACCTCAAATCTCATTGACCATTCGAACGCGGATTTGTGGATCACGTCGAAGAACGTTCCGTACGTTGAGCAAGGAGTCGCTTTCAGCGAGCGCAAACTCAACCAGGTACGAGCCGTACCCGGCGTCGAAGATGCGCAGAAACTCATCGCACGCTGGACGCAGTGGAAGCGCCACGATGGTGGCCAGGACTCCGTTCAGATTGTTGGCATCAACGTGGACGCCCAGTTCGAGCGGCCGTGGAATCTGGTCGAGGGCCGGGTCGAGGATCTCAAATCTCCCGATGCAGTCATCCTGGATGAACTCTATAAGCAGAAGTTGGGAGTTACACGCGTGGGCGAACTGTTCGAGATTAACGGACATCGCGCCCGTGTAGTCGGTTTCACGAGGGGCATTCGGTCGTTCACAACGTCGCCCTACGTGTTCACGACCTTCAAAAACGCGCAAGACTACACCGGACTGCATGAAGATCAGACCATGTTCATCCTGGTGAAAGTCGCACCGGGAGCGGATTGGCGCCAGATTCGGACGGACATCCTCGCCAACGTCAAGGACGTCGATGTATACACGAAGGCGCAGTTCAGCCACATGACGACGTTCTACTGGATGTTCACGACCGGCGCGGGAGTCGCGGTCCTGATCGCTGCCGTTCTGGGGCTCGTGGTCGGATTCGTTGTCGTGGCACAGACGATCTACGCAACCACGGTCGACCACATCCGCGAATTCGGCACGCTGAAAGCCATGGGTGCGCCGAACAGTTACGTCTACAAAGTCATCATGAAGCAGGCCGCGATCAGCGCTGTAATCGGGTACGTCTTGGGGATGATCGTCAGCGTGTTCGTGGTTCATGGAAGCCAGAAAGGCGGGGCGGCGATCCTGATGCCGTTCCCGATGGCTGTGGGCATGTTCTTTCTGACGTTAACCATGTGTATTGGGGCAGCGCTGGTTTCGATCAACAAAGTTACGAGGATCGATCCGGCGATGGTGTTCAAGGGGTAATGAGGGATTAGGGCAAACGCGTTGTCATTCCGAGCGCAGCGAGGAATCCGTTGTCCTCGCCGCCGGCAAGGACTGGATGAGTTATGACGCAAGCAGCAATCGCAGTTCGACAGCTTACGAAGAAATACGACGAAGGTGAGAGCGGCACGCTCGCTCTGCGAGGCATTGACCTCGACGTGCATCCGGGCGAACTGCTCATGCTCGTCGGACCGTCCGGCAGCGGAAAGACGACCTTGCTTTCCATCATGGGATGCATTCTGACGGCGAGTTCCGGCAGCGTTCGCATTGCGGGCAGGGAAGTGGTTGGGCTGAATGAAAAGCAGCTTCCGGCCCTGCGTCTGGAGCACATTGGCTTCGTGTTTCAGGGATTCAATCTGTTTCCGACGCTGACTGCAGGCGAGAATGTCGAGCTTATGCTTGACTTGAAAGGCGTTTCCGCCGCCAGAGCAAAAAGCCGCGCGCAAGAACTGCTTGCGCAGGTAGGGCTCGGACAAAAATACGCGAGCTTTCCTGCCGACCTCAGCGGAGGGCAGAAACAACGGGTCGCGATCGCGCGGGCGCTTGCCGGCGATCCGGGGATCATTCTTGCCGACGAGCCCACTGCCGCCCTGGATTCGCAGACCGGCCGCACCGTCATGGAAATGATGAGCGATCTCGCTCACAAACGCGGCCGAGCCGTCGTAATCGTTACCCATGATTCGCGTGTGCTTGGTTTCGCTGATCGCATCGTGAAGATCGAAGACGGTGCCGTCGCACAGCTGGACAACGTCCCGGCGGTGCATCCAGAGCTGTTGGCGCAGATTCCTCAAGCCTCCATGGGCTTGGCTCAGTAACGCAGTTTCAGCTTTATCACGAAAGCAGGTTGGGTATGAAATTCTCGATTCATTCACTGAAGTGCCGGACGACTTTGATCGTAGGACTTGGTCTTTTCCTGATGACCGCATCGATCGTTGTTGCCTCCCGGCGCGCACACGAATCGTCTGCGTCTTCGCGTTCGACGGCCATCCAAACTGCGATGCCCATCGCTGGACCGGGACGTGTCGAGCCCGCCTCCGAAGACATCAAGATTGGCTCTGAGCTCAGCGGACGCCTGAAGTCAGTAAACGTCGAAGAAGGCGACAGCATTCGTCGCGGACAGGTCCTGGCGGAACTCGAGAACGCGGACTATCGCGCCCAAGTCGATTCTGCACGCGCAAACGTCATCGCGAAAGATGCGGCTCTGCGCAAGGTCATCAACGGCGCTCGTCATCAGGAACGCGCCGAGGCTTGGTCATTCGTCAATGAAGCGAAGGCGGTGATGGAAAATGCCAAGTCCGAATTGAAGCGTCGCCAGGAGCTATTCTCAGCCGGAGTCGTTTCGCGCGAAGAACTGGACCGTTTTGCCCGCGAGGCCGATGTAGCGAAAGCCAAGTATGAGTCCGCGGTGCAGCAGCATGCCTTGGTGGATGATCGGGCACGTGAAGAGGATCAGTCGTTTGCGGAAGCCGATTTGAAGCTTGCGCAAGCGCAACTTGCAGAGGCCGAGGCTCGCTACGAGAAGACGTTCATCCGTTCGCCAATCGATGGAACCGTGCTGCGTAAGCATCACCGCAGCGGAGAGAGCGTTTCAAACTCATCGACCGTACCCGACCCGGTTGTGACGATCGGCGATCACAACACTTTGCGCGTCCGCGTTGACGTTGACGAAACTGACGTAAGCAAGGTGAGTGTGGGGCAGAAGGCGTACGTTACCGCCGACGCCTACGGCAAGCGGAAATTTTGGGGACGTGTGATTCGCGTTGGCCAGCAACTTGGGCCCAAGAACGTGCGTACCGACGAACCTACCGAGAAGATCGATACCAAGATACTGGAGACTTTGGTCGAGCTCGATCCTGGGTCCAAACTTCCCGATGGCCTGCGCGTCGATGCTTTCATCGTGCCTACAGCGAGAGAAGTTGCGGACAATCGCTAACCACGCTCGCCACTTCGTCGCGGGTCGATGTGGATTCGTGGCGGTTGCTGCCGGACTTCTGTTTCTTGACGTCGGCGTGTTGCGGGCCCTCCAACCGAACAGAAAGTAGTGTGCGAATCCGGTAAAATAAATGTTCTTATATCGGATTCCTCTTTGACCCCCGATTCGACTCTAATCATGGCCGTTTTGGCTGCCCCTAAGGGCATCGGCCACTACATCCGGCAACATTTCCTCGACACAACCTTCCGCGGCCTTTATCACGCGAATGCCTTCGACATTGCATTGCTGGTTCCGTACTTCATCGTGCTGATCTTGCTGGCGGGCTACGGTATGCACCGCTATATCCTCGTTTACCTCTACTACAAGCATCGTCAAAATCGCACGATAGAACCCGTCTCGATGTTTGAAGAATTGCCTCGCGTGACTGTGCAACTTCCAATCTTCAACGAACAATATGTGGTCGAGCGCTTGGTGGAGGCGGTTTGCCGGCTGAACTATCCACGCGAAAAGCTCGACATCCAGGTGCTGGATGATTCCACCGACGAGACGGTAGACGTTGCGCGCGGTCTCGTAGAACGATATGCCGCGCTGGGAAACCCGATTTCCTACCACCACCGCACGAACCGCCACGGCTTCAAAGCGGGCGCGTTGGCTGAAGGTTTGAAAACGGCTAAAGGCGAGTTCGTCGCCATTTTCGATGCGGACTTTACACCCCCAGAAGATTTCCTGCTGCGCACCATTCATCATTTCAGCGACCCGAGGATCGGAATGGTGCAGACACGCTGGACCCACATCAATCGTCACTACTCGTTCCTCACGGAAGTCGAAGCGATCCTGCTCGACGGGCACTTCGTGCTGGAACACTCTGGCCGCGCGCGGACAGGACTATTTTTCAATTTCAACGGCACCGCAGGAGTCTGGCGCCGCGCCGCTATCGATGAAGCTGGTGGTTGGCAGCACGATACGCTGACCGAAGATACGGATCTTTCCTATCGTGCCCAGTTGAAGGGATGGAAATTCATCTACCTGCAGGATGTCGAATGCCCGGCCGAACTGCCGGTTGAAATGACGGCATTCAAAACGCAACAGGCGCGCTGGGCGAAGGGACTCATCCAGACTGGCAAGAAAATTCTGCCGAAAGTGCTGAACAGCGACGCGCCTCTGCACAACAAGGTAGAGGCGTGGTATCACCTGACGGCGAACATCAGTTATCCGCTCATGATCATGCTGTCTGTTCTGCTGCTGCCGGCCATGATCATCCGCTTTTATCAGGGATGGTTCCAAATGCTCTACATCGACCTCCCATTGTTCATGGCGTCGACGTTTTCCATATCCAGCTTCTATCTTGTCTCCCAGCGCGAACTCTTCCCCAGAAGTTGGCCGCGAGCGCTGCTTTATCTTCCATTTCTGATGGCTTTGGGAATTGGCCTCACGATCACGAATACGAAAGCGGTGATTGAAGCACTGATTGGCAAGCAGTCGGCCTTTGCGCGCACTCCAAAGTACCGAGTGGAATCGAAGCGCGACAAAGTCGGCGCGACGAAATACCGCAAACGCCTGGGATGGGTTCCCTGGCTGGAACTGATGATTGGTACTTATTTCGCGCTGACGGTCTATTACGCCGTAGAAAACGAGAACTACATCACTGTCCCGTTCCTGCTGCTCTTTGTCGTCGGCTACTGGTACACGGGCCTGATGTCGTTGCTGCAGGGCCGCTTCGGAGCGGCTTCCCGCTCGGCCACGACCCATACCAAGCCCTTCCCCGTCGGCGTTTGAGATTCATCGCATGTTAGTTGCCTGGAGCCGCTGGTCCCGGAACCACCACTGCCGGTTGTTCATCCGCTGCTTTCAGCCCCTGATAAAAGCTGCGCAGGGCCGTGTAGTATTTGGGATCGATCTCCAGTACGTTCACGTCGAGGTTGCGAGTGATATGCAACCCAGCATTATTTTTCTCTGCCGATAGTGCGCAAAGCACAGCGTGAAGGTCATGCGCTTGCGGCTTGGGTAAATCGGAAACGTGCCAGTTCGCCGGAAGCTCGATGGTGACGTCATCGGTTTTCGACGATGGATAGTCGAAATAGATCGGATAGGTACGCGTGCTGTACTCAAAGATGTGCTTGTCTTGCGCGCCGAAGAGGCCGATCGGAAGGAAATCTCGAGCGCCTGCGGGAGTCATCCATCCTGGAATCTTGACATCGAAGATAGCGATGAGCGGAGTTTCAGAGCTGGACCAATCTGGTTGATTGGTCAGAGCAAGATCGATCCCCACAGGGATCCAACTCGCAACGCGTTCCTCAATGGTTCTTTTTCGGGCCGCGTCGTCTTGGGCTGCAGCGTCCATGCGGATCTTCATCGCATCGAGTCCGGTGAAGCTGACCTCGACCTTCCCAGTCAGGGTTCCATCAGGAGACAGTTTCAAATCTGCTTTGCGAGTAATCTTTGAAGCGGTACTGTCGGGCAAATTCGTTTTGATCCACGTACCGCCGTCTTTATCTAAGCGAAGCCCGGCGACGCCAGTTCTTTCCCACGGCAACATTCCAAAAGGAGCATAGCCGCTGCCGGGCGATAGAAAAACTTCTTTGCTGTCTATCTTGACCAACACTGCTGTGCCATTGAGCTGATCGCTTTGCATGGTCTGAGGGTTAAAGAAGTAATCCCGCCGTTCTGAAATCAGAACGCCAAACGCCTCCAGGCCCGCAGCACGAACCATGGCGAGGTAAAGCCAATTCAACTGACGACTATCTCCAAATCCCTGCTTCCAGACATCATCAGCGCTCTCCGATGTCTTTTTCTTTTTCAACTCTGCTTTGTCGCCGAGGTCATCCCGCTTCAAGAGTTCATGCCGCTGCGCCAGTTCCGCGGTTCTCGCCGGATAATCGGTGTTAGAAAACTGTTGTACGCGGGCGTAAAGCTTCCTGAGTTTTACTTCGGGCGTGTCACTCGCAGACACGATCTGCGTGATGGCAGCGTCCACCGATCCACGCCGGTTCACGAATCCTTCCATCGCGTCGTCGTGCCTTTTTCCGACTTTCTTCCAGAATTTCGTGGCGTCAGATTCGAATGGGTCGTAGCTATAGATGAACTCGACCCTCGCTTTGAGTTGGTCTTCCGGCGGCATGTAGTCTTCTCTCTGAAAAGCCGGAATGTTGCTGACTTCGAGATGCACGCTGTTGTCGGGGTTCTGCTTCGGCGAAGGAGTTCCGGCAGGCAGGTGCTCCATCCAGCGAAAGCTGATCGGGTTGTAGTCGTTGTGCTCAGGCTTGAGCGAGAACTTCGCCGCCTTGGTGAAAAGCTCGCTGTTTAGTATCCAGTTGGAGCTGAAGATGTAACCTTCATGGAAGTTCAGGGTGTAGAAGTACTCAATGATGCTTCCCACCTGCACGTCTGGAATGAGAAATGTCTTGGCTCGCCACTGCACTCCCCGTCCTCTAACGATCGTCTTGTCCAGCACCTGGCCACTGAAATTTACAATCGAGCCGTCTGGGCGGATGGTGCGGGCCATAATTCCGTCGATCTTTCCCGCCCAACTGTCATACGGGATCTCGATATTCCCATACTTGCGCCCGGCTTCAGTCAGGATCTTAATCCGATAGTACTGTTCTTCGAATCGGCTTGCGGGCGCAGCGGACTCATTACCGGAGATGCGAAGGCCTCCGCGGTTCGAGATGCCGAAGTCGTCACGGTTGACTTCGCGATAGAGGATGATTGCCGGTGCTCCCGGTGCGAGCGGTTCGCTGGTCATCTTCACTTCGTCCGGGGATACGGGTTGAAAGTGAACGCCGGCGAACGAAGGAACCGAGGACAACAGAGAAGAAAAGAGCAAGATCAGGATTGAAAGCGCAGGTCGACGAAGGGACATTGGGCCTCCCGGGTAACCACAGGTCTGAGGGAAGGAAGCTCGACAGATCCTCTTCTCAGGGACAATCTGGGACGGAAAAGGTGACTGCCGAGAACCAAAATACTGTACCGCCGAAGCCATAACAAGACAATGTGTAGGATCACGGGAGAAGTTACTGCTGATTGCCTCGGGTGCTCCGCGCTTCACCGGACGATGGCGTTATCCATGCCGAAAACGCACAAATTGTGAGATTTCTTCTCCTCGTTTACAATCCCTTCGCTGAACGATGATTGTCCCGGCGCGGATCCCACATTCCGCAAAAGAGTCTTCCAAAGGAGGACGCTATGCTCCGCTCGCGCAAAATCTCTCTCGCTTCTCTTGTCCTGCTGGCTCTATCCGTGTTGAGTTGCGGCGGTGCGCACGACTCTGATGAGTACTACGTCTTTGTCTCCGCCAATCTCCAGGTTCCGTATTGGAAGGCTGCCGGCACTGGTTTCTCTCGCGCTGCCACCGAATTCAAGGTGCGTTCCGACTTCACCGGGCCGCAGAATTACGACCCTAGAGCTGAGCGCGACGCGCTCGATCAGGCAGTCCAGAAAAAGGCCAGCGGCATTCTGCTTTCCGTTGCCGATGCCGGACAACTCAAAGACAGTATCGACAAAGCGGTGGCAGCAGGGATCCCCGTCATCACAATCGACTCCGACGCTCCCGCCAGCAAGCGCCTCTTCTTTATTGGCACCAACAACTATCAGGCCGGATTCACCGGCGGCCAGCGCCTCGCCCAGGAGATGAAAGGCAAAGGGAATGTCGTCGTCTTCACCATGCCCGATCAGCCCAACCTGCAGGATCGCCTCCGCGGATATAAGGACGCATTGTCGAAAACCGAGATCAAAGTGACGCGCGTCGTTGATATTCAGGGGGATCCGCGCATTGCGTTCGACACAACCACGCAGATCATCGGCAAGGAACGCGACAAGGTTGATGCCTTCGTTTGTTTGGAAGCGCAGTCAGGCAAGGAAGTGGCTGGAGTTCTCAACAGTTACAACGTGACCGGCAAGGCGGTGATCGCCATGGACACCGATCAGGAAACGCTCGAATGGATCAAGAAAGGCAAGATCGCCGCCACCATAGCGCAGAAGCCCTACACGATGGCCTTCGTCGGAATGCAGATGCTCGACAACCTCTATCATCACAAACCTGCGTCCTTGGCCACAGACTGGTCGAAGGACAGCTACGCCCCGATTCCCGCTTTTGTTGACACGGGATCGGACCTTATCGACAAAAACAACGTTGACTCATTCATCGAGGCAAGTGAGAGCTTGTCGAACGCACAGAAATAGACTGCATCGCTGTGTGGCTCACACTGCCTTTTAAGGAACGAATCTGATGCGAAAACTGTTCATCGCCTGTTGGGTTCTGCTCGTCTGTTCGGCCGCTGGACTGGATCGTCAGCCCGGCGCCGACTACCACGCCCGTCGCGAAGCCTTAGCCAAGAAGGCCGGCGGAGTCGTCGTGATGCTTGCTCCTTTGGAGAAGATGGACGCGGTTTACGGATTTCGTCAGGAAGACAATTTCTATTATTTGTCCGGCATTACGGTACCCGGAGCCGGATTACTCGTCGCACCCGCGGCCGAAGCGAAGGGAGATACCGCGGCACGACCCTATACCGAAATTCTTTTCCTACCCCCACGGAACCTTCGCATGGAGAAATTCACCGGGGCTCAACTTGGCGCGGACAATCCCGAGGCTGCGAAGACCACCGGTTTCGATCGTGTTGACGACATGTCGAAGTTGCCGGAGGAAGTTCAGAAACTCCTCGCGAACCAGCGCCCGGTCGTCTTTACGGAAACGTCCTCCTTCGGTAACGCCACCGCCAGTGACGACATGTTGGGGTTTCTCAAGCACAGCAATGCTTTCGTATTTTTCCAGGATGTCAAACCAATGCTGACGTCGTTGCGTACATCGAAGGACGCTGGTGAGGTTGCCCTTCTGCAGAAGGCTGTCGACGCTTCGGTAGCCGCACACCTCGCGGCGATGAAGGCCGTTAAGCCCAATGTGAAGGAATATGAAGTCGCGGCCCTGCTGAACTACGAATGGGACCGTCGTGGCTGTGAAGGGCCATCGTACTCGCCGATCGTGGGATCGGGACACAACTCGACGGTGCTCCACTATTCCGAAAACACAAATACGATGAAGGCCGGTGACGTTGTCGTAATCGATGCCGCCGCCGAATGTTCCATGTATGCCGCAGACATCACGCGCACCCTGCCGATCAACGGACATTTCACCGCGCGCCAGAAGGAAATCTACGACATCGTGTTAGGAGCGCAGGAAGCTGCCATGACCGCGTTCCAGTCGGGCAAGTCGATGTTGGCTGGCGATGGCGAGAACTCGCTCAACAAGGTCGCCAAGGACTACATAAAATCGCACGGCAAAGACCTGCACGGGCAATCGCTCGATCAATATTTCATACATGGTCTGGGGCACTACATCGGACTCAACGTACACGATGACGGGGACTACAAAGTTCCGCTTGCCCCGGGGATGGCATTCACCATTGAGCCGGGAATTTACATTCCTGAAGAAAACATCGGAGTTCGCATCGAAGACGACTACGTCGTAGCTGCCGATGGCAGGCTGATTAAGATGAGCTCCGCCTTGCCTTCAAAGGCCGAAGACGTCGAAAAAGCAATGGCGGGAAAATAGACGAGCCAGCCGTCTTCGGTCGACTGGCCCGCCCTAGACAAACGTCTTCCTCTAAGGGAATAGATTCAGCGTGTTCGTCGCATCATCTACGTAGTAAAGTCCCGCGCTATTCACGAACGCTGCGCCGAACAGTGCGCCCGATCCTGGAGGGCTGCCGCTGTTATCCAGTAGCGTTTTCCCCAATTGCTTGCCCGATGGAGAAGTCAGAACCATGAACCCGTCATCTCCGTTCACAGCAACGACATTGCCGATCGAGGTAATGGTGAGTCCAAGCGGGTCATTGAGCGCTCCGCCAGTGGTCAGAGTTGTTCCAGTTCCGGCGGAGGACGTGCGGGTCGAGGCATTGGCAATCGAAGCGATCCGGTTGTTAAGGCTATCGGCAACGTACAGCGTTGTACCGTCACTGCCGAGGTGAACTCCTGTCGGGCCAATCACGAGGGCGTCAGGATCTGTCCGTTCCGAGAATCCCGAACCCACGGTAGTGGTCGAAGCCAAAACGGGGTTGGAGCCGTTTGCGAGTGTTAGGTTCAACCGGAGCACCGTGCCGCGGTTCACGACGTTTCCGCCTCCGGCGACCGTCCCATTCAGCACGTTGGTCACAAAAAGTGAAACGTTCTTACCACCATCGATCGCCGTCATGTCCCAGGGGCCATTAATCCCATGACCCGAAAAGGTCTCCTTTACGGTGCCAGAGCTGTCGAGAACCAGCAGACATCCGGCCTTCGCGGTCGCTGATGTGCCGTCGGTGGTTGGCAGGCTGCCGACGATCACCCACCCCGTTTTCAGTGCGACCAGCGCAGTGGTTAGCCCAACCCCGCCGGGGCACGGACCGGGCAGAGCGGCAGCATCGATGCGTGCGAACTGGCTCATCGTCCCGTCCGGTGAGATCTGCACGATCGTAGTACCTGTTCCCTGGAGGTTCGCGGCATTGTTGAAGTTACTGACGAGAATATTGCCGCTCGTCATCGAACCCACGGTTGCGGGTATGACCGCCACGCCATACGGATTCACGTCGCCGTTGGCTGGAACAGTCGAAGCAATCACCTTTGTATTCGACGCATAACCTGGGCTGAGCAACAAGCCAGCCATGCCAAGCGCCGCGAGTACTCGCGAAACGCGAGTTTTGATGGGCAAAGCGAGATTTCTGACAATCATACGAAAACTCCTCACCTGTCACGGTCGAGCCTCTGAGGGGAGTCTGCGAACAGAGCGGCTCGCCGAAAGTTGCTTTGACTTAAGTGGTCAGATGAGGAGGATACGGTGTCAATAGATTGTCAAATCGAGCCGGAGCCGAAATCTAGGAGATGTATTCCCGGATGTACTCGTCTTTTGTATGTGCAAGTTCGTGGATATCGCCATCAAAAATAACTTTGCCATCACGCAGAATCAGGAAACTCATCGGAACATCGCAATACTGCCCCTTGGGCAATGACCGCAACTGGTTCGTCTGCTTGTCGAACTGATGCGTAGCCATCGTGAATGCATCCTGCAATCGGTGAGTTACCAGCAAGGCGCTGTTGCGGTACACGTCGCGTTGTTTCATGATGAGCTCGATGATCGTATTCGACGTTACGGGATCCAGCCCACCGGTCGGAGAGTCATAAAGCAGCAATTCTGGATGGGTGATGATTGCGCGTGCAATAGCAACCCGCCGTCGCATGCCTCCCGAAAGCTCTGAAGGGAACAGGTGGACCGTGTGTTCCAGCTCCACGAACCGAAGGGATTCACGAACGCGTAAATCGATCGCGTCGTCATAGATGCCATGTTCCTCGATCAAGCGGAAGGCTACGTTCTCGGCTACCGTAAGGGAGTCGAAGAGCGCGCTCTCCTGGAAGACCATGCCAATCCGACCGCGCAGCGTGAACAAATCCTCTTCACGCATCTGCGAGATGTCCTCCCCTAGAACAAAGATCCGTCCTGAATCCGGTTTCACCAGTCCCAACACCAGTTTGAGAATCGTGCTCTTGCCCGATCCCGCCACGCCAAAAAGTGCCTTGGTCTCTCCCGTCGGAAGCTTGAAAGACACGCCTTTCAGGACCTCGGTATGCCCGAATGCGAGCCACACATCATCGAAAACGATAGAGAACGCGGACGCGGGTGCAGTCGTTGTCGCGGAGCTACCGAGGGGCAGGGTGGGAGCAACCATAAATCACTTATACGAAAGAACGCTCATCAGGAACTGTGTCGTGAAAAAGTTCACGATGATGATCATGACGGATGCCGTCACCACCGCTTGCGTTGTGGCCCGGCCAACACCCTGTGTTCCGCCGCGCGCCGTCATGCCATAGAAGCACCCTACGGTCGCAATGATGAACCCAAAAAGCACAGGCTTCAACAAACCCATAAAGACATCCTGGAATACCAGGGATTGCCAGGCGTTGTTCCAGTATTGCCGCGCATCCAGGTTCAACAGAAGTTTGGACACCATCAGGCCCCCAGCCAGGCCGACCATATCCGACAGGATGGAAAGGAAAAACAGCATAAAAACTGTCGAAACCACCCGAGGGGTTACCAGTTTTTTCACGGGATCGGTACCCAGGGCGCGCATCGCATCGATTTGTTCGGTGACCACCATTGATCCCAGTTCGCTGGCCATGCCGGATGCGTTGCGTCCAGCAACCAGAATGCCCGTGAGCACCGGCCCCAACTCGCGCACCATGGAAAGGGCAACGAGTTGCCCGATCAGAGTAATCGATCCAAATCGTTGCAGTGTATTCGCCGTTTGGACGGCCAACACCGCGCCAGTGAAGAAACCGATCAGTACAACGATGGGCAAGGAACCGACTCCAATCAAGTCGGCCTGCTGAACCATGTCGGCGATGTAAAGAGGCTTGCGGAACAAATTCCCCAGGGATTGCAGGGACAGCATGGTGTATTCCTGAACCGCCTCTACCTTCTCCTTGGCAATTTCAGTGGGCGAGATCAGTTCCATGCGATTCGGAGCCCGGCACGTCGTGGGTCAGGGACAGGGCTTCCCCGAAATATAACAGAGATACGCTCCAGCAATCAGTTGCCGGACTCTGATTTCGCAACCTCTGATGAACTACTTCTTTTGCGTGAAGTTGATGACCGTGATGTCGCGGACATCCTGCGGTTGCAGGTCTTTCCCCATCGAGAGGATGAAGGGGCGTTGTACTTGCGCCCAACTCTTCGACGAACGCAGATCTTTAGCTCCGTCAAAGATGAAATAAGCTTGTTTAACTTCCGTGCCGTTGGGGAGTTTATGCAGTTGCATCCGATCGGGCATTTTGTACTCCTGCCCCAGCGACTGATAGAACGCAACTACCTTTTCGAAGGAATCGTTCGTTGTGTAATGCGAGGCTTCCGTTCCCGGAGGAATCATCTTCTGCATCTCGCGCGTTTCTTCCGTCTCGGGAGGTGTGTATTTCGTTGCTCCCGGATACACCTTGAAGCTTTGAGCAAACAAGACAGCTGAGATCAATATCATGGCCGCCAGTACTCGGACGAACTTTTGCATTGCGGGTCTCCTGAAAGGGTGAGTCATTGAATTCTCAAGAACACGCTATCACACGAATCAGGAAGCGTGATGGAGTTGGCAGGATTCGATGAAGTGAGAACCAACTGCAGCCAGAACAGCCGACGCCGTTGCAATTGTTCCGAACGCTAGGTTGAGGCCTCTAGACCCGGCCCTTCTTCTTGATTTCGATATTCAATCGCCGAATCTTCTGATTCAGCGTCGAGAGCGGGACATGGAATCGTTCCGCGGCTTCGGTCTGGTTCCAGTTGCAACGCTCCAGCATGTCGGTGATGATCTTCCGTTCGACATCTTCGACGATTTCGAATAGCGACGCATCCGACGGGGGGTCGTGCAAAGTGAGCGAAGAGCCGCGTCCCATCAGTGATTCAGGCAAAAGATCGGCACTGATCTCGGGACCGGAAGATAATACGACAGCGCGTTCAATTACATTCTCCAGTTCCCGCACGTTTCCCGGCCAGGAATAAGCCATCAGCGGGCGCAACGCTTCGGGGATGATGCGGGGAACGGGCCTGGTATTCTCCTCGGCATACTTCCTCAAGAAGAAATCCACGAGGAGTGGAATGTCTTCCTTGCGCTGGCGCAGCGGCGGCAATTCCACCGTGATCACATTCAGCCGATAGAACAAGTCTTCGCGGAATCGCCCTTCGCGGACCATTTGCCGCAAGTCGATGTTCGTCGCGGCAATGATACGCACATCCACTTGTATTTCTTGAATTCCGCCCAGATGCATGAATCGCCGGTCCTGTAGTACGCGCAGGATTTTCGCTTGCGTCTCCAGGCCCATGGTGGCGATTTCATCGAGGAAGAGGGTTCCCTTGTCGGCGACTTCAAACAAACCCTTCTTCGATGCGATTGCGCTCGTGAACGCCCCTTTGACGTGCCCAAACAGTGTGGACTCGAGTAAGTCATTGGGCATGGACCCTGTGTTTACGGGAACGAACGGCTTATCGCGCCGTGGCGAGTTCAAATGAATCGCCTTCGCGATGACTTCCTTGCCTGTTCCGCTTTCGCCCTGTAGCAGCACAGTCGAACGGCTATTCGCGACCTGTCCAACCAGGTCGAAGATCTTCAGCATGGGCTCGCTTTTGCCCACGATGTTTTCGAAGTTGTAGCGCTGTTTGAGTGCGCGCTTCAGCTGAATGTTTTCTTCTTCCGCTTTGCGCCATCCGACCGCGGCTCGTACGTCCGCGAGCAATTTCTCGTTGTCCCAGGGCTTCTGAACAAAATTGGCTGCGCCTGACTGCATCGCGCGCACCGCGTTCTCTACCGTGCCAAAGGCGGTAATCATGATCACCGGGAGCTTCGTGTCGTGCGTGCGGATTTCCGACAGGATCTCCATCCCGTCTCGTCCGGGAAGAGCGAGGTCGAGCAAGACAAGATCGAAGGTGCGATCTGCCAGTATTGCCAGCCCGTCTTCGCCCGAAATGGCGGTTTCGACTTCGAATCCCTCTAGCTCGAGCAATGTCTGAAGAGATTCACGAATAGCTGCCTCATCGTCGATGATGAGCACGGAGCCGGACGGCGCTGGGCTTCCGTTCATGGTGCCGCGTGAAATGACTGCTGCCTCAGACATGGACTGCCTTCCTGCTCAATGGGAAATCCAGGGCGAAGGTGGTGCCCGCTCCCGGATTGCTCTCTACCCGAATCTTGCCCGCATGCTCTTGGATGATTCCGTATGTCACCGATAACCCCAGCCCTGTCCCGCGATTCTGTCCTTCCTTCGGAGTAGTCTTCGTCGTGAAGAACGGATCGTAAATACGATGAATGTTTTCGGGAGCGATGCCTGATCCTGTGTCTGACACGCGTACGCTTACCACTTCGCCATTCGAGGTAGCAACGCTGAGTTTGCCTCCCCCGGGCATCGCGTCTTTGGCGTTCAGGAACAGATTCAGGAACACTTGTTGCAGACGCCCGGCATTTCCCTGAATCGGTGAGATGCCACTCGTGAGCTCGGAGTGTACCTGCACTTTCGCGGTCTTGAATTGATGTTCCAGCAACGCGAGCGTGTCGGTAATCACCTTGTTGATGTCGACGTCGGTGAACTCGGTCCCGCTCGTCCGCGAGAAATTGAGCAGATTATTGACGATCTCCGATGCGCGGAATGTCTGCCGCGTGATCTTCTCCAGCAGCCCGGACTTCTGCGGATCACCCTGTAATTGCTTTGCGAGCATCTGCGTATAAGAGGAGATCACCGCCAGAGGCGTGTTGACTTCGTGCGCGACGCCCGCTGCGAGCAAGCCGATCGACGTGAGCTTATCCGCCTGCGAAAGCTGGCTTTCCAGTTCCACGCGTTCGGTGATGTCGTCCATAATCACCAGCCGTCCAATCACCTGGAACTTTCGCGTAACCAATGGTGCGATCGCAACGTTAACAGTCCGTGTTTCACCGGCTGGCGTAGAGAGCCGGAACTTGTACAGGTTGTTGATTCCGGCGTTCTGCCGCACCCGGTAGAACTCTTCTACGAACTCCGCGGGAAAAATGCTTCGAATCGGCTGTGTCAATGCCTGCCATCGGGGCAGCGCGTACATTACCTCCATCTGCGAATTCCAGCTCTCGATGCGGTCTTCCATGTCGAGAGCGATCACACCGACGTTGATGGATTCGACGATGTTCTCGTTGAAATCCTTGAGACGCTCGTATTCGGCAACTTTCTGCTGTAGCGAGGCGTAGAGCCGCCCGTTTTGGATTGCGATACCGAGGTACCCGCCCAGCGTCTCGAGCAATTCGATATCTTCGCTGGAGAGATAGTCGCCCTTGTCGGTCTTGCCCAACCCCATCACAGCCACCGTGCGCTGCTGAGCGCGGCACGGGATGTAGTAGTTCAGATCCAATCTTGCAATTGCATCTTGCGCACCAGCGCTTTCGTGAGGCACCGCATGCGTATTCTCGAAAAACATGTGCCCTGCGGATTCGTGTCTGGGCTCATTCAGGAAATTCAGGTTGAGCAGTCCGATCGGCGTCATGCCCACTGATTTCGAGAGCACAAATTGCTCGTTACCATCGTCGCCATGCAGGAAAATTGCGATCCGGTCGACTGACAGCGTGCGCGACAAACGATCCACCACGGCGGATAGAAGGGCATTCAAGTCCGTCTCCGAGCTCAGTTCCCGCCCGAATTCGATCAGCGTACGCCTGTAGTCATAAACCGTTCGGTAGAAAAGATGGTCTACGCGATCCTGAATCCACTTGCGTACGGGATCGAACAGCAAAGCTGTTACGACTACCGCAAGGATCCACCCCACTGGGCCGGTTCCCGGCCGCTGCATGTGGACCAGTTCTGCTACGCCGGCGACCAGCGCAAAGTACATGCCGATCACGGTGGCCGCCGCCAAGGTGTAAACCACACCGCGTTTGAAGATGAGATCCACGTCCATCAACCGGTAACGGAAGATGGCGTATCCGAATGTCAGTGGCAGAAGCCCCAGCGACAGGACCGACAGCTTCATGCCCATGCCGGGCAATGAGCCCATTAGATAGGGCACAACGTAAAACAGCGTATACGGTACGACCGCAAGAATCGTCCCTCGCGTCACCCACTTCAACTGCTGGCGCAGGATCGTGGTGCTCGCGAGGCGGTAGCTGTACCAGAGCACTCCGGCAGAAGCAATGAACAAGATGGCGCCGTAAGCCATCTCTTGACGGTCCATATCCCAGCGCAACAAGCCGCTGGCTTGCGCCAGGCGAAGCGCAACGATATGCCGCCCGAGTAAGATCGCTCCCGGAAGATACGCCAAAGACACGATCCACGGATACTGTCGGACGAAGTGCCGCTTCTCGGGAAAGGTCAAGACAAAATGCAGGAACATCGCCGGCTGCAGCATCCACGCAACGATGTTGCTCCAGTAAATGATCCAGTCGAAGTCGTTCAGTTTTCCGGTGTACTTGAACGAATACGCGATGAACGAAACCAGGCAGAAAATGTAGAAGTGAGTCGAGCCCACGGCCGTCCAGCGTCGCAGCAGAACATAGAGCCCGATTCCCAGGTAGATCATCGCGATCAACCGCAGGGAATTGTTCAACGACCGTTCGGCTGGTTCCAGCAGGACTTTCGAGTCAAGACTGACGGAGTCACGAATCAGCGAATAGGTCGCGCTGTGCCACACCCCGGTCGCGTAGAGCTGGCGCACCAGCCCCGGGGTGCTTTTGACCTCCTGCCCATTGACCGCGGTCAGCTGGTCATTCGGCTTTATCCCAGCCTGGGCCCCCATCCCGTGGGGATCCACCCGGTCGGCGATCAGTTTCCCGTCGTGCTCTACCCACCAGACGCCGTCATCCGGAACTGCTGACTGGCGCTCCTTGACAAAGTTGAAGCCAGCAAAGACAACGGCGGCTACCGTCAGGAGGAACAGTAGCACCGCGACTGAGCGAGCCTGACTTTCGCGATTCATGGGCTTTGGTACATGCCCCGAACCCCGTGGGGGTAGGGGTGTGGGAGACGGCTCCCACTGTTCCTCAATGAGCAAGTTCGCTGCCACCTGGGTACCCGCATTCGCGATGCTAAGTCCAATCGCAGAAATGACTTCCGAAATTATAGATGCAGTTTCGAACGCAAACTATGCCTTTTTGGAGGTTTATGTGGGATTCGGTATTTCATTTCCTTTCAAAATGTGCAGGTTAGGGAGCGCGGCTTCCGTTAATGGATGCAGTTTTGCGAAAGTCCAGTCGATCACAGACCGTCTACGCTTTGTGGAATTCGCTTGTTTGGGATGCTTTTGGAGACCAAACGGATAGTTAAACTAGCTCCGACGCGGGTTTAGCAATCAGCTTGCGGCCTTCTTGTTCTTCTTCGGCTCTTCGGCCGGCTCATCGTCCCAATCGAACGATAGAGCCCGGGACGTCGTCTCGATCGGCTCCAGTTCGGGAATATCCTCAGCCACCGCGGCCCCTAGTTCGGAGAACTTTCGCGCGGACACAAGCACCCTGTTCTCAAGCGACCCGATCGCCTGGTTGTACGCTTCTACTGCCCGGTCCAGGCTCGTGCCGACTCCGGTGATGTGCGTGGCGAGCTTTCGCAACCGATCATGTAGTTCTTTCCCGAGAGTGCTGATTTCGTGCGCATTGCGCGCCAGCTTCTCCTGGTTCCAGCCGTAAGCGACCGCTTTCAGCAGGGCAATTAAAGTCGTTGGTGAAGCGGGAATTACCCTCTGCAGAACGCCCTGTTCGATCAGTCCTGAATCCTGCTCGAGCGCGGCACTGAAGAATGTCTCGCCAGGCAGGAACATCACGACGAACTCAGGAGTCGCTTCGAACTGCTCCCAGTAGTTTTTCCCGGCGAGCGTCTTCATGTGGTCGCGCACCTGGCGCGCATGATTCGCAAGGCAAGCGCGTCGAGCATCCTCATCCGAAGTCTCAAAAGCATCCAGAAAGGCTTGCAGCGGTGTTTTAGCGTCGACGACGACGCTTTTTCCTCCCGGCAGCTTGACCACCAAGTCCGGCCTCAATCGCCCGGTTTCACTGTAGATCGTTTCCTGTTCCGCAAAATCGCAATAGGAGAGCATTCCCGCGATTTCAACTACACGCCTGAGCTGGATTTCCCCCCATCGTCCCCGCACATTGGGCGTGCGAAGCGCTCGCACCAGGTTCCCCGTCTCCGACTGCAACTCCTTTTGGGTGGTGATGAGCGACTGCACCTGCGCTTTCAAATCTCCGTATGCCTCGCCCCTGGCAACTTCCATCTGTTGAATCTGCGAATCGACTTTGTTCAGGGATTCGCGAACGGGGGCTACCATGTCGGCGACCGCTTTCTGCCGGGCTTCGAGATCGCCTTTCGCTTCCACTTGAAATCGCTTAAGCGTTTCCTGCGCAACTTGCAGAAAAGAAGTGCTGTTACTCTTCAACGCATCCGACGCCAACGCTTTAAAGGCATTTTGCAGATCCGCGCTCGCTCGTTCGTTAGCAGTGGCGAGCAACTGAATCTTTTCGTTCGCTGTCTTGCGCTCCAATTCAAGTTCGGCTTGAAGTCCCGCCCGGGCCGCGACCAGCCTCTGTCGTTCCTCCAGAAGTCGCGAAAGTTCCACCTTCGCGTTGGCGAGCTCCTGCGCCGAGATCGACAATCTGGCTTCCGTGCCCGCGGTTCGTGAACGCAACACAAGCCAGACGATCAGACCTCCGAGCAAAAGGCCCAGAGCCCCGCTAATGACAAGCTCCATAAGGCGTTTCTCTACCCGTACTAGCCTAGCACCGAAGGAACTGTGGAAGGATTGCCACAAAGCACACCTTCCGCGACTCCTGCAGAATTGCAAAATTCTGTAAATCTTGTGGTGTTTTACCCGACAAATGCGACAAGCTAGTCCGGCTCACCCTGGCACGACCTTTTCACGAGATCACTTCTATGTTTGCGATCCGACTTTTGTCGATTCGGCTCAGCACCCTTGCCATCGTGGCCGTTTTGGCTGGGCCCGGCGTTATTCCCGCGGCAGCTCAACACCACGGCGGCCACGGCATGGGAGGGAGCCTCTCGGGAGGTCCGAGTCGTCCGACCGGCATCGATGAAAAAGACGATCTCAAGGATTTTCACCTCGCTCTTGCGGTCCAGGCGACCGCTGAACAGATAAAAGAATTCACCTCTTTGCTGAAGCACTCAGACGCGGCGGAGGAACTTTTGACCAGATTTGCCGACAGCAAAAGGCCGCGGGAAGGGAACTCCGATGCTGACACCGCACTCGACCAGCTCTGTTCCGAAAGCAGAAAATTTCAGGCCGGCTTCTCGGAAGTTCAAAAGGATGGACTCAAGCACCAGATCAGACGCGTGGAAAAGACCGTCTCTCAACTGGAGCAGGAAGCACACCGGTTGGATCAAGCTCTGATTGCCGAGTCATCGGGCGCGCTTTCGTCTGAACTTATCGCTGCGAACCGGGCGCTCAAGGATTTCGCCAATGAGCAATTTGTTCTTGGCCGCGAGATGGGCATTACTCTCGCCAGTGATCAGGATGTCACTTTCTCCCTGCCATCTGTGCGGAACTCGGTCTACATTGGAAATCGTCCGACCGCGGTTACGACTTCGGGAGTCCTGTCTCAAACAAGTACGAGTGCCGATGCCCGGACTTTCCAACTCTCAACCACGGTCGACCTATCCGATCTGCAGCAGACCTTTACTGAGATTCTCAGCTCCCAGTTGAGCCAGTCGGGAAGCTGCGAAAAGCGCATCTCGCTGCGCCACGCCACCATCCTGGGTGCTCCTCCCGCCAGTTCGGTATTGCTTCAGTTGCACTTTGAGCGATGGTCTTGCGGTCACGCCTTCGGGCAGAGTTCTCCTGTTGAAATCGCCGAGGGGGAAGCAACGGTCGAGATGACTCTGACTCCACTTGAGAAATCGAATGTGCTCAACCTCTCGTCGGAATGCAAACGCGTGGAGGCGGTCGGCATTATGCAGGACGAGTTGCGCTCGGGCGATCTCGGCTCCGACCTGCGGGACAAGGTTGCCGCCGCTGTTTTGACCGCCGCAAATGCCGGTCTGAATGCCAAGACTACGCTGCCGAGTTCCTTGCAGGGGGCATCGATTCTGCGTAGCGGGCGTTTTGACGAGCTTTCCGGCCGCGGCCTCAGCCTGATCGTCGAACAGGAAATGCAGCTTTCGAATGCGCAGGTAACTTCCTTAGCGAGCCAACTCAATCAAGCCTTGAGCGCAAATAGGGCGGCACCGCAAAAACCGAGCGCTCCTTAGGAGCGTCCTTACTCTTCCGCCGCGTGCGATCCGGTCTTGGCGGCGTGAACGGAACGGCAAAATGTGACGCAGCCGTCTTTCCTCTTCCAGACAGAGCTCAGGGCATGTGTTTGTCTCGTACAAGCGGCTTCAGATGACAAGTTACCTGTCTGACCCAGTACGGCCCTCGCTGTGCTAGGCTTGGCTCTTGCCGGCGGCATTGCATGGATTCGATTCAACCAGATCACTTTCAGGAAGACGCGCCGAAAGAGAGTCCGGCTTCACTCGGCGAGATCCGCATCGGCACCGCCGGATGGTCCTACAAAGACTGGGAAGGCATTTTCTACCCTCCTGGCATGCGTCAACGCAAAGTTCATCCCCTCGAATACCTGGCGCGTTTTTTTGACACGACGGAAATCAACACATCTTTCTACGGGCCGCTTAAGCCGGAACTCGTCAGGCTCTGGTGCATGCGTGTCGCCGCCGTAAATCCGAAGTTTCTTTTCACAGCCAAGCTCTATCGCGCCTTTACGCATTCGCCGCTCTCTCTGATGGAGCCGACCTCGGCCGCCAGCATTCGCCCCACCGATGAAGACGAAATGATGACCCGAGAGGGGTTGGACGTCCTGGCTAACGAAGGTAGATTGGGCGCATTGCTTATTCAGTTTCCGGTCTCATTCAAGAACACTTCGCTCAATCGGGAATATGTCGAGCGCCTCGTGCGGCAGTTCATTGAATATCCCTGCGTCGTGGAGGTCCGCGATTCGAGCTGGAACAATGCGGAAACGCTGGCGTCTTTTGCGCAACGAAATGTAGGCTTCTGCAATATCGATCAACCCGTGATTGGCAAATCGCTCGGCCCTACCGAGCACGTCACGGCCCCAGTCGCCTACGTCCGTCTCCATGGCCGCAACTACGACCAGTGGTTTGACTCCGACAACCGTAACGACCGCTACAACTATTTGTATACCGAAAGAGAGGTGGCGGATTGGAAGGATCGCGTCGTCAACGTCGCTCGGAGAGCGCAGACCACCTACGTCATCACCAACAATCACTTCGAAAGCAAGGCCGGGGTCAACGCACTCGAACTGAAAGCGATGATCTCAAACAAGCGTGTAAAGGCGCCGTCGCCGCTGATTCAGAAATACCCGGAACTGAGAAAGTACGCTGACCCGGCTGAGGACACGGATACGCCGATGGGCCAGCTTCCTCTACTCGCGTAACACTCAGCGAGGCTTATATCGAAAATCTCGAATGATCACCGATTGATTCGCTGCAGGAGTCGCCTTAAAACACCAAAGATTGATTCCCACGGGCACTGGCTCTTGAGGGATGTTCGTCTTGTCTGATGTATACGTTTCGGTCTTGATGACTTCTGTAGTCGTTCCTATCGGCTGAGCGCCATGCATCAGCGTGAAGACGATGTGGTCCTGGAACCACTCCGTCCGTGCCGTGGTGAGGGTTCCGCCGCTTACGCGAAAGTTGTCTTCCCACGCTGAAACCCCTTTCGGTTTCTTGTTGCCCGTCGAGGGATAAACAGTGAAGTCTGCGTTGCAACCGTGGCAGGTTTTGTTCCACTGGGAGAACTCGATGTCGATTTCGTTTTCCGCGTCTACGCCGATGTGTTGGGTCGGTCCATAGGTGAACAGTCCCAGCACCGTCGTTGGATCCATTTCGTATACGTTGCCCTCGACTACCCACTGGTACGTACCAAATCCCATACGATCGGTCGTGAACAGTTCCGCCGATGTCCACTTGCCGTTCCGTTGCGCAATTTGCAGGTGCAGAAAGCCTTTCGAGTCGATGGTCACATTGGCAGGAATACCGCGAGCCACACCGGCCATCCCGCCGTCCGTGATTTTCCATTCGCGTCCAGCCCAACTGATCGTCTGAGCCTGAGCACTGAACGGCCAAAGGAAAAGAACGCAGTAAATCGCCACGCAAAAGAAGACACCTGGCGCGACCCGGGCATCAGGTCTACATGGTCGGGAATTCATCGTAGATAGCATAGTGCATCCGAGGAGGAATGTTAGTATTTGCCGCCTGTCGGGCGGTATCGTCGCCGATGTTGGATGAACGACCCGAAGAGAAGCCCGGAATGACGCTGGAACGAATTCCAGAATCATCCCGGGCTTTTGTAAGTGCAATTTCCAGTGGAGGGGGAACGCTAGCCTTTGTTCTCCTCGTCCTTGTGCTCCAGTCGCTCCGCAATTGCTCCAGCACCTTCAAATCCGGTGATGGCCGCAGCGGCTTCGGTGATAAGGCCCGCCTTCGGATCCAGTTTCTTCACACCTTCTACAGCGGCAACGGCTCCGGCAATTTTTTCAGCTTCTTCCAGAAGTCCCATGGGCAATCTCCTTGCTAGCAAGAAAGTAGATTTCCGACTTAAGCGGCGCAGGAGCATCTTTTGTAAGCCGGACCGAAGTCCGTGTCAAGCGTTTCAGCGACAGGTCGCGGCTCGAACGGAAGCGTCAAGCAAAAGTGTCTGCAAGATGGCGGGAATTGGCTGGCAAGGTCAAATGCGTCGACAGCAGACCAGATGCTCTCGAACGGCAGGCGCCCGGTGCTGATCGGGGGAAGGTTGACGGGACAGCATTAAACCGCGCGCGACAAGCTATCAACGACGAACGACTACGACGAACGACTGATTCCTATGCCCCCACAGCCGCGTGATCGGCCATGCGCCGTTTGTTATACCGCAACGCAACATTCATGAAGACATCACCCAGGGAGGTCTCGAAGCAGATCATCAGCGCTTCTGTGTCTTCACTGGTCTTGTCGCCCTGTTCCGAGGTGAGCAGAAGAGGCGGGTGGACCCGAAAATGAAATCCTTGATCGTTAAGCGCCGAGATAGCATTGCCCACGACCTGGTTTGCCAGTTCGAAGATGGTTTCTTTGATCAGCGCATCGGATTCGGGCAGTTCCGCGCCCGCATAATGGCTCGCCACTTTAACCGCAGTCTGAGGCTCCAGATCCAGGATGATGCGGCCTTCAATGTCGCCGGTGAGTGCGATCATGCCCGCCACTCCCTTGCGACGATAGGCGTCCTCTTCCATGGTGAGGTTCCCCACCTTGGTTGTGCCCTGCAACCCTTGTGACAACACGGCATCCGCCGCGTTGATGAAAGGCTGAATCAATTCCATCTTCATGGACTTACACTCCGGCTCCCGCAGCGTTCGCAACCGCTCCGTCTTCACCCAGCACGTACTTGATGACTTCGTAAAGCACTTCCGGCTTCACCGGCTTCTGCACGAAATGGCGCGCGCCCCGTTGTAATGCGGCAACGATGTTTTCCTGGTATCCCACCGAAGAAACCATCACGATCCGCGCTTCGGGATGTTGTTGTACGATGCGTTCGGCAGCTTCGATTCCTTCCATCTGCGGCATGGTGATATCCATGAGTACGATGTCGGGTTTCGTGCGGTCGAACTCGCTGATAGCAGTCAAGCCGTCCCCGGCTTCGGCCGCCACCTGCCCGCCGAACGTTTCGATCATGCGGGCGAGATTCTTACGGGCAAATACGGAGTCGTCCACGATCAAATAGCGGACTGGCTGCCCGTCCTTGCTGCGTTTCACTGGTGCAAACTGCTCCATACAGACCTCCCCTTTCTACTCCAATATCATGCACGCCTTCCGCGAGCCAGATCACGCTGGTCACGCTTCGTTCGTGCCCGATCTCTAGTTTCCGGCGCGTACCGCGCGGCTGGAGCCGTCCGCTCCATTTCGTCCGCACACCGCTTGCAATGTCGCGCCCATCACATCCAGGCCTACGACCCGCACCGCGTATCCGCGTTCGATCGCGGCCTTCGGCATTCCATACACAACGCAGGATTCCTCGTTCTGCGCGATCGTCATGCCGCCCTCTTTCTTGATGGCTCCCAGGCCCTCTGCGCCATCGTCGCCCATCCCGGTCATCAGAACTCCGACAGCATTCGACCGGAATTCTTCGGCCACGCTCTTCAGCAGCACATCCACGCTGGGGCGATGTCCGTTCACGCGTGGTTCGTCACTCAGTACAGCAATGTCTCCCAGCGGCAGCCGCTTCACTTTCATGTGGCGGCTTCCCGGGCAGATCAGTACGCGTCCGGGCTGCAACAGATCGCCGGACTGCGCTTCTTTCACTCGCAGAGGACAGACTTCATCCAGCCGGCGCGCGAACATGTCGGTAAATCCATCCGGCATGTGCTGCACCACCACGATCGCTCCCGGAAAATCCCCGGGTAACTGCGACAAAACATATTCAAGCGCTTGCGGACCGCCCGTTGAAACCCCGATGCCGACGACTCTGGTCGGCGAACCCGCCGAAACCGTAACTTTCTCCGGCTTGGTCGGACGCCCGGCAACCATTCGCGGCTTCAGCTTGCAATCAGCTGCCGCTTTCACTTTCGCGATCAGTTCGCGCGCCGTCTCCGCCATGTGCGCGGAAGCATCCTTCGGCTTGGTCACGAAATCGAATGCTCCGAGGCCGAGAGCTTTCATCGTGACCGACGCACCTTCGGTACTGTGTGAGCTGAACACGATCACCGGAACCGGCTGCCGCCGCATGATTTCCTTCAGCGTATCGATCCCGTTCATCCCGGGCATTTCCAGGTCGAGGGTGACGACATTCGGTTTCAGTTCTTCAATTTTCTTCAGGCAGAATGATCCGTCCATCGCGGTGCCGACGACATCGATCGAATCGTCTGCCGCCAGCATCTGCGGAATCAGTTTGCGCATCAGGGCCGAATCGTCTACGACCAGCACCTTCACCGAGTGTTTCGTCATGCCTGGCCCCCTACTGCCGGAGTCAGCGCAAGCCGCATGCGGTCCGTGTGCGTCAGCAACAGACCCGAGTTCGCCTGTCCCATTTCTTGCGGGCGCGAATTGGCCACGTGCTCGACGACAGCTGGCAGGTTCAGGATCAACACCACCCGGCCGTCTCCCAGGATCGAGGCTCCGGACACCAGATCGGTCGAGAATGTCTGGTCGTCCAACGCCTTGATCACCAGTTCTTCTTCCCCTTCCAGCGCATCTACAATCAATCCGTACTTCCTCTCTCCCACGGTAATTACGAGCACAAACAGCTTCGCTCTGCCATCGGCCTCAGGAGGCCGCCCCATACGCAGCAGCGGCAGAACCTGGTTCCGGAGCTGCAGAACTTCGTAGTTATCGACCTGGTGAACCTCTGCCTCTACCGTGCGGGCGATTTCAAGCACTGCATTCAGAGGAATCGCGTACAGCCTCTGCTCCACCCAGAACAGCAGTGCCTTGATGATCGCCAACGTCAGCGGCAGCTTCAGGCGGAATGTTGTTCCCTGGCCGATCTTCGTTTCCAGAGATACCGACGCTTTCAAACGGTGCAACACGCTCTGCACTACATCCATCCCGACGCCGCGGCCGGAAACCTCTGTGACCTGCTCGGCGGTACTGAATCCCGGGCGGAAGATGAAGTCCAGAATCTCTGTCTCGGTCAATCGCGCCGCTTCCTCAGGCGTCGTCAGTCCGATTTCAATCGCCTTGGTGCGTATCTTTTGCGCGTCGATGCCGCGGCCGTCGTCACTGACTTCAACAATGACCTGGTTGCCGTGGTGATACGCATTCAAACGCACCGTGCCTTGCGCGGGTTTGCCGGCCTTGCGCCGCTCTTCGGGAGATTCAATCCCGTGGCTGATCGCGTTTCGAACCAGGTGCGTCAGGGGTTCCGCGATGGCGTCGAGAATTCCTTTGTCCAGATCCGTGTCCTGCCCGCTGACCGTCAATTCCACGTCTTTGCCGCACTGCCGGGAAACGTCGCGGACCATTCTCGGGAAGCGGCGGAACAGCTGATCGACCGGCACCATGCGGATTTTCATCACCGATCTCTGAAGATCGTTCAGGACCCGCGACTGAAATGCCATGGCGTCGGCAAACTTGCCGCGCAGCAGCTCTTTCGGATAACGTTTGGCAAATTCATTCATCGCCTGCTGCAACATCGATTTGCCGATGATCAACTCGCCGACGAGGTTCAGGACGTTATCGATGCGCCCAGCTTCGACACGCAGCAGATTCTCCTGAGACCCGGTAACGCTCGCGACTGCCGCGGCGGGTGCAGGAGAAGGCGATGCTCCGCCAATGTGGCTTTCCGATTCCGGTTCCTCAACGGGAGCAAGTCCCGGTTGTACCTCGAGTTGCTGTGCCTCCTGCTTGGGGGCGACAGCAGGCGAAAGCAGCAGTTCGATCAATACCTCTTCGACAATGGTCGGGATGCGTCCCTTGGCGGAGATTTGCTCGGCCGTGAGCGTGCTGGCCAGTACAAATTCCACTTGCTTCGATGCCGCCGGAGAGTTCGCTTCCGGCCTGGCTGCGATAACCTGTCCCGTTCCCGACAGGGCGTTCTGGATCAGTTGCCGCCCCGCAATGGGCATGGCGCAGTGCGGATCGATCTTGACGGTCGCGTGATATACCGTCTTCCCTTCGGCCTGCGCTTTGGTCATCGCCAGGCGTTCGTATTCGTTCCACTCAGAAGCCGTTCGCTTCCCGGCAGACTTCGCGCTCGCACTCTTGCCCGCCGGCTTTTTCGATGCCCGCGACTTTCCAGCCTTCGGAGCTGCCGTCAGTTCCTGGATCTTCTTGCTCAAGCTCTTCGTGGAGGGCAGCTTTGAATTCTTGTGGTAGGCCGCAATCATCTCCGTAAAGACATCGGCCGCAGCGAACGCGATTTCGGCAACTGCTGCGTGCGACGCCGTTCCCTCGAGCGACAGCGCATCCTCGAACTGGTGGGCGAGCTCGCTGAGCTCGCGCAATCCGCAGGCCGCAGAGTCTCCCTTCAGCGTGTGTACCGTGCGCCGGATACTGCGCACGATCTCCTCATCGCCGGGTGTCTTCTCCAGCTTCAGCGCCTCTTCGTTCAGCGCCTGCAGCAGCTCCTGCGAGGTCTCAAAGAACAGCTCCCGCAGTTCTGCTCCACGTTCGTCGTGGGAATTCGTCACTCCCGCACCTCAATTCGCTGATACGCCGTACCACTATCCTTGTGCACCATCTGAAACTTCTTCGTCAGTCCCAACAGGCTTTCGGCATGTCCCACAAACAGGTATCCATTGGGATTCAAGCAGCGATAGAACTTCTCGACCAGCCGCTTCTGTTCAGCCTCATCGAAATACATCATCACGTTGCGGCAGAAGATCACGTCGTTCCGCTGCGGCAGGTACTCGGTCTTCAGGTTGTGAAAGTCGAAGTGCACCATCTCTTTCAGGGCCTTCTTGATCGCGTAGCGGTCGGCGACTTTATCGAAATAGCGTAGGCGGTATCCGTAATCGACCATCGACATCTGGTGTTCGCTATAGGTGCCATCCTGCCCGGCTCTTAACACCGAGTAGCTGATGTCGCTGGCAAGAATCTCGACCCGCCACGGCGGTGGAATCAGCGGCTTTGGCAAGGGCAGCTCCATCGGCAGTGGATTCCGCAGGTAGTAGTACGCCAGGGCGTCGGTTACCAGCATTGCCAGGGTGTATGCCTCCTGCCCGGTCGAGCAGCCGGCGCTCCAAATCCGGATCGAATACTCGCGCCTGGAACTTTTGTGCTTGAGCAGCTCTTCCAGAACGGTCTTCTGGAACAAGTCAAGTTGGGCTTTGTGACGGAAGAAGCTGGTTTCGTTGACGGTCAGGTTTTCCAGCAACTTGGCCAATTCTTCTTTGCCTTGCTGGCTGATCAGGAGGCGGTAGTAGGCGTAGAACGAATCGACCCTGCACTCCCTCAACCGGCGCAACAGCCGGTCTTGCAGAAAGTGCGTGCGGCGGTCGTCGAAGTGCATGCCGCACTCCTGGTACACCAGGGCCTGCAACAGCTTCAGTTCCGCCTCGGTCAATATGGGAGCTGGTGCCGCTCCGGATGTGCTCATGCGTTTTTGTCGTCCCCAACGTCAGTGGTCAGCGGCCAAGAGACGCCAGCCAGTTGCGCTGACTATCCTTGAGCACCGATCACCACGAATTCCAACGAAACGATTCACGAACCAATGACTACGAACCGCTGCCCCTTCACTTACCGCGCCGCTGCGCCACGCGCCTCGGCTTTCTTCTCTCCCGCTTCACTCTTTTGCTGCAAGGACGCCGGAGCCAGAAGCTTGCTCATGTCGAGCAGAACCACGAGCCGACCCGCAACCTTGCCCAACCCGGTAACACAATTCAATCCGCCTTCCTGAAACACAGCGGGAGGCGCTTCCACCGAGTCCGCGGGAATCTTAAGAACCTCGGAAGCTGAATCCACAATCAGTCCCGCCAACCGGCCTCCGTGCTCGACCACCAGAATTCGGTTGCTTCTCTTGACTGTGGCGTCTTTGTCTCCGAAACGCTTGCGCAAATCCATTACGGAGACGATCTTCCCGCGCAGGTTGATGACGCCCTCCAGGTAATCGGGCGCGTCCGGGACCGCGGTGATCTCCGGTACCCGCACGATTTCGTGCAGGGAAGTGATAGGCACGCCGTAGGTCTCGCGGCCCACCTGAAATCCGACGATGTGAAGTTCGCGGCTCATGCGTACGCTCCCACCCTAGAACTGCGCTCCTGCTGCGGCGCGCCTTGCTTTGCTCTCGCTACCTGCCGCTGGCCGTCCACCTTCCAGCGAGAAGCGGTCGATGAATTCCAGCAGGCTGCGGGACATCTTCGACATCTGCTCCGACGATGCCGCCAGCTCCGTAGAGCTCGACGTAGACTGCTGCACCAGTTCGCGCATCCGCTCCATGGCTTTGACCACGGCTTGCGCTCCAGATGCCTGCTCTTCCACCGCCGAGTTGATTTCGTGCGTGATTTCGTTCAGCCGGGTGGTCGCTCTCGCAATTTGAGACGAACCATGCGACTGCTCGTTGGTTGCTGCGCCGATCTCCTGCGCGAACTTGTAGACCTCGGTCACCACGTTCGAGATCTTCTTTAGCGCGGAATTGAGTTCGTTCCCCAGCGCCAGCCCTTCGTTCACGATGGAGGTCGAGCGGTCCATGTTCTCGACCGCTTTACGAGCTTCCTTCTGAATGCTCTGAATGAGTTCCGAGATTTCCTTCGTGGACTGCGCCGATTTTTCGGCCAGCTTGCGAACTTCGTCAGCCACTACGGCAAATCCCAGTCCGTGCTCTCCAGCTCGCGCTGCCTCGATCGCGGCGTTCAGAGCCAGAAGGTTGGTCTGCTCGGCTAGATCATCGATGACTTCGATGATCTTTCCGATGTCATCCGCGCGCTGTCCCAGTGCGCCAATGATTTCGCCCGAAGAAGTAATCGTGCTGTTGATACGGTTCAGGCCGTCCGTGGCCTTTTCCATCGTCCCGATGCCGTTGTGCACTTCTTCGCGCGACCGGTTCGAGATATCCAGAAGCACTTTGGCTGTATCCGCTACGCGCTGGATCGAAGCCACCATCTGGTCGATCGAAGCCGATGTTTCGCTGACGCTCGACGCCTGCACCTGGGTGCTCTTCACCATGTTCTGCACGTTGACGCTCATCTCGTGCATCGTGCTGGTGACTTCATCGATCGCCGATGAGGCCTGAAGCCCGATTTTCGCCGAGTCATCCGACGCGCCTGCTACCTGGTTCGAAGCGCTTGCAACTTGAGACGACGCATCGCGTACGCTCCGCACCAGCCCAGCCAGACCATCGACCATCTTTGCGAATGCATTACCCAAGGTGTCGTGCGAGGAGCGCGGCTTCACTTCCAGCGTCAGGTCACCGCCGGCGATGGCTTCCGATACTCCCGCCATCTCCTTGAGATAAGTGACCATCTTGTGGAACGTACGGGCTAACTCGCCGATCTCATCATCGCGAGTCGTGTCGATATTGTGTTCGAGGTCGCCGGTATTGCCGATGCCCCGGGCCACATTCATGAGATTGGTGAGAGGTTCGGTGATCGCCTTGGCAGTGCGGTATGCGATCACGATGCCCAACGACAGGGCAAGCAGGGTCGAAGCCAGTGAGACGATGATGGTAAATGTGGCTGCGGTCTCGTCGGACTTGCGGCTCTCGCCATCGGCGATATCAAGAGAATCCGTAGAGTTCTTTACCCAGGCGGAAGCGTCTTTCTGCAAGTAGTAAATTTGCAGTTCGGCAACGGTCGCGTTTCCCGAATCCACGTCCTTCCGTTTTTCAATCAACGGCTCGGCGAATTCCTTGCCCCATGACTGTTCCAATTGCTGCACTTTGGCCAGCGAGCTCTTGACCTGGTCGGAGGTTGCGCGGTTCTTGCCGTTCTCCAACTTCTCGTTCAACGTGCGGAGACCCTCGTTCATGTGGTCGACTTCCCGCGTGTCGCCGCTCAGCAGGTAGTTGCTGAGATAGAGGCGGTTTTGCATCATCTGGAAGCGGACAGCGTTGGTCGTATCCGCCAGATCTTTGGCCGCGTGTTCACGGCGCACCGCAGACCAGTTCACCAGGAACAACACCACCACCATGCTGAGGATGATGCCGAAGTTTAAGTACAGCTTCTTGCCGATTGTCATGCCCGTCTCCTCCGCGGCCAGGCCACTACCGCGGCTCAAACTTGAAATCGATGACCCCTGAACTTTCTGCCGGCGCAGGGTCAAAGCGCCATTTCTTCGCAGCGTCTAACGCTGCGCTCGCCAACACCGGGTGTCCGCCGACTACGCGGGCATCTTTCACCGTACCGTTCGGCAGAACCACCACTTCGATCTTGACCGTCCCTGAGATGTTCATCTTTCGTGCCAGTTCGGGCAGAGCCGGAATCACTTTGCTCTTGGCTCTCCGCAGAAATTCATCGCTGGACGATGACTGCGCCCCCACATGGCTTGGGCCCAGAGTCACCGCCAACGTAAGGGCGACGAGCAACGTCGCCACGAATCGTCGAGACACAATTCCTCCTTGAGAAAAGCTCGCCGTCACCAACCGTGCAACACCACGGCCAAGGAATCCTTCTTGAAAAAACCAAAGTAATGGGGCTTAAACCATAGAAAACAAAATGAAAATGGCGTCGACCTTACCGTCTCAATGAGACTTCATCTGTTTGCTGTGTCTCATCGGGTTAGACTTGGGGTGTGAATTCTCAGGCTGAGACACGGATCGCGTCAAAATCTCGGGATTTCACACAAAGGCACCCCTACCCGCCATTTCGCTTGACTCAATTTGAGATGACGGATAGTTTCCCAATTAGATTCAAGCACTTGTGAATCGCGAAAACTATTCTCCAGTTGCGGGCGCAGCAGTAGGAGTTTCGAGTGGCAGGCCGATCGTTTCCGCGGAAACCAGCATTGCTCCCGGGTCCGATGAGGCCTTTCAGAAACTCCTTCTTCGCATTTCCGCCCAGGCCAGCGGACGTTCCGATTCCAAGTCGTTGATCCAGTTCTTCTGCCGCGCTACCCGCGAGTCCCTGCAACTTTCAGGCGTCTATTTCTGGCGTTGCCAGGCGGGAGACGAGCTCATCGGTGAGCAAGCCGACGGCAAACTTAGCGATCGGTTTATCGAACTGCGTTTGCGGCCGGATCAGAGTTCGGTAACCGCCGAAGCCGTTCGTCAGCGCCGCACGATCTTCGCGAATAATGTCCGATCCAAGACTTTCCCCATTGCGGCAGAGTTCGAAGCGCGCTCGCTGATGGCCGCTCCACTGATCGTCTTCAAAGAGGTCATCGGCGCGGTCACGTTCCTCCACGATGCCGAGGACAACTTCTTTAATGAGGATCTTGCGGCCAAGGCCACCATCCTGGCAGGTCAATTGGGCACTCTGCTGGAAGCCGCCCGTCTTGGCGAAGCGTCGCGCGAGGAACACCGCCGCGCCGAGATTCTCGCGGATGTCGCGCATGCCCTCCACGGCACTCCAGATCTTTCCGCCGTGGTCGAGTCTCTTGCAGATCGCCTGCGATTGTTGCTGCGAACTCCACTGGTCTGTGTGTTGCTGCGGCGCGAGGGTCCCTTTGAACTCAAGGCAGTTTCCGCCGAAACTCCGCAACTCGCCATTTCTGCTCGCGCCCGCCATGACCGACAGACCCTGCGCTTTGCCGCGGATCTCGCGCAGCGCGCGGTCTCTGCCGGAGAGCCCATCACCCTCTCCATCGGGGCAGAGGTTCATTCTTTAGGAAATCTGGTATCTCCGGGAATGTTGATTGCAGCTCCCTTCCGGGCCTCGCGCACGCAGGGAGCGATTCTCATCTATCCGCGGCCGGAAGGCGTTTTCACGGCCGAGGAGCGAGCCTTGGTCGCGGCCATCACCGGCTTCGGGGCAGTCGCGATCGCTCACGCCGAGCTGCACGCCACTGCCCACGCGCAGGCGCGGGAACTCCATCAACTGCTGGAGATTTCGACCGAGCTGAGTTCCAGCGGAGACTTAGAGCATTTCCTGCAGGCCTTTGTCACACGCGCCGCTGATTTTCTCGGCTTCGGCCGCTGCTTCATCGCCCTGCTGGAAAACGACCAGTTTTGCGTCCGTTATGGCGTGGAACGCGGCGAACCGCGCCGTGTCGAAAACATTTTCCCCGAAGGAATCGCTACCCGCGCGCTGCGCTCCAAGGAAGTTTTCTGGACCGATGAAGCCAGCCGCATCCCCGGCGCGAACCTCGATGCGGTTTCGAAATACCATGTGCAACAGTTCCTGGTCGTCCCCCTGCTGGGCTCCCGCGGCAAGCTTCTCGGAATGTTCGGCGTGCTCGACCGCCTTGACGGCACCGGAATCTCACAGGAAGACATTCGACGTGCCCGCGCGCTGTCGAATCACGCCTCTCTGATGCTGGAAGTGGCCAGCAACCTTCATCTTTCCGAGCAGCACCGGCGCCGGGCCGAGGCACTGATTGAACTCGCTCGCGAGATCGATGGCACGCTGCGTCTCAACGAGTTCGCGCGGCGATTTGTGTGTCGTATTGTTGAACTTACCGGCTCGAGTGCCGCATTGCTCGCGGTCCTGCAGGACGGTCACTGGCAACTTACTGCACAACATCACGCGGGGCGAACTTCAACTCCCCTTCACCTTACTGCGTCGACGCAGTCACCGGCCGAGAAGCCCGCTGCCGACGCTCAGATTCCCACCCAGCCCCGCTCCGATTCCGCTGAACAGATGGTTTTCGATCGTGAGACGGATCGGTTGGTCGCCGCCAGCTTGGGAGAGTTTCTTCAGCAGCATCCGGAAACTGTGGTATGCGCTCCGGCCGACCAGGTGCTGGGATGTTCCACGAGCATCGGATGGACTGAATGCACGCTCGTCAGGTTGCGCGGCCCCAATGGGCAGTTAGACGGCGTGCTTTGTCTTGAACGCAACTCTGCAACGATCAATCAGGAAGACCGCGTTTTCCTTGAAACGATGGCGGGCCACGCCGCCATGGCTTTGGAAAATGCCCGCCTCTTTACCCGGGTAGAGCAGGCGAATCGTCATTGGGTAGAAATTTTTGATGCCATCAGCGACTTCATCGTCGTACACGATGCCTCCGACCGCGTGTTGCGCGTGAATCGATCGTTGGCCTCAATGATCGGCGTGCCGCCAGCCGAACTGGTCGGCATCAACATGCGCGCGTTGATGGCCCTCACCAGCGATACAGCTTCGTACTCCTGCCCATTTTGCCGCGCGATGGCTGCTGAGACCGACGAGTTTGCACATCCCGTCTTCGACCGGACCTACCTGGTCTCCACCTCGCGGGTGCACGGAGCGTCTGGCGAAGGGCTTCAGACCATCCATGTCTTGAAAGACATTTCTGACCGGCGAGAAGCTGAACGCCGCTATCGCGAGCTTTTCGACAACATTCAGGAAGGCCTCTTTTTCAGCACACCCGACGGACGCTTTATCGAAGTCAACGATGCGATGGTTCGCATGCTGGGCTACAGCAGCCGCGAGGAATTGCTGCAGGTCGACATACCGACACAGCTTTATCTTTTGCCCGAGCAGCGCCAGCAGTACTCGCGAATCATGGAAGAACAGGGGTCCCTACGCAACTTCGAGGCTACTCTGCGCCGCAAAGATGGATCGCCCATCCATGTCCTGATCAATGCTTTCGGCCTGTATGACAATCAGGGACGCCTGTTGCAGATTCGCGGCCTGATGCTCGATGTAACCGGACTGCGCACCTATCAGTCGGAACTGCATCGGGAACGCGACTTCTCCGGCAAGATTCTCAGCAATACGCAAAGCTTCATTCTGGTTGCCGATACCGCCGGTCTCATTAGTTATGCCAATCGCCGATGGTATGACTGGGGCTTTGACCAGCGCGAATTGCTGGGAAGGCCGTTGCTTGAGCTTGCCGCTCCCGGATTTGTGCGGCCCATGGCCGACGCCGTCCAGAAGACACTCGACAGCCAGCAGGTCGACAACCTCGAACTTGAGATCGTCCGCCGAAACGGCGTCGCAGGAAAATTCTCCGCCAACCTCAGCCCGATGCGTGATGAGCAGGGAATCGTCACCAGCATCGTCGTCGTGCTGACCGACATCACCGATTCGGCCATCCTCCGCGACAAGCTGATCCACGCCGAAAAAATGGCGGCTGTCGGACAGTTGGTCTCCGGCGTAGCCCATGAAGTCAACAATCCGCTGACCGCGATTCTGGGATTTGCAGATCTGATGATGGAGAGTCCTGATCTGCCCGAGACTGCTCGAAAAGACCTGCGCGTCATTCTCCAGGAGGCACAACGCACCAAGCAGATCGTCCAAAACCTGCTCAGCTTCGCACGCCAGATGCCGCCCCTGCGTACTGCCTTGCAGCTGAATCTGATTCTGCGTCGTACCATCCAGTTGCGCTCCTACGATTTCACCAGTCACGGAGTCGAGGTGATCGAACACCTGGATGAAGGCTTGCCCGACGTCCTGGGCGACGCGCATCAACTGCAGCAGGTCTTCCTCAACATTCTCAACAATGCTTACGATGCGGTGCACGAGGTGGGACGCCCCGCCCGCATCGAGATCATGACCACCAAGGCCGGAGAATCGGTCGAAGTTTCATTTTCGGATAACGGCAACGGAATCTCTCAGCCGGACAAAATTTTCGATCCCTTCTTCACCACGAAAGAAGTCGGGAAGGGAACCGGCCTGGGCCTTAGCATCTGCTACGGCATCGTCAAGGAACACGGCGGCGAGATTCTCTGTCACAACAACATGGGCGGTTTGGGCGCCACCTTCATCGTCCGGTTGCCGGCGATTTCCCACAGCGCGTCATTGGGGGTTGCCGCGGGAGTAAAACAATCATGAGCCTGCCAGCCTTCCAAGCCCAACTCTTGCCCGTCCTCTTGATCGAGGATGAGCCCGCCGTCATGGCCTATGTCCAGGCCGCACTCGAGCGCAGCGGCTATCCCGTCGTCTGCTGCGAATCCGGCGTGGACGCTCTCCGATTGCTGGAAAACGGTTCATTCCTTGGCGTGGTTTCCGACATGCGTACTCCTGGCGGAGTCGATGGCGGCCAGGTCCATGGCTGGATCGCACAGCACCGCCCCGATCTGGCTACACGCATCGTTTTTATTACCGGCGATATTGCCAACGAAGAGACCGTTGCAACCTTGAAACAAACGGGCGCTCCCTGCGTAGAGAAGCCGTTCCGTGTCCAGCAGTTCATTGATGTGATTTCGAGAACCTTCGGGAAGGCAGAGTGAATACCGCAGTGAAAGAGGATCTCCGCATTCGTGTGCTCATCGTCGACGATGAACAAAGTATCCGCCGCTTATGTACCACGGTCGGCGAAGCCCTCGGATTTGTTTGCCTGGAAGCGGAAAGCGGCGAGTCCGCTTTGGCGCTGCTCGAAGAACAGTCCGTGCATATGGTTCTGACTGATATGGTCATGCCCCATATGTCCGGCCTGGAGTTCCTCGAGAAGGTCAAGAAACTCCTTCCGCGCACCGAAGTCGCGCTTATGACCGGCCACGGTTCCATCGAGACCGCAGTCCAAGCCATGAAACTCGGAGCCTACGACTACATCACCAAGCCGTTCTCTCCGCTCGAGGAACTGCGCCTCTTCCTGCGGCGTATGGCCGATAAGGTCCGACTGGTCGAGGAAAACGAGTTCCTTCGGCAACGGACTGATTCTGAAACCGCGGTCCACGGCATCATCGGCTCGTCCGCACGTATCCAGGAAGTCCTGCGCATGATCACGCGCCTCAAAGATACGCGTACCCCCGTTCTCATCTACGGGGAGAGCGGCACCGGCAAGGAACTCGTCGCGCGCGCCATGCACTTCCGCGGAGCCTTCGCCGCCCGCCCATTTGTTGCGGTCGATTGCGGTTCGTTGGTCCCCACGCTGATCGAAAGCGAACTCTTCGGATATGAAAAGGGAGCCTTCACCGGGGCCTTGAAGTCAAAGCAGGGACTTTTTCAATCCGCCGACGGCGGCACCATCTTTTTGGACGAAGTCGGCGAACTGCCGCTTGAATTACAAGCCAAATTGCTGCGCGTGCTGCAGGAAAAAGAAGTTCGGCCGGTGGGCAGCAACCAGCGGGTGAAAGTCGACGTGCGGGTCATTGCCGCTACTAACCGCGATCTTGAAGCGGCATACAAGGCGGGGACGTTCCGCAAGGATCTCTACTTCCGTCTGAATGTCGTGACATTGTTCGTGCCCGCCCTGCGAGAACGCCGCAGCGACACCCCAATGCTCGTGCACTGGTTCCTCGAGCGGTATGCTCCCGGCTCAGAGATGCACGTGGCCAGCGCTGCCATGAAAGCCCTGATGCAGTATGACTGGCCGGGCAACGTCCGCGAACTGGAAAACTGCGTGGAACGTGCTGTCGCCCTGGGCAACGGCCGCATCATCGAACTGGGCGACCTGCCGCCGTCCATTGCCTCCGGAGCCACTTCGGTGCCTCTGCGCCTGGCTCATCCTGTGCCAGGCAAAGCCGCAACCGTGCTGGATCCCGACTTGTCGGGCGTCATGCCTTCCGACGTTTCTCGGTCATCATCTCCAACCACGACAGATCTTGAAGACATCGAGCGCGCGACGATTCAGCGAGTTTTCGAGCAGGTGAAAGGCGACAAGGCCCTTGCTGGGCGCATGCTTGGAATCAGCCGCGCCACGCTCTACCGGAAGCTGAAGCGCTACAACATCAGTGTGGGCGTGGCCGAGGCACATACGCTTCAGTAAATAGGTCGCGAATTATAGGTCGCGCAGCTCGCCACGAATTGATGACTGATTCGACTCGTAACGGCTGGACACACAGCTCACCGAAACAACAGCACCAGTGAGACTGGCGTCTCAGCCTGAGACGGATACTAATTGTTGGCCGCAACCGCGCCTGAGACTTGCCTCTAATCTGCTTCTAACCCGCTGAAAACCCATCCACGCCGGGGCATGTACTTCCGTTCGCAGACATGGCGTTCTCCTTGCTCCAATTCTCATCGAACCGCGGATACCGGCTCCCCAACAGCTCTTCCTAACCGGGAAGAGGGGGAGCCCGACCGCATTTCGTTGGCGCAACCAGACCGACATAAGGGAATTCTCATCGCTTGGCGCAGCAGGGTGTAGCAACGGCACGCATTTCACTGAGCGACAGCTCGGTGGCGGGACTCGCTCGCTTCTTTCCGGATTCAACCCCGGTTCGCATGCCTGTGCAACTGGCGCGAGTAGTCGATGCGGAAGACACCCCGAACTTCACGGAAAGTGTGGTCATCGAATTCAGTACGCCGCGCGAGGTACTGTTTGCCTGCAAGACTCCACTCGAATTTGCCGATCTTCTTCGTGTCCGCACCGCGGACGGTTCTCTGGATGAAGTTGCTTCCGTTGTGGCCGTTCAGTATCACCCCGGCAACACTCTCGTGGCCGCGCGTTTCAAGCGCGCTGTGCCCAACTGGATCGTGAAATCATGAATCCTTCCACCCCTGTACAGGATCTCGCTACCCAATGGAGTTCAGCCCGCAGGCTGTATCCCGTTTATTTCGAGCTCGCGCGCGAGTTCGCCATCGATGTGAAGCCTTGCGCCGACCTGGAAGCCGGAGTCGATACTCCCGGAAAAGAGTCCGTAGAGCAGGCAAACCAGTGGCTCGAGCAGATGGATAGCGCCATCCAAGTCCATCAATTGCGTCAGTTTCTCCAGACCAACTCTCTTGTAACCCAGGAAGGACTGGTCGGACTGCTCCAGCATTTCCTGGCGAAGTCCGTCCGGACCGAAGCGGTCCGCGACAAGATCGATTTCCTGCTTGTGCAGTACTTCAGCACCATTGCACCCACCGGACTCAACGACGCCGAAGTTGATCTGGCGTATGTTGCCAACGCGCTGGAAACGATCGTCGGACCCGTGGAACTCAAGCCTCCGGTCTGGTTGAACGCACTTGACCGGGTTCTCGAAGCCGCTCGCAAGTGCAAGTCGCTCGACGAACTTCTGCATGGCGGTGTCCTTGAACAGGGGCGCAAAGCCAAAGGCCTGGCGGGCGATCTTTTCTATCTTCCGATCGCGCTGGTTGCGTTTACCCGTTTTGGTTATCTCATGCGCCGCGCATTCTTCCGGCTCATGCTGGGCGATCTCAACGTCATCCTCGATGGGCTCACGGAACTGGAAGACAAGGGCGTAACCACGATCGATTGTCGCCGGGCACAATTCTCCGCGCAGGAACCGATTGTCCGCCTGCGCATGATCTGCCAGTCATGGAAAGTGATGTTCCAAGCGGAGTACTCTTCCGGATCGCCGCTGCGAATGCTCGTCGACTTGCGCGCGTCCGTGGAAACGGCGCTAGGCCGCGGAAAGACCGCAGAGCCCGAGAAGCCGAAGCCGTCTGTGGCTGCTCCCTCGGCAACTCCGGCTAAACCCGCGATTCACGCTTCCACGGCCAGACCTGCGGCGAAGCCTCAGGCAAAGGCTGCCGCTGCAGCCGCCGGTTCCGGAGCCAAGCCCGCTCCCCCGAAACCAGCGCCAGCTTCCGCGAAGCCTGACGCACCCGAATTTGAGGTTTCCGGCTCGGCGGAGTGGGATCCCGACAAGAAGTTAAGACAGTCCGGCAATTAAGTGAATGATTCCCCGGCGCGGTGCCGGTGCTTGAGAAAGAGAAGGGAAGTTGTAGACGTGGATACGCCCACAGTTCTGATCATTTCCGACGATGTGGATTTCTCGCGACGGGTCACTGCTCGCTGGCAGATGGAGCGCAACGTTCCCACGTTCACATTGCTGAGCGGAGAATTGTGGCCACGCTTTGCGGCCGACGTATTCGATGTCGCGATCGTCGGCGAATTGCGGCGCGACCTGCTGTCGGTGGTTCTCGAGCCCCTGCATTCGACCGGACAACCGATCTTCTGTCTCTGCCACGACGCGGCTACTGCACAGCTGGTCCGGGAACGCTGGCCGCGCGTCACTATTCTGCGTCCCAGCGAGCACTGGCTTGAAACGCTCGTGCTGGCCGCGGCCGAGGCTGTTCACCGTTCGCGCGCTGAATCTCGAGCCCGTTCCATGGAACTTTCGTGTGGCATTATGCAACGCGAGGCGACGCTCGGTCGTTACATGTTGGAAATGCGGCACAACCTGAACAATGCATTGACGTCCGTCCTGGGGAACTCCGACCTTTTGTTGCTGGAGCCCGGCAGTTTCTCGGCCCAGACAAGGTCACAGATCGAGACGATTCGCAACATGACGCTCCGCATTCACGAAATCATGCAGCGCTTTTCGTCGCTTGAAAAAGAAATGAATGTCGTTGCGCAGCAGGCTGTCCGGGATTCTGGAAAGTCCTATGCAGCCGCAGCCGCGGGCGACTGATTCTGAGAACTGAGAACCGAAATGCACCGATTGATGACAGGCGTCACCATTCTCGAACACGAGTTGTCCGAACTGCGCCTGCTCGTCGAGCGCCAGACCGGAGTTTTGCTCGACTGCCCCAATAGCGTTTTAGCCGATCACGTAGCCGCCTATCTCGAGAAAGAGGAGCTCGATTCGCCTGCCGCGTTGCTTGCCCGCCTTCGCGCTTCCGACATCGATCCGGCTGTGTTTGCCTTGTTCCTCGATGGTGTACTGAACGTCAATACGGGTTTCTTCCGTCATCCCGGAGCAATGAACGCTCTTGCCCGTTACGTGGTTCCGCAGCTGTATTCCCGCAAGTCCTACGATGGACCGTGCAGCCTTCGCATTTGGAGCGCCGGTTGCGGCACCGGCGAAGAGCCTTACTCCATCGCAATGGCGCTCTGCGAATCTTTCAACAATGGGAATGGAAACGGCAATGGAACGGGAAACCAGAACGGCTCCAAGGATTCGAAGGTCCGCAATGGAGGCATCGTAGAGAATTCTGCTCCAGCGTCTGCTCCGCCAACCCGGGATTGGGCGGTTCACATTGTTGGAAGCGACATTCTGCCGTCGGCAATTAAGACGGCCGAGCGAGGCCTCTACCCGCAGTCAGCACTGGCTGGATTGCCCACCGCCTCGATTCGTGGATCGTTCTCCAAGATCGGAACGAACGGCAATTCGAACGCCCAGAACGCCCAGGAGTCCACAAACGGGAACGGCAACGGAAATGGAAACGGCGCATCGAACGGGAACAACGCCCACTTACTCGTCAAGCCGCGTCTCCGTAGCCTGGTCACCTTCAATACAATGAACCTGACGAGGCCGGTCTACATCGGGCGCTTCGACTGCATCTTTTGCATGGACGTCCTGCCGCATCTCTCACGTGCCCAGCGCGCTGCGTTGATCGAGCGCCTGCACCTGTATCTCGAGCCCGGCGGATACCTCTTCCTCAGCCAGACCGAAAAGCTCTGTGCTTCCAATCTGAACTTCCGCTCGGAAACCTACGACGGCTACACCTTCCACAGGAAGCCGCTCGCAGCCAGCGCCGCCTACGGACGGTAAACCGAAATTAACAACGCGGAGGCCGCGGAGTACGCAGAGGCCTCAGGGGCAGCTCTAAAGACTCAGCGTCCTCCGCGCCCTCTGCGTTGTGATTGGAGCTATGCGAACAGAAACTCTTTCGTCCTTAATTCCTTGACCTGATCCCTTATCTTTGCCGCTTTTTCGAACTCGAACCGCTTCGCCGCCTCGCGCATCTCGTTTTCAAGTTTCGCGATGTAAGTATCGACGTCTTCTTGCGATTTGAATTCCGGCACGCCCTCCGACTCGCCCGCCGTTAAGTCCGCATAGTCGGCTGCCACAATCGCGGCCAGTTGCATATCCACCGGACGCACGATGGACTCGGGCGTAATCCCGTGCTCCTCGTTGTAGGCAGACTGAATCGCGCGCCTACGTGACGTTTCGTCCATCGCCCGTTTCATCGAGTCCGTCATGCGATCAGCGTACAGAATTGCCCGCCCGTGCAAATGCCGAGCGCAGCGTCCGATCGTTTGAATTAGCGATCCCGACGATCTCAAGAACCCTTCTTTGTCCGCGTCCAGAATCGCCACTAGAGAGACTTCCGGCAAGTCGAGCCCCTCGCGCAGCAGGTTGATGCCGATCAGCACGTCGAATTCGCCTCTCCGCAGATCACGCAGAATTTTTACCCGTTCCAACGTTTCGATCTCAGAATGCATGTACCGGCACTTCACGCCCACTTCCGCGTAGTACTCGGCTAGGTCCTCCGACATGCGCTTGGTCAGCGTGGTCACTAGCACGCGCTCGCCTTTTGCGGCCCGCTCTCGAATCTCGTGCAAGAGATCGTCAATCTGCCCCTTCACCGGACGAATCTCCACTTCCGGATCGATCAGCCCGGTCGGACGAATAATCTGTTCCACCACGACGCCCGCGGACTTGGTCAACTCATACGGCCCGGGCGTCGCTGAAACGTAGACCAGTTGGTTGGTACGGTGTTCAAACTCTTCAAACGTCAGCGGGCGGTTATCCAACGCCGACGGCATGCGGAACCCATACTCCACCAGCACTTCCTTGCGCGACCGGTCTCCGGCATACATGCCGCGCAGCTGCGGTACCGTCTGGTGTGATTCGTCGATGAACATCAGGAAATCTCGCGGAAAATAATCGAGCAGCGTCGGCGGAGGTTCGCCCGGCAAACGTCCTGTGAAATGCCGAGAATAGTTTTCGATGCCATGGCAGTAACCCATGGCCTTGATCATTTCCAGATCGAACATCGTCCGCTGATGGATACGTTGCGATTCCACTAGTCGTCCCTGCTTTTCGAGCTCGACTTCCCACCACGCCAGCTCTTTTCGGATCGATTCCACCGCCGAAGCGCGCGTCTCGTCCTTCATCACATAGTGCGTCTTCGGATAAATCGGCAGCCGCATGTACTTCTGCTTGACAGTTCCGAACAGCGGATCGATCTGTGAGAGCGCTTCAATCTGATCTCCCCAAAGCTCGATCCGGTACGCCATGTCGTCGTAGGTGGGATACACCTCGATCACATCGCCGCGCACCCGAAACGTTCCACGCCGGAACTCGCCGTTCGTCCGCTCATAAAGAATGTCGACCAGCTTGCGCGTAATGTCCTCGCGCTTGACCTTCTGCCCCTTCTCGACGAAGAGCATCATCCCGTAGTAGGCCTCGGGGGATCCCAGGCCATAAATACAGCTCACCGACGCAACAATCAGGGCATCGCGCCGCTCAAACAAAGAACGCGTCGCCGACAGCCGCAGTTTGTCGAGTTCGTCGTTGATGGTCGCCTCTTTTTCGATGTAGAGATCCGCGGCAGGAACATAAGCTTCCGGTTGGTAGTAGTCGTAATACGAGACGAAATATTCGACGGCATTGTGCGGAAAGAAGCTCTTGAACTCGTGATAGAGCTGCGCCGCCAGCGTTTTGTTGTGCGCCATCACCAGCGTCGGGCGGTTTATCGCCTCTATCACCTTCGCCATGGTGAACGTCTTTCCAGAACCCGTGACGCCCAGCAATACCTGGTGCTGCTCGCGGTCGAACACGCCGCGCGTCAGCGCTTGGATCGCCGTCGCCTGGTCGCCCTGCGGCTTGTAGCTTGAAACTAGCTTGAAGTCCATAAAATCAGCTCTCAGCCATCAGCCATCAGCCCTCAGCCCTCAGCCATCAGCCCTCAGCCCTCAGCTTTCACCAACAGACACCCTACGTGCAAATGAGGACAGTTTCAGTCCTCAATCTACAGGCACTTGTCATTCCGGGCTCGCAAGGCGAAGCGAGGAATCCGCTGTCCGGAAGCTCCACAGAGCGGGATTTTGGCAACAGAGAATCCTTCAATTATACCGCCGGCCGCAGTCAGGAATGATGTGGGGACAGCCGCCTCGGCTGTCCAGCCGGGTGAAACTCGGCCGCTAGAGCCGAAATTGGAAGCAGAAAATCTTTCTATGAGACAGCTCGTGTTGAGGGAAAAATCCCGGGCCTTACTTGTGCAGTTCCACCGAGATCAGATGCGCGCTCGTGTCAGAATTGGCGGACTCTACGTATTCGACCTTGGCAGGCCGGTTTTCCAGGTCCGCGCATGGATTCAAATCGCCGGTCGCCTGAAACCCGAGTGCGGTAAAAGGGATAGAGAAGTAATCGTCAGCGTGCAGCTTCAGATCTTTGTCCTTGGAAGTGACCGTCAGTTCCAGGGCAGGATTATCGCAATGCACACCCTTTAAAGTGCCAACGACAAATTTGTGCGGCCCACGCGGCACGAAGTCGCGATGCTTGAGTCGTGGCGCCCTTGTTTCGGAGACAGTGGTCACTCGATCTGGCAAACTCTGCGCCGACTTTTCGTACTCTTCCTTTTGCTTCGCGAATCTCTCCTGTGCCTCGACATACTCCCGGGCATGCATCAGAGAATTGTCCACCATCTGGATCTCGGACTGACTCTTGGCCAGTTTCGATGCCGCTTGGAGGACGTTCACCGCATTCTGCCCCTGCTCCATTTGCATATAGATGTTCGCCATGTTAACGCGGTATCCCACATTAGCCGGCTCCAGGGCTATCGCAGTCAGTGCCATCATGCGGGCTTCGTCCAGGTTCTTGTGCCGCATCGCCAGTGATACAGCCAATCGGTCGAACGCCGGAGCGAACGAAGGATTTAACTTGATCGCTGCCCGCAAGCTGCTTTCCACTTCATCTTGCTCAGCCCCCGCGCCCGATCCCCTCATCGCCATCACCGCGTAATAGTAGTGCGCCAGAAAGCTGTGGGAATCGAGTTGCACCGCCTGCCTGTACCAGTTCGTAGCCTCATCGAGATGCCCCTCGCGAAAGGCCAGATAGCCTTTGGTCTCATGCGCCGACACGTTATTCGGGTCCGCCTTTAATACCTGGTCGAGAAGCGCTTGAGAATCGGAGTAGCGCTGGTTGTAAGCCAGAAAGTCCGCCCGGATCGCATCCGCCTGGGGACCAGTAAGCGCCTCGACCTTAAAGGTCGACTCATCAACTTCTGTCGTGGTCGCCAGCTTGAAATAGCTGTAATTCCCCTGGTTGATGTAGCCTTCCAGATCTTTCTGCAGCTTGTTCAGATCGCCAAACACTCGGCTTGCCGCCGTTACGGGATCGACATTCTGCGCGAGCAGCGTCCCATACTGTGCAATGAGCTGAGTCTTGTGCTGAAAGTCATTTATCTGGAGGTAATGCATCAGCGCCCACGACTCAGCGTAGAAGATCGATCCTTTATGTTCTTCGTGGTAGTACGGCGAGTTGTGATCAACGGCGAATAACGTGGTGAGCGGCAACAAACGGTTCTGCCGCAGCAAGAAAATATCTTCCGGACTGGCCTGGCCCAGGGCGACCGACTTCTCCATGATGTCAGTGTTCTGGTAGAACTCCGCCAAACCTTCGTTCATCCAAGGCGGCATCCACTCGGCCTTGCTCGTCAGCAGGTGCGTGTATTCGTGATATATGATCGAGTACGGATGCTCGCCTTCCGCTCCCACGTGCAGCAGCACGAAATTCTTTTCTGGAACGCGCAGGAAAAGTCCGGCCAGCTTGAGCGATCCTTTGGCTAGATAGGCTTCCGGTTCCAGTGCGCGAAAGTCTTTCTCGTCCTTCACGGCAAGAACGACAATCGGAGTGCTCGGATCAATCTGAAGTTTGGGAAAACCGATGTGAAACACCGACCGCATCCGCTCAAGCTGAGCGGCGATGTGTTGCGCATTCTTTTCGTTGGCGTTGCTGACAATGAGGAAGTGAGGGCTGCGGACCTGTAGCCACTTTTCCTGTTTGTCAGCGGCCGCGAAGGTGCAACACACCGCAAGTAGGGCAAGGCACAAACCAATACGCTGGGACATGGGCGCGAGACTACAGATATAGCTGCCCAGTCGATATGTCAAGGAACGAAAGTGACATCACAAAACGGCCTTGTCATTCCAACGCATGAGCGGAGCGAAGAAGGAGGAATCCGTTGTCAGCTCACAGCTTCTATGCTCTCGGCGCCAGCAGATTCCGCAAGGCATGCGGCGGTTCGGAATGACAACAACCATGCCATTTTTGATACTCGCTAGAACCCGGCAGGCCGCTCTCCCGCGACTCCGAACGCCCGCTCCAGCGCAATCCCCGCACTCCCCAACGTCCCTTCCTCAAACAATCTTCCGATCAAGGTGACCCCATGCGGCACTCGCCGCGGCGTCGAAAACGTCGGCAGAGGATGCTTCGGATCCGGCGCCCAATCGCTGCGCGCCATCTTCACCTCCACGAACCCCGCGCGCAACGTCAACGAAGGATGCCCGGTGAAATTCGTGATCACCAGCATCTCGTCGCGCAGCGACGGTACCAGCAGCACATCGACTTCCGAGAAGACTCGCGCCATTTCTTCCGCAACCTTGCGCCGCATCCGGTCCGCCTGCACAAAGTCCACCGCGGATAGGAATCGTGCCTGCCGGAATAAGTTTGGCCACGCATCCGGAACCTGCGCCTTGAGTTCGCCCAAGCCGCCGCTCAGAGTCAGTTCCTCGAACGCCGCCGCACCTTCCGCAAACAGAATCAGATTGAGCGAATCGTAAGGCCAGTCAGGAATCGAGACCTCAACCGGTACCATCCCGAGTTTTTTCACCGTTTCCAGCGCCGCCCGGTCGACCTCGGTCGCGGGACGCTCTTGCATCCATTTCGGAAAATATCCGACCCGCAGCCCTTTCACATTGGCGTTCGCATCGAAGTCCAGGTGGCTGGGTACGCAAGCAGTGTCACGCGTATCGGGCCCCGAGATCGTCTTAAGCACGAGCAGAGTGTCCTCGACTCCTCGCGTCATCGGACCTAACTTGTCCAGCGACCAGCAAAGCGTCATCGCCCCGGTACGCGGCACGCGTCCGTACGTCGGACGCAGTCCGTTCACGCCGCACCGCATCGACGGGCTCACAATGCTCCCGCCCGTTTCGCTGCCGATTGAGAATCCAACCAGTCCCGCCGCTGTCGCCGCTCCCGGCCCGGCGCTCGAACCAGAAGAACCTTCCTCCGGTAGCCACGGGTTCATGGTCTGTCCGCCGAACCACACATCGTTCAACGCCAGTGCTCCGAGACTGAGCTTCGCCACGAGCACCGCTCCTGCCCCATGCAAACGTTTCACAACCTCTGCGTCGTCTTTCGGAATGCGATTGCGGTAAGGCTCAGCTCCATACGTCGTCGGAATTCCGGCCGTATCTAGCAAGTCTTTTCCACCCCACGGAATGCCATGCAACGGTCCACGGTAATTTCCGGAAGCGATCTCTTCGTCCGCCCGCTTGGCCTGTCGCAACGCTAGGTCGCGCGTGATCGTAATTGCGCATCGCAACTGCGGATTGAACTTCTCCAGCCTTTTCAGATAGATGTTCGTCAGCCGCTCGGAAGTGAGCTCGCGCTTCTCGATCCAGCGCGAAAGCTGAGTGACGGGAGCGAACGCAATATCGGCATCATTTGATGGAAGGGAAATGTTCTCCGCCGCGCTGCGCACGAACTTATCTCTAAGTACTTCGATCTTGACCCCGGGAATTGCCGGATTCCATGTAGTAGCCGGAGCGAGCCCATCTTCCAACCCGAGCTTTCTCGGGCCGACTCGCCGTTCGTACACCGACGCCAACGTGCGCCGCCATGTGTTCGCCGCCTCGTCCCGTTCCGCGTCGGTCATTGCAAACTGCACCAACTTCTCCGCCTCGGTAAACGTGTTGGTCGACACCTCCGGCCCAAATGCCGGACCCACGCCAAACGCAGGAGGCGCCCCGGCAGGCAGGTTCGAGGAAGTCTGTGCGCGCAAACGTGACACGGCCGCTGTTCCCAAAACTCCCATGGAAGTCAGGGTCAGAAATTCCCTACGCGATTTATGCATAACTCCCCGTAAGAGAACTCGAATTAAAGCCCGAGTGATTACAGCATGTCCGGGTCGATAGGTTGTCATGGCTGGCAGCGCGATGGACTGTTTCTATAAAGGCCACGCTCGATTCGCGTGCAAACGCATCAAGGCGGCGTTTCAGTAGTCCTGAAACGCCGCCTTGTTTCTTGTTAGAAGCGAATACCTCGACCAGTGCCTAGAGTTAGGCAACGCCGAAGCGATCATGGTCCATCACTTTGGTCCACGCCGCGGCGAAGTCTTTCACAAACTTTTCCTTCGAGTCAGCGCATCCATAGACCTCGGCAATGGCACGCAATTGCGAATGCGAACCGAAAACGAGGTCCACACGCGTGCCCGTCCACTTCACCGCTCCCGTCTTCCGGTCGCGGCCTTCGTAAACCGCGCCCGACCCGTTGGATTCGGCGGACGGCTGCCACTCCGTGCTCATGTCCAGCAAATTGACGAAGAAGTCGTTCGTCAGCGTGCCAGGTTTTTGTGTGAAGACGCCATGCTTGGAGTTTCCGCTGTTCGCACCCAGTACCCGCAGGCCGCCAACCAGAACGGTCATTTCCGGCGCTGTCAGTCTCAGCAGTTGTGCTTTGTCTACCAGCATCTCTTCTGGGGACAGGCGCTGCTTGCCATGGATATAGTTCCGGAAACCATCGGCCCTCGGTTCGAGCGGTTCGAAGGAGTCGACATCGGTCTGCTCCTGCGACGCGTCCATCCGCCCCGCCTTGAACGGAATCTTCACGTCTTGCCCCGCCGCCTTGGCAGCTTTCTCGATCGCAGCATCGCCGCCCAGAACAATCAGGTCGGCCAAGGAAACTTTCTTCCCGCCAGATGCCGACGCGTTGAATTCCTTCTGAATTCCTTCCAGCTTCTGCAGCACTTTCGCAAGCTCAGCAGGCTGGTTTACTTCCCAGTTCTTTTGCGGCTCGAGACGAATGCGAGCGCCGTTTGCTCCACCGCGCTTATCCGAACCGCGGAACGTCGACGCTGACGCCCAGGCCGTCGAGACTAACTGCGAAACAGTCAGCCCTGACGCCAGGATCTTTGCCTTCAGTGCAGCGACATCCTGCTCGTTGATGACCGGATGATTTAACGCTGGGATCGGGTCCTGCCAAGGCAGCGTCTCCTTGGGGACGAGAGGTCCAAGGTAGCGCTGGATCGGTCCCATATCGCGGTGCGTCAGTTTGAACCACGCTCTCGCAAACGCGTCCGCGAACTGATCCGGATGCTCGTAGAAACGGCGGGAGATTTTCTCGTACGCCGGATCAAATCGCAACGAGAGATCGGTGGTCAGCATGGTTGGCGCATGATGTTTCGAGGGATCATGCGCGTCGGGAATCGTGCCCGCGCCCGCCCCATTCTTCGGAGTCCACTGGTGCGCGCCGGCCGGGCTCTTGGTCAGTTCCCAGTCGTACTTGAACAGATTCTCGAAGAAGTTGTTGCTCCACTTGGTAGGCGTGGTGGTCCAGATGACCTCCAGCCCGCTGCCAATCGCGTCACCGGCCTTACCCGTCTTGAATTTGCTCTTCCAGCCGAGACCCTGCTCCTCGATCGTGGCTGCTTCCGGTTCGGCTCCAACGTTGTCTGCCGGTCCGGCACCGTGCGTCTTACCAAACGTGTGGCCGCCGGCAATCAGTGCAACGGTTTCTTCGTCGTTCATCGCCATGCGGGCAAACGTCTCACGTATGTCGCGAGCCGCTGCGACCGGATCCGGATTGCCGTTTGGCCCCTCCGGATTCACATAAATCAAACCCATCTGTACCGCAGCAAGCGGATTCGAAAGATCACGGTCGCCGCTGTAGCGTTCGTCCGCCAGCCACTTGCCTTCAGGACCCCAGTACACATCCTCTTCGGGTTCCCATACGTCGGGGCGCCCGCCGCCGAAGCCGAACGTCTTGAATCCCATCGATTCAAGAGCGACGTTTCCTGCGAGAATCATCAAGTCGGCCCAGGAAATCTTTTTTCCGTATTTCTGTTTGATCGGCCACAACAGCCGGCGGGCCTTGTCGAGGTTCACGTTGTCAGGCCAGCTGTTGAGCGGCGCAAAACGCTGCTGACCGGCTCCAGCCCCTCCACGGCCATCGCCAATGCGGTAGGTGCCCGCGCTGTGCCATGCCATACGGATGAAGAGCGGTCCATAGTGTCCGAAGTCCGCGGGCCACCACTCCTGCGAGTCGGTCATCAACGCATGAAGGTCTTTAACGACGGCATTCAGATCGAGGCTCTTAAATTCCTTGGCATAGTCGAATCCCTCGCCCATTGGATCCGACAGCGTGGAATGCTGGTGAAGAACCTGAAGGTTCAGTTGGTTTGGCCACCAGTCGCGGTTCATTGGGGCAGAAGCACCGTGATTGAACGGGCATTTCGATTCGCTGGTTGCGTGCTGCTCTTGCTTCGTCAGTTCTGTTTCCATAATTCCTCTCCTGAAATCTCAAGTAAAAAAGCTGTGATGAAATGCAAATTCTGTTTCGGGATTCGGATACGCAATGAAGCGTCTTCTTGCCGGCGCTTGATTCGTCCGGTTGTTCACACCACATCGGTCAACGGGATTCGCGACGCGGAGCGCAATTCGTGCAAAGTCCCCGGAATATGAGCTCGCAGTCGCGGACAATTCTTTTGCCGAGAGAACGAGAGCCGGGCCGAGGAACGTCGTACCAGTCGAGATCTTCAACATTGCCGCAGCGGTCGCAGATGAAGTGGTGGTGCCGCATGCCCGCCAGATCGAACCGTCCGGCGCGGCCTTCGACAGCCACTTCACGTACCAGGCCTGCCCTCACCAAATCTCGCAAATTGTTATAGGTTGTCGCCCTTGAAGAGCGCGGATCCACGCGATTCACAGCTTCGAAAATTTCCGCAGCCGTGGGATGCCGGTGGCAGTCCATCAGGAATGCCATTACGGCATACCTTTGCGGAGTACACCTCAATCCGCTGTCCTCCAGGGACCGTTTAATCGCAGCAGTATCCATTGCCTGTATTATTTGGAATATATCTAATCTGATACTTTGTCAAGACTCGTACAGATATTGCTGAATTCACGACTAGGTCACAGTGTGTGTATCAAACCACGCTCGGCCTCAGTTCCACTTTCTTCGTCGTAATCGTCACCTTCACCGTCGGCAGCACCGGCCGCGGATACGGCTTGCAATAAGCCTCGACCGTGATTGTCCCCGGAGTTCGCGTTCCCTGGACGATCACCTGTGCGAGACCATTGAACAGGCTGCGCTCTGGTTCTTTGTCCGATTCCTGGCAATTCGGATCCCCATTCCCCACGCCAATAATCGAGCCTTCGCCCGACACGCGGAAGCTGATCTTGTTTCCGGCCGTCGGAATTGCACGCCCTTCCTTATCGAGCACTTCGACGGTCAGCACCGACACATCATCCCCATCGGCATTGATCTCGGTCCGGTCGGGCGTCACTCGGATCGCCACCGGATCTCCTGTCGTCTCTCGCTTCTCTGTTAACACAACTTTTCCATCCTTGGTCCCGCGAGCCTCAAGCACACCTGGTTCGTACTTGACCTTCCATTCGAGATGCGTAAGCGGTTCGACCTTCTGTGATCCCTGGGTCTTGCCGTTAAGGAAAAGTTCAACCGAATCCATGTTCGAATGGACCCACACCGAAATCGGTTCGCCCTCGCGCCCGCCCCAGTTCCAGTGAGGTAGTAGGTGCAGTACCGGATCCGATCCCCACCAAGACTTGTAGTAATAGAAATTGTCCTTGGGAAACCCGCACATATCGACGATGCCGAACTGCGAGTTGATCGACGGCCATCCGTACGGAGTCGGTTCGCCGCGGTAATCAAAGCCGGTCCAAGCGAATCCGCCCGACAACCACTCTCGAGCCGCGTAAAACTTCCACCATTCCTCCGCCAGCTGCGACCAGTCCGTGTGATTTAAATCGTAGGCGCTCACCCAATTGCGCAGCTTGTCGGTCGAATAGATTCCGCGCGTCGATACCGTGCTGGCTGTCTCCGAGCCAACGCTCGGTTTTGTCGGATGCTTCTTGTGCCACTCGTCGTGAACTTTCAGATTGTAGTTGTAGCCCATCACGTCGAGTTGCTCGGGGAAGTGCGTTTCAAAGGCGGTGTTGACAGCGGCCGAGCACAGCCGTGTCGGGTCGAGTTCATGCGTTCGCTGAATCATGGCGTCGATCACGCGGATGCCTTGCGGCTGGTACATCATCGTCCACTCTTCATTCCCCATAGACCACAGAATGATTGAAGGCGAGTTGCGGTAGCGCTTGATCATCATCTCCAGTTGCGCCATGCCCTCGGGATTCGAACTCATCATCCGCGTCTCGCACATCATCATCATCCCCATGCGGTCGCAGGCCTCGACCCACTCCGGCGTAGGCATGTTGTGGGAAGTGCGCACCGCGTTGCCGCCCATGTCTTTCAATACGGCCAGCCGATACCACTGCAGCCGATCGGGAAGGGCAGCGCCGACTCCCGCGTGATCCTGATGGTTGCAGGTGCCTTTGATCTTTACGGACTTCCCGTTGAGGAAGAATCCCTTGTCGGCGTCCCACCTGATGTCACGCACGCCGAAAGTGATGCGCTCAGCATCGCGCATCTTGCCTGCCGACTCGACGCTCACGACCGCGGTATAGAGGTTCGGCGTTTCCGGCGACCACAATGCTGGATTTACAAGATTTACCGTTGCCGTGAAGTTTGCGGAAAGGTCGGCCGCGACCTGCTGCGCCGCTGACTCTGCGGTCGCCAAGGCCTTACCCGATTTATCTAAAATCTGCCACTGCACCTTGCAGGTTTCAGGTTTCGCACCCTGGTTCTGAACAACTGTCGCAAGGTTAAGGGACGCCGAATTTCCCTTCACCGCAGTCCGGACATAACTCTCCCACCGTCCCAGGTGCAGCGCATCTGTCTTTGTCAACCACACATGCCGATAGATTCCGGCTCCCTCGTAAAACCAACCATCGCCAAAACTCGCGTCCATGCGCACGACCAGATAGTTCTTCTCTCCGTATCGCAGGAAATCCGTCAGATCGAACCAGAACGGCGCGTAGCCGTTGTCGTTGCGTCCGACGAAATATCCGTTCAGAAAAACCAGCGCGTCGCGGAACCCGCCATCAAACAGAACGCTTATCCGCTTGCCATCATCTTCCTTCGGAATATCGAACGTCCGCCGGTACCATCCCAAGCTGGTCTCCGGATACCGCCTCCCCAACGGCTTATATCCATGCGAGTTCTGCTCCTCGTCACGCACAAACGGCAGTTCGACCGCCCAATCATGCGGCAGGTTCAAATCGCGCCACTTCGAGTCGTCAAACTTCTCCGTGGAGAACTTGAACTCTCCGGACTTCGAGAAATCTCCTTGGCCCATTCCGAATTCCAGATCGTGCAGCGGATCGGCCCCGTTCCCCATCTGAAACTTCCAGCCAAAGTCGAACAGCAATGTCTCGCGGGGCGCGACGGCCGAACCGGCTTCCGCAGTTGCGGCGTTGCCGTACCGCGCCAGCAATGCGTTCGCACGCCGAATTGATCCTGGAATAAGAGTGGAAGCCGAAAGAGCGACACCGGAGCGAAGCAGATCACGACGGGTAAAGGATGGCATTCCTGTGCCTCATAAAAGAGATTGGAATGAATTGCCCATGACGGACGGCCAGAAAATCGTTATGGCCCATTCGCGCAGGACCGAGAATTATAGAACTCCGGCAACCGAAATTCTCACGCGCTCTGCAAGATTCCCATGCCGTTACCATGGGTTGCGATGAGAATTTCCCTGAATTGACGCTCCCCACCTCCGCTGCGTACCCTGTAAGGTGATTACAAAAACTTCTGAAATGTCCCGCCTGCGCGTAGCCGACGACATCACCCAGTTGGTCGGTCAAACTCCCATGCTGCAATTAAAGCGGTTGGTTCCCGCGGGATCGGCCGACATATTTGCCAAGCTGGAATACCTGAACCCTGGCGGCAGCGTAAAGGACCGTGCCGCCATTGGCATCATCAAGCGCGCGGAGCAGGACGGCAAACTTAGCCCGGGCGGCACCATCGTCGAAGCCACGGCGGGCAACACCGGCATCGGACTCGCCCTGATTGGAGTCAACCGTGGATACAAAGTAAAACTCTTCGTGCCGGAAAAGTTCTCCGAAGAGAAAGTCAAAATCATGCGCGCTCTGGGAGCCGAAGTGTTCCGCACTCCTGATGCCGAAGGCATGAAAGGCGCCATCGAACGCGCCAAGGAACTGGTATCGAAAGATCCCAAGGCCTTTATGGCCGGACAATTCGAGAACTTGGCGAATCCCGACTACCACTACGAAACCACAGCCCACGAAATGTTCGATCAGCTGGAAGGCCGTGCCGACGCCGTCGTGCTCGGATGCGGAACCTCAGGAACGTTTTCAGGCGTCGCGCGGTATTTCAAAGAAAAGCTGCCGCATGTGTTGGGAATCGCCGTCGAAACGCAAGGTTCCGTGCTCGGAGGCGGCCAGCCCGGCCCGCACAAAGTGGAAGGCATCGGCGCGAGCTTCATCCCGAAGACTTTCGACCGCTCCGTCTGCGATGAAGTCTTGGCCGTGAAGGATGATGACGCCTTTGCGACGGTCTCGGCTCTGGCCGCAAAAGAAGGAGTGCTGGCCGGTTCCAGCGGCGGAGCTGCTGTCTATGCGTCGCTGCAAATCGCAAAGCGCCTGGGCACAGGCAAACGAGTCGCAACCATCATTCCGGACTCCGCCGAACGCTATCTCTCAAAAAAGATCTTTGAGGGAGGGATGTAGCGCTGGCATCCTGCCGGCTGTCGCGGCATCTCGCCGCCGCACTCGCAGGCGCCGCTTTTGCCGACAGTTCCATGATCGTTTAAGAGAATTGAGTGCCGAAGGAAACAGGCTCAAGCAAGGAAACTGCATCCAAACCTGACCTCATGAAACGAACAAAGAAACTAGGCTTTGCCACTCGCGCCATCCACGACGGACAGGAACCCGACCCCCTCACCGGAGCCGTCACGGTTCCCATTTATCCAACCTCCACCTACGTGCAGCAGGGAATCGGAGAGCATAAAGGATATGAATACTCCCGCGTCAGCAATCCCACGCGCGCGCGCCTCGAAGAGAACCTCGCTTCTCTCGAAGGAGGAGTCGCGGCACGTGTCTTCGCCAGTGGTATGGCCGCGATCAACGCCATCGCCAGCCTGCTGAAGTCCGGTGATCACGTTGTCTGCGGCAATGACCTGTATGGAGGAACTCCACGCCTCTTCAATACCGTTCTCGCCAACTTCGGCCTGGAGTTTTCCTACATCGACACTTCGGACACGGCGAACGTCGAGCAGGCCCTCCGCAAAAATACGCGCATGGTCTATGTCGAAACCCCCACGAATCCCCTGATGCGTCTCAGCGATATCTCTGCAATCAGCGAGATCTGCCGCCGAAAGAAACTCTGGCTTGTGGTGGACAACACCTTCATGTCTCCGTATTTCCAGCAGCCTCTCTCTCTCGGCGCCGACATGGTCGTGCACTCAACCACGAAATTCCTCAACGGGCACAGCGACGGACTCGGTGGAGTCGTCGTCTGCAAGCATCAGGAGCACGGCGATCAGTTGGCATATCTGCAGAAGTGCGCAGGCGCAATCCTGTCTCCATTTGAATGCTGGCTGATCCTGCGCGGCGTGAAGACGCTCGCGGCGCGCATGGAAATTCACGATCGCAGCGGACGCGTCATCGCCGACTTCCTCTCGAAACATAAGAAGGTGAAGCGTGTCTACTATCCGGGCCTGCCGGATCATCCGCAGCACGCGCTCGCCCGCCGCCAGATGCGCGGATTCGGATCGATGATCACCTTCGAAACAGGATCACTAAAAAACGCGAACAAGATGCTGAAAAAATGCCGCGTCTGCTCGCTGGGGGAATCGCTCGGCGGAGTCGAAACGCTGATCTCGCATCCGGCCACGATGACGCACGCCGCTTTAGGCGTGAAAGGACGCAAAGCAATCGGCATTACCGACGGTTTAGTGAGAATCTCTGTGGGCATCGAGGAAGTAGACGATATCCTCGAAGATCTCGATCAGGCGTTGACTGCAATCTGATTCGTAGCGCCGGCGTCTCGCCGGCTGTCGCGAGGGCATCTTGCCCTCGCATCCGCCAGAGGAATTACAAGTTGAGTGAGTCAAACAAATCGCTTCTGCGCGAATGGAACTCCGCGGTCTATCACCGCCTCTCCGGCCCGCAAGTCAGTTGGGGCAAGAAGGTTTTGGCCCGGCTAAAGCTTCGCGGCGATGAGGTCGTCCTCGATGCCGGTTGCGGAACCGGAAGACTCACTGCCGAACTGCTCGAGGCCTTACCGCAGGGACGTGTTGTCGGCATCGACCTCTCGCAGAACATGCTCAACTCCGCCCGACTGCACCTGGTACGGGATGTCAATCGTCGGCTGACCCTAGTCTCGTGTGATTTCCTGCATCTGCCGTTCAAGCAGAAGTTCGACGTCGTGGTGAGCACTGCCGCCTTTCACTGGGTTCTCGATCACGATCAGCTTTTCCGGAATTTACACGACATCTTGCGTCCCGGAGGCTGGCTCGAAGCCCAATGCGGCGGAGGGCCGAACGTGAAGCGCCTTCGCAATCGTGCCGACGCGTTAGCCGCGACTCCGAAGTTCGCGCGCTACTTTCACGGATTCCGTGAACCGTGGCTTTATCAGGACGCCGAAGGCGCGGCCGAAACGCTTCGGCGTGCAGGATTCGTCGACGTCGAAACCTCCACAGAAGCGGCGCCGACTATACTCGACGATGCGGCGCACTACAGTGAGTTCGTCCGCAACATTATTCTGCGGCGCCATTTGGAGAATATTCCGTCCGAGGACGAGAAGGCCGCATTCATCGCCGCTCTCGCCGAACAAGCGGCCGGCGATGATCCTCCGTTTCTGCTCGATTACTGGCGATTGAATCTGCGCGGCCGCGCAGCCTGAGTTACTTAACGTTAGCGGCTATCCATTCGAGATAAGCGGCGCTGCCATCCTCGATGTTCACGCAAATGCACTCGGGCAGATCGTAGGAATGCAGTTCACGGATCGCATCGCGCACGTTCGCGAACTTTTCGGACGTTGTCTTGATCAGCAGCAACCATTCGGGCGCCGATTCCATCTTTCCTTGCCACCGGTAAACGGACTCAATCTGCGGAACGATGTTCACGCAGGCTGCCAAATGTCGTTCTACAAGCCCATTGGCGATTTTGCGGGCTTCTTCTTCCGAGCCCGCGGTCGAGAGGACGAGTCGCTTGTCGGTCATATAAAATCAGCGGTCAGCTCTCAGCTTTTCACGGATTCATGAAAGCGTCAGAGCGATGGAGCCGAGCACTATGCTAACGCAAATCAAGTTTGGGACTTCAGGTTGGCGCGCCGTGATGGCGGAGGAATTCACTTATGCAAACGTGCGGCGGGCCGTCACCGGAATCGCACGGTACGTGGTATCGCAGAAGCCGCAGGGAGCGCGCGTGATCGTCGGACGCGATCCCCGTTTCCTTGGCGAGACTTTCTGTTCGATCGCGGCGGAGATCCTTGCCGCGCATGGCATCACCCCGCTGGTTGTCGCTGAGGCTGCCCCGACTCCGGCGTTCGCTCATGCGGTCGTGAGTCATAAGGCGGATGGTGTGATCAACTTCACCGCCTCGCATAATCCGCCCGAGTACAACGGCATCAAGTTCTCGACACCCGACGGATGTCCCGCTCTGCCGGAAGTGACGAAGAAAATCGAATCAGAAATTGTCGCGGCCGACGATGCGCCTTCGAAAGCCAGTGGCAGTCCAGCGAAACCAGGATCTCTCGATCCCAAGCCCTCGTACCTCAAACGTCTCGGCGAAGTCGTCGATCTGAATGCAATCAAGAAGGCTGGTCTCAAAGTAGTCTTTGACCCGATGTGGGGAGCGGCCAGAGGCTACTCCGATGAATTGCTACGCAGCGCGGGCGTACAGGTTGCAACCGTTCACGACTACCGCGACGTGCTTTTTGGCGGACATGCTCCTGAGCCCGACGATCATCTTCTTGAGGACCTGCGGAAGAAAATGAAAGAAACCGGCGCGCAGATCGGCATCGCGACCGACGGAGATGCCGACCGATTCGGAATCGTCGACGCAGATGGTACGTTCCTGCAGCCGAACTACGTGATAGCGCTTCTTTTCGATTATCTCGTCGAGAGTCGCGGCTGGAAGAACGGCGTTGCCAAGTCCGTAGCCACAACCAACCTCATCAACGCTCTGGCGAAAGCTCATGGCGTTCCGTTGTATGAAACTCCTGTCGGTTTTAAGTACATCGGCGAATTGATCATGCAGGACAAAATCGCCATTGGCGGCGAAGAGAGCGCTGGCCTGTCAATTCGCCATCACGTACCCGAAAAAGACGGTGTCCTTGCCGGGCTGCTTTGCTGCGAGTCCGTCGCCAAGCGAGGCAAGTCTCTGGGCGAGCAGTTGAAGGCCATCAGTGACAAAGTTGGTTCCTTTTTCCCGCTTCGCCAGAACTTCCGATTGACCGATGAGGGGAAGAAGAAGTTCACTGAGAAGTTGAAGCAGGATCCGCAAAGCTTCTGCGGGCAGAATGTTAGCGAAGTGGTCCGAACGGACGGACTTAAGCTGGTTCTAGGCGACGGGTCGTGGGTCTGTTATCGCTTGTCAGGAACCGAGCCTGTGGTTCGTGTTTATACCGAGGCTCGCAGCGAAGGCGGACTCGAGAAGCTCAGTGCGGCGGGTAAGCAGTGGATTTTTGACTAGTTCTTATAAAGGATCTTGAGTTGAAGGATTTCTTCCGGATTTCGCGAATTTCCCGTCCAGATTTGCGCGCGATGGTCGATCGTGCTCCAGAGGCGGAGGCGATTGCCGCCTCGTGGATTGAGCGCGTGCGCCCCTACGCGATGGAGATTTATGTCTTGCGGCGGAGAATCGCGACCGTCACAGTAGTGGTCCTGACCGCTCTTCTTTTTGTGCATGTTATGTTTGGAGCGAACGGGATGGTTGTGTACAAGAAGAAGCGCGCCGAGCTGCAATCCTTGCGCCAGCAGATTGTGCAGGTTCAGCAGGACAATGACCGCTACACGCAGCAGATTCAGGGCCTGAAAAGCGACCAGGCTGCGATCGAAAGGGAAGCCCGCGAACAAATGGGCTACGCGCGAGAGGGCGAAATCGTCTACGTCCCATCTGCTCCGTCGAAGCCGACAGTTCCTGCCAATCACACGGCGAAAAAGTAAGTGAGCAATTTTCTTCGGGTGCAACTTCTGACTGCACCGGCCCCTCTCCCACTGACAACCACATCTTCGCTCTATGGTATAGTTCCCGTGCTCCATCCAGAATTAAAGCGGGATTTGCCTCCCGCATTTCAGTTGTGGCGTGGGTCCGCAACTTGAATTTCACAAAGGAGAACAACCGGCCATGAGAAAGTTTCTAGCAGTTTGTCTGGCAGCATGCTTTGTTTGCGCGCTGTCTGCGATGGCGTTGGACGACATGGGGAAAAGCACGACCGTCAAAGGTTGGGTGTCCGATGACAAGTGCGGAGCCAAAGGCGCGAATGCCAAGGCTGAAGCCTGCACCAAGAAGTGCCTCGAAGGCGGGGCCAAGATGGTGGTTGTCACCGATGGCGATCAGAAAGTTCTCATGGTCGACAACCCCGACGCCCTGAAGGGACACGAGGGACATCACATCGCCGTGACGGGAACGATGAAAGGCGATTCGATCCACGTCGACAGCGCCAAAATGCTGTGATGAGTTGAAAGCTGAAACCAAGGGCGGCCGAGAGGCCGCCCTTAATGTTTTGAGCTTTGTTATTCCGACCGAAGGGAGGAATCTGCTTTTTTGCCGGCAGCGTCGATGCTGCGGGCCCAACCAGATTCCTCGCGGCTTTGCCGCTCGGAATGACAATACGCGTCGCGAGCAACGTCTGCGACTACCGCACCACGCCTTCCAGCGGCGAGCTCGCAGTGGCGTACAACTTCTTCGGCATGCGCCCTGAAAGGTACGCCTGGCGTCCCGCGACCACCGCGTTCTTCATCGCTTCCGCCATCAGCACCGGATCCTGCGCATTCGCAATGCCCGTATTCATCAGGACAGCATCCGCGCCAAGCTCCATCGCAATCGTCGCATCCGAGGCGGTGCCAACACCAGCATCAACGATCAACGGTACGCCGCTGATCATCTCCCGAAGGATACGGATGTGAGCGACATTCTGAATCCCCATTCCACTCCCAATCGGCGCGCCCAATGGCATGATCGTCGCTGCACCCGCATCGATCAGCCGCTTCGCGAACACAATGTCATCCGAGGTGTAGGGAAGCACAGTGAAGCCTTCCTTCACCAGCACTCGCGTGGCTTCCAGCGTGGCCTGCACATCGGGATAGAGCGTTGCCTGATCGCCGATGACCTCGAGCTTCACCCAATCGGAAAGCCCGACTTCCCGGCCCAGACGCGCGGCCCGGATGGCTTCATCTGCCGTGTAGCATCCCGCAGTGTTGGGCAACAGAAAGTATTTCTTGGAATCGATGTAGTCGAGCAGTGATTCCTTGCTCCGGTCGAGATTGACCCGGCGCACGGCTACCGTGACCATCTCAGCGCCGCTGGCCTCCAGCGCGCGCGCGGTTTCCTGAAACGACTTGTATTTTCCCGTGCCAACAATAAGCCGGGAGTGGAACGAGCGTCCGGCGATTACCAATGAGTCCGACATGGCAATCATTGTAATGAAAATGCGGTGACAAGGGCGAGGACAGCGGATCCCTCACCGGCTTTCGCCGGTTCGGAATGACAACATGATAGTTCTCGATGGTGATTCCCGGACTCCCGAGATGTAGAATCTGCTCGGCAAGACTCTCATTGGTGGGCTATGTCAGATCCGACCGTTGATCTGCTGCAATCATTCCGAGCATTTCTGAAAGAAGCTGAAGAAGGCGCGGCCATTCCTCCCGTGGATGAGCATGATTTGAAGCGCATGCACGAACTGTCTGTCGAACGCGCGAAGCGTTACGTTGGCAAAGATGGCGTGGTCAGTTTGGAAAGCACGGCGCAAGCCTGCAGTCCGGGCGCAAACCTGCCAGCGGTTTGGCTCCGGCACACGCAATTGAGGCAACTGTACAGACAGGGCCTCCTGGCCGAGTGGCAGCACGGAACCGCATTGGAGGACTCCGTGTTTCGGTTGGCCGCGACTTTTCCGATGAAAGGCTCGCAGCTTGATCAGGAGAAGTTTCTGCGGACATTGCGGAAGGAAGCCAAAGTCTAGCGCACCAGATACTCTGTCATGCTGAGCGTAGCGGGAAGGAGCGCGTAAGCGATCCTCCCGCGGAGTCGAAGCATCCCTACTCGACCACATTCCCGCGTCGGGAACGGGCCTGTCGATTTTCGCATTTCCCTCACTCGCAATGTCTTGCCATCACGCACAATCGAATCATGAGCCGCGACCGCAAATATTATTGCGTTTACATCATGGGCAGCATATCGGGTACGCTCTATGTGGGCTTCAGCGGAAATCTGCACAAGCGAATCTTCCAGCACAAGTCTCATCACTTCGAAGGATTCACTGCGAAATACGAAGTGACGCGGCTTTTGTATTGGGAGTCTTACGATGATGTGCACAAGGCGCTGGCGCGCGAGACGCGGTTGAAGGGCTGGAGCCGAGCGAAGAAGATCGCACTCATCGTGAAAAGAAATCCACACTGGGTGGATCTGGCCGCCGAATGGTACCCCTGGATGAAGTTGGAAACAGGTAGGGATGCTTCGACTCCGCAATGGCGTCCGCTGTCGCGGTCGTCATTGCTTCGCTCAGCATGACAAATTACGACACCGGTGCCGCCTCCGCCTGCGCATACAAATCGTCGATCTGTTTGCGGTAGCGGTCCTCAATCACGCGGCGGCGCAGCTTCAACGTCGGCGTCATCGATCCATCGGCGATGGAGAATTCGTCGGCGACCAGTAAAACTCTCTTCAGCTTCTCGAAGCGTGCCAGGTTCTGGTTGATACCCTCAATGATCCCGTCGTAGAGGCTCTGCACCTTCGGATTCGCGATCAGTTCTGCACGAGTCGAGAACGCCACGTTGTTCTCCTTTGCCCATTGCTCCAATAACGTGAAATTCGGAGACACAATCACCGCCGGAAACTTGCGGCGGTCGCCGAGGATCGCCGCGACTCCCACAAGTGGATTCAGCTTGAGGGAATTCTCGATCGGCTGCGGCGCAATGAACTTACCGCCTGAAGTCTTGATCAGGTCTTTCTTCCGATCCGTAACAGACAGATACCCGTCCGGATCGATGTTGCCAATGTCCCCGGTCTTGAACCAGCCGTTCTCGAGAGCATTCTTCGTTTCTTCGGGGCGATTCCAATAGCCTTTGAAGATCGACGGTCCGCGCACCACGATCTCCCCGTCCTCGGCGATGCGGACGTCGATATTCGGCATCGTTTTTCCGACTGTCCCGATGCGATGGGCAAGCGGAGTATTCAACGCAATCACCGGCGACGTTTCGGTCAGGCCGTAGCCCTCATGAATGCGAATGCCGACCGAGGCATACCATTCGGCAAGTTCGCGCCCGAGCGGAGCGCCACCCGAAATAAATGTCTCCACTTTGCCGCCCATGCCTTCGCGAATCTTGGTGAAGACCAGCTTGTTCGCCAGTTTCCACGATGTCGTCGTCGGTGTCTTCCCGGCAAGAATCTCCGGTTTGTGTTTCTTTCCTACTGCAATTGCCCAGTCGAAGATCGCACGCTTCGGAAATCCTTTGGCCTTCTGTTTCGCCTGCGCATAAATCTTTTCGTACACGCGAGGCACGGCGACAAAAATCTGCGGACGAATCTCCTGCAGGATCTGCGGCAGTTGCTCGATGAACGGACAATAGGCCAGCGTGACTCCGTGATACAGCATCGCGAAGTCGACATGCCGGGCTGTGATGTGGCATAGCGGCAGGAACGAGATACTCGTGAGCCCCGGCGTCATATCGAAGCCCAGCAACGAGCACTGGATGTTCGACGCGATGTTGCCGTGCGTCAGCATCGCGCCCTTCGACGTGCCGGTTGTACCCGACGTGTAAACGATTGTCGCCAGCTGATCCGGAGTCGCAGCGCGCGCACGAGCTGCTAGCTCGCCAGACAGCGTGTCCGGGCCTTCGCGCGTAATTCGCGACATGCTCATGCACTTGCCTTCGTAGGGAGCAAGGTCCCCCTTGTATTCGAGGTTGTCCATCACGATGATCTTTTCGATCGACGTCTGCGCGAGGATGGAAAGAATCTTGTGGAGTTGCTGGTCCGACGACAGGAAAATCGCGCTGCATCCCGAATCATTCAAAGCGAAGGCCATCTGCTCGGGGGTGAGCGTCGTGTAGAGAGGGACGGTAACCGCTCCGATCAGTAAGCTTGCGACGTCAGCGATAGGCCACTCCGGCCGATTCTCGCTGAGAATCGCAACGCGATCCCCGGGGCGAATTCCCAACGCTTGGAGCGTGTAGGCAGTGCGCGCCACGCGCTGGCCAAATTCGCGCGAAGAAATGGGCAGCCACTTCCCAGCTTCGCGGTGCAGCATCATGCGGTCAAGATCGTGCTCGACGGCGGCGAAGAAGATATCGTTCAGGGTAGTCAGGCTCATGGCGTGTCCTGGCGCCACTCCGCATTTGCGCGGAGCGAAGCTGGCGCGAATGAAATGTAATGTGTTGGGCTCGGTTTGAGCAACGTGAAAGGGCCGCGGCAGGACACCGAGTTGACAACTTATTTTACTGCAAAACGCGGCCCAGAGTATCCTGTCGAAGACTCCTGTGGGGGGAGTTCCGCATGAAAGTACTTTTATCCAGCCTGTTGGCGGGAACATTGCTGGCGGGCACCATCGCCACCGGCGCTCCGGCCGTTGCCCAGGCTAAGAAAGAAGGATCGAGCATGCCCAAAGTTGGGGATATGGCTCCCGACTTCACGTTGAAGTATTTCGATGGCACCGACTTAAAAGACGTGAAGCTGAGTGACTACCGGGGCAAGAAGAACGTCGTCTTGGCGTTCTACATCTTTGCTTTCACCGGTGGTTGAACGCAGCAGATGAAAAACTTCCAGGCGAATCTGAAGACCCTGGAAGCGGCCGACACCCAGGTCCTGGGTGTGAGCATGGATAGCGCCTTCGCAAACAAAGCCTTCGCCGACCAAATTGGAGTTACCTTCCCGCTGCTCAGCGACTGGGGCGGCAAAACAACCCACGAGTACGGAATCTACAAAGACGAATATCAGGCCCCGCGCCGCGTGAATTTCCTCGTCGGAAAAGACGGGAAGATCATCGAGGAGCAGGTGGACAAGGACGCCATCGATCCTAAGAAGATCGTGGATACTTGTGCGCGCCCGAAGATGAAAGGGTAGCTCGGTAACAACCGCTGAGTTCCTTGAGTAATGAAGCGAAGATCCTCATTCTAGCCGCAAGAGATTGCGGCTAGAATGGGGCGCTCCTTCCTGCGTCTTCCCGCAAGTAGCTTTCGAACAAGCACTTCCGTCCAGCCGGAAACTAAAGCGTCTCTATCGGGTTTGAGAGCATGAGGGTAAGATCAGGTCGTATGGCTTCTATTTCCCTCATGGGGCATTGTTTATGAGAACACGCAAGCTGTGGTCGCTGATGGTTTTGCTGGCCAGTCTCGCTGTTGTTCTGCAATTTTCCGCGCTGGCCAAGGCACAAGATCAGGATGATGACGATCAGGGTCCCGGTCAGGATCCTCCGGGCCGCGTGGGACGACTGAACTACTCTCAGGGATCAGTCTCGTTCCGGCCGGCAGGTGAAGATGATTGGGTAACCGCTGTTCCGAACCGCCCTATGGTCGAAGGCGACGACCTGTGGGCAGACGAAAATTCACGCGCCGAAGTCCATGTCGGCTCGACTGCGCTTCGCCTGGGCGAGCGAACTGGAATTACCTTTCTCGACCTTGACGACCACAACACCCAGATCCGCTTGGCACAGGGTTCGTTGATTCTGCGCGTCCGTCATCTCGACGACGACGACAACTACGAAGTCGATACTCCGAACATCGCGTTTGTGCTCCGCCAGCCCGGCGAGTACCGCCTTGACGTCAGCGAAGATGGCAGCCGGTCTATCGTGACCGTGTGGCACGGTCGTGGACGCGTGACCGGCGGAGGCTTCAGCTATACGGTTGTTGCGGATCAGTCCGCGACGTTTACCGGCAACGAACAGCATCTCGATTACGATCTCGGACAGATTCCGCGAAGCGATGGATTTGACGAGTGGGCATTCGATCGTGACGAGCACGAGGACCGCGCCGATTCCGCGAACTACGTCTCGCGCGAAATGACCGGCTACGAAGACCTCGACCAGTATGGTGACTGGACTTACGTAGCTGGCTATGGCCCGTGCTGGCGCCCGCGCGCCGTTGTCGTGGGTTGGGCTCCATATCGGTACGGCCACTGGGTCTTTGTTGGACCGTGGGGCTGGACGTGGGTGGAAGACGAACCATGGGGCTTTGCTCCGTTCCACTACGGACGCTGGGCTTTTGTGAGCAATGGGTGGTTCTGGGTTCCAGGACCGGTTGTGGTGCGGCCGGTGTGGGCTCCGGCAATGGTAGCGTTCGTCGGCGGCGGACCGGGCTTCCATTTCTCAGGCGGAGTTGGCGTGGGATGGTTCCCGCTGGCTCCCGGCGAAGTGTGGGTTCCCGGTTATCGCGTAAGCCGGACCTACGTGAACCAGGTCAACATCACCAATACAACGGTGAATGTCACGAAAGTCACGAACGTCTATAACACCGTGATCGTCAATCGCAATACGACGATCAACAACGTCACATATGTCAACCAGCGTGTGAACAATGGCGTGACGGTGGTATCGCATGATGCCTTCATCAATGCGCGTCCGGTGAATCAGAACCTCATGCGGGTCGAGCAGCATGAAGTGGTTTCGGCTCCAGTAACTCGCAATGTTGTCGCCGAGCCAGTTCGGACCAGCGTTATCGGCGCAGGGCGGCCGGTTTCCGTGCGTCCTCCGGCAGCGATCGTCAGTCGGCCGGTGGTTGCGGTGAGAACTCCTCCGCCGCCGCAGCACTCGATCGAACAGCGGCAGCAGCAGTTTGGTGGACATCTGAATGAGCAGTCTCTGGTACGGCCCGTCGGCCCAGCGCGTCCCGCTCCCGTAAATGAGGAGGGACGTGTGCAGCCGCCGGTGAACCAGAGTGGACGCGCTCAGCAGCCGTCGCAGGATGGTTTCCGTCCGTTCAGTGCGCCGAACAGCGGCAACAATCCGCAAGTCCGGACCATGCCAAACACGCAACCACGTGTCTACGAACAGCAGGGCAGCGCACAACCGGAAACCCGGAACCCGCAACCTGAACTGCGCAACCAGCAGACGGAGAACCGGAACGAAACTCCGCAGAACCGTATGCAGCAACCGAACCGGCAGTTTCAGGAGTCCAGACAAAATCCGCCGGAAACCCATCCGCTGGTAAGACCGGCTCCTCCAGTACAGGAGCGGACGCCGCAACAGGAACAACAGCAGGAGCAGAAGTTCAACCAGTGGCACGAACAGCGCCAGGCGACGCCTCCTCCGTCGCGGTCTTCGGAGCCGAAGCCGCAACAGTCACGGCCTGAGCCGAGACAGGAGAATAAAAAGAAGTAGCGTTTGACGCTGCCACCTTCGGGTGTGATAGGGTTCGCATGAGATGCACGTGCGGACCAAGAATTGATCGAATGGCGCCGGGAGCGTCTAAGCTCCCGGCGCAGTTTTTTGTATGGTCGATGACGAAAAGATGACGGCGACCAAGCGTCCAAATGTGAATTGGATGGATCTGCTGTGGCTGATCTTTCTTGCCGGACTGGCTCTCGTGCCTCCGGTGAAGGAGATTCATAAGCAGGGGTTCCTGCTCGCGTTCGGAATCGTCCAACTTGGCGAAGGGTGGTTCATCGCAAAGTTGCCCAAGCGCGGTCCGGCATACGTTGTTCTGGTAAAGATCTGTCTTGCCACGTTTCTGGTCGATCACACCGGCGAACTTAGCATCAACAGCAGCTACTGGCCGATTTACTTCCTGCCGGTGATGACGGCAGCGGAGTACTTCGGCCCCATCGCGACAATGCTGTGGACCGCGCTGGCGTCGGCGTTCTACTGCTCCTACCTCTATCCCGCGTTGCAGGAATACGACATCACCGAAGAGAACTACGCGCTGCTTGCGATCCGCATCCTGTTTTTCTTTCTCGCCGCTGTAGTGGTTAACCGCTTTGTCATCGAAAATCGGCGGCAGACGCAACGCTATCAGACGTTGGCCGAGACACTCGCCGAGACCAACCGGCAGCTCGAACAAGCGCAAGCCGAGGCCCGGCGCTCCGAACGCCTGGCGGCCCTTGGGCAACTCTCCGCCGGACTTGCACACGAGATACGGAATCCCTTGGGAGTCATCCGGGGCTCCGCTGAGATGTTGAATCAGAAGCTAGCTAGTTCCAACGAATTGGCGACGGAGCTGGCTGGATACATCTTGACCGAATCAAACCGGTTGAGCGGCCTAGTCACTCGATTCCTGGATTTCGCGCGGCCCCTCCATGCGGATTTGACCCCGGGAGATATTTCTTCGGTGCTCGACCGCGCTCTGAACGACGTCGCGCAGTTATGGAAAGGTGCGCCGGTACGCGTAGAGAAGAACTACGAAAAGAACTTGCCCGCAGTTTCGCTCGACGAGGGATTGGTGGAGCAAGCCTTTATCAATATCGTCCAGAACGCTTACGACGCCATGAGCGAGAAGGGCGGGATGTTACGGGTGCATGTTGGGCGTTCGCGACAAAAGGTCCGCAACAGCGATGCGACCGACGGAGTCGAAGTAAGGATCGCGGATTCGGGACCTGGCATTTCGCCGGAATTGCGGGAGCAGATTTTTAATCCATTCGTGACAACAAAGAAGAGTGGCGTGGGTTTGGGACTGTCGATCGTATCGAAGATTGTGGATGGACATCATGGTTTGATTCGGGTGGAGAGCCCGTGCAGCGCACCTGCAAGTGAGGGGCAGGCCAATGGCGCCTGCTTCCTGATGTTTTTTCCGGCAGCGAGCAGCGACAGTCAGGCTGCGAAACAAGATCACCTGGTCATTTCGTAACAGGGAACTGAGGACGATTTTCGGATGCCATCGATTTTGATCGTCGAGGACGAGGCCAAGATGCGGCGGCTGCTCGAACTGAATCTTGGAGAGGATGGCTTCACCACGCTTTCCGCGGAAGACGCGGAGACCGGCCTCAAACTGCTCGGACAGAACTCCGTCGACCTCGTCCTGACCGATCTGAAGCTTCCGGGAATGAATGGACTGGAGTTCTTGCAAGCGGTGAAGCGCCAGAATGCTGCCTTGCCGGTCGTCGTGATGACGGCATTTGGCAGCGTAGAAACCGCTGTCGAAGCCATGAAAGCCGGAGCGAGCGACTATGTGTTGAAACCATTCTCGCTGGCCGAAATGCGGATGGTGATCCACAAGGAGCTAGACGTCCGCAACCTGCGCGAAGAGAACCGTTCCCTGCGCGAGGCGCTCGGCAAGAAGTATTCGCACCCGAACGTGGTTGCGCGAAGTCCGAAAATGCAGGAAGTCCTCGCCACAATCGAGCGCGTCGCGCCCACCAATGCAACCGTTCTGCTCGGCGGAGAAAGCGGCGTGGGTAAGGACCTCGTCGCGCGCGCAATTCATGAAAAATCGAAACGAGCTACGGGACCGTTTCTCAAGATCAATAGCACCGCAATCCCGGAAAATTTGTTGGAGAGCGAGCTGTTCGGATTCGAGAAGGGCGCATTCACCGGCGCGGTCGCCAGCAAGCCAGGAAAATTCGAACTCGCGGACAAAGGGACGCTGTTTCTTGACGAGATCGGCGATGTGCCGCCGGCAACCCAGGTAAAGCTTCTGCGCGTGCTGCAAGAACGTGAGTTTGAGCGGCTTGGCGGTACGAAAACGGTAAAAGTCGATGTACGGCTGATCGCCGCCACGAATCGCGATTTGCGCGGGGCGCTGGAACAGGGAACTTTTCGCGAGGACCTCTACTACCGGCTGAACGTTGTCCCGATCGATATTGCTCCGCTGCGCGACCGCAAGGAAGATATCCCTGATCTGGTAAATCTGTTCATCACCCGCTTTGCAGGCGATTCCGGAAAAATTATTGAAGGGATCACACCGGAAGCGATGCAGATTCTTGTTGGCTATCACTGGCCGGGAAATGTCCGAGAATTGCAGAACGTCATCGAGCGGGCATGTGCACTATCGAAGGGATCGACGCTCGAGACCGCTGACATCCATCTCGATGTGCGTGCCGCAAAAGCAGGGAATGGCAATGCAGGCTTCCTGCCCGATGGGATGACCCTCGAGCAGTGGGAAGACGAGATGGTCAAGGAAGCCCTCCGCCGCGCGAACGGAAACAAAAGTCAGGCAGCCCGACTGCTGGGCCTATCGAGGAACGCTCTTCGTTATCGCTTGTCGAAAATCGGGATCGCCGACGAATCAGAAAAAGATTCGTAGAGACGTTGCTCGCAACGTCTCTCTATCCAGAAGCAAGCCTGTATATGGCTTGTGAGCCCGTCAGCACTACTCTGACTTCAGCAGCAGGCAGGTCATGTCATCGTGCTGAGGCGTGTTGCCAACGAACAAATCCAGTTCAGCCATCAGCCGTTTCAGCATTTCAACCGGCTCGACCGAACGATTCATCTCAATCGCGTTCAAGAGCCGCAATTCGCCATACTCTTCCTGGCGCGCATTCTCTGCCTCGACCATTCCATCGGTAAAAACAATCAGCCAGTCTCCGGGCTCAAGCGTAACCTGTGCCGACGCGTACTTCACCTCGGGCATGATGCCGAAAGGCAACCCGCCTACATCGAGGCGCTCAATCAGTCCGCTGGCGCGTCGCAAGATCGGATTGTTGTGTCCCGCGTTGATGTAATCGAGCGTGCGGTTGACCGGATCGTATTCCGCAAGAAACGCCGTTGTGAACCGCAATCCGCCCTGGCTGTTAGTGCAGGCATAGCGGTTCATATTCGACGCCAGTTCCGGTAGAGCGACCTGAGCGGTGGAGAGCGTCTTTAAACTCGCCTGGAATGTGGCCATCAGCATCGCGGCAGGGATGCTCTTTCCAGCCACATCGGCGACTGCCAGAACGACGCGGTTTTCCGCGATAGTCTTGCCCGGCCGTGGGAAGACGTCGTAATAGTCTCCGGCAACAGTGTTGGCGGGACGAGTCGTATAGGCGAGCGCAAGGCCGGGAATCTGCGGAGGAGCGCCCGGCAGTAGCCACGACTGGATCTCTTTTGCGATCTGCAGATCGCGCTTCATCACCACGCGGTCCGCGATCTCCAGGATCAGTAACAAGAGCAAGATGAGGCCGCCCCAGAATTGCAGGTTGAATTCATACGCGTAAACCTTGCCCTGATCGTTGGCATACTGGAATCCGCTGTGGGGAATGAAAAGCATGATCAGCGCAATGAGCAGCAAGACGCGGCGCGCAGGCGACAGCTTCTCGAACACCGCCCAGAAGAATTCCTTGACGACATGAATGTGGCGTCCCCGTGTGGTTAGGCCTTCGGGCGTCTTGGCCGCGACGTCTTTTGAATACAACCGATAGCTGGCGCGGGCTTCCGCTTCGAACTGCGACCAGAGCTGGCTGACCTCAAGCCCTTCGGTCACCCTGCGCCAGAAATTGTGTATGCGGACGCCGAACGTCGCGGGCTGAACTGGCTGTCCTGCTTGGGAGGAGGTCGCCATGCGGATAACTCAAAATTATAAGCGTTCTGGAGAATAGAGTGCGCCGTTCTTAGGGTAGGCTGCTGAAACGGCGCTGGAAAATAGTTTGTCATCCTGAGGACCGCGTTCTATGCGGGCCTCAGGATCCATGCATTTCATCGGCGGTTGTCCACGACGTCGCAGCATTCAAAACAGCCGCAGCTGCTCGTCAAATCCCTGCACTGGCCATTTCGTAGCAAATGCGGTCGACCGGTGCCGGCGCGTCAGCTTGTATTTCTCGCGCAAGCGCGTGATCAAATCGGCAAGCCTCTTGCCATACGCGGGAGGCAGAAAGGCGCGGTCCTGATAGCGTTTGCGATACGTATCCGCCAGATGCGGGAAGTTTTCTTGCAGAAATGGCAGGAACACCGCCGCCGAACATGGCTTCAAGAACAGCGGATTGGCGAAGACATAGTCAGCTCCGCAGTCAGCGGCCGCCTGAATCAGAGACTCGAGATCCTTGGGCGCGTCGGTGATCCCCGGCACCACCGGCGAGCAACTGATTCCAACGCGGAGTCCGGCTTTCGAGAGAGCGCGGACCGCCTCCAGACGCAGATCAGGACGCGGAGCGCGCGGCTCCAGAATGCGAGCCAGTTGAACGTCGAGAGTTGTGACAGTGATGTGAACCGAAAGCTTGTTGGCTTGTGCCACTTGCTGCAGCAACTCAAGGTCCCGTGTCACCAGGTTCGACTTGGTCACGATTCCGAGTTCGTATCCGCGATGGCGTGAAAATTCCTCAAGTATGCCCCGCGTGACTTCGTATCTGCGCTCGGCTGGTTGATAGGGGTCGGTGGCCGTTCCCAGCGCAATCGATTTGTGTGGCTTGACTCGCCGCAGTTCGTGCCGCAGAAGGTTGGATGCATGCTGCTTCACATAAATCTTCTGCTCAAACTCCATCCCGTCGCGCATTTCCATGAACTCGTGTGTGTAGCGGGCATAACAGTACCGGCACCCGAACTCGCACCCGCGATAAGGATTGATCGTCCATTCAAACAGCATGGCTCGCTTGCTGACACAGCGGTTCAGCAAAGACTTCGAAGGCAGGGTGAAGTATTCAACATTGTGCCCTTCGCGAAGGGATTCTCCTTCGGCGGCCAACCGGGCAATGCCAATGAGTTGCGGCTTTTCAGGAAGCTGAAGCAGGGGCTGAGAAGACATCTAATTCGCCTTTTGTTCGCCATAGAATACGCAGATTGCAATGTCCCGTCAAGGCAGAATTGGAAGGAGGGAAAGAGATGATCTTAGAGCGCCCTAGTGTCTCGTATTTCCTCGAAACTGTATAGTTTGGGTCGTTCAACCATCAATGAGTGTAATGATTCCATAAACAATGTCGGCTCCCAGGCCCGAGTAGACTTTGGAGGCGCAAACCAACCAAAGGGCTCGGAGGAAAGGAGCCGAACATGCTGATTATAGGCTGTGATTATCAT